>Ga0255338_1000279_pt1 | contig 198668 bp, 189 predicted proteins | sample MeOH1_35cm_T4_19_FD_203715 | JGI IMG/M metagenome (GOLD analysis project Ga0255338, IMG submission 203715) | Sandy soil microbial communities from University of British Columbia, Vancouver, Canada - MeOH1_35cm_T4_195 | ecosystem: Engineered > Artificial ecosystem > Sand microcosm >...
CTTGAACTTTATTGAGATCAAATGTTTTGATTTCTGAATCCACTTTTTTCACCAGTCCTTCCTTGAACTAGAATTGAGTCTAGTTCAAGATCTAAAAACTGGTTACACAAATTTTAGGACACTCCCTCACAATTTCATAGGCCGTTGAGGCTATTGCGATATTTCGATAGTTACAAAAGACATATTTTTCAATGAAACCTAATGAGTTCCAATCAATCTCTTTTGGATCGGTGCTTAACATCGTCATTTCGTCCAGCCCCGAAAGCTTTCGTATTAGAGCGACATTGCTTTTTACTTCTTCAAATCGCTGTTTATACTCTTCATCGGTGGCGTCCTTCCACCATCTTGTATGTAAGAGTTTATTTCTAAAGTCGCGACAATCACGAATCTGTGTCTTTTGACTTTCAGAAACTGAGTCTCCCAAGAAATTAAAAAACTCATTTTCTAGTACGGTTGATATTTCGTGGGTGTGTTTATCAAGACCAGGAGTTCGGTGGGCAAAAAGACGCATGACCAACTCTGCAAGGTAAGCGATGCCACCCAATTGCGATGCTCGTTCAATAGCGACTGCCTCGTCCATGATTAATACTCCATAAATATTTATTTGCAGGTTATCAGTTCACAGGACAATATGTCTATTTCTTGCTGGGCAAGTATGTGCATTGTATGGCTATACCAGAAAAAAGGTCGTCCACTTTTTAGATCGGACTTCCAAATTTCAAGCTGCTTCGGGTTGACCTCATTTTGTTCTTTAAAAAGGGACTTTTGAAATTCCCAGGTTCTATCAAGATCCGGGTTATACGAATGAAAATCAAAGTTGAAAGACTGATAACAAACGGTGGTTTTTTCTTCTAAGAGATCTACCGGTATTTTATAGACCTCAATGCTTTCGGAAACCCTGGCATGCTGATGCAGGCCCTCTGCTCTCCAGGTGTCTAATATTCGCTGCGGACTAATCGGCGAAATATGAAGTACATCATTCCATAGACAATTAAGAATCGGGATAGTCTCCTGAAGTAAGTGTTCTCTGCCTTTGTATTTCTTGATGTGCTCAGCATAGACGGAAGGATAACTATCTTTGAGCCGATTCAAAGGAATTAGCCGATCGCCGAACATACCTTTAGGTTTAAAATGGTAAACGTGCTGACTCATTGGAACCCCCTGTAAGTCTTTTTTTAATGGGTAACGTTTAAGAAAACAATGCGCCGCGCATATTGCAAATCTCAAGAAGTGACGTATATTAAATCTAACTTCTGCACATCACTTTTTGATGTTGCTTCTAAAAATACGAACAAGTTAAAAACCAATTGTTTTATAAAATCTCGGGTCTTATAATAAAGACGTGGCCAACGACATTTTCAAAGACCTGCATTTATTCGATCAAGAAGTGGCCGAACTTATTCAAAGACTCAAAGCCCTCAAATGAAGACTCTTCATCTGGATCCTCCTCATCTTGAAATGGTCCGGGAAATCCTTCGTCCCTATCACCAAAATTTTTACGCCTTCGGATCGCGCACCAAAGGCACTCACCGTCCCTTGTCCGACTTAGACATCGTCAGCCGGGCGCCCTTATCGAAAATCCAAGTCTCCGAAATCAACGAGAAGTTCGAAGAATCCAATCTCTCCTTCAAAGTGGATCTGATTCTCTGGAGTGAGATCGACGAAGCGTTCAAAGAGAAGATTTCGCCCGATTTGCTCCCGGTGTTTTGACTTTCTGACGTGGGAGCACCGACGCCTGACGGAAAAAAGTTGGTCCCGGAAAGCAAAGAGAGCTTGTTATCGACCATCGAAAAAATCAATGACATGGGCATTGCTGAAAAACCCGATGAACTCGCCTGTCTGAATGTGGATCTTTAAGTTTTAGCGTAACATTTACTTCAGCCATTCATCGCGAATCATTCCACAATCCGTATTTTGAATATCTTGGAAAGATAATTTCGGATCAGAATACATAGCAATACATTTCTGCAGGGCCGCTTTGTGAGCCCTTTTGCTGATAGCCAGGTTTTCGGCAAATGGTTTTTTTGGATCCATGGAAGACATAATCACTTTTCCAGTATTCAAATTTGACTCGTTAAATATAACTGCAGCATATCCTTGAGGTATTTTCAAGCGTGCAAGAAATTTAAAATACATGTCTGGACTTAACTGCTCTTGTTTTGAAAGTGACATAATGTATTGGGGTAAATCTCGGAAAGAACCTTCCAGATCTATCCTTGTTTTTGGAGTGCTAAATATTTTTTTTATTTCTTCCTGATAGTTCTTATTTAAAGAGTTTTTCGATAAATATAAAAAATGTCTAAAATTTTCTTCCTTCCATGGCAATCCCGAAGCCATGAAATTCAGCTTTTGAAGAATAACAAAATCAGCTAAATAAAAATTCCTGTTCACACCCTGCTTCGATAAAAAAGATTTTTTCAGGTTTAATGCTAGAGCTTCGATCTCTTTGTCCTGATAGTTTCGTTTTAGGTTTCTTAACATTATGCCGGTTGAAGTTGGGGTGCCTTTTTCTGAAGGCCACTTTGGTCCGCAGTTGTAGATTTTTCTTTTTTTCCACATATTGTATTCACTCTCAGAAGCTAAAGACTTTTTTTCGAGTTCGGAGGGAATCTGGAAATCATTTTCCCAACCTAACTTAAGTTGAAGATCTTCCTCGGATTCCTCATATAATTTTTTAATGAGGTGACCTGAATCCGTGGCTTCAATGGAATATTTATTGGAGTAAAAAAGGGCTTTACTGAAATCAATAGCGGCGCTGGAGATCACATTTAGGGCGACATATCGCTCCCTACAGTCTGAAAGACTATTCGAAGCGACATAACTGTAAATAAGGGCATGGATATTGAGCTTTTGAACGATTTCGATCGCGGCTTCCCGGCAAGCTGCTTTGGGGCTTAGTCTTAAAGAAAGATAATCAATATCTGAATCCACCACTGTGGATTGCGTGCCATCTCTCGAATCACATTGAAGGCTGCGATATAATTTTATGATCAGATTCTTTTCTTCACTTTTAAGACCCTTATCGAGGTCTAAAAGACGAGTCCCCTTTTTTAAGGTGAGGACATAGAGCTGGGGATCCGATCCGCCATAGTCTCTGCTGCTAAAAGGGTCAATGGCCACATAGGTACCTGGGCCCGCCATATCATTCGTATCAACCGACTTATCAAAATACCTCTCACTCCAACCCTGAATACGAGCCTTTAAATCGTCTAAAGATCTGATTTTGTCATTGGCTTTGCTCTCATACCTGAAGGTGACCATCTCACGGTCCAAAACTGAAACTCGTGTTTGAAGCTTCTGCGTAACTTGCTCAGTCAGGTTCGCCGAAAAGGCGCCTTGGCAAGCTATAGAAGTGGCAAAAAATAAAATGGTTTTAGAGAACTTCCTTGATACAAGGTTCCGCATAAAAATCCTTTGCGTTAAAATCACGTAATCCCAAAGTGGATTAGCTATGTCCATGCCAAGGTCCAATACAATATATGCAATTTCTACTCAGCGCATCCGTCGAGGAATTTGACACCCGCCCTTGCGCGTCACTCTTAAATCAGCATTTCCATTTTCAAACGGAAGATGGTCACCCATATGAAGCCATTTAGGTCTTTGGTAAAACCAAATATGCCGTGTCGGCGAAAGGGCGATGCTTTTCTGGCGGGTTTTTTTATGCCTGAAATTTAGGGGTTCTAGGTTCCCTCGCACCGCCGCTGCGGCTAAACAGTGCGTTATTGATCCCGCCGCCAACTCTCGTAGTCAGTTCGAGAAGGTTCTACGCCAAAAGTTTCGCGGACGCGGTTTTGTCACCAACTCAATCATTTTATAGACATCTCATAACGAACCTAATCTCGCTGACCGCTTTTTGTCTCATTTTGAAACGGTGGCATAACTTGCAGCCAAATGAATGTATGAACTTTCGAATCGGTCTAATATGCATTACGATTGCCCTTACTGCGCCTGCGGCTCACGCTGCGATGGAATGCAGTCATCTTTTCCGTTCATCGAAAATCGAAATTTCTGATACGACAGTGACCTGGTACATGCCTATTGCCATGCCTGGCGAGCGATGGATCTCCCTGGACCTCCGAACAGGAAGAAAGAAAATCGAGATCTTTAGTCCAACGGGCGGGCATCGCGGATATACAAAACCCGGAATTCTTAAAAATGTCATCCTCATGAAGGGGGCCCCGGACGCAGATCGCACCTACTATGCAAAATTGAGCCTCAACCGCAATACCGGGGAATCCACCACCGAACTCTATTCAATTGCGGAAACCGCAAGCCTTAATAAAATGATCGATAAGACGGTGGATTTCACTTGGGAGACTTATTTAAAACAAGACGTTGTGACACCCCAAGAGGTCCTCCAGTTTAAAGAAACTGAAGCGGAGCTGGCACCGCAACGAAAAGTCAATTTTATCACGACCACTCTTGAAGGAGACACTGCCGCCATCCTTCGCCTGTATGATGGGTCTCCCTACCCCTTTTGGTTCCTGGGCGCTCGACCCGAGTACTTTGAAAAGGTCAGCGGAGATGCTCGTCTCCCCATTGAGCGTCGATACCCGCACCTTGAGATTCGCTCTAAGTCACCCTATGTTTTTGAGGCTGGTCGCCTGGCTAAGGCCGACAACTTTGAGAATGGTTTGGAATACCAGTTCTACAATGTCGGAGCGTATTTGTTAAATAAATTCGGATTTTTAGCGGTGGCTACTCCAGAATACATTCTGGATGGACGAATCTATGCCGAAATCACAACACGTCATTTGAAACACTACATGCGAGCTCGTGAAAAAGGGGGGCTTGGATTTAAAGTGCTGGCCGCTTCCCGAAATGACGGGCCTATGAAGAAAGTTCCGGAAAATTCGAGCTATGAAGATTTACAGATTGAGAGGACTGAAAACTCAAAGTTCATCGTTTATCTGACTGTTCAAGAATTTATTTCGAAGTTCTACCAAGAAATCGGCGTTAAAGACGCCGCCGATGTTTATCCAGAAAACTAATTTGAATAACCGACCATCCGCTTAATCACTCTCGCAAGTTCGTCATGCGGATAACTCGCAGGCGTTGTGAGGCGACTTCCCGTGGTGTTCACAAAGGCCCCGACAATCAAATTGTGAATGAGTCGCGCCAAAAAATCGGCCTCTTCCGTGAAGTGAAAAAGACCTTCGCGCTGTCCTGCCAGTAAATGTTCTGCAATTTTATATTGAGCTCTTTGAAACATCACCTCGAAAACTTTCGCAAACTCCGGGTCGTGTCCAGCGTAGGTATAAATTTGCAAAATGACTTGAGCCTCTGATGGAAAATCGGTGGCCCACTCCAAATTTTTTTCAAAGTGATTGATCAATCTTTGATAGGCGTTGAACTCTGGCTTGAGGTTTCTCTGAACGATATTGCTATTGTTGAGACTGATTCGATCCAATAACGCCAGCATCAAATCACCGCGGCTTGAGAAGTGATAAACGACGTTCGAAGGCGACATCCGGCAAGACTTCGCAATCTTTTGAAAGCTCAATCCGGCCCAGCCTTGTTCGTTCATAAGCTTCAGGCTCGCGATTAAGATCTTATCACGACTGACTTCTTTACTTTGCCGAACTCGATTTTTGTTAGCCATATCCAACACTTATGTTTTTGTAAATTTTATATATTGCGCTGCGTCGTTAATTTATGGATACTGCATAGCGTTCAGTATTAACTAATTAAAACACAGTTGCTGAATGCGATCAAACTTCCCTGCAAGTTTGGTCCATTTAGAGACAAAAAAAAGGAGAGAATTCAAATGGAGAAACTTATGAAAAAAACGACGCTTGGTCTACTGGTGATTTTGAGCGCTTCAACGGCTTTCAGCAGACAGCTCACGGTGGTTTGTGAAAAGCAAAACCCAAGCATTGAGAACTTATCCCGCGCGAGTCTTGGTGCTGTTATGGAGATTGCAAATATCAACTCAACACCTGTTCTTCAACATCTTTACATTGGCGGCATCGCTGCCAGCCAAGGTAACGTCGCCAAATCTACTTTCACAAAAAATACAGCGACACTTTATATCCAGTTTGGCCAGTACCTCTACAGCTCTGCAAACATCGCTGTCCAGGATTGCCAAGATTCATTCTCTGCCACAGGCGCGGCTCAAGTTAACCAATATGTTGGTGGCTTTGCAGGCACTTCATTATCAAACTTAGTTTGCACATGTGAACTAAAATAGAAATCTAAAACAAACAGCAAAGGAATTTATTATGAAAACATTCTTTTTCGTACTCACGACTCTTTTTAGCCTGTCATCAATGGCAACTCAGACAGTTCATTTTTGGTGTGCGAATCAACCGGCCGCAAGATGGGGCACTTATATATGCGCAACAGGACAAATTTCTACCGACGGAAGAACGATTGTCGGACTGACGTTCGGAACTTGCGAAGGCTCGCAAGCGCATGGAGAAGCCGAGCCCGTAGATACCTTTGAATTTTCAGTTGTTCAACACAATCCTGCCCTAGCAGCAAAATCAAATCAGTGGAAACAAACTGGTGCTTTTGATGTTACGACAGGGTTGGGGCCCGCGGTTTTTTATTATGCCCCGGGATCCGAAGTCGCTCGTGTTAAAATCAACAACGATGATATTCGCTTGGCTTGCCACTAATTTCGATTTTTAAAGGAGCTTTTATGAAAAAAATATTGATCTCTATGATGATGGCCTTTACTGCAACTGCGTTCGCCGCCCCAAAAAATCAAAGCTGTGACGCTTATATAGAGGCAGCTTTAGGCAATGCCCGACCACAAGTTCGTCTTGAGCTTGGCTTAAAAGCGATGGCGACCGTGGCGGAGACAAAATTAACTCCCGCACAAGAATCCAAAATTCTTTCTAACGTGATAAATTTTGTCGCCAAGTATCCACAAAAGCAGGACGATTTCGACGGAATGTTCTACTTTGCTTGTACAACTGATCTTGATGCTGATGAAAAAGAACAATTAAGAAATCAATTGTTCGAGTTCGAAAAACTCTAACACGTCATTAGGCAGTAAAGGCTAAAGGCTCCCCTTCCGCGGTCTTTACTCCCGTAAAATCAGGCGAATCAGCCACCGGCAACGATTTAAAAAATCAAGCCGGTACTCTTCTTTGCTGAGTGTTTGGGGAACGGTGTAGTAGCGGTACACAGAACTCACGATCTGGCCGTGGATGCCGGCGGCGGCGGGCCATAGTTCCTCTTCGGTGTTCAGGTTCTGGCGCAGGTAGGTTTCCAACCGGGAGATGGCGCGCTTGTCAAAGGCCGCGTTAAGCGCGCGGATGGAGGGGGCGATCGAAGCGTAATAGTAAAATAATAAAAAGCATTTTGCATAGTCGGGATGATTTAAAAAGAAATCGATGTTCCTTTCGCACATCCATAATATTTTTTCCTGAGCGGGCAACTCTTCGGGCGCCGCCTCGATTTCGTTGTAGGCGACGGCGGCGATGAACTGAGTGACGGTGGTGAACAATTCATCCTGGCTTTTCAGATAGCGGGTGACTAGACCATTGGCAACTTTAGCCTCTTTGGAGATTTCGCGGGTTGTGGCTTTTTCGATCCCCTGGGAGGCAATAATGCGGATCGCCGCTTCGATAATTCTCTGGCGTGTGTGCTGGGCTTTCGCGGTGCCGGTCTTTGGCGTTCTCATCTCGGCGTTCCGTAACCGGTGTAGGTCTTTTCCCGAAGAACTTCCAAGGACAGATTATAAGGAGTGATGGATTTATTGGCGGGATCCAGCAGCTTCTGGGCAAACCTCTCAACGTATCCGCCTTGCATGGCGCGGCTGATATCGGCTTGTGCCTGGATGGCTTTAGCAAGTATTTCCAAGGCCTCGGCGTGCGGTCTTTTTTCGGCCCACAAGGCATCCCGCACTTCTTTTAATCGTGTATTGCAATACTCCTCCACCTTGATGTGCGGATAAATTGCGTTCACCAGATCTTCCCGGCCGGCGGATTTGAGCCAGGCGATGAGCGACTTTTTAAGACTTGTCACTACCGGCCCGTTTTTCAAAAAATAAGACGTCAAGCCCGCCACTTCATTTGCGGTCAGGGTTTGAAGTTCCGCCGCGTCCCGCAGTAAGAGCTCGATGGCGTTTCGTTTTTGCGCCGCCGAAAAGCGTGTGGCCATAACATCATTCACCTGCGACAAAACGGCGCCCATGTCATAGGCCCCGCCGAGGCTCGTGGGATGAGACCTTGGGTCCATTGGACTCAGGTAACGTTTGTCATCGATGTAATAAGGCAATCGCTGCGGAGCGCTCAGGGTGCGCGGCAGTTTAGAATCAGGAGTGATTTCCTGCAAAAGCATGTTCATGAGATTGTCGGCAACCACCGCAGGAGGGGCCTGCATGATGTACTCCGTACGACCGGCAAAATTGGTGCGCTTATGAATGGGTTTAAAGCCAAGACGACCGAAGAGACGGGCCCGGGCCGCATCGGCTTCAATCACCATGCTTGCGACGTCTTGGCGCTGAAGCAGGGATGCCAGAAGGCCAATCATACGTGTACTGCTCATGTCCTCTTCAGCACCCACCTTATCGACATAGAATCGACCGACCTCCACAATGAGTCCCGCTCCCGTGCGCGGGACTTCAAAGCCGGTAAAGAGTTCCAGTGGCAGTTTTTCTCCAGCGTGGCGAGAGAAGACAACGGCTGCCCCTGCATCAAGAGTGAAATGCTCCGGCATGAGCCGGCCCATGACCCGCGCGGCCTCCAGCGGATTTGCCGGCAATTTACGACGGTCCTGAAGAAAGACAAACTCGGCAGAGTCCGGTCGCATCTCGATATAGGCCTCTTTGGTTTTTACAAACAGAAGCGTGCGATCCGCGACTTCCTGACTCGCCTGGCGTAACCGTGCAATGGTGGCCTCGTCGATTTTCATTCTCTTTCGGTATCCGTTAAAAACGAAATTAAGAAAGTCCTCCGGCAGATTCTCTTGAGCCTCGAGAGTTTCTTTTCGCGTGAGAGGGTCTTTGAGGGCCTTCACGGAAATTACCTGATAGGTGTCGGCTCCATGGGGTGGCGAATCCAGGGTGACCGCGAGGCCCGCTTTACTCGGATGGATAATGTCGAGACCATTATTCCGGAAGTTTTCAAGCAGCAGCAAAAAGTTTTCGCTCTCAGAAATCCGCTCCGGCGTTCGCACATAGATGTCCGTCACTCCCCTTGAAAGATGCGAGGCTCCGGTGAACCAAATACGCTGATTTTCATCCGCCCGCACGTACCACACATAATCCAACGGATGAGCCGAAGGGCGGGGGAAAAGCCCGCCAATCGCCACCTGACGAATACGGGCAAGGGGGTCCACAGGACGAACTTCTTCCGTAAAGAGACTGGAACATTGGGGCGCCCCTGCCGGAGCCCGGTCCCTTTGGGAGGTCTTTGGAAGAGTCGAGGCAAAATGCGCCAAAGGACTCGGGAGTCCTAAGAGACCCCCTAAAAGTAGACTCGCTAAAGTGGCGTTTTTCCCCAATTGCATATTTTACAAATCGGGTTTTTTAAAAATTTCTTTAAACAATTCAATAGCATAAGCGCCAGCTCAGATAAAAGTGTACATCTGTTCAAATCAATATTGCATTGCGTTATGTTTAGGGTTAAAACTTATTCCAATAAAGTCTCACAAGGAGACAAACTACAACCCGGGTCCCCCGCCCGGAAAGAATAGAAACGGAGTCCAAATGAAAGCAACGATACTCACCAAAGGCCTTTTCCTTTTGTTAGCGGTCGCCTTCACTGCCCAAGCAAAGGCTGCGGTTTATGACCAAGCCCTCTTCACGATCCCATCCCCCTACGGTCCGGCCAAGTTGACCTGCTCTAAGGAGTTTTCCGGGATGATCTACGTTGGCAATCAAAACAACATCGTTCTCCGTCGCTCGACCACAGGGGGTGTCCAAGAAGTCGAAGTCGCAAAAATTAGAAGCTTCCAATTTGAAAGTTTAGGTTCTGCCAATCAAATGGTCCTGGATATCGGCGAGGCGCAACCTCTGGTGATTCAAATTCTTGGAGTTGCCAGCGAAAGCTCAGAAAGCGTTAGCTACCACACAGAACTTCAGTGGAATAATCAAAATCCCGTTACAAATGCCGGTAAATTGATTCAAAGCGGTTTTAATTCCTGTTCTTTCGAAGTCCTTAAGTAATTTTGGACCTTATCCTGACGGTTTAGGCCGCTGAAAGCTGTGCCGAAGAGAGTCTTCGGCACAGCTTTACAGTTGCCATTAAAGAAAAGATCGGGAGTGATTTCATTACTCCTGCTTGTCACTTCTGCGATTCCACCAGCGTTTTTAAGTTTGAAATCCCTTGATCAAATTGCCCTGCAATCATTTTTTCACAATCAATAAAGACCGAAATCAACTTGGTCATAAAACCGCCATCACCGGACATGGACCAGCTAAAGCGGGTTCCGGATCCTTCCTGCGTGAGCTTGTAGATCACAATATTTTCCGCCTGAAAGGGCTCTGTCATTGTGAGCTTTAACTCAACGGATTCATTGGGGACGGCATTTAAAATCTCAATCCTCCCGGAGCCGGCGTCTTTATTGCCTTGAAAGCTCATCTTGTGGCCGGGCTGTCCTGGGGTTCCCTCATAGGTCTTTTTCATGTTTGGATCGACCTTTTCATAGGGCGACCACTCCCCGCCCAGCTTAAAATCGCTGATATAGGGATAAATCTTTTCGGCCGGAGCCTTGATCACGCCACTGCGAACATAGTTGAATTTACTTTCCCGGGTGGAGACATACCCAAGGAAAATCACCAATAGAGCCACAATACTGATCGCTATTTTTGCAAACACCTGAGACCTCGTTTCTGTAGAATGTGAGGAAAATTTAACATACTAATCAGTATGTTGTCAACGGCCTGAACTTTTGATAGAATGAGCTCAATGAAAGCAAAGACTTCGAAGAACCCCTCCACCACTCCCAAAAAGACCCGAAATCTCGAAAAATCCCGAAAAGAGATTTTGGCCGTCGCCTTTAGGGAGGTTTTTAGCCGCGGATTTCAAGGTGTCAGTATCGATGATATCATGAAAAAGACTTCGATGACGAAGGGGGCCTTCTATCATCAATTCCCCACAAAACTGGATCTCGGCTACGCGCTCGTTGAAGAAGTCATTTCACCGATGATTATCGAGCGCTGGATTGAACCGCTGGAGCACTTTGAGAATCCCCTGGAAGGAATCCTTGCCCAAATGAATACCCTCATCGGCAAAGCCAGTCCCGACGAGCTCAGGCTCGGCTGTCCATTGAATAACCTTGTGCAGGAGATGGCGCCGGTCGATGAAGGCTTTCGTGTGCGCCTGGAGCGGGCGCTGAACCTCTGGATCGATGAAATGGAAAAACAACTCAAACGCGCCAAAGAAAAAGGCTACCTTAAAAAAGACGTCCATCCACGTCGGGTCGCTCATTTTGTCGTGATGGCCCATGAAGGTTTTTATGGGTTGCTCAAAGGACTTCACGATCCAAAAGCCTTTGATGCGCTTTATGAGTCGCTCAAAAAATTTTTTCAGACAATTCAGAACACCTAAGATGTCACCCCGGTGACAGGGGCGCGCCCTCGGCGTCACTCCCCGCGTGCCAGCGCCTCATAACAAGAATTCCGTGTCGTAAGTGTTGGATCCCCCGTCAGTGAAATCTCACAATGAGCCGCCGCTCCTGGCATGGCCTTCGCAATACCTCTAAGTAACAAACGAACTTCCCCCAAGTTCACAAAACCCAGGCCCTCCCCCCCTAGGCCTGGGTTTTTCTTTTTCTAAAAAACCAGCACAGCCAGCTTCTGCACATGTTCACGGATGTCCTTGGGCCAGGCTGCGATCAGGCGGGAAAACTTGGCCCCGTCTTTGGCGTAAAGAGCGCGAAGGGCGTCTTCATAGTGAGGCAAATCCCCCGCCATCGCGGTCATAAATTTATGACTGGCTTCTTGGGCCCGGCGGATTTGATCCCGGGCGAGGTTTTTCTTCTTAGCTTCTTCCACCAAACGGCGAAGGGTCACGGAAGCACCACCCGGTTGCCGCGCCAGCCACTCCCAGTGCTCCGGTAAAAGGGTCACCTCTTTGGCCGTCACCCCAAGCTTGGGACGCCCCGGCCCGGAGGCCGGTTTTTTTTCTGCAGCGGAAGAGGCCTCTTCGGCCTCGGTTAAACGGCGGAGGATTGTCTCCGGGCTTCCCCGCAAATCCACCTCCACCAACTCACTGGTGGTTTCATCAAAAATCAGGAAACTGGCTTTTGGATGTTTTTTTAAATGCTCTTTGAGCTTAAGGGCGACCTCGGAAACGGGCCCCCGGGCCACCTTCTTGCTCTGGTCAAATGCAATGCACGTTCGCAGCCCACCACCCGTCATTTTAGTGCCCTCCGGGGGTCACTCCCGGGGAAGCCTTCGGTGCGTCCGGCAGGACCCGGTAAATACGCCACATCATAAACAAGGTCACGAGGGCGGTGCCCAGAACCACATACCCCACCACTTCAAAGTGATCCAAAACCCCATCGGGGCGCTCCACCACAATCAGTCCCGCCAGAATAGAAGCAAAGCCGCCGGCCACTTGCTGTAAGGAGGAACTCACAGACATGAAAGCCCCACGGCTGGAGGCCTCTGGAATGACGGACATCAAGGTTTGCGAGGGAATCATACGGGAGAAAATCCCCACAAACATCAACACGTTCACAATAATCACCCACAGAAGAGGCGTCACTCCCAAGTGGGTGTAAACCACCACCATCACAATGGCGACCAGAGTCCCGAAGACAAAAACGTGGAAACTTCCGAAGGTGTCACAGGCCCGGCCCACCAAGGGTCCGATCAAAATAGAACAAAGCCCGGTGATCAGATAAATGAGCGGAAGCTTATCGACGTGAATCCCCAGATTGTGCACGGTGAAGGCGCTGCCAAAAGGCATCAGCATGAAACCCCCAATAGAGAGCAAAGCCGTGGCAGCGAAGGCCAGAAGGTACTTCGAGGTGGACACGGTCTCAATCAAATGGTGAAGAGGGCTTCGGTCGATCTTCATTTTAAGGTGGGCATCAATCGGTTGCAGGTACATGACAATGGCGACCCCGGCCACCGCACTCACCGCCACGATCATGAAAAAGGGCGCCTGCCACCCCCACAGATTAGAAAAATAAAGCCCCGCCGGAAGCCCCAGAATCTGGCTCGCGGCAAAGGCCGTTTGTACAAATCCCATGACCCGGCCCCGCTTTTCCAGCGGAAAGAGGTCCGTAATAATGGCAAACACGATGGACCCAATCACGCCGCCAAAAAGACCGGTGATCAGGCGTGCCAGCACCAGGGTTTCATAAGTCTTCACCATCCCGCACATCAGCGTGCCCGCCACAAAGCCCGTATAGAAAAACAAAAGGAGTTTTTTGCGGTCATAGCGGTCGGCAAAGCCCGCCGCCAGAAGACCCGAAATCCCCGCGCTAAAGGCATAGACTGAAACCACCAGCCCGAACTGGGCGGGGGTGATCTTCAGGGCCGGCATGAGCATGGCCCCCAAGGGGGGGACAATCATAAAATCAAGGATGATTGTGAATTGCAAAAACGCCAAGATGGCGACAACAAATTTTTGGTAGCCCGTGAAGGGCTGTGGATGGTGCGTGTGTTCTTTCATAAAGGCAATATTACCCGGATAAAATTAAAAAGCAATATTATCCGGGTAATATTAGTAAAAAGTCCAGGTTTGAAACACCAGGGGCCTTAGGGGCAGCTCCGCCCCCAGGTATTGGCGATGCGATCCCCGACGCCAAAGTGCAAAGAGGCGCTGCCATAGTGGCCGATGGCGCGGATTCTCCCCTCCCGCCGGATCTTGCAAAGCTCGGCAAAAGCCAGATTGGCCTCGCGCTCGCTGCAAAAACGCACGTCCACAGAAGTGCCATAGGGATGCCGCCCGCCGGCACCACCGACGTTCTTATTGTAAGGCTCCGGGCGCCACCAGTTGTAGATTTGGCAGGTGCGGATGTTTTTATCCGCCAGTTCCTGAACGATCTTTACCGCCGTGATGGCATACTTCCAGGTGTCCTCATCCGGGTGAATTAATTGGTGAACCTGATCAGAGCCATAAGTGCAGGCGAAGGTGGAGGCACTATCCCAATTGGGATGCACCAACTGACCGCACCAGTAGGAACTGCCGGTTTCCTGGATGCAGCGATTGAGAAACTCATCCTTTTTCTCATTTCCCAAATTGACTTGAAAGAGCTGCTCGGAGGTCGCTTTTTTACACCCCTCAGGGTCGATGGCTGAGGGGTGCATGCTCCCCTCTTCATCGCCGGGCAGGGCCGGGCTGGCGAGGCTCTTTGGCGGATTTAAAACACTCATAAAAACAAAAGACATAAAACACAGACAGAGAACGGACTTGAACACAGGCTTTCCCCCTTTCGCCATGGATTTTTAAGTCCGTCCATGCTACCCGCCGAAAGTCGAGGTTTCCTATAAACAGAGGCAAAAACTAGACGTAAGGCCAAGAGGGTCTTACATGGATTGAATAAATTCATCCGCTTGACGGATGGATTCATTGAGATCTTTCATCAAAGCCTCAATGTCGCCCTGGATACGGAGGGATTCGCCCTTGAGACCCGCGATGGCCTTGGCATTCAGATTGTGCTTTAAATAGAGGGTTTGATCCCGGAAGCGGGCCAGCACCGGGTCCATCCCGGCTTCTGATTTTTTCAGGCTGGAAAAAAAGTCTTTATATTTTTTCTGGGTCTCCGCCAAAGTGGCCGAGCTTTTATGACGCAGCTCCGGTGAGTTCATCTCGCTGATTTCTTTTTTCCACTCCGTAAAGAGGTCCTGGGCCACGGTGTCCATCTTCGCCGTGCTTTGATGGACCTCCTCGGCCCGTTTTTGCGCCTTCTCGTAAGCGGCATTCATCTTGCGATACTCTTTTTCGAGATTGCCGCCTTCAAATCCGTAGACCTCCTTGAGCGTATCCAGAGCATCCTTAAAGGACTCCCCAGCCTCTTGCTGGTCGTCTTTGACATGACGGGCTTCTTTTTTAAATAAGTCTCTTTTTTGAACCCCGACCATTTCATAGGCGGAGTATTTGGTTTCACGAAGTGCTTTTTCAACGGCACTTTGACAGGACAGGATGCAGCCAAGAATAATCGCGAATAAAAAGCGTCCCTTTAAGTTCTTTGCCCTCGTTCCCATGGTCATTCGCCCACCCTCTTCCTCAGACTTCTTGCATAAAAAAAGGACTCCGCTTTGTAAAGCGAAGATCTCTTCCAATGTCAAAAGAAGCCCGCACTCACAAGCCCGCGCGGGACAGATGGGCCCCGTCCTTCACAGCGCTTTTATATAGTGAGTTCCAGAAGGTGAGATAACGCTCATAGGTTTCGCGCCCGGGGAGCGCCAACAAGACCTCATCATTGAACTTCAGGGAGGTGATATTTAAGTTATGGGACCCTGTCAGCACCAGAGGGGTTTTCTGACGGGCGCCGCCAAGAGCGGCATCGATTAAAACGAGTTTGGAGTGGATGGAATTTTTAATCAAATGTTGCCCCTGGGCATCCTGGTAACGAAGCAAAATCAAATCCTTCCCAAGAAGAGCGCGGATGCGGCTTCCGGGAGATTTGTAGCGGGGTTCTTCGCGGCCCACCACTTTGACGTCACAGCCCTGCTGCCTTAATTCCGCCAGGCGAAGGGCGATGTGCTCCCGGGAGTTGTCAAAGCGGGATTGCACGATGCGGATTTTAGAACCGGGCAGTTCGCAGTGGACCTTCTTTAAGGTCTCCAGAACAGGATCTTTTCCCATCAGGCGGGGGAAAAAATAAGCTTTCACCCCGTTTTCTCCATGAACGGACCCGGAGGAGAAAATTTTGGATCTGTTGCGTTTTAGATCGTGCCAGTAGCGATGAAACCCCTCATAGAGACGCTCATCATTGCGGATCACAGCGAGATCATTGTAGTTGAAATTCTGGGAGAGGTTCACATTATAGGAAGACTGGGCCACGACATGGTGGCCGCCATCACGAAGTTTTGAAAAAAGAAAAAATTTGTTGTGATTGATGCTGGCCCCCTGGCAACCGCTGCCCACCAGGGAGGAGCAATAGGTAATACAGTCGCCCTCTTTGCAGCGAAGCCCCCCGGGCCGCCCCTCATAACCGCTGGTCAAAATCTGCACGGCATGGCCGCGGACTTTGCGGAAGGTCTTGTTCTTTCCATCCAACACCAACTCCACCCGGACCCCCCGGTCACTGGCTAAAAGAAGCTCCCGCGCGATGCGGGGATGATCAAAGGAGTACATGGAAACAAAAATCTCGCTCCCGGGCAGCGCTCCCTGGATCAGGTCCACCAGTTTATTTTCAATGGAAAGATCCGGTTTGCCCGAGAAGCCCGGGGCATTAAATATGGCTTCGATCTTCTGCGCCGAAGAAGTTTCCGCAGAGCCCCCCGCGATTTGCAAAAATCCAAAAACCCCAAGGCAAAAAAACAAAGCCCTTCTTCCCATGCGGATCCCCCCAAATGCCGGCGTTTCTCGCCGTAGATAGTGGATAAGATCTTTTCACGGTGGGCGCAAGAAATGAGCTTCCCTGACTGCGTTATGAGGAACTTGGAAGCGGAATGTAAAGATTCCGCCCGTGATTTTACAAGGACTTATTTCCGGAAAGCTTTCGTGCCGCAGTTTGGGTGCGGCGAAGGCTCGTCCAAATGCTCCCCACAAGAATCACAAGGAGAGCCCCGGTCAAGGACCAGGTCACTTGCGAAAAGAGAAGCTTCTCAAGAACACTCAAAAGCAGAGCCCCATTCAGAACCGCCATGCGGTGCTGCTTTGCCATGGGACCGCTGAAATCATGCCCCAGGTGCAGGCTGGCTCCCAAGGCCCGGATAAACGCCGTCAAACAGGCAAAAAAGGCGGCCGCCCACCCCAACTCCGGCCCCCAAGAAAAGGGAACGGAATAAGAGGCGCCAACAATTAAAAGCATATCCGCAATGCGGTCCGGAATATCATTAAAGAGGTCTCCTGTGGGGGTCTTCATTCCCCCTTCGACCGCCATCAAACCGTCAAAGAGATTGCAGAGAAGGCGCAACTGAATGCCGAGCAAAGCAAAGACCACGGAAACATAAAAAGCCCCGCCCTCCGCCGTCGAGATCTGCGCCAGCGCAAGGCCTCCGCCCAGAGCGAAAAAGCAGCTGGCCACGGACACTTGGTTGGGGGTGAGACCCCAGCGCACCAGGGTCTGGGCGATGTTTTGGAAAAGCGAGACTTTCCGGGAGGCCAAAGGCCGACGATTGTCATTCATATTGCAGATCCTTTCGCGATCACGGCAAGGCCGGCCACGATGAGTCCCACACCGAGGGCCAAGCTCCAGTTAAAAGTTTCCCCTTCAAAGTAAAGTCCAATAAGACTGCCCCATACAAAGGTGGTCGCGTAAAACGGATAAACCACCGAGATGCGTCCCCCCAGTTTGTAACCCACAACAAAGCAGACCATGACACCGCAGAATAACAAAACCCCCAGAAGAATCTGGTAATTCGCCCACAGAGCGGTGTCGGCGAGTCTCTGCCCGCCCTTTTTATAGGCATATTGCCCAAGAGCGCCCAGAACCGCCGCCGCGAGATTCAAAAGTATGGGAACTTTTTGTGATTCCATTAAAATCCCCCCTTAATGTACCAAAGAGTGTAAAAGGCAATGGGGATGGTCAGGAACAAACTGTCCAGGCGGTCCAAGAACCCGCCATGCCCCGGCAGGGCCGCGCTAAAATCCTTGGTCCCGAAATAACGTTTGATCGCAGAGAATTGTAAATCCCCCAGGATGCCGAAAATAGAAATAAAAAACCCCAGACACATCCCCTGTCCCATCGATAAACCCAAAAAATGCGGAAAGGCCCAAGAGGCCAGCAAGGAGGTCACCACCAGCGCGCCCAGGAACCCCGCCTCCGTCTTATTGGGGCTGATGCGGGGGACGATTTTTCGCCGTCCAAAACTTTTGCCGAAAATAAACTGCAAGATATCATTGGCTTCTGTCAGGAAAATCACAAGAAACACCGCGAGCAAAGCCTGGGATTCGTTCTTCCAGCCGTGAAGACCCAAAAGATAAAGGCCCGGCAGATAGGCCAGACAATGAAAAAACAGGAGCGGCCCCACCAAGCTGCTGAAGACCTGGGGGAGAAGATTCACTTGCCCCGACAAGACGACACAGACGGGAAACAAGGCGAGAGTGAACAACAGAGGTAGAATCTGAAAAAGATCAAAATGCGACAGTGCCAAAACCACGTATTGAACTGCAATAAAGGCAACAATCAAAGCAAACAGAACCGTGCGATAACCGTTCAGGCGGCTATGGCGGAAATACTCCCGGGCGCCCAAAATACTCAGCCCTGCAAAGCCCAGGATCAATCCGTAAGGGGCCAAGGCAAAGCAGGCGATGAGAAAAGTCACAATCCACCACCAGCTTTTAACGATCACCTGGACTTTATGAAAAGTTTCATTTTGCGGGTGTTTCCGCCGCAGTCCCCAGGTCAGCAATGAGGCCAGGCCAAGAAGGCCAAAGACGATTTCAGTCACAACCAATAACGTCGAATTCATGGAACCCTTTCTGGAAGGTCTTTAAAAAGTGGCCTATCCTAGCAGCGCCTTTTTGAAATTGAAAGACTCCCCCTTTTCCCTCTGTAAAAATGCCCAAGAGGCTTCTACTCTCTCTGTAAAAACCTTCGCGGGGGTGTCCAAAACCTGGTCAGAGGAGAAATTTTCACAATCTCAAAACGAGATTGTCCGCAAAAGTAATGGAGAGTGTTTTTGAGACAGGTTAATCTGATCGAGCAGGACGTGATTGTTTTCCAAAAAGGGGGAATTTTTCAATGACGAAAAGATTCACGTTCTACTTAAGACTTTTCTTAATTCTTTCGTTTCTCATTTTTGCAAAGTCGGCCAAGGCGGTGATCGTTGAAGCCGGGACCCAGCTTCCAGCCAACTGCCCACTCCTAGCTGCGGAGCTTAAGAAGTATCCCACCGCCTTTGTTAAATCCTTTACGTCCTTTAGGCCCTCGACGGCCTTCGCTCCCAAAGGGGTCATCGACGATTATGACACCTTTCAGGCGATGTCGACGGCCTTGAGCGGCAAGGTCTTCACCCAGCGCCAGATCGTCTTTTTTCCGGCAGGAACCTATTATATCAACCGTTTTATCAGATCCGGCGCCAACACCAATAAGGATGTCACCTTCCGCAACTCCCAGAACTTCAGCATTATCGGCTGCAACGCCCGCATTGAGGTGAAGGGGGACTTTAACCTTCCCAATGACTGGTCCAAGCCGGGCCGTACGGGAACCATCTGGTACACCCTTTCAAAGCAAGTGATCCCTTTTATCTTTGAATTTTGCTCCCGTTTTAAACTCGCTGGTTTTGACATTAACGGGAACGTCAATAAGATGACAAGACCCCAGGCCGCCGGCATGATCCCGGCGGAAACCCGCTCTCATGGAATCATGACAGCGGCTGCGTCCCAGTATGAGCTTATCGACCTTCGCGTCCACCATTTTGCCAGTGACGGACTTTATCTCGGGTCGAATAAAAAAGCGGATACCGCCGTCACCATTGACAAACTGGATTCCTACAGCAATGCCCGCCAGGGGATGAGTATCATTCAAGCGCGAAGTGTCCTGGTCAAAAATTCCAAATTCCGAAGAACGGGTAAAACCGACGGGGTTTACCGTGGGCACTCCCCTCAGGCGGGGGTCGATATTGAACCCAACTTTGTTCCCGCCAACGGCGCTTCGGTCATGACCGGAAATATTATTTTTGAAAACTGCGTCTTCGCGGACAACTTTGGGTCTCAGTTTGTCAGTGGGGGCTTTGGCGACACCGTGGATGGGGTCACCATTCGTAAATCCGAAATCACCGCTTATCCGGGGAACTCCAATCTTGTGGTCATTCTGCCGGTCAAAAACGGGGTGATTGAGGACTCGGCCATTGACACCGGTGCGGGGGCCATCTACCCCACCTGGGCGGGACACGGGGCCGCTAATGTCAATACCATCGTTCGCCGCAACCGCATCCGAAGCACGGGCCCAGGCCTTCTTGTGACCGTGGCGGGCTCCAAAGTGGTGGTGGAAAACAACACCTTCATCTCCGCTCACAATCCGGCTCAAAACGTTTATTTCCCTTATATTCAAAACGGGGTGAGCCGCTTTACCGGGAATACGATCAACTACAGCACCAGATTCTTCGGAACCCGTCGTATCGTGAGCTTGATGCAAAACATCCCGCTCATCAACAACAACATCATCACAACGGACCGGCGGGATGTGGATTACTGGATCGGGTCCACAGGGAGCAAGAGCTTCTTAAATAACCGACTGACCGGCCGGGTGATCTTCTACAAATAGTCCTTTTTCTAAAGTGCCAGGCCCTCTTGCGGCAAGAGGGCCTGAGCGCCGGGGTTTTTAAAACCCAAAGCCTGTTCCAGATCAAAGATAAATCTTTTCGCTTCCAGGGGCCGAAACCCCACCACCCCGACCTCCGGGGGCGGGGCTTTTTGCATGTATAAAATCCCGCTGGGGTTATAAAGCGAGCCCCTGGCGCGATAGAGCGGTTCTTTGGCACGGGACAGAGCGTGCTCCCAACCATAGGTGTCCACGGCCGGGTAGACGGTGTAAGCCAGAAAAGGAATCCCGGCAAAAGCGATCTTCGCGCACTCCAATAGAAGCTGCTGGTGCCAGCGCGTGGCATAGAGAAAAAACGGTGTTCCTGTTTCCGAGATCATTATAGGCATCTGAAAGCGGGCAAAGTAGGCCAGGGCCGTTTGAAAAAGTCCCACGCGTTTTCCCGCCCGGATCTGATAGAGGTAATCGACGGGCTGGGGGCTTAAAAACTCCTCATTATGGGCGTAATAATCAAGTCCCAGGATCGTGTAAGAGCGCATGCTCATATGGAACTCGCTTCGCAGTTGGCGATGGGCTTTTTGCAACTCGGATAGCAAATCAAAAAAGCGTCTTTTTCTGGCTTCTTTTTCAATCTCGGAATCGTGAAATCCCTGCCAGATGCTTTGCACGGTTAAAAGATTCAACACGGTCAACTTGAGGTTGGGAGTCCACCCCAAGTGTTTTTCCACTTCGGACAGAGGCAGTTGTTTCAACTTCTCAAAGTCCGGTTCCATCACCCAGCTCACCCCCAAAATCGTGTCACTGGTGATAAAACGCACAAACTCGTTGAACTCCGGCCAGTGAGGCTTCGGAACCAAAGCCTCTGCATGCAAAAACAAAGGGTGTTGGTCGCTGGCCAGGCCCTCACGCCGGATGTAGTCCTCAATTTTAAGCCGGGCCCTGACCGCGGCAATCCCAATTTTAATGGCTCGTTCCGCCTCGTAATATCCCGCCGTGGGCATCGGCGGGTGAAGCCATCCGGGAAAAGCTCCGTTCCAAAGGCCCGAATTAAATCCTTTGACGGTCTCTGGTTCATTGATCAGGGTGAAGACCCGGACCCGCGAGTGATAACGCCGGAAAACCTCCAGGGAAAAATCCGCATAGTAATCGGGCCAGGCCGGGTGAAGATAAAAACTCCGGGTGGGATCGTATCTGGCTTTATCACAAAGGATTTCCCCGGCCCGCATGTAGGTGGCGGGCCGCCCTGCAGAGTCCACGCAGAACCGGCTTTCAATGCCAAAGTGATGCAGATCCAAGGCGAGGGAAAAACCCGCCTCCGTCAGTTCCCGTATCATGGCATCCGCCCGCCGCCAGCTGGCTTCATTCCATGACCCGTCCGGATTCTTGAAAATTTCATGGTTGGAAAAGCCAAATCGCAGATTCCGCACACCGGTCTTCTTTAGCGAGCGGATGATTTTGGCGCGGGCGCGGGGATCATAAAAGCCGGACTCTCTCAGGGAATTCCAGCGATAAGTCATGTCGGAGGTCAGGGTGTTGCCGCTCTCGACCCCGCTCCAAATGAAACTGGCAAATGTGTTTTTACCGAAATAGCGAAAGTACAAATCCGTGGTGCGCCGGATCTCATGCAAAGCTTCCGGATCGGGGGATGGCACGGGCGAGGTCTCAAGAGAAATCCATAAAGGGGTCGTGCGTTTGACGGTCCTTTCCTCGGGAGTGAGGGAAAAATCCTCTTTGGCGTCAAGCTCGCTTTCCGCGGACAAGGTCAAAACCCGGTGGCGCGCCCATTGCAAAAACTGCTCATGTTGAGCATTTAAAAGTGGCCAGGAGAGCGAATTTAGGGGCGGCCGCGGCAAGTTGAACGGGGCACTGGGACCCGCCCAGACACTGACGGTAAACAAGAACGATAAGGTGATGTTCTTCCGAATCCGCATCATTAAAAAAATAATTCAAGAACATGTCCCGCTCAAGGGCCCGGCCCCGGACCTAACGAAATACAAAGACCTGCTCAAATACAAATATCAACCCCTAAAATCCTTATGCTAGATTCATGCATATCATTTGCAAAGGAGTCCAGCGGTGGGAATCTGTGAAAACTGCGGAAATAACTATGATAAAGCCTTTCTGGTAACTATGAATGACATCGAGCACACCTTTGATTGCTTTGAGTGCGCCATCAACCGGCTCGCTCCCATCTGCGCCCATTGCAAAACCAAAGTGATCGGGCACGGGTTGGAGGCCGCAGGAAAGATCTTCTGCTGCGCCCATTGCGCCCACAGTGAAAACTTTAAAGATCTCACGGACCGGTTATGAGAAAAAGGAGAGACCCCATGAAACACACCACCACCCGCAGTTATAAAGGGCTCTTTTGGGGAGCCGTCGTCGGAGCCATCAGCATGTTTTTTTTCGATCCCCACCGGGGCAGGGCCCGCCGCACTTTTGTCGCCGACAAGGTCTTTCGCTACGGCCGCCGCACACGCAATCGCAGTGAGCAAATCGCTGAAGACTTGCGCAACCGCATGTACGGGAAATTCAAAAAGCTCCAGAACCGCCGTTATTCCGCCAATGTTGGTGATGACACCTTGGAGCAGCGCGTGCGCTCGGCCCTGGGCCGCAAAGTGAGCCACGTCAAACCCATCAAGGTCTTTGTCACTCAAGGGGAAGTGCTGCTCACGGGACCCATTCTCCGGCGCGAGGTGCCCGAACTCTTAGAGGCCATTGAAAGTGTTCCGGGCGTGGTTCGTGTCATTGATGAACTCGTTAAATATGATGAGCCCGGAAATATCCCTGATCTCCAGGGAGAAGGGCCCGTTTACCGCCAATAAAAAGACCGATTCTGAAAATTTCCGGGCTGACGGAGGTGATTAAGAGTTCGGCAAAAGGTTTAAGCCTTTTTCAGAGGGGAATGACGAGAAATTTGACAGAAAAAACAAGATTTTTCGAGGTTGATTTTTTCGTCTTTTCCATCGACAGGGCACCACCTCAAGATGATTCACCTCTTAAGAAAAATTTGTGACTCCTGAATTTGCCTGCAATGATGAGAGGCAAGGAGCACACGTATGAAGCAAAATAAAGTTTTAATTTCACTCTTCGCCCTCTCGTTGTGGACGGCAGGTTGTCAGAAGACCGGGGTCGGGATGCAAATTGCAACCGACGAAACCCAAAGCGCCAATAGCATCAGTTGTAAAACTGAAACCGGATACGTGGATCCTTCTCTTTTGCAGATTGAAGGGAACTCCGTCGCTCAGGCGGGGGCCCCTGTGACTTATCATTTGAACCAGGACCTGGGATGTTCCAGCGTGCAGAAGGTCACCTGGAAGACCCTGGGAGCCGGTGCCCCCCTGCAAGCCGGACCGACGCTGAAATCCACCTTCTCTAATGCCGGGGCCTACACCGTGATTGCCCAGGTGGAAGGTTATGACCCAGCCAGTTCCGGGCTCAGCCAAAAATCCACCCTTTCTTTAAGTACAATGTCTTTCAGTACCGTTGTGGTTAAAGATAAACCCGTGATTTCCGCTCCTGCCTTGGGCATGGTCGGAAACAACATCTCTTTCAGCCTTGCCGTTCCGGAAGGAATGACTCTCGTGTCCACCTCTTGGAATTTCGGCGATGGGCTTCCCGGTGAGAACAAGCTGGGTTTTGTCACTCATATGTATGGACGCCCCGGGGAGTATGATGTCACCGCCGTGGTGATGGATTCCAACAACACCCAATACAACCTGACTCATCATATCCAGATCCTGATGATCCAGGACGGGCTTGAGTGTGTCTCGAATCTTTCTATTTCCGGCGCAACCGAGGCCGTGGTGGGCACCCCCGTGGGATTGTCTTTGAACATCCCCCCTTGCCTGCTCCCCCGTGTGACCGCAGTGAAATGGAACTTCGGTGATGGCGGTACTTCCGGCAACCAAAGTGTGCAACACACTTATCAAGCCGCCGGCAACTATCACGCCTCCGTGCAGATTTTCCTGGATGGATCCACCGAAGCTTGGGTGACCTTGACCCATGATATTGCCGTCAGCCCCGCTCCCCCCGCTCCGACCCCGACACCGACCCCGGTGGCTACGCCAGAGCCGACTCCGGAGCCCACCCCCGTGAATCCCTATGCCTGCCCCAGAACAGGCGAGCAGCGCACAAGCCAAAGTGACCTTTATTCCGAAACCGTTGCTTGCGGCCTGAACGGGACTAAAATGATGTCCTACCGTGATGTGATCACCGAAGAATGCCAATTGATCGGTGAGAGCCTGCAATGGAAAGAAATTTCTAAAACCAAACAACTGCAAAGCGAAGGCGCTTGTCAGGGTCAGTCTTGCCGACTGCCTGATGGGTCTGTTCTCGCCAACGGGGAAAGCCGCACTTATTACTCTGCGCAAAGCCCCGCCGGTTCCTGCTCCAGTGTCAGCCAGGTCCGCACCTGCAATAATGGTGTGCTTGGTGGTTCCGCCGAATATAACAATTTAGTTTGTCATGAGGGCTGCGGAGACTTTGGCTCCCATGGCACAACTAAAACCAATATCATCACCGGTGAAATCAACGTTCCCATGACCTGTGCTTTCGGGGAACAAGGTTACTTCAGTATCTATAATCAGGTTTCTGACCAGGTTTGTACTGATGGCAAAATCGTGACCTCCAACACCCACCAAGGAAGCGTGAAAACCCCCGGCTCCTGCCCGACTTACTCTTATGTCGCGAGCGACAAATGGAGCGCATGTTCCGCAGACTGTGGCGGAAAGCAAACCCGCATCTACACTTGTAAGGACAACAAGGGCGCCGACGCTCCGGCTGAGCGCTGCACCGGAAGCGCCCCTGTTGAGGAACGCGTTTGTGACGGCAACCCTGAGGCCGCCCGCCGCCAGGAGCAAGCTGTGACCCAAGAAACCGCCAACAGCTCGGAAAAATGCCCGGCCAACCAAATCGGGGTCGTTTCTAAAATCCGTGACGTGACCAAAACCACCACTTACGCCTGCCTCGACCACCAGGTTCAAAAAGAGGGCGAGCAAGTGACCTATGGCGCATGGACCGTGGAAAAGTACTGCCGTGATTACGTGGCATACCGTTGCTCGCAAGACAGCTTGGACAACACGCAAGCCCTGGGCCGCTATCAGTGGATGGTGAAGTGCCAGGATCAGATCCCGGTTGTGAAGGAATTCCTGGAAAAATTTGACGACCTTGGCGTGAAAATCAAAAGTAAACAAGTGACCATCGACGCCAAAAAAGGTCAGGTTCTCTATCCGACCTTCATGAACTACGCCACGAAGCCTGAGAAACCTTGGATTGCTCCGACGTCGGCTTCCGCAAGTTGCACCATTCCGTCCACGGTGTATATTGCCACGGTTTGCGTCTCTTCCTGCGCGACCCCTGAGCAACAGATCCTGGCTTCGGAACAACTGAAGGGCGCTCCCAAGTACGTCTCCTTCATCGATGCCCTGACGCAAAAGTACGCCTACGTGACGACTTTGAAGGACAACGGTTCCATGAACAGCAAATCCATTGAGAAAACCCAAGTGGACCAATGGGTGACTGAGTTGATTGATGGCAACCACGACATCATCGTCTTCACTATGCAGTCTGGCCGCACTTTGAAGGTGACTCCCAACCATCCGATCGTCAGCTCCGAGGGTCTGATGAAGCTTGCCAGCGACTTCAAAGTCGGTGACAGCCTGGTGGTTCTGGGCGGGGAACTTGACCCGATCGTCTCCCTGGAGCACATCAACCATTACGGCAAGGTTTATAACCTCTTTGTGAAGTCTTCTGATATCAAGAAGAACATTGTGGTGACCAATGGCTACCTCAACGGCACCGCCTTCTTCCAAAATCAGGGAGCTGAAAATATCAACCGACAAATGTTCAAGGACAAAATGATCAAAGGAGTGTTCTCTAAATGAGGAACGAAAAACTCGCTCTCGCGATCATTGTCCTTGCAATCTTGGGAGGGGTCCTGTCCATCAGGACTCCTTCTTCCGTGTCCTCCGCGCGGGGGGCTTCAACCAGAGGCCCCTCCTCTTTGCCCCGCCAACCGGCCTTGCCCGGGACGCGCGGCAAAGCCGTGACTCCGGCAGCGATGGCAAAGGCCCCGCCTGCGACGGCGGCGGTTCCCACGGCGGCCGCGAACTCGCAGGTCCCGGCGGGACCGGGCCCTTTGCAACGGCCCTTTGAAATGAAAAGGGAACTTGAAGAATATCGCCTTTACAGCAAAAAAGTGTTTATGACAGAGGAGGAGAAGCGCCAAAAACGCGGTCTTTTACAAGATGCGGGTCTCATCCGTCAGTTGGGGGCCCTTTTTAAAAGCTCCGCCTCGTCCTATGAAGATTTAGTGGAACAGCAAAACACCGCGGTGGATTTCTTATTAGAAGCCCTGAAGGGGGAAAGCCGGGCGGTGGCGGCGGAAGTTTTACGCGGAGTGATTCAGGATCCCGCGACGGAAAATACACGCTTGAGTTTAGCCAGCCGCGAAAACCTGGCAGGAGCGAAAGCGGAAATTCTCTATCGATGGTCCGCGCAAGAGCCCGCCAAATCCCGCGAAATCGCCCAATGGCTTCCCGGCCCTGTCAGCCAAAGAATCTGGAGAAATGTCCTGGCCCAGCAGGAATCGAACCGGGCGGAATCCGCGATCGCCAAGTAATATTCAAAAATCATATCCAAGTCGAATATTGACGAAGCCCCGCTCCGGCTATCTAATACCGGCGTGCGAAAAATCCATCTGGACCTGCGACAATTTGCCCTTCCCTGCCCGCGCAGCGGCAGCATTGAGACCAACTCCGGCTATGGGCCTCCGCCTTTGTCGGGGCAGGAAATTCATCAGCTCCTCCAAGCCCGGCGCGAACAGGAAATTCCGGGGTATGCTTCGGAAGTGCGCCTCAGTCATAGCTTTCATCGCGAGCCCTACGTTTTTCATGTCTCCGGCCGGGCCGATGGAATTCTTCCGGGGACGCCGGCGACCATTGAAGAAATAAAAACATCTTTTGATTTGGAGGATCTTTTCCAAAAGCTGAGCCGCAATGAAGATCACCCTTACTTATGGCAACTCCGCACCTACGGCTACATTTATTTACAACAAACAGGACAAACCCCGAAGTTGAAATTCCATCTGGTTTCTTCGCGCAATCTCAAATCCCTTGAGATGGACGTGGAGTTCTCCCGGGAATTTTATGAAAGCTGGCTGGAGCGGCGTTTGACGGAACTGGTGAAAGAAACCCGCCTTCGCGAAAAACTTTTTAAAAAACGGCAAAAAGCCGCCGCCGCTTTGGAGTTCCCTTTTGCGGAACCCCGGCCCGGGCAAAAAGAGTTGGTGTCCTGCCTGGAGGAGGCCTTTGCCGAAAAAAAACGTCTTCTTGTCCAGGCGCCCACCGGTCTTGGAAAAACCGCCGCCGTCTTGTTTCCCTCCCTGAAAGACGCTCTGGCCCGGGGTCAGAAAGTGATTTACGTCACGCCTAAAAACTCCCAGCATCAGGTGGCCGAAGAAGCCCTGGAAAAACTCCAAGACCAAGGGGCCAAGATCCGCGCCCTGACCTTGAATGCCAAACATAAAATGTGCCTGAAAGAAGAAGTCCTCTGCCATCCCCGCTCCTGTGAATTTGCCCGGGACTATTACCGCAAACTGGCGGAGCAGGATCTGATCAGTAAAATTTCAAAGGTGAAAAACCTGAGTCCCCGTAAGCTCAAAAGCCTGGGCACGGAATATGAGGTCTGCCCCTTTGAGTTGTCCGTGGAGGCCGTGGAAGGGGCGGACGTGGTGATTGCCGATTACAATTACGTCTTTGCCCCGCGAAGCCTCTTGGGAAAACTCAGCGAACCTTTAATGAAGGCCTCGGAAAAAGCCAACCTGGTTGTGGATGAGGCTCACAATCTGCCCGCCCGGGCCCAGGAGTATTTCTCCCCGTCCTTGGGGGTGGCGCAGCTGCGCTCTCTAGAGGAGAGCATGAAACTTCTGGAGCCGCGCTTTTCCGCGCCCGGCTTGGCCCTTTTGGCCGAAGCCCGGGACTTGATTCAAAGTTACGGGCACGAGGGCCCGCGCCGGATTGAAATCCTCCCGGAGCCTTTTTTGGATCTTGAAACAAAAATCCGCGAATTGACTTTAAAGTACCTGGACAGTGCGGGGGACCTGTCTCCCCAGGATCCGATGCTGAAATGGTCGCATCTATGGTCCGAGTTCCTGCAAGCCCTGGAATTGAAGGGACCGGCTTTTTTTCAAACCGTGCAAAAAGACGCCCAGAAAGAGGATGTGCTTAAGATCACCTGCTGTGATGCCTCAGAACACCTGGCAAAAACCTATAAGGAATTTCACAACGTGGTCGCCTTCTCCGCGACTTTGAAACCGTTTGAATACTACCAAAGCCTGATGGGGCTTGCGGATGAGACCACAAAGTGTGTGGAGTTTCTTTCCCCTTTTCCGGTGGACAACCGCAAACTGCTGATCATTCCGCAGATTTCGACCCTGTGGCGGAACCGTGAGTTCAGCGCGCCCCGGATCGCCGATGTCATCTCCCGGGTGGTGCAACTGAAGCCGGGCAATTACATCGCTCTTTTTCCCAGTTTTGAATTTTTAATGAACACCCGGTCTCACCTGCACCTTCCGGAGTTTCAACTTCTGGTGCAGACGCGGGAGATGAAGGCCGCGGCTGTCCAGGCCGTTCTCACAGATCTGCGGGAGCAAGCAAAACCGCATTTGCTTTTGGCTGTTCAAGGGGGTGTCTTTTCGGAGGGTCTGGATTACCGCGGCGATATGTTGATCGGCGCTTTTATCGTAGGCCCCGCCCTGCCCACGTTTGATTTTGAGCGGGAACAGATGCGGATTTACTACGAAAACACCTATGGCAAAGACAAGGGTTTCGATTATACTTATGTCTATCCAGCCATGGCCAAGGCCATTCAATCCGCAGGACGAGTCATCCGCTCGGAGAAAGACCAGGGGATCATTGTCCTGATGGATCCGCGGTTTTTGCAGTCCGCCTACGCCCAGTCCATGCCGCAGGGCTGGTTTCAGGCAAGCCCGCAAGAGTTGGTCTCCGAGAGTATTTTATCAGACATTGCCCGCTTCTGGCGGAGGTGCCGGGATAAGGAATCGACATTATGAAATTAAAGGACATTCCCTTCTTCTTCTTGGATTTGCAAACCACAGGGGCCAAACCCGAATCCAGCTCCATTCTGGAAATCGCCTGGGCGGATGAGAAACAAACAGAAAGTCATCTGGTGATCCAACCCGAAGGGGCTTCCATTCCCTTCCGCATTCAAGCCCTTACCGGAATCCACGAAGAGGATTTGGCGAAAGCCCTGCCTTTAGCGCAGGTTTTAGAACGCCTCGCCCCCTTTCTGGCTCCGCGGGCCGAAAAGGGCCAAAGGCCTTGGGCGGTGATTCATTTTGCACAGTTTGAAAGACCGTTTTTATTGGAAGCCTTTGCTAACACTCTGCCCTTTGACATCCTCTGCACCCACGAAATCGCCAAGCGCCTTATGCCCAACTTGCCCTCTCGGGGGATCAAGGGTTTGGCGGGTTATTTCGGCTACAACGCCGGAGAACTCAAAAGAGCCCTTAGTCATATCGAGGCGACCAAAGTGATTTGGAAAGGCCTTGTTGAGGCTTTGGAGAAAGAAGGCATTACAGAGCTTTCACAATTGCTGGAATGGCTCCAGGCCACCCCGAAAAAACCGCGCACCAAGTACGAATACCCGCTGGCGAAGGAAAAACGCCTGAGTTTGCCGGATCAACCGGGGGTTTACCGCATGGTCAGCCGCTGGGGGGAAGTGCTTTATGTGGGAAAAGCGACCTCCCTGCACAGCCGAGTGAACAGTTATTTCCGGGGGCAGAAAAACCGGGATCCGCGCAAGCTGGAAATGCTGACACAGACCTGGGACTTGATTGTCACTCCCTGTGGCAGCCCTCTGGAATCCGCCCTGATGGAAACCGATGAAATCAAACGCCTGAACCCGCGCTACAATATCAGCCTTAAAACCGGGAAGCGCGCCCTGGTTTTTTATAACCGGGACTTCACCTCTCAATGCCCGGTTCAGGACGAGGGGCACAGGGTGGGGCCTTTTCCCAATGCCCTGGTCCTGGATTCCATGTTGAAACTCGCGGCCTCGCTTCGGGAGAAACGTTTTGATCCGGACATGTTCCATGAAAAATTGGATCCGGAGCTTCTTAAAGCCGGCTTTCTGATTTTTTGTCAGCGCCACCACCTCCGCCCTGACACCTTTGCCTCGATGAGATCCATCCTGGCGCTCGGCCTGTGGTGGCAACGTCAGGAAGAGCCCGACGAGGTGCCTGAGGCGGAATTAAGTGAGGAGGAACTCTCGGAGGAGCTTGGGTCGGATTCCGCAGAGCCAACGCCGGAGGACGTGGCTGATAAATTTGAACGTCACTTTGTGCGGGCCGGGCGCGCCTTGGCCCGGTCCCGGAAACTCACCCGGCTTTTAAATGCCGACATTGAATTTCAAATGACGAAGGAGGTGCCCGCAAAACACCTGAGTCTTCGCGCGGGCCGGATCCAAACGGATCCCCCGGAAAGCACAGAGTCGGCCCGGCTTCCTTGGCGAGGGCTTTCTGTCGACACCTATGATCGGATGTCGATCCTGCAAAGTGAATTGCAAAAAATAATCTCCCATCAGGGAAAAGTGTGGATTCACAAAGTTCCCGCAAGACCTCTTGAAAATTCGTGGATGAATTCGTAATTTCTCATTCCCCCGGGGTCGGGATATATCTATTTCATGGACCTGAAATCGACCTTTGATGACGCCTTCTTCGAAAAGCTTTCCAAAGATGATATTTTTACGATGTCGGCGGCCCTTTCCTATTACACCGCCTTGTCGCTAGCGCCTCTTCTGATTCTCGCCATCTCCTCAATTGAACTCCTTGGGGCGGATTTTAAAACGGAACTCATCCGCCAGGTTCAGGAGTTGGTGGGTTCTCAGGCGGCGGAAGCCATCCGCATGATCACCCAGAGCGCGGAACGCCGCCAGGACGTACGGAGCCTGGCGGGGTTCTTTGGCCTTCTGACCTTGATGATCTCCGCCGGGGGGATTTTCGGGCAACTGCGCACATCCTTAAATGTGGTTTTTGATACGACCCGTTTGCAGCAGAAGCAGGCGGACCGCATGAGCCTCTGGCTCAGCTCCATGAATTACATCAAAGCAAAGATCTTCAGTATGGGGATGGTTTTAACCTTTGTCTTTATTTCCATTGTTTCTCTTCTGATCTCCTCCTTTCTGACGGTGATCTTTCAGGGGGTCGCGCTGGTGGTGGGCCAGGTCGTTAATTTTTTTATTTCCCTGCTGATTTTTACCCTCTTGTTCAGTGCGATTTATTATTTTCTGCCGGAAAAAAAGATGCGTAAGAAAATGAGCTTTATCGCCGGCGCCATCACCTCTCTTTTGTTCTCCATTGGCAAGTTTGCGATCGGTCTTTACCTCGGCCAAAGTGCCGTGGGCTCCTCCTACGGGGCCGCGGGGTCTATGATTGTGCTTTTAATGTGGGTTTATTTCTCATCCCTGATTATTTTTCTGAGTGCCGAGGTTTCTTACCAGATGGAAAAGGTCTTTTTAAGTGCAAAAGATATTAGCTTTACTTAAGAATATGAACCGGGTTCTTCTGAGCCTCCTGCTGCTGGCCGTGCTCCTGCGGGCGCTTCTTCCGTCCGCAATTCGTTATGGCCTGAACTGGTATCTGGGAAGCCATCTTGAATCTTATCAAGGTCACATTGCCGACTTTGATTTGACCCTCTATCGCGGGGCCTACCAGATCCAGGGTCTCCGCATTTGGAAAAAATCGGCCGATGAAAAGCTTCCTTTGATTCAGGCGCGGAATATCGACCTGTCCTTGGCTTGGCGGGCTCTTTTTCAGGGCCGTCTTCTGGGGGATCTGGCCGTGAGCGGCCTTCGTCTGCGTTTTGTCGACAGTGAATCCACCAAGAAAAAGCAATTCGGCACGGAAGAAAAAAACTGGAACAAGGTTTTTTCCTCTCTCATCCCCATTGAGATAGAGTCTTTGAAAATTTCTGACGGTGAAGTGCATTTTCTCAACCGCGACTACCGGGTGCCGGTGGATCTCTCGGCCGACCGCCTCGAAGTCGAAGCCACAAATCTCAGGAACACCGAAAAAAAGGGCGTCCTTCTCCCCAGTCACGGCCTCCTCAAAGGGCGTCTGCAAAAAGATGCGCCCTTTGTGGTCAAAGGACGTTTTAATCTTCTGGAAACCCCCGTTGCTCTGAGCCTGGATGCAGAAATAAAAGATTTCACCCTGGCCCGGCTCAATGATTTTTTCCTCGTCTACGGGCCCTTTACCTTTGCCAAAGGAAGCATGAGTCTTTTTTCTGAAGTCGCCACCCGCGAAGGGAAGATCAAAGGATATATAAAACCCTTTTTTAAGGACGTAAAAATGGTGGCGAACAAGGAACACTTTATTTCCACCAAGCACGAGCTTGTGGAGTTTCTTATGGGCACCAGCAACGTCATTTTAAGAAACTCCAATAAGGACACCGCCGCCCGGATTGAATTTGAGGGCCCCTTAAAAGCTCCCAAGATCAACACCTGGGACGCCTTCTGGAGCGCGCTGAAAAACGCCTTTGGCTCCCCGCTAAAGCCCACGATCGAAAACAAGATCGATATTAAGAGCGTCCCAAGATAATAAACCGGCCTTCAGCCCGTCTCGCAACGAGACAGCGCCGGAGCCCGGAACCCGGCCTTCCCTAAAAAGACCGCTCTTTTAGCTTAGCCGCCGGCAAAGTCCTGCCGATAAATCTATTAGACGCTTAAAACGAAAGACTCATGCGCATCCGTTTAAAACCTTTCTTTAGACTCCTATGGCCCTTGACCTGCCTTGCGGTGGGGGTTGTGGCATTTCAAAACTGCGGTGTCGAAAGACCCGGAGTTCAAAACGCCGAATATGCCAGCGTCGCCTTCACGCACACCGGGCAAGAGACCTCCTGTTCAAGTTGTCATGAGCTTTCCCGTCCCAACACCACCGTGGGGTTTCTCGCGTTAAATCCCAACGCTCCCTTTGATTATTTCTCCCATGCCTCGGGCACGGACTGCATCACCTGCCACCGTCCGCAAGCGCGCGCTCGCACCTCCGCGGACTGGGCCAATGGATTCTACGTCCATTCCCCGCTCTTAACCTCTTGCGTGAGTTGCCACAGCAGTCAAAGACCCACCACTTTGGTCAATGGCTTCAACCATGCCACCAGCGGCACTGGCGAGTGCTTCGCCTGCCATCAGGGCGCCTTGCAAAGCAGCTTCTCCAGTCTTGCGGATTGGAGCGGAGCCTCGGGAACCCCTTCCACTCTGGTATGGGATCCTTCCCAGGATATCACCGTCACCGTCCAGATCCCCACCTATGCCGGCTCTTCCATCCAGTCTCTGATGGCGCAAACCCAGTCCTATCACATGGCGATGAATCACCAAACCACGCAAATCACGGCGGGGGACCTGAAAAACTGCGCCCTCTGCCACAGCGGCGCCACCGAGGGCAATTACCTGCCGGGGGAATTCCACACCTCTTTGGCGGCGGCCAATAGGGCCCAGCCCACCTCGTGCAGTGACTGCCATAATACCAGCGCCGTACGTCCCACAGGTTTTGTCGGTCCCGTCGATGCCACCCGGGCTCCGCCCTCTCCGGCAATGAAACACGATGCCGTGGCGTGGATCAAAAATGCCGCTGGCAACTACGTCGCCGGCACCACGCCGCTCATTAACAGTGACTGTGCGACCTGCCACAAACAGCCTGGCACGGCCTGGCAAAACACCGTGTACCATCAATCCCTTGTCGCGGCAGGCTTAAGCCAGCCCAGCTCTTGCCTGGATTGCCATGCCAACAGCCGCCCCAGCGGCCCCGTGCCGCTGAACCCGGTCCCCGGAAGCACGCAGTTTGATCACAGCAATCTCGGCGGGAATGGCGACTGCATCACCTGCCATAGCAGCCAGACCTCTTGGCAAGGCGGTCTCTTTCATGCGGCCAACTCCAAGCCGGCTTCGTGCATTTCCTGCCACGAGTCTTCGCGCCCGAACTCCACCACGGGATTTATTGGCTGGAACGCCAACACACCCTTTGATATCGCCACCCACGGGAAACCCTTTGATTGCGTCACTTGCCACTCAGCCACCACTCAGTTCACGGCAAGAACCAACTGGAGCGGGGGCTTCTTCACTCACACCTCCAGCCTCACCACCTGCGTCTCTTGTCACAGCTCGCAACGTCCAACAACAACTGTCAGTGGATTTGACCATACCAAGAGCGGGACCGGAGATTGTATCGGTTGTCACAAACAATCCCTCACACGAAATCGCTTTGTGAGCCTGGCGGATTGGGCCGGGGGCGAAACCATGCCCTCAGGTCTGGTGGGAGCGGGTACTGTCACGGTGACCTCCATCCATTTAAATTACTCGGGAAGCCGTGTGCTCTCCACCTCGACGATCACCCAATCCCTGCCCAACCAAATGTTGCACTCGTCAAGCCAAGTCCCCGCTAGCATCTCCGGCAACTGTGCGACCTGCCACAGTCAAGCCGGCAGCGGGATTTATGCCGGTGGCAAATTCCACGCCTCTTTGACGGCAAAAGGACTCCCACAACCGAGCAGTTGCCGCGATTGCCATAGCGGGACTCTTCCGGTGGACATCGTTGGCAACTCCCTGAAGCCCATGGATCACGCCGCCACCTTCTCGGGAGGGGGCTCTGCCGCCAGCAGCTTTGATTGCGTCACCTGCCACTCCCAACCCGGCGTCAGTTTTGCCGATGGCCGCTTCCATTTCCGTATCGGCACAAAAACCCCGGCCAACTGCACCGTTTGCCACTACCCCGTGATGCCAAAAACACTGATCAATAAAATGGATCACACTTCGAATTTTGCCGTCCAGGATTGTTTGGCTTGCCATGCGCAACCCACCTCCGCCCAGGCCACTAGCCCCGCCACCAGCAACTGGGCCGGCGGGGTTTACCACGGAAAAATCAGCACGGCCCCCACCCTCTGTGCCGACTGCCACACGGGACAAAAACCCGCTGGCGTGACCATCAGCACGGTGGACTCCCAACACATGAGTCACCAATCCGCGACCCTGGGAGCGGAGTGCGCCACCTGTCACCTGAATGACCAGAACACGAGCCCGCGGGCCTGGCAAAAAAGCACGCTTTTCCATGCCAAGGTTTCCAACCCGGCAACTTGTCAGGACTGCCACGGGTTGACGAACGGCGGAGGCTCCGTCCCTGGAACCAACAATGATCTTCCGGCGGGATTGACCTACTCTGATACAAAAACCACTTCAAGTGTCGCGGCCGCCAATACGTATGATTTGATCACGCATAAGGATATCAATGTGGCCGGCAAAGACTGCAAAGTCTGCCACACCCAGGTGGGTCCCAGCGGGATGAAGTGGAAATCCGCGCAATTCCACGCGCGGGTGCCAAACCTGAATTTAAATGGCACCAGCGGACGCTGTGACAACTGTCATATGAATATCAAACCCACGATCGTCGTGGGCGGATTCAACCACGGCTCCATCGGCACCCAGGATTGCAGCGCTTGCCATACTTATCCCGGCACAGGCACCCAAGCCGCCGGCAACTGGCTGGGAGCGGGTTCCGGAAGCCCGCACACGGCCAGCTTCATCGCCTCTTATGCCAACACCTGCGTGAATTGCCACACCAGCGGCGGCTCCACCACTCCCCCCTTGGGAATGCCCGCCACGGTGATCAACAGCGGTCACATCGGGAAATACTCCAAAGTGATTACATTCGCGCATCGCTTCACCAGCACCTCCGCCGGGTCCGCCGGCACCTCGACGGTGACCTACACCATGACCGTTTGTTTGGGCTGCCATAATGCGGCCGCGACCAAAGCCATGGCCAACAATGGCGCGGGCTACCTGAGCGCCTCGGCTTGGGTCGGGACCGGCACTTTCAACCATCGCATCCCCACCGCGGTGTCCTTTAACGGTACAAGCACCACGATCAATGCCTCCGCCTCGATCCAGTCCTGCATCCCCTGCCACGCCAACGAGGCCCTCTCCGGCACCAAACACAACCTGAACTGTGTGGCGCCGAAGGCCCCCACTGACTGCGTCCAGTGCCATCGCACGGGAGGTTCCTGGAGCGACTCCAAAGGCGGACGCCCGATCTGCAACTAGACCGAAGTCTTTGCCCTTTGTGGTCCAGAGTCCCCTTTAAGGAATTGGGTTTTTTTTAAGGCTTTCCGATAATAGGTGTAGAGGGGATTCTATGCGTCTACTGAATTTCATTGCGGACAACATCGTCCTGACCTTTATGGCCTTGGTGGGTCTTTACATGATTTCCTCCATCACCCGCCGTGAGAGGCAGGCAAAAGAAGCCAGAAAAATCCTAAAAAAAGCCGCGCAAAGTGGTCTTGACGAGCCTATCTCTCTTCATCCGGAAATTGACCCCGGCCTGTGCGCCGGTTGCGGCAATTGCACCACCGTGTGCCCAGAGGGAGATATTCTAAAACTCATCAATCACAAGGCCGTGCTCGTCAGCCCCACAAAATGCGTCGGCCATGGGGAGTGTGAAAAAGCCTGCCCCATGAACGCCATCAAACTGGTGTTCGGCACCAAAACCCGGGGCATGGATATACCCCGCGTGAACTCCAACTACGAAACCAATGTCCCTGGTCTCTATATTGCCGGGGAATTGGGGGGCATGGGCTTGATCCGCAATGCCATCAAACAAGGGGTTCTTGCCACCACCGACGCCCTGAAAAACCTGCCGGATGAAAAAGCGGATTTTGATGTCATCATCGTCGGGGGCGGCCCCGCGGGGCTGGCAGCGGGAGTGACTGCCATTGCCAAGAAAAAATCCTATCTGCTTCTGGAACAAAACTCTTTCGGCGGCACCGTTTACAATTTCCCGCGCCAGAAAATCGTCATGACCCACCCCTTTGAACTTCCGATGGTGGGGAAATTCCAGTTCGCCAATAACAAAATCTCCAAAGAACAATTGCTGAAATATTGGAACGAGGTCCGCCAGAAAACCGGCTTGAAGGTTCAGGTTCATACGAAGTTTGAAGGCATTGAACGAATGGGGAAGATCTTCAAGGTGACATCCAGCAAGGGTGAATACACGGCCAAGAAGGTGATTCTTTGCATGGGCGTGCGCGGAAGCCCGCGCCGGCTGGGGGTTCCGGGGGAAGATCTGCAAAAGGTCACCTACAACCTTCTTGATCCGCAACAATACCAGGGCAAAAACGTGATCGTCGTGGGGGGCGGTAACGCCGGCGTCGAAGCCGCGCAGATGTTGGGAGAGTCCCGGTGGAAAAACAAAGTCCACCTGCTCGTGCGGGGGGCCGCTTTTGACCGCGCCAACGAAGACAATATCAAGCGCATCACGAAGATGGAGGCCAAAGGTCAGGTGACGATCTGGTTTAACACCACCATTCAGTCCATTGATATGGCGGCCGTCAAAGTGAAGAAACAAGATGAAATCATCGACCTGCCCAATGATTTTGTGTTCATCTTTGCGGGGGCGGAACTTCCCCACAAGTTCCTGATGAGCCTGGGCGTGGAAGTCGACAAGAAATTCGGTGAAGGTATTAAAGATGCGGTTTAAGGATGTGATCTTTATTTGGCTATTATTCCTGGCGTTTTTAAGTTACGAGTACTACGGGCTGAACTTCAACGAGTCCCTCTCCGTTCTTAAAAAGCTGCAGGCCATGGGTTACATCCCCATGAAATACCAGATCAATAAAGAACCCGGACGCCAGCTCTCCCTGTTTTTGGGATGGTCCGGGTTGGGATTGATGATCATCATGAACGCCTACTCCCTGAGAAAACGCATGTCCTGGCTGTCTGGAGCCGGTAAACTGAACTCCTGGTTGAATTTTCACATCCTGTGCGGGCTTGTCGGCCCCACTTTTATTTTATTTCACTGCAATTTTAAAGTCCGCGGTCTTGTCGGTATCAGCTTCTGGTCCATGGTGATTTCTTTCAGCTCGGGTCTGATTGGACGTTACTTTTATGTGCAGATGTTGCAAGCCAAAAAGGAATTTGAGACGGACGCGGAAAAGCGCCTGGCCAAGATCAGCCGGATACTGGAACGAGTGCAGTTGCCCTTCACCACCGAAGATAAAGAGCGTTACACCAAAAAAGCTTTGCTTTTGGCGGGGGCCCCTTTGGACGGCGTGCCTTTCAATCCTCTAAAGGCCCTGACCTACTCCATTATAGGGGATCTGCGCATGAAGTTCACCGAGCTTGAAATCGGACCGCAATGGCCTCCGGCCACGCAGTTGATTTTAAAAGACTACGCCTTGAACAAGCGCCGCTCGGCTCTGTTAACGCCCTTCCAGCGCCTGATGGGTTACTGGCACGCCTTTCACTTCCCTTTTGCGATTTTCATGTACATCGCCGCCGTCATCCATGTAACGGCGGCCTTACTCTTTGGAGTTTGAAATATCTGACAAAGCCCAACGCCAGAATCACGCCTTGGAGCGCGACATAAATCGCGACGGCCAGGGCGCCTCCGCTGGAAAACCCGTAGGAATGCAGCCCCGCAGCCAGGATAAAGTTCACCCCGTACCATGCCATGATCACCAGCAAATAAGCCACCGGGGAAAACGCCAGTAAAGTGAAAGGTCGCACCCACCCGACCACCCGGGCGTGCAGCAGAGCCAAAAAGCCCACGTCCGCAATCAAGGCCCAAGTCTCTTTCGGATCCCAACCCCAGAACCGGCCCCAGGAATAATCCGCCCAAACGCCACCCAGGATGATCCCCACGGTCAGCAGGAAGCAGCCCAATTGAATCATGCGGTAGGCATAGTGAGAGTACTCTCTGAAAAACTTGTCGTTCTCTTTATGGGTCCAGATACGGATCAAGGCGATATTTCCCAAGATCGCCGCCACGGTAAAGGCGGAGTAAGAAATGGTGATCGTCGTAACATGGGTCGAAAGCCAGAAATTGCTTCTTAAAACCGCCACGATCGGATCCAGGTCCGGGCTTAAGATCAAAGGGATCTGCTCCGTCAGCATCAGGATCAAACCGCTGCCGATCATGGCCGCGCACAGCACGTACACATTTTTGTAGAGCAAAAACAGGAGAATACTAAAAACCATCACACCCAGGGACACCCAGATCATGGTGCCGTACATATTTGTGACAGGGGCAAACCGGGTGATATAAACCCTCAACCCCAAACCCAAAATATGCAAAGACACCGGCACCACCAGGAACCACAACAGCTTCTGAACCCCGATCTTGTTGCGGGTGAAACTTAAGGAGAATAAAACCCCGGCCAGGATGTATAAAAGGCTGGCGGCAAGAAAGGGCCGGGAGTCATTGTAGAAAATTTCCGCCCGGGTTTTTTCAAAGTAATGTTTAAACATCTCCGGTGTGTCTTGCTTGGCCGAGGCATTCAGAAGCGCTTGAGCCTTGCTTGTCTGTTCGCAGTCCCCCTTGCTGAGGCACTGGATGTACTCGCGCAAGGCCGCTTGCACTTCCGTTGAAGTGCCGTCGGACCCGTGGGTGTTTTTCAGAAAGCTGTAATCCACAGCCCGGGATAATTGCTCCCCGCGAATCAGCGCTTGCAGCAGCATGGCCTGGTTAAAGGTTTCCAGCACCGTTTTTTCCGAAGAGGTCAAAGACTTCGAATTTTCCTCCTGTTTCTTGAACAAGGGCTCCGCCAGGCTGGAGATATTGGAACTCTCCAAGTCCGCCAGTGACATGAAACGCTTTGACTTCATAAACCCCAACTGCACACGGAGGGCCGGGTCGCGGACTTCGATGAACTCCACATAGGGCGCCGTGGGGGACGTGATCAAAGCAAGATAAGCCTGAACCGGATGCAGGCCGGTGCGCTGATAGGATCCGTTGAGAAATAAAATGCTTTCTTTTGCAAAGGTATCAAAGGGCTTCAGACGGCCGTTTTGATGCAACATCAAAGAACGGATGGGGTCTTTTTGAATTTGTTCCCCTTGAATTTTCAAATCCATCAGGGCTTTTTCCGGCGTTGCGCTTTCGACTTTGGAGTTCAAATTCTCATGCTGGGCGAAAGCGCCGGCGGCGGTGAAAATTCCGATAAGAACAAAAAAAGTGAGTTTCATCAAGGGCTTCATAAAGACGGGGTCCCCTTTCTGTCAAGGCGGGCAAGACGGCTTTTCATCAGTGTATAAACGATCACGCCGATGGACAAAATAATACTCCCAAGGTATTTCCAAAAACGCCCCGGGTCTTTATTGACTGAAAAGACCGACACCGGCGGAGCGTTGGGTTGCATGGCATAACTGGCCTGGTAAACCGTATAGCCTTCCACCTTGAGAGGTTCGTTCATGGAAATTTTCGTGGCAGGCCCCCGTCCGTTCACCTGCACCAGGCTCTCATAAGACATGGGGGTTTCCGTCCCCGGGTAGTCAATCTTGGAAAACTTCTGAAGAGAGATTTCAAAGGGAAGATTGATGTTTTCCCGCCCGTAAAAAACATGGATCTTTTTATTGCCGACCAGGATCTCCCGCTCTTCCCCTTCCGCCAGCCACAGGGAGGGCTGCGAGGCATCGATATTAAGTTCAATGGCGCTCGGGGGAAGATTGCTCTTTTTTTCCATCTCCATGGGGCGCGCCACCAGGGAGGCCTGGCTGTTATGCACGACAGAGCCTATAAACAGCTGCATTCCCATCCACGGGGTCTGCACGCTTTCCCCAGGGCCCACCCAGGCTTCCTGGACAAAAGCCCCGTTTTTAAAGAGAACCACCTGGACTTTTTGTTCCTGGGTGTTGGGAATGTGGAATTCAATCACATTGCCGCCAGGGCGCGAAGGCATCATTCCGGCAGAGGCGTCCGCCGCGGTGTCATCCGCAGGCGCTTCTTCCTGTGCCACACTCCCGCCCCCGACATACTGCAGACGCAGTCCGAAAGTCCCCTCCGGATGCAAAGAGAAATTCGCGTACTTGGCATAGAGAACTTCCCGTTTGCTTTCCTCACCTTTTTTGACTTCAAACTCAAAGGCAGGGTTGGACCCGCTCGGATCCCCCTCGGTCAGTTTGTTGGCCGCGACGATGGCGTTCTTAAGTTTTTTGCTAAGAACAATGGTCACGCCGTGGACCACCACGGGCTTATTTAAAAGTTTTGACACCGGCACGGTCTGGATCTCTTTTTCACTCTTGGCGTCTAAAATCCGCACGGCCTCTTCAGTCCCGACGGAGGTCGGGATGCGCTTTTTAGGCGGCGCTTTTTTTCCGGCGTCTTTTTCCACTTTTTTTGTTCCGCTGTACTCACCTTTTACGATCCGCAAGGTGGCTGGCCCCATTTGTTTTTCCGGTTCATCCAGAGTGCTCAGCCACTCCGTCACATTGAAGAACTGGCTTTTCATAATAAAGCTGATGCTGGTCTCCCCGTTGGCGGAGGGATCTGAGTTATAACTCTTTTCCACCTTGGCGAAGGGAATATACTGAGTCACTTTAAACCAGGCCCCGATCTCCTTATTGATAAAATCAAGGTCCGAGCTGTCTTTGGCGCTTGTGGATCGGTCAAAGACCATCTTTTGCACGCTGGGGCTGCCTTCCACCTGATAGCCCACCATTAACCGCGACAAGGAAACAGCGGAACTGCTGGTCCCCTCCATGACCTGGAGTTGCCCGTCGACCCCATACCGGGTGGTGACTAGACCGCCGGCGAGCAAAGTGAGGAGCCCCAAGTGGGTGATGACAAATCCCACCTGGTGTTTTTTAAAGGGATAGCGGGCCAAAGTCGCAGAGAAAATATTCAACCACAGGATCAGCATGAAAAGAGAGAACCACCAGGATTTATAAACGACCAAAGCCGCGTACTCGGCGTTGTAAAGACTCTCCAGAATAGTCCCCCACCCGACCAAAACACATAAGATCAGCATCGTGGGTACGGCCAGTTTCACTGACGAGATAAATTTAAATATTTTGTTTTTGTTCATTCGAGAAACAACTGTCGCAAGTTCCATATATTTTCCTTGTAAACATGCCCTCACTGTTTTGTAATCATAGTGGTCAAATGAAATTGATCAAGGTATTTTCCTTATATTTCCCACTGACATCCCTGCTGTGCATCGGGCAGAACGCCCTTGCCGCGAAATCCTATGGGCGGATCATACTCGGGGGCTTTATCGCCACCGAAAAATTCGCCACCGATGAAGGCGGCTCTGACAACAACGATGAAATGGTGTTTTCCTCCCGGCTCTTCAATAAGATCACCGACCTAGGTCAAGGGGATTGGGAAATTGTCTCGGATCTGCGTGACAAGCACGATTTCTTTGATAAACTCGACCGCGAACGCCTGGCCCTCACGGACAAAAACGAATTTCAAGTCAGACAATTAAACACCCGCTGGGCCAGTCCCGGCAAACACCTCTCCATGAGCGTGGGACGTTTTCCCGTACAAGATGTCGGTGCTGTTTATGCCGACGGGCTTTTGGCCGAATACCGCTGGACCCCGCAATTGTGGTCTTCGTTCTTCGGCGGAAAGAACCCCCAATCCCAAAGCCATTCCTATCTGACTTTCAATCCCAAGGCGGACATCGCCGGCCTGGGGCTGACTTATCAATCCCGCTCCCCCAACTGGACCCGGAACTTTTACCTGACCCACGGCTTGGTCTCGGAGACCTACGCCGGCCAAACCGACCGCACCTTTCTTTATCACCAGATGAATTACCAGTGGCAGGAAGAATCCCGCATCCTGTCTTTGATGTATTTTGATTTCGTTCCCCGCGCCTACTTGCAAAACGGAAGCCTGATCTGGCAACAGGAGTACACCGACACCATTTCCTCGGAGCTGGGTGTGCTGGCGATGGATAGCATTGAGTATTACCGCCACCAGGGCGTGCGCGAAACTCTCCCCCCAAGCCCTTATCAAGAGGCCCAGATGCGGGTTTCTTTCGGCTCGCCCCGCCACTCGCAATGGACGTTAGGGGCTTTGTCAGGCCGGCGCGGTTATGATCAGAAATCAAAGACCGAGGGATCCCTCAGTTACCTGCAATCGCGGATCTTCTCTCCCAACTGGGACTTCTATGCCAAAACCGGAAGTCGCAGAAATTTCACCTCTCAGGATATCTTTGTCAAAACCGGCGTGGGATACTTCTCGCGTAAATGGGAGTTCAATATTGATGTGGAATACACCTCTGAAAAACATGACGACGGAGTGGTTTTGCACCCTCTCGTGACAGAGTTTTCCATTTCCAATTCCCTCACGCGAACCCTGTTCTGGACCGGCTCCCTGCAAAGGGCCGCCGATGAATCCGTCACCATTTTGACTTCATTCCTTAAACTCGGCTATCGTTTCGGGGATCAGGAAACTGCCCCTGTCCGTAACAGCGCTCCGCTGCGGGGGCCCATTTGAGCATACGATCTTTATCCCTTTTTCTTTTTGTTCTTGTCTCTGTCCTGGGCCCGCTGGCCGGGGCGGAGAAAGAGGGTATTCTTAATAAACTTCTTGCCCCGGGCCCGCTGATCAAAGGCCACCAGGACCTCGAAAACAAGGACTGCTTGAAATGCCATGACGCCGGCAAAGGCGTTCCCGACGAAAAATGCATCGAGTGCCACAAAGTGATCAGACCCTTTGTCACGCAAAAGCGCGGGTTCCACGGGCTGACTGAAAAGACCTGCCGCGAATGCCATCGTGAGCACAAGGGACGCACCTACGACTCTATCGCGGTCGATCAGGACCACTTTGACCATGCCAAACTCACCGGCTACGCGCTGGAAGGGAAGCACGCCGAGATCAAGTGCGCCGAGTGCCATAAAGACAAGCTCGGGCCCAAATCGGTCCGCCCCGGGGACATCCGCTATCTCGGCAAGACATCCACTTGCGTGAGCTGCCACAAAAAAGACGACGTCCACTTCTTTAAAAACGATTTTGCGAAAAAGGATTGTAACGCCTGCCACGGTTTAAAAACCTGGAAAGATGAGATCCGCTTCGACCATAACCGGGACACCAAATACAAACTCGTGGGCAAACATGCGGAACTGAAATGCAACGACTGCCACCAAGTCGACAAAAAACGAAAAAACGTGATGCGCTACAAATGGCCCCAGTTAAAAACCGCCAAGTGCCTGACCTGCCATGAGAACGTCCACAAGACCACCCTCTCGCGCCGTTACCAGGGGGGCAATTGCACGACCTGCCACTCGCAAGAGGAATGGAAAATCCCGCGCTTCGATCATAAGATCACGGGCTACAAACTCAATGGCCGCCACGCGGAGATCAAATGCACCGAGTGCCACAAACAAACTGAATCGGTCCTGAAGAGCACCTCCACGAAAAACTACAAGTGGCTGGGCCTGAAGACCCAGTGTTTGACCTGCCACGAAGACTTCCATCGTTTCGGCAAAGCCAAGAATCCTCATTTCGGAAATCTCAACAACTGCCTGGGCTGCCATACGGAAAAGGTCTGGAAGCCATCCATCAATTTTGACCACAATATCCACACCCGTTACGTCATTGATGGCGCGCATCTGGAACTGAAGTGCAAAGACTGCCATATCAACAAGAAAACCCGGCAGCCCATTTACAGATACCCGCTGCTCAATGAGAAAACGTGTGAGAACTGCCATAAGAACGTCCACATCGGGGTTTTCAGCAAGGAATTGCTGAAAAAGAAATGCACCGTCTGCCACACCACGGATTCCTGGAACACGCTGAAAAGCGGCCAGGGTTTTGATCACAATAAAACCCGCTTCCCTCTGACCGGTGCGCACATCAATGCCAAGTGCAACGACTGCCATGGACCGCAAGGCAAGCAGGTCTTTAAATTCAAATCGCCCGAAGCGAAGTTCTGCATTGATTGTCATAAAAACATCCACATCAACCAGTTCAGCAGGACGTTCTCCGCCCAGGCCTGCACGCTCTGCCATGATACGAAGACTTTCAAAGAGCGTCTGCCCTTTGACCACAACAAGACCCAGTACAAACTCGTCGGCGCGCACGAAAAGCTCAAGTGCGAAGAGTGCCACACGCCCACGAACTCCACGACTCTTATTGAATGGCCGAATCTCAAAAAGAAAGAAGGCCCGCGCAGCCTGCAGCCGGCCAAGTTCCTCTTCCCCGAACTGGGCAAGAAACAGTGCATGACCTGCCACCAGGACTACCATGCGGGACAATTGGATCTTCGCTGCACGGAGTGCCACACGGAAAAAGCGTGGAAACCCGCCGCTTTCAACCACGACACTCAAAGCACCTTCCCCTTGAAGTTCAAGCACGCCCAGGTGAAGTGCGCGGAATGCCACAAAAGCACCAACCGCTTTATCACTTACAAAAACCAGCAGCGGCCCGTAGTGCGCTACAAGCCGCTCTCAAACCAATGCGTGGACTGCCATAAAGACCCGCACCGCGGAAACCTCGGACCGCGCTGCCAGGAGTGCCATACGGAGAAGGACTGGAAGATCGTGCGCGACTTCCACAAAAACTTCACCCTCACGGGAGTGCACTACAATCTGGCGTGCACGGAGTGTCATAAAGACGGCCGGAAGCTGGCCGGGATGAGCCAGCAGTGTTACACCTGCCATCAAAAAGATGATGTGCACAGCGGGACTCTGCCGGACTGCAAAGAATGCCATACGCAGCAAATGTGGGAACTCAGCCGCTTTAAACACTCCCTCACCCGCTTCCCGCTGCGCGGAGCCCATCGCACTCTGGATTGTATGGAATGTCACAAGGCCGGGGCTTACAAGGGACTCAACCCCCAGTGCGTGGCCTGCCACTTGGCGGATTACAACGCCAACCCGCGACCCGAACACAACGGCAACCTGGACTGCGCCCAGTGCCATCGCAATCAGTTCAGTTTTGGAAATGTGCGCTGATGATTTTATGCAACTCCGGCTCTGACCAATCCATTGAGCCGGAAAACTGCCGCAGGAGTTTTCCCTCACGGTTAAAGAGGAAGGTCTCGGGCATTTTATAAACTTTGAAATTCTGCCCGATTTTCCGGTCCGCGTCCCAGATCACCCTGAGGTTGACGGAATAAACATCATTAAACGCCTTAACGAAGTCGCGGATCTCTTTTGCGGAACTGTCCTCAGAGACCATGTAAAGTTGGATTTGATCCGCGTGGGTCTTGGCATATTTCAACATGGAGGGGGTCTCTTCGATACAAGGCGGACACCAGGAGGCCCAGAAGTTGACAAGGATGAGCGGGCCGCTCTTTTTCACCTCGTTGGCCAGGATCGGATCCGCGGCCCTGACCATCTCCAGATCATAATTTTTCGCACTTTCGCGAGCGAAAAACCTCTGGGCCGCCAGCCCCCCGCCCAGGGAAATAAAGACGAGAAAAAGACCTATGATCGCATTTTTTTTTCTGAGGATTTTGTCCATGCTCCCATGGTAATCCAAGGGCGGCGCCGGGAGTAGCAGAATCCGCCCGGCCGTTTTGGGAACCACTTAATTCATCGCCCATGGACGGAAACGGATCTCCTGCATCAGGGTCTCCCGTTGGGCCTCCGGCAGAGAGTTCAGATAGCGGGCGAAGGCCGTCAGCAGGGACCCGCCGTTTTTCTTGGCGTCCTTCTTGGTTTGTTCGACAAGGCTTTTGTTTGTCGCCACGAACTGAGACAGCGCGGCCTCGTTTTGCAGGATCGCCTGCAACAAGCTCTGTTCATAAGCCTTTCGTTCCGTCTCGTAACGCTCAAGGATCACCCCGGCTTCATAGTCGCTTTTCCGTTTGTGGGCGATATTCAACATAACGGGTTTACCGACCTTGGCATCGGCCCAGGACTGAAAGTTGCGGTCAAAGGCGTACTTAAAGGCCATCTTCTCGGCTGCGGGAGCGGTGTTTAAAGCGACTCCCTGTTCATCAAACAGAGCCTTGGCCTTACGGATATCATAACCGGCCAGGCGCAGGATTTCCCTCATAACGACGTTGCTTCCATTTTTATCGGTGTGATTAAAAATATAATGCCCGATCCCGTCCTCAACCACGGCATCCACTCTTGAAATATGTTTTTTGAAGGCCTCAACCAGATCATAGGTGTTGGGACCGATCGGGGTTTTGTTGGACCCTCCTGTCGGCGCCGGCACATACTCCTCGCGATTGCCGGTCAGTAACTGGAGCTTTAAATCGGGGTTCACCAGCGAGGGGTCCTTGGCCTTATTCTTATTCCAAGTGAACTGACTGGAAACTTCCGCGGCCCACGTGCCGGCGGTGCTGTTTTCAGGGACATCGCCGCCAAATTTCATTTTGGAAGTGTGGGTGTCATACCACTCCCGCAGAGTGGGGTTGAAACCGGCCGGAGAGATCATAAGGGCGCCATCCACAGCAAAAGGTTTTTGCGTCACGTACTCCGCAATGACATCGGGCCCGAAGGAATGTCCCACCAAGTAGACGGGTTTTCCGGAGCGTTTGGCCTCGGTGACGATCTTATCAATCCAACTGATAAAAAACTTGGAGTTGCGGAACTGGTCCCGGATCGGCCCCTCCGCATGGAAAGGCATATCAAAACTCAGAGAAGAAAAACCCATGTTGGCGAGGTTATTCATAATGCCGAAAAAGTTTTTTCCCGAGGACTGCATGGTGCCCGAGCCATGAAAGAAAATAAAAACAGCCTTGGCATTGGGGTCCACCAAAGGCACTTCCCCTTTGGCGGTGGCAGCCCCGGTGGCGCCAAACCAGATGCGGGTCTCGAGGTCCTCACGGAACTTCGAGTCGACCCGTCCCCAGGTGTCAGCGCGGTTTTTTTCGTTCAGGTAACTGAGGGGGTTGAAGAAATCCCCTTTGGCGTCCTCACTGCGGCGTTCATACCAGTGAGACTGGGAGACCAGGGTGTTTTTCGGTGCAAAAACAGAATGACAGGTTTCAGCGGCATAGGCATTCAGGCTCAGGATTGAAATTAACGCAAAAACTTTCATTTCTTGGCTCCTCCAAAAATAAATCCACCTCTTGCCATAAAAGCAACCCGCGTGCCGCGCGGGAGGCTTTAAATTTCTTATGAAGGAATGAAAAGGCGGCAAAAAAACCCTTTAGGGCAGTCACCGCATAAAGTTTTGACAGTTTATCGCCGGCACGGGACCTAAGGAGCCAAAGGGCATTGCCCCTGGTTCTGGCAACGGACCAGCTTGGCGCGAAGCTCATCCACCTCGCTTAGGGTGTAGGGGATTTCCTGATGAAAGCCTCTGCGCAGGCCTCCCCGCTGGGAGATGAAAACAAAGCTTTTGATTTCTTTGAAGTCCCTCGCCTGAAAGCCGATGCCGGCCTCGTGGGCAACAAAGCGGATCCGCTCCGAATACTGGCTTAGATTCCAGAGAAAACGGTCCTGCTGTTCTTTGGCTTTATCCAAGGCCTCATCAAGACTGTGCCAGCACTTCACTTCCGCCACCGACACGACCTGACCTGTGGCTTTTTCCGTGACCACCAGATCCAACTCCCCCAGGGTGCCGGCACCGATGTCATACTCAACACCAACGTTCACCGCAAAACGCTCTCCGGGAAAGGAGTCCAGAGCCTGGAGGCGGGCGATTTGCTCACACACGGCTCCGTCGGGCTTATAATTGACCGGGAGGGTTTTTAAGGTCTCATACAGAGGTTGGAGTCTGGGGGCCAAGGGCAGATCCTTGGCAAAGGTGTAAATAGAAAACAAAAGAGCAAGAATGAAGATCAACACGACATTTTTCACGGATTCCCCCAGTGGCGGCGGGGAGGATCTAACAGCCGTTCGGACCCTTGTCCAGTGAGGGCTGTCGAAAGCCCGAAAAAAGGTAAATTCTGCTCCCTAAATCTTGCCAAGCCCCGGAAGTCTTATAGAATCGCGCCATGATCCACCTCTATCAGACGACTTTGACGCAGGCGCCCTCGGCGGAAGCGGGCCCTCCGTCTCAAGCTCATCCCCAAGCTCTTCGTTGCGCGGCCAGGACCTTTTTGGTGTCCTGCCTGGGGGATTTTCTGGGTAAAGACGCTCGGGACCTTGCCCTGGAGTACCTTCCCACCGGGCGGCCTGTTTTAAAAGACCACCCCGAGCTGTCCTTTAGCCTGAGCCATTCGGAAAACCAAGTGGCCGTCGTCTGTTCCCGCCATGTCAATGTCGGTGTGGACCTTCAGCACAAAAGACCTTTTGATGAAAGACTTTTCTCCCGCATTTGCACGCCCCAGGAAAAAGAGGGGGTTTCACAAAAAAATGCGGAGAGCTTTTATTTTTTTTGGACCGTCAAAGAGGCGGCTATGAAATGCCTGGGTTTGGGCTTTCAATATCCCATGAACCAATTGCAAACGGACCGGGCTCTGCACCAGGTGCATCTTCTGCAGCGCAAAGCGCCCTCCATGTCCCTGAGCTACCCTTGGACCTTTTTGGAGTTTGCTTCTTTCCCGGCGCCGGAGAATTTTGCGGGGCATGTGGTCTGGGCTCCGCGTCCCGGGGATCCGGATTATAAACCTAACTTTTCTTTACGGACATAGTCCCGCCACAGGGACACCATTTTTTCGCGGGAAAAAGAGGGTTCCCCGAGCTTCACCCCGGTGAGCTTTTCCAGGCCCAAAACTGCCGCCGATTGCACGCGGGCATCTTTGTCGCCGAGGTATTTATTAAAAATCTTCAATTCATGATCGGAGGGTTTTTGTGCCAAAGCCTCCACGATCTGGGCGCGGATCCACAAGCTCTCTTTATTGCGGAAATTGTATTTCTGACTCATCTCTTCCCACAGAAGATCCCGGATTTCAGGACGGGCGCTTTTCTGCAAAACGTCGACCGCCGCTGAGCGCACAACAAGGGCTTTGTCTTTAAGAAGCTTTTTGGCCACCGTCTGGGCCTCGGGGGCATTGACTTCCGCTAAGGCCACCAGGGCCGCGTTCCGCATAAACCACTGTTTGTGAGCGGCCGCCTTTAAAAGATCGGGGGTTGCTTTTTCCCGCCGCCCTTCGGCGGCCATCATCAAAGCGCGCCAGCGAAGACGCATGGCCTGTTTTTCTGAAAAAGCGACGGCGATAAAATCCTTGTAAAGATCCTCGGTGATCGCCACCAGGGCCTGGGACCGGTTTTCCGGAGGGAGGTTGAGAATTTCCAACACCCGGGGGCGAAGTTCACTTTTCAAGGGAACGGCGCCGAGGGCTCCCGCCAAGGGCGTCAAGCTCGCCAGAGCGAGTTTTAAAAAAAGACCTTTCATATCAGCTCTTCTTGTTGAAGTTTTCAAATTCTTCCAGAAGCTTGTCGTGATCCTCTGTGGTGGGGCTTGCGGCCGCTTCGGCCTTTTGTCCTTCCACCGCCTTGGCGAATTCCGCCATTAAAGAATCATCCAAAGCCTCCGCGCCTCCCGCGGGGGCAGCGCTTTCAACAGTCGTCTCTTGCCCCAGCACCTCGGCGATGGCTTCTTCTGTCACCTTCTCCGGCGTCGCCATCTCGGGCTGCGCAGCCGAAGGCGCGGCGGTCTCTCCGCCAGTGTCACCAGCAGTGGCAGTGGCGCTGGCACTTCCACTTCCACTTCCACTGCCGCCACGCAAAGCTTCCAGCTCTTTCGTCAGACGCGCGTTTTCTTCTTTGAAGAAAGACAAATCCGCGATGTCCTCACTTATAATCTCGTACTCTGCCAGGCGGCCCTGCAATTCCTTGATCTTGGACTCATAATCCTCGCGTTCTTTTTCCGCAAGGCCCGCCGCCGCAGACGCCGCCGCCGCAATCGCTTCGGCCGAAGGATTCGCCTCTGAAGATTTGGCCGTCTTCATGGCCTGAGCCGCTTTGTCCTGGAGAAGCCCGATTTGTTTTTCTTTTTCCTCAAGCGCTTTTTTTAAATTCCCGAGTTCTTGCACCAGTTCCGCGGTGGCGCCGCCCTGGTCTGCCACGGCCTGCGAAGTGCTTTTTAAAGTCGCTTGGTTTTCCAGGATTTTCTGCAGGGATTTTTCGATATGTTCGGTGTTGACCGCAACAGCTCCGGAAGGACCGGAGGCCTGCAGCGCGCCCTCCCCTTTGACGCCAAAAAAAGTCCGATAGACCAGGTAAATTGTCGATACGAGAATCAGACTCACCAAGACTTCAATGATGATCGCGTTATAATGACTCCAGAAATCCAAAAATTTTTCCATGCTTGGAATAATTCTCGCGGCCTTTACCGAGGACGTCAAGAAAGCTTGGAAAATCCATCCTCTTTCGATCTGGACCAAAGTGGGTGCGCATGTTAGGTTGGCTGCAAAAGAAGGTGTTCCCATGTCTCAAATGCGTTTTAATTTAATTCTTAAAAATGCCACCGTCTTACTGCCGGATCCCGCCGGACCGGGATTGCGCGAAACCCGGGTGGATCTGGGTGTCCACGAGGGGCGCATCGCCAAGATCGGCCTGGACTCCCAAGACAGCGCGGAAAAAGTTCTGGACCTCAAAGGGCTTCACATTCTTCCCGGCGTCATAGACTCCCAAGTGCATTTTCGTGAGCCGGGGCTGACGCACAAAGAAGACCTTGAAACCGGCACCCGCTCCGCCGTCCTGGGGGGAGTCACCACGATTTTTGAAATGCCCAACACCTCTCCTTCGACCACCACTCAAGAGGCCTTCGAAGATAAACTTCGCCGCGCCCATCAACGTTGCCATGCGGATTATGCTTTTTACATCGGCGCCGCCACGGAGAACGCCGCGGATTTGGGACGCCTGGAAGCCCTTCCCCACTGTGCGGGAGTAAAAATATTTATGGGCAGCTCCACCGGAAGCCTTCTGGTGGAGCAGGAAGAGGTCCTGGAAAAAATCCTGCGCTCAGGACATCGCCGGGTGATCGTTCACTCCGAGGACGAAGCTCGTTTGCGGGAGCGCCGCTCTCTGGCGGTGGACTCCGGGGATGTGCACATGCATCCGGTGTGGCGGGATGCGGAGTCCGCCCTGATCTCCACACAGCGCTTGTTGCGACTGGCGCGCCAGACCGGACGCAAGGTCCATGTGCTTCATGTCTCCACGGGAGAAGAAATGGATTTTCTGCAAAAGGAAAAAGCGCAGCTTCCCGCCGGCGCCGTCAGCGTCGAGGTTCTGCCCCAGCATCTGACCCTGTACGCTCCAGATTGTTATGACCGCCTTAAAAATTACGCCCAACAAAATCCCCCCCTGCGGGAGAAGCGTCACTATGACCGCATCTGGAAGGCGCTCTTGGATGGCACGGTGGATGTGATCGGCTCAGACCATGCCCCCCACACCCGGGAAGAAAAAGAGCGGCCTTATCCGCAAAGCCCCTCCGGGATGCCAGGGGTGCAAACTCTGGTCCCCGTTATGCTAAATCATGTGAACCAGGGACGGCTTTCTCTGGCCCACTTTACGCAACTGGTGACGGAAAACCCGCGGCGCGTGTTTGGGATTAAAAACAAAGGACGCATTGAGATCGGTTATGATGCCGATTTCACCGTCGTGGATATGAAAAAATCCCGGGTCATTGAAAACAGCTGGATTGCCAGCCGCTGCGGCTGGACTCCCTTTGATGGCATGAAAGTGCAGGGGTGGCCCACGCACACGATTTTAAGAGGGCAAGTCGTCATGGAAAATGACGTGGTTGTAAAACCCCACCAGGGCCAGGGGGTTTTATTTGAAACCCGTTAAGGGGCGCAACGCCGCCTTGGCCTTCTTTTTTGGCGGGCTTCTCCCTGTCATCGCCTTCACGGTGATCGAAGAGAAATATGGCGTCGTCGCCGGCTTGGTGGCCGGAATGGTCTTTGGCGTGGGGGAGATTCTTTATGAATTCCTGCGCGAGCGCAAAGTCACGCCCATGACCTGGATGGGAAATGGTCTTTTGTTGGGCCTGGGGGCCTTGTCCCTGATTTCCAATGAGGGCCTGTGGTTTAAACTCCAGCCGTCGTTGATGGAGGGGATTTTTGCACTTCTGATGTGGGGCTCTTGCCTTATGAAAAAACCTTTTCTTGTTTTTATCGCCTCCCAGCAGGGACACGAGTTGCCCGACAAAGTAAAGGGCAAGCTCAAAGGGGTGACCTGGAGAACAGGGGTGTTTTTCGCCGCTCACTCCGCTTTGGCCGTATGGGCGGCTCTGGATTGGAGCACAACAAACTGGGCTTTGTTGAAAGGGGTGGGCCTGACCCTCAGTTTTATTCTTTATTTGCTTTTGGAGGTCTTTTATCTGCGCCGATCTCTGGCTAAGATGGAGGAATGAAGCTTTTTTTTAAACGCTGTGTTTTAGGGATCTTTGCCATTTTATGTTCCTGGACTCTAACCAGCTGCAGCCGCCTGGATGTCGCACTTTCTTGGGCTGACACCTACATCGCCGCCAAAGTGGATGATTATTTCAACTTAAGCTCCCGGCAAAACAAAGAACTCAAACAAGCCTTAAGAAACAACATCCATCAGATTCGCAAAAGCAAGTTCCCGGAGTGGGCGCAGACCTTGCGGCAAATAGCCCGTGAAATCCACGATCATCCGCTCAGCGAAGCCGTTGTGGATAAGTACTTCCGGCAGATCCTGCTGGCGACGGATAGTCTCCAGCCCGCCTTTACGGAAACGGCGGTGCACTTCATCGGTGAGGCCCGTCCCGACCAGCTAGAACATTTTGAACGGACGGTCCACCAGAAGAATGTAGAGGATGAAAAGAAGATTCAAAACAGCCAAAAGACCCGTGATGAAAATCGTAAGAAATATCTTCGGGGGATAGAACTGTGGATTGATTCTTTGTCGAAGGAGCAAGACCAGCTTTTGAACCGCCATTTGAACGAAAACCCTTTCCCCGCCCGCGCTCTGATCAAAAACAGAAACCAAGTCCTTGAGAAATTCTCCGCCTCGAAAAAATCCCCCGAGGCCCTGAAAGACTTTGTCCGCAGCTATTACACTGATAAAAACCAGTATGCAGATCCGGAATACCGGGAGGCTTTAAGGAATTATCAAACGAACCTAGAAAAATTCACTTACCAACTCCTTAAGTCCCTGAACGAAAAACAAAAACAATCTCTCTGTGACAATCTCATGGAGAAGGCCACGCTGCTGGAGAGGCTCGCCACGAAGGACTGAGCTTCCAGGCCGGCGGGCCCTCGGCAGAGGAGTTTATTTAGTTACAGCGTCTCCATTGCAGGTGGTAGATCAGCCCGGAGGTCAAATCCGCGGAGTCCACGGTCATCATGGTCTGCTCGCCCATACGGTTGGTTTGAGCCATCACAGAACTGTTCACCCGCAGGTTCACACTAGCCCCGCAGGGAGTCCACACCACAGTTTGCGCAGTCAGGTTATCCGAGGTGGTGTAGTTTTCGGTGCGTGGGCCTGAGTAAAAACGCGAAAACCGGGGGCCCCGCGCGCCGGCCCAAAAATACTCCGTATCAAGACGCGTATAAGCGCCCAGGGCCGGGATCAAATTAAAGCCCCGATAATCCACCTGGAAGATCGCAACGCTATACCCTTGGGGAATCTGAACGGGAACGGAGATATTACAGGACTTCCGATCCACGCTCCGCCCGGTCATTCCCCCGGCTTCCACAAGGTAGCTGTCAAAGAGAATACTCAGAGCGGTTTCATCAGGGCTCAGGGTCACGCTGGCACTGCCTCCCGGGCAGCCGGTGCCGCCATAGGCGGGAGTTCCCAAGCGAATCCCGCTTTGCGCCTGAGCTGCAAGACTTCCTGCCACAACGAAAACGGACAAAATTAAAGATAGCATTTTCATAAGAACTCCCCTTTTGTTGGTGATTTGGTGGTTTCCTTTTTTCCAAGAACCCACTGACCCATTCCCAAAGCAAAGTCGAGGCCAACACTTTTTGACACCAGACTCAGGAAACGAAGGACGCAGGGACACCGGTGCATTTTGCCTTGCCCCGGGGGCGGGGGGATTTCGGGAGCCAAGAGATCTCTAGGATGATTCGGGCGGTATTCTTGCGATGGTCGCTCTGAGGCGGTTTTCTGGCCGGGACAGAACGAGTGAAATAATTCTTGTGACGGAGGGGCAGGGAAACAGGACGTTTCATGAATTCTTCAAGCTAGATAATTCATTAATCCAATAACTCTTTAAACAATTCTGTGTGACAGAACCATTGAGACAAAATATTTAAACAATTCCTGTTGACAAGGTTTCGGTGTTTTTAAAAGGCGATTTGCGAGGCCTTGGAAACTTCCTCCGGAAGCTTGGTGCAAGAGCTTTTTTATAGGCTTCAGAGGCGTCCTAAGAAGTTAGAAACCGAAGGAAAGTGGACTTTTAAAACTCCCTCTAGAAATTGCAAAACCCTTAAAAATCGGCTTTTAAATTCCATGATATGTTCTCTCCTACCAAAGGAGAATCGCATGACCACCGAGAGCCTTCATATTAAATTGTCTGAACTGATTAAGTCCGAGAGAAAAATCACTCATGAAATTTTACTGTGTATCCAGCAAATAGATCAAACCAAAGCCTATGCCGAACTTGGTTACCCAAGCCTTTTTGAATATCTGGTGAAAGAGCAAAAATACTCTGAAGGAGCCGCGCAACGAAGAATTTCTTCAGCTCGTTTACTGAGGGAACTTCCTGAGATTGAAAAGAAAGTGCAAGAGGGAAACCTCAATCTCACCCAACTTTCTAAGCTTGCCACTGCCACCAAACAAGACCAAAAAGCCACGGGAAAGAAAGTCTCGACTGAGCAAAAGCGAGAGATCTTGGAACAAATGGAAAACAAAACGGGCTTTGAAACTGAGCAGCTTCTCAATCAGAATTTTGAATGCAACCTTAAGCCAAAAAAAGAAATCACTCCGCGAAAGCAGACGTATGAGCTTCATTTAAACCTAACGCCAGAGCAATACGAAAAGCTTAAGAAAGCCCAGTCCTGGTTAAGTCATGTGGTTCATGACGGAGGCTTTGCTGACATTATTGAAGTTCTTTGCGACAAACTCATTCAAAAGAAAGAAGGCAAAGCCTCACGAAAACCCACCGCCGCTACGGCGGTCAAATTAACAGAAAATAATCAAGGACCTCGCGACGAGCTCGGGGCTACCGCCGCTCCGGCGGTGCAAAATCCAAAGCGAAGGACCGCCCTTCCCATTTCCCTGCAAAGGCTTATCTATCAGCGGGCGCAGGCTTGTTGTGAATACGTGAGCGCAACTGGGCATCGCTGCCGTTCTCGTTATCAGACGCAGCTAGATCATATTGTGCCGGTGGCAAAAGGGGGTGGGAATAAGCCCGCAAACTTACGGGTGCTGTGTCGCACGCACAATTTAAGTGAAGCGCGGACGTGGGGTCTTCGGTGAAGTGAAAAAGCCCCCGGCTCTTCGTCTCTTAAAGGAGAGAGGCCGGGGACGTCTATATGGCGCGTTTAGCGCTTTTGACAGAAAGGAAGATCTGGTTGCACTTGGCAGATGATCTCGCAGATTTTAGGGTCCCCCAAAGGGCAATTGCCTGGATCGGGGTTGCCTGGATTTCCGGGATTGCCAGGGTTTCCTGGGTTTCCGGGATTTCCGGGGTTGCCAGGATTCGACGAACGGGCTCCCACATTGATATCCAAAGTCGTCGCGGACTTTCCGCTGGAGTCTGTCACTGTCACAAGGGTCGAGCCGCTGCTGGACGCCTTCAACACCCCATCATCCCCGACCGATGCCACAGAAGGATTGGAGCTTGTAAACTTATAAGGAGGCACCCCGTTCAGAACCTGGAAATTCAAAGTCTCCGAGTTCCCAATGGTGGCCGCCGAAGGCACCAGAACCATTTTCTTACTCAACACCGCATCCACCGCGCCCAAAGCGTCCACACGGCAGTTGCACGCAGTCTGAATCTGAGCCTTCACCCCTGTCACCTGCAAGATCGACCGGACCTGAGCTCCCGTCAAAGAAGGATCCTGAGCTTTCATCAAAGCCACAAGCCCCGCCACCAAAGGAGTCGCCATGGAAGTTCCGGACAAATCCCCGTACTTATTCCCCGGCAAAGTGCTGGTGATATTCAAGCCCGGAGAAGCCACATGCACCTTGGCTGTTCCATAGTTGGACCAAGAAGGCTTCTCATCGTTGGGGCCCGAGGCCGCCACCGTGATCGAATTCGGAAGCCCGTTGTTTGCAGGATAAACTTCCGTGGTGTCATTGTTTTTACCGTCATTGGCGGCGGCAGAGACAAAGATCACGCCGGCATCATCCGCCCGCTTGATCGCCTCAAGCAAAGGAGCTGCCGTGGAGCGCGGAACCGTGGCCCCCCAAGAAGCAGAAATCACCTGCACTTTTTTAGAAACCGCGTAGTCGATCGCCTTAATGGCGTTATTTAAATCGCCCGACCCGTTCTCGGTCAGAAAGCGCAAAGGCATAATGGAGACTTCAGGGCTGATGCCGATGGTGCCCCCTTCGGCCAAACCCGTCGCTCCAATCACTCCCGCACAGTGAGTTCCGTGGCCGGGATTTTGGAAGCCTGTTTTATCCATGGGGTCCGCATCGTTTTCCGCAAAGTCATAACCTGAGACCATATTGGCCGTCAGAGACTCATGGCGATAATCCACTCCCGTATCAATCACGGCCACCAAGACGTTTTTGTTACCGCGATTGCCGGCTCTCTGCCATGCTTTTTCAACTTGAACCTTCGCAATCGCCCATTGGTTCTTCAAAACCATCGGCTCCAAAGGTGCTGAGAACATGTGCAATTTAAAGTTCGGCACCACGTACTCAATCGCCGAGTTGCTTAATAATGAAGCTAAAATCAGAGCTTCATTTTGTTGGTTTATGTCAACTTTGACCAGGCGCCCGATCGTATGATTCTCCATGACCTGGATCTGGTTCTGGTGCGAAAGTGTCGACAGTGTTGCAAAGGCGCTGGTGCTTCTGTATTTCACAAGGTACTCCCCCGCGAGTACCTGTGAAGAAACGAGCAACGCCCCTAAAAATAGAATGCGTTTCATAAAAGTCCCTCCCTGGTTAAAAAATCATAGTCAGGTTTAATGAACAAAAACTAGAAAAATCTTGTAAGATTCTTAATTTTCATGACACACAAAGTAAGAGTTGATCGAGGTCACAAGCTCTATGACAATCTTTTGTCATGACGTTAATGCAAGCTATTCTTCTCGCCATTGTTGAAGGACTGACTGAATTTTTGCCGATTTCTTCCACAGGACACATGGTTCTCACCTCTTATCTGATGGGGATTGAAGAGAACTCTTTTGTCAAAAGCTTCGAAGTAATTATCCAGTTTGGCGCTATTCTCGCGGTCCTTGTCGTTTATTGGAAACGCTTTTTGCCGAATTGGGGCTTCTACAAAAAGCTCTTCATCGCCTTCCTGCCAACGGGCATCGTGGGTTTTCTCGTTAAGGATTATGTCGATCTTCTTTTAGGGGACCCCCGGGTGGTTGCCTGGTCGTTTATCATCGGCGGGGTTCTTCTGATTTGGTCGGATCATTATTTTTTCCACCTGCAAAAATCCGGACGCAGCACCGATCAGCTGACCTACAAAGACAGCGTCTCTTTGGGGCTCTTCCAGTCCATCGCCATGATCCCCGGAGTCTCACGCTCCGCCGCCACCATCCTGGGAGGCCTCTCCCTGGGGATGAGCCGTAAAGACGCCGCGGAGTTTTCCTTTTTTCTGGCGGTTCCCACTCTGGCGGCGGCCACCCTTTATAAATCCGTGAAACTTTTAAAAACCATCGACCACTCGCAGATCTATCTTCTCAGCGTGGGAAGCGTCGTGGCTTTCTTTGTCGCCATCCTGGCGATTAAATCCTTTATCCATTTCCTTTCAAGCCACGGCTTTAAGTACTTCGGCTACTACCGCATTCTTATGGGTCTTATTTTCCTGATCCTACTCTACACCGGCGCGGAGCTAAAACTATGATGGAAGCCAATTCATGGTTAAAACAGACTCTCTTTGGCATGCCCAGTTGGAAGTGGCTAGTGCTGCTGGCCGCTTTCTCCCTGGGACTGGTGTTCTTCTCTGTTTTCCGCTTGATCGCAAAAAAGATCAAAGACATGGCTTACTTCCAGAAAACCCGTGTGGCCTTCTGGCATTTCTACGCCCGGCAGGACATTGACCGGCCTCTCGCCTGGGTTTTTATCAGCCTTCTTTGGCTCTTCACTCTCGATGCTTTGGAGCTTCCGCCAAAACCCGAAAAATACCTTTTGATCCCGGTCAAGATCCTCCTGTCGGTGAACCTGGTGCGGCTGGTGTATCTGTCCATGGATGTTTTTGGCGAGCAACTGCGCATTTACACCGCAAAAACCCCCAGCACCCTCGATGATCACCTGGCGCCTTTGGCCGTCAAAAGCGGAAAAGTGCTCGTCGTGGTTTTGGGCGTTCTGATTGTTCTGCAGAATCTTAATGTCAACGTGATGTCCCTTCTGGCGGGGCTCGGTCTGGGGGGCTTGGCCCTGGCCCTGGCGGCCCAGGATGCAGCGGCCAATCTGATTGGTTCCGTGATGATCCTTTTGGACCGCCCTTTTTCCATCGGGGATGCGGTCAAGGTGAATGACGTTGAAGGCACTGTGGAATCCATCGGCTTTCGCTCCACCCGGATCCGCACTTATTACAACTCCCTCGTCACCATTCCCAACTCCACAATGGCCAAAGATAAAATCGACAATATGGGCCTTCGCCCCTACCGTCGCGTGCGTCAGGTGCTGGGCCTTCACTATGACACCCCTCCGGAGTTGATCGAGCACTTCTGCACCCGCCTGCGCTATTTGATCTCCCAGGAGCCCGCTGTCGTAAAAGAGACGATCCAGGTGGCGTTTCAGGAATTCGCCGATTCCACCCTGAACGTCCTTGTCAATTTCCATATGAGCGTCTTTGATATCAACCAAGAGCTGCTTCTGCAGCAGAAGATTTTCTGTGAGATCCTCGAGGCCGCCAAAGAAATGAACGTGGTCTTCGCTTACCCCACTCAAACCGTTTACTATATGCCGGATTCTGCAAAATAGCAGAGTGAACATTTTGTCACTCTTTTCGCCATGCCCCCGGTAAGCCGGCCCCTTAGCCTTGAGGCATGGGGGCCCCGGGGGTGTTGTGTTTTCCGGAAAAAACTTTTCATATGCTCTGACATTTTTCCTTCTAAGCCTCTTGTTATGGATGCCTTATTTCATCAGAAGTTCGTCGGATGTGGCGGAAATTCCCTATAGCGAGTTCCAAACCCTGCTAAATGAAAAAAAGGTCGATAATCTCCTTGTGTCAGACCAATACATTCGCGGCCGCTTCAAAGACGCCCGGCCGGATAAGAAAAAGGAATTTGTCACCGTGCAGATCTCCCCGGACTTGGCCAAATCTTTGGAAAACTCGGGGGCGACCTACACCCGGGTGGTCGAGAGCACCTTTTTCCGCGACTTGCTCTCGTGGACTCTTCCGGCTCTGATCTTTATCGGATTCTGGATTTTTCTCGGCCGATACCTGGCCTCCAAAGGCGGGCTTGGCGCGGGGCTTATGTCCGTCGGGAAAAGCAAAGCCAAACTCTACGTCGAGACCGACGTTAAAACCACCTTCGCCGATGTTGCGGGAGTGGATGAAGCCCTCGATGAGCTGCGGGAAGTGGTGGAGTTCCTGCGCAAGCCCGAAGACTATGGCCGCTTGGGGGCCCGCATGCCCAAGGGGATTCTCCTGGTGGGCCCTCCCGGTACAGGGAAAACTTTGATCGCCAAAGCCGTGGCGGGAGAGGCCCAGGTTCCGTTTTTTTCCATCAGCGGCTCCGAGTTTGTGGAGATGTTTGTCGGCGTGGGGGCTGCGCGGGTGCGGGATCTTTTTGAGCAAGCCCGGCAAAAAGCCCCCTGCATCATCTTCATCGATGAACTGGATGCCCTCGGTAAAGCCCGGGCCCCGATGCTGGGCGCCGGGGGGCATGACGAAAAAGAACAAACCCTCAATCAACTTCTGGCCGAACTCGACGGCTTTGACACCAAAGCCGGAGTGGTGCTGTTGGCGGCAACCAACCGGCCAGAGATGCTGGACCCGGCTCTGCTGCGGGCCGGGCGTTTTGACCGGCAGGTGCTGGTCTCACGGCCCGACAAAAAAGGCCGGGAAGAGATTCTGAAAGTTCATATCAAAAAAATCAAATACGACCCGCAGCTCTCTCTTGAGGAAATCGCCGGCCTCACCTCCGGCTTTACCGGCGCGGACATCGCGAACCTGGTCAATGAAGCCGCGCTTGTGGCCACCCGGCGCCGCTCCAGCATCGTTGAAAAAAACGACTTTATCGCCGCCATTGAACGGATCGTGGCGGGGCTCGAAAAGCGCAGCCGCATTCTCAATGCCCAAGAGAGAAGAACCGTGGCCTACCATGAGATGGGCCACGCCATCGTCGCCGGCGCCATCCCCGGCTGCGATCAGCCGCAGAAAATCTCCGTGATCCCCCGCGGAATCGGCGCTCTGGGGTACACCATTCAAAGACCCACGGAGGATCGCTACCTGATGACCCGGGCCGAACTTTTAAATAAAATGGCCGTGCTTCTGGCGGGACGAGTGGCCGAGGCCCTGGTCTTTCATGAAATCTCCACCGGAGCTGCGGATGATTTGGTCAAGGTCACGAATATCGCGGAGGCCATCGTCACCCAATATGGAATGAGCCCCCTGATCGGGGCCACCGTCTTTGAGCGCCCCGTGGGGCAGTTTTTAGAGGGGCCCTATCCGAATCTCGAAAGGCTCCCCCATAGCGAAGAGACCGCAAAAATCATTGATGCCGAAATCAAGAGCCTGATCGAGGATGCGCAAAAAAAAGCAAAGCACGTTCTCACCGCCAATCGCGGGATTCTGGAACGAGGCGCCGCCCTTTTGTTGGAAAAAGAAACCCTGACGGATGTGGAAATCAAAAGCCTCTTTAGCACCCTGATTCCCTCTCCGCCGCCGGAACCTGAACCGGGCGCCTGGGTCACGTTCCCGATGTAAAAGGGCCAATTTATTCTTTGCTGTTTTTTTGCGGACTTTCGGGGAAATTTTGCGAATTCAGCCAGACCCTGAAATCCGCGATCACGCTCTCTGAAGTGGAAGGGGCGATTTCGGCGCGGAATTTGTCTTTTTTCTGGTCTTCGGCAAGAATGCAGGTGAACTCAAACATCTTGTCCGGGGTGTTCAGGACGACGGTGAAATACCCGGCGACCCAATCGGGAAGTTTGTCCTCAAAACAAAAACCGCCCAGGGACAGATCCTGCGTGTGGGTTACGAAGGAATAAGAACTCACCATGATCTCCACGGGAATCTTTGCCTGATAACGGGGGTGTTTGCGCGTGACCAAGTCCCGGGACACCGGCGCCGTCGCAAGCACACGGACCTCGGTGATCTCATGGTCATCATCCTGAATCATTTGCGGCAAAGGCGGGAGGACCGGGTGACTTTCATCATGATGGAGGAACAGATCATGGCAACCCGGTTCACTGAGGGGCTTCCAGTCACTCCAACTTTCATGAAACGCCCAACTCACCTTCATCTCGATATCACTCATGGACGCCACAAGAAGCTGACACTCCCGCAGACTTAAATCCGCGAGAGTCCAAGACTTCAGGGGGTTGTGAATGGCCCAGGGCCGTCGAGTGAGGAATCCGAACATAGAGGTTTATTATTTTACACAGTTTTTGTGCATGTATCCTTCAGGGCTGGTGACCTGGAGCCAAACCCCGTTTTGCTTTGAAACACTGACTTTATCACCCTTTTTTGCAATGCCGACCTGCTTGCCTTTTTCCGGCTGATCACGCACCACGCAGTCCTTCACCAGGGTTTTTGCGCTTCCACCGGAAGCACTGCGGATCATCGCCACCCCTGTGAGGTTCAAGCCGGCCGTCTCCGCACGGATCTTGGCGGTTTCCAGCATCATTTTTTCAGTTTCCGCTTCCGCCTTGGCTGTATCCACGCGAAGCTGAGACTCCTCCGCCTTGGACTTGGCTTTTTCCAGGGCTTCTTCGATGGCCTCACGCTCTTTCTTGGCTTTTTCCGCTTCGGCTTTCAGACGGGCCAGTTCCGCGTCGGCCTTAGAGGCCTGGGCTTCCAGTTCCGCGATGGATCTTTTGGATTTGTTCGCCTCAAATGTGGCCTCTGCCATCGACTTTTGCAGCTCCGCTTTTTGTCGCTCTAAGTCTCCCTTGGATTTCGCGAAGTTGGCTCGCGCCTTCTCCTCGGCACTTTTGGCTTCGGCGGTTTTCTGCTTCTCCGTCTCCAGAGCGTCTTTCGTCTTCGCTAAGGTCTCCTGGGAGCGGCGGGTTTCCTCCTCAAGCTTTTTCACGGACTCCTCGGCTTGAGTTTGCGCCGCTTTGGAGCGGGCCATTTCGGCTTCGGCACGGGTTCGGTCCGCTTCAATACGAGCCATCTCCGCCTTCACGCGCGCTTCGGTGGCCTTTCCCTGAGCGACGGCTTTTTGTGAGTTCAGTTGCGCCTTCGCCAGTTCCTGTTCCAGTTTCTTTAACTGCATGCGAGCTTCGTCCGCTTCTTTTTGCGCCCGTTGCGCCTCTTCGGTGGCGCGGAGAGCTTCTTTGTCAGCGTCTTTTGATTTGCCGGCAACATCTGAAGCGGTTTTTTCCGCCCCTTTTCTTTTTTCGATGGCTTGATCTTTCGTCGCTTTCATTTGCGCGACCTTTTCCTGAGCGGCTTTAATGCGGGCTTCAGACTGCTGTTGCTGCAGTTCCGCCTGCTTCATTTGCTTCTCATTCTCTGCCACTTCCTGCTTCATGCGGGCGATGTCCCGCTCCGCTTCGACTTGTTCTTTTTTGGCCTTGGCTTCCACGGCACGAGCTCTCTCCAGAGCCGCTTTGGCTTCAGAACGGGCTTTTTCCAGACGCTTTCTTTCGTCTTCAGCTCGGCGCTTGGCTTCGGCGGCATCGACCTTAGCGCTTTCCGCGTCGGTGGCGGCTTCTTCAGCCTCGACCTGGGCGGAGTCCACCGATTTCGCCTCGGCCTTGGAAGCCGCCACGAATCCGGTCAGGATCATTACGAACAACAGTGGTTTTAAAGACATAGACATGACGAATTCCTCCTTGTATTAAATCTAACACTCAGCGTATCGGCAGGCCTTGAGGACGAATTAACAGGGCTTTAGGCAGGTCTTTGGACTTCGCCCTCCGGGAGCGTCCTGATTTTGAAAGCCGTCATAAATCCCGCGACAGCTGTCAAAGTTCTGGATCTTCGCCGCGTCCAGATTCGAGGACGGGCCGATTTCCGCCTGGCCCTGAAACTGCATTGACCTTCAGTAAAGAGTCTTCGCACTCGCCTGTGTCTCATTTCTGGAAACTTCAATAAGTTTCAGACAGCTGTTCAAAACCTGAACTGCCCCCGTGTCTCAATTGCAAACTAATGCCCCTGCACCTGGCCTCGTTTGTGCACCCTTTTGAAGCATCGGGGGAAATATGTCAGGGATGAAGTTTCGTCTTGTTCCGTTCACGACCTGGGCTCTTTTGGGCCTGATGATCTTGTCCTTCCAGAACTGCGCAAAGACCCGATTTTTCGTGGATCCCGCCGTGAAATTTGAGGTGCTGGAAACGGAAAACGTTTTTGACCATGATCCGGGAAATGATGGAATGATCCCTGGAAATGGAAATCAGCCCGGCGACGATGGCGTGATGGCGGGCCAACCTCCTTATCAACCAGGGGATGATGGGCAAACTCCAGGGACCCCTGGGACTCCCGGGACTCCCGACAGCCCGGAGATTCCCCCCTCTATTTCCAACCCTCCGGGAAGTCCCGACACCTCAAGCACTCCGCCGCTTCCGTCAATTCCGTCAGTTCCGGGAACGCCAGGACTCCCCTCCCTTCCGGAAATTCCCTCGATTCCTGAAATTCCTTCGATTCCGGGAGTTCCATCCATTCCAGGAGTTCCTCCAACACAGATGCCGCCGATGGATCCGACAGTGCCGACGCTCCCTTCAGGGCCCGTTCCCACCTATCCGCCAAACGGAGGCTCAAGCCCCGTCAATGACGGCTCTCTTCCTACCAATCCTCCACCGCCGCCGTCCCGGGACCTTTCGGTCGCCTTCCAATTCTTATGTTCCAATATTCAAACCGAAGATTCGGATGGAAACCTCTTGTCCTATGAGGCTGTTAAAATCCTGATTGTGAAAACGCCCGGGGCCCCTGCCCTCTGTGAAGTCCGGGGGGATTTTAAACAGGCCATTTTAAATACCAAGAGGATCACCTTCAAACCCTGCGACAATCTTCCCGCCGGCGACTACACCGCTTATTTGGTGGATGAAAAAATGCCCCTCGGGGATGGTGCCGCGATCAAGAAAAAGACCATCACCAAGGGAGGCTTCCCTCTGACGATCCACGCCGATGGCAACGCCAGCTATAAGGGCGCCGCCAAAATCGGGATTCTGTACGACCTGAACCAGGGCAACAGTTCCTACAACCGTTTGAACCGCGAATACGGAAAATCCAATGCCGTCACCCAGGCCGCCTGTGAAAATCAGGTCTCGCCCTTGATCATCAGCTTGAGTGCGACTCCGAGGAGCATCAGCCTGACGGCGCCGTTGGAGGGCATCCAGTTTGATATTCTGGGGATGCGTTCCTTCCCCCGGCCTCACGATAAAAAACAAATCTCCTGGCTCACCCAAGATCCGCAGGAATACTATTTCCTGACCCTTCCCAATAGCCGCGGCGAAGTTTTGGGGATTGAGCAAATGTTCGGCGACAACACGGCCGGGCCTGACGGAACGTTTGCTCCGAACGGATATGCCGCTTTAGCCAAGTATGATGAGGATGGCGACCATCTCATCACGCCTTACGATCCGGTCTTTGAGAAGCTGCGCCTCTGGGACGACCGCAACCGCGACGGCCTCGCCCAGCCCGAGGAGCTTTTAAAGCTCAAGGACAAAAGCATCCAACTCATCGACCTGAGATTTGATGACACCTATGAGGAAACCGACCGCTACGGCAATCAGACTCTGATGAAGTCCGTGGTCAAAACTGAGGACGGGCACCTGCACCTGATCTTTGACCTCTGGTTCCGTTACCTCAACATCACCCGATAACCTCCGGTGTCCATTTTCTATTTGGTTCTAGGTTTAATAGAAGGTGATCGTAGCATTAGGGGCTTCAAACAAAGGCCATTTTACGAGCCCCCGCGAGGGCACCCACAAGCTCAGGAGCACCGACCGCCTCGACGTGGTCAGGCCATCGTCTTGAAGCGAAGCAACCTGCCAGTTCTTCAGAAAGCTCCAAGCACACCTCTTCTATAGATCCTTCGCATAAAGGTAGCGATGGTCTCTTCCTTATTTGACTCCAATATAAACAAATGTTACTTCCTACCGTGAAATGAAAAACCAGCAGACCTCCTTTAATTTCAAGAAACCCCGCACAGGAACCAAGGCCTATTTGGTTGAAAGGAAACTGGTCTACGGCGGAGCTCTCAACTACCGGAAAAAGAAAAGGCCCTTTCGTAAAAACTGCGCCGTGCATTTGATTTTAAGAAGCCGCCTGCTGTCAGGCTCCCGCTCCCTCACAAAATCCAACCGCAGTTTGTGGGTTCAACAGCTGCTTGAGGCCAGAGCAAAGAAGTACCAGGCAAAGCTTTATAAGGTCTCTGTGAACTCCAATCACATTCACGTCCTGATTCGCTTCTTAAGTCCCACAAGCCAGAGTCAGTTCCTGCGAGACGTCACCGGGAGCTTAGCTTTAAAGATCAAACGCAGTTTTAAAATCCCTCAAGAGGTCCGGGTGTGGGATGCCAGACCCTTTACTTCGATTGTTAAGAACAAGGCTTTTGGATTTATTCAGAAATACATCGAGAAAAATCAGCATGAAGCCACGGGCCGTTGGGTCTATACTCCCAGGCCGCCTTCGGAATTGGTTAAGACTCTCGATCGCCTTGAAAAGCGTTTTAGAGATGCCTCCTGAGGACTTGGCATGAAATACCCCCTTCTAATAAACCTTCTAATAAACGGAGAGGCTTTCTATTTGGGCGGCAATTGTCGTCACCGCCCAATTCCTGACAGTCCCAAAAGCGATTTAAGGGCCCTTAGACCCGAAAAAGGTCTGGCACCGCCCTTGCTCTAGGTAAAGGTACCCCCCTCGGCGACTAGGCCCTCCCCCCTACCTGGTCGCCATTTTTTTTGCCTTTTTTCCTTCTCTACCTTCAGCGAGTCCAAGATGAGCGGCAGGGCAAATTCCCTTACACTGGTTTTATGCGCAAAAAGCTTTTTTATCTTATTCCGGCTCTGCTCTTAAGCCTTCCCTGTGTCGCCCTCCAGGTGATGGTGGATCCGGGGCACGGGGGAATTGATTCCGGCACCACTCATCTTGGGGTTCAGGAAAAAGATCTTGTTCTGAACGTGGCGGAGTATCTGCGACGCTTGCTCATGGACAATCCCCAGTTTTCGGTGCACATGACCCGGGACCGGGATCAGCATGTGAGCCTCTCTGAGCGCGTGAAAAAAGCCGAGCGCGCCCAGTCCGATCTTTTTATCAGCCTTCATGCCAACTCAAATCCCAGCGCCCGGGTGCAGGGAACGGAGTTTTACTTTCAAAACTCCCTCCCTCCGGATGAAGAAACGCTGCTTTTAGCCGAGCAGGAAAACCAACAGGAATCGGCCTCCGGCGTGACCGGGGCGGCCAATGCCGTGCCCTCCAAGAAGGGGGACATCCGCGCGATCCTGGAGGATTTGCACCGTCAGTACCGCGCCCAAGGCAGTCTCAAAATGAGTCAGCTTTTGGCGCGGGATTGGCCCAAAGCTGCCATTAAACAAGCCCCCTTTTACGTGGTCTCCAAGACGTCCATGCCCTCGGTGCTGATTGAAGTGGGGTTTCTCACCCATCCGGAAGAAGCGCAAAAGCTCAAATCCGTAAAATATCAGCAGGAACTTGCCCAGAAAATCTACAAAGCCGTCACCCAATACAAAGAAATGATGGACAATCTCGAGGGCCAAGCTTTACAGTGACGCCTTAAATCACCCCCATTCTAAGGATCCTTTTTATGCGCGCACACGGTCGTCTTGCCACCCAATTACGTCCTGTTAAAATCACTCCCCACGTCTCTGAATATGCCGAGGGCTCCGCTCTGGTGGAGTTTGGCCGAACCCGCGTCTTGTGCACCGCCAGTTACGAGGCCAAAGCCCCGCAATGGCTGATGGGCTCTGGCGAGGGCTGGATCACGGCGGAATACGGCATGCTCCCCCGCTCCACGCATCAGCGCATGAAGCGGGAAAAAATCTCCACCAGCGGTCGCACCCAAGAAATCTCCCGTTTGATCGGACGCTCCCTGCGCGCCGCTGTGGACCTGAGAGCCCTTGGCGAAAAGCAAATCACCATCGACTGCGACGTCATCAATGCCGATGGCGGCACCCGCACCGCCGCCGTGACCGGGGGTTTTGTTGCCCTGGCACTGGCCTGTAAAAAGCTGCATGGGCTGAGCGAGATCAAAAGCATTCCCTTGATCAACTATGTCGCCGCCGTCAGTGTCGGCTTGCAAGGGGACCAGATTCTGCTGGATCTGGACTACGATGAGGATTCCGCCATCAGCACGGACATGAATTTCGTGATGACGGATAAAGGGCACTTTGTTGAGGTCCAAGGCACGGCGGAAGCCGACCCCTTCTCCCGCGAGCAACTGGCGGCCATGATGGAGGTCGCGCAAAGCGGTTGCCTGGAGCTTTTCAAGATCCAGGAAGAAATCGTCGGTCCTATTTTTAAACGCACCCAAATCAGCGGCCTTTAGAGGAAATAAAAAATGGAACTTTGGATCGCCACTTCAAATAAAGGAAAAGTCAGCGAATACAAACTGGGTCTGAAGGAGCTGCCGGATTTAAAAATCTTCACCCAGGCGGACATCCCCTCCTTCACCCCCCGCCCGGAGGACGGCAAAACCTTTTTGGAAAACGCGCAGATCAAGGCCCGCACCCTGAAGGCCGTCAGGCCCGGTGTCTGGGTCCTGGGCGAAGACTCGGGCCTAGAAGTGGAAGGCCTCAACCATCTTCCGGGAATTCACTCGGCCCGCTATGCCGGCCCCAAGGCCTCCGACAGCGAGAACGTCGCAAAGCTTTTAAAAATGATGACGATCCGGCCGATCGCCAACCGCAAAGCCCGCTTTGTCTGCTCCACCGTGGTCTTCACTCCCACCGGCGAAGAGTGGCATTTTGAGGGCGTCATGAACGGCACCATTGCCACAAAACCCTCAGGCCAACTGGGCTTCGGATACGATCCCATCTTCATCCCTGAGGGCCAAACCCAAACCCTGGCCGAACTCGGCCCGGGCTATAAAAACCAACACTCCCACCGCGCCCAAGCCCTCAAAGCCTTCCTAGAAAAGCTGAAATAAAGGTGCCAGGCCCTGTTTCTTGCCCTGGCGCATCCAGAAACAGGGCCTGGCACTATTTTTAGAACTTGCCGCTGGAGAGTTGTTCTTGGGTCAGAAAGGCTCCGGTTGACTTCAAGAAGATGGCACTCCATTCATGGGTGTAAATCGGCGAAACGCAAAGCCCCGGATTGCACGGTTGCGCCTCGTAATTATGCCTCAGAGTTTTAATAGCGTTCTGGCAATCCTTTACGCTCTTAAAACGTATGACCGCAAAAGGATCCATCGGCTTTTTAGGATCCGCGTAGAAGCAGCCGTCTGGATATTTAGATCTAGGTATAAGACGGCGATTGACTTGCGCAATGGGGCCTTCACCTGACGCGCAGTTAAAATGAACCATATCCACAGCAAAATCATGCGAGTCATCCATGGGGCCGCAATTGTTCATATAACGGGTGTCGAATCTCCAAGTTCCCGCAACCGCTTTATTCTCGTCCCTGTTTTTTGGATCAAGCAAAGAAAGTAAATCGAGATGAATAAATTTATCGATGAATTCAGCGGACAGGTAAACGTGTTCATGAATCTTCAGAACCGGCGCAGCTTCCGCTGGACATCTTCCGGGACGGATTTCATCGGGGATGGGCGGAATTTTCGTCACAACCTTATAGCCACTTGCGACTTTCTCTAAGCGGACAGAGATAGGAAATGAACAGACGGTAGAGCCATAGGCTATGGCCACTGAACCTTTCGCCTCGGTGGGAGAAGTGAACTCTGCCAGAAAATCGACTTCATTTTCATCGAGCCTTGCTTTTAGGTAGTTCACGCCGCCGGAAGACTGAATTTCCATATAAGTGAAAGGACAACTCAGCGAAGGCGCGCAAGCAAACCGGTTCGTCTCTTCAGCGAATGAAACACAACTAAAAATAGAACCCAATATGGCGAATGACAAAATCATTTTCATTAAAAGCCCCTGGTAAAAGTAAAGGCGGAATTGCCAGCGGCCTTGTATCACGAGACAAAGTGGTTTCAAGCCCAAAAAACTGAAAGTGTTCGCTGATCAGTGAACACTTTTGGCCCCTCCATTGCAAATCCGCTTATGCCAGGACTGAAACTGTGTTAGATGGCATCTGATTTTAGAACCGGGACCACAAGTGTCACTCTGTAGAGGTTTTATGCAAGGCTCAAACTCATCTCGCACACCGCACAGGATTTTGACAGCTTACTTTAAACGAAAACAAAGTAAAAATAAGGCCTACTCGCTCCGCGCCCTCGCCCGCGATCTGGGTAAATCCCCCTCCTTTGTCAGCCAGATTTTAAATGGAAAACGCAAGGCCTCCCCCGAACTCCTTACCTCCCTGGCCGACCTGTTGGATCTTGATCCCATGGCCAAGCAGCAACTAGGTCTGGCTCTTGTCCTCCACTCCGCCCTGCCCGAGGAGATCAAAGAGACCTATAAGAATTCGCAGACAGAGGGCCGCGAAGAATATGCCGCCTACCAAGAATCCAGTTTTGTCGATTTCGACGTCCTTCAACACTGGTATTACGTGGCGATTCTGGATCTCTGCAGCCTTGTGGGCTTTCAGCCGGAGGCGCGATGGATTGGGAAGACCTTGGGAATATCAGAGGACCAAGCTGAGGCGGCCATCGCGGATCTTTTCGCCAAGGGCCTGTTACAAAAAAATCCGGAAGGCTGGAAAAAGGCGGCCTTCAAACTTCGTTTCTCCACCACGGCCTCGCGCCACCTGGTCCGATCCTACCACCGGCAAATGATTGAAAAATCCCTGGTGGAACTCAATGAGAAAACCGATGCCGACTCTTTTAAAAACCGTCTGATCACGGGCCTCTGCCTGGCCGTCAACCCGCACAACCTGGAACGCGCCAAGGTCCGCCTCGAAGAAGCCCTTTTCGAGGTCTCCAAGATTCTGACCGAGGGCGAGTGCACGCAGCTCTACCACGTCAATTTACAACTCTTTCCCCTCACGAAGCCGGAGTTAAAAAAATGAAATTTCACCTTTTACAAGTTTTCCTCCTTGGCGGCACCTTGGCCCTCGGAAGCTACGCCCACGCGGCGGACTCCTGCCACCGACTCGAACCCCTCCGCAATGAAGCCAAGGCATTGGTATACAAAGCCCAGGCCGCACACTTTAACGGCGTGGATGGCTACAGCTATGAGCAAATCCTCTCGGCCATTGACCGGCCCTGCCTGCGGGAGTTGCCCCGCACTATTAGGATCCATGAGGAGGAACGACAAAGCGCCTATTATGAGCCCACGGAAAAGGTCATCTACGTAAACTCAAAACCGCTGGCCAAAATGTCTAAAGAGGAGCGCAGTTTTTTAATTCTGCATGAACTTTTAGGCGCATCAATGCTTCCGGACCGAAACTACCAAATGACTTTGCAAATCATGAAATTAACAAAAAATGACCTCAACGAGTCCTCAGCGATCGTCTCCACCATGCGCGAACGCTCCCTGACCCCGGCCCTTTCCGGAGGCAGCGGCACCAGTGTCGGGGGCGGAGGTGATAGCGCAGCCATCCGCCTCAAGTCGGATCTTTTAGATCATTTGTCCCGACTGGAAAGCACACAGGCCGCGTCCTACAATGGTGTGAGCCTCCGCGAGCTCACTCGTATTGTCTTAGATTGTCCTCTGGAATTCCGACGCGATCTACGCAGCTTTGAAACTTTAATCCGCGAGGATTACTTCATAAACGGAGTTACTCAGCCAGGAGCTCCCGGTTTTAAACTCGCCCTCGTGAAGATGCTTTTAATGAATGTCCAAAGAGATTGGGCTCGCCGCACAGGCACACCAAAAGTGGCGGAACTTCTCTTGGACTCTGTCTCCCGCGCGGCCAAGGCACTCCCCAAGGGTCAGCTCTGTCAGATTCCGTTCTTTCCCTATGTCAACGTCTCGGTTCATTAGCCGGTGGGGGCTTAAGGCAAATAGGCTTGACGAGTCAGGATCTTCAAAACAAAATGAACCTAATGAAAATCGAAATAAGACGAGCAGTCCATGAAGATGCACCCAACATCATTCACGCTCACAAAAGATCTATAAGGGAGCTTTGTTCGAAAGATTGTACCGCGGAGCAAATAGCGACATGGTCTGAATTGGTCTCCCAAGAAACGCATTGGCACCAAGATATAGATCAAGACTTGGTCTGGGTCATTTCTGATGAGCAGAACCGTATATTTGGCTTTGGCCACCTCCAGTTTTATGAAAATCAGGGGGCTGAATTAGCCGGTCTCTATTTCGTCCCAGAGGTTGTTGGTAAGGGGAATGGAAAAAAGATAGTTCAATTAATGCTCCACGAGTGCCAAAAGAGAAAGATCCAAAAAATTGAGCTATCCGCGACAAAGACTGCAAAGGTGTTTTATGAAAGGATTGGCTTCAAACAGATGGGCCCAATGACCGAAATTAAAATTGGCGGAAAAAGTATTGAGTGCTTTAGGATGCAAATGATTTTGAATTAATTAAAATGACTTATTAGCAGTTTTTTGTTGCCTCTTCAAACTCACGATTTGCCTGAACCATAAATTCCATTTCATGCTCAAGACTCTTTCTATCGCATCCAAAAACAGGGATCGTCGCTAATCGAGGCCTGTTCACTTCTTTAAAAAGAGATTTACCGCCCGGATTTTATAGCAGTAACATAATGGAAACCATTTGGTAGAATGGCCTTAATTGCAATTCCAATCCCTGGCGGAAACTTTCTCGCGAAGTTCAAGGTTGTCTGCATATCTCCTTCACTAATTTCGTTGGAGCGGAGTTTTGATGATCCGTCTTGAGATTTTATTAGAACAGAATAGGTCGGGTGAGTATGAGCAATTTCCACAACGTGGATTTCCGAAGAGCTTCCCCTTAAAAAATTGAGTAGCTGAGACTCCCCTTCATCGAAGTTGACGGAATTGATATCGCCTTTAATCAATATAGGAGTTTCAATGCTCGTTCCATCTTTATAAAAGATTCTAAAGGTCAAAACTTCCCTTGGCTTAGTGTCCACGCCCGATTCCGCCAAAAGCCTTTGTTCAAATAGCCCATTTTCTGCAGTGTGCTGAATACCAATTGAAGTATTCACGGTCTCGTTAAGTTCACTATATGAAATAATCCGAACCATATCTCCCTTTTTTAGCGGCTTATTTGCGTTCTTTGAGAATTTCACGAGAGCTTGGAGTTGGACCTTAGACAATGTCGGTCCCTCAAATTTGATATCCTCAATGAGAAGGCCACCGAAGAGTGATCGCAGCTTTTCAAAATTAATAAAATCTTTTGGGGCATTGAAACGCAGTCGTTCACTTTGAGGCAGAGTCTCGCTAAAGACGGCACTGCAACCCTGCTGTGCATATGCATCATGGCCTGACAGAGCGCCGAACACCCCAAAAAATTGGAAAAGTATTGCTGCCTTAAAAATTAATTTCTTCATACTGTTTCGACATGCAAACCCTATACCGCGTATTGAATAATAGTAAATCGTATTCGGTGTACATAAAAATCGATAAATCTGGCGCGGGCTTTGTTTTGACTCTTTATATGGAATACAAGGCAGGCCCGCCCCCACAATCCGTTCATTTTCTAGACAGCTGGAAAGCCTAATAAAGGAATAAAGGTGCCAGGCGGATATGGTTCCTGTGAAAGTGTCGCATAGAGTGGACAGGTCCGTATCCGCAAAGATAGTTATAAAAACTTTGTTTGCGGATACGGTCAATCTTTGCTATTGTATCCGCAAAGATAGTTATAAACACTTTGTTTGCGGATAATGAGGTACCTGTGTTTTATGGTCGTAAAGCCGAATTAGATCTCCTTCAAAAAGCCTATAATTCCAAGAACGGGAACCTTGTCGTCATATATGGCCGAAGACGTATTGGCAAAAGCACTCTTGTTAAACATTTTGCCAGGTCTAAAAAGATACTTCTCTTCGAAGGGTTGGAAAGTGAAAACACTCAGGTACAGATTTCTCATTTTTCAAATCTTCTAAAAAAGCAGTTCAAAGAAAACACCCTTCTGCAAAAAGCGCAGTTTAGAACCTGGTCCGAAATATTTGACTATCTCACGGAGTATTCGAAGCAAAACCAAGAAAATAAACTGATCCTCTTCTTTGATGAGTTCCAATGGATGGCAGCCAGTCAGTCGAAACTCGTTTCTTTAATCAAATACTATTGGGACAATCACTGGAAAGACCTGAATCTGATGTTAGTTCTCTGCGGTTCGATCGCTTCTTTCATGGTCAAAAAAGTGCTTCGATCCAAGGCCCTTTATGGCCGAATATCTTTAGAATTGAGAGTAGGAAAATTGTCGCCCTCGGAGGCCAAGAAAATCATCTCCAAGCGTGGTGATATAGAGGCTCTTAAATACTTGATGCTACTCGGAGGAGTTCCAAAGTATTTGGAGATGGTGGACACCTCGATGTCTTTTGAGCAAAATATTCAAAAGATGTTTTTTTCCACCCACCCTCTACTAAATCATGAATTTGAAAAGATTTTTTATTCGCACTTTCGGGAGCCGAAAATTTATCTAAAAATTATGGAATATCTGCTTACCCGTCCCATGACACTAGACGAAATTTCAAAAAAAATGAAGATGATATCTGGTGGGGGACTAAAGAGTTATCTGGAGAATTTAGAGCTCGCCGACTTTATCAGACAAGAGGTCCCATTACTCAGTTCAGAAAACACCAAGTTAAAAAAATATAGAATATCAGATGAATACCTCGCGTTTTTTGCAAAGTACATCCGTCCTCATGAAAAGATGATAATGCGAGGAGGCGGAGCCAATTTATTTAGGAACCAAATTTATAAAAAGTGGGATCCCTGGATGGGACTTTCTTTTGAAATGTATTGCCTGAACAATGCCATTTTTATCGCTGAAAAAATGAATTTTGCTGGGTATATTGAAGACTACGGTCCGTACTTCAAAAAGGGGGCGGAAGGTTTTCAAATTGATTTGCTGTTCAAGAGGTCTGATAAAGTTATTACCTTGTGCGAACTCAAATATCACTCCGAACCTATTTCAACCAAAGTCATTCCAGAAGTAAAAAGAAAGGCTGAACTCTTTCCCTTACCGAAAGGATACACGCTGGAATTAGCCCTTATTGCTCCCTCTGGGGCTGAAAGGGCTCTGAAAGATACGGAGTACTTCCATCACATACTGACGCTGCCAGATTTACTGTAGACCCCCTTATATGAGCATTCTCGACCTACTTAAAACGTATCCTGTTTTGACGAGCAAATTCTCTCCCGCGTATTGAATTATTCGTAAGCGTCGTTAAATCTGGCGCGGGCTTTGCTTTGACTCTTTATATGGAATACAAGGCCTGCCCGCCCCCACAATCCGTTCATTTTCTAGACAGCTGTAAAGCCTTAAATGCGCTTTTACGATCCCTTCTATTAGGCCTCTTCTCCTTTGCAGTGAGCTCCGCCCTAGCTGCCCCGGATGATCTTACTAATTACAAAGTGCGCCCCGGGGGTCTTACCAATATTAAAGATGGAGCTTATGTCGAAGGATCCGTGGGAAATGGTGGAATTCAGCCGGACTATTATATCGACCTGCAAAGCGAGCCTCTAAAGTCGCTCATGGAGCAATCCCGAGCCATCGGCGAGGAAAACCTGCCTTTTTGGGACAAAGTCGGGATGATCGTAGAACTCGTCGGCCAGGATTTCTTTAAATACAATGATTACTACAATCCCTATTACCGGCGAATGCTCAAACAATATCGGGAGGCCCATAAAGATATTCCGCTGAGTGAATACGGCGTCTGCTCCGCTGGCGTTTGCCGGGAGCATGCCTTGATTCTCCATTTTGCCTTAAAAGCCGCGGGAATCAAAAATAAGCACGCCTACGCCGAAATCTATCGCGCCAGTAATTATGACGGGTACGAAATACGCGAAGACCACGCTTTCACCGTCGTTAAATACAAAGGAACTCAGTGGGTGGTGGATGCCTACTACCCGGGATTCAATGGATATAGACTCAAAGATCTTTTAAGCAAGGAAGGCATCACGGAATATTCCCCGATGGCCCCCGTCGCCGTCGCCAAATGGGGCACTCGACGAATCGTAAAGATTAACGACTTTCCTAAGATCTACAATCCTCGGGGGAAAGCGCCTCTTTGTGCTTCGATTTTGACCCGCTAGAATTTAAAAACGACAAGAGTGTAATTTAAATTTTTCATTTTTTCTCCGATGTTCGACACGATCCTGAGTAGGTTGATCCGGGAAGCATCCTGAATTTTGGGGGAGTCACTAATGTATTTACAAGTAACACTTTAGAAGTTTGATTCATGAGGTGGAGCTTATAGCCCTCATCGTAATTTCCAGACCCTCTTTTTCCAGGGAACCAAGAAACAAGCCCAATTCTATATCCGATGTGACACTGGGTATTGTTTCCGTACGAATCACGCTCCTGATATTCCTCTACATCAATACACGCCGTCATGGGTTTGGCACAGAGGTCTTCCCCTCGCCTATGTGGATCCGTGCAATACAGAGATTGGACTGAATATAGAGCATGGTCGCCCCGGACTTCGGTGTTATCAACAGAACAGCAGGCCATTTCAGAGTTATAGTGACCGCAAGTGACGGGATGAGCCGGCATACCATAGTTCTCTGGTCGTCCTAATTTCGCGAAGGCTTCTTGAAGACCATTTTGATAAAAGCTCTTTAGGTCGGCCTTTAAAGACTCAAGATGGGCGTCTGGAACCTGAGCCCAAGAGGGGGTCCTTAGCGCAAATATGGCAGTGAGGAACCCTAAAACACTCATAAATGATCTCATAAATTACCTTCTTTTTAAACCACCGTTAGAAAATACTAATCTTGAATTATAAGGTCTTGAAATTGCACCCGCTGCGCCAGTGGAATCAGGCTTTGAATGCTTCCATCTTTGTCAAAAACCACCCTCTTTCTGACCACCTGTTTGTTAGCCACCCCAGACTCGTAAGTTTCTTTGTAGCGTACCTGATATTCCAACTCTTGATTCCCCCTCACATTGTGGCGAAAGCTCAAAAACTCTATTTTTATCTCGTCAACACGGCAGTCGAGCCTTTGTGCTCGAAGAGCCAAGTCCCGGTGAATTGTCGCTTCGATCTTTTTTTGCATAAACTCAGAACCCGCCATAATTTGTGGCCACCCAGACTCATGAAAAATCAGGAGAAAAACTAAAAGACCCCATTTCATAGGTGCTCCACTTACACTCAAAAATATGGCGAAGCGCTCAGAGGCAGGTCCACTTATAACGCCCCTGAGCATGCGTTATGTGATTTCTTTGGAAAACACTTGAGCCCCCCTTATTTTTTAAATATACCGCAGAAAACACAGCGTTTTTTGGAGAAAACACCTGAAAAAAGCCACGCCCCTTCCTGCACTTCATAAGTTACCGGAGGCTTCCTCGTTACTCAGAGAGGAACTGTTGGCTCGCATTCAAAAAAACCCTGGCTTTTCCCTGCGAGCCTTTGCCATGAAATTGCAGATATCTCCAGGTTATCTAAGCCAAGTATTGAACAATCGTAAGGTTTTAAGCGAAGAAAAAGCCTATTTGATCGTTGAGCGCATGCGTTGGGCGGAAAAGAAAAAGAAGCTCTTCATTAACCTGGTGCGATGGCAGGGCTCTAAAGATGTCAAATTCAAGGACCACCTATTAGCAGAAATCAAAAAAGACTCTGACTCTGCGGTTACTTTTTATGATGTCCGTCTGGATGAGTTCAAACTCATTGCCGAGTGGTATCACGCGGCGATCATTGAAATGACCAATATTAAAAACCTGTCCGTGAACCCACAAAGTGTTTCCGAGCGGCTCGGGATTTCAAAGCTGGAGGCCCGTGAAGCCATTGACCGGCTCCTGCGCCTCGGACTTCTCCTCACCGAGGATGGTGCGATCAAAAGATCCAAAACGAATTATCAGATTAAGGATATTCCGTCGGAAGCCATTCGTTATTTTCATTCGCAGAATCTGCGTAAGGCTCAGCAGGCCTTGCAAACCCAGCCCCTGGATAAAAGGGAGTTTTACTCCACCACCATGGCGATCAATCCTGCAAAAATTAAAAAAGCAAAGGCGCTGATTCAAAAATTCAGCACCGAGATCATGGAATGCCTTGAAGAAGGGCCCCAGGAGAGTCTTTATCAATTCAATGTCCAGCTCTTTCAGATAGACCAAAAGGAAAAAGCATGAAAGCGTTTTCAGCCCTCATCATTTTAATCAGTTGTATCTTCATGACCCTCGCTCACGCAGGCTTTGTCGTTGGCAACGGTGGGGACGCCCTCCTTTGTAAAAAATCCCTGGACAATCCCTTAGACGGAACCTATGCGCTGGATTACATTCTAACCCTTACTGACAAGGCGGAGGCAGAGGGGCTTTCTCCGGTGAGCAGCTGGAAAGATTCTTCGGAACGCCTCCAGCGTGTATTGACTGAAAAAGTTCCTACTCTTGCCCCTTACTTCAAGGAATTTACCGAGACTGTTTTCAACCGGGATTACAGTAAAACAAAGGTGTGGGAGCCCACTCCTTTTGGTTTGAGGGACTTGGAGGACGAAAACATCACGTCTTTAATCCCCCAAAACTGCAAAACCGAAGGCAAAACTCAACTGATTCAGGCAGTAATTCGGGAGTTTCAAAATTACTCAGGAACACAACGAGGACATATCATCTATAAGTACGATCCCGAAGTGGTAAAATCTCTGGATCAGAAATCACCGCTGCAGTTGTCTTTTTTAATGGTGCACGAGTGGTTGTGGGACCTGAGCCAAAATGTGAATCGGAACCGCCGCATCAATCGTTTCCTGCACTCGCAGGAGATCGAAACCATGTCCTCAGAAGATGTGATCAAGTCCCTACAGGGCATGGGGCTCACGATCCCCGGCGTGCAGTCGGATCTCTTTGCGGAGGAATCCTGCCAGGGTACCCGCCTGACGATGAAAGATTTAACTGAGCATTATCCACAATACGCGGTGCTGGCAAACTGGGGCCAAATTCGCATTGAGCGGCGCGAGCGTCAATTGACCTGCCCGGAAGGAGACTGCGTCGGGCAATGGAGGAAACCCCTCGGTCCGGCGCCTGTCTTAGAGAATTTTCCGTTTTTTTTGAGTCCCTCGTGGGACGGCGGACCAGGGGCGTTTCCGTTGAAAATTGTGAGCCCAGGGTATATGTCAAGCACCGGCCGAAGCGTGAGATACGGATCCGGGCAAATTGCGTGTCGCTTCATCCAGGATTCAGAACAAAATATCGAGTGTAAAATTATGGAGCCAGAATTTGCTTATCCGTTATTAAACATTTCCGGTTTTGAGGTTCCTTTAGAAAAACTTCCTCTTCTGAAAGGCGTCTTGACTACAGAGTGTTTCCGCTTAAAGGCCACGAGCAATTACGATGTCGAATATGTGGATTTCCGGCACCGCCCCGGAGAATCCATCACCATGGGGCAGGAAACCGTCCTTTACTTGCGGGCCGCAGGTGGAATGTTTATAAAACCGTGGCCGAATTAGACCAGGGGCTCAAGGGAGAGAAAAAGGCCTGAGATTTATTTTCCGTTGCCCAAGAGCCTTTTCAGACGTTCAAAAATTTGATATATTGGAAACACCGTTAAAATCTTCGCGCCGCAGACACCTTTTGCCGCGAGAAGTTTTAGTTTCAAAGCTGTCATATTGAAAATCGATATTTGGGACGGCAAAATCCCCATTGTCATTGGCCTCCAGATGACCAGGAAGGTACTTCATAATCGGAGCACGATCATCCCGCTTGGCCTCACAAACACCATTTGAGCAGGATTTCACTCTGTAAGGGCGATTTCGTCCACCCTCAGGGGTGCGAATTGTATCTAAATTTGCTAGATTCGAACCAACAAAAGCGAGTCTGATCTGCTCTGTCTTTAACTCCTGACATTCTTTCGAAGACCCTGCAAATGCGGAAACAGAAACCAATACACTGACTAGACATCCTATCAACTTCATAGAACCCCCGATCCCCAATTTTAACTATCCAACGGATGTTTTTATAGACCAGAAGAACTAAAAAGATCGTATCTAGGGCCAGACGCCTATCAAGGAAATTTTTTCGATAACCTGGACCATTCCAGCTCCCCTTAAAACGAGGCTCCATCAATTCAGTCCAAATAAAAAACCCACGGAGCATAAATCCAGTGGGTTTCAATAGAGGACGTGGTTAATTCACAAGAGCTTACAGAATCAAGCTCTTTACGCCAAAATCAATTAAAGTATGTTTCACATAATTTTCTGCGTTTCATTTCCATGTCTCTGAAAGCGTCTTTTTCCCCGGGTGAAGACGGCGCTCCAATGCCACCACCGGGCATCCTGGCTTTGTACAGTATCTCTTTGTTAGCGATGGTAATCTTCCCGTCACTGCCGTTTAAAAGAAACTTTTTCTGCTGAGCTAAAAACGTATTTGTATCCAGCGTGATAGGACCCGGACCATTTTTTTGACAGAAGGCACTTTTGACGTTTTCTCCAAGTTCGGCCGAAGATTCTGCGACCATTTTTCTTATTTCTGGATTCATCATCATTGAGTTGATCATTAAATCCGCCACCCTCGCTCCGTAATAGGGACGCGTCCCCATATGAAGACCGTTAAGGCAATTATTCTGCAGGCCCTCGGTACAGCCAATACATCCAACCCCATTGAAGGGCTGAATATTAAAAGATGTTTCGTCGACCGCGCCCTTAGGAAACTTTATTTTATTTTTAACGAAGTCGACTGCCATATAGTTTAAAAATTCCCGCTCGACGTTATCACCTTCTACCAACCCATCCACTTTGACGCAGCATTGGTCCTTTTTTATTTCGCTGGTACTCGCCATCCACGCAGGTTGGCCATGGGAATAAGGGCGTGACTCCGTGCAAAGGTTGGCGGATTTATCCCCGCCCCACGGAAGATGAAAGGTCTTTACCTCTGACGGAGGCACCACTGCAATGGCAACACCATCATCGTACTTAACCGAAAGCTCCAATAGAGCCTGATGATTTTCGCTTTTCAATCTGGAGCGAAACTCATCTATCTTCTGATCCATTTCGGCACTATTGATGTATTCCTTCGCGGCTTCGCGCATTCCCGGGGTGTTACAGAATTGTTTTGCGGCTGCCTCCGGCACGCCATCAACTTTGCAATCCTTCGAGTTCATCAGTTTATTTAAGGTTCCAACTACGCCTTCGCCGGGGATGGTCCCCACAATGTTAGGAATAAAGTCATAAATCTTCTTACTTGCCGCGGAGCTAAAGTTGGATTTTACATTTTTTCTCTGCGACACAAGCCTTTTAAATTCAGTGACTTGGTCCGTCGTCGCGTATTTGTTCGGAGCACCCGCTTTGGGTTTATATGCACAGCCAATGCGGTCAAAGAGCGGAAGCCCATCAATCGGCAATATTCCATAGCCGTGCTCATAACCGGCAACACCGCTTTTATTCACCAGGAGAGGCGATTCCACCGCCGATATTGATAGCACTAAAAACGGGTCGACCCCGTTAAGAAGAGCGAGCTGGATCAACTTCTTAATATTTTCGTAGTCATAATTCGCGCTACGGATGGCTTTGTTAGGGCCGGTTTCTGGATAGTCTATATTAATTTTTTTTGGTGCCTGATCTTTAGCGTGGGCTCGGCATCTATCCAGACTGTTTTGCAAACGTTTTATTTCGGAAACCAATGGCATTTTATCGCTGCCAGCTGCCGGCAATGAGCTGCTGATCTTTTTCATCACTGCGCCCACATCGTCAAAACTATCTGTTGCCGTGCCCAGCAACTGCTGGCATGAGCTGAGGTCTTCGCAATACTTGCGAACAGTCTCGGCGGATAGTTTCGCATTTATAGATGGATTGAATTCGGTTTTTCCATTTTGCGCGTCACTTATTTCCGAAATGTGACCTGAAGAGTCGCAGCGAATCTCTGTCGATAGAGCAAATGCCGAGTTCAGTGCTGATAAAAAAAGGAGGAAAGCGGAAAGCATAGGTTTATATTCGGATTCTATTTATGGAAACTCAAGATCTATAGCCAGGATGAATGTCCAGAAGAAAACTTCGCTATGACCAAGATCCGAGCCTTTTTGAGCTGACCCGAGACACCCCCTAGCCTAACTTCTTTTTACTATTCCATTCTTAAAAGGCGATCAATCCAAGTGCTCAAAGTATATTTAAAGCGAGTATGCTCAAGATTCAAAAACCCGTTTTGAGCATAAAGAAGCGGACGATTTTCCTTGTTATCGACCCAGTTTATGGCCAGATAGGCCAGTCGGATGTCATTCATGTTCCTAGAATCTTTTATTTTACGCGGGTCCATAAGTACCGCCTTAAATTTCCCATTCTCTTGAAAGTTTTCATAGAAGTAGTTAAACAAGAAGACAACCGTAGAAGCATAGGAACGAGGAGCCCGAATACTTAGCTTCTTATAGAGATAGGCATTGACGTAGAAATGATAAAAAGTGCTGCGAAAAAAATTATGGGAGGAACTCCACAAAACTGAGGGATAAAAAATATTCACATTCCCTGCAGGAACTTTTTTAATAAGGTCGATGATCTTGACCAATTTGCTGATATCCGTGGCGGGTTGATTTTGTTCATTAAAATATTCTGATATCCAATTGAAAATTTTTGGACTGGAACTGACATCCTGGAGTAAAACCGCAAAGTACTTCAAAGTCTCATCTTCAGATCCAATCAAGGACACAGTCCTGTCAAAGACAGAAGCATTCCACTGCTTCGAGTATTTCATAAATTCGAGTTCTTGAATCCAGAAATCCAGAATCCTGTTTGTTGTGGGGCTATTTAAAATGCTTAGAAGTTCCGGTTTAAAAACCACCTCTGCATATTCAAGGGGAGGAAATTGCCTGTCGTCGGCATTCAAACGCAGTTCTTTAACGAGGGCCCTGCTACTCAAAGAACACAAGTTGTTGCTGTCGGGAGTATAGGTTTGACATCGAGAGCTTAAAACCACTTCAAGTGTTTTCCATGGCAACTCTTCCTGCCAGAAATTTTTCCAGGAGGGCGAAGCAGCCCCCGCAGGGGCTACTCCCAGAAAAAATATAAAAATTAAAATTATTTTCGGCATGAACTTACAAATTCAGGACTATTTTGGCGTGCTGCCATCTCAAGTTCCTGTTTTTTACTTTCACAATCTGCCACCAGACGGACCCTATCAACCATGGTTTCAAGCACCACTGTACCCAGGCCCTTATTTTCATCACTGGACTGAGTGAACTGATTCGAATTCGAATAGGATTTAATGGAAACTTTATTTAAAGTACGATGGTTTCTAGGATTGGAGTATTCTTTTTGCCAAAAACGCTTTTTTAAAACATCAACTTCATAGGTTACATACTGTTCGCAGACAGCGTATTGCAGCTCAACAGTTAAGTAGGGCTGTCCATGAATACCAGCCCTTGGTACTACCATACAGTCACCGATCTCAAGAATCGCAGAGTTCTCTGTAAGTTGAGTCAGCGTCTCCACGGAGCGATCGCCATTTCCCGCGTGGGCAAGTGAAGTCGCCAATGTTAGACTTATAATAAAAGATCTCGTTAATGATTTCATCTCATCTCCTCGTATTGGTTTACATGTCTGTCGGGGGAATAGCAGGATCCATGCCAGAATCACAGAGTTCCCTCAAAGGAGACAACGCTATCCTATAAAAACTTGTTGGTAGCGATTAAAGGAATAAAACACCTGCATTTTCCGTACATAAGTTTGACAGCACCATTTTTCAGTTCTCGATGAAATTTCGTATAAGGTTTTTCCACCTGACAGGCGTGGGCACTTCTTTTTCAGTCTGTTAGGCCGAGCCTCACAAACACGCCCCCGCCAAAGAGAATTAGATTCGAAGCCAATCTATACCCAAGTAAGTGATTTCCTCAGGGGAAGAAGCTTCAACAAGCTTTGAAATCTCCGCAATTGCTTCAAGAAGGATTTTACGGACCTTTGGTATGTCCTTCGATGAAATCGAAATTGGAGCAGTAAAGGCTAAATCTTCAACCGTCATTTTTTCGTGAAGTTCAAAAGACTTGGCGCGCCAGTTCTGATGATGGCGGATCGAAAGAGGGGAACCCGCTTCAACATGAGTGTTTTTTTCGCTTCGGATAAATCGCCCCTTTTCCTCTCTACAGAGTCCCCGAGAGACCAAAAATTCCAGAATCATTTGAGCCCTTGAAACCGAAATATTGAGACGCCGTGCTATGGCACTTGCGGTTTGGAATTCGTCGATGGATGTTAGAAGTCGGACAACACTGTACTGCCAATTTGAATAAAAGAGGGCCCTATCACGCTCACTAAGAGCTTTTGACGCCGGAACTCGAGATTTGACTTCAATTGCCAAAGCGCGGATTTCCAATAGATGACGTTGAAAAACAGATCGCAAATGCTCGCTGCCCGCCCTTTCAATCTGAACCAATTTTAAAAAATAGTCTGTCTCCAGCGCACTCAGATTCATATAACTGCATAACTTCGAAGCCTGTTCCTCCGTCAAACACTTACGTCCCCGGAACACCTGACTGACCAACGTGCTGTGCATACTCAAAGCTATAGCAATTTTCCGATACTCGCCTCGGCCATGGGTTTTGACCCAATTTTGAACATACTCTCTAAAATCATTTATTTCGAAAAGATTGGCCGTCGATTGTTTACTCATGAGTCAACTTAAAATAGGTTCGTTATAATAACAAGATCTATTAACGAGTTTTTCTTCATGGCACCTTTTCCAAGTGACTCAACATCATAAAAATGTAAAAGGAGAGTATTATGAGTTCGCTATTGAGATTTAAGTTTTTTAGTGCCTGCCTTTTGTGCTTTACCATGACATCCGGAGCTTTTGCGACGGGAGGGATGGAAGGTGGCGGCGGTAATTTATACGAAGGCCGTCCCTTAGAGAGTTATATTGGGGATGTTAAAAAAACGACCGCATTTATACAAAAAGTCGAGCCCCTCCTTGCTTCACTCAAAAAAAGTGGAAACTCGCCCGTTATTAATCTTCTGACGACGAGCTTGCGTAAATCATGGTTTTTCATTCCGGGAAAGCTAAATACACTGCCCGCAGACCGCATCGGCTCCGCAGTGCCAACAGAGCAAGTGGCATTGCAAGATTTCAAAGAAGTTTGGATTGATTCAAAGAGCTTTAATACCATGGGTCTTGATGATCAGGGAAAACTTATCCTTCATGAAATGTTGATGGGGCTTCGCCTGTTAAAATTAAATTCTCGCTATGAACAGTGCTTGGCTATTGGAGCCTCTATTGCTGACTGTGATCGTAATGACAAGCACGCTCTTTCCCCAAGGGATCTGCAAACCAGTGACTATGCGGATATTCGCTCGACAGTGAATGAAATATCGCAGGGTCATTTCGAAAAGACTGATGATGAAACCTGGCAGGATCTCTTAGCAAGACATAACTTTAGCAATTCCTTTTATATTTTCCGCCTTAAATCCGACAAAAGGTACACAACAGCTCAAGAACTTCTCGTAGACATTCAGGCTTCTATTTTAACAAATGATTTGCCTCAATATGGATTTAGTTCAAACCATGTTAAAGAAAGTGTTGATAAAAATGCCGAGCTTGCCTTTTCAGATGAGTCTTGCCGTTTTGATATTGCGGTCGATCTGAAGGCGAAAAAGTTTATACTCACGGATAAAGCGGCGGGTTCTGAGACGACCTTTGTTTTAGATAGAGCCACCTATAACCGAGACGTTTTTCCTTTAAACGATAAATTAGCTTATGTCTCAAACTTTGCGGATAAAACCCTACGGACCTTAGGTGAACAAAACACAAGTGTTCTGCTCTACTTTAACACTTCAGGTCTGATTGGATTTTATACAAGTAAATTTGTGCTCGTCGGAGACGAACTCGAACCCTACGAAGAACAAATCAAAGGCAGCAATTATCTTTGCTTGAAGCAAAACTTTGTTAAAATTATGAAGTAAAGAAAAATATATTAGGAGCTCGCCCACCACTCCGCCCCTCACCCGTATAGCAAATACTTCTGCCGCTCCTTCAGCCACTTCTTCTCATCCTTTTTCAGCGCAGCCTCCAGGTCCGCTACGCGGGCCTTGGGGTTTTCGATCCACTCGCGAAGCTCCGGGCCGCCGTTAATCACGTCAAAGGGGGATTTGCCGTGGGTGTACTCATAAGCAAAGTCGCGGTAAAGGTCATAGTCCGGATAAAGCTCGCGGATGCATTTCAACATCAGGGCGATAAGACGGTAGGGCTTAAATAGCTCCGGCTTATAAGCCGGGAAATCCGTGTGGATCTGAAACCCGTGGCAGAGTTTTTTCTCGTGCTTATGGAACGTGGGCTCAAAGTAGCATTCTCTCAAAAGTACCCCCTTCAACCACTGCGGGGCTTTTTTGGACATGAGTGCTAGGACACGGGCATAATCGAGATCACTGGCCCCGACCTGCTCCAACGCCCGCGTGGTTCCCCGCCCCTCACTCAAAGTCGTGCCCTCGATCATCACTGTGCCACAGTAGGCCCGGGCCATATTTAAGGTCGGCGCATTCGGCGAAGGATTCACCCACACCCGGTCCGTGGGCCAGCCATAGCCATTTTTTTTGTCGGGGTTATAGCCCTTCATTTTGATGATTTTTAAATCCAGATCGAGCTGAAAGCGGTCTTTATAATAGAGCGCCATTTCTCCGGGGGTCAGACCATGGCGCATCGGGAACTCTGCCGCGCCGACAAAAGACTCCCAGCCCGGACGCAAAGAAAACCCCTCCACGGGCCGCCCCGCCGGGTTCGGGCGGTCTAAGATAATCACTTTCTTTCCTTGTTTGGCGCACTCCTGCATCACATACAGCAGCGTCGTGATAAAGGTGTAAATGCGGCAGCCCAGATCCTGCAGATCAAAAAGAAGCACATCAAAGGTCGCCATCATCTCGGGCGTCGGCGTGCGCACTTTTCCGTACAGCGAAAAAATCGGAATTTTGTACACCGGGTGCAGGAAATCATCGCTTTCGATCATATTGTCCTGCTTCTCCCCCTTCACCCCGTGCTGGGGGCCAAAGGCCGCGCTCAAACCGATTTTGTGCTGAAGGAGATCAAAGCTGTGGCGGAGCTTTTCGTCCACGCTGGCCGGATGGCAAACCAGAGCCACCCGCCGGCCTTTGAGCGCGCGCAAAAGTTTTTGATCTTCCAGCAGAACTTCCAATCCCATCTTCATATGCTTAAACCCCTCGCAGCAGAATAAAACCATCCGCCCGATGAAAATCGGGCTTGGGGCCCTTGTGCGCGAGCGAACAGTAGTGTTTGTTTTGATTTTTTTCCTGAAGAACCGCCGTGAGTCCCACCTTGAAAGCGCGGTAAGGCGACCGGTTTTCCACTTTCACGCGAAGATGCTGCGGAGAACTCCCCCACGACATTTCCATCACCGCAAAGTCCGCGGTCTCACGAAGCGGCTGAGGCGTGCGATAGGACGTGAATTCAAATGCATTCCACGCGGGCTGGTATGAGAAATTAAATTCGTAATAATTCTCACGTCCCACCGGCTGCAGAAAAGCCTCAAAGCAGGTGTGTTCCCACAGCGCCAAGGCCCGAGATATTTGAGGGCCTGACCATGAAGAGCCGTGGGAGGGAAGAGCCAAGGAGCCGCTGGGATCCGACAAGATATAATCAAAGATAAGTTCAGATCCCTGAATCTGAAGATCCGCTTCTAGAGTAAATCGTTCATCGTGTATAAAAGAATTAAGTCTTAGCACGTTAAAAGTCTAACAAGGTCGCTTCTGATTTACCAGCTCGGAGGCACAAAACGGGACCGCCGCGCCGGGCTTCCTAAAATCGCAAAAAATTTCAACAAAAGCCGCGCAAAAGTAGACAACGGAAATTCGCTTTGTTAGCTTGCCCTGAAACGCACTTTTAACTCAGGAGACTACGAGTGATGAAGGGCCTAAAAATCTTTACGGGTAATTCGCATCCACACTTAGCACGTAAAGTAGCCGAAGCCGCAGGTGTCGAGCTTGGCTACTCCCAAGTCAGCAGTTTCGCCGATGGCGAAGTTCAAATTGAAATCCATGAAAGCGTCCGGGGTCAGAATGTCTTTGTGATTCAAAGCACTTGTCCTCCCGTCAACCAAAGCTACATGGAACTTTTTATCATGGTGGATGCCCTGAAGCGGGCCTCCGCAGCCCAGATCACCGCGGTGATCCCTTATTTCGGGTATGCCCGTCAGGACCGCAAAGTCGCCCCCCGGGCCCCCATTTCAGCCAAACTGATGGCCGATCTTTTGACCACCTCCGGCGTCGACCGGGTGGTCTCGGTCGACCTCCATGCCACCCAGATTCAGGGCTTTTTTAATGGCCCCGTAGATCATCTTTTCGCCATTCCGACCCTGGCGCGGGCCTGGAGGGAGCATTTGGGGGTGGGATCTGAGTTTGTCGCAGTGAGTCCTGATGCCGGAGGGGTCGAAAGGACCCGGGCTTTCTCCAAAAGGGTGGAAAGTTCCCTCGCCATTATCGACAAACGCCGGTCCGGGCCCAATGAGGCCAAAGCCCTGCACCTGATCGGGGATGTGGCCGGGAAAACCGCCGTCATTATTGATGATATGATTGATACGGCTGGAACCCTTACACAAGGGGTTGACAGCCTTATTAAGAATGGGGCAAAACGTGTTTTCGCCGTTGCAACGCATCCGGTTTTATCGGGCCCGGCCATTTCTCGGCTCAAAGAGAGTCCGATAGAAAAAGTGTGGGTCACAGATACGATCCCGCTGTCCGAGGCCGCCAAGGCCTGTGGCAAGTTTGAAGTGGTTTCCGTGGCTCCTTTGCTGGCGGAAGCGATCAAGCGCATCCACGGCAACGACTCCGTGAGCTCGCTTTTTGATTAGAGCTCACTTTTTGATTTGTTAACAAGTGATCAGTACCCGAAAGGGGATGGGTCTAAACGAGTGAGGAAGAAAAATGAAACAAAGAATCGATTTGAATGTCAGCCCCCGCGAAACCGGCAAACACAATAGCCGCGCTATCCGCAATGCCCGCCAGGTTCCTGCCGTTGTCTACGGTGCCATCGAGAACGAAAACGTCGTCCTGGATGAAAAGTTCGTCGTAAAGTACAACACCCGCGCTTATGAAAATGCGCTCTTTAACTTGAAAAGTGATAACAATAAACTGAACGGCAAAGTCGTTCTGATGAAGTCCGTGGACGTTCATCCCTTGTCCCGTCGTCCTGTGCACGTGGACCTGTTCGCTCTTGATTTGAGCAAAACCGTCCGCGTCTTCGTGGAAGTGAAATTGGAAGGCAAACCTTTGGGTCTTGCTGAAGGCGGTTTGTTGAACGTTGTGTCCCGTCAAGTGGAAGTGGAATGTCTTCCTACGGACATCCCTGATTTCTTCACAGCCGATGTATCGAACCTGGGCCTGGGCGATGCCCTCCACGTTTCCGATCTGACAGTACCAAACGGTCTGAAGCTTTTGACCCGTCCTGAAGAAACCCTCGCGGTTGTGGCTGCACAAGAAGAAGAAGTGGCTGCTCCTGCAGCAGTTGCTGCCGCTGCTCCGGCTGCGGGCGCTGCTGCCCCTGCCGCCGCCGCTCCTGCAAAGGATGCCAAGGCTGCTCCTGCAGCGAAGAAGTAATTGGTTTTTTGAACCATCTCAAAAAGCGGCCCACAAAGCCGCTTTTTTTGTTTTTGGAGACCTGTCTTTATGTGGTTGATTGTTGGCCTTGGAAATCCGGGAAATCAATATGCGCTCACACGCCATAATATCGGCTTTATGGCTGTGGATTATCTCTTAAAGGGCCTGGGAAATCCTCCCGTTAAAAATCAGTTTAAAGCCGAGATTTTCCAGACGAAGATCGCCGATCACCCGGTGATTCTATGTAAACCTCAAACCTATATGAACCTGTCCGGCGAGTCCGTGCAGCCGCTGATGGGATTTTATAAAATCCCTTTGGACCATCTCATTGTCCTTCACGATGAGATTGATCAGGGCTTCGGCCAGATGAAGATCCAAAAAAACCGCGGGCATGGGGGCCATAACGGTATTAAAAGCATTACGGGTTTATTGGGCTCGATGGATTATCTCCGTCTGCGCCTCGGCGTGGGGCGGCCAGAAAATCCGCAAGTTCCCGTAGCCGATTACGTCTTAAACAAATTCACGGCGGATGAATTTCAGAAGCTCCCGGAGTTCTTGAATAAGGCCGGAGACGCGGTGGAAAGCCTCTTGCGCGAGGGGATTCAAAAAGCTTCGACGAAATTTAATTCTTAGCGTATACCAGAGGCTGATTCTCGGCCCAAGATCCTAAAGGAGTTCATGAATGGCTTTACAGGTTGGAATTGTCGGTTTACCCAATGTCGGCAAAAGTACTTTATTTAACGCCCTTACCTCCGCCAAAGCAGAGGCGGCCAACTACCCTTTCTGCACCATTGACCCCAACGTGGGGGTCGTCACCGTTCCGGACCCGCGCATGGACAAGATCACCGCTTTCGTGAAGCCGCAAAATGTCGTGCCCACCACCATGGAGTTCGTGGACATCGCCGGGATCGTCAAAGGAGCTAGCCAAGGGGAAGGCCTGGGGAACCAGTTTCTAAGCCACATCCGCCAAACCGATGCCATTGTTCACGTGGTGCGCTGCTTTGATGACCCGAATATCATTCACGTCTCCGGCAGCGTGGACCCGGTGCGGGACATGGAAATCATCAATACCGAATTGATGCTGGCGGATCTGGATTCCGCGGAAAAACGCCTGAAGCGGGTGGAAAAAACAGCCAAATCCACCACCGATAAAAAAATCAAAACGGAGTACGAAGTGGCCAAGAAGGTCGTCGAGGCTTTGAGCAAGGGTCTTCCCGCCCGCTCCGTTCAAGTCGACGACAATGAAGTCGCGCAACTCAAAGAGATGCATTTATTGACCACCAAGCCCCAGCTCTACGCCATGAATGTCTCTGACACGGACTTTGCGGCTGGCGGCAACGATTGGACCCGCGCGGTGGAAAAGCGCGCAGCCGAAGAAGGCAACACCACGATTTTGATCTGCTCGGCGATGGAAGCGGAAATCGCCCAATTGCCCCCGGAAGAACGCAAAGACTTCCTGGATGCCTTGGGAGCGGAGGAACCGGGACTTCACCGCCTGATCCGCGAAGCTTACAAGCTTTTGGGTCTGCAAACCTACTTTACCGCCGGGGAAAAAGAGGTCAGGGCCTGGACCATCCGCGCCGGCACCAAAGCGCCCCAAGCCGCCGGAGTGATTCACTCGGACTTTGAGAAAGGCTTTATCCGCGCCGAGACTTATCACTGCGAAGATCTTTTTACTTTAAAAAGCGAACAGGCCGTGAAAGACGCCGGTAAATACCGGGTGGAAGGAAAAGATTACGTCGTTAAAGATGGCGACATTCTTTTCTTCCGTTTCAATGTTTAAAACCCTTTAAAGAGCCCCTTTGAACGACCGCCATCGCGGCGGTCGTTCAAAAAAGGTCCCCCTCCCCGCTCTTTAGTGGCTCGGGTAGATCTCCCGGGGCTGTTCCGAAATCGTGCCACGCCCGCCCTGCTCCATGAACTCGGATTTAAGCCGCTGAAAGGACTGGCCCAGTTGCACACGGTCTTCCACCTCGGATTTTCTTTTAAAGAGCGGCAAGACCTCGTCCTCTTCTTTCTCAATATGGCGCTCTACCAGATCCGACAGAATCTTTGCTTGCGCCGACCAACGATCATCATCGTCCATTCGTCTTAGTTCCTCCACGATCGCATCCGCCAGGGTGTGCTCCACTTCGCTTTCAAAGCCCTCTTCGCGAAGGTCCACATTGTCTTTGAGAAAAACATAAAGGGATTGCTCTTCAGGCTTGGAGTGACTGGTCAGAAGCGGGGCAAACTCGTCAAAGGCATTTCTGCGCTCTTCAATATCCAGCTTCGTGTTTTTCAGGACCCGAAGAAGTTTTTTAAGCGGCTTATGGTCCTCCATAATGAGTTTGATAATATCATCGCGGGGTGAGGTCTCCCTCCGAGAACGGGCGACCTTGCGAAGGGGGGATTTTTTCTTTGTTTTGGCTTTCAGAGCCGGCGAGGTCTTTTTGGATTTTCCCTTTTTTGCGCTCTTCATAAAGATTCCTTTCATCTGAAGATGGTGGGTTATTTCAACAAACACTTTATTTGAAACCCCATAACTTTAAGTCAAATCCTCCGGAAAGAGGCTTGAAGATTCCATCTTTTTTGTTCCATTCTTTTTCGCAAGCCCCATGAATCTTGGCAGTTTTCTTTTTTAATATTTCCAGCCCCGACGTCCTTCATTAGCCTCTAAAATATTGGAGGTCCCATGCCCCGTCTCAGCCCGTCCCACGACAAACCCAAAGTCTCCACCACGATGACCACCAACGAAGCCCTGCAAGGGAAGCCCCTCCACCAGTGCGTGATTGATATCATGCGCCCGGCCCTGGAAATCTATGCCTTCTGGCGGGATCCCACCAATCTTCCGAAATTCATGAAACATCTCAAATCCATTGAGGTGCGCTCCCCGACGGTTTCTCACTGGCGATGGCGGGCCCTCAAAGACAAAGTGGAAGTGACGTGGGAGAGCGAAATTGTCCAGGACGTGCCCGGCTCCTTGATTTCATGGAGAACCATTGGTGATTCTCAAGTGGCCCATGAAGGCTGGGTGACGTTCATTGAGCAGCCTTTCAACCGCGGCACTTTTGTCAAAATTCAATTGGCCTATGATCCCCCGGGCGGCACCCTCACACATTGGTTGGAAAAGATTCTGGGGGAATCCCCCGAGACCACCTTGCGCGATGACCTGCGCCGCCTGCGCCAACTCATGGAAGTCGGGGAACTGGCCACCATCGAGGGGCAGCCCCAAGGGGGCGAGGAACCCAAAACCAACCCCACTCTTCACCACTAATTCATTTTCAAGGAGACCCCATGAAAGCAGTCACCTGGCAAGGCAAAGAACATGTTGAAGTCATGAAGGTTCCCGATCCCCGGGTCCTCAACCCCTCCGATGCAATTATCAGGATCACCTCCACGGCGATTTGCGGCTCGGATCTGCACCTCTATGACGGCTTTATTCCAACCATGGAAAAAGGCGATATTCTCGGCCATGAGTTCATGGGAGAGGTCGTGGAAACCGGCCGCAATGTCAAAAACCTGAAAGTCGGCGACAAAGTGGTGGTGCCGTTCACGATTTCCTGCGGCCACTGTTTTCATTGCGGGCGGCAGGAGTACTCCCTCTGCGACAACTCCAATCCCAACGCCGGAACGGCGGAAAAACTCTATGGCTCCTATACCGGGGCCCTTTTTGGGTACTCTCATATGATGGGCGGGTATGCCGGGGGGCAGGCGGAATACGCCCGGGTGCCCTTTGCCGACGTGGGCCCCCTGAAAGTTCCGCGGGATATGGATGATGATAAACTTTTATTTTTGAGTGATGTTTTTCCAACGGGATATATGGCCGCGGAAAATTGCAATATCCGTCCCGGTGACACGATCGCGGTGTGGGGATGCGGTCCCGTCGGTCTTTTCTCCATTCAGTGCGCGTATCTTCTCGGAGCGGAAAGGGTCATTGCCATTGACCGCCTGCCCGAGCGTCTGAGAATGGCGGAGGAAACCTGCGGCGCGGAAGTGATCAATTATGAGGAACAGGATGTTTTGGAGGAGTTGAAAAACCTCACCGGCGGCCGCGGCCCGGACTCCTGCATTGATGCCGTGGGGATGGAAGCCCATGGAACGGATTTTATGTACCAATACGATAAAGCGAAAACCATGCTGATGCTCGAAACCGACCGGCCCATTGCGCTTCGCCAGGCCCTGCAAGCCTGCCGTAAAGGGGGCACCGTGTCCATCCCCGGAGTGTACGGCGGGGTGCTGGACAAAATCCCCTTCGGCGCCGCTTTTAACAAGGGGTTGACTTTGAAAATGGGGCAAACCCATATGCAGAAATACATGCAACCTCTTTTGGATATCATCCTTGAGGGCAAAATCGATCCATCTTTTTTGATCACCCACCGGATCAAGATCGACGATGCCGCCAAGGCCTACCATATGTGGCAGAAAAAAGAAGACGCCTGCATCAAGTTCGTGATCAAGAACTAAGAAAGACGCCCGGAGAAAGGGCCGCGGAACACCAGGTGAAAGCTCAGCACCGTGAGAAAGAGGACCAAAGCCGGGAGCAACAGCAGGTGCGGAAATTCCGAAAGCGAGCGCCAGCCCTCCTGCAGAAGGATTCCCCAACTCACCTGCGGGGACTGAAGGCCGTACCCTGAAAAACTGATCATGCTCTCATACAAAATGCTGGCGGGAATTTGCAGGGCAAAGAGCACCCCCAAAGTCCCGCGCATGTTGGGAAGAATGTGCCTCAGAAAAATCCTTAAGGGTGAGGCCCCCAAAGCCCGGGCGGCCTCCACATAGGTCAAGACTTTGATTTGGCGGGTTTGCCCGCGGGTGACCTTTGCCACGTTAAACCAGTGCACCAAAGAGATGCTCACGCCCAGGGAGAATAAGGTTTTTAAATTCAAATCCCCGATCTCCAGGCGGCTTTGCAACCACAAACACAGCACCGACACCAGGAGGAAACTGGGAATGGCCTGAAGAACATCCAAGGTGCGAATCAGCACGGCCTCCGCCCGGCCGCCGGCCCATCCAGCCAAAGCCCCCAAGCCCACCCCCAGGATCATGGTCAAGGTGCTGGAAAAAAGAGCGATAAAGAGCGAGACTCGGGCTCCGTAGAAAATCCGCGTGAAAAGATCCCGGCCCAAAGAATCCGTTCCGAACCAATGCCGGGCTCCGGGAAATAATAAAATACTCTCGCTGTCCTGCTGGTCAAAACGATAGCCGGAAATCCCCTCGGCCCCCCAAGCCAGAACGGCCAGGGCCAGCAAAAAAACCACTCCCAGGTGCCAGGATTTCACTCTCATGCCCGTCCTCGCAAACGCGGGTCCATCCATTGGGCGCAGAGATCAAAAAGGTTCGTCAGAAGAATCAGGCTTGCTCCGTAAAAAATCACCAGTGCCAAGACCACGGGGTCATCACGCAGATTCAGGCTCTCGACAAACTGCTTTCCCAGCCCCGGAATGGAAAAAAGAATTTCCACCACAAAAGACCCCGAAATCAGGCCCACAATCAAGGGCCCGCTCAAAGACAGGATCGGCATTAAAGAATTGCGGTAAGCATGATGGGTCAGAACCCGCCACTGCGAAAGCCCCTTGGCCCGGGCGGTGCGGATAAAGTCCTTTCCCAGGGTGTCTTGCAGGGAGTTGCTCAGTAGCAGATTCAATTGCGCCCACGGCCGCAGACTGAGAGTAAGAACCGGAAGGACATAATGAAGGGGCGTCAGCAAGAACGCCGTGGGCAGGAGGTTTAAATAAAACCCGAAAAAATAAATCAGCACGGGTCCCAGAAAGAGCGCCGGCAGGGAGATGGCCACCACATTCAAAAGCTCAATGCCCTTTTGCAGAACCGAGCGCGGCCAAAGGGCCGCGAGAGTTGCGGTGACAAACGCCAGGGCGTAGGAGAAAAGCACGGCGGCCAAATTCAGCACCAGGGTTTGGGAAAGGCCCTGCCCCAGGATTTCACTCACGCTCTTCTCCGGCTGATGCAGGGACTGTCCAAAGTTGCCTTGCAAAACCCCGCTCACATAGCGGCCAAACTGGTTTAAAAAAGGCTGGTCCAGCGCCCAGAGCCTCACCAGGTTTTCCTTCACCTGCGGGTTGAGCGCCACGTCCTCATCAAAGGGTCCGCCTGGAAGGCTGTGTAAAAAAAGAAAGCTCACAAACACCAGCGCCAGAAGGGCCAGGAGAGTTTCCACCGTCTTACGCAGAAAAAGAACTCTCCCCTTCTCCCTAGATATCATCCCAGGATTCCTTGTGCACGATCTGGCCGTCGGATTTGTAAGGCACCGGGTCCACCAGATAAGCGAAAAGATCCTTATTGGTGCCGTAAAGCTGGGAGTAGACATGGCAGTTGGAAACCACTTTCTTGACGTAATTGCGGGTCTCCAGGAACGGAATGTGTTCAATGAACTCATCGGTTTCAAGATGACCAAAGGAGGCAAGCCAGTTGCTCACGCGGTGGGGACCGGCATTGTAACCGGCGGCCACCAGAGGAATGGTGTTTTCAAACTTGATCATCAGCCTTTGCAGATAACGGCTTCCCATCTTGATGGCGCCGGCGGGCTCCAACAACTGGCGCGGCTGGAAGTCCGTCTGCCCGAGAAGATTGGCCACCCGGTACCCGGTAAAGGGCATGACTTGCATCAAACCCAAGGCTCCCACCGGGGAAATGGCGTCTTTGCGGTATTGGCTCTCGGCCCGCATAATCCCCCAGACCAGTTCCCGCGGGACAGAATAGTCCTTGGCGAATTTTTCCACCTCGGAATTAAAGGCTTTGGGATAGGCGTATTCCCAGTACGGACGGCTCACCTCAATCCCGGTGGATCTTTGCCCTGAGAAGAACACCTGGCCGATATAAGAGGAGCGGTGGTAATAACCGACGGAATCATACTCCGTCATGAGGGATTTCAGGAAATCTTTATTGCGGGTTTTCTTTTCGATGTCGTAGAGGTCCCACTTCGCCCACTCTTCCAAGCCCACAATAATGAGATCACGGGCTTTTTCAAAACGCTTGGCCAGGACGGGGCTGGCGCCGGTCTCTTTGTCGGTTTCCGTCAGCTCCACATCCACGTTTTTGGTGTCCGTCCCCTCGGCAAGATCACTGGCCTCGGCGGAATCCTCATCATCGTCCGCCAATTCTTGCATGACCAGTCCCTCTTCGGTCTCACTCTCCCCGCCGCTATCCGGAGACATGACGTCATCATCAATGGTGGGGATCATGAACTCACTGGCGGGCATGCGGGAGGCCCAGCGAAGCGGGCTTTCCAAACGGGGGCTGCGGCTGGCGATTTTCGGGCTCTGCGCCTGAATCTTTTTAATCCGGTATTGGGCGGCGATGGAGTAATACCCCATCAAAGGGTCCTTGGCGAGATCCTCAAAAAGAGCCTTCGCCTGATCGTATCTCTCCTGACGGTAGAGGCTCATGGCCATCCAGTAGTTGATACGGTCAGCGGGGTACCGGGCCCGGGCGCGGCGCCCGCGGCCTTTTTCACTCTGAAGTTTGCGGAGAGAAAGATAAGCCCCCGGATAGTCGCCCTTAAGGTACTTGATCCAGGCCAGCTGCCATTTGGCGTCGCGGTTGAGGGTGGATTTGGGGTAGACCTTCATGAACTCTTTAAAGCGGCGGGCGGCTCCGTCGTAGTCCTGGAATTGATAACTGAGAAAGGCCGACTGATAAAGAGCCTGCTTGGCTTTCTTCGCACTCGGACTCATTTTGTAAGCGGAGTAGTAAGACCCCACGGCCGCTTGCACCTCCCCGGCCCGGGCCGCGGTGGAGGCAAAGTTATAGAGATAAGTGAAATTGTTTTTCTTACTTTCATAGTAAGGGCGCAGAAGCTCATAAGCTTTGGTCAACTCCCCTTCCTGGGCGAAGTACTGCGCCTGCACCTGATCCGCGAGATAGGGGTCGGTTTTACCCACGCGCTCGCGCAGCCCTTGGATCTCCTGCTGCGCTTTTTTATCATCACCGGCAAAAATCAGGTACCGCACACGCGTGCGGAAATCCTCCAGGTCCGAGGAGCAGCCGGTACTGCGGGCCCCCAGCTTGTTGTCGGCAAGGTCAAAGCCCCAGTCCTTCACCAGAGGCGAGGATGGATAACGGCTGTAGAGCTTCTCGGCCCAAACGCACATCGCGCGGTGGTTGCCCAGCCCCTGTTCCGATAAAGCCAGGAAGTAGACGATCTCCGGATGATCCTCAGAGCCGCGGGTGCGCTTTTCAATTTTTTTGAAGTAGGATTTGGCGAGTTTAAAATCCTTTTTCTTTAAGGCGATCTGCCCCAGCATGGAAATGGAATCCATCTTCAGCTTCACATTGGGAGCCAGTTGGTCCACTTTCTTGAAGTCGTTATGCGCTTCCGGAAGATGATTGAGCTTATAGTAGGCCATGCCTTTGTAAAAGTAGGCATACTCTTCAAGACCGCTTTTTTCCTTCAATAGGGTTTCAAAGGCGCTGATCGCTTTGTCATAGGCCCCGGTCTCATAATAGAGCATCGCCAGGGTGAAAGGGAGAAGGCGGCGTTCATCACCGGAGGGTTTTCCTTGCAATTCTTTTTGTAAGATGAGGATGGCTTCGGTGTTTTTGCCGTTTTGCCGGAGTTCGCGGATTTTTGCCAAAAGCTCCGGATTTGCTAAAACCGGTGCGCTTCCCAAAAGCACGGCGGAGGTGAGAAGGATCTTTTTCAGAGAGAATTTCGTGCTCATTTTGGTTTTCAACAAGGCCTCCTCCTGAGTCCTTAATTATTTGTAATACATCATAATTAATGATACCGAATAATCATGGCAAAATCGAAGAGCAAAACGATTTATGTGTGTCAAAATTGCGGAGCGCAAAGATCGCGATGGGAAGGCAAATGCACGGACTGCGGGGCCTGGAACACCTTCGTGGAAGAGATCCTGACGGCGGAGCCAAAAACCCGCGGATGGTCTTTGGGCGGTGAGGAAGGCAAATCCCTGTCCGCAAAGCCCGTTTCACTGGACCAACGTCTGGAAGAAATCCGCCTGACCCGTTTTGATACGGGATTTGAGGAACTCAACCGCGTCCTGGGCGGAGGTCTGGCCAAAGGAAGTTTTGTTCTTTTGGGAGGCTCCCCGGGCATCGGCAAAAGCACTTTGCTTTTACAAATGGCCGGCGGCCTTGCCGAGCATGACAGCCGGGTCCTCTACATATCCGGCGAAGAGAGTGTGGCGCAAACCGGTTCCCGCGCCCATCGTCTGGGGATCAAAACCCCGCTCATTGAGATTGCCGCGGAAAGCAACCTTAACACCATCATGGATCTGGCCCGCTTGAAAAAACCGGACGTGCTTGTGGTGGACTCCATTCAGACCGTCTATTTGTCGGACCTGCAGGCGGCCCCGGGCACGGTCTCGCAAGTCAGGGAATGCGCCGGGCACCTGATGGGCCTGGCAAAGCAGAACGATATCACCGTGATTCTGATCGGCCACGTCACCAAAGAAGGCAGTATTGCCGGCCCCAAGGTTTTGGAGCACATGGTGGACTGCGTGCTCTCGTTTGAGGGGGATGTGTCCTATAATTTCCGTCTTCTGCGCGCTTTAAAAAACCGCTTCGGGGCCGCTTTGGAGCTGGGGGTTTTTCAGATGGGCGCCAAGGGCCTGGAGGAAGTCACAAATCCCTCGGAGTTGTTTTTGGAGGAGCGGGGCAATCAGCTGATCGGCTCAGCGGTGTTCGCCTCAATGGAAGGAACCCGACCTTTGCTCTGCGAGGTGCAGGCCTTGACCCTGGCCACTCCGATGGCCATGCCCCGCAGAACCGCTTTGGGGATTGATGTGAACCGCCTGCACCTTCTCACGGCGGTTTTGGATCGACACCTTGACATTCGCTTAGCTCAAAGTGACATTTTTATTAATGTTGTTGGCGGATTGAAACTGGTGGAGCCGGCGGCGGACCTCGCCGTGGCCGCCGCGATTCTTTCCACGGAAGGGCGCAAAGAGCTGGATGCCAAGACGGTGTTCTTTGGCGAGATCGGGCTGACGGGCGAAGTGCGGGGGGTTTCCTTTGTGGAGACCCGCATGAAGGAAGCGGATAAGCTGGGCTTCCAGCATTTTGTGGTTCCTTTTTCCAACAAAAAGCATTTGGGAGATTTTAAAGTCCCGAAGGACAAGAAGATCAGTTATATTAAAAATGTACGCGAGCTTGAGAAATTGATTTAAGCCCGGGGAGGAAGTTTCGATGTCTATCACCACTAGCGGCAACGCCATCGTGCGTGAGACTTATGCCGCCAATGATTTCATCTTTTTTGAGGGCGACATTGAAAGTCATTTTTATATCGTTGAAACCGGCAGCGTGCAGATTTTCACGAAGAACAAACTGGGTAAACGCATTGATATCGCCACGGTCACGGAAGGGGAATCCTTCGGGGAGTTCGCGCTCCTTGACAACAAGCCCCGCTCCGCCTCGGCTCAGGCCTTGTCGGATGTCTCGCTTATAAAGGTTTCCGCCGAAGGTTATGAGGAGCTTCTCTCGGAACTTCCCGTATGGTGTTCCTGCATGATGAAGTCCTTCGTGGTGCGCCTGAAAAGAATGACGGAACAACTCCGCGCCACCGATCAGTTTCTGCCAAAAAAGTGAATTACTTCCGCAAACCGCTCCGCTTAAACTCTTTTTAAAGCCTCCGCCCAGCGCTCCAGACGCTGTTTGCGGTCTCGGGCACTCATCTGGACCTTAAACTCCCTCTCACTTTGCCAAATTTTTTTGATTTCACCGGGAGTGGCCCAGAACCCCACCCCCAAGCCCGCAAAATAAGCGGCACCGATCACGGTGCTCTCGAGAATTTGCGGGCGCACGACCGCGGTCGCCGCATAGTCCGCCTGAAGCTGCATTAAGAGATTGTTGGCGGAGGCTCCGCCATCGACTTTGATGCTCTTGAGTTTCTTTCCAAGGTCCTTTTGCATGGCCGTGAGAATATCCACGTTTTGCAGGGCCATGGCCTCAAGAGTCGCCCGCGCCACGTGGGCCTTGGTGGATCCGCGGGTCAGGCCGCAAATCACACCGCGAGCTTCGGCGTCCCAGTGGGGCGCTCCCAAACCCGTGAGCGCCGGAACAAACTCCACGCCCTCACTGGAGGACACGGAGGCAGCCAAAGTCTCCACCTCTGAACTTTTCTGGAAAAACTGAAGCCCGTCGCGCAACCATTGTACGGCCGCTCCGCAAATGAAGGCCCCGCCCTCGAGGGCATAGACCATTTTCTGATCCCGGAGTTTCCAGGCGACCGTCGTCAAAAGCCGCGCCTTGGACGTCACCGGTTTGGTGCCGCTATTGAGCAAGATAAAACTTCCGGTCCCAAAGGTGCACTTGGCATCCCCCACATCAAAACACGCCTGGCCAAAAAGAGCCGCTTGCTGGTCCCCGGCCATGCCCGTGATGGGAATACCGTCAGGCAAAAAATCAAGCCCCCGGGTCCGGCCGAAATCCCCGCTACTGGGGGCGATCTCCGGCAGAAGGGCCGCGGGCACTTCGAAGAGTTTTAAAAGATCCTCATCCCACCACCCGGTATGGATATTCATCAACATGGTTCGCGAGGCATTGCTCACATCGGTCTTATGCTGCTCCCCGCCCGTGAGACGCCATAAAAGAAAGCTATCAATGGTTCCCGCCGCCAGTTCCCCGCGGCGGGCTTTTTCTTTGGCCCCCGGAACGTTTTTAAGAATCCACTGGATTTTGCTGGCCGAGAAATAAGGATCAATCACCAAGCCGGTTTTCTTGGTGATCATTTTTTCTTTGTTGTTTCTTTTTAATTTCTCACAGGCCTCATGGGTGCGCCGGCACTGCCACACAATCGCATTATAAACCGGCTGGCCGGTTTTGCGGTCCCACACAACCACGGTTTCCCGTTGATTTGTAATCCCGATGGCGGCAATCTCATCCCCGCCGATACGGGTCTGCTCCAGGGCTTTTTTTAGTGTGTTGAGCGTGGTCCGCCAGATTTCCTCCGGGTCGTGCTCGACCCAGCCGGCCTGGGGGAAGAGTTGAGGGAAGTCTTCACTGCTTTGGTGGACGAGACCTCCGGCTTGGTTCACGAGAGCCGTGCGCGTGCTGGTTGTACCCTGATCAATGGCAATGATATAACGAGACATAGGCAATACTCCTGGACATCCACCATCATGATGAATTTTTTAAAGAAACCCAACGAAAAAATTTTTAATCTCCGGCACCTGGATCGGGATGTCTTGTTGTATCGTGTATTGCCCCATTGGATCATGGAACTGGTCCGTAAGTATTTCCGTTTGGAGATCGAAGGGCTTGAGCACATCCCTAAAAAAGGACCCGTTGTGGTGGCGCCCAATCATTCCGGGTATATGGGGATTGACGCCGCTCTTCTGGCCCATATCCTCACCCAAAACGCCAAACGCATCCCCCGGGTTCTGACCCATCACCTGTGGTTTTTAACCAAAACCACGGCCCTGCCCGCACAGAAAATGGGTTTCACGGAAGCCACCTACAAAAACGGGGTGGCCGAGCTTCGCAAAAACCACCTGGTCGTGATCTTCCCGGAGGGGGAAGCCGGCAATTTCAAGCCGACACAAAAAATGTATGAATTGCAGGAATTCCGCCGCGGCTTTGTGCGCATGGCTCTGGAAACGGGTGCTCCCATTGTTCCTTGCCTGGTGATCGGAGCGGAGGAAAGTCAGATCAATTTAAAAAAATTGAAATTCACCAAGTTCTTGAAGGGCCTCGTCATCCCCCTGCCCCTCAATGTGATTCCCCTTCCAGTGAAGTGGAAGATCAAATTCCTGGAGCCCATTCATCTTCCCTACGAGGCCAGCGCGGCCCGGAACCTGCAATTGGTGCGCGAGATTTCCGAAGAGCTCCAGGAAAGGATGCAAGCAGCCCTGCACGCGGAGCTTCGGAAAAGAAAATCCTTATTTTAAAAACGGTTGGCGTCCAACACCTTTGGATCCACAAAAGGAGTTTTCCCCTCCAGAAGATCGGCCACCAAAAGGCCGGTTCCCGCTCCGCTTTGTAGTCCCAGCATCTGGTGTCCGGCAGCGATCATCATATTGGAAAGGGTTTTATGATAACCGATCAAAGGCACCCCATCCGGAGTGCAGGGACGCAGCCCCGCCCACAACTCCTGAATCTGCAACTCCTCAGGCAGATACAAAAACTCCCGGGCGCCGCGTTTGATATTTTCAACCCGCTTTTGCGTGATGGAGAAATCCTGATCGACCAGCTCCAGAGTTCCCGCGATCCTTAAAGAGTTCTGCCGGGGGGTGACGGCGATTTTTTTCTCCACCAGCATCATCGGATACTGGGGCTGTTTTTCCAAAGGCGGCACAATCATCGCATACCCCTTGCCGCCCAAGATGGGAACCCGCAGACGCAGCAATTTCCCTAAAGACTTGGACCAGCTTCCGGTGGCGATCACCACCTGGCGGGCCTTGATTTCCCCTTGAGAGGTCAGGACTTTTTCCACCTGGTTGTTATTGATCACCAGGTCATGCATTTCGGTGTTCTCCAGGATCTCACCGCCGTGGGCGCGGATCTCTTTGGCCATGGCTTGAACGACCAGATAGGGCTCGGCCATCGCCTCCTGATCGAAGTAAACCCCGCCCAGAAGCGGCGCCTTCAAGGCTGGCTCCATCGCCTGAATGTCATCGGAATTCAACACCCGCCCGGGCACCCCGACGGTTTTGACATAGTTGAGTTCTTCGACGGCCGCCTCCACTCCGGCTTGGGTGCGGCTGACCATCAACAGGCCTTTTTGTTGGAAACGGATTTCCGGATATTTTTGCCCCAGCTTTTCGTACTCGCTCAGGCTTTTTTGCGACAGAACCACCAGACACTCCACCGCACGGCGGGCCTGGGTTTCATTCATGGCCTTCATAAATTGCATAAGCCAAGACACTAAATCCGCGGAAAAAGAGGGCTTGATATAGAGGGGACTTTGCGGGTCCATCAGCCATTTTAAAGATTTCAAAAACATTCCCGGCATGGGAAGAGGCATGGAAAAGCAGGGGGTCATCCATCCGGCATTGCCATAAGAGCAGCCCTTTCCCACCGTTCCTTTATCAATCACACAAACCCGGGCTCCGCGGCGGGAAAGTTCCGCACCGATAGAGGTTCCAATGATGCCAGCACCAACAATTAGAATATCTACTTCTTTTTTTTGCATACCCCTATTTGAGCAATTTCGTGACAAAAAGCAAGGGTCCTGAGCTAAACAACCCGGCCCGTCTTCACTTTCAGGGGCTTAATCGTTTTTATCGGGAAGATCCTCACCGATGGTTTTTAGGATGTCGTCCCATTTTTTAACCAAAATCCCGGGATTTTCAGGATCCCGCTTGACTAATTCCCGCGTAATCAAAGTCGCCAGGGCCACGGCAATCACCAGGAGCAGAACATACTCCACAACCACTTGACCTCGATTGTTCCAGAGGGAATGGGGTTTCATGCAACACTAGGCTTCAGCTTCGAATTGAAGCTCCGGCACGGGCTTTAAAGGAGGCTTCCAGTTTTGAATTGCCATGGCAATGGTGTCGACTAAAAGATCCAAATGTTTGTCCTCAAGCGGGCCGCGGATGCCGACCACGATGTCCTCATTCCATTTCTCCAAAGCCAAGGGATGAGCCTTGTCATTCTCCCCTTCAAAAGACATTAAAAAACTTTCTTCCGAAGGATAAAGCATCACCAGAATGTTCGCCCCTGAGGCCCGGGAAATCTCCTTGGCACGAGCGACCTGGTCTTGGAGCTTCTGCTGGATTACAAAATAAATTTTCAGAGCCAAAGCCTCATGAAATTGCGCAAAGTAGATGCGGATAGGTCCGTCAAAAATGGCTGAATTAAAAGCCGGGTTAAAAAACTTCGACTGCATCAAAGTAGAATAAGACGACTTCATGAACCTTCCTCTCATAGAGTTGATCTTCAATTTCTAAGACTAGGAATACTTGCAGATTTTTTTCAAAGACTTTTTTAAGAATCTTAAACTTTAAGATCCATTGCGTTAGATGTGATTAAAACAAGATCTTAACAAAGGCGTTTTCCCCTCTGATAGACAAAGGTCGGGTTGCGGCTGCCAATCGCATAGAACCACTCTTGCCAATCAGCTTCAGAGCACAAAAAATCAGCAGATTTTCCAACCTCCAAAGAGCCCACTTCCGATTGCAAGTGAAGCGCATAAGCAGCTCCCACGGTGTAGGCGGCCAGAGTCTCCGGCAAGCTCATCTTCATTTCTAGACGCGCCAGAAGCCCTACCAGGTTCACATCCTGGGTGGGCGAAGTGCCGGGGTTGAAATCCGTCGCCAGGGCCACCCGCGCCCCGGCCTCGATCAATTTTCGCGCCGGAGGGTAGGCGCACTTCATATAAAGGTCCGCCGCCGGAAGAAGCACACAGGTGACTTGCGAATTGGCAAGGCTTTGAATCTGCGTCTCCTGGATCTGAATCAAATGATCCGCCGAAAGGGCCTGAAGCTCGACACTTAAATCCGCTCCTCCGCTTAAGCTGAGCTGATCGGCATGCAAGACAATCTCAAACCCCAACTCTTGGGCGCGCTTTAAAAAGGCCCTCGCCTCGTCTTGAGGGAAGAATCCCTCTTCCACATAAATGTCCACGCGCCGGGTGAGTTTCCGCTTTTTCAATTGCGGCAGTATTTTATTTTGCAGATATTCCAAATAATCTTTGTAGGACTCAAATTCCGGGGGCTTGGCGTGAGCTCCCAAATACGTGGTCACAATGCGCGGGCCTTTCAGGCCCTGGGCCACCTTCAGGCATTTGAGTTCGTTTTTTTCGTCTAAAGCATAGCCGGATTTGATCTCAAGCGTGGTCACTCCTTGCGCGACAAAATCATCGACCCGTTTTTGCGAGAGAAGGCTTAAGTCCTTTGCCCCCATGGCCCGGGTCTGTTTCATGGTCGACAAAATCCCGCCTCCGCGCCGGGCGATTTCCTGATAACTCATCCCTTGGTTGCGAAGTTCAAACTCGGCGGCCCGGCTTCCGGCGAAGACCAGGTGGGTATGACATTCCACCAGGCCCGGCATCACAGTCAGACCCTTGGCGGAAAGCTCTTTGAGTTTTTTTTGTTTGGCCAGGTTTTTAGGAATCTGTTTGTGAGGCCCAATCCAGGCAATGCGGCCTTTTTCCACATACAAGGCTTGCTTCCGGGCCAGCCCCAGATCCGCTTCGCCGATGCGCCGGCCCTGCTTTTTCATCGCCGGAGCGAGGGTTAGTAATTCACCGATGTTTGTCACAAGTAAGTTTGCCATAGATTTTTGTAACGGGCTTTCTGGCGCAGTGGCAAACTAAAAATCAGATTTCCCCCGTTTCAAATCTCGAAATCGCGCAGGTCTGAGAGCTTGTTTCCCAAACCCAGGGTCTCTGGAGTTTCAAAGCGGGGGACTTCGGCTGCGGTCTCTTGCTTGACTCCGGCTTTCTCCTCCAGCGCCGCCCGCGGAAAAATCAAGACCGGGCACGGCGCCGCCCGCACCACATTGCGGGCGATGCTGCCAAGAAGAGCCACCTTAATGGGACCGCTTTGCCCTTCCATGGAGATCAGATCGCAGGCTTCCGTTTTGGCCATCTTGCAAATGAGATCATCAATGGCCTCTCCCCCCTTATCGATTTTGAACATGCAGTTGACGCCTTCGGTTTTGGCCCACTCCGCCCAGGCCTCGGCGCGGCGGGTTTGATGATCCTCCTGGATTTTTAAAAAATCCTCCAAGGACACCATCTCCCCTTCAATGCCGTAAAGGGAGGGATAATAGCCGGTGTCCATCACGATCCGCGCCGGCATCGGCACCACGTGATAAATCACAATCGTGGCCTCCATTTGTTTTGCCGCGGAGACGGTGCGCCGGAAAATTTCGCGCGAGTACTCCCCAAACTCCGTCGGGAACAGAATGCGGCTGAAATGAGGTTCCATTTTAATCCCGGCGCCGATCACCAGAACCGGGATCTTGGAGTGAACCAACAGGGTTTCAGCGAAGCTCCCCAAAAAGAACCGGTCCAGACCCCGGCGCCCATGACTGCTCACCATGATCAAGTCGGCGTTTTCCTTGGAGGCATATTCCAAGAGGTTCTCCACCGAAGCGCTGGTGGACGCCAGGGGCTCCACCAGGATTTTCGGAGCCAGAATGTGAGGGAAGCCGGTGGTCATTAAAACTTCCTCGAGGTGTTGGCGGAGATTGTTCTGAAAGTCATTCATCCATTCCGCACTGTAGTCCGCGGGCCAATTCATTTCTGAGGCCCCTAGCACAAAGACCGGCTCAATCTGCGCATAGGTCTTATTCTGAAAAGCCCCCAACACCCGGGCGGCTTTGGCCTGAAGATCCTCTTTGTCTTCAAAAGCATCGATGGACCAGATTATTTTTTTCATTCTGAGCCTGTCATTGATCATGAAAGGAATCTCCGCTTTTTTCCAGGGGCGAAACAGGAAGGGCTCCCTGTGGAGCCCTTTTTGTTTTTCACTCTTTAGTGCTGCTTGGTTTTATCCGCGGCACCTTCTTGCTCCACGGTTTTCTCTTTGTGCATAAAGCGGTCGAGCAGGCCTTTGCCGCCGCCGCCACTTTCAATTTTTATCTCTTGGGGGTTTGAGGCCTCCGTTTTAGGAAGGACCACTCTCAGAACCCCCTCATCAAAATGAGCTTCGATTTTTTTCGGGTCGACTGCTTCCGGAAGAGTGAAGGATCTCACAAATTTTCCGTAACTTCTTTCGACATAGCTATTTTCTTCGTCTTTAATTTCACGGCGCCGTTCACCTGAAATTTTTAATACTCTGTCATTAATATCAATTTTGAGGTCTTCTTTTTTAATTCCCGGCAGGTCCGCCGAGATCATATACATCCCATTGGACTCTTCAATATCCACAGCCGGCGAGAACTCCGGAGAGAATTCAGATCCCCGGGCCGCTAAAGACCGGCCAGTATCACCAAAAAATTCCTTTTCAAAGTCACTGAAAAAATTTTCGAATCTTGACGCGAAATCAGAGGCGGCCGGCAGTCGGCGTCCTGATCTATTAGAGGTTAAACTTCGCATAATTGCCTCCTTTTGTAGCTCCAAGTTGTTCTAGTGGAGAAGAGAAGGGCCGATCCCTCTACGTTCTTATTCCGCATTCTTTTGGAATCAGGCAAAGTCAGTAGAGAGATCGGCTTTTTTTATAACCCCATCTTCGGCAAAAAATATGACTGAGAATCGCAGATTGGTTGGAAATTTCCGCGAACTGTTTTAACAAGACTCTGTCAGGAAATGTGCAGGACTATTTATTGAGTTAAGGCTGTTTTCGGGCAAAAAAAAAGCGGCCCCGACAAAACCACTTACCACTTCCGCATCCGTATACCGCTGAAACCGTATCCAACTTCCGCTTGAACTTCCACTCTGCAGACAGGGCCGCACCAAAGTCAGTATGCCCCTGTAGTTCTGCAGAACCTAGAAAAAAATCCAAACCCGAATGGCTCTCGAATTCGTGTTAAGTTTTCTTGTTATCGAACGCCTCTTGCGAAAAAGGGCGTGGCCAATAAGAGACGGTGGTGGGCGGCTGTACATAGATTTTTATTTGTTTGCTTTTGTGGGGTCAGGGCATGGATCTTATGGCGGGGATAATTCGGGCGGTATTCTTGCGATGCTCGCTCGGGTTTTTTTGGGGGCAGGGACAAAACGAGTGAAATACTTCTTGTGACGGAGGGGCATGGAAACAGGACGTTTCATGAATTCTGCGTTTTAAACAATGCCTGTGATGGGATCACGGACGCAGAACATTTCATGAACTCTTCAAGCTAGATAATTCTTTAATCCAATAACTCTTTAAACAATTCTGCGTGACAGAATCACTGAAACAAAACATTTAAACAATTCTTGTTGACAAGGTTTCGGTGTTTTTAAAAGGCGATTTGCGAGGCCTTGAAAACTTCCTCCGGAAGCTTGGTGCAAGAGCTTTTTATAGGCTTCAGAGGCGTCCTAAGAAGTTGTAAACCGAAGGAAAGTGGCCTTTTAAAACTCCCTCTAGAAATTGCAAAACCCTTAAAAATCGGCTTTTAAATTCCATGTTATGGTCTCCTCTCTCAAACAAGGAGACAAAGATATGCACGCCCAAAGCCTTCATTTTCAACTCTCAGACCTCGTGAAATCCGAGAGAAAAATCACTCATGAGATTTTGCTATGCATCCAGCAAATAGATCAAACCAAAGCCTATGCCGAGCTTGGTTACCCAAGCCTTTTTGAATACCTGGTGAAAGAGCAAAAATACTCCGAAGGCGCCGCGCAACGAAGAATTTCTTCAGCTCGTTTACTGAGGGAACTTCCTGAGATTGAAAAGAAAGTGCAAGAGGGAAACCTCAATCTCACCCAGCTCTCTAAGCTTGCCAGTGCCACAAACCAAGATCAAAAGGCCACGGGAAAGAAAGTCTCCACCGAACAAAAGCGGGAGCTTTTGGAACAAATGGAAAACAAAACGGGTTTTGAAACTGAGCAGCTTCTCAATCAGAATTTTGAGTGCAACCTCAAACCCAAAAAAGAAATCACTCCGCGAAAGCAAGCGTATGACCTTCATTTAAAGTTGACCCCTGAACAATATGAAAAGCTTAAGAAAGCCCAGTCCTTGTTAAGTCATGTGGTCCATGACGGAGGCTTTGCTGAGGTTATTGAAATTCTTTGCGAGAAATTCATTCAAAAGAAAGAAGGCAAAGCCTTGATTAAGTCCTCTCCCAGAATGAAAAAGGAGTCAGAGAATAAACCCACCGCCGGAGCGGCGGTCAAATTAACAGAAAATAATCAAGGACCTCGCGACAAGCTCAGAGCTACCGCCGCTCCGGCGGTGCCAAACCCAAGGCGAAGGACCGCCATTCCTGTTTCTCTGCAAAGGCTTATTTATCAGCGGGCGCAGGCTTGTTGTGAATACGTGAGCTCAACTGGGCATCGCTGCCGCTCGCGCTATCAGACGCAGGTCGATCATATTGTGCCGGTGGCGAAAGGGGGCGGGAATAAGCCCGGGAACTTGCGCGTGCTGTGCCGCACGCACAACTTAAGTGAAGCGCGGCGGTGGGGGCTTGTTGAATCAAGGGAAAGATTGCCGTGCCTCAATCGATGACCTTGGCGATGAGGCGCGCCGCCACCGGCGTCGCCCCTCTCCACGCTTTCAGGGGCGGGGGTTCTTGCGCTTTTCTCTCTCCGGCTCAAGGTGCACTAAACTAAGGGGTCGGAGAGGCTTTGTTAAAAAGCAGCTTCCTAAAGCCTTATTTCTTGGCCTTTCCTTGATTGGCCACGGCTTCCATGGCTTGGCGGACCTCGTCGGGATCGCCGATAAATTCTTTTTTCAAAACCCGCAGGGTCTCATCCAACTCATAAACCATGGGGATTCCCGTCGGCATATTCACGCCCATGATCTCGTCCGGGGTCATGTTTTCCAGATGCTGAATCAGGGCGCGGATGGAGTTTCCGTGGGCCACGATCAAAACCTTTTGCCCACTTTGAATCTTCGGGGCGATGGTGTTTTTCCACGCCGGCAGAAAGCGCGCCACCGTGTCCTTCAAAGACTCCCCATTCGGAAGCTCCTTCGGGTCCACCCCCTTATAACGCGGGTCTTTTGCCGGCAAGCGCGGGTCATTCGACTCCAGCGGCGGCGGAGGCGTATCATAACTGCGGCGCCAGATCTTCACCTGCTCTTCCCCGTGCCGGGCGGCCGTTTCAGCCTTATCAAGCCCTTGCAAAGCCCCGTAATGGCGCTCGTTTAAGCGCCACTCTTTGTGGACAGGAAGCCACACTTGATCAATCTGGTCCAAAACAAGGTCCAGAGTATGAATCGCCCGCTTCAAAACGCTCGTATAAGCCACATCAAAGACAAAACCCCTGTCCTTCAAGGCTTTCCCGCCTTTTAGAGCTTCTACTCGACCTTTTTCCGAAAGATCTACGTCCTGCCACCCGGTAAAGCGATTTTCCTGATTCCAAAGGCTCTCACCGTGGCGAATAAGCACCAGTTTATACATTGCTGAATCTCCTCTAAAAATAAGACAAAAGGGTCGGAAAACTTTGCCCCAGCTTTCGTCCCAAGATCTGATACAAGTTCTCCTTTGCGGAAAAAAGGATTATCCTGTTGCCGTTGACTGTCCATTAAAAGCTTTCCTTTTTGCCGCGCATTAGACCGTGACGAAAACTAGAGTTTTTGAAAAAACAGAGCCGAGAATTGTTAACCAAAGGACCCATCGTGAACTTTGCAAGCCGCGCAAATTTAGAAATTATTGAAGATCTCTATAAGCAGTTCAAAACCAACCCCGAAACGGTCAGCCCCGACTGGCAGCATTTTTTCCAAGGGATGGAGTTTGGCCAAGAAGGAAGCCTCGGGCTTTCGGAAAAAGAACTCGACGTTTACCACTTGATCACCGCCTACCGGAACTATGGCCACTTCGAGGCGCAATTGGACCCTCTCTCCAATACCCCCTCCCCTTCGGATCAGTTGGCCCTCAGCCGCTTTAACCTTTCCGAAAAAGACCTGGATCAAAAATTCCAAATTGGCAAGATCGTAAACAAACCGGGCGCCACTCTCCGCGAAATCATCGCTCACCTGCGCCAGTGCTATTGCGGAAAAATCAGCATCCAAGTGGCGGAAGCCCTGCCGGAAGTGCGCAATTGGTTTATCAAAGAATTTGAAGCCTCCCAGTTCAAACTCAGCACGGAAGAAAAGAAACAAACTTTCACTTCTTTGACCCGCACTGAGTCCCTGGAAAGATTTATCCACACCCGTTACGTGGGAACCAAACGCTTCTCCATTGAAGGAGCGGACGGCATGATGCCCATGCTGGAGACCCTGGTCCAGCGCGGAACTGCCTTGAAACTTCAGGAAGTGATGATTGGCATGGCCCATCGCGGACGCGTGAATGTGCTGGCCAATTTCATGGGAAAAGCCACCGAGTATATTTTTGCTGACTTCAACGGCCCCACGGAATTGGCAGTCCCCATTGACGACTTCGATGGCGACGTAAAATACCACTTAGGCTACGTGGCCCAGAAAGACACCCCTCATGGCAAATGCCAAGTCACATTGGCTTTCAACCCCTCTCACCTGGAAGCCGTCAACCCTGTGGTTCTGGGGATGACCCGGGCTGCTCAGCGCCGCCGTAAAGACACCAAAGAGAGAAAAACCGTGATCCCGGTGCTCATTCACGGGGATGCCGCTTTCTCCTCCCAAGGGGTGAACCTTGAGACCTTCCAAATGGCCCAGGTCAAGGGCTACACCGTCGGAGGGACCCTCCATATCGTGGTCGACAACCAAGTTGGCTTTACCACAAACCCTGAAAACGGCCGTTCCTCTCACTATGCTTCCGACACCGCCAAGGTGTTGGCAACCCCCGTCATTCACGTCAACGGCGATGACGCCGAGGCTTGTGTTCGCGCCATGGATATCGCTCTTCGTTTCCGCCAGGAGCGCGGCCGCGACATCGTCATCAATATGATTTGCTACCGCCGCTTTGGGCATAATGAGGGGGATGAACCCGCCTTCACTCAGCCTTTGATGTACGAGATCATTAAAAAGCATCCCACTTTGCGTGAGATCTACGGCAAACAACTCATCCGTGAAAATGTCATTGACCAGAAAATCTATGATGAGACCTTCCAGGAGCGCCTGGATGCCCTTCAGAAGATTTATGAAGACACCAAAAAGAATCCTCCCAAAATCCAGCCCTTCAAATTCGAAGGGTTCTGGAAAGGCCTGCGCAAGGGTACAGGGGAAGACCTGCTGAAGCCGGTGAACACCAAGGTGGATCTTCAGGTTCTGAAAGACATCGGCAAAAAGCTGGGGGAACACCCGGCCTCCTTCACTCCTCATCCAAAGCTCGTCAAGCTTCTGGAGAGCCGCAAGAATATGGCGGCGGGAACCGAACCCATTGATTGGGGCATGGGAGAACTTTTGGCCTATGGCTCGTTGCTGGCGGAGGGCACCTCGGTGCGCCTCACCGGTCAGGACTGCGTGCGCGGGACCTTCACTCACCGTCATGCCGGGCTTTATGATGTTAAAACCAATGAACTGTATATGGCCTTGGATCATATCAATGAGGACAAGGTCGAGTTCTGCGTTTATGACTCGATTCTGTCAGAGTACGCGGTTCTCGGTTATGAGTACGGAAACGCCATCTGCGACCCGACCTTCCTGACTCTGTGGGAAGCCCAGTTCGGGGACTTCGCCAACGGGGCCCAGATCATCATCGACCAGTTCCTCAGCAGCGGCGAATCCAAGTGGCAACAGATGTGCGGTCTGGTTCTGCTTCTGCCGCACGGGTATGAAGGCCAGGGGCCGGAGCACTCGTCCGCCCGCCTGGAGCGTTTCCTGCAGCTCTGCGCCCAGAACAATATGCAAGTGGTGAACTTGACCACGCCCGCGCAGATTTTCCACGCTCTTCGCCGACAAATGAAACGCGACTTCCGCAAACCTCTGGTGGTGATGAGCCCGAAAAAGCTTCTGCGCTACCCGCGGGCGATCTCCAGCCTGGAGGATCTGGCCAACGGCGGCTTCCAGGAGGTGATCCCAGACACCGTGGACAAAGCCAAGGTGGACACCGTGGTTTTTGTCAGCGGCAAGCTCTACTATGATCTTCTGGAAGAGCGCGAGAAAAACAAGAAAGACAACGTGGCTTTGGTGCGTCTGGAACAAATTTATCCGTTCCCGGCAAAACAAGTCGCTGATGTGCTGAAGTCTTATCCGAAGCTGAAGAAACTCATCTGGTCCCAGGAAGAACCCCGCAATATGGGGGCTTTCCAGAACGTGTACTTCAAGTTCGCGGAAGTTCTGGCTCAGGACGTTTTGAAATTAGAACTGAAATATGTGGGACGCCCTGAGCGCTCTTCACCAGCGACAGGCTCCGTTTACCGACACCAAGTGGAACAACAAGAAATTATTCAAGGATGCTTTAAGGGGTAATAACTATGAAAATCGATTTAAAAATTCCCACCGTTGGTGAGTCCATCAGCGAAGCGACCATCGGCAGTTGGTTGAAAAAAGATGGTGAATACGTCAAACGCAATGAAATTCTGATGAGTATTGAAACCGACAAGGCCAGTGTGGAAGTGGTGGCGGAAAACGACGGGGTTCTGCACATCTCCACGCCCGCAGGCCAAGTGGTTCCCATCGGAGCCACCGTGGGCTATATCGACACCGAGGGAAAACCCTCTGCCAGCGCCAATGTCAGCGCGGCCGCCTCGGCCGCCGCCGCAGCCTTTGACAAGCCCAAAACGGCAGCCGCGGAACCCGCAACAGCCGCCCAGCACCTGTCTCCGGCGGTGAACAGAATCGTGACGGAAAAAGGTTTGGAGACCTCCACCCTTCAAGGCACCGGCAAAGGCGGGCGTCTGACCAAAGGGGACGTGCTGGCCGCCTCGGCCGCTCCAGTGACGGCTCCCGCTCCATCCGCAGCTCCCGCTCCAGTGGCGGCGCCCGTAACCGCCAAGGCTCCCTCCGCCCCCGCCGTGGTCCCGGTTCCCCGCGGACCTTCCAAGCAAGGTGATAAAAAACTCGTACCGATGACCACCATCCGCAAACGAATTGCGGAAAAACTGGTTCAGGCCCAGCACACCGCCGCTCTGTTAACGACGTTCAACGAAATTGATATGAGCAAGGTCAATGAGCTGCGCGCGAAGTACAAAGACAAGTTCAAAGAAAGATACGGCGTGAATCTGGGCTTTAACGGCTTCTTTGTGAAAGCCGCCGTCGAGGCCCTGAAAGAATTCCCGGCGGTGAACGCCTGGATCACCGGCAATGATATTGAATTCCACAACTACTATAATATCGGAATCGCCGTTTCCACGGAAAAAGGTTTGATGGTTCCCAACGTCAAAGATGCTGACACCCTCTCTTTAGCGGGAGTGGAGCTGGCAATCCGCGATCTGGCCATGAAGGGACGAGACGGGAAAATCTCCATTGATGACCTCAGCGGCGGCACTTTTTCGATCACCAATGGGGGTGTTTTCGGCTCGCTTTTGTCGACCCCCATTTTGAATGCGCCCCAGAGCGCGATCCTTGGACTGCACAAAGTTCAGGACCGTCCCGTGGCCATCAATGGCAAGGTGGAAATCCGCCCCATGATGTATGTGGCTTTGACTTACGACCATCGCATCATCGACGGCAAAGAAGCCGTGAGCTTCCTTGTGAAAATCAAAGAGGGCGTTGAAGATCCTGAAAGACTCTTACTGGAAATCTAGAGCCCTGGCGGCGGGGCGCTGGGCAGTCATGCCACAGCAGCCCTGCGGCCCCTGTCTACTTGCGCTCCTTCTTGAGGGCTGCGATCTTGGCGGCGACTCTCTCTGAATCCAAAACCGGGTCCACATCTTTTGCGATTTCGCGGATTTTCAGTTCCGGATCCAAAATAAACGTCCAACGCCGGGACATTTTCATTAAGGGCAGTTTTGTGCCATACATCGTGATGATTTTGCTCTCGGGATCGGCCAGCAGGGTGAAATTCAAGTGGTGTTTTTTATAAAAAGCCGCCTGTTCCTCCACCGTGTCCGAGCTAATGCCATAGACTTCGGCGCCTTCGGCCCGGATTTTTTCAATCTTATCGCGAAATGCGCAGGCCTGTTTTGTGCACCCTGGAGTCCCCGCCTTGGGATAAAAATAAAGCACAGTCCACTGGCCTTTGCGCGAGTTAAGATCAAACTCTTTCCCCTCTTGCGTCCTGGCCGTGAAGGGTGGGGCGGGATCCAGGACCTTGAGCTCTGCGGCTGGGGCGGCCTGAGCGGCGTGCGGGACAAGCAAACGAAAAACGGAGAGAATCAAAGCGAGAACTTTCATGCGGACCTCCTTGGTTTTGCCCGGAAAAACAAACCTGATTGTGGCTTTTTTGCGCCTCAAAGACAAGCTCCGGACTTGCCCTGTCCTTGGCTCAGCCCTTCGTCCCCTGCCAGGTCTAATGCAAAGCTTCTGGCGTGACGGGCAAGGGCCCATACAGTATACCTGAATCTGTTAAATCATCTCTTTGAAGGAATCTCATATGTCAGAATCAACTCAATTTGATCTAGTGTTTATTGGTGCGGGTCCCGGTGGGTATGTGGGCGCCATTCGCGCGGCCCAGTTAGGACTAAAAACCGCCGTGGTGGAAAAAGAAAGCACCTTTGGCGGCACCTGCGTGCGCGTGGGTTGCATTCCTTCCAAGGCCCTGCTGGAAAGCTCGGAACATTACGAAGAAGCCCAGCACGACTTTGCCGCTCATGGGGTGAAGGTCTCCCAAGTGGAGCTGGATCTCCCCACAATGATGGCGCGAAAAGACAAGGTGGTGAAATCCAACACGGATGGCATCGTGTTCTTGTTTAAGAAAAATAAAATCACGTCTTTCCAGGGAACCGGAAAAATCCTCAAGGCCGGATCCGTGGAAGTCACCGCCGCTGATGGCAGCAAACAGCTTCTGCAAACAAAGAACATCGTGATCGCCACAGGCTCCGTGCCGGTGGAGCTTCCTTTCCTGAAATACGACGAAAAACGCATTGTCTCCAACACCGGCGCCCTGGCTTTAACCGCAGTTCCAAAAACCCTGATCGTGGTTGGGGGCGGGGTGATCGGCCTGGAATTGGGATCGGTTTGGCAACGTTTGGGCTCCAAGGTCACTGTGATTGAATATGCCGACCGCTTGGGCGGTCCCATGGATCAGGATTGCATGAACGTGCTTAAGAAGAATATGGAAAAGGCCGGAGTGAAGTTCCTGCTCTCCACCAAAGTGACCGGTTCCAAAGTCACCGCCAACGGCGTGGACATCACCTATGAATCTCTGTCCGATGGCAAATCCCAAAGCATGAGCGCAGAGGTGGTTCTGGTCGCCACCGGACGAAAACCCTTTTCCGCAGGACTGGGGTGTGAAGAGGTCGGCATTCAAAAAGACCCTCAAGGTCGCATTCTGATTGATAAACATTATCAAACCACAGTGCCGGGCATCTATGCCATCGGCGACGTGGTTCAGGGCCCGATGCTCGCCCATAAAGCGGAAGAAGAAGGCGTGGCCCTGGCCGAGCTCCTGGCAGGCAAAGCCGGCCATGTGAATTACGAAACCGTCCCGGGCGTGATCTACACCCATCCGGAAATCGCTTCCGTGGGACTCACCGAAGAGCAGGCCAAAGCCCAGGGTCTTGAAGTCAATGTCGGAAAATTTCCTTTTATGGCCAATGGCCGCGCCCGCGCGATTGGTTTTACCGAAGGCCTCGTGAAAATCATTGCGGATAAAACCACGGATCGCATCCTGGGCGCCCACATGGTGGGCCCCGGTGTTTCTGAGTTGATCCATGAAGTGGTTGTGTGCATGGAATTCGGCGGCAGCAGTGAAGATCTCGCGCGCTCCTTCCACGCCCACCCCACCCTCAGCGAGGTCGTCCGCGAAGCGGCCCTGGCGGTTGAAAAGCGCCAGCGCCAGATGTAATCCCGGCTCCCCGCCGCGCCCTTTTCAGGGTTTCGGTGAGGGGGGCGGATGCGCCAGCTGCGCAATCTGCGAAAGCAGCCGCTTTCGGTCAATGGGCTTCGTTAAGTGATCCGTGCAACCCACTTGCAAACACCGGTCCCGGTCTTCTTTCAGGGCATGAGCCGTGAGGGCGATAATGGGACGGGGGTATCCTTGCTTTCGCAAAGTGGCTGTGGCTTCATAGCCGTCCATTTGCGGCATTTGAATATCCATCAAGACCACACCATAATCTCCGCTCAAAGCTTTCCTCACGCCCTCAAGGCCATTTTCAGCAAAATCCACCTGGGCCCCGGCCCCGGTTAAAAATCGCCCGATCAAAATCTGGTTGATGGGGGCATCTTCGACCAAAAGAACCTTGATTCCCTCCAAGGACTCCTCTTTTTCCATCGCATCCGTTTTGATCGGAAGCGCCGGGAGTTCTTCCAGGCTTTTTATAAAAGACGCCCCGGCCACCGGTGGAGCCTGAATGTCCACCACAAATACACTCCCCACTCCGATCTCGCTGCTTTCAAGATAAACATTCCCTCCCAGAGCTTGAGCTAAGCGCCGGGACAGAGCCAGGCCCAGCCCCGTGCCGCCAAAGCGCCGGGTTGTGGAACTGTCCACCTGCACAAAGGGTTGGAAGAGCTTTTCTGCTTGCTCTTTTTCGATCCCCATCCCTGTGTCCCGCACGCGAAACCGGAAGAGAGAGTCCGCCTCCAACCACTCCACCTCGAGAGTGACTTTCCCCTGTTTGGTAAACTTCAAGGCATTGCTGATCATATTCATCAGAATCTGCCGAAGGCGGGTGGGATCCGTCGTCGCGCGCTGAGGGATGGGGCTGCTGAGCTTAAACTCAAGACCCACTCCTTTGGCCTGGGCCTTAAGGCCCATCAAAGTTTTTAAATCATTCAGGACTGGGGCGATATCCACTTCAATCTTTTCAATCTCCAGGTATCCGGCCTCCACCTTGGAGATATCAAGAATCTCATCAATGATTTTTAAAAGCTGCTCCCCGCTGCGACAAATGGTGTTGATGTTTTGCACCCGTTCTTCGTAACTGAGGTTCGGATTCAGCAAAAGCTCGGCAAACCCCAGGATCGCGCTCAAGGGGGTGCGGATCTCGTGGCTCATATTGGCCAGAAACTGCGTCTTGGCGATATTGGCGGACACGGCCATCTTTTTGGCTTCCAGCAATTCTCTCTCCACGAGTTTGCGGTCATGAATATCCACGCAGGTGCCGATCCAAGCAATCACCCGGTCGGTCCCGTCAAGTTCAGGAACGGCCCTCACCCAGTGCCATCGCATTTGTCCGTCGGCCCGGCGGATGCGGCACTCAATCTGAAACGGGTTTCGTGCGTTCATGGCCTCCATCCAGGTTTTTAAAAAGCCCCTCAGGTCCCCAGGATGAACGGCCTCCTGCCAACCCGACCCGGTGCTCTGCTCGGGGGAAAGCCCCGTGTAATCCGTCCAGACCTTATTAAAATAATCCAAAGTCCCGTCCACTTTGGATTTCCAAATCATGTTCGGAACCGCATCGGCCAGATTGCGGTAGCGTTTCAAAGTTTCCATTTCCAACTGGGCCAGTTGCAGGTAGCGGGTCTGCCTCTCGCTTTCGCGAATCATGGCGTTTTGCTCCTGCAACTGGCGGGTTTTCAAAAACAAATCCACCAGAATGGAAACCTTGGAGCGCAGAATCTGGGGCTCAAAAGGTTTAAAAATATAGTCCACGGCGCCCACTTCATAACCGCGGTAAATATGACGGTCGTCCTTATTGATGGCCGTGATAAAAATGATGGGCACATGCCGGTACTGTTCCAACTCCCGCATGCGGCGCGCGGTTTCAAAACCATCCATTTCCGGCATCTGCACATCCAGAAGCACCAAACCAAAATCATATTGCGGCAATAAGGCCAAAGCCTCGCGCCCGGACTGCGCCCGAACCAGGTTCACATTGGGCAAGGTTAAAACGGCTTCCAGGGCAATCAGTCCGTCCAAACGGTCATCCACGATCAAAATATCCACCGGCTGAGGTTTCATCTCCATTTTTCAACTTCCTTTAGTGCTTCTGAATCCAATTGTACATGACAGACAACAAGTGCTCTTCCTCCACCGGTTTGGTGATATAGTCTGAAGCTCCGGCCTCAAGACATTTTTCGCGGTCTCCCTTCATCGCTTTGGCCGTCAGGGAAATGATCGGCAATTTGCCGAACTCAGGGATCTTACGGATCTGACGGGTGGCTTCCAGGCCGTCCATTTCCGGCATCATCATGTCCATTAAAACCAGATCCGTATCCGGATTCTCCTGAAGCATTTTAATCCCTTGTTTGCCGTTTTCAGCGTAAATGACGTTCATCCCGCGCATTTTCAAAATACTCGTCAGGGCAAAGACATTCCTCATGTCATCGTCCACCACCAGCACTTTGACCCCCGTGAAATCCACCCCCGCCGGGAGCGGTTGGCCCTTGGGACGCGTCTCGGGGAAGACCTCAGGAGCCGGGGTTTCAGCACCCATGTATTTTTGCGGCAAGTAGAGCGTGAACACGCTTCCCACCCCGGGTTCACTTTCCACCTCAATGGTCCCCCCCAGAAGGCGGGCGATCTCGCGGCTGATTGTCAACCCCAGGCCCGTTCCTCCGTACTTCCGGCTGGTGGTGCCGTCGGCTTGCTGGAAGGCCTCAAAGATCAGCTTCTGTTTTTCAGGGGCAATCCCGATTCCAGAATCCGACACCCGGAAGAGCAGAAGCTTGCCCTTTCCCACGTTTTCTAAAACCGCCGGCTTGTTCTCGGCCAAACCGATTTCCAATTTGACATGGCCTTTTTCGGTGAACTTAAAGGCGTTGGATAAAAGGTTTTTCAGAATCTGCTGCAAACGGTTCTCATCCGTAAACAAAGTCTTCGGGCTGTTTGAGAAAATCTTCACCTTGAAGTCGAGATTCTTGTGCTCGGCCACGGGACGGAAGGTCTGCTCCAGGTATTCCTGGATCTCCTGAACCTCGACCGCCTTGGGATTGACCGGCATTTTCCCGGCTTCCACTTTGGAAAGATCCAGAATCTCATTAATAAGAGCCAGAAGGTCCTGCCCTGCCGAGTGCACGGTGCTGGCAAACTTGACCTGCTCCGCACTTAAGTTCTTGTCCCGGTTCTCTGCCAGCGTCTTTGACAGAATCAAGAGGCTGTTCAGGGGCGTGCGCAATTCATGGGACATATTGGCCAAAAACTCCGATTTGTATTTTGAAATCAGAGACAACTGCTCCGCCTTTTCTTCAAGAGAGCGGGAGGCCAGTTCCACTTCCTGGTTCTTCACTTCCAGGAGTTTGGCTTTTTCCTCAAGCTCCTTGGCCTGGGCTTCCAGTTCGGCATTGGAGCGTTTGAGTTCCTGCAAAAGCTCCTCGGTTCTCATGCTGGAGGAGATCATATTCAGAATCACCCCCACGCTGTCCATCAACTGATCCAGGAAGTTGATGTAGTTCTGCGAGAACGGCGTGATGGAGGCCAGCTCAATCACCGCCTTTAACTCGCCCTCAAAAAGCACCGGCAAGACAATAATATTGCGCGGGCGCATCTCAGAAAGGCTGGAACTGATCAGAGTGTAATTATCCTGCGGCTGGGTCAGAAGAATGCTCTTTTTCTCAAAGGCACATTGCCCGACAAGGCCTTCCTTCAGGCGGTATCTGTTGGAGACATTTTTTCTCTCGGTAAAGGCATAACTTGCAATAAGATTGAGCACTGGTTCGTTGTTATCCGATTCCAGCATAAAGAAGGTGCCCTGCTGCGCATCCACCAGAGGTGTCAGTTCCGACATGATCAACTGAGCCACCGAGGCAATGCTTCGTTGACCTTGCATCATGCCTGAGAACTTCGCGAGATTGGTTTTGAGCCAATCCTGCTCGGTGTTCTTCTGGGTGGTGTCCTTCAGGTTCTCGATCATCTGGTTGATATTCTCCGAGAGCGCGGCGACCTCCCCTTGGGCTTCCACGGAAATCGATCGGGTCAAATCCCCCTTCGTCACCGCCGTGGATACTTCCGCAATCGCACGGACCTGAGCCGTCAAATTCCCTGCCAATTGGTTCACATTGTCCGTGAGATCCTTCCAGGTTCCCGCAGCTCCGGGCACCTTGGCCTGGCCTCCGAGTTTTCCTTCAATCCCCACTTCGCGGGCAACCGTGGTCACCTGATCGGCAAAGGTTCTCAGAGTGTCGGTCATAGAGTTGATGGTCTCAGCCAGGGCCGCCACTTCCCCTTTGGCTTCAAGCACGAATTTCTGGTTCAGATCCCCGTTGGCCACTGCGGTGACGACTTTGATAATCCCGCGCACTTGCATGGTCAGATTCGACGCCATGAAATTCACGTTGTCGGTCAAATCCTTCCAAGTGCCGGCCACGCCGGGCACCTTGGCTTGGGCTCCGAGTTTTCCCTCAATGCCCACTTCGCGGGCGACCGTGGTCACCTGATCGGCAAAGGTTCTTAGAGTGTCCGTCATGGAGTTGATGGTCTCAGCCAGGGCCGCCACTTCCCCTTTGGCTTCAAGCACGAATTTCTGGTTCAGATCCCCGTTGGCCACCGCGGTGACGACTTTGATAATTCCGCGCACCTGCTTGGTCAGATTCGACGCCATGAAGTTCACATTGTCGGTGAGATCCTTCCAGGTTCCGGAAACACCCTTTACCTCCGCTTGACCGCCGAGCTTTCCTTCCGTGCCCACTTCCTTCGCCACACGAGTCACCTCCGCGGCAAAAGAATTCAACTGATCCACCATCTTGTTGATCACGTCTTTGATTTGCAGGATCTCGCCCTTCACCTCCACCGTGATCTTTTGTCCCAAGTCCCCGCTGGCAATGGCCGTGGCCACTTTCGAAACGTCGCGCAGCTGAACGGTGAGGTTTGAGGCCATCGCGTTTACGTTGTCAGTGAGGTCTTTCCAAGTTCCAGACACCCCTTTCACGTCCGCTTGACCGCCGAGCTTTCCTTCCGTTCCCACTTCTTTCGCCACACGGGTCACTTCCGCCGCAAAGCTTCGCAGCGTGTCCACCATGGTGTTGATGGTGTCTTTGAGTTCCAGGATCTCGCCTTTGGCATCGACCGTGATTTTTTGTGAGAGATCCCCTTTGGCGACCGCCGTCGTCACTTTTGCAATGTTTCGCACCTGAGCTGTCAGATTATTGGCAAGACCATTCACGTTGTCAGTCAGATCCTTCCAGGTTCCGGAGACACCCTTTACGTCGGCCTGACCGCCCAAGCGGCCTTCCGTTCCTACTTCTTTGGCCACCCGGGTGACCTCCGCCGCAAAGCTTCGCAGCGTATCCACCATGGTATTGATGGTGTCTTTGAGTTCCAGGATCTCGCCCTTGGCATCGACCGTGATTTTTTGTGAGAGATCCCCTTTGGCAACGGCGGTGGTCACTTTTGCGATGTTTCGCACCTGAGCTGTCAAATTTCCGGCAAGGCCGTTCACATTGTCGGTCAAATCCTTCCAAGTTCCAGACACCCCTTTTACTTCGGCCTGGCCGCCCAAGCGTCCCTCGGTGCCCACCTCTTTGGCCACCCGGGTGACTTCCGCTGCGAATGAATTTAACTGATCCACCATCACGTTGATGGTGTTTTTGAGTTCAAAGATTTCCCCTTTGGCATCGACCGTGATTTTTTGTGAGAGGTCCCCTTTCGCGACCGCGGTGGTCACTTTTGCAATGTTTCGCACCTGGGCTGTCAGATTTCCCGCAAGGCCATTCACGTTGTCGGTGAGATCCTTCCAGGTTCCGGAGACACCCTTTACCTCCGCTTGACCGCCGAGCTTTCCTTCCGTGCCCACTTCCTTTGCCACCCGGGTGACTTCCGATGCAAAAGACGAAAGCTGATCCACCATCTTGTTGATCACGTCTTTGATTTGCAGAATCTCGCCCTTCACTTCCACCGTGATCTTTTGTCCCAAGTCCCCGCTGGCAATGGCCGTGGCCACTTTCGAAACGTCGCGCAGCTGAACGGTGAGGTTTGAGGCCATCGCGTTTACGTTGTCAGTGAGGTCTTTCCAAGTTCCAGACACCCCTTTCACGTCCGCTTGACCGCCGAGCTTTCCTTCCGTTCCCACTTCTTTCGCCACACGGGTCACTTCCGCCGCAAAGCTTCGCAGCGTGTCCACCATGGTGTTGATGGTGTCTTTGAGTTCCAGGATCTCGCCCTTGGCGTCGACCGTGATTTTTTGCGACAAGTCGCCATTGGCAACGGCCGTGGTCACTTTTGCAATGTTTCGCACCTGGGCCGTCAGGTTATTGGCAAGACCATTTACGTTATCGGTCAGATCCTTCCAGGTTCCAGAGACACCCTTTACGTCGGCCTGACCGCCCAAGCGCCCTTCCGTTCCTACTTCTTTGGCCACACGGGTCACTTCGGCCGCGAATGAGTTTAACTGATCCACCATCACGTTGATGGTGTTTTTGAGTTCAAGAATTTCCCCTCGGGCATCCACCGTGATTTTTTGTGAGAGATCCCCTTTGGCAACGGCCGTCGTCACTTTTGCAATGTTTCGCACCTGGGCTGTCAGATTATTGGCAAGACCATTCACATTGTCGGTGAGATCCTTCCAGGTTCCGGAGACACCCTTTACGTCGGCCTGACCGCCCAAGCGGCCTTCCGTTCCCACCTCTTTGGCCACCCGGGTGACCTCCGCCGCAAAAGACGACAGCTGATCCACCATCACGTTAATGGTGTTTTTGAGTTCAAAAATTTCCCCTTTGGCATCGACCGTGATTTTTTGCGAGAGGTCCCCTTTGGCAACGGCCGTGGTCACTTTTGCGATATTCCGCACTTGATCCGTCAAATTTCCGGCAAGACTATTCACATTGTCGGTCAAATCCTTCCAGATGCCTGAAGCCCCGCGAACATCCGCTTGGCCCCCCAGCTTTCCCTCGGTGCCCACTTCTTTGGCCACCCGGGTGACTTCGGACGCAAAAGAATTCAGCTGATCCACCATTCCGTTCACTGTGGTGCCGATGCGAAGGAATTCCCCTTTGACGGTCCGGCCGTCAATTTCCAAGGACATTTTTTGGGACAGATCCCCCTTCGCCACATGCGTGATCACGCGGGCGACCTCGGTGGTCGGTTGCACGAGATCCCCAATCAATAAATTGACCGAGTCCACACTGGTTGCCCAGGCACCTCGCACGCTTCCCAGCGACACCCTTTCGGCCATTTTTCCCTCTTGTCCCACGGTGTTTCTGACCCGGACAAATTCATTGGCCATGCTCTCGTTGAGTTCGATAATGTCATTGAGGACTTCGCCGATCTCGGAAATGATGCCTTCTTCTAGAATCGGCATCCGCACTTCGAAGTCGCCCCGGCGCACGGCCTTGACCGTAAAAAGCAGCTGCTTGAGTTGATCCTTTATTCTTGCACTGAAACGCCCCTGGTCAGGATCAAACTCCGATACAGGAAGATCCTCTATTTTGACTTGGGGGCTGAGAAGTTGACTCTTAATAACTTTGGCTTTTTGCTCTTTATTCGTAAGGTTTTTTTTTGAACGCACATTGTGTGAATGTTTGTGCATTGATTTTTCCATAAACCCAGACCCCCCTTTGAATTTATTGATCAACTCCGCCTGTATACATGCTCAAGAAATTAAAAAGAAATGACGATTTCGTAACATATCCAGAATTATTTTTTGTTTATGCCCCATGTCTGACTTTCCGCAGAGGGTCAGACCCTGTCCCTGGTCTGAGGCTTTTTTTAATCATTTTTTTTTGCGATTTTTCTCGACAATCGCGACAAGAATCATGGTGAAAGCAAAAAGACGGATGAAATAGATGCCCCCGGTGAATTCGGAGGACTCACTGACGAGGGGGGAAAACGTGCCTCCCACAAAAAGAGCCAGAATTCTTTCCACAGAAAGAAGAGCGCAGGCGATGCTAAAGAAAAGAAAAAAGCGGTCGGCCGAAGCTTTCCACAGTTTTAAAAAAAACAAAGCGGAAGCGCCAAAACTCGCCATACTGACCCCTGCCAGGAAGAAAGTATAATCCATCATGTGAGCTCCCAAATCAGTCCCCCGAGCAACACCATCCCTGAAGCCGCGCCGAGGAAGTTTCTCCAAAAAGGGCCGTTCAAATTCAACTCCGGCACCAGGGCCAGGTCGATATAAAGGAAAATATTATTCAGGGCCATCAGGGCAAAACTCAGAGCGGCCCAGAACAGGAGCCGGGTTCCGGTCTTGGCATAGCCCCGGAATAAGGCCCCCGTGCAGAGCAGACTCAGACCCGCACAGAGCAAATAAACAGCTTCAGCCATTGGTGGATCCTCCTTTCGAATCAGGGGGTTTTGTTATCAGAAAAGCTTCCGCGAAATCCCGGCATTTCTTCATGGGTGAAAAAATCAATTCGTAAATTTTATGACGTTGCACTTTGTAGATTCCCGTCAGTCCTTGGAGAATTGGAACGATTTGGGGATCCTTTGGGCGAAAATAAAAAAGCCCCCCTTGTTTTTCGATAAACTTATACCAAGCCAGGATCGCCAGGCGTTTTTCGATGGAATTTAAATTTGACCTCAAGGCAAGTTGAAGTTCCTGGGCATTCCATCCCTTCGCCGGATCGGCACTGAGGAGAAGAAGAATTTCCAGCTGTTCGACGGAATCAATATATTGAAAGATAAAATCTTTCACGTCCGATGGAATTTCATTTGGATGAACTGGCATGGTGTCAGATTACAAATCGTGCCCCGAATCAAGCCAGTTACGAAATCAGGATATTAACTCCAGAAAATAAATTGCAGAACGACACACAATATAAAAAGAAGAACAAAGGTCACTTTCATCAACATAAGGTTGATTATAGGCATAAAAATCAGTTTATTTAAGAAAAATATCGTGCCGTTCCGGGGTCTTGGGAAATTCTTTGTTCGATGATATAAAAAACCAAATGAATAAGATATCTCCCTACAGGATGGAAAGTGAGCTTCAGCCGCCCCGGCACCGAAAACACATTCATTGGGCCGTCATCATTATCAGCTTCTTTTTTATCGGCGTGGCGGTGGATTATTTCTTTCTCCACTTTTTATTCCAAGAAAAAATAAAAGAGTTGCAAAGGCAGGAAGAGAAGCCTCCTCCGCCTCAGACTCGAACTCAAACTTAGTCCAGCCACAAACTGTGCACGCCCCGTTCCTTGGCAATCGCTTTGGCGTCCTCGTATCCGGCATCCACATGGCGGAAAATCCCCATGGCGGGATCGGCCGTCAGCACTCTCTGCAGGCGCAAGGCCGCGGCGGGGGTGCCATCAGCGACAATCACCTGGCCGGCGTGCTGGCTGTAACCCATCCCCACACCGCCCCCATGGTGGAGACTCACCCAGGTTGCGCCGCAGGCCGTGTTCACCATGGCATTGAGCAAAGGCCAGTCACTCACGGCATCTGAGCCGTCTTTCATGGCCTCGGTCTCACGGTTGGGGCTGGCCACGGAGCCGCAATCCAGATGATCCCTCCCGATCACAATCGGCGCGCGGACTTTGCCTTCAGACACAAGTTTATTAAACAGCAAACCGGCCTGGGCCCGTTCCCCGTACTCAAGCCAACAAATGCGCGCGGGCAGGCCCTGGAAGGCAATGCGCTCTTCGGCCATGTCGAGCCAGCGTAAGAGGTCTTTCTTGTGCGGGAACAATTCCCGCAAAGCATCATCGGTGACTTTAATATCCTGAGGATCGCCCGAGAGAGCCACCCAGCGGAAAGGACCGCTGCCCTTGCAGAAAAGAGGACGGATATAAGCCGGCACAAAGCCGGGATAATCAAAGGCGTTTTTAACCCCGGCTTCTTGCGCCATCGCGCGCAGATTATTGCCGTAATCAAAGGTCACCGCCCCGCGCGTTTTCATCTCCAGCATTCCACGCACGTGTTTAGCCATGGAGGCAAAGGTCGCCTGCAAATAGGCCTTCTGGTCGCGGCGCCGGAACTCCGCGGCCGCCTCCACGGAATAGCCCTCGGGGATATAACCCACCAAAGGGTCATGGGCGGAGGTTTGATCCGTCAGCAAGTCAGGAGTGAAGTTCTTTTCCAGTAGTTGCCAGATGACAGTCGCCATGTTTCCTTGCAAAGCAATGGATTTGGCTTCGCCCGCGCGGGTGTATTTGGCGACTCTGGCCAGAGCGTCCTCGAGATCCACAGCGACCTCGTCCACGTACTTTGTTTCAAGACGTTTTTGAATGCGGGTGGGGTCCACTTCCACCGCCAGCACACAGGCGCCTGCAAAAACCCCGGCCAGGGGCTGCGCCCCTCCCATGCCTCCCAAGCCGGCCGTGAGAATCACCCGGCCCTTGAGATTGCCGCCAAAATGCTGGCGTCCGGCCTCGACAAAGGTTTCATAAGTTCCCTGGATAATCCCCTGGGTCCCGATATAAATCCACGAGCCGGCCGTCATCTGGCCATACATCATGAGACCTTTTTTATCGAGTTCGTTGAAATGCTCCCAGGTCGCCCACTTGGGCACGAGGTTCGAATTCGCCAGCAGCACCCGGGGGGCGTCTTCGTGGGTCTTTAAAATACCAATGGGTTTTCCGGATTGAACCAGAAGAGTTTCGTTGTTTTCCAGGTTCTTGAGGGCTTCGAGAATTTTATCAAAGCTTTGCCAGTTGCGCGCGGCCTTGCCGATCCCGCCATACACCACCAAGTCTTCGGGGCGCTCGGCGACCATAGGATCAAGATTATTTTGGATCATACGGTAGGCGGCTTCTTGCAACCAGCCTTTGCAAACCAATTTTGCACCCGTCGGCGCGCGAACGACACGTGATTGAGACATTGTTTTCCTCCCACAAATGACGAGCTAAAAACTAGAATCAAAGCCCCATTTATGGAAGAAAAAAGTAGGCCCCTTTCCTGAGTATTGCGGCGCGAAAGCCCGCAGTGGAGGCCCTTCCTAGCGCCCGAACTGAAAGGGGTAGGAAACCTCAAAGCTGGTTCCCGGATCAGCCGCGGGAAACACCCAGTTGATCACCCGTTCCGTCACACAGCCCTCCAGGGCGGGGTCTTTGGAGGTGTTTTCAACGATCTGGATATTCTGCACTTTGCCCTGATCATTGATCTGCCAGGTGGCGACCACTTTTCCTTTGGCGGCCATGCCCTCGATGATAAGGTCGGTGTAGCACTTCTGCACCTCCTGCAACTGGGATCGCACAACCATGCGGACCACCGCCATGTTCAACCCGGAGGACGAGACATTTTTATTTGTTTTTGCCACCCCTGGCGTTTCAAAGAGCAGGAGCGAAAACAGAAGAACTGTTGCAACTAAAAAAGATTTTGCCGGAAAGCCGCTCTTCATACACTACCTCCTTTTATAGATAATTATACTCCCGCCGTTTCAGGGCCCCTAAGAGAAAATAAATCCTGGATTTTTTGTCCAGGGGATCTACAAAAAAGAATGAATTCCATGGGTTTTTAAATATCTGAAACCCAGCAGATCCTCTCCCGTGGCGCTTTTGAGGCCGCCTCCAGAAACCCAAAGCAAAACCCAGAAGATCTCAGAAAGAGATCCGGCCGCGCGAAAATCCAGATCGTGATTTTGCGATTTTCAACTTCAACTTTGAAAACGCCATGACGCATTCATTGAAATCCAAAAAAATATTTTCCCATTTCACGAAAAAAACCTTCGTTTTCGCTGTTTGAATGCAAAATCCCGCTCTCAACTCGCAGGAGAAAAAAACACCCGTTAGGATTTATTTAACTTAAAAGGAGGCGAAAGCGATGAAAAAAATCTTATTTTTAACCCTGACTCTGACCCTGGGAATTTCCAGCTTTGGACACTTAGAAGCAAAAGCAAAAACGGGTGCGCCCCTCTGGGTTTGCCATCTGGGCTTTAAAGGGAGAGCCTCTGGCTTTAAGGTTCTCGTCGGCAGGTACCACTTTCACGGAACCGGCCGTTTGAGTTGTGTCAACGTGATCGGCCAAACCGTCAGCTATCCTGTGGCTTTGGATATGCGGGCAAAGCCTGTTTCTCTCGGCGTGGCCCTGGGCCGCTACACCGTCTACGGCACAACCCCGGAGATCTCACTGTTTAACTGCGATCCGGATGAGCTTTTGGGAAAATATATGATCGCGCAAGGTCACGCCACCATCGTGGGCGGTGTGGGCGGCTTCACTGCCGTGCGTGTGGGCAACCCGCAACTGGCCCTGGCCATCTCCTTGCACTTTTCTAAGGGCATTGGCATGGATCTGTCCCTTAACCAGCTGCGCATCTCGCCTTTGAACGGCAGCCACAGCGCCGATCCGGTCGTTCCCCCTGAGGACGACTCCCACGAGGATGCGACGACCGAGCCCGGAGACGAGACTGTGGTCCCTCGCTAAATTGTTTGGATGTTTTTAAACCGGGAAAACCAAAAGGCCGCAGAAGAAAGCCTTCTGCGGCCGCCGCCGCCAGGGTTCTACCATTCCAAAGGACCGACCGTGGTTTCCACGACCTTTAAAAGCTCATTGCGAATCATCATCCCTTTTAAAATTTCCAGGTCTTTGGCGAAGTAACGGTCTTCTTTCGCAAAGGGGATTTGCTGGCGGATGTGGGTAAAGGCCGCCTGCACGGCGGCTGCGGGTTTTAACGGAGCCAGCAAATCCAAGGCCTGACAGGCCGAGAGCATCTCCATGGCCACCACGTTCTCCGCATTTCGCAAAATCTTTTCAAATTTTCGCGCAGCGATCGTGCCCATGGAAACATGGTCCTCTTTCTCCGCCGAGGTCGGAATGGAGTCCACGCTGGCCGGATGCGCGAGCACTTTGTTCTCGCTCACCAAAGACGCGGCCGCCACCTGCACGATCATATGCCCTGAATTCAAACCCCCTTGCGGGGTGAGAAAGGCTGGAAGCTCGCTCATGGCCGGAGAAATCATTTTAGAAATGCGGCACTCACTGATGCTTGCCTGGGACGAGATCGCAATTCCGGCAAAGTCCATGGCGTGGGCCACCGGCATGCCATGGAAGTTGCCACAGGAAAGAACCTTGTTCTCCTGCGCAAACACCAGGGGGTTGTCCGTGCTGGAGTTCGCCTCCGTCTCAAGCACTTTCACCACATAGCGAAGAGCGTCCTTTGCCGCCCCGTGAACCGCCGGCATGCAACGAAGGCTGTAGGCGTCCTGCACACGCGGGTCTTCTGAAAGGTGACTCTGGCCGATCTCGCTCAGGTCCCCCATCAGTTTCAGAAGATTGCGCGCCGTCTTGGCCTCCCCGGGATGAGGGCGTGTGGCGCTGATCAAAGGATCAAAGGGTTTGCGCGATCCGCGCAGCCCCTCCAAAGACATGGCCCCGGCCAGATCCGCCATCCATAAAAGGCGCCGCGCCTCCCAGGCCGTCAAAAGGCCCAGGGCTGTCATCACCTGGCAGCCGTTAATCATCGAAAGGCCTTCTTTCGCCTTCAGCTCCAAAGCCTGGATCTTTTTTTCCGCGAGAACCTGGGCCACGGGGACGGCCCCGCCGTTTTGCCAGACCTCGCCTTCTCCGATAATAGCCAGGGCCAAATGCGACAAGGGGGCTAAATCCCCGCTGGCACCCACGGATCCTTGGCTGGGAATCACCGGAATAAGATCATTGTTGAGAAACTCAAGAATTTTATCCACCACAAGGGGGCGGATCCCGCTATGGCCACGGGCGAGGGCATTGGCCCGTAAAACCATCATCGCCCGGGATTGGGTCTTGGTGAAGGGTTCCCCCACCCCCACCGAGTGAGAGCGGATCAGATTTCTTTGCAGCTGTTCAATTTGCGCCTCAGAAATGCGCACCGAAGAAAAAGCGCCAAATCCCGTATTGACCCCATACATGACTTCGCCGTTTTTAATGCGGCCTTCGATGTAATCACGGCTTTTTTGCATGGACGCGCGGGCCTCGGCTCCCAGCTCCGCCTTGATTTCAGGGTTATGGGCAATTTCATAAAGATTTTCAAGAGTGATCGCTTCACCCGTCAGCACTAGTTTTTTCATAGGGGAAAATTAACAAAATTCCCCCCTAAACGGAAGCGCTTAACGCTGAGGCCTGCGGTTTTTGGAGCTCTCCCCCCGCGCAGCCCCGCCGGAGCGTTTTTTGCCGTGAAAGAATCCCCGTCGTTTCGGCCGGGCTCCGTGGTGCTGTTGCTGGCCTTCGATGGCGGCCTTGGCCTTTCCCACGCTGGTGACAGCGGCGCCGGCGCTGGCTTCGGAATGAAAGGGATGATCCTCAATCACCGTGATTTTCTGGCGCGTGGTTTTTTCAATAGCATACAGAAAGGATTTCTCCTCAGCGGTGCAAAAAGCAATGGATTTCCCTTCGGCCCCGGCCCGGGCCGTGCGCCCGATCCGGTGCACGTAGCTGTCCGGCAGGTGCGGCAATTCAAAGTTGATGACATGGGTGATGCCATCAATATCAAGCCCCCGCGCGGCGATGTCCGTGGCCACCAGGACGCGGATTTTGCCGGAGCGGAAGTCCTCCAAAGCCCTTTGCCGGGCGCCCTGGGATTTATTGCCGTGAATGCCCGCGGCTTCAATGCCCTGTTTGGTGAGTTTATCCACGATGCGGTTGGCTCCGTGTTTCATCTGCATGAAAACAAGAACTTTGTAGAGGGAATTGTCTTGCAGAAGATGCAGGAGCAGGTCCAGTTTCTTGCTCTTCTCAACAAACATCACGCTCTGCTCAATCTTCTCGGCCGTGGTGGACTGAGGGGTGACTTCCACTTTCTTGGGTTCATGCAAGATGCGCGTGGCCAGTTGCTGCACCTCCGGCGGCATGGTGGCTGAGAAAAACAAAGTATGGCGTTTCTTGGGAAGAAGAGGAACGATGCGCTTGATATCGTGGATAAAACCCATATCCAGCATCCGGTCCGCTTCATCAAGGACAAAGATCTCCACTTGATCCAGGCGCAGAAACTTCTGGTTAAACAAATCCATCAAACGCCCCGGGGTCGCCACCAGCACATCCACGCCTCCGGCCAGGTCGCGGACCTGGTTCCCCTGCCCCACCCCGCCGAAAATCACCGCATGCTTGAGCTTCAGGTGGCTGCTATAGGTCTGCAAGTTTTTGTGGATTTGAATCGCCAGTTCCCGCGTGGGCGTCAGAATCAGAGTCCGGACACACTTGGGTTCCCGGCGCACAGCATGTTTTGCCAAAAGCTGCAGAATCGGCAGGCAGAAGGCCGCGGTTTTGCCGGTTCCCGTCTGCGCCACGCCTAAGAGGTCATGACCGTTCAAAATCAGGGGGATGGCTTGAACCTGGATGGGGGTGGGTGTTTCATATCCCGCTTCTTTAAGAGACATTTGCAGCGGGGCCACCAGGGGTAAATCAGTAAATTTTGTCATTGGTATCCTTATTAATTTAATTAGAAATGAAAGCTTATTTTTCAATTTGCACGACGCACTTCACGGGCAGATGGTTTGACCCCAGGTCCTCTAGGCGCTGCCTTTCCACCAGAGAAAAACTATTGGAAACAAGGCAATGGTCAATGCGGATTCCCAGAACGGAAGCCACGTTCACCAGCGCCGAAGGCCAGGTATTCGCCCAAGGCGAGATTCCCGCCGTGTCACGTAAGTGAGTGAGTCCCACAAGCTTGGTGAAACGGTGGGAGCGGGCGGTGGTGTTAAGGTCTCCCACCACCAGGGCCGGAAACCTCTTCCCGGCGATTTTCTCCGCCAACTCTCCGAGAATTCCCTCGTGGGCTTCCGCCAAGGTGGGCGCCAGGGGCGGAGGCGCGTGCAAGGCATAAAGAAGGAATTCCTCTCCGGAGGGCATCTTGATCTGCATCTCGGACTGGGGATAAAAACCCCCTTCCGTCTGAAACTCTTTGGTGGCGACAATCTCCCAGCGACTTAAAACCGCTAAACCAAAGGGCCCCTCCTGCAAATGCAGGTTCTGGAAAGGGTATTCGCTCTTCACCTTTTCAAGAAATTCCTGGGCCCCGGGCTGTGCCCCTAAGAGCACAATCACGTCAAACTCCCCCGCATGCCGCGGCAGCCACTGCTGAAACCCCGCGAGATCCCCGGCGCTATTGTATTCCAGAAGGCGCACCTGGTTGCGGGCCTCCGGAGTCTTCACCATGGGAGCGCGGTTTAAAACCATCGCCCCCAACTCCAGACTCACCACCACCAGCACCAAGGCGCAAAGATAGGCGAAGAATTTCTCTTTGTAGTAAAGAAACACATTCAACACCCCCGCCAAGACCAGCCAGTAGATGAGGTAAAAGTGGGAGAATAAATCCAGCAGCCAGAACTTCCCCCCGAGGCTCGATAAAAGAACCGCGATGAGAATCCCGCTAAAAATCAAATGGGCCGCTTTTTTCATGAATAGGACTTCAGGGATTCAATGGCTTTGCGGTAATCATTGCGGAACACATAACTTCCCGCCACCAAAACATCGGCGTCTTTGCAATAAGCCAGGGTTTTTTCGTTCACGCCGCCATCGACTTCAATCAGGTAGTTTAACCCGCGCCGCTCACGCTCTTCGCGCAGGGCCTTCATTTTGGCGACCTGATCGAGCATAAAACTCTGCCCGCCAAAACCCGGCTCGACCGTCATGACCAGAACCAGATCCGCCTCGGACAGAAAGGGCAGGATTTTATCCAAAGACGTGCCCGGACGTAAAGTGAGCCCGGCTTTGGCGCCAAGGGCGCGGATTTGTTTTAAAACTTCGTGGGGGGATTTCACCGCCTCCACGTGGACCGTCAGGTAATCACTGCCCGCTTTGACAAACTCCACGACATAACGCTCGGGCTTTTCAATCATCAGATGCACATCCAGGGGCAGTGAGGTGACCTTTTTTAAAGACTCCACCACGGGAATGCCGATCGTGAGGTTCGGCACGAAATGCCCGTCCATTACATCCACGTGCACCCAATCCGCGCCGGCGCGGGCGATGGCCTTGACTTCACTTTCCAGGTTGGCAAAATCCGCTGAGAGAATACTGGGAGCAACTAACTTAGACACCAAAACGATCTCCTACTTGCAGGGCATGGCCCTTTAAAAACTCCCTGACCTTCATGCGATTTCGGGACTCCGGCTGAAGCTCAAGGATCTTTAAAACCCCGCCCCCGCATTGAACGGAGATAAAGTCCTCGTTCACTTCCAGGATCCGCCCGGCCTCAGGGTGGGCCCCGGCTTTTTCACTGACCCGGGTTTTATGAATTTTGATTTTCTTTCCCGCCCACGTGGTGAAGCTTCCGGGCCCCATGGTGAAGGCCCGCACTTTGTTATGGATTTCCACGGCCGGAAGCAGCCAGCGGATTTCACCTTCGGATTTTTCAATTTTGGGGGCGTAGGTCACCAGCGCCTCATCCTGGGGGAGCGGCACCAGATTGCCGCGCACATAATCCATCAACTCCACCCGCAAAAGATCCGCCCCGAGGAGCGCGAGCTTTTCATAAAGCTCCGTGGCCGTGATCTCTTCATCCAAAGGCACGCGGCGGGTTCCGATAATATCCCCCGCATCGAGCTTTTTCACCACCCGCTGCAGGCTCACGCCGCCTTCTTTGTCCCCCGCCTCAAGGCTGCGCTGAATGGGGGCCGCCCCCCGCCAGCGCGGCAGAAGACTGCCGTGCACATTCACCGCACCGAAGGGAAAGAGACTTAAAAATTCCTGGGAAAGAATCTGCCCAAAAGCCACCACCACGGCGACTTCCGCACCCCATTTTTTGACTTCTTCAAGCGCTTCCGGGTTTTTCTTTAAGGACTCCGGCGCGATCACGCGAAGGCCCCGGGACAGGGCCAGGGTTTTCACGGGGCTGGGGGTGAGCTGCATTTTCCTCCCCGCCGGACGGTCGGGCTGGGTGATCACGCCCACCACTTCATAGTGTTCATCTGCAATCAAGGCCTGCAAGGAGGTCACGGCAAATTCCGGTGTCCCCAGAAAACAAACTCGGACCTTGCTCACGCCTTGATACTTTCTTCTTCTTCGACGTCTTCCTCTTTTTTAACAGGATAGCCGTGCTTTTTGATTTGATTTTTGATTTTGTTGCCTTTGATGAAACTCAGGTGGTCAATGAACAAAGTCCCCTCAAGATGATCCATCTCATGCTGCATGCAAATGGCCAGAAGGCCGTCGGACTTCACCAGAATCTCTTCCCCTTTTTCATTCAAGGCTTTGAGTTCGACGTAGGCGAAGCGCTCCACGGTTTCAAAGTAGCCCGGCAGACTCAGGCAACCCTCGTCAAAGGTGGTCTTGCCTTCACCTTTAACAATCACGGGATTGATTAAAACCAAGGGCTGAGGGATCGCCTTTTCCAGATCAGTCATTTCCTCGTAATTATAACGGCGCCCCTCTTTATCCCGGGGACGGGTATCAATCACCAGCATCCGGATCAATTCCCCCACCTGCGGGGCCGCAAGACCGATGCCCTTGGCGGCGTACATGGTCTCGATCATGTCCTGGGCCAACTGGGTGTGCTTCTCAGTCACTTTTTCAACGGATTTAGAAACTTCCCGCAAACGCGGGTCCGGAAATTTTAGAATTTCAAGTACCATGAGCGACCTCCGATGGGAGACATCTGTAGCTGCAGATGCGGGTCTTGTTGGAAATTATACCCTATTCTGCACTGCAAAACAGCATCTAAATAGCGGTAATATCTTATTATCTTTTGAGGCGCAACAGAAAGAAATAAGCCAAACCAGCCATCAATAGGTTAGGCAGCCATGCCGCCAGAATCGGCGATAAATGACCATGGGTCCCGAGGGTCAAGCAAGAACTCAATAAGATCCAATAGGCAAAAACCAGAGCAATCACGATGCCCACATTCATCATCGTGCCTCCGGAGCGGGCCCTCCCGACACTGAAGGGCACCCCCAGAAGACACATCACCAGACCGGCAAAAGCAAAGCTGTATTTGGAATGGTAGTCCACTTCATAGCGGATGGTATCAAGCCCCGCCTCTCGATTGCGCTCGATAAACCGGCTCAACTCGGCTTGGTTGAGCATTTCCGAGGTCTGCCCCGACGACTGGAGATCCTTGGCGTCCTCACCCATGGCGATTTTTTTGCTTTTAAACTGACTGGTCATGGGGAAGCTGGAGTTCCCCGTAAACAAAGTCACTGAGCCGTCAATCAGATTCCATGTCGAGCCTTGCAATTCAACTTTGTTGGCCGTGATCATTTGCAGAAGGTCCCACTGCGGGCTGAAAAAATAGAGGGTCAGACTCTGGGCGGTGTCGCCCTGGGCGCTGAGGGTTTTGATATTAAAAATGGCATTCTTGGAGCGGTACCAGATCTTGTTGGTCTTCACCGTGGAAAAAAGCGAGGGCGTTTTTTTGATGTCGTTGTAAAAAATGAAATTCTTCCCCCGGGCCATGGCAGGCCCCAGGCGATCCATGGCAATAAAGGCCCCGAGAGAAATCACCAAAACCCACACCAGCAAAGGCAAGGTCACCCGGAAAAGACTCATCCCCGCCGCAAACAAGGCCACCAGTTCGTTGGCTTTGTTCATTGTTGAGATGGTCAGGATCGTCGCCAACAAACACACCACAGGCAAAAGTTTATTGAAGATTTCCGGCAAATAATAAGCGTAATATTTGACCAAAACCCCCAGCCCCACGCCAGTGTAGTTCACCATCGTGGACATCGCATCGACAGCCAAAAAGATGGTTACAAACACCAGGCTGCCACCCACAAAAGAAACCCAAAATAATCCTGAGACGTAACGATCGATCCGGTTCATAAAACTATTATTGTTGACTCACGCGCAAATTCCTACTTTACTTTGCTTATGGCTTTACGCGTCTTACTAGCTGATGAAAGTTCCACCATTAAACGAGTTATGCAATTGGCCCTCCAGGATTTTGGGGTGGAAGTCAAAAGCGTTCCGGTGGGGCTGGATGTTTTGCCGGTCACAAAGACTTTTAAGCCCGACATCCTCTTTGCTGATGTTCTTCTCTCCAAGCGCAATGGCTATGAAGTTTGCGCGGACATTAAAGCGGATCCTGAGACCCGACATATCCCTGTCGTGCTGATGTGGAGCGGGTTCATGGAGATTGACGACGCCAAAATGAACCAAGCCAAACCCAACGCCCGCCTGGAAAAACCCTTTGATGCGGAATCTCTGCGGCAACTGGTGATGGATCTTGTGGCAAAGACACAAAGCAACCCCGTCAGTGCGTTTTTGCAATTTCCCAAAATGCCGGAATTTGCCGACACGCCCTCCCCTGCGGCCCCCGTGGCGGCGCCCGTGGAAAAGACACCCGCGGCCAAGGCCAAACCCACCGGGAAAATCCCCGAGTCCGCGCCGGTGAATTTTGACAACTTCGACCCCACAGCGGACACCAACGACAGTTTTTATCGCATTCCGGATGTGGGCACCCACTCAGGACTCACCCGCTCTTCGCCCCATGATCTGCCGCTTTTGGAAAGCGAGGACGTGAATCCCGAGGAAGCCGGAATGGTGGTGGCCGCGGATGAGGAATTTGCCACGGTCCCGCTGAAATCGTCACAGCAAAAAGACCAGCACGAAGATGATGGGTGGCAGCGCCAGGATTTGAAAAAATTCAAAATTGAGATCCCGGAAATCTCCGCCGAATCCGCCATGGACGAAGACTTTGCCAAAAAATTCGTCATCCCCCAGGAGGAGGATCTGGATAAAGCCCACATTGAAGTGGAGGGCGAATTCGAAGAGGTTCATTTTGGAGAAGACCTCACCGCCAGCCGCCTTGGACCGGCGCCCCGGGCCGCGCAAAAGCCGGATCTGGAGAGGATCCAGACGAAGCCCTCCCCCAAAGCCACCACAGCCCCTTCTTCCACCTCCGGCTTGAGCCGAGATGCTGAAATGATAGAGCGAGTCATTCAGCAGGAAGCACGGGAAGTCATTGAAAGCATCTGCTGGAAAGTGATACCAGAGATAGCTGAAAGAATCGTGCGCGAGGAGATTCATAAAATCCTTCGCGATGTCGAAAAATCAATTTAAACAAAAATCTGAATTCGTCTGCTGAATTCGTCTGAGGTTTTTATGACTCTCTTGGAATTGATCCGTGCCGCGATCAAGGAAGACATGCCATCCGGCGATGTCACTACGGAAGCATTGGCTTTAAAACCCCGTCCCGGCCGCGCCCGCTTGAAAGCCAAAGAAGACATTGTTCTGTCCGGGGCGGTGGCTTTTGAGCAAACCATGTTGAATATGGAACCGAATTGCAAAGTGAAATGGCACTTTGACGAGGGGGATGCCATTTTGAAAAACCAGATCATTTGCACGGTCGAAGGGGACCTGGTGCAGATTCTCAAAGCAGAGCGGGTGGCTCTGAACTTTCTGGGACATCTTTCGGGCATCGCCACCTACACCCGCCGCTTTGTGAAAGCCATGAGCGGAACCCCCACCAAGGTCCTCGATACACGCAAAACCACTCCGGGTTATCGCGAACTGGAAAAAAAGGCCGTGGTCCATGGCGGGGGCGTGAATCACCGCATGAACCTCTCCACGGCGATTCTCCTCAAAGACAATCACATTGCCGTGATGGGCGGCTTGGAAGCCGCCGTGATGCGCGTGCGCGAGCACAGCTCTTTGCCGATTGAGGTCGAGGCCCGCAGCCTGGAAGAAGTGCAACAGGCGGTCAAACAAAACGTCCGCCGCATTCTTTTGGACAATATGGACAATGAGACCCTGAAGAAAGCGCGGGAGCTGGTACCGCGCACGATTGAAACCGAAGCCAGCGGCAATATGACGCTGGACCGAGTGCGCTCCGTGGCCGAAATCGGCATCGATTATGTCTCGGTGGGCGCCCTGACTCATTCCGCCCCCTGCGCGGATGTCAGCCTCATCTTTGCCTGGGAGGAGTAAACATGCAAGACAACCCCCTCAGTGATATCCGTATTGGCATGATCACCAAGAAGTGGGCCGAGAACAACCACGTTTATTCCTATTATTTGGCCACCACGGCCAGCACCAATGATCTGGCGAAAGCCATGGCCTTTGAAGAAAAACTTTTGGACGAGCCTCTGTGCCTGTTTCTGGCGGATCATCAGAGCGCGGGGCGGGGCCGGGGGAAAAATTCCTGGGTGGACTCCCAGCCCGGGGCCTGTCTTCTGAGTTCGTGGAGTTATTTGATCAATGCCAAGCCCCAGCCGACGACTTCCTGCCTGGTGGGCCTGGCCGTGCACCGCGCGCTTTCCGCCACCTGGCCTTTTTTGGATTGGAACGTCAAGGCTCCGAATGACATTTACCTTGGCGGTAAAAAAGTGGCCGGCATCCTGACAGAATCCGTGATTCAGGGGGATGAAGTGCGCGTGGTGATCGGTTTGGGCATCAATGTCCTGGCCTCTCCCAAAGAAGTCTCGACCGCCACCAGCATTCTGGAGTCCCTGCCGCCCGGGGTTCCCCTGCTGGGACAGGATTGGACCGCCTGCCTGGATCGCTTGATGTTTGAGGTGACCGATGCCGTCTCCCGCTGTGAGGACCCTTTGACCCCCTCAGACCAGCACTCTCTTTTAAAAGCCCTTAACGCCCATCCTTTGCTTCAGGAAAAATACGTCGGCCTGGAATCCTCCGGCACCCTGATCCAAAGCAGTGGCCATAAAATCAATTGGTGGGAGCTTTAAAAATGGCATTAACAATGACTCCTTTTCCCGAAATTGGCCTTCCCTGCCCGGACTTCACCCTTCCTGGCGTGGACGGGCGCAGCTATGCCCTGAAGGACTTTCCTTTGGGCAAACCCCTGGTGATTATGTTCCTGTGCAACCACTGCCCCTATGTTCAAGCCATTGAAGACCGTCTCATCACCCTAGGGGAGGATTTGAAAAAACAGGGGGTGCCGGTGCTGGCCATTTGCTCCAATGATGAAGTCACTTATCCTGAGGATGGCTTTGCCAACCTGAAAAAACGCTGGGAGGAAAAACACTACCCCTTCCCCTACGTGCAGGATAAAACCCAGAACGTCGCCAAGGCATTTGGGGCGCTTTGCACTCCGGATTTCTTTGTCTACGACAAACATCATCGCCTGGCTTACCGCGGCCGCCTGGATGACTCCTGGAAAGATGCCGCCAAAGTCACCCGCCGTGAACTTTTTGAGGCCGTGCAGCTTCTCTTGGCGGACCAGGTTCCATCCAAACAAACCCCCTCCATGGGATGCTCCATCAAGTGGATTTAATATGAAATTACTGCGAAGTTTTTTAATCGCCATTGTCCTGGTTGTTCTCACCATCACCGTTTACCTGGCCCAATACCTGGGGGCTTTTAAAAGCGTGGATATTTCAGAGGCCGAAAAAGGGCCGCTAAAGCTCCTCTACAAAGAACACACGGGAGCCTACCACAAAGTGGTGGGCGTGATTGAAGAGGTGGAAGCCTGGGCGAAACAAAAAAACATCGATTGCTCCGAATCCTTCGGAGAGTATTTGGATAATCCGAATGTGACGGAGGAAAACCGCTTGCGAAGCCGCGGGGGCTGCGTGGTGAAGGAGTTTCCGACAACGGCTTTGCCCGAAGGGTTCCTGACCCGCGAAATCCCGGTGCGAAAATATGTCGTGGCCCTCTTTGATGGATCCCCCGGGATCGGCCCCCTGAAGGTCTATCCCAAGGTGGAAAATTATATGAAAGAACACCGCTTGGCGATCGATGGTCCTGTCCTGGAGATTTATGTCATCCACAGTGAGAAGGCCATGACCACCACTTATTTGTTCCCTGCGGTGGAAACGGACGCGGTCCCCGGGCCCGCCGTTAGATGATCTCGTTCAAAACAAGCCAATAAAGCCCCAACTGCTGGATGGCATCGGTGAATTGATTCATATCCACCGGCTTACAGATATAACTGTTCGCTCCCAGGCTGTAGCCGCGGATCAAATCACTTTCCTCTCGTGAGGAGGTTAAAATCACCACCGGCAGGGTTTTGGTCGTCTCCTCAGAACGAATCTTGGCCAAGACCTCTAAGCCGTCGATTTTCGGCAATTTCAGATCCAGCAAAACCACCTGAGGCCGGTGATGGGGGTCGCGGCCTTGATGCGGTCCCCGGCAAAAAATAAAATCCAAAGCCTCGGCCCCGTCTCGTGTGATCACGATTTCATTGACGATATTGCCTTTGCGAAGCGCCCTCACCGTCAAATCTTCGTCGTCCTTGTTGTCCTCCACCAGTAAGATGTATTTTGTCCTGTTCAAGGTTCCCTGCACTTAGCCCCTCCTCTATTTGTGTTGTCAACTCAGGGTGAAATAAAAAGTCGCGCCTTCATTTACCTTGGACTCCGCCCAGATATCGCCTCCGTGCAGGCGCACGATCCGGCGAGCGGTGGCAAGCCCCACGCCCGTTCCCGCGAACTCCTGCTCCGTGTGCAATCTCTGAAAGGTGCCAAAAAGTTTTTCTGAATAAGCCATATCAAAGCCCGCCCCATTGTCCCGGACAAAAAAGATCCTCTGCCCATGGCGCAAAAAGGAGCCGAATTCGATTTTTGCACGCTCCTTCTTGGACGTGAATTTCCAGGCGTTGCCCAGGAGATTTTGCAGAAACACCGCCAGCAGCATGGCATCCCCCTGCACTTCCAGCTCCGGCTCCACGGTCAGGTCCACCACTCGCTCGGGGTCCATGTGGCAAAGCTCATCCAATTGCTGCCGGGCCAGTTGGCTTAAAGACACCCGCTCGCGCTGGACCTCGTGGCGGCTGATCCGGGATAAATCCAAGATCCCGTTGATCAGACGACTCATTCGCTCGGAAGCCGCAATGATCCGTTTGAGATGTTTTTGCCCCTCCTCATTGAGAGACTGCAAATGATCCTCTAACAGGATGTTGCTAAACCCGGCCATGGCCCGGAGGGGTGTGCGCAGATCGTGGGAGACGGAATAAGAAAAGGACTCCAGTTCCTTATTCACGACTTCCACCTCGTGAATTTTCTTTTCAAGGCGGTGATTGAGATGGCGGACTTTTTCTTCCACCTCGCCGCGACGGAGACTGGTTTTCACATACAGATTCATGGAAGCAAAAAGAAGGAGAGCCGCCAGAAAGCTTCCGATGGTCAGCGAGGCCACGGTTTTATGAACTTCCGTTTGGTTTTCCCCTTTTTGCTGCCTTAGTAAAGCCACCTGGTCGTTTTTGATAAAAGCGATGCTCTGGCGGATTTTCTTCATCGTCTCAATCCCCAGATCCGTCTGCACCGCTTTTTTGGCCGCTTCAAACCCCTTGGTCCGAAAGAGGATGATATTGTTTGCAAGCGTTCTGAATTTGACTTCGGAATTGCGGTCAATTTCGTTCACCGCTTCCTGGTATTCAGGATGACCCTGCACCCATTCCCGCAAGCGCGCCAGGACTCTGGCATGCTCCTCAGCCCCTTCAAAATAAGGCGTCAAACAGTCATATTCCCCCGTTAAAAGGTATCCCCTTTGGCCGGACTCCGCATTGAGCAGGCTCAGTAACAACTGATCCAGCTCGTCAACCCGGGTCTGGGTCTCGCTGACCAGGGAGATGGTCTGCACAAGACGGTTCAGGCTGTGGCTGGCAAAAATACTGGCGCCAAGGAAGACGGAAAATACGATTAAAAGAGTGATAAAGAGGGGCCGCTCGCCGGCGGTGCTTTTATCCCGCAAAAAACGCAGGAGCGAGGGCGGGCGAAGCGCTTCGGGAGTTTCCGGATAGGATAAGCCAAAGTGAAGAATCACGAACTGCGCGGCGGTCAGCACCGACATCTTTACGAAAAGAGGCAGCTGATACAAGCTGGAGGCTCCATAAACATAAGAGACTAGGATCAGTGCGCAGGTCAGGATGACAAAAAGAGAAAGAAGGAATTTCAAGAAAGACCAAGAGGGCCGGAAAAGATCCGTGAGCAGCCAAAGGCCGGTCAATAAAAAACACAGAGCCGTGGCGGGGGCCACCTCCGGATCCATAAAATGAGGATTCTTGCCAAAAGTCCATGCGTTTGGATCAAAACTCCATGCAAAAAAATGACGGCCGAAGATGTAGGCGCCCCCCAAAACAAGGAGGACTCCCGCAGCGAAAGTCCCTCTCTGAATCCAGACAGGATATTTTTCCGAAGCCACACTCCGCCCTAACGAGGCCGCTGCGGACAAGAAAAAACCCACCGCGACCAAGGGGGCCATTGCCGGCCATTCGGCCCGGATATTGACGAGAACGGAAATCCCATAGAACCACCCGCCCATGGCCGCTGTTGAAATCAGAAATATCAACAAAGCAGAAACCTGGCGGGGAATCACGTGGGATGATTTTTTTTGAAATTCCGCTTGAGTCAACCTTGATTCTCCCTCGTGATGGGTATAAACTGTTTGTGTTTATAAAACAACGAGAAAGAGTCACCAATTTGTTGGAGAAATTGAAAGTCCTCATAATTGAAGATTCTCTGGATGACTGCGATCTTTTAGTCCGGGATCTTCAAAAAGAGTCTTGGGACGTGGTGTATCACCGCATTGACACCCGGGAACAAATGCTGGAAGCCCTGAAAGAGCCCTGGGACCTGATCCTGTCGGATTTTTCCATGCCCCATTTCAGCGGCCTCCAGGCGTTGGAAACATTGAAGTCCACAGGAAAGGACATTCCTTTTATTATTGTCTCCGGCACCATCGGCGAGGAAGCCGCAGTGGACGTGATGCGGGCCGGAGCCAGTGATTACGTTCTTAAAACAAAGACCAGCCGCTTGATGCTGGCCATTCGCCGTGAGGTGGAAGGAGCCCGCCAGCGGGCGCGGGGCCTGCATACGGAAAGAGCCCTCCGGGATGCCGAAGAACAGCTCCGTCACATTCAGAAAATGGAGGCCGTCGGGCAACTGGCCGGCGGCATTGCCCATGATTTCAACAATATGCTCTCGGTGGTGCAGATCTACTGCCGGAAGTTAAAGGAACTCAATATCCCCGAAGTCAGCTATTACGTTGATAAAATTCTGGACGTGCACACCCGTTCCGCGTCCCTGACCCGTCAGCTCTTGATTTTCAGCCGCAAGCAATCCACCCATCCTGTCCTTTTGAATCTGGGCGAAGTCATGGAGGGCATGCAGGACATGCTGCAAAGCCTTCTCGGAAAAGGCGTGGAACTGAGAATGGAAACTCGCCCCGATATCTATAAGATCAAGGCGGACCCAGGACAAATGGAGCAGGTCCTGATGAATCTGGCCGTCAACGCCAGGGACGCCATGCCCCAGGGGGGGCTGCTGAGGTTTAAAATCAGCAATGCGGACTTTCCGATCCCAACCCTGGTCGGAGGAAAAAGCCTGCAAGGAAGCTACGTCCTGTTGGAAGCCTCGGACACCGGCAGCGGCATCAGCAAAGACATCCTGCACCGGATCTTTGAACCTTTTTTTACCACGAAGTCCGCAAAAAACGGGACCGGCTTGGGTCTTTCGATCATCTACGGGATCATTCACCAATCCGGAGGAGAAATCACTGTGTCCAGCCAACCACACCAAGGAACCACTTTTAAAATCTATCTTCCTGAAAGCAAGGACGTGGAGCACAGGCCGATGCCAAGCCCCAAAGCCCCCCGGACCTTCCATGGTCAGGAATGCCTGCTATTGGTGGAGGACAACGCGGAACTGCGCGGGCTTTTCGCCGAGACCCTGCGCAGCCGGGGATACCAGGTGCTGGAAGCCGCGGACGGACTTGCAGCGCTGGCCCTGATTGAATCTCCCCAGAATAAAATTGACCTTGTCATCACCGATATCGTCATGCCGAAACTCAGTGGCAGGGACCTTTATGAAAAAGCCGTTCGCAACCATCCCCATATCAGATTCATTTACATGTCAGGGTACTTTGAAAGTTCTTTCGTGAAAAACCCGTCAGAAACCTTCTACTTTTTGCAAAAACCCTTCTCTGAAGAAAAGCTTCTCGAAAAAATCCGCTCTGTTTTAGATAAAACTTAGAAGGGAACGGAGCGACACGGCGGGAGAGCGGAATTTTATTCGTGACGATTTCGTCATCTCCTGGAAGCCTCAGAAGAAAGACTCGGGGATGCAATTTCATTGCATAATAAAAAGACCCGAACTAAGAAAATAAAAATTCCAGGAGGCTCTATGAAAGCATGGCTCTTTACAATTCCACTCCTTATGGGTCTGCTGCCGCAGGCGCAAGCAAACTCCTCTTTCGAAACTCTCCGCAGAGCTTTCAACAATGCCAAAACACCCGCCACCATTCAGGATTTTGATTCCAACGCCTGGCAAAACTGCCTCTTTTCCGATATTGCAAGCCCCGAGATGACTCGCAAAACCCAGGTCCGCCTTCTGCAATACCCCAGCGAGCCAGGACGGGGCCCTCTCTTTCCCGGAGGCAGCGAGTACCGCATTGACGTTTTTAACGACCGTAGTCTCGACTTCAATCTGATTTCTTTTTTCCAGGCCTCCAGCATTGAAGAAAGCGGGGTGAATCTCATCCAGGTTCTTAACGGCCCGCCATGGCGAAGGATGAACACCTATGGCCGACTTGATGGTGATTTTCTTCTCTTTCACGTCGAAGTGAGTGATCAATACGGATACTACGCCCCGATGTATCCTCGTGTTTACGGTTATTGCTGGAATGAATCCTCCCGGGGCAAGGACGGGGATGATAAAGACGGAGAGCAGCCCCTGCCCCCGCCCATTCCTCACTGACGACGAGAGTCCCTATCGCGCTTACTGGATTTCGTACTCCGCCGTGACATCCACCCGGATCTTGATTTGTCCGGCCATCACTTCCGTGGGGGCCGCGGCCATTTCGTAGGCCATGGACTTCATCATTCCCCGGCGGGCCGGCATAGGGGGTTCCGTCACACTCACTCCATGACTGAGAACAGACACACCCTTGATTTTCACATTGGCCGCTTTGGCCAGCTCCTCCGCCTTGGCCCGCCCATTTCTCACGGCGTCCCCCAAGGCGGCCAGCTCCATCTGCGGGCGCTGATCCGTGTCCCACTGGATCGTATTGACGTTCACCCCGGATTCATTTTTTGCCGCCGAGCTGACCATGGCATCAAGAAAGGCCCCCAAGTCCTCCGTTTTATGGAGGGTGACTTTCAAGATTTGCAAACCGCGGAATCCAACCATTTTATTCTGCTGGGTTTTTTGATCATAGATGTACTCCGGATTCAAAGAGTAGCTCTCCGTCTGGACGTCTTCTTTTTTAATCTTAAAATTATCCAGGGATTTTTTCATTTTTTGAAACTCACTCGCATTCAAGCTCTGCGCCTGCTTGGCGGTACTGCCCTTGCTCCACACCTCCACATTCACCGACACCATGTTTGGACTCAAGGATCTTTCCGCAAAACTGGAAACCGCAATGATTCTCTCGGCCCCTTGGGCTTGCCAACCCATCAGAACCATCCCCAGAACTCCGACCGCAACGACCATTTGTTTCATTGATTTTCTCCTTCGATTGAATCTCTCTTTCCATCAAACCGTGTCCGCATCTCCGATTCAAACCTTAATATCCCGCGCCGTTTCTCTTCAACCTGTCCCAATTTGAGACTCGTCCGCGATTTCCCCAAGCCCTTCCGATAAATATCTAGAAAATCTCCCCGAAGGACCTAAAATGATCTTAGGGGGAGTCCGTGAAGTCTCGGGGCGCGGCTGTTATTTCTATTGCCATCATCTTAACCGGGGTTCTCCCGGAAGCCCTCGCCACGTCCTTAAGTGACATCGGCCTTCTGGCACGTTGTTACGCCCATTTGACCGGCAAGCCTCTGCCTCTGGTGCATCCTCTGCGCACCCAAGTGGAAGAAGGCAAACTCTCGGCCCTTTCCGCCTGCGAGCAGGTTTTGGATAAAGCCGCCCTGGCCCCTGAGGGATCTCTCACCAATCCAGCGGACCGGGAGGCCCGGGCTGTCTTGCAAAACTTCAATCACTTTCACCGCTCCTGGTTCCCGGAAAACTCTGTTGAAGGCATTCAGGAGTACAACCTTGAAACCAGCCGCGGCACCCAGGATATCTACGACACCACGGAACCCGCTCTGGCCATCACCCGGGCCTTGTTCGCGCAAGACGGAAAATACTCTGATGTTGTCACTCTTCCAACTGGCGTCCAGGCGTTGCGCGAAGAGGACCCGGCAGTGAAAGCCCAGCTCGGCTGGAGCGTGACGGTTCCCAGCCGTCGGACCTTTCTCAACAATGCGGGGATCGATCAGAACCTGTTCCACTTTAATCCTCTGGCGGGGGCCTTTGACCCTAACAGTGACACGTCGACCTCCCTCTTCGCCGTGCTGCCGCGAATTGCCGTGGGGGAACTGGTGGGCATCCGTAAAACCACGGACTCCGTGGGAATCCCCAACGTCAACCTCTACCCTCTTGGCGAATACACCCCCGGTAACACCGTGCCCGGTTTGAACTTCAATTTTGATCTTTTTAAAACCCTGGGCGGGGGCGTTCTGGGAAGCCCCATCTATCTTATGCTCAACTATGGCCACGGCCGCGGGACCTTCGCCAATGGCACCACCAAGGTGCCCCGGCGCTGGGCCCAGACCAATATGACGACGTTTCTTTGCGCCCACCTGCCGGCGCTTCGCGAAAGTGATATCGCGCAGTTTTTTGTCGGCACCTCCTCAGCCCCCTTCCGCAATTCCAATAGCTGCCTTCGCTGCCACGCCAATCTGGACCCCATGGCCTACACCGCCCGGAACGTGATCACCGCCGGGACGGATTTCCAGGAATTTACTGGGGGCGGGCGTGTGCACGCAAAAGCCGCCATGGTCCTGGCCACCTTCAACGCGGATTCGGGAAGCACGGGTGAGTCCTGGCCTTCCGAACCCGTCGCCCAGTTCCACCGGATGGCTCCGACTGGAAAACTCTACTTCAGATCCTTTGCCAACGGGGAACTGGTCAACAGAACCGTGGGCAACATCGCCGAGTTGGGGGCGGCCCTCGCGGCCACTCCGGATTACTACCAATGTGCCGCTAAACGATACTTCGCCTTCTTTACGGGCATTCATGTTTCTTTGTACGACCGCCATGATCCCAGCAACGCCGCTCTCAACAAAGCGCTGACAGAAAACGACCTCAAGGATCGCGCCTTCATTGAAAATCTGGCGGCGGAGCTGCAACAAACTCAATCTTTACGGTCTTTAATAAAAAAAATCATCTCTTCGGATTACTACCGGAGTGCAACCTACCGGCCTTAAAGAAAGGAGGACCTCCCATGGGCGACGACAAAAAAAATCTCCCTCGCCGCGATTTTCTGATCGGCGCGACCTCCTTGGGGGCCTCGGCTCTTTTTCCCACGCCGATTGAAATGCTCGCCCGCACGCTGACGGGAAGTTTTATCAAAAAGGCGGAGGCCGCCCTCGTGGGCGAACCCCGCAATTATGTCAACGTGATGATGCCCGGGGGTCCCAGCCGCTACGTCTTTGACCACTGGTTAAGAACCTCTCCCAGCGACCCGGCGGTGATTCCCAACCCCATGGTGGCCACCCGGTTCTTGTCTTCGGGCGGAAGAGCCACGGGGGCCGAGTATGCCACTTTTGATTTTAACGGGGTTCTGGTGCCGCACATGTTTTCCCATAGCGTGGCCTCCGGGGATGGCTCCCAGCGGCCTTTAACGGACCTTGTAAAAAATGCTCTGGTGATCCGTGGCTATGGCTCGGGCCTGGACGGGCACCCCTTCAATGCCCAACAACAGCAAGCGCCGGTGGGAGGGATTTCTTCGATCGCCGGCTGTGCCGCGGACCACTCGACAAAATACTTCGCAGCCGTGCAGTGGCCGAATCGCGCCGATTACCAGGCCTATACTTCCACCGAGGGCAAGGCCCTGAATAAAATCTCCGGGCTCACGCCTTTGAGCACATTAATGGAGGGCTTTGGTCCCGCTGCCGCCCCGGCGGCCCGCCAGTTGCGCGAGCGCAATCAGGCCGCGTTTGCACAGGCGGCCGCAGTGCTGAACTCCTACGCCAACTCCCAGAACTTCGGCGCCGGCCAGTTAAAGACCAATATGGATAACACCCTCGCCCTGCTTAAAAAAGGCGTGAAGGGCATTGACGAGTATTGGGCGCCGGCGCTGGAGCGCTATCGCACCGTGATCATGAACTCCATGCGGGCCTCAGGTCTTGTCGGCATCACGGATGCCGCCTTGATTTCGGATGAGAGTGTTTTGTGGAATGTGGGAGCCGAGGCCGGGACAAATTTTATCGTCAGCAAGGACTTTGATCTGCGCACGGCCATCTCCACCATGGCCCCGGCCGCGTTTATGGCGGAGGGGTTTGCCCTGACGGAGTACATTTTAAAAGAAGGATTGGCGACCTCCGTGGAAATCTGGGCCCCGCAAATCCCCAATGTCACCCTTCTTCGCGCGGGAGGCGCCACCCCCGGCACTTTCAACGTCGCCCACGATATGCATGAAACGGGCGCCATGACGGGCCTTCTGATTTGCACCGCCTTTTTCCGCGGACTGGCCGCGGCGATTTTAGAGCTGAGCCGCCAATTGGGAGACACCGGCTGGGGCAACACGGTGGTGCAGGTGATGGGCGACTTTTCCCGCAGCGCCCGCACCAACGGCAGCGGCTCCGATCATGGGTTTAACCAGATGGTCACCAGCGTGTATTCCGGAGCGATCACCCAAGGGCCCTATGTCGTTGGCAATATCCGCCGCTCCGGTTTGAATGACTCCACTTTTATCGGCACCCAGGGAGTGGCCAGCAGCATTGAGGGGTATAACCAAAAAGGCATGCCGACCCCGGCGATGGCGGCGTCCACCGTGGCGGCTTTGCTCAATATCGAGAAAAATCCTTTTGAAAATATCGCCGCGCCTTTGGTGAAACTGGAAAATGGCCAGGTCAAAGTTCAACACCCGGCCAAGTTAAAGGATGAATAAAATGAAACAACGCCTTTTATTCATTTTTCTCACCCTGGTGATTTATCAGAATTGCGGGCAATTCGGCGGCGGGTTCGATCTTTTGCATTACGGAGGCACCGCCATGTCCTCAGATCAAATGCTGGACACCCAACACCCCGCGGGGACCCAGCCCACACAGAGCACGCAAAAAATGCAGATCGCCAACCGCACTTATATCGCCGAACTTTTCCGCGAAATCTTCACCTCCAACACCTCTCCGGTGCCGGAGTTGGAAAGCCTCCTGCAACGCTGGGTGGTGAGCCGGGACTCGCAATATGGTCTGGGGTGTGACCCCTATTCAACCTACTCCGGGCAGGACTGTGGAGGCGATATCTCGGCGGCAAACCTCCCCTACACCACAGAGGACAATACCATCCGCCAGTCTTTCCGCCTCCAGCTTTGTGATAATCTTCTGGCCAACGAGAATGCCGTCAAAGCCGCGCTTGAAAAAATCAATGTTCGTTCCCTCGCCCCCAACGCCGAAGGAGTCCGGCAGATCTACAAACTCTTCTACCGGGCCGAGGATCCTTCCGCCGAGGTCGTCACGGCCCTGGTGACCCTGGATCGCACGCTGGCTGAGAAGGGGGAAAGTGTTTTGGACCGCTGGCGCGCCGTCCTTCTGCAGGTCTGCACGTCCCCCGGTTGGCAGCTCCTCTAAAAGCGCCTCCCGTTTTAAAGTTGCATCAAAGAGCAGAACCCCTTACCTTTTTTAAATGCGACTCATCTCCCCTTTCCTTTCCTTAGTTCTGCCGGTCGTACTTTTCTGCCCGGATCTTTTTGCCTATGCGGAGTTCATTGGCTATGGCTACAGCAACTGCCTCGCCTGCCACTACGATGGCCAGGGCGGAGGCGCTTTGACGGATGAGGGACGGGCGCTTTTTGCCACCGAGATCACCGCCCGCGACCAGTTCCCGGAGGAGATGAAGGAGGAAGACATCGCCGCGCGCTCGGGTTTTCTTGGACGCCAGGCCATGCCCTGGTGGATCCGCCCTGGGATCAAGTACCGCGGTCTGTGGCTTCAGAATAATCCTGGCTCCCCAACGAAGTCTGAAAAGTTTTATCCCATGCAAAATGATATCAACTTGAATGTCTTCTTCGATAAAAAACAAACCTATGCCGTCATTACAACCGCCTCGTACACGCTCTCCCCAAGAAATTTCTCGTCCTCGCCGGAAGAAAAAACACCCTATTGGTTCGCCAAAGAATATTATCTGCGTTGGCAGACAGGGGTTAAAAACCTGTGGGTCTACGCCGGGCAAATGGATAAGGTGTTTGGGATTCGGCATCCTGATCACACCGCGGTCAACCGCGCGACCCTGGGGTTTGGACCCTTTGATCAGAGTCTCGGGGTTCGCATGGACTACACCCCCTCTCTTTGGTCTTTGACGGGCCAAGTATTTTTTAGCAATGCCGATGAAAAAACCGAGGCCCGGCAAAAAGGCCTCTCCCTTTCCGGAGACTACGAGGTCTATGAAAAATTCCGCGTGGGCGGCTCCGTCCTTCATTCCAAAAGTCAGCTTGCCGAGGGCACCCGGCTTGCGGCTTTTTCCCGCCTGGGCCTGAGCAAAGGAAGCGCCCTTTTAGCGGAGGCGGGCTTGATGCGGAATCAAGGCCTGCTGCCCGGAGCGGAAGGCGCAAAAAATGGCTTTTATGCTTTCGTCGAAAGCTGGATCCTGTTACGCCGGGGATACAATTTGCTCTCCACCCTGGAGTATTCCAAGACGGATCTCAGCGCCCCCGCCTTGGAAAAGATGCGCTGGAGTGTGGGAGGCGTGCTCTTTCCTGTGTCCCGCACGGAGGTTCGCACCGTTTTGATCAATACAAAGAATACCGTCCCCCAGACCGGAGTTCCTGACAACTGGCAGGTGCAGATGCAATTGCATCTCTCGCTTTAGGAGAAAAGATGATAAAGACGCTTCTTTTTGCAGGCAGCCTTCTGACCGCCATTTGGGTTTTGCCCCTCACCGCCGAAGCCCAAGCAAGTGAAGGAGCCGCGGCTCCCTTGCTGGAAGAAAATGCCCCCACCCGGACCGAGTGGCTGATGGGGGCCAGCTACTTGCGCTGGAACGAGCGCCTGCGCCTGCAAAGAAATGCCTTGTTGGACACGGACACCGCCAATTTCTCCGGCCTGAACTTGAATGTGGAGTACCAGATCCTCTACCGCCGCTGGGGCTTGGGAACGGGGTTCAGCTTCGGAGGGGGGCGCGCCAATGGTGGCGGCAATAGCACCGTGGTGGCCTATACAAGAAACAACGAAGCCTGGACGTCCTTTGGCGCCATGGCCAAAGTCTTCTACCGCTGGGCCCCCCGCGTGTCTTTCGCAGTGACGATGCCGCTGATTCTCCGCCAGATCTCTTGGCTCAGTCCGGATGGCATCACCGAGGCCAGGAGCGGCCAGAACATAAATCTGGGGGTGCTCTTGGGAGTGGGGATTCGCTTAAATAAAAATCTCGATTTCGTTCAGGAACTCGGCGCTCTGAACGCTCAGGGGTCCACCCTGTGGCGGGTGGGAATCCAGGTGCGCCTTTAAGTTTTGCTATTGCAGGCTCTGAATCCAAGCGGCGATCGCCGCCACATCACTGGCACTCAAAGGCGGGCCGCCTTGGGGCATATTCTTGGGTCCAGCCCCCTCCAAAGCCCCGCTCAGACGGGAGTAGATCTTGGAAGCCCCGGAGTTTTTGGGAACCACCAAACCTTTGGCAATATACTGGGCCTGGGTGAGGTTTCTAAAATCCCCGTAGTTGGAGCTATTGTGGCAGGCAAGGCAGTTCTTGTCGATAATGGCTTTGGCGGCAAGAAACTGTGGGGTCTCCTGCGGAGTCCCTGGTTGATCGCCGGTTTCATTCAAAAGACTCGGATCAAAAGCCACATTGTGAATCTGTAAGGCATTCGCCATGGAACGAGACAGGAGGTTTAAATCCAACCCGCTTAAAGCTTTGGAAAAGGCCGCCCCGTCAATCACGCCCGGGTCCAGGAGCACGCTTCTTTGCACATAGCTGAATTCATAAGGCGACCCAATATTCCGCAGGGGTAAGGTCTGTTTGATGCCATTCACTAAAAGGGTCATGGCCCCAGGCCCCTGGCCAAAGGACGCCGCCACCGTCACCAGGGACCCTTGGTCGGCGGGAGGCAAAGGAACATCTGCAACCGCATGATGAGTGGAGTTGGAGATGTGCCAGACGCGGATCATGCCGTTGATCTCCACGGAGACCCGGGCTTCATCCATCCCGTCCGTGGCAAAGAAGCGGTAAAGAACTCCTTGGGCGGACCTATCAAAAATCAGAACCACCGAAGCGGTCTCTGAGAGCGCGGGGCTTTGATTGAGGCTTACGGTCTCGTTGGTTTTGCGGTAAATATAGCTTTTATCGTTTAAAAGGCGGGGAATGGCCTCGGCCTCCAGGTCCAAAATGCTTTGCTGCTCCACCACGCCGTCCAGGGGCACCATGCCGCCCCCGCAGTTCTGAAAATTCAGAACCAAAATCACGGCAGCAGTGAGTGAGAGCAAAAACACAGGCTTTTTCATCATCCCCGTTTTATTATCTCCGGTCCGGAGCCGAAGCTAAAGCCCTTTTCCATGGCTCTCATTTTGAGACGCCCCCAATCTCCTTGGCTGTGAAACCGGACTACACTCCGGCCCCGAAGTCCGCAACAATAGGAACATGACCACAAAATGGACCCTGAGTTTTTCTTTTTTCCTTGGCCTTGCTCTGGGAGGGCCCCGGCCTGCGACGGCCGCCTCGCCCCCGCCCCCCCTGCCCATGGAGGCCTGGGGGTATTACGGGGGCTTTTCACAAAACTCCATGAGCGTCCACCTCACGAATTCAACCACCCTGGATCTCTCGGGACAGAGTTGGAATCTCGGCGCCTTTTCCGAACGGGCCCTCACTCAGAGCGTACGGCTTCTGGTCCGGGCCGGATATGAAGGCCTTCAGGGGGAAGGAAACCTGAACTCCAATGTCTGCGGGGGCGTTTGCAAAGTGGACATCGGCGCCCTCGCGGCGGAGGCCCTGGCCAAGTATTCTTTCCCCAAAGAAAAATACACCTGGTGGGTGGGGGGCGGTTTGGGTTTTTTATTTCCGATTTCAAAAAGCTCCAATGTTCTGGACACGGGCAAACTCTCCCTGACCGAGAAGATCCTCGTGGGCGGTGGTCTGGACTGGCACCCCACGCCCAAAAACTTCATCCCCCTCCAAGTGGAATACGCCCTTCACCCCAGCAATGAGATTGTCACGACAAAGCAACTGATTCTCCGCCTTGGCTACGGCTACGTGTTTTAGGCCCCTTTTACGGAGAGTGGATCAAAGTCACCTGGCTGTCGCCCAAATGGTGTCCATGAAAGAGTTTTTCCAATTTCTCTTCCTGCGACCCGCTCAGGGACATTTGCAGAAGTTGTCCGCCGTGCTGGGAGATCCTGTTCAGCGTTTGCTCATTGGTGTCATTTTGCAGATATAAAAACAAAACAGAATTTCGCGGCAGGGCCCCTGCGGTGAGAGCCTGAATAAAATTCTTGTCCAAAGAGATGTCCGCCATAGTTTTTTGGACATTGTCATTGACGGCCTGTTGCGGGTTAAAAAACAAAAGCCCCACCAGAGCCGGCAAAAAAAGCCCCTCGGCATGACCGACCAGGGGACGGCTCATCGCCTGTTCGTATTTTAATTTTCCATTGTCCTTGATTTCCACTTCAAGGACATCCAGAACATCCAAACGCCCCTCATTCTGCAGACGGCGGACCTCTTCATAAATCTCCGCCGGAATATGGGCGTCGGCATAAATCAAGGCAATGAGTTTGGACATGGCTCCCCCTTCACGATGGACTGTTATTTTAAAGGGATCTTATATCCAAGGTATGAAGGCGCCATCACGATCCCAAGACACCAGTTTCAGACGACTCCAAAAAAAAACCCGCACTTCAGAAGTGCGGGTTTTTAGCAGTCCCTCTTGCTGGAGGACTAGTGCGCGTTTGCAGCGCGGATCAGGTTCAAAGCAGAACCCGCCTTAAACCAATTCAACTGTTCCGCATTGTAGCTGTGTTTAGCCTCAATGACTTCTTTAGAACCGTCTTTATGCTTTAACTCGACTTTCACATTTTTGCCGGGAGCTAAATGTTGCAGATCCAGGATGCTGACATGATCGTCTTCTTTCACTTTGTCGTAATCCGCGGGGTTGGCAAAGGTCAGAGCCAACACGCCCTGCTTTTTCAAATTCGTCTCATGGATACGGGCAAAGGATTTTGTGATCACGGCCGTGCACCCCAAGAAACGCGGAGACATCGCCGCATGTTCCCGGGACGAACCTTCACCGTAGTTTTCATCACCGATGATAATCCATCCTTTATGGGCCTTTTGGTATTCGCGGGCGATCTTCGCAAACTCCTGACCGGCCTGGGCGGTCAGTTGGTTTTTGCCTTTTCCGATTTCCCCGGTATAGGCGTTATCCGCGCCCAAAAGCATATTGTTAGAGATGTTGTCCAAGTGACCGCGGTACTTCAACCAAGGTCCGCCCGGAGAGATGTGATCGGTCGTGCACTTGCCTTTGGCTTTGGCCAGAACCAACTGATCCACAAAGTCTTTGCCATCCCATTTGGAGAAAGGCTGCAGAAGTTGCAGACGATCCGAGGTCGGGCTCACGGCCACTTTGGCCTCTTTGCCGGCAGGACGCTGGTAGCCTTCCACATCCGGAACAAAACCTTTGGCCGGCAGTTCCGGCGCCTCGGGGGCTTTCAGCTTCACTTTGCCTTTAGGAGTTTCCAACTCATCCACCATGGGATTGAAATCCAAACGTCCGGCCAAGCCCAAGGCCATCACCAACTCGGGAGAACCGATAAAGGCCAAGGTCTCAGCGTTCGAGTCATTACGACCGCGGAAGTTGCGGTTGAAAGAGGTCACGATGGTGTTCTTTTCCCCGGACTTCACGTCATCGCGTTTCCACTGCCCAATGCAAGGACCGCAGGCATTTGCCAAAACAGTGGCGCCCACATCATTAAGGATTGCCATCTGACCATCACGCTCAATGGTGTTCTGGATCTGAGTGGATCCCGGGCTCACCAAAAACGGCTGCTGCATTTTCACGCCATTATCCATTGCTTGTCTGGCCACGAACGTTGCGCGGCCGATGTCTTCATAAGAAGAGTTGGTGCAAGAGCCCACCAGGGCCGAAGACAATTTTGTCGGCCAGCCTTTTTCTTTGGCTTCTTTTGCAATCGCAGAGATGGGGCGAGCGATATCGGGAGAGTGAGGTCCCACCAGGTGCGGTTCCAAAGCCGAAAGATCAATTTCATAAACTTCATCAAAGTACTTCTTCGGATCCGCAGCCACTTCCGCATCCGCCGTCAGAATATCCACGTTTTGATCCGCCACCGCCGCGAGTTCCGCGCGGTTGGTCGCCATCAGGTAGGACTTCATGCGCTCATCATAAGGGAAGACAGAGCAGGTCGCGCCCAGCTCCGCTCCCATATTGGTGATCGTCGCTTTGCCGGTGCAGGAAATGGACTTGGTGCCTTCGCCGAAGTACTCAACGATCTTGTCAGTTCCGCCTTTAACTGTGAGCATTCCGCAAAGCTTTAAGATCACGTCTTTCGCGGAGGTCCACCCATTCATTTTGCCTTTTAAGTGCACCCCGATGAGTTTGGGGTTTTTGACTTCCCAAGCAAGACCCGACATCACGTCAGAGGCATCCGATCCCCCGACACCAATCGCACACATGCCAAGACCGCCGGCATTGGGAGTGTGGGAGTCTGTGCCGATAATCAAACCGCCGGGGAAGGCGTAGTTTTCAAGGATCACTTGGTGAATGATCCCGGCGCCGGGTTTCCAGAAACCGATATTGTAACGGGAGGTGGCTGTCGCCAGGAAGTTGAACACTTCTTCATTCACTTTATTGGAGGCAGCCATGTCTTCGGCCTTGCCATGATAAGCCTGGATCAAGTGATCGCAGTGAACTGTGGAGGGCACGGCCGCTTCCTCTTTGCCAGCCAGCATGAACTGCAAAAGCGCCATCTGTGCTGTGGCATCTTGCATGGCCACGCGGTCGGGACGAAGTTGCAGGAAGGAAGAACCTCGCACCAACTCCTGGTGTTGCGGATCATCCAAGTGACCAAACATCACTTTCTCCGCCAGAGTGAGGGGACGATTTAAACGTTTGCGGATCACCGCCAATCGTTCTTTGGATTTTGCATAGACATTTTTGACCATCTCAGGGGTGGTCTCGATTTTTGCCGCCATATTTGAGCCTCTTTTTTGAACGGTCTAGGGACCGGTCCGGTTTACCAGTTGGTAAGTTAAGTTACCTGTTGATTCACAGGAATTTTTCGCACTGATGTTAATGAAAATCAGCTGAAAGCTCAATCTTTAGGGCGACTTACGCGGGAGGTCGATCAAGTTCTTAGAACTCGCCAAAATCCTCATCAAAATCGGAGTCTGGCAAAGGGGGTGGCGGCGGATACGCGCTAGAGTCCCAGCTCTCATTGAGGCCATTATGGGCGCGATCCTCAAAGTGAGGAGGCTCCCCAAAGGAGGTGGAGGGCGAGGAAGAGGGAGGAAGGGGATTAGCCCCTGTATTTCCCCCGGCCGTCGAGCCGCGGAAGCGTCCGACCCCACCTTTCGGAGGCGCGGGGAACTGGGCCATGGCGCTGGCCTGAAGCTTTTTGATATCTTTTTTCAATTGCGGACAGTTGGAGGCTTTGTCCATCACGTTAAAGAAGTCTTTGGCAGACACCATGCGCATCTCATAGGCGGCTTGCAGGTCTTGGAAGGCGGACTTTGCCAGGGCGTCCGTATCAATGCACTTCATTGCTTGACGATCGCTCAGCTTGGCAAAAGCAGAAGGAGCCGTGGCAAAAGCCAAAATCAGAGCTAATAAAAGTGTTTTCATCAAATCCTCCAAACCCTCTTTTTCAGAGTCCGGCCTTAAGACCAACAAAATAAGTGCCATTTCAAAGGAAAGCAAATGCCTTTTGAGCGATACTTTCGTGTCTAGATTTTCATCGCGTGACATTTTTCAGCCTGATGACGCAGAAGGATCGGCCCCCTTCCCCTCCCTCTGCCAAGAGGGAAACTGCGGATCCATAAGAAAATCTTATACGTCCGATCTAAACAATCGTCTTGAGAGACCCCGCTTTTTTTGATGAAACAAACCTCAGGGAAAAGGGGGACCAATGACACGATCACTACTCACCACCGGCTTACTCAGCACCGCACTTGCACTCACGGCCTGCACAAAGACGGCGCCTGATCAGGCCGGGGTCGTCGAGAAGCCCAGCCAAACAACCGCAAACATTGTCAACGGCGAGGCCGTCACCACCAATGAAGACCTGGCAAAAACCACCGTGCAGATTTACACCTTTCAAATAGAAAGGGACCTCTATGGAAAAATGGCGATCACAGGGGTGAGTTCCTGCACCGGCACCCTTCTGGCAGAGGACATTCTTCTGACCGCTGCTCACTGCACCTCTGCCAACCCCTTTTATATGTTCCTTTACTTCTCAACAGAAGCTCCTAAAGATCTCAATTCCTTTATCGATTCCATCCCCACCAATCCCCTGGTCCGTCGGGTGGTGGGAGGCAAAGTGGGTGACAACTGGCCCCTTCTTGACGACTCCAAAGAGAGTGATTGGGGGGACATCGCCCTCCTCAAGTTCATGGGAGGCCTGCCGGAAGGGTATCAAAGAGCCGCCCTCTTACCGGACACGGAAAGTCTTCATGAGCAGCAAGCCATCACCCTGGCCGGTTATGGCTTAACCGATGGAGTGAAACAGACCCGTTCCACAAAACTCTTAAAAGTCGACGTGAGTATTCTTGATCCAAAATTCAGCGGCACAGAAATGCTGATTGACTCCGGCTTGAAAGGCCCTTGCCACGGGGACTCGGGAGGACCGGCTTACGTCAGCGACTCGATGGGACAAAAATACGTGGCCGGCGTCACCAGCCGGGCGGATGCAAAAACAGACCCTAAAGGTCTTTGCACCGGTGATACGGTTTACACGAAAGTTCAGCCATATGCGGGATGGATTCAGAAATCCGTTCAACTTCTCCAGTCACCAAACTTCAGACCGGAGTTGATTCCGCAGCCTCAGGGGGGATAAAAAAAGGGGCTCCGCAAGGAGCCCCTTTTTTTATACGTAGGAACCACGTTTGATTTTTTCCAGAATGATTTTCTCGGTTTTGATGGGATCCTTCGGATCCACCGAGAAATAACTTTGCTGTTCACAACGGATTTTCTCTTTGATCAAAAAGCGCAGAATGTCCGACAAGGTTTTGTTTTTCTTATCCAGGAAGAAGGGGTCATTTTCCAAAGCGTCTTTCGCCTTTTTCAAGGCGCGCGCCTCCGCCGGATCCGACTCCTTCACTTTGTAGCTGAATAAATCATACTTCTTCACATCCTCAGGCAACACCCCCAAGAACCTTACATTCGGCGCGGAGAAGTCCGCATTACGAATCAACGAGGCGGCGGAGCCCGCTTTCAAGGTACGATAGATGTTTTGCATCGTGTACGCATCCAGATCCCCGAAGAAGTACATCGGCACATCCAGTTGCTCCTGGATCAACTTACACCAGCCACGCACACCGTTGGAGGGAACCCCTTGGGCGCCCATCAAAATGCAGTTATTGCGTTTGGTAAAGCCCATCGTCGCCAGAGTATTGGCGGTACCTTCAGATTCGACAATCAAGCAGAAGTCGATTTTTTTCTTGGCTTTTAACTTCAGCGACTGGGGTTTGTTCTTCGGCTGAAACGGCGAGGTCCCCAAGGTCGAGAGATCAATCACGGCCTTATCCCCGTCCGGCAAAGTCTCCGTCACCACCAACTGCTGTGAATAAGTCTGACCGCCGCGATCATTCGCAAAACAGTTCAACTCCTCACGGTACACCTGAAGCATGTCGCCGATAAAATCGATAATGGCGTCCGACTCAGGCTGATCTTCGAAATCCAATGGCCTCAATCTCGTATTGCCTTTAATCAAACCCTTCGCCACGTAATACAATTCACGCTTGGTATTTACGGTGCCCACCTCGAGGTTTCGCAACAGAATCTCAAGCATAAAGACCACGCGAGCGAGTTTTTGCACGGAAGACACGTTCAGTTCCGTGCGAACCATCTTGTCACCCGGGGTCAGGTAGCCCACCTTCGGATTGTAGAAGGAATTATCCAAAGATGTCTTCACCGCTTCCAAAACGGGGCGCTTGGAGTTCTCCAGATCCTTCAACATTTTTTCCGCCAGGATTTTGGCTTCCTTGGGGATATCTATTTTCAATTCACGAATGGCTATTAATTTTGCCATTATTTACCACCCTTCTTTGTACCCGCTTTTTTGGTAGTGGCTTTTTTAGTCGTACCTTGGGGGGCCGCTTCGGCTTCCTCCGCGATTTCTTCTGAAGAGATCACGTCCACCTCTCCCCCTTCCTCTTCATGAGCGATGCCTTTTTGCCGGTCCTTTTTCTTTTGCGCGAGCAATTTACTTTCGGCTTCTTCCAGATCCGCTATGGCGGCTTCTGACTCACGGCCGAGAAGCTTTTTCAAACCCTCCTCGGCTTTTTTCTTGCGGGAGTCCGGCGCCCCCACGATGCTTGCCAAGCCCTCCACCAGAATCGGTCCGAACTGCTCAATATGCGCGAGCTTTCTTTCAAGATCCGCTTCTTTGAATTCCTTTTTGATGTGGCGGGATAATTTTTGCCCGGCCTGAATCAAAGCCAGACGGATTTCCGCCACCAGTTCTTCAGAGGCATCAATGGTTTCTTTGGAAGCATTTTTAAATTTAATGAATGGAGACACCACCGACACCGCAAAGATGTAGGGTCCCAGGGGCAGGCTGTCTTTCGGTTGCGCAAGACCATAGGCCTTCCAGTTCACGGACTCAATCGCCCAGGTGATCGCACAGCCAGATTTATCAAACTGCAAAGGCACCCGGTTGGCAAAACGCAATAACTGCACCGGCGCATCCGCCTCCGTCTGGCGGGTTTTAAAGCGCGCCAAAGCGACCTCCACCACCACCGGTTTGAAGTCACAAATACAAGGTTTGCGCGTCACCACCGCAAAGAAGTCAATCTCGCCAAGCCGCTGAATGGACTTGGACAAGGCTTCCTCCCCCACGGTCAAAACCGACTTGGTGGAAGGCGCCATGAGTTCCGTCGCTTGCACCGCTTGGAAGGCCTTTTTAAAATCCTCTTCGCTCAGCGAGGTCAGGGGCTTTTCCACCAGGGTCTTGGGAAGGCCGTTTTTTACAAAATCATTCACGGACTGGTCAGAAATCCGGGAAAAACCGGTTTTCAGGAACTTTGAGAGCGGCACTTTTCCGAACAAAGTGGCGTGAGTAATGAATTCCCCCAGCTTAAACGTGTGGGGGTGGGGCAAAGTCGCCTCCGGCAGCACGGGAGATTCGGTGCTCACCCGGTTGATGGTCACGAAATCGTTTTCCATCAGTTTGTAAGTAAGGGTCATGTGCGGGTTCACCAGCACGGTGCCTTCAATATAAGTGAGCAAGCCCCCGTCCCCGTTGAGCTGAATGCGCCCGTCCAGAACAAATTCCACCCGGGTTCCGTGCGCACGGTCCCAGTCGATGCTCTCTTTGTTTCTCAGAATCCCGGTGTTGGACTTGATATCCACATCCACTTGGGCGGACACGGCTTTTCGCATATTTTTTGTTTTTGAAATCACTTGCACGCCCCGGGCATTGGTCATTTGCGCCCAGGTGGTGGCGGCGGAGATCCCGATCCCCTGCTGCCCGCGGGAGCACTGTCCCCGACCGAATTTAGAAGACGCGAGATACTCCCCGTAAACCTTCGCCAGGTCGTTGGCATCGATACCAGGCCCGTTATCCTCGACGACAATTTTGATCAAATCCGTATTCTTCGTGGATCCGGACCCCACCTTGGTCACCTCAATCAGAAGATCCGGTAAAATCTTGGCCGATTCGCAGGCATCGAGGGAGTTATCGACAGCCTCTTTCAGGGTGGTTAGAACGGCCTTCAGCGGTGAAGAAAAACCGACCTGTTGCAGGTTTTTCGCAAAATATTCTGCTGTGCTGCTTTTGGTAATTTTACTCACAGTTAATAGTTTCCTTCTAATTTCAATATGTTAGACAAATGAACGATATAAGGCCTATCAAGCACCTAGTTCTAGGTTAAGCCTATTGCAGGGTGTTAAAGCAAGACTTTTGAATGAGGGGCTTATTTTTTGATCACGCGGCGCAGCTCAGCAAAGAAGCTATTCGTCTTCCGAGGTCCCCTGTTTTTTTCGCTCTTCATCCATGCGTTCCATGGTGATTTCAACGGAAAGCTTGTAGCCTTTTTTGGTATTGCAGTCCTTGCAAGAAGGCACACAGTTTTTCTTGTTGGATTTCCCCCCGCGGGCTACGGGAATCAGATGATCCATCGTCAGTTCTTGGGGGTTAAAGCGTTCTTTACAATGGTAGCAAATCCCTTGGCCGACTTGCTGGCGCCACCATTGGGACTGGCGCAGTTCGCGGGCCTTCGCTTTTTCACGCTTTTGGTGCTCGGCACTGGCTGCTTGAAATAGTATACTCATATCGTCAAACGAGTATACCACAAGGAGAGCTTATGGCCAAAACAGAAGTTGCCACTCTTGCCGGAGGATGTTTTTGGGGCATGGAAGATCTTTTCAGAAAGCTGCCGGGTTACCTGCGCAGTGAGGTCGGTTATACCGGGGGAAGCACTTCCAATCCCGTCTATGAGCAGGTCAAGACAGGCCGGACCGGCCACGCCGAAGCCCTGCAGATTGAATTTGATCCGGAGGTTTTGAGTTACGAAAACCTTCTTTTGTTTTTCTTTAAAATCCATGATCCCACCACCCAAGACCAGCAAGGAAATGATATCGGGAGCCAGTACCGGTCCGCGATTTTTTATCACTCTGAAGCGCAAAAGCAGACGGCAGAAAAAGTGATCGCCCGGGTCAATCAATCCGGCGCTTGGGGACGGCCGGTCGTCACCCGCCTGGAAAAAGCCGGTCCTTTTTACCGCGCCGAGGACGATCATCAGGATTACCTGGAAAAGCACCCCCACGGCTACACCTGCCACTTCCCCAGAAATATTCAATTCTAGGGAACTAAACAGAAGGCCGTGGTTTATGGAGAAAAGGTCAATTCGGAATGGAAGCGGGGCTTGATATGATAAAGCCTTCAGGGGGTGACCATGTCCGTACTACTTGCTTTCCTCTATTCTGAGGAAAAAATCGCCAAGGAAGTTTTAGAGGAGGTCGAAAAGCTGGTTCGCGAAGGCCAACTCGACCTGGAAGACGCCTGTGCCTTGACCAAGGACGTCCGTAGCAAAGTGCAACTGCATCAGGAAAACGACCTGTCTCTGCTGGGAGCGGTGGCGGGACTCGCCCTGGGGACATTTTTGGGGTGGTTCATCTGGCTTCCTTATCTGGGAATTCCCGGAGCTCTGTTGGGAGCACTGGCCGGTAAGAGCAGTGACCGTGGCATTAGAGACGATCAGATGCGAGACCTGGGCCGGGAAATGCGCCCCCAAACCTCGGCTCTGTTTCTGCTCTTAAGGAGCACTTCCGTGGACAGGGCCCTGGAGCTGCTCTCCCCGTACGGCGGAAGAATATTCCACACCTCTTTGAGCAAGCCTGAAGAGGCGGAGCTTGAGGAGAAGCTGGATATAATGCGAGATCAGAAAAGGCCGGAGACCGAGAGGTCTCCGGAGTTGTATGATTAGAAACGGTTTCCGGATAAAGCCACGGGATTGCTGCCGATGACCCGCACGAGGAGATTGGTGAAATCCCCCATGGCTTCCGCGCGCATCTCGATGGCGACGACCTGATCAGGGATATTCAGATTCTCCGAGGTTCTGACAGAGTAGAGAAGACCGGTCTGGCTGAGGTCCCGCACGAGGTAGCGGTAACCGCTGCGGGTCACAAGGGCGGCTTCATGCACAACCACGGCGCCACTCATCACTTGAACCTGAACAAAGTCCAAACGAACCGGCGAGTGAAGATTCACACGCAACCACTCCCCACCGGGCCGGCGCAGGAGGGAGTTAAAAATAATGCTGGATTCAGCACGGCTCGGCGGCGGATTGTAGGGCGGAGGCTGCGGCGGCTGAGGGTAAGACGGCGGATAGGGAGGTTGATACGGAGGTTGAGCCGGCGGATAATAAGGATCCGGTCTTCCGTGATGATCGTGATGTCCCCAGCGCTCGCCGCGCCGGTCTCCACGACGGTCCCCCCATGGGTCCCGTTCATCGCGGGGGTCTCTGTAAGGCCCCCCACCGCGTCTCTCTTCGCAGCGAGGGTCATTATAGCGGCAGTCGGGGCCATTATATCCCCCACGTCCGCCTCCACGCCCTTCTTGCCAGGGATGAGCTTGAGCAAAACCGCCCAGAATCAAGGTGCTCAGCACCAGGATGTTTTTTGATAAATTCAGAGGTTTCATTTTGTCTCCTTTTTTCTCACGGGAGGGGAATTCTACAAACTCCGTGCCGCCGCAATTAAGGCCAAAATGATCCCAGCCTGGAACAAAAAACCCCACGGCGAAAGGAAAGAGCCTCACAAGGAGAGCCTGCAAGCTCGTCCCCTCCTCAACCCTGCCGCCGCCGCCATCATCCAGCCAAGCAGGTCTTAAAGTCTGCGCCGGGTGAAGCTCTCCTGGCGGTATTTGTAAGCATTGTGAGCAGCACAGAGGACCTGCAGGTTGGTTTTGTCGTTTGTGCCCCCAGCCCAGCGGGGTTTGCGGTGATCCACTTGCAGGCAAAAGGTGCTGCCACAGCGCTTGCCCGTGCGGGAATCGGTGAACTCGCAACCGTGGGGAGTTTTCGTGAGAAGCTCCCGCCGGAGCCGGGGCGTGAGGGTTTTGGGAGACGAGCCTTTGGTGTTGCACTCAGTCACCGCATCGGTGGTGGCGGGTTCAACGGAGGTGGGCTTTTTAGAAATATTCTTCTCCGGTTTTTTCTTTTCCAAAGAGCCTGGCTTCTTTTTTAAATACTGAGTGGCAAGCACTTCTAAAACACTGCCCCAGGAAATCTCCTGATGCTGCTGCTTTAAGGCAGGGATTAAGCTCTCTTTGCATTTAAGCAAAACCTCATGCTGAGCTTTGGTGAGCGTGAGCTCGAGCCTCACCGAGGCATCTCTTTGCACTTTCTGGGTGTCGGTTTTCTTAAGGGGAATCTCCAGCGCCTCCGAAAGAATCTGCTGGCTTTCCGGCAAAGATTTTTGACTGATCTTTGCAATCAGCTCCGCTTTCTTTTCAGAGGAGACTTTCCTTTGCTCCCGGCGTTCTTTGTCTTTGAGAGCCCGGCTCAGCTCCCCAATCTGGGAGAGATTCACATTCCCCGCTTGAATCTCTTGTGAGAGCGAGGGGACGTCTTTGAGCAGTCTGGCCGCTTCCAGGCGTCTCAGCGCGGCAGAACCTGAGTATTTCATTTCTTGTACCAGGTAGGCGTACATCGAAGAGTAGGCTTTTGCGAGATAGAGCTCCCGGCGTTCCACTTCTTTGATATGCTCTAAAATCACATGCAGAAGTGTTCTCTCTTTTTGCACCAGATCTTTCAGACGGGTTTCTAAGGCCTCGTTACTGAGTTGAGAAAGGGGATTCATGGCGGGGGCTCCTTTTAAAAAATAATTTAAACGAAGAGGTTTTTTCTTCCCAAGAGAGGCTTTGAAAAAGCCCCTCTTGAGAGAGGGGTTAAAACCTCTTTCATCTTTAAACAAAAAATATATACCACAGGAATTTCTAAGGCCTTTTGAAGACAGGACGAGAGGTCTTTAGAATGGGGGTTGAAGCCTCCAGAAAGGCTCTGAGAGGCCTTAAGAAAGATCTTCTCCTTGAAAAAAGCTTCGAGGGCTCTCTCTTCAAGCGCCTTGCCAGGATTAAAAACCCCGAGACCCCGTCAAGGATTTTATTAAATTATTTTTGTTTATCATTGCAGCCAGTCACCGCATCGGTGGTAACTTCAAGAAGGGAACTCAGCGTCTAGGGTGTGATAAAACGAAGATCTACGCTCCATCACCAATGCGAGGGTGAAATCAAACCCCCACCCCGTCACCGGACCGGGAGTGACCGCGAAAGACTCTCTTTCCTCTCAGGCGATGAAAGCGCCCCAGACCCCAAGTCCAACAACCCAGAATCCAGAATTCCGAATCCAGATCAGAACCCCGTGTTCCGAATACAGAATTCCGAATAACCCTGCAGTTACCGCTTCCGCAAAAGCCGTCTTAAGGCTCACTTCCCCACAGGGTAGTACAGGCGATTATCCCACATTCCTTCATTGAAGTACTGGATCGAGGCCTTCAACCGTTTCAGCAACTCTAACCGGCGCTCCGGGGCCTCCTGCACCGGCGTGGTTTCCGCCGCATCGGCAAGCGAATACATCTTCGCTTCGCCCCCCACAGGCCAATCCAGAAAGTAATCCTTGGCCGCCAGGAAATAGCGCCCGTCCAAGTACAAAGTCGCCGTGCGGTCCCCCGGGCGGAAAACAGAACGGCCCAGATAATTCATTTCCTTGTTCTCCATCCCCAGAAAATCCATGACCGAGGGCAGGATATCGATCTGCTGCACCACCTGCTCCCGGTCCACCCCTGAGGGCCAAGAATACCTCGGGTGATAAAACAAAACCGGCACCCGGAAGCGCGCCAACTCATTTTCATTCTCAGGGCGGTAAGTGGCGCCGGTGTGATCGGCCGTGATCACGAACAAGGTGTCCTTAAACCAGGGGGCCTTCTCGGCTTCGGCAAAGAAACGGCGAAGAGAATAATCCGCATAACCCACGCTCTCCAAAATCTCCTTGGGCCCTTTAGGAAACTTCCCCTGATACGGGTCCGGGATGCGGTAGGGGTTGTGGGAGCTCAACGTAAAGACCGCGGCCAAAAAAGGAGAGGGCGTCTGGTCCAAAGTGGTTTTCATAAATTGCAAAAAAGGCTCGTCGAAAATCCCCCAGGTGCCGTCGTTATCCGCCGGCTGGGGGTATTCGTTGGCCCCGTAATAACGCTCAAAACCGGCGCTCTTGGCAAAGGAGTCAAAATACATGGTGCCGTTATTGCCGCCATGGAAAAAGGCCGTGGGGTATTTTTTGGCCCCGAGAAGGCTTCCCAAGCCCACAAAGTAATTGGAGGAAAAATGGGAAGAGATAAAAGGCTCATTCATCATCGCCGGGATTCCGGCCGTGACCGCCGCCACCCCTTCAATGGAGCGCCGGGCGTTGGCAAAGCCGTTTTTGAAGAACAAACTCTTTTTCGCCAACTCATCCAAGAACGGCGTGTAACCCCCGCCCCCGTTCACCTCGCCCATGTACTCAAGGCTGAAGCTCTCAAGCAGGATCACCACCACGTTCTGCGGCTTTAAAGGCCGACGCCCCTCTAACAGCGAAGCTCCGGGCAAAGCCCCGTTTAAATTTTTCAGCATGTCCCGCCGATCCTGGAAATAAACCGCTTTTGGAAGACTCTGCGCCCCGTAACTTTTCACAAAAGTAAAGGTCGAATTTAAAACAAGGTTATTCAACACCGGCGCCGCGAACAGGTGGGCATTGACGATATTCAGGGGCTTTTTTTGCAGCCCCCCGCGCACCCCGATAATGGTGAGGGCCAGAACCACAAAAACCGCCGTGCCATAGTAGTAGGGTTCCCGCCCGGAAGGCAGTAAATAAACCCTCTTGGGGGAGCGACGCAGGATCCGCCAACTGGCCCAGAGCATGACGGCCATCAAAAGAACATTCACGAAAGCCAGAAGACCGTAAGAGGCTAGGATCGCCCCCAGTTTGCTATCCATCTCGCTCACGATAAAAAGGGCGTCATAGGAAAACCGCCGCCCCACAAAATTAATAAATTCCGTGTCACCGAGATTCATAACCATGAAGGCCAGAAACGGCGGCGCAAACAGGAGAAAGGCCCCCGCGGACCAGATCTGATGACGTTTCCCCGACCAGGGCCAGAAGCTCCATAAGATCACCGGGGTTAAGGTGATGCAAATGGCCGCGATATCAAAGCGAAAGCCCATAAAAAAGGCCCAGAGCAGATCCGCGACCTCCTTGGTTTTGTACTGGGGCCAGTTCCAAACCACAAACTCAATGCGTGCGAGAAAATAAAATGCCAACGAAAGGGCGGCCAATGACAGAATTTTTTCAAAACGATGCAGAAACTGAACCATGTCTCGTTTTACTCTTGGAGGAAGCCCACTGTCACCTGCTCAGTTAGCTCTTGCGCCATAAATGGCCTTCTGGTAGAAAATTCCCCTATGACACCACAAGAAATGAAAGATCGTTTAGCCCAAGCTTATCCCGAGGGGTCTGTTGAAGTCATTGACTTGACCGGCACTCAGGATCACTACGAAGTCTGCGTTGAAAGCCCCCGTTTTGCCGGCCTCTCGCGGATTCAGCAACATCAGCACGTGATGGCGGTCTTCGGGCCTGAGCTTAAAACCGGCGAGGTTCACGCCCTTTCCATTAAAACCAAAGTTAAATCCTAGAGGAGTATCCCATGTCCACGACCCACGAACGTATCGAAAAGATTTTAACCGAAAACAAGATCGTGCTTTTCATGAAAGGCACGCAAAATTTCCCGATGTGCGGTTTTTCCGCCCGCGCCTGCAACATTCTCCAGGACCTGGGCGTGGAGTTCCATGATGTGAACATCCTCGAAGACGAAGATCTCCGCCAGGGCATTAAAGACTACGGCAACTGGCCGACCATCCCCCAGCTCTACATTAATAAGCAGCTTGTGGGCGGCAGTGATATCATGATGGAAATGTACCAAAGCGGCGAATTGCAAGAGCTTTTGAAGAAGTAAGCGATGAAGTGCAATCTCGCCCTCTGGGACCGCCTGCTTCGTTTCATCCTCGGGGTGGTCCTGACAACTTATGCCGTGGCCGGGGGGCCGATCTGGGCCTTTGGCGGCATTTATTTTATTTTTACCGCCGCCTGGGGATTTTGCCCGATGCTGGCCACTCTGAAAATCCGCACCCTGCGTGAGGAAAAAAGAGCCCCGCGAATCAATCCCTTTGAAGAACAATCATAACCAACCTTCGTAAAAGGTTATTTCTCCCCGGAAAGGATTTCGGATGATGAGCCCCACCTTACAACTCCCTGATCTGGCCACCCTCCTTCCCAGTGATCAAGTCAAAACAGATGCGGAGTCTTTAAAGTATTACGGAAAAGACTGGACCACTTACTTTGACATCAAAGCCTCGGCCATTCTCTTCCCCCGCAGCACCGAAGAGGTCGTCAAGATCGTGAAGTGGGCCCGGCAGCACAAAATCGCCCTGGTCCCCTCTGGCGGGCGCACGGGCCTGAGCGGGGCCGCAGTCGCCACGCAAGGCGAAGTGGTGGTTTCTTTTGAACAAATGAACCAGATCCTGAACTTCAATGTCACAGACCAGACGGTGCTATGCCAGGCCGGAGTGGTCACCGAAGCTTTGCAGGAGTTCGCCAAATCCAAGAATCTCTCTTATCCCGTGGACTTTGCCGCCAGCGGTTCTTCCCAGATCGGCGGCAATATCGCCACCAATGCCGGCGGCATCAAGGTTCTGCGCTATGGCCTGACCCGGGACTGGGTGGCGGGCCTCAAGGTGGTCACCGGCACCGGCGACGTCCTGGAGCTGAATAACGGCCTGGTGAAAAACGCCACCGGCTTGGATCTGCGCCATCTTTTTATCGGCAGCGAGGGCATGCTGGGTTTTATCACCGAGTGCATGATCCGCCTGGCGCCGCCGCCGCCGCCCTTAAAGGTCATGGTCCTGGGAGTGCCCAGCCTTGATGCGGTCATGAAGATCTTTGCCCAGTTTAAGTTGAACACCACGCTGGTGGCCTTTGAGATGTTCTCAGACAAGGCCCTTAAGCATGTGATAGCCAATACCGGCCTGCCCCGGCCTTTTGAGACCGAAACACCCTTTTATGTCCTGACCGAGGTGGAATCCCGTAACGAGCAGGACGAGGAACAGGCGCTGAATGTATTTGAGAAATGCCTTTTGGAGGGCTGGGTTTCTGACGGCGTGATCAGCCAATCCGAAACACAGGCGGCCAACTTCTGGCGCCTGCGCGAAGACATCAGCGAGTCCCTGGCCAAACACTCCCCTTACAAAAATGACATCTCCGTAGCGATCTCCCAGGTGCCCAGCCTGATGAGTGAACTGGATCAGATTCTCGCCAAGGCCTACCCGAGCTGGGAAGTGGTGTGGTTCGGACATATCGGGGATGGAAACCTGCATATCAATATTCTGCGCCCGGAGGGACTGAGCAAAGAAGACTTCGTCAAGGAGTGCCGCAAAGTCGACGTTCTGGTGTTTGAAGCCATCATGAAGCACAAAGGCTCGATCTCCGCGGAACACGGCGTGGGCCTGACCAAGAAGCCTTTCTTAAGGTTCACCCGCTCCCAGGCGGAGATTGAAATGATGAAAGGGATCAAAAAGGTCTTTGATCCCGACCTCATCATGAACCCCGGCAAGGTGCTGGATCTTTAAAGAACTAGTGCGTGACCCGCGGGCCCTCGGCTTCGGCCTGAGGTGCCAGGGGATGGGCCTCCGCAGTCCCTTCGGCAAAGAGCTGAATCATTTTTTTATTAAAGGCGGGAATGTCATCCGGCTTGCGGCTGGTGACAAGCCCCCTATCCACCACGACCTCTTGATCCACCCACTCGGCCCCGGCATTGAGCAAGTCTGTTTTGAGAGAAGGCCAGGAGGTCATTTTCTTTCCGGCCACCATTCCCGTTTCAATCAAAGTCTGAGGGCCATGACAGATGGCCGCCACGGGCTTGCCGGATTCCATAAAGTTCAGAACAAAGTCCACAGCCTTGGGCTCGATACGAAGACGGTCCGGGTTGATCACCCCTCCGGGCAGCATCAACGCATCAAACTCCTCCGGCGACACGTCCCCAAGAACAGCATCCACCTTGATTTTTTTACCCCAATCTTTATGGTCCCAGCCTTTGATATCGCCGGCCTTTAACGAGACCACTTGCACATCGGCCCCGGCTTTTTCCAAAGCCTTGAGGGGTTCAAAAAGCTCCGACTGCTCGAAGCCGTCCGTGGCCAATATGGCAACTTTTTTACCCTTGAGTTCCTTAGACATGGAAGTCCTCCTTCTCGCAAGAATTCCCCCCCAGCTTAAGCCGCGGGTGTGAAGAAAACCTGACGATCAAGTGACGTTTCCGGAATAGGTTCCCGGGCTAGTAGACAACCCGGGTGCGAATGCTGCGGCTGAGATACTGAATTTCGTCAGCCAGCTGTTGTGCGTGGGGGGAGTTTAAATCCATTACCATGTAGCCGATTTTCTCATCGGTTGAAAGAAACTGGGCTTCGATATTAGCGCCTTGTTTGGAAATAATGCCGTTGATTTCCCCTAAAACTCCAGGCTCATTGCGATGGACATTCAGAATGCGCGAAGTGCCTTGTTTGACCGGCAAATCCACATTCGGAAAATTCACCGCCCCGCTGCTGGAGCCGATCTTAAGGTAGCGCCGGAAGCTTTCCGCCACTTCCACGCCGATGGCAAACTGGGCCTCTTCCGTGCTGCCGCCGATATGCGGGGTGAGGATCACGTTGGAGAGATTTTGCAGGGGGGAAACAAATTTTTCCTTGTTGGAGGCAGGCTCTTCCGGGAACACGTCAATCGCGCAACCGGCCAGATGATTGGATTTAAGCGCCGCCACCAAATCCTCAATCACGACCACAGTGCCGCGGCTGGCGTTGATCAGATAAGAGCCCTTTTTCATGTGATCGAGTTCCCGCGCTCCGATCATGTCTTTGGTGCGGGGGGTTTCAGGCACATGCAGGCTCACGAAATCCGAATGGCGTAAAAGATCATCCAAAGACGATTTTGATTGGGCATTACCCAGGGGAAGTTTTTTAACCACGTCATAAAAAATCACGCGCATCCCCAGATCCTCCGCCAGAATGCTGACCTGGCTTCCGATATGCCCGTAACCCACAATGCCCAGGGTCTTGCCGCGCACCTCGCGCGAGCCCACCGCGCTCTTCATCCACTCCCCTTTATGCGCCAAGGTGTTGCGATCCCCGAGCTGGCGTGAAAGTGCGATCATTTCCGCGATCACCAGCTCCGCCACGCTGCGGGTGTTGGAGTGAGGGGCGTTGAACACCGGAATGCCCTCTTGGCGCGCGGCTTTGAGGTTGATCTGATTGGTGCCGATGCAAAAGGCGCCGACCGCAAAAAGATGGGGATTTTTTTCGAAGACCTTGGCCGTCAGCTCGGTCTTCGAACGGATGCCCACGGCCTGATAATGGGGCAGGAGATTCAAAAGCTCATCCTCTGAGGGAGCGTGGGACAAGAGGTCGACTTTGAAGCCCTCCTCCTCCAGCCTTTCCTTGGCAACGTGATGGATATTTTCAACCAAAAGTATTTTCAGAGAATTTGAATTCATACCGCAGGCCTCCCTCGAAAGAAGTCTACCGAGTTTCGAAAATTTCACAAGTTTTTAAGTTCAAGAAAAACCCTCCCTCTCCCTTAACGTCACGCAATAAGGGTAGCCAAATCTTTGTGTGGACGCGATGATCCTAGCATGAAAACCCATAGAGCATTCCATCTACTGGTTGTCGATGACGACCCCTTGATTCATCAATCTTTGAAACTCTGTGTTTCCGCGCCCTGGAAAATCACCTCCGTTTCTAAAAAAGAGCTTGTCCCCTACACCACGTTTTTTCATGCCGCCATGGTGGACATGCACTTAACCCTGGGAAGCAAAGAGCCTGAGGGTGTCGGCGTTATTGAGCGCCTCACCAAACACAATCCGCAATTGGAAGTCGTGGCGATGTCCGGTGATTTGGACCGCCAGTTGATGGAACAATGCTTGAAAGTCGGCGCCCAGCGCTTTCTCGCAAAGCCGCTGCAGTCGGAGGAAGTTCTCCTGGTTCTCAACAAGATTGAAGCTTACTGGAGCATTCGCAATCTGGATTCCCAAGGCAAAAGCCTCTCTTGGGTGGGGGCCGGCCCGGCCTCGCAAAAAATTAAAAAATCCATTGCCGATCTCAAAGGGGAAACAAAAACCATTTTAATCGAAGGGGAAACCGGCTGCGGCAAAGAAGTCGCGGCCCGCCTGCTCAACCAACAGGAAAACGAGCGCCCCTTTGTCAGCGTGAATATTTCCAGCATCCCGGAAAATCTTTTTGAATCGGAGCTCTTCGGTCATGTCAAAGGCGCTTTTACGGGAGCGGATCAAAACAAAATCGGCTTGGCCGAAGCGGCCCATGGCGGGGATCTTTTTCTCGATGAAATCGAAGCCCTGCCTCTCTCGCAGCAGGTGAAGCTGCTGCGCTTTCTTGAATCCGGGGAAGTGCGACGGGTGGGAGCCAAAGACTCTTTCCACGTCCAGACCCGGGTGATTGTGGCCAGCAACCAGCCCCTCAAAAAACTCGTTGCCGAGGGGAAGTTCCGGGAAGACCTTTACTTCCGCCTCTGCGGCCAGCGCCTGGAGCTGGCGCCACTGAGAGAGCGCAAGGAGGACATCGCGGACCTCGCCAAAACTTTTCTGGAACAAGAGCGCCCGCGCCGGAACAAACAATTCACGGAAGATGGCCTGGCCGCCTTGCAAAAATACTCCTGGCCCGGCAACGTGCGGGAACTCAAACGAGTCTGTGAACAAATCAGCCTCACCTCCCCCCTTCCCTTTATCCGGGCCGAAGATGTGGAGGCCCTGTTAAAACCCGAGGGGCCCACGCAGAGCCCGTCCTCGGGGATGGCCGCACTTGCCGCAGGAAGCATCGACTTCAACCGCGGCTTAAGCGCCCTGGTGGAGGAGTTCGAAGCGGATTTGATTCGCGCCTGCCTTCGCACTTACAAAGATGTGGAGGCGGCCTCCAAAGTGTTCAAAGTCTCCCGCTCCAATCTCTACAAGAAAATCAAGGATTACAAGATCGACGAGGACGGCTTATGATGAGTGGCGCATTTTGGACCAGCCAGGTCTATCAGCAGACGGTGCTGATTGTTTTAAGTATTATTTTTATCGCCGGACTCATTGTTTATTTCTTTCGAAAACAAAATTATTACTTCAATGCCAGCTGGGCCAGCATTAAAAGCTGGCTCGTCGTCGCTCCGGTTCTGTTTTTCCTGATGGGCCTGCCTCCGCCCTTGCCCTTGATCGCCCTGGTGGTTCTGGCCATTATGGGAGCCAAGGTCTTTTTCCAAATCATGGGGATGTTCCACCGCAGTAACTTTGTTTTGATTTGTTACGCCGGGATCATCGCTTTGGGGGCCTGCGCCTATTTCAATCGCTTGGATATTTACAACGTGATGCCGATGATGGTTCTGGGGGCCTGCTGTCTGGTGCCCTTGGTCCGCGACAGTTACAAGCGCATGATCCAGTACATTTCTTTGACGCTCTTGGGGTTTATTTTCCTGGGCTGGTCGTTCATGCACCTGGGCCTGATTCTGCATTTCGAAAACGGGATCTACCAGCTGATGTATCTGGTGATCCTGACGGAGTTCTGCGATAACACAAACTTGGCTTTAGGCCGCTATATCGGAAACATCAAAATATTTCCCAAGCTCAACCAGCGCCGCACCCTGGGCGGCTTGATTGTGTCCGTGCTTTTAACCCTGGCCCTGGCCGCTGCCATGCGCTTTCTGCTTCCGGATGGATCGCAAAAATACTGGCTCACCGCCGGCTTGATTGCCAGCCTCGGGGGCTTTATCGGGGACTTGATTATGAGCGTGATCCGCCGGGACGCCGGTGTTAGAATCGTGGGGCCGTTTATCATCGGTCGGGGCGATTTCCTGCATCGCATGGACCGATTGATTTTTGTCGCGCCCATTTATTATTACCTGATGCTGGTGCTTCCGGATATTGTCTTATGAAGGATTGGAATTACGAAAACGAACAATGGACCAAGCTGCCGACCTATCTCAAGCATCTGCCCTTGTTCACCCGACACATCGATCTCTTCAGCGCCTTTATGCGCTTTATCTGGTCCATTGTTCTCAAGGACCTGATCTTTAAGTTTTATATCCGTTTGAAAGTCACCGGGGGCAGTATCGCGGAGATCCATAAAAAATATCCCCGCCTTTTGGTGATTTCCAATCACACAAGCCACCTGGATGCGACTTCCGTGGCCGCCGCCATCCCCCGCCGCTTCTGGCTGGATCTTTATATCGCCGCGGCCAAGGATTACTTTTTCACCAATCCTCTTTTTACTTTCTTCTCTAAACACTGTTTAGGCGCCATCCCCATTGACCGCAAAGACCGCCGGGGCGAGGCCATCAACCTGATCCTAAAGCTCCTCAGTGATTTGCCCCGCATCTGGCTGATTATCTTTCCTGAGGGAACACGCTCCAAGAGCGGAAAAATCCAGGAGTTCAAACGCGGCATTGGTATTTTTTCGGAACGCACGCAAACGCCGATTCTCTTTCTCTACATCGAGGGCAATGCGGATCTCTGGCCCAAGGGGAAACTTTTTCCGAAACCTGGTAAAGTGGTGATCCACGTGGGGCCCGTGCATCCCCCAGGGGATATCAAGACGGTTTATGCCGCCTACAAAGACTGGGTGTTGACGATCAACCCCGATGCCTTCGTGGATGAACAGGAGGAAAGCCATGACGACACAAGCCTTGAAGCTTAAAATCGGCCCCTACGAGATCTGCCCCGTGCCCACGGGGGTTTTCGGCTTGGACGGAGGGGCGATGTTTGGAACCGTCCCCAAAGTTCTCTGGGAAAAATCCAACCCCGCCGATGAGCAAAACCGCATTCAGATGGAGGCGCGGGGGCTTTTGTTAAAATCCCCCGGCCATAACATCCTGATTGATTGTGGCAATGGCGGGCACTTCACCGCCAAATATGGCGACAAACTCGGCCCCAAGTTCGCCCAGATGTACAATATCGACGAGACCGGGCCCAGCCTGGAAAAATCCTTGCGGGCCCACGGCCTGGGGGTTGAGGATATCCACCACGTGATCCTGACTCATTTGCATTTTGACCACGCCGGCGGCGCCACCGTGGAAAAGGACCATCACCTCGTGCCGACCTTCCCCAAGGCCAAGTATTACGTGCAAAGGGCAAACCTTGAAACTGCCCGTCACCCCAATCTGCGCGAGAGGGCGAGTTACTTTGAAGCCAACTACCAGCCGCTCCTCGATGCCGGGGTTTTGACCCTTCTTGAGGGTCCCACAGCGGGCCTTTTGCCGGGGATTTCCACCCTGATTTCCAACGGCCACACCCAGGGTCAGCAGATGGTCAAAGTGACGGATGGAAAAACCACCCTGCTCTACTGCGGCGATGTGGTTCCCACCAGCACCCACGTGCGGGTGCCGTGGCTGATGGGCTATGATCTTCATCCGCTTTTGCTCATGGAGGAAAAACAAAAATACCTGAGCGAGGCCGCGGATCACTCCTGGTACCTTTTCTTTGAACACGACCCCTACTGTGACTCCGCTTTGATTGAAAAAAAGGGTTCCGACTTTGCCGTGAAGGAACGATACTGGTTATAGGATGATAAGTCGCTTGCGCCCCCTTTTCAGGCTTTACAGCAGACGTCTCCAGTTGATGGTGAAGGACCTTCTGTATCAGTTGCGCGATGGGGAGGTCCAACTGGTGGCGGCCTCTTTGTCGTTTTCCACCATTTTGTCTTTGGTGCCCTTTCTGGCCGTGATCCTGGCGACGTTTAAGTTCCTGGGCGGCGATGATGTCCTTTATAGCCGGGTGGAGAATCTGCTTCTGCTGTACTTTAAAGAGGCCGGGGGCACGGAGTTTGTCCGCGCCATTAAGTTTTCCATCCGCAATATCCACGCCGGGAGCCTGGGGCTTTCGGGGGCTTTGGTTCTGGTGCTGACGACCTTCCGTCTGATGCATGATATGGAACACGGGATTCACCGCGTGTGGAACCAAAAAAACACCCGTCCTTTGCTGAAACGCTTTTTTATGTACTGGTTCCTGGTGATCATCCTGCCTGTTTTTTTAGCAATTTATGTCGCCTTCACCACTTTGATCCGCATGGAGCTGGGAAAGAAATATCTGCCGGGGGCTTTAACGGGGTATTCGGTTTTGGCTCTGATTCTGTATTTGGCCTATAAATACGTGCCGGATTTAAAGGTGAAAACCAAGTCGGCCTTTTTTTCCGCCGTGGTGGCCACGGCGGGGCTGGGGCTGGTACAGGGCACGTTCACGTGGGTGACCGTGAAATTTTTCCGCTTCAACAATATTTACGGGAGCTTCGCCTTTTTACCGATCTTTTTGATCTGGGTTCTGACGATTTGGTACGTGATTTTGGGGGGCGTTGCCATCTGCGCCTCCACGCAAAGGCGACAATTGTTGGAGAATCACTTGACTTAGGGCGTCTTAAATTGCACCTTAAGCAGGAATCCGATACACATTCTGGTTCTGTTTTTCATCCTTGGTGCTGTAGCTCAGCTGGATAGAGCAATTGCCTTCTAAGCAATAGGTCGCACGTTCGAGTCGTGCCAGCATCACCAATTTTCCCCTCTCCAAATGCTCAGACAGTCCTCGCTCGCGCCTTCGGCGCTGCTGCGGAACTCGCATTTGGAGAGGGGAAAATTGCGGCGTTGGGGGGGGGGGGGGGGGCTTCATTGATGTAGACCCCGACTATTGGCAAGTTCAATGTCTTATTTTGAAAAAGGCTATTGTATGCTAATGGCATACGATTGTATGCTAATAGCATACAATATGAACTTGCTAGCAGAGATATTATCGAGCCAGGTCCGCGCAGAAATCTTTCGATTGCTCTTTGACCGTAAAGAGTCTTCCTTTCATTTGCGCGAGCTCCAAAGAAAATCAGGACTAGCTATTGGGACCATCCAAAAAGAGATAGGTCACTTAAAGAAGTTGGACCTTATCCTGAGCGAAAAAGACGGGAACCGAGTTAACTTTACTGCAAACAAAGCTCACCCACTCTATAAAGACATCTGCGGCCTTGTCGAAAAGACAACGGGGGTCCTTGAAAAACTCAAAACCGTACTTTCCCGTGTTCCCGGCATAGAGTGCGCTTTTGTCTTTGGGTCGTTTGCTAAGGGTTCCGAAAAAGCTCATAGTGATATTGACCTCATTGTTATCGGCAGCATAGGCCTTCGCTCCCTTTCTTCAAAACTCAAGGATGTTGGTGAGCAAGCAGAACGGGAAATAAATCCTCACGTTTATTCTGTGGAAAATTGGAAAAAGAAAGTAATGAGCAAAGAACACTTTATCACTACTGTGTTAAAGGAAGAAAAAAAAATGCTAATTGGAGATCTGAATGTCATTAAGTAGCTGGAAAGCGAATGGTTGGCTGCGCTCTCATAATCCTAGCACAGAAGAAATTGCAAATCTTTTAGAAATCGTTGAGCGAGATCTTAAAGACGCTTCCACTGCAAAAGGACTTTCAGATGATTGGAAATTTGGAATAGCCTATAATGCCGCTCTAAAGCTTTGTACAATTCTACTCCATAGCTCTGGATATCGACCGGAAAAAAATCTAGCCCATTACCGCACTTTGCAATCAATCGCCCTCATACTTGATAAAGATGCTCAAAACGATGCGGATTATCTCGAAGTTTGCCGCAAGAAACGCAACGAAACTGAATATGATTTTGCAGGGACCGTGAGTGAAGGGGAGGCTCAAGAACTCATCAAATTTTGTATTGAATTTAAAATCAAGGTCACTGAGTGGCTAAAAAAAAATCACAAAGACCTATTGCCTTCTAAGCAATAGGTCGCATGTTCGAGTCGTTCCAGCATCACCAATTTTCCCCTCTCCAAATGCTCAGACAGTCCTCGCTCGCGCCTTCGGCGCTGCTGCGGAACTCGCATTTGGAGAGGGGAAAATTGCGGCGTTGGGGGCTCGGTTATATAGGTTATCATTCAGCTTGCCTGCAATGGGAAACCGTCATGATTAATTCCATTAAGGTGAAGTGTTTTTCTTAACCCAGTTGGTATCAATAATAGTGAAAGCGCTGTACTGTGCGTGTCCGTCATCGCCGAAAGCGCTACCGCCACGGACAATACCTATTACTTTTCCGTTCTGGTAAACTGGACTACCGGAATCTCCTTCGCAGGCAGAGACTTTCTTTTCTAAACTGTTTTCACACACTCCAATAGTCTCTATAGACTCCTTAAGCATAAGATCGCCATATCGTACCAATGTGCTTGTTATTCCGCCAGCAGCTTGGCAGCCCCCACCAGTAAATGTAACGACGCTACCATTTAAATTGCCTATCGAGGCAGGAGGCAGTCCAAGATTTTTCTCGAATGAAATTATAGCTAAATCAAAGGCATGCTCATTTTTGGAGGTCTCTATAACACTCTTATTTTTCTTAATCTCTTCTAAGTATGACGGATGAATAGCAATAGATTTAACGGCCTGTTTTGTTAAGAGGAATCGAGGGTTCAAATTTTCGTCATCCCCATGGCGGAACTCTATCGTCGTGCCTGATTTATAGAGTGCCTCGCCATTTTCTTCTAGCACACAGTGGGCCGCAGTTAGGATTTGCTTTGGGGAAATCGCAACGCCGCCGCAGCTTTCAGGCGCTGATCGAGTCGAAACATTCGATGGGAAGAGACCACGAGTACTTGGACTACCTCCAACAAGCCCATGGGCAGTATGAAGCAGGCCGAAAACAGCAACAGTGATAAAAAAAACGACTCTACTTTGCATTTAAATTCACCAACAAGGTCTTACAATTACTTCCATCAATAATGAAATCGAAGTCACGAGTATTTCGATTTGCTCGAGCATACAAATATTGGAGGCATTCCAAATCTACTGAATTTGCATCTTTAACCTTGAGGCAAGCTTCGCCGCTCTCGCGATATTTAACGATTTGGCTCTCGCAAGTCGAAATGATCTTCGAAGAGTTTTCAGTTAAAATTTGAGCGACATCCAAAGCAGAGGCGGAGACTGACATTCCAAAGATGATTGAAAAAATAATTGATTTTTGCATTTTTAAAGTCCTCCATGAGGTTAAAGTCTGGACAATAACATGGCCAAATTACTTACTTCCACTTTTGAAGGTGAGCTTGGTTTCGTTCTGAAAATAATTCTGAGATGTTCATCATTTTGACATGGCGATTGAAGCCATGGCCAAGAATCAAATGTTTTTCAGGCACTGCTTGGTCATTTAAACATTGGCAACCTGATCAACTCACAGTTTAACGTTCTAAATTTTCAGAAAAAAACATAAAGTAGGCACTGGTTCTTGACGCCAGTGCCTTTCGATAAAAATCTTGCTATAGAATAGAAAACTGAGGATTTACTTGCAGCGTTCCCCAATAACTCCTAGTTCCGCTGAAATAACAGAAGTCTTAAAACCACTGCTATATACTCTTCCCCAAGCACTTCTGAGTTGTTTTAGATCCAACTCAATTTTTGCAGCTTCGGCTGCTGCCATATAAGCCTCTGGTGAAGATGCAAGTAAGCTTCCGGCTTCTTGAGTGAGCTGAGATTGTCTTTTTAACATTGCATCAGCTTGGTCTAGGTACGCCGTAGCTAGACATCCTACTTGATTCAATTTTTCCTGAGTTGGAATAGCGGGACTCATTGAATTTTCATCAGACGCAAATGCTGTTAATGATGACAACAAAATCAAAACTGCAGATACAAAGACCTTTTTCATAAAATTATCCTTTTGTTATTTTCATAATCAATTATGCAAAATGTAATTGCAGGATACATACCATTATCAGTTGCAATATATACGATCTGCATTTTATTGGTGCGTGTGCGAACTATTGACGTTTATTCTTTAGATTAGATTAGATTAGATTAGATTAGATTAGATTGAAAAATCGTGCGGTTATAACTCATGCATCAATGAAAAATTCGGAGTGCCAAATAAGGTAATCTCTGGGAGCTGCTGTCAGCTCGATTTTACGGAGGCTTTACGTCGGATTGAGGGCTCTGGTCATTTAAGCCCGATATATTGACTTTGACGAGTATATTTCCGTACGGCGCCCGGTACCAGTCCTTGCCTTAGAACCCCCTGAAACCTTGAAATGACCAGCCTGAACTAAATGTCTGCGATCTTGATCAGTCGCCCCATGGGTTCGAAGTACAAGTCAGCGGCCCCCCCCCCCCCCGAACGCCCGGCAGCTTAGATGGATCAATTTTATGGCCATGAGCTGACCTTCTCGCATTCGAACTCCAAAATCAGGGTACGTAAAAATTTCTGTCAGAATTATGATAGATTCAATTATTTCTAAACTCGCTTATATTACCTCTTGAATAATTTACGACAGGAGAACTCTATGAGTTTTGCAAGAATACTATTAGCATTCACGATATTTTTTGGTGGTTTAACAGTCTCTCCGGCGGCCACTCCCCAGGTGGAGAAAGATTTCGTAAAAATGGCTCCACAGGTTATGGATCTGTTCAAACTAATGGGTAATCAGGAAGCCGTTGCCACAGTCGAAGAAGAGCTTAAGTACTTAAAAGAGAGCCCGGGCGATACTAAATCAGAGGCTAAGATTCGATTTTTTGAATTATTCCTTAAATTCCCGGGTCGTAGTGGCACCTTAGCAAATAAACGACAGCTCTTAGAAGCTTACGGAGATTGGATTTTACCACCTGAACTCGCGGAGTATCGCCTTACAAAGCTTGAGGCGGCAGCTATCTCTTCTTATACATCTGACGATTATAAGGTTATCAATCCCGAGTTGCGCAAATCAAACCCATCTAAAGCCGTCATCGCCTATGCGACCATGATTAATGCCGCCTTAGAAAAGCTTCCGGAATTTGTGGGCGTTGTAAAGCGTGGTGTTAAGCTACCGGGATCAGTTCTGCAAACCTTTTACGTTGGCAACGTCATCGAGTTTAAATCTTTTACCAGTACGACTTCATTTATGGAATTATCTAGTTTTGAATATGGGCATCGCCTTATCATTCATTCGAAGCATGGACGCGATGTCGAGAAGTTGTCAAACCGTAACGAAGAAAGTGAAGTCCTTTTTAAGGCGGGTACCAAATTTAGAGTCATTGCAGCGCGAACAAACGTCACTTTGGGCGGAAACATTGCGGAACTTGAGTATGAGCTTGAAGAAATTGAATAGGTTCAGCTTCGCGTGAAGGTAAACGAGCTTGCTGGTCTTAAGTGCCTGCCACTCTTCAGTGTAGGCTGAGACGTCAGGCTTTTTGATTTTATCTGGAGTCGGACTGATGTATTGCGATTCAAAGCTTGCACGATAACAGGATGATTGTTGATCCCATTTAATGAAACCACTTCACTGTTGGTGGAAGGACATATACGAATTTACTGAAAAGTCAGGAGCCTTAAGCTTCTGGCTTTTTTAATGCGTATTCCTGATCAGGAGGTCTGGCTTAGCTAGTGAACTCTTGCTACTCCTCAGGTCATCAAACCCAAGGATCGCCATTTTAAGCCACGGTTTGCTATCGTCGGAGGCTTGATCCCGAGGTCTCAGTCTTTTGAGGGCGTCTTTGTAGCCAAAGCCGCTAAATTCGCTATAAAGCCAGTTCAAATCTGATGGCTTGGCCAATCGAAATGGTTTCTTTTGTGGACTGGGGATCTTTTACTTCCTAAGATTAAATTCATCTACGTGAGGTTAAGGTGAGTTTAAATTTCGTCTTCAGTATTTTACTTTCTATTGTTTTACTAGGCTGCGCATCTTTAAATCCAAATAGAAAGATCGCTTCGGCGAGCCCTACACCGTTTGAACTCGTCAACAAAGGCTATAATCTTTCAGGCCAAATAAATGAAGTGCCTGGATCTGATCGGATTGCAATTTTCTTTCATGGCAGTGGAGTTCAAGATAGATGGGAGACAATGCCTGCAGAGATGACCTTGGACGGCAAACCAAGTCCGACTTTTAAAATCATTTCAGACGAACTTAACAAAAACGGCATCTCAACATGTGTATTTGATAAGCGAGCTTTCAAAGAAAAAGGCACGCCACAATATGAGGCTGCATTAAAAACACATACATTTGAAAATATTAAGTCTGATGCCAATGCAGTTTTTAACTATGTCGAAAGCCTTAAGAGATACAAAAAAATCATTCTGATTGGTCATTCTGAAGGTACGGTTACAGCTTCGGAAATCTCCTTTGAACATAAGGGGGATGATCAAATAAGCTCGATCGTTTTAATTGGTGTGCTTGCTGAAAATCTTAAAGACTCCCTTCAACATCAATTGACTGATGTTATGGCTAAAAATTCTTTTGCCGCGGCGGATTTAAATCACGATGGAAAAATTTATCCCCAAGAAGTTCCTGATAATTTAAAAGCAGGACTGCCAATTGATAAGATCGACACTCAGAAAAAGGGCTACATTACTTTCAATGACTTGATGGCCGTACTAACGCCTCAAGCGGATCAGTTCATGAAAGCAGTTCAATTGGCTCCGGCAGATACAATTATCATGAATAAACCGGTTCAGTGGTACCGAGATCTATTTAATAGAAAGACATTAATAGAGAGAGCTAATGAATACTCTTATCCCGTGCTTATTGCTCACGGCGAATTAGATGCCAATGTTTTCTATAAAACCAATGCTGTGCCGCTAGATCAGAAGCTTCGAGCACTGAAAAAGGATGTCACGCTGACGTCATTTCCTAGTTATGGCCATGGTTTATCCCCAGCGAAAAATGGCGAGCCGACATTGGGCCCTCTTCAGGAAGATGCGTTGATAGTTTTATCCAAATGGATCCAAGAACATTGATTTAAATCCCTTCAATCTTAGTTGAAGGACATTTAGGAATTTACTGACAAGCCAACGGAGAAAATCCGTTGGCTTTTTTATGCGTAATCCTGCCCAACAGCCGTGGGCTTCAGTGGGTAAGTCTTGCTACTCCTCAGGTCAACAAACCCCAAGGATCGCCATTTTAAGCCAGGATTTGCTATCGTTGAAGACTCGGGTCCCAATGTTCGGTCATTTTCTATCGTCTTTTGGCCAAAACCCTTAAAATCGTTTTAAAGCCAGTTCAAAACCGATGGCTCGGCCAATCGAAAGGATTAGATTTATCGACGACTGTGAGTTCTCAAAGCACGCTAGGTCAAAAGACCTTGGAGGGTGCTGTGTCTAAATTTATTTGCAGTTTTCTCGTTTTGTTAGCATTAAACGCACGTGCTGGTACATGCGTTGATTTTTCCGGAATTTATTTTGAAGGTGGAAATAACTCATTGAGTGCAAGTTGTACCATCATTGAGCAAACTGATTGCGTTGTTTCCAAACAAACTTTGTACTTGGGACCATTTCCGGCAGGCTCAGTTGAGTTTACTACAGATGGCGTTTTGCGACGCTATTCCATTGAACCGTCGATGCAAAAAGCGATTAGTTATGATGCGAGTGGAAACATGATTTTTCTTGGCATCGATGACGACGGCACTCGAGTCGAAGGGATTTATGAAAAAATCAGCAATGGCGATATTCACTCCACTTCAAATTGGATAAAAGCAGGTCAGACAGAAATTAATCGCGGTGTCTTTCACCTAACAGCCTCACTTAACGAATGTCTTGCGTTGAAGAAAAGTTCTATGCTCAATAGGAACTGACCTAAAACACTGGTTTTTAAAACATGTTCTGTTCACAAAAGCACTGGCTAAAAAAATCAATGACCATTGAATACATCTCTTCTCGCGGTAAGACTCCGCCATTCCCGGTGGCTTTGTTTTGATCAATGGAATATGCTTTTCTGGTCACTGATTGGACTAAAAGCAAGGGGTCTTAATCAACCCACTTGATTTGCTAATAGGAACATTAAGATCAATTTTTTCATTTGATCTCACTTAATAAATGTTTCTTACTTCTCAATCCTGCATGTCGACTTCATATTTGCCAAAGAATCTCCTTCGACATGACAATGAATGATCCCACCGCCAAATTTGTCATGAAAATTAATATCTCTGCCAGCAACAAAAAAATTAAACCCAGGAGTTTCATGGTTTTTCCCCCAGCGATGGCCCAGAGCTAACACTAACTGATTGGCAATAGAGCCTCCGAATATTTTAGAGGGGAATACACACATGCTCTCGGTGAAGCTTTTTGTTCTGTGAAGACAACTGATTGAGGATTTCGAACCACTATCGACCAAAGAAGTTGTCCAACCTCCCCATTTATTCGGTGTAGTGAGTTGCTTCGTACCTTTTGCAATGTTTTCTTCAGCAATAGCCGCATACAGAGCGAATGAGCCTGTGGACGTTGACTGCGTTTCATCCGTATAGGCGGGTTGCCATTGCCAAAGAACCTGATCCGCATGTGCGGATAAACCTGCAAGCAAAATTAAAGCGCCAAAAATTGATTTCATAAAAACCTCCAGCCTTTATGGCTATTCTCGACCAGGTATTTTGGTCTTATTTATTTGTTATCAGCGGATGCCTTCTTAAAACTTTGAGAACTTCACTTTTATAACTAGAAGCGCCAATTGTCTTAAAAAAGACGACATCTAGTTCCTACTAAAGCGAAATCAGCGACCTTTTCACTTCATTCATTTGCTTTAAAGCCAGTTGAACTTTCTCTAAAATATCATCTCGCGTTTGTTGCTCCTGGCCGGTCAAAAGCGTTTTAAGGCTTACTTCGAAAATTTCTGCGAGCCTTACATAAACTTCTTCTCCCTGAATTCGTCTTCCGTACTCCCACTCTTTATAGGTTGAAAGTGGAATCTCAAGGGCTTCGGCCACGTTTCTTTGGGTTAGCCCACGTTTTTGGCGTAAGTTCGTGATTCTTTGTGCGAAAGTTGCCATTGAGCCTCCCAGTTAGTCTATTGAGTCGTTTCTGAAGATGCTTATAGGTCGGATGAAGCTTCATGTAAAATTAATTGAATTACTAATGTAATAAGATATTCTAATCACATGAAATTGAATTCAGCCCAATTAGAAGCCTTCTATGCCGTAGCAAAGTTCCTTAATTTCACTAGGGCCGCAGAAGCTTTGCATGTGACCCAATCAGCTCTCTCACAAAGAATTGCAAAGCTTGAGGAGGACCTTGAAACAACACTATTTATCCGTGACCGAACTTTTGTGCGACTCACCGAAGCCGGGCAGCAAGTTCTACGTTTTTGCCAACTCAATGAAAACGCCGAATCTGAATTGTTAATTAGACTAAAAAGCTCTCAAAGTGACTTCGCGGGGGCCTTAAGGATTGGCGGTTTTTCTTCCATTAATAGATCTCTTGTCATTCCGGCAATGAAGAAACTCATATCCAAGAACCTTCGTCTTTCGATAAAACTTATGACTCGCGAAATGCAAGACTTAGAGGATCTGCTTAAAAGAACTGAAGTAGATTATATTATTACTGATAAAAAATCGAGTTCGTCTGATATCGAAAGTGTCTTCTTAGGTTATGAAGAAAATGTTCTTGTTAGGTCCAGCAAATTTCCCGAAAACGACATTTTCCTAGATCATGACGAGAATGATCCCACAACAAAAAATTATTTTTCCAAACACAAAGTGAGCTTTAAACCATCAAATATGCGCTATCTTGATGATGTGTATGGGCTCATTGACGGCGTAAAAAATGGGTACGGAAAAGCTGTGTTGCCACTTCACTTGATTGAAAATGAAAAAGACCTTGAGGTTCTGGATCGTAAAAGGATATTAGAAGTTCCAGTTTTTTTACAATTCTATCTTCAGCCTTATTATCGTGGTATTCATGCCATTTTTTTAGAGGAAGTACAGGAATACTTTAGACAGCATCTTCGCCAAGGAAAGTAATCCTTTTAAGCTTCCGGGCGCTCGCGGGACTGATGACTTGTAGATCAAACTAAAGGAACGCACGATCAAGATCACAGACATTTAGGTCAGGCTGGTCATTTCGGCGTGCCGGAGGGAGTTAGGGCAAAAACTGGTACGGGCGCCGTGCGGGCAAATGCCCGCCACAATCAATATAGCGGGCTTAAACGACCAATTCCCTCAATCCGAAATAAAGCCACCGTAAAATCGAGCTGGTGGCGAATGTTAGATATTATCAAGATGATCAAAAATTTATACAGGTATGTTTATCTTTTTTCTTGAACCTATCTAACATTAACTGTAACTACTCCGATTAGGGGGATTTTTATGAACTTAAACTTTAGATTGTTCTTTATTCTAATTTTAGTTGTTTTTACAGGCTGCTCTAAAGATATCGGCAACAGAAATCAAACTTTGGAAGCCACTTCGGTTTCATCAATTTTGTCATTACAATTAGAAAACACTCAAGATTCAGGTTACCCCACTTGCAACATAGTCACCAGCAAAACTAATTTGGATAGATATGCTGTTAAGAACCTGTTGCAAACCAGAGCTTTAGTTATCTGCGTAGATAATGATAAATTTGACCGCTATGATTTGAAAGACTTCTTAGTTTTAAAAGCAACTCTAGTTTTAAAGACAGGCAAAATAAGCTTTGATCGTTACGATTTAAAAGATTTTGCAACGACAGGAACTGTGTATCTTGTAGCGCAAACAGGAACAAACTTTAAATTTGATCGCTATGACATCAAAGATTTTTTAAACGTTAATATGAACGTTTTATTAAAAGATAATGATAATAAATTTGATAGATATGACGTCAAAGACTTCTTAGCTTTTTCAAATTTTCAAGTTGATATTAGAAGTAGCCAAACGAAATTTGACCGATACGACATCAAAGACTTTGGTAACATTTCTCAACAGAACAGTTCAAAAGTAAATCTATTTATAGATGACTCTAAATTTGATAGTTATGACATTAAAGATTTTTTAGCATTAGGCATTAATGTCATAACTGAAGAATTGATTAATCCTGTCGTAGCTACTTTGCATAAAAACAAGTGATCTCCGAAGGATTGACAAAAAATCCCTTCGTTCTTTGTCACAACTCATCAAAAAGCCTATTGGCAAAAGAGTCAGCCCTCACCAACTGGCTCTTTGTCTTTGCGTTTACGTCAGACCCAAAAAAGGCAAAAAAAATCTGCTACTAGAGCAGATTGTAAAAACGTGCTTTCTTATACAAGAAATTTGAATCTCTCCCTCATCATGAGGCCGCCGGAAACTGTGGTGACACACTCTCGGTCTCCTCACTCCCTGAAGCAATTTTCGCTAATCTCGTTGCTTCTTCATCCCGCTTCATGGCGAGTTTTTCTTGATGAACAGAGCCATGCGAACACTTCGCGATGATTCCAATCGCTCTATAGGTTAAGCCGCTTTTTAATAGCTTTCTTATGAGATCAGAATCCCTCATTTTCTTCCTGCCGATGAGTTTCCATTTTGCTCGAGCATTCGCTAGACCGTTGCGGACCCTTTCCGCAATTATTGAGTCCTGTATAAATAAAGCTACAAAAAGCCACGAAAGGACGCCCTATTTGCCCGGATCGTCGAAGGTCACATCGACGGAAAAGGATTCCTGAATCTTGTTTGAGTTAACATTGTTGATATAGGTCGGAGTGTTCAGCCTAAGATTTATCTGAGAGACGTTCTTTGAAACTTCTGTGCCTGCAGAAAAAGAATTGGCTTCCAAAAGAGGGGACTCCACAAATAGGATCAAATCGGCTCCCTTTTTACTATTAGCTTTGCCATTCATCGCAGACGCGACGTACATCCGGCTTGCCAGAAAAATGTTTGCGGGCTTTCCGCCGAACTGGGTGGAACATGTTGAACTATTGGTCAACTCACCATCGGTACCACCATAAACAGGTATTTTCAGAGAAATATCGCAAACTTTTTCTGACTTCGGCGCCAAAGCGGTTTTTACACTGACCTGGTTATTTTTGTACTCCACAGTTATTTTGTTAATAGAGCCATGAAGTCTAACATGCCGTAGCGGCTTAATTTGTCCTGGATCTGCTAGAGAGGTCGAAGATACGAAAAATAAAATGAATTTAAAAGAAATGAGAATAAATGTTTTTATATGAAGCCCCTCGTTTTGAAAAATTTTAATTTCGGCTTTGAGTTTGGTCAATTACCAAATCCATCTAAGCTGCCCGGCGTTCGTAGCCCGTTGGATTTCGATGTTCCGGAGGGCTTTATCGAAGCCAAAACGAGTTTCTGGCTTCGTCACCCACGAGGTTGCGCGGCTATTTTCGTCCTAGACTACTCACAACTTTCTAAAATTTGTCATTTCAGAGTAAGTTCAAGTTTCTTGCAACGAGTGCCACCAGTAAGAATCAATTTATTTCCTATTAACTCAGCCGTTTCAAACTGGGCTGGTACCGTTTTGATTTCGCTGACGCACCAGTTTTTTTGAATAGCCGTTTGTTCAATAACTTGCAGGGTTTCAGTCTTTACTCCGTTGAGGATCCTAAACACTGAAGAGATGTACTGGTGGAAGTTCATAATCGTACAACCGTTATCAAGCTGATAGCCATACCCTAAAAGCGATTGATCTTCTACGATCGCTACGACCTCATTTTTAAGAGGTTTTTGCGCAATCCCATCACAAACCTTAGCTGTAACGGTCTGAGGCTGGATAACTGCTGCCTGGCTAAAGCTTGAAATCGTTAGACATGCGGCAACTGTCAATAGAGTCGTTTTTGTCATTTTTGCTCCTTTAAGCAGGTGATTTTTCAAACACCTTCCTTTTAAAACGTTTTTGTTGACGGGAACCTACAGAATCCAATATCTGAGATCAATTTTATTGGTAACAAAGCGTTGCCCTCCGGTAACACTATAAAATTTTTTTAAAAGAAGATTGAATGACCAGCATTAGAGACTATAGCGACTATAAGCCCTTCCTGCGGGCCCTTTTGCAGGAGAAGATGACGAAGAATCCGTCGTTTTCTCTGCGTCGTATGGCCCTCCTCTGTGGGGTCAGCGCAGCTTGCTTATCTCGAATTATTCAAGGCAAACGAAGACTTGCCGCCGATACCGCAACAAAAATAGTGAATGCGTTCCAGATGTCGGCCAAGGACGCTGATTACCTGCACACCCTCGTGGCGGTGGAGCGTTGCCAAAACTCGGCTGAGCGCGATCGGTTGATGCTGAAGCTTTCAAAAGCCCAAACTAAAAATACCACGACACTGAGTATGGAAGTTTTCAGAATGGTCGCGGATTGGCAACACTTCGCGATTTTGTCACTTGCGAACTCCAGCGGGTTTAAGGGAAGCCCATCGTGGATCGCAAACCGTTTAGGAATTTCAGTTTCCGATGCAAAGCTCGCGTTTCAGCGCCTTCAAGAATTAGGCCTCTTAAAAATGTCAGAGCAAAATGAATGGATCGTATCAGAGCCTAACTTGGAAACGGCTCACGATCAGGCCGAAGTTGCAGTTCGCGAGAACCACCGCCAGCATTTGGCGAAGGCTGCAGACATCCTTAATACAGTTCCTTTAACCCTCCGTGAGTTTAATAATCTTTCGGTCTGTATGAATTTAGATCAAACCGAAAAAGCGAAACAACGAATTCGTGAATTTGTTGATTCATTCAATTCTGAGTTCGATCAAAAAAAATCAAAAGAAGTTTTTCAGCTTAATGTTCAATTTTATCCTCTTACAAATACCGTAGAAAAATCGGAGCGCCTCTAATGAACAATTTTATCTTTTCATTGTTGCTAGTTCTTTTGTTCGCACCTCATGTCCAAGCCGGGCCACGTGTCAATAACGGGGGCGGAGCTTGGGTTTGCGTCAACAAAGAGACCCAAAAAACAGAATGGATCGAACTTCTTGATTTAGCATCCGACATTGGAAAATCTTATTCCAACACAGCTCAAAACGAGTGGACCCTATACAGAGAAAAATTAGACCTCATAAAGAGCCAAATTCCAGAGCTTCAAAAAATATTGATGTCGGCTCCGATCGACCTCCAACGACGAATCAAATTTGTTGACCATGCCTTAGATATTATTGCCGACGCTGCCATGTCGAATAAACCTCTCCCTTCCACTTGTAACTCAGGCCATGTTCAGTATGTCCAAGTGGCTGACTTTTTAATCACCGGCGATCTGGTCATTGATAAAGAAGTTTGGCAAAGCAAAAAATTTTCGATGCATAGTAAAGCCGCGCTTCTTTTACACGAACGCCTTTATTATGCTTTTCGAACCCTGCTTAAAGACGAAACTTCTCTGCGTGCACAAAAAATTGTCGAAATTCTTTTTCAAGACTCTTTCAATGAAAAAAGCATTCAGGATATTAATAAAAATTTGAAGATCGATCAAAATTTTTGGGGATGGTTGTCCGAGCGAACCGTCGTTCTTTCCCCTGTAGAACTCACCTGCTCAATTGCATTACTGCACGGAGGCACTCGCTTATTGTTCAAGTTCAAATACTTCAGGCATGTCCAATATGGTTCAAGACTTGTTGGCAAACTCCGCGATTATTCTTTTATCGTTGAAACCGACCCGGAAGACGGGGCTCCAAGGGTCATGAAGCTTACACACGATCCCTCTGGCGTTTCCGCTATAAGGAATGGAGACGACATCGTCACAGTATTTTTCCGAAGCCGATCCGTTTCGGTTGAGCTAGCGAATAGCGTTCAGAAAGTCGATGCAGAGCTCAGGTGCCAAAATGAATTCCAAACCATACAAATACGGCGACCTGACTTTAGCGGCGAATAAACTGTCCCAGTGGGAAGGCCCTACTCGCAATAAGTCCCCCAACGTCCGGTATAAAGCCGTTATGTGACTCTCCCCGCCCCCTTTGGGGCCGTTCCAGACATGGCGAGCAAGTGCACCGGATGCACATAAAGTGTAGGGAGTGTACATGGACTTGATCTGTCGCTGCTAAAGACCTTAAATTCAATAGCGGGGGCTTTTATAGATAGACACCGTGAAGCCGCCCGGAAGCCTGCGTAAATCCGCACAGGTGGCAGTTCCCAAAGATTAGTTTTTATTCAAAGTGACAAGTTAGGTTAATTTAGCTAGGAATTGCACATGAAGAAATTGTTTATAATTCTGGCTACGGTTTTTTTCGCGAATATTGGATCCGGAGGGGAAATGAGCTTAGTGAAACAATATGCAACTGAAGTTCCCGTAGACAAACTTAATCAAGAAGTCGCAGCCTACCTTAAAAATGAAATTTCATACATTGATTCATTTAAGAGCGATTATGTTTTAGTCGAATATAAAGACACGAAATCTGGAAAAACTTGGTACATAGTTGATGGTTACTTCACTCTTCAAGATAATTCGATTTTGTTCTTGGATTTTGACTATGACCCATCAACAAAAATGTCGAAGGCGATAAATAACTACGTCTTCGTACCTGAGGAAAACAAGCGATATCTTCTAAAAGCAGACGAGGCTTGCAATCCTTTTAAGCGTCATTTTATAGGAGTTATCGTCGTAGGTTTCAAAGAGGCAGGTCACCTTGATGAACTCATTAGTTTTCTCGGTCGAACTTTGAATGGTTCAGCTATGCTCTATACAGATGGTGCGAATCATATGATTCAAGATTTAACGTCCTCGTTAGGCACTAAACCTTTATTCACTCTCCATGAAAAAGAACTGGTCCAAAAACTAAATAGTCTTTCCTATGTTAAAGGGGCGATGATCATCCCGTCAGGCCGAAATCCCTCGGATGAAGTGATTTCTCAAGCTTACGAGCCCATTACCCCAGGGTGTAAGCAATAGCATAGTCTATTATTAAATCACTTCAATCTTGACTGAAGAACTTTTAAGAAAGTAATGACTAGGCTAGAGGCGAAAACCTCTGGCTTTTTTATGCGCAATCCTGACCAAAGACGATCACTCCAAGCCGCGCAGTCTTGCTACTCCGCTGGTCATGAAACCCTCAGGAACGGTCTTTTAATGCAGGATTTGCTATCGTTGACAGGCTAAGGCTAACGCCAGGGTCACTTTATAGTGTCTTTGTGGCCAAAGCCGTTAAAACCGCATTAAAGCCGGTCGGTGATGACGACGCGGCTGCTCGAAAGCATTTCTTTTTGAAATACCAAGGTCCTAATTTTTTAAAAAATCAGAATTTTCTTAAAGTTTTGTTTTACACCTTCCGAGATGTATGTGGGAATACATCTTAGGAGATGTAAATGGAATTAAATATTCGAATAATACAGTGGCGTAAGATAAAAGGTCTTACTCAAGGTGATCTTGCAGAAAAATGCAAAACGACCCAACAGACCATCGCCAAAATTGAGCAGGGTCTAGTCGATCCCAAACTTTCGACATTGCAGAAAATAGCGGATGCACTTGACTGCGAACTGGTTGACCTATTTTACAGCAAAAAGGATTTTGCGGCCGACGTTAATCAAATCGCCGAAAAATTAGAGTTAAATTTATCAAAGGTAAATTCATCCGATTTCAACCACCTTTGCTGGAAGGAAGCCTTTATTCCTGCATTTCATCCCTTTTGGTCTCAATACAAAATTAAAAACAATAAAGTAACCTTTTAAAACAACATGCATAGGAGTCACTCATGAAATTGCTTCCATTAGTTTCTGTTCGCGGCGGCGTTGTGTTTCCAAATAGTACTTGTCCGATGCTATTCGGAAGGCCTTTCAGCATAGCTTCAGTAAAAGAATCGCTAGAAAAATACGACGGTAAAATTATCGTGACAGCCCAAAAGAAGGTCGAGATAAATGACCTTCCCGATATAAGTCAAATTTTTACTATTGGTTGCGTTTGCAAAATCGTGAAACACCTAGAGTTTCCAGACGGATCACTTAAAACTCTATTTAAGGCCGAAGAGCGAGTTAAAATACTCGATCTCGAAGATGTCGAGGGTGTGCGGTACGGAAAATACGAGGCCATTAAAAAACCAGAACAGTCTCTTAATAGTTTGCAAAAAGAGAGGCTTTTGCAAAAAATCAAATCTTCTAAAGAGGAATGGGCCGACGACATTTCCCATTGGATTGAATATTTGCAATCTGAAAAGGACAATTTCCAATTTGTAATGGGCTTGGGACACCTTTTGTCCCTCAAAAATGGCATGGATCGAGAGTTGACATTAGAGCAAATTCGCGAAGGTGTTTTTATAGTTGATACTCTAAGCTTAGAAGAAAAGAAAACAATTAACTTAAACCTAGCAAGGGTCGTTGAAATACTCGAAAGTGATGATTTAAAGCAATCTCTAAAGAAAATCGAGATTTTGCTGACGTAACAGGGGGTAAGTTGGTGCTTTTGTGCCAATAAATCCCTTCGTTCTTTGTCTTAATTTATCAAAGAGCCTATTGGCAAAAGAGTCAGTGGTGTGCCAGCACCTCAATAGGCTTTTAGTACCCTCGTCTATATGATGGGATTCATGCGGCCGAAGTATTAGCCCTGCCCACCCCATCCGACAGAATAATGCGAGTTCATTAGAAAAGAAGACCGGAATTTATATTCCAGTCCGTTGCAAAGAATATTGTCGTTAAAAAATCACGACGAATCTGAACCTATTTGACCCGATTTTTCAAGAGACCGCGGCTACTCAATACATATAATGGCGTATAGAATTCTCTTGAGCCATGCTACACCCATGGTTTTTGATCGAATCTCCAAACTTCCAGTATTGGGAGACCTTTGCCGATCGTAAGGTTCTAAGGCGCGTATAATCTTCCAACACCCCGCAGACGAAAATCGTCGCCGTCTCAGTTTGAGACGCCTCATAAGCCCATAATTTCACTTAACATGGCCTAGGAATCGCATAATTTATTCGATGAGGAACTATGAATAACCGTGTTTTAAGCATGATGTTTATCTTAATGGCGACGCTGGTAAGCCCGCAAAGTTTTGCCTCAGGCAAGGCCCCCTCTTGTCAGTCAGTCTTTACTTCCTCATCCGCTGATACGCTTGCTCAAACATCGAAAGAAAACACCGCGTACTTCCCGTCGATTTTATTAAAAACCTACTACAAACAAGTTGGCAGCTGGAATGCAAGACCGACATTTCATATTCTCAATACGGATGCTCTTCTATCGCATTTAAAAAACAAGGGCATGGTCAGTGCTGAGCTCTCCGATTTTGACAAAGGCATCGATAATGGACTTCAGCAATTTATTCTTAACGACTTTTCATCAAGCTTCATTATCATCAGCTCTAAAAAACAGAGCGACGTCGAGGTTTACACACTTAAAGATGTCATGGGCCGCTGGTTCACGGTTCATGGCAAAAAGGGTCTTTTAAAAAATTCGTACAAATTAGACTTCTCGACGTTCGAATTTATTCCTTCAGAGAAAAATGACCTGAATGAATACTCAGGGTACTTGCGAAAAGACTATGTTGAAACGCGTATTGATCGTATGAGTGCAGCCCAGTTGGCGGCTTATCTCACGAAACTTCAAGTAAAAACCTCTACAAATGCAGAAAAAGCGTCAAACAAAGAGCAAGAGCAGTTTCTTCAGGGTCTTAATGACGGCAATCAAATGCTCGCAGAGCTTATTAAAACAAACTCACCGCTGACGGATATACATCTTGCAAAAATCAATCTTTTTGCAAATAAAGGAATTAACCCCTACGAATTTAAAGCAAATGCACCAATGGCCGGAGTCTACCGCGGTACTCTCGGAACCATGGTTTTTGTGAATGAAAAACCGACCATGGTTGACATGAGCCTTTTTGAGGTCGCGCAAACTTGGAAAATGAATTTTGGCGTTTCCGTACAGAGAATAAATTATTTCTTACCAGCAAAAGAAGTTCCAGCAAAAGTCAAAGAACTTCTCGTTCGCATTAACAAACTTGATAAAACGTCAACACCGATGGAAGTTTTTGAGCTCTACAAAGAATTTATTCATACTCATCCATTTGCGGATGGGAACGGTCGCACAGGTCGCATGCTCTTGAATTATCTTTTAATAAAAGCTGGTTTTCCGCCGTCTGAAAAGCCAGCAGCCTCCATATTCTATCGCCCTCAAGATTCGTTAAGAAAATATATAAAAAATATCGAGAAAGAATCAGGTCGTACAGCTTATAAAGATTCTGAAACCCAAAGTTATAACTTCGAGAACCTAAAAACTTTTAAAGAAATTCAGGATATTCCGGCGTTTGCATCCGCGGTTAAAAAACAATATGATCTTGAAACTCTTAATCTTGAGCATCTCCACGGGACTTCGGCATACCTTTTCGTAGCAACATACAAAGGCCGTTACATCCAATTCGAATCCACTCATACAGGGGGCCTCAGTGATTCGATTCATACAATGCTTGTAAAAAGCAAAGAGTTAATAAATCGCCAAGAAGCCGAAGCCATCAAATCAGGCAAAGAGGCCCCTAAATTTACGGTCTATCCAGAGCTTTTGACGCAATTTGAAAACTATCATCAAATGTATCAAGAGCATTATCTTGTTAAACAATTTAAACTTAAAAACAATCGCACCCCTAGTGAAGCGGAAATGACAGGCATTCGTGCGGAAGTTGAAAAAAATGTGAAAAACCTAATTCACAAATCTCAGCAGGCGACTTCGGACGAGGACATTATTAAAGCGCTCATGGCGACTCCACGTATTCCAGATCAGGTAAAAACTGTCGAAGACGTTGCCGATCGCATTATGACTATCACGGCTCCTGCTTACCAAGCCAAAGTCTATGAGGGCATGGTTGTAAAAACATCTCCAGAATCGAAGCAAGCTTTAGTCGATATTTACAACGCCTTTAACTCGACGAAGTTTGATGATTTCATGACAACGATCGCGGTGAAAGCTTTAAAACTTTGCCGCCAGTCTTTAGAGTGCGGGCCAACTCAAAAAACACAAATCCCAGAAAAATACCTGGCACTTGTTTTAAAACGTGAGGCTGATCAGCGTGGGATTTTGATTGAAACAATCAGTCGTCAGGCAGGACGCGAGCCGGGTCGTATCTTTATTCAACGCATTCGCCGTGGCAGCCTTGTGATCGACGATGGAGCGCCCGGAAATCACGGCCTCATGCCTCATGCTTTGCAAAATCTGTTTATCTACGAACAAATTGGCAATGCTCGCGCAAAACAATTCTTTAGCGAACTTACTGGTTGGACTTATGAGCGCATGTTTGACGCCAATGCGGATTTTACTCCTATTCAAGCAACACGCGATATCACTCGTCGCCATTACTGGACAGGAGTGATTCTTTCCGGCAATCGCTCGGACTCTTCGAAAATCGGTTCTTTAGAATTTGAAAACGGAAAATACCCAGATTTCATACGTAAGAACGGCTTAGATCTTGTTGATGTTTTAGAAAAAGAAAAAGGTCTCGTGAACGACGGAGCAACGATCAAAGTCCGCTATAAAGGTAAAGGTTTTCAATTTGAAGTGGACCGTGATGGCGTCCCGGCCGGCAATGCGCAATCGATCGTCGATCAAACGAAATCAGGATAAAAAAAGGATTTGATGAATCCCCAGTTTTGCAAATCCTGATTGAAGCCGAGAAAGATCTGAAATCATATTTAAATGAGAATCATCTTGATGTAGATCCTGAATTGCAGATGTGAGACAGCTTCGCGAAAAACTTAAAAAATACGAATTTGATTTGAACTTTATAAATACGATTAAAGAGTTAACCAAAGTAGCTTTCCAAAAAGAAGGTAGAACCGCCAGCCTCATCGCCATTGGTGCGCTCTTCTATTTTATAAATCCAGTGGACGTCATTTCAGATTACATTTTGCCCATTGGATATGTGGACGATTTAAGTATTATGACATTGCCGATACCCAAAATCCGCAGCATGAAACTTTGAAGTCGGCAATTCCCGGTGCCAGCCCTGTTTCTGGTCGCAGCAGACCAAAATATAAGGAATCGCCCTTCTAAGCCGTGAATTTCTACCGTTGTGGAATCGCTCCTGGCCGCTTTTTGCGGAGCGGAGTACTGACGGAAAAGAGACTTTATCTTGCCGTCTTACTAGCTTTCGAAAATAACCCCATAGATAGACGAAACTTGTGAAAGTTTCGTTTTAAAACTCCTTCAATTGGTTGAAGGGAATTTAAGAATTTACTGAAAAGCCAGCGGCCTCAAAGCCTCTGGCTTTTTTTGTGCGTCATTCTGGCCAGAAATTATCAGCTCCAATTATTGACGACCTAGGGCTGAGGCTAGAGTCAACTTATAACGACTTTGCGACCAAGAATCCTAAAACCACTTTAAAGCCAACTCGAAATCGATGATTCCCTTCATCGAAAAGATCGGAGAAAGCCTGAGTATGACTTGGTTAACAGAAAACTAGATCCCAACAACCACTCCGGTGAGGAGTGAGCCACCCCATTTAGAAATCCAAATCTATCCTAGGCGTCCTTCAGTTTGATCACGACGTCTTCAATAAATTTCTGCGCCGGTCGACTCAGGACTGCACTTTTGCGCTTTACCAGCAACAAATCCGAATAAACCGGCTCAGGTAATGTCACTTGATGGAGCTTGCCGGCCGCAAGTTCCTCTTTCACCATGAATTTGCCTAAGAGAGCCGATCCCATACCCGCCATGCAGAGTTGTTTTTGCAGTTCTTGACTGTTAGCCTCGACATTCACTGAAGGAACCGTCTCGGCTAAGTCAAAGAGCCGGCGGGACGGATGGCGCTCAAATTCCTTTGATATGGAGCCCAAAATCCCTTTAGCCAGGAGTTCTTTGAGCTTATTACGTCCGCTGACCTTCTCAGCAGAAACCAGCACCGTTTCAAAGGGTGAGATCCGCTTGTACTCTAAGCCTCCCGCTCTCACCTGCGCAAAGAAGAGCCCGAATTCAATTTCATTGGCTAAGAGCTTTGCCACCACATCATTTGGCGCCCCGACAAAAACACTCGGCACGACCTGAAGATGCTCTTCCCAGAATCTCTTGAGCCGCGGCCCTATAAGATAGCGTGCAATGTGATCCGAACAGCCAAACCGCAAAAACCCCTCGCACTTTTGACTCACTCCTTGGCAGAGGTCTTTAATGTCCTGAAGCTGGCTAAAAATCATATGACACTGATTGAAAACCTCCTGCCCCAAGGGCGTTAGAGCAACGCCCTTCTTGGATCTTTCAAACAGAGTAACACCTTCTCCCGCCTCCAACTGAGCCACCGCCTTGCTCAGCGCTGACTGACTGACATGTAACTTTTTTGCGGCAAAACTAAACCCACCCGCCCGAGCGACCTCATAAAAGCATCGTAAATGGTTTAACTCCATTATATTCGCTCCCGTCATATCTATTCCGTAATAGAATAGATATTATCTTATTTATCTGCTTTTGTCATAAGAAAGAACGCTCTATTGTCCTGTCCGAGCAACCCCCGCACAGAGTGGGCTGAAGTTTAAGTCAACACTGTGTTTGAAGGTGACTGATCCTGTTCCCAGTGTTTTCTTCTCAGTTCTTGGGCTTTCTGTCTAGCCCTGTCT
>Ga0255338_1000280_pt1 | contig 198608 bp, 196 predicted proteins | sample MeOH1_35cm_T4_19_FD_203715 | JGI IMG/M metagenome (GOLD analysis project Ga0255338, IMG submission 203715) | Sandy soil microbial communities from University of British Columbia, Vancouver, Canada - MeOH1_35cm_T4_195 | ecosystem: Engineered > Artificial ecosystem > Sand microcosm >...
CAGAACCAGATCCCAAGGGGAAGTCCATGTCCGTCAATACGAAGAACTGGCAGGAACTGAAGAAGCCCAACGGCCTCGACGTCAAGAGCGGCGGCGATGCCAAGCGCAAGGCGACCTTCGTCGCCGAACCGCTCGAGCGCGGTTTCGGCCTGACGCTCGGCAACGCGCTGCGCCGGGTGCTCCTGTCCAGCCTTCAGGGTGCCGCGATTACCTCGATCAAGATCGAGAACGTGCTGCACGAATTCTCCAGCCTCGCCGGGGTGCGCGAGGACGTCACCGACATCGTCCTCAACGTGAAGCAGATCGCGCTGAAGATGGAAGGCGAGGGTCCCAAGCGGTTGCAGCTTTCGGCGACCGGCCCGGCCGATGTGAAGGCGGGCGACATCGCCGTCTCGGGCGACATCGAGGTGCTCAACAAGGACCTCGTGATCTGCCACCTCGACGAAGGCGCGACGCTCAACATGGAGCTGACCGCCGACAGCGGCAAAGGCTACGTGCCGGCGGTGTCGAACCGTCCGGTCGACGCGCCGATCGGGCTGATCCCCGTCGACTCGTTGTACTCGCCGATACGCCAGGTCAGCTACAAGGTCGAGAACGCCCGCGTCGGGCAGGAGCTCGACTACGACAAGCTGTCGATCACGGTCGAGACCGATGGCACGGTGACGCCGGAAGACGCGGTGGCCTATGCCGCGCGCATCCTGCAGGACCAGTTGAGCCTGTTCGTCCACTTCGAAGAAGGCGTGCCGCTGCCGTCGAGCCCGATGATCGGGATGGCCGTGCAGCCGGAGGAGAGCGACGCCAACCAGCTCAATCGCTACCTGCTCAAGAAAGTCGACGAGCTCGAGCTGTCGGTGCGTTCGGCCAATTGCCTCAAGAACGACAACATCATCTACATCGGCGACCTGGTCCAGAAGACCGAAGCCGAGATGCTGCGCACGCCGAACTTTGGCCGCAAGTCGCTCAACGAGATCAAGGAAGTGCTGTCCAGCATGGGCCTGCGCCTCGGGATGGACATCCCCGGCTGGCCGCCGGAGAACATCGAGGAGATGGCCAAGAAGCTCGAGCAAGAGCTTCTCGGCTAATCCCGGCAGGGTGACGGCGGCGACCCTGACAGCCGCCTGGACCGGGGTACCTGACACGGCCCCCTTACGAACGGAGTACTGAGATGAAGCACGGCATTTCCGGCCGCAAGCTGCAGCGCAAGTCCGGCCACCGCGCCGCCCTGCTGCGCAACCTGGCCGCGGCGCTGATCAAGCACGAGCAGATCAAGACCACCACGCCCAAGGCGAAGGAGCTGCGCCCCTACGTCGAGAAGCTGATCACGCTGGCCAAGCGCGGCGGCCTTTCCAACCGCCGCCTGGCGCATAGCCGGCTGATGGACGAGGCGCAGGAGAAGAAGCTGTTCGAGGTTCTGGCCGAGCGCTACGCCGGCCGCGAAGGCGGCTATACCCGCATCGTCAAGGCCGGCATTCGCGCGTCCGACGCCGCGCCGGTGGCGATCATCGAGCTGGTCGACCGCGACGTCGACGCCAAGGGCCAGGACAGCGGCCCGGTGGCGAGCGAGGAGCTCGAGGAAGCCTAAGCCCCGGTTCATCGGATCAAATGCAAAGGCGGTTGCGGTCGGTTTGGTCGCAGCCGCCTTTGCCTTTCCGGAGCCCCTGATGCGTTTCCCCATGGTTGCCACGGCGTTCGCCGCGGCGATTTCCGCTACCGCCCCCGTGCAGGCAAGTGCTCAGGACACCACCGCCGTGAAATATCCCGAAACTCGCCGCGACGGCACGGTCGAGACGCTGTTCGGCGAGGCGATCGCCGATCCCTACCGCTGGCTCGAGAACGACGTGCGCAACGATCCCGAAGTGGCCGATTGGGTCGCGCGCGAGAATGCGGTGACCGACGCCTACCTGGCGCAGCTTCCGGCGCGTGGCTGGTTTAGGACGCGGATCGGCGAGCTGTTCGATTTCGAGCGCTTCTCGACTCCGGTGAAGCAGGGCACGCGCTATTTCTACACGCGCAACTCCGGGTTGCAGAACCAGTCGCCGCTTTACGTGCGCGAGGGGCTGGGCGGCGCGCCGCGCGTGCTGCTCGATCCCAACACCTGGGCCGCCGACGGCGCTACCGCGCTCGACGCCTGGCGCGCCTCGCCCGACGGCTCGAAGCTGCTCTACAGCGTGCAGGACGGGGGCAGCGACTGGCGCATCCTCAGGGTGATCGACGTCGCCACGGGCGAGCCGCTGGGCGACGAGATCCGCTGGGCCAAGTTCACCGACCTCGCCTGGGTCGGCGAGGAAGGGTTCCTCTATTCGCGCTTCCCTGAGCCCGAGCAGGGCCAGGATTTCCAGGCGCTCAACTACGACCAGGCGGTCTATTATCACCGGCTCGGCGCGCCGCAGAGCGCGGACGAGCTCGTCTATTCGACGCCCGGGCACCGCGACTACAACCACTCGGCCAGCGTCACCAGCGACGGGCGCTGGGCGGTGATCACCAGCGCGATCGGCACCGACGCGCGCTACGAGGTCCGCGCGATCGATCTTTCGGCGCGGGCCGCGCAGGGGTGGCACGCGCGCGAGTTGGTGACCGGCTTCGACGATGCCTGGAACCTCGTCGACGGCACCGGCGGCACGCTGTGGTTTGTCACCAACAAGGGTGCGCCGCGCTACAAGGTGGTCTCGGTCAACCTCGACATCCCGGGTGCGACGTGGGTCGAGATGGTGCCCGAGAAGGAGCAGCCGATCGACGGCGCCTCGATCGTCGGCGACCGGCTGATTCTATCGTACCTGATGGATGCGAGCTCGGTTGCGCGCACTTTCGATCTCGGGGGCAACGAGCTCGCTCCGATCGCCTTGTCGGGGATCGGCACGGTCTCGGGCTTCACCGGCGAGCCGGGCGATCCGGAGACATTCTACAGCTTTACCAGCTTCAACCGGCCGCCGACCGTCTACCGGCTCGACGTCGCCACCGGCGAGACGACGGTCTTTGCCGAGCCGAAGTTGGCGTTCGACCCGGAGACGATCTCGGTCGAGCAGCGCTTCTACGCCTCGAAGGACGGCACCCGGGTGCCGGTGTTCATCGTCCGCCGGAAGGACACCAGCGGCCCGGCGCCCACGCTGCTCTACGGCTACGGCGGGTTCGACATCTCGCTGACCCCGTCGTTCTCGGCCAGCCGGCTGGCATGGATCGAGGCGGGGGGCGTGTTCGCGCTCGCCAACATCCGCGGCGGCGGCGAGTACGGCAAGGCGTGGCACGACGGCGGACGGCTAACCAACAAGCAGAACGTGTTCGACGACTTCGTCGCCGCGGGCGAGTTCCTCAAGAGCGAGGGCGTGGCCGGCGAAATCGCGATCCAGGGCGGCTCGAACGGCGGGCTGCTGGTGGGGGCCGTCGCCAACCAGCGGCCCGACCTGTTCGCCGCGGGCAACGCGCAGGTCGGGGTGATGGACATGCTCCGCTTCGACCGCTGGACCGCCGGGCGCTATTGGGTCGACGACTACGGCTATCCGTCGAAGGAGGCCGACTTCAGGGCCCTGCGCGCCTATTCGCCCTACCACAACATCCGGCCGCACACGCCTTATCCGGCGCTGATCGTCACCACCGCCGATACCGACGACCGGGTCGTCCCCGGGCACAGCTTCAAGTACGTCGCGGCGCTGCAGGCGGCGGACCTCGGGCCGAAGCCGCAGTTGATCCGCATCGAGACGCGCGCCGGGCACGGCTCGGGCAAGCCGACCGACAAGGCAATCGAGGAAGCGGCCGACGTGATGGCGTTCCTCGCGCAGTGGACGGGGCTCAGGGCGCCCGAGTGAGAACGTTCAGGAAACAGAGTATTTATCTGAACGTTGTCTGACAGCGGCATTCAGCCTCGCCATAAGATTGGCGGCGTAGCTCTTGGTTCGTGACGGGGCACCTCGCCCCGACGAGTCGAGAGGAACCGAATCATGAAGACCATTACCAAAGCCCTGGTCGGAACCGTCGCGGCTGGCGCGATGGCGATGGGCTCGGCCGCTCCCGCGCAGGCACAGTATCGCGACCGCTATCGCGACCGCGACGGCGTCGATGTCGGCGACATCATCGCCGGTGCGCTGATTATCGGGGGTATCGCCGCGGTGGCATCGGCCGCGAACCGCGGCCGTTATAACGACGGCTATGTCTACAACGGCCGGTACAACGACCGCTACGATCGCGACTACGACCGCTACTACAACCGCTCCGGCAGCGCCCGCCAGGCGGTCGAACAGTGCGTCTACGCCGCAGAGCGCGACGCCAGCCGCTACTCGTGGCGCGGCAATGCGCAGGTGACCGACATCCGCAACATCGAGCGCCGGCGCGACGGCTACACCGTGCGGGGCCGCATCGCGGTCAACACGATGGGCCGCGACTGGCGCCGGGGCGACGGCTACTATGGCCGCGGCTGGGACGACGACTACCGCGGCTGGGACAACGGGTACCGCGGCTACGACAGCGGCCGCTTTACCTGCCGGGTGCGCTATGGCCGGGTGGTCGACCTCGACTACAGCGGCATCCGCGGGCTCCGCTAAGCCTCTGAAGTAACGGACCGGGCGGTTCAGGCTGTCGCAAGCCTGGACCGCCTAGTCGCATTTGCACGAGGGGTGCGGCAGCGTGCCGCATCGGGATCACGAGGCGGCCGACATGGCTTTGAAGTCGAACAAGCTGGCCGCCGCGACCACGCTCGCCGCGGCCTTCTCCGTGCTCGCGACGCCGGTCGCCGCGGCCGAGCTGCCCTCGCCGGCGCACGCCAAGGCCTACGACCCGTCGGTCGAGGCCGCGCAGAACCACCGCTGGGGACGCTACCGCGACCGGATCGATGCCGGCGACGTGCTGACCGGCGTGCTGATCCTCGGCGGCATTGCCGCCATCGCCAGCGCCGCGAACAGAGGCGTGCGTGAACGCGACGGGCGTTATCCCGAGCGCTGGCCCGACGATGATGGAGCGCGCTACCGCACGCCGGGCGATTACGAGCGAGCGGAAAGCCGCGGCCTCGACCGCGCGGTCGACATGTGCGTCGCCGAGGTCGAGCAGCGCTCGGGCCGCGTCGGTTCGGTCGACGGTGCCAACCGCGACCGTGACGGATGGCAGGTCTCGGGCGAGCTCGACAACGGCCGGGCCTATTCGTGCCGGATCGGCAACGACGGGCGCATCAGCGACGTCGATGTCGGCGATTACCGCGAAGGCGCGGCCGATCCGGCCGATGGTCAATGGAGCGACGACGACTATGCGCGCGCCCGCGAGGCGCAAAGCGCGCCGCCGCCGCCCGAGCCCGAAGCGACAGACGACGGGCGCTATTCGCTCTCGCAGTCGCCCGATTTCGACTGAGGCTCAAGGCTCGCGCGAATAGGCGGGCAGCTCGATCTTCCACACCAGCGCCGCGCCGCGCAGGCCGAAGCCGGCCAGCGCGGCGACGGCCCAGACGGGCCCCTGCGGCAAGCCCGCGAGGATCCCGAGCGCGCACAGCGCGGCCGTGAGCGCGGTGGCCGTCACATAGAGTTCGGGCCGCATGAGGATCGATGGCACGCCGGCGAGGACGTCGCGGATGATGCCCCCGGCGCACCCGGTGACGACGCCCATCAGGATCGAGGGGACCGGCGCGACGCCATAGGCGAGGGCCTTGGCGGTTCCCAGCCCGGCGAACACGCCGAGGCCGACCGCGTCGGCCCACTCGAGCAGCTGGCCTTCCCACCAGCGGCGCGGGGTGAACCAGGCAATCAGCGCGGTCAGCAGAACGACCGGCGCGATCCACGGATCGTGCACCCAGAACACCGGCGCGCCGATCAGCAGGTCGCGGGTCGTTCCGCCGCCCACCCCGGTGACGAAGGCGAAGAAGGCCAGCGTGACGAAAGTCTGCCTGAGGCGCGCAGCGAGCAGCGCGCCGCTCATGGCGAAGACTGCCGTGCCGCCGAGGTCGAGCAGCGGCGGCAGGACGGGCAGGACGGCTTCGGTCACGCCTTGACCCGCGCCTTGCGGCGGCGGAACAGCAGGATGCAGCCGAGCGTGGCGCCGGTCACCGAGAGCGAGGCGAATATGATCAGGATCGGGTGGCTGGTGTCCTCGCGGCTCTGCAGGTCCATGATGTGCAGCCCCCACATCACGTCGTAGAGCCGCCAGCCGCCGCTGCGCACGGCCAGGACCTCGCCGGTCGCATCGTCGATGTAGAGGTTGGTGCCGTCGGCGAAATGCGCCTGCCACGATGCGACCGGCCGGCGCAGCTCGAGCGGCACGTTCTCGGCCGGGAAGTAGCTCACCGAGGCGAGCTTGCTCTTGCCGCGGTAGGCTGCGCGGGCGATTCGCTGCGCCTCGTCCTTGACCACCGGCGGAGAAGCGGTGCCGAAGCGTGCCGAATAGCGCCAGCGCTGTCCGTCCGCGGCGGTGATGATCCAGGTCGGACTGCCGCCCGGGACCTGCACCAGACGGGCCTCGCGGATCGGCTCGCCGACGTCGGGAAAGCGCAGTCCGGCGGTGTCGATCGCGCCGCTCTCGGCCAACAGGTCCTCACCGCGCACGTCCTCGATCGGCCGCGCGACCATGACGAGGCCGGTCACGGTCCACATCAGGATCGGGAAGCCGACCAGCCAGCCGAGCCAGATATGCCAGCGCGCGAACCGCTGCATCGTGCGTTGCAGTGCCATGGCCGCGGGTTACGCGCCTCGGCGCCGCGCGGCTAGTCCTTGGCGAACAGCCGGCCGAGGTCCTCGAACGCCTTCATCTCGATCGCATTGCCGCTCGGGTCGCGAAAGAACATCGTCGCCTGCTCGCCGGCCTGGCCCTCGAAGCGGATGTGCGGCGCGATCACGAACGTCAGCCCGGCGGCGGTCAGCCGGTCGGCCAGCGCCCTCCAGTCGTCCATCGCCAGGACGATGCCGAAATGCGGCACCGGCACGTCGTGCCCGTCGACCGCGTTGAACACCTGGGCCTGCGCCGCCACCGCGCCGGGCGAGAGGTGGGCGACGATCTGGTGGCCGTAGAAGTCGAAGTCGATCCACTCGTCGCTGCTGCGCCCTTCCGGACAGCCGATCACCCCGCCCCAGAAGGCGCGCGCCATCCCGAGGTCGTGGACCGGGAAGGCGAGGTGGAACGGGCGGAGGGTCATGGGGCGGGTCCTTCGACAAGCTCAGGACGAGCGGGGCTGGGTATTACTCATGAGCGGGACCGCTCGTGCTGAGCCTGTCGAAGCGCACATCACATGTGGATCGGCTTGCCCTGCACCGCCATCGCCGCTTCCTTGAGCGCCTCGGAATGCGTCGGGTGGGCGTGGCAGGTATAGGCGATGTCCTCGCTGGTGGCGCCGAACTCCATCGCCTGCGCCGCCTGGGCGATCATCGTCCCGGCGACCGAGGCGATGATCCACACGCCGAGCACGCGGTCCGTGCTCGCATCGGCGACGACCTTCACGAACCCGTCGGGCTCGTGGTTGGTCTTGGCACGGCTGTTGGCAAGCATCGGGAACTTGCCCAGCTTCACCTCCCGGCCGCCTTCGCGCGCCTGCTCCTCGGTCAGGCCGACCCCGGCGATCTCGGGCATCGTGTAGACCACGCTCGGGATCACCGCGTGGTTCACGATCCCGGTCTGCCCGGCGATGTTCTCGGCCACGGCGATGCCTTCGTCCTCGGCCTTGTGCGCCAGCATCGGGCCGGGGATCACGTCGCCCACCGCCCACACGCCGTCGACCCTGGTGCGGAACTCGGCGTCGGTGTCGATCTGGCCGCGCTGGTTGGGCTCCAGCCCGATCTTGTCGAGGCCCAGGCCTTCGGTATTCGGCCGGCGGCCGATCGAGACCAGCACGCAGTCGGCCTCCAGCGTCTCGCTCGCGCCACCGGCTGCCGGCTCGATGGTCAGCGTGGCCTTCTTGCCTTTGACCGTCACGCCGGTGACCTTGGTCGAGAGCTTCAGCTCCATGCCTTGCTTCTTGAGGATCTTGGCCGCTTCCTTGCGCACGTCGCCGTCCATGCCCGGCAGCAGCGCGTCGAGATATTCGACCACCGTGACCTCGGCGCCGAGCCGGCGCCAGACCGAGCCGAGCTCGAGCCCGATCACGCCGCCGCCGATGACGACCAGCTTCTTCGGGACCGCCGCCAGTTCGAGCGCGCCGGTGGAATCGACAACGATCCCCTTGGCGTTGTCGATCTCGACACCCGGCAGCGGTGTGACCGACGAGCCGGTGGCGATGACCACGTCCTTCGCGGTCACGGCCTGCTCGCCGACCTTGACGGTGTGCGCGTCCTGGAACGTGGCGAAGCCCTTGAGCCAGGTGACCTTGTTCTTCTTGAACAGGAACTCGATGCCGCCCGTCAGCTGCTTGACCGCGTCGCGCCGCTGGCCGTGCATCGCGCCGAGATTGAGCTTGGGCGTCACCTCGACGCCGAGCTTGGCCATCGCGCCACCCGCCGCGGCCTCGAAGTATTCCGATGCGTGGAGCATCGCCTTCGAGGGGATGCAGCCGACGTTGAGGCACACGCCGCCGAGCGTCTCGCGGCTTTCGACGCAGGCGGTCTTCAGCCCCAGCTGCGCCGCCCGGATCGCGGCAACGTAGCCGCCGGGACCGGCACCGATGATCAGGACGTCGTAGTCGTAAGTGTGGTCAGCCATGCTGCCTCCGTGCTGCGCGCCCTTCGACAAGCTCGGGACGAGCGGACTTTTCGTTCAAATCCAACCCCCGGATGCGCTTCCCATCCTCCGCTGTCGGCTCGTCGGTATTCGGCGTTGTCCTAAGCATACCGAACCCCGCCGCTCATCCTGAGCTTGTCGAAGGATGCCCGCAAACCTCACAGGTCGATCAGCAGCCGCATCGGATCCTCGATCGCTTCCTTGATGATCTTGAGCGCGGTCACCGCCTCGCGGCCGTCGATCAGGCGGTGGTCGTAGGAGAGCGCGAGGTACATCATCGGCCGGATCACCACCTGGCCATTGCGGGCGACCGGGCGGTCCTCGATCCGGTGGAGGCCGAGCACGGCACTCTGCGGCGGATTGATGATCGGGGTCGACAGCAGCGAGCCGAACACACCGCCGTTGGAGATGGTGAAGGTGCCGCCCTGCATGTCGGCCATCGTCAGCGTGCCGTCCTTGGCCTTCTGGCCGTAGGCGGCGATCGCCTGCTCGATCTCGGCGAAGCTCATCGCATCGGCATTGCGCACCACCGGCACGACGAGGCCGCCCGGCGCGCTGACCGCGACCGAGATGTCGACGTAGTCGTGGTAGACGATCTCGTCGCCTTCGATCCTGGCATTGGCCGCCGGCACGTCCTTCAGCGCGAGGCACGCGGCCTTGGCGAAGAAGCTCATGAAGCCGAGCTTGATGCCGTGCTTCCTGGCGAACAGGTCCTTGTACGCCTCGCGCGCCGCGATCACCGCGGTCATGTCGCAGTCGTTGAACGTGGTCAGCAGCGCCGCTTCTTCCTGCGCGCCCTTCAGCCGCCTGGCGATCGTCTGGCGCAGGCGGGTCATCTTGACCCGTTCCTCGCGCCGCTCGCCGGTTGCAGGCGGCGCGGGGGCAGGGGCGGGCGCCGGCGCGCTCAGCGAAGGAGCGGGCGCCTCTTTCTTGGCCTGGGCCGCGGCGAGCACGTCTTCCTTGGTCAGGCGGCCGTCCTTGCCGGTGCCCCTGATCGCGCTGGGATCGACGCCGTGCTCGAGCACCGCGCGGCGCACGGCGGGCGACAGCGTGGTGGTGTGGTCTTCCTCGCTTCCGGACGGAGCCGGTGCCGGTGCGGCAGCTGGAGCCGGCGCGGCCGCGGGGGCGGGCGGCGCCTGGTCGGCCGGTTGCGGCTTCTCGCGCTCGGCCACCTGTGTCGTCTCGCCCGCCGACTGCGCGTCCTCGATCGTCGCGATCACCGCGCCGACCGCGACGGTTTCGCCGACCTGCACCCTGTACTCGCTCATCACGCCGGCGACGGGGGCGGGCACCTCGACCGCAACCTTGTCGGTCTCGAGGCTGGCCACAGGCTCGTCGAGCTTGACCGGCTCGCCGGGCTTCTTGAGCCACTCGCCGATCGTGGCTTCGGTCACCGATTCCCCTAGCGTGGGGACTTTCACTTCAACGGCCATTGCTAGCTCATCCCACCAAAACAAGGCGATACCATCGCCGCCAAGCGCGACATCGAACGTTCGGCGCCCCGTTCCCAATCCTCGTCATCCCGAACTTGTTTCGGGACCCATTCGGCCGCCCGTGCTGTTCAAGCCTGCGAGGCGCAACGCGCACGGAAAGGTCGAGCGGCCCAGCGGCGATGCCGGGGGCTGAATCGACACCTCTGCGCGTGTGGAGAGATGGGTCCCGAAACAAGTTCGGGATGACGAAGGAGTGCAGCAAGGAGCGCATGTTCACGCCCCGATCCCCAGCGCCGCAGCGACCAGCGCGTCCTGCTGTTCCTTGTGCCGGCTGGCGAGTCCCGTTGCCGGCGAGGCCGCGGCGTCGCGGCCGGCGTAGCCCGGGCGCATGCCCTCGTGTCCGGCGTCGCCCAGCGCCTGCTCGATCTGGCTCTCGACGAAGAACCAGGCGCCGTTGTTCTTCGGCTCCTCCTGGCACCAGACGACTTCCTTGAGGCCTGTCATCCGCTTGAGACGCAGCGCCAGCGGTTCGCCGGGGAAGGGGTAGAGCTGCTCGAGCCGGACGATCGAGACGTCCCCCAGCCGCTCCTTCTCGCGCGCTTCCATCAGATCGTAGGCGACCTTGCCGCTGCACAGCACCAGCCGGCGGACGGTGTCGTCGGCGATCTCCGTCCGGTCGGACAGGATGCGCTTGAAGTGGCTCGCGGCGGTGAACTCGTCGGCGCCGCTCTTGGCCATCGGGTGCCGCAGCAGCGACTTCGGGGTCATGATCACGAGCGGCTTGCGGAACGGGCGCATCATCTGCCGGCGCAGCACATGGAAGTAGTTCGCCGGGCTGGTGATGTTGCACACCTGGATGTTGTCGTCGGCGCATAGCTGCAGGAACCGCTCGAGCCGCGCCGAGCTGTGCTCGGGCCCCTGGCCCTCGTAACCATGCGGCAGCAGCAGCACGAGCCCGTTGGCGCGCAGCCACTTGGCCTCGCCGGCGGCGATGTACTGGTCGATGATGATCTGCGCCCCGTTGGCGAAGTCGCCGAACTGCGCTTCCCAGCACACCAGCGTCTTGGGGTCGGCGCTGGCGAAGCCGTACTCGAAGCCGAGCACGCCGTATTCGCTCAAGGGACTGTCGTAGACCTCGAACTTGCCGTGCGGCAGCTCGCACAGCGGGATGAACTTGCGCTCGCTGTTCTGGTCGATCCAGATCGCGTGCCGCTGGCTGAACGTGCCGCGACCCGAGTCCTGGCCCGACAGGCGCACGCCGAAGCCTTCGGTGACAAGGCTGCCGAAAGCGAGCGCCTCGGCGGTGGCCCAGTCGAAGCCCTCGCCGGTCTCGAACATCTGCCGCTTGGCGTCGATCACGCGGCCGAGCGTCTTGTGGATCGCGAGGTCGGCGGGAACCGTCGTCAGCGTGCGGCCGAGGCTGTCGAACAGCTTGCGGTCGATCGCGGTCTCGACGTTGCGTCGCGCGGTTTCCGGGTCGGCCGGCTTGTGCAGCCCGCTCCAGCGGCCGCCGAACCAGTCGGCCTCGTTGGCCTTGTAGCCCTTGCCGGCCTCGAACTCGTCGTCGAGCAGCTTGTCGAAGTCGTCGCGCAGCCGCGCCAGCGCGCCTTCGTCGATCACGCCTTCGGCCTCGAGCCTCCCGGCATAGACGTCGCTGACCCGCGCGTGCTGGCGGATGCTGGCGTACATCAGCGGCTGGGTGAAGCTCGGCTCGTCGCCCTCGTTGTGGCCGAAGCGGCGGTAGCACCACATGTCGATGACGATGTCGCGGCGGAACTTCTGCCGATATTCGATTGCCAGCTTGCAGGCGAAGGTCACCGCCTCGGGATTGTCGCCGTTGACGTGCAGGATCGGCGCCTGGACCCCCTTGGCGACGTCCGACGGATAGGGGCTCGAGCGGGCGAACTTGGGGCTGGTGGTGAAGCCGATCTGGTTGTTGATCACGAAGTGGATGCAGCCGCCGGTATTGTAGCCGCGCACGCCCGAAAAGCCGAAGCATTCCCACACGATGCCCTGGCCGGCAAACGCCGCATCGCCGTGGATCAGCACCGGCAGCACCTGCTCGTGGCTCTTGAGGTCGTCGCGGATCGCCTGCTGCGCGCGCGCCTTGCCGAGCACCACCGGGTCGACCGCCTCGAGATGGCTCGGATTCGGGACCAGGCTCATGTGCACCTTGATGCCGTCGAACTCGCGGTCGGTGCTGGTGCCGAGGTGGTACTTGACGTCGCCCGAGCCGCCGACGTCGAGAGGATTGGCGGTGCCGCCCGAGAACTCGTGGAAGATCACCCGGTAGGGCTTGGCCATCACGTTGGCGAGCACGTTCAGCCGCCCGCGGTGGGCCATGCCGTAGATGATCTCGCGCACGCCGAGCTGGCCGCCGTACTTGATCACCGCCTCGAGCGCCGGGATCATCGATTCCCCGCCGTCGAGCCCGAAGCGCTTGGTGCCGACGTACTTCTTGCCGAGGAACTTCTCGTATTCCTCGCCGCGGATCACCGCCGCGAGAATCGCCTTCTTGCCCTCGGGGGTGAAGCGGATGACCTTGTCCGGCCCCTCGATGCGCTCCTGCAGGAAGCGCCGCTCCTCGACGTCGGAGATGTGCATGTACTCGAGGCCGACGTGGCCGCAGTAATTCGCCCGCAGCGTCTCGACGAGGTGGCGCACGCTCGCCCATTCGAGCCCCAACGTGCCGCCGAGGTAGACCGGCCGGTCGAGCGCTTCGCCGGTGAAGCCGTGGTACTCGGGGGTGAGATCGGCCGGGATCTCCATGTGCGTCAGGCCGAGCGGGTCGAGGTTGGCTGCAAGGTGCCCGCGCACGCGATAGGTGCGCACCAGCATCATGGCGCGGATCGAATCCCCGGCGGCGCGCTCGATGGCGGCCTCGTCGACCGGCTGGCCGGCCTTGGCGGCGGCTTCCTTGACGGCGACCTTCAGCGCGGTCGGGTCGAGCGCCTGCGTCAGGTCGTCCTCGTCGCCAACAGGCCAGCGCGCGTTCTGCCAGCTCGGCCCCGGCTGCGGCCCGTCCTGCGGGCCCAGCTCGGGAAGGAATGACTGTGCTTCGTTACCCATGACAGTACCTCGTCAAGCGAGCAGCGCTCACGCCAGTTCCTTGAGCAGCGCGTCGAGCGTGGTGCCGAGCTCGCTGGGCGACGCGGCGACGCGGATGCCGGCGGCTTCCATTGCCGCGATCTTGTCCTCGGCGCCGCCCTGGCCGCCCGAGACGATCGCCCCGGCATGGCCCATGCGGCGGCCCGGAGGGGCGGTGCGCCCGGCGATGAAGCCGACGACCGGCTTGCGGCGGCCGCGCTTCGCCTCGTCGGCGAGGAACTGCGCCGCTTCTTCCTCGGCGCTGCCGCCGATCTCGCCGATCATGATGATCGACTTGGTCGCGTCGTCGGCGAGGAACAGCTCAAGCACGTCGATGAAGTTGGTGCCGTTGACCGGATCGCCGCCGATGCCGACCGCGGTGGTCTGGCCGAGGCCGATGTTGGTGGTCTGGAACACCGCCTCATAGGTCAGCGTGCCCGAGCGCGAGACGACGCCGACGCTGCCCTTCTTGAAGATGTTCGCCGGCATGATGCCGATCTTGCATTCCTCGGGCGTGAGCACGCCGGGGCAGTTGGGGCCGATGAGACGCGACTTGCTGCCGGAGAGCGCGCGCTTGACCCGCACCATGTCGAGCACCGGAATGCCCTCGGTGATCGCGACGATCAGCTCGACCTCCGCATCAATGGCTTCGAGGATCGAGTCCGCGGCGAAGGGCGGCGGGACGTAGATCACGCTGGCGGTCGCGCCGGTCGCGTGCTTCGCCTCGGCGACGGTGTCGAACACGGGGAGGCCGATGTGCGACTGCCCGCCTTTGCCGGGGGTGACGCCGGCGACCATCTGGGTGCCGTAGGCGAGCGCCTGCTCGGTGTGGAAAGTGCCGGTGTCGCCGGTCATCCCCTGGGTGATGACCTTGGTGTGCTTGTCGACGAGGATGCTCATTGGTCGTCTAGTTCCTTGAATTGCCGCGACAGGTCGCGCCACGCGCCGCCGGATTCGGGCTTCAGCTCGTCGCCCGGAAAGTAAATCTCGCCGTCGCCGTCATCGCCGCTAACGTCGTAGAAGCCAACGCCATGTTCGACCGCGAGGCGGCGAACGAGCGGATAGACCTCTTCGGCCTGTGACCAGCGAAAAGCGCCGTAGATGACATGTCGGCCCACCGAATAGTCGGCGGCATCGTCGACGTGATCGTCGTCTGCCGCTCCGGGGCCGTTCATGTTTGGATAGGTCTGGCGGATCGCGTCATACCACGAGTGCAGGGCAGGGGTGGTGACGGCGGGATCGTCGTAACTATGTCCTTCCGTCCACTGCGTCTGGATGTCGTACCATTCCATGAACGCCTCGCGGTCCCGCGGCGCGCTGGCGGCATCGAAGACCATCAGATCGTAGCTCATCGCGAGCCTCCCGGGATCAACCCAGCGCCGGGTCGATACCCTTGCACGCGACCAGCAGCTCCTTGACCGCGTCGACCGACTTGTCGAAGTTCTTCTTCGCCGCTTCGTTGAGCTCGATCTCGACGATCCGCTCGACGCCGCCGGCGCCGATCACGACCGGCACGCCGACATAGAGGTCGTCGACCCCGTACTGCCCGGTGAGGTGCGCGGCGCAGGGGAGCAGGCGCTTCTTGTCCTTGAGGTAGCTCTCGGCCATCGCGATCGCGCTGGTGGCCGGCGCATAATAGGCCGAGCCGGTGCCGAGCAGCGAGACGATCTCGCCGCCGCCCTTGCGCGTGCGGTCGACGATCGCGTCGATCTTGTCCTGCGTCGACCAGCCCATCTTGACGAGGTCGGGGATCGGGATGCCGGCCACGGTCGAGTACTCGATCACCGGGACCATCGTGTCGCCGTGGCCGCCGAGCACGAACGCGGTGACGTCCTGCACCGAGACGTTGAACTCCTCGGCGAGGAAGTGGCGAAAGCGCGCGGAGTCGAGCACGCCGGCCATGCCGACGACCATGTTGTGCGGCAGGCCCGAATACTCGCGCAGCGCCCAGACCATCGCGTCGAGCGGGTTGGTGATGCAGATCACGAACGCGCCCGGAGCGTGCGCCTTGATGCCCGCGCCGACCGCGGCCATGACCTTGAGGTTGATGCCGAGCAGGTCGTCGCGGCTCATGCCCGGCTTGCGGGCGACGCCGGCGGTGACGATGATCACGTCGGCCCCGGCGATGTCGGCGTAGTCGTTGGCGCCCTTGAGTGTGGCGTCGAACCCTTCGACCGGGCCGGCCTGCGAGATGTCGAGCGCCTTGCCCGCGGGCATCCCTTCGACGACGTCGAACACGACGATGTCGCCCATTTCCTTCATCGCCGCGAGGTGGGCGAGGGTGCCGCCGATCATGCCGGCGCCGACGAGCGCGATCTTGTTGCGAGCCATAGGGTCAGCCGTGTCCTTAACCTGTGCGGGCGCTGCGGCGTTCCGGGCCATTCCTCGCGTCCCGCGAAAGGAATGCACCGAGATGACGGCTCGCCCTAGGCTCCGTCCAACGGCATTGCAACCGTGAAAAGGCGCAATTTACGAGGAATTACTGCTATCAGTTCGCAATAGCTATAAACGTCACGAGGCGGACCCGCGCTGGCCGGTTTCAGCGCGCGGAGCTCGATCAGCCCGCGAGGCGGCTGCGGTTGGCGGCGTCGCGCTCGCGCTCCTGCGACAGCAGCATCGCCGCCAGGTAGTCGGGCACTGCGCGGCTGAAGTAGTAGCCCTGGCCGAGCGTGCACCCGGCGGCGCGCACGGCCTGGACCTGCTCGATCGTCTCGAGCCCTTCGGCGACGATGTCCATGTCGAGCGTGGCGCCCATCTCGGCCACCGCGCGGATGATCGCGTCGCTCTTGCGGCCGATGTTCGGCCCGGAGACGAAGCTGCGGTCGACCTTGATCTTCTTGAACGGATACTTGTTGATGTAGCCGAGGGAGGAATAGCCGGTGCCGAAGTCGTCGAGCGCGAAGCGCACGCCCTCGCACGCGAGGTCGTCGATGAAGCGCGCGGTGTTGGCGTCGTCGTCGAGGAACAGGCTCTCGGTCACTTCGAGCTCGAGCCGGCGCGGGTCGAGCCCCGCGTCGCGCAGCGCGCCGAGGATGCCGAGCGCGGCGCCCGGCGCCTTGATCTGCAGCGGCGAGAGGTTGACCGCGATCGTGACTTCCTCCGGCCAGCCCGCGGCCGCCTTGGCGGCCTGCGCGGTGATCCAGTTGCCGAGCGTGATGATGACCCCGGTTTCCTCGGCCACCGGAATGAATTCGTCGGGGCGCAGTTCGCCCTTCTCGGGATGGAACCAGCGCACCAGCGCCTCGAAGGTACGGATCCGCCCGGTCTCGAGATCGACGATCGGCTGGAAGAAGATCGACAGCTCGTCGCGCTGGATCGCCGCGCGCAGCTCGGCCTCGATCTCCTTCTTGCGCACCAGTTCGCGGGTCATCGAGGTGTCGAAGAAGCAGATCTGGTTCCGCCCGCCGATCTTGGCGTGGTACAGCGCCAGGTCCGCGCCCTGCATCAGCATGTCGATGTCCGGCCCGTCGTCGGGCAGCAGCGCGACGCCCATCGAGGCGGCGGTCTCGATGCGGTGGCCGTCGATGCGGGTCGAGCGGGCGACCTCGTCGGCCATCACGCGGGCGAGGCGCTCGCTCTCGGCACGGTTGGAGACTTCGGCCACGACGATGAACTCGTCGCCGCCGAAGCGGGCCACGGTCGCATTCTCCGGCGCCGCCTTGCGCAACCGGCCGGCGACTTCGGCCAGCACCTTGTCGCCCACCGGATGGCCGAGGGTGTCGTTGATTTCCTTGAAGCGGTCGAGATCGAGCCAGAACAGCGCCAGCTTCTGGCGTTCGGGCAGGACCATCAGCATCTCGATCGTGTCGTGGTTGAGCCCGGCGCGGTTGGCCAGGCCAGTGACGACGTCGGTGCGGGCAAGCTCGCGCATGCGGTCCGCCATCTGTGCGCTCGCCTCGGCGGCGAAGATCTGTTCTTTGAGCGTACGGAAGACGTTCATCGTGATCGACGTCATCGCGACGATCATCAGCGTGGTCGTCAGGCCCAGCACCAGCAGCGCCGGCGTGGCGATCGCAAAGCAGGCGATCAGCACCGGGATCACCGCCAGCAGCAGCTGGCCGATGGCGATCACCGGGCGGCCGGCGTTTCGCGCCGCGATGCCGTTGCCGTAAGCCAGCGCGTAGCCGAAGGTCAGCACCTCGACGTGCGTCGTCCCGTCGATGAAGATCGTCACCGCCGCGATCGTGCCGGCCAGCAGCGCGTAGCTGAAGGCGCCGGCCTCGTAGACCCGTTCGAGCAGGCGCGCCGAGGGTCGCTTGGCGCTGTGCGCCAGCCAGTAGGCGAGGCCCACGCGGATCAGGCCGACCGCGGTGAGGCCGATGGCTCCCAGCTCGACCCAGCGGTTTTGCGTCAGCCAGGCCGCGGTTCCGGCCACCAGCATGCCGCAGAGCGCGCCGAGCATGAGGTTGAAGGGGTGGGCGTAGAGCGTCTCGACGAGCTTCGCGCGCACGCGCTCGTCACGCGCGTCGCGGGGGAAGTAACCGCTCAAGATCTTACCCAGGCGTATGATTGCACCGCTCCTTGCCGATGGCCTTAACCGCAAGAAGTTTGCGACTGGTTAAGCTTTGCATCGCGTGGAAATCCGCGGTTTCAGTCCCACCTGCGGCGGGAAATCAGGTGCGGGCACGAGCGTCCATCTCGCCGGCCATGCGGCGGTCGAGCGCGCGGCAGATTTCGAGCCACCACAGGTAGCCCAGCCGGTCGCCGGCAGAGAACGCCGCCTCGGCCTGCTTGCGGGCGCGCTCGGCGGCGGCAAGGCCGTGTTCGGCGAAGTGCCTCAAGGCGGCATGGAGCATCGCGTCGCTCGCCCCCTTGCCGCCATTGTCGTTGGCGGGCGCGCCGCGGGATTGGCGGACCTTGCGCGGGCTCATGCGCGGCGTCAGGGCATCCGGCGGGGCGGCGAAGCGAATGGTCATGGGCGTATGCGGCTCCTGTACCGGTGGCGCTGCGAAGCCGGCGAAGGGCCACGGGCGCGATCGCCGGATCCTAGCGGGAGCCGGCTAAGCGAAGGTTGGGACGCATGGTTTCAAAGGGATGACCGGCGGTTCGCGGCAGGCCTTGCGGCGGAGACCGAATCCGCCGGCGGCCGGGCCCCGAAAGGGCATTCCGGCCCGGCCGCCGGCGGGAACCTGCCGCACTGCGCAGGTTCGGCAGGCCGTCGCCGTGAGGCGCGGCCGGGGCATGCCAGACCCTCGCCGCGATTGCATCCGCCACGGCGGCGCCGTGCCAAAGATGGACATTGGCCGGCCCGCTGGTAAGCTTCGCCGCGACGTCACGGATCGCCCGGGAGGCCGGGCCGGCGCATCTGCGCCGAGGGAAGCGGGTCGAAGCCCGCGCTGCCCCCGCAACTGTGACCGGGGAGCCGCGCTCCACAACGCCACTGGATGACACCGGGAAGGCGGGGCGGCGGCAGCGATCCGGGAGCCAGGAGACCTGGCCGCGACAGTCGTTCGGCAGCCGGGCGGGGTGCCCCGGAAGCCAGCGGAGCGCGGCGCGTCGGCGCTACCTCCCGCCATGAACGGCGAGTTCGTTCATGGAGGGAAGAGTGAAGCGCAAATACCTGTTATTCTTGCCAGCGGCCCTGATCGGACTGCCAGCGCTCGCGCAGGAGTCCAGCGAAGCCGACGATTCCCGGGCGGTCGACCAGCGGCGCGAGCACCAGATCACTGTCCTCGCAAGCGGAAGCCGGGAGAATCTTGCGAATACAGGGCAAAGTATCACGGTCTTCACGCGCGAAGGGATGAATGCGGTGCAGGGCGCCGACCTGACTCGCCTGATCGAGCGCGTGCCGGGTGTCAGCGTAACGCGCAACGGCGGGCCGGGAAGCTTCACCGGAGTCCGCGTGCGCGGAGCCGAAGGCGAGCAACTGCTGGTCGTGGTCGACGGGGTGAAGGTGGCGGACGTGGCCTCGCCTGGCGGCGGCTTCGACTTCGGCAACCTGTTGATGGGCAACCTCGCCAAGGTCGAGCTGCAGCGCAGCTCGAACAGCACCATCTGGGGCAGCCAGGCGATCGGAGGCGTGCTCGCGGCGACTACCGGGAGCGAGCCGGGCGTGCGCGCCAGCGCCGAATACGGCGCTCACGACAGCTTCTACGGGACCGCCGGGGTGACCGTCGATGTCGGACCTGGCTCGTTCGGGATGCAGGCAGGACGCTATGTCGGTGACGGCTTCTCAGCGGCAGCGGGCGGGACCGAGCCCGACGGGTTCGGCCAGACCGAGTTCGCCGGGCACGCGAGCGTCGCGCTCGGCGGCGGGCTCAGCGCCTTTGCCAGAGGGCGATATGCCGACGGCCGACTGGAGATCGACGGCTTTCCCGCCCCGGCATTCACGCTCGCCGACACCGCCGAGTTCCAGACCACGCGTCAGCGTTCGGGCGCAGCGGGCCTGCAGTTCCGCGGCGATCGCATCGAGCTGGCCGCGACCGGGTCGCTCGCGGATACCGAACGCGACAGCTTTGATCCCGCTCTGGGTCCGGCCCCGAACTACACCACCGACGGGACCAGCAAGCGCGCCGAGCTGCGCGGGCGGTGGGATGTCGCGCGCAATCTGGCGCTCGACTTCGGCGGCGAGCGCGAGTGGCTGCGCTTTTCGACGCTGTTCGACCCGCTCCACCGCACGGCGATCGCCGGCGGCTACGCGCAGGTCGAATACGACAGCGGCACCGCGCACCTCGCCGCCGGCGTGCGGCGCGACGCACATCGCGACTTCGGCGGCGAATGGAGCTTCGGCGCCGACGCAGCGCTCGACCTCGATCCGGTCCGGCTGACGGCGTCCTACGGCGAGGGGTTCAAGGCGCCGACGCTGTTCCAGCTCCTGTCGGACTTTGGCAATCCCGCACTGCGGCCTGAAACAAGCCGCAGCTATGACCTCGGGCTCGGCAGTCGCATCGGGCCGCTCTCCGCCAGCCTGACTGCGTTCCGCCGCGACACGCACGGGCAGATCGGCTTCGTCAGCTGTTTCGGAACGACCGAAGGGATTTGCGCCGCCAGGCCGTTTGGCACGTACGACAATATCGGCCGCGCCCGCGCGCAGGGCCTGGAAGCTGAAGCCTCGCTTCGGGTTGGCTACGCGCTGTCGGTTGGCGCGGCTTACACGCTGCTCGAAGCCGAAGACCGCACGGCAGGCTCGCCTGTGCGCGGCAACGACCTTGCCCGCCGGCCGAGGCACGCGCTGACCGGCACGCTCGACTGGACCCCGGCCGAGGCGGTCAGGCTGGGCGCGGACTTGCGCGTGGTCTCGCGCAGCTTCGACGATGCCGCCAACCTCGTCCGGCTGGGCGGCTACGCGGTGCTGACGCTGCGCGGCGAGTGGGACGCGAGCCAAAACGTCACGCTGTTCGGCCGCGTCGAGAACCTGTGGGACGAGCACTACCAGACCGCCGCCGGCTACGCGACGCCGGGCCGCGGCGCCTACGTCGGCGCGCGGGCGCGGTTTTGATGGCGCTCGCTTCTCCCCTCCTTTCGTCATCCCCGCGAACGCGGGGACCCAGTCGGCTCTGGCGCTTCAGACGCTGCTGGGTTCCCGCGTTCGCGGGGATGACGCTGTGGGGTTGTGCGCCGGGCTCGTCTTCGGAGGCCATCGGCGAGCACCCCACCATCGTCTCGCTCAACCCCTGCACCGACGCGATCCTCGCCGAGGTGGCGGACCCCGGGCAGCTCCTGGCGATCTCGCACTATAGCCAGGACCCTCGGGCGACCTCGATGCCGCTCGCCGAGGCGCGGCGGTTCCGCGTGACCGGCGGCACGGCGGAGGAAGTGCTGGCGCTCGATCCCGATGTGGTCGTCGCCGGGTCGTTCCTGCCGCCGGCGCAGACCGCGGCGTTCCGGCGGCTCGGCGTGCGGGTCGAGACATTCGCCATCGTCCCCGACCTTGCCGAAAACGCCGCGCAGGTCCGCCGCCTTGCGGCGCTCGCCGGGCATCCGGCGCGCGGCGAGGCCTTGCTCGCGCGCACCGACGCCGCGCTCGCCGCGACGCGCTTCTCCGGGCCGAAGGTCCGCACCCTGTTGTGGCAGGAGGGCGGCATCGTGCCGGGCGCGGAAACGCTCATCGTCCGGCTGATGGCGCACACAGGTCTCGCCAGCCATTCGGCCGCGCGCGGGCTCGGGCAGGGCGCCTACCTGCCGCTCGAACAGGTCCTGGCCGACCCGCCGCAACTGGTGCTGGCGACCAGCGGCGAGCGGATGCTGACCCACCCCGCGCTGCGGCGGCTCGCAGGGGTGCGCTATGCACAGTTCGATTCCTCGCTGCTGTTCTGCGGCGGCCCGACCATCATCCGCGCGGCCGAGCGGCTGGCCGAGATCCGTTCCGGAGTCCCCCTCCCGCTCGCGGGAGGGGTCAGGGGTGGGCCAGTCGTGCCACCCCGCGCGAGCCCACCCCCAGCCTCTCCCCCAAGCGGGAGGGGAGAATGACCCGCCCGGTCGCGATCCTCGCCCTGCTGCTGCTGCTCACGGTGCCGCTGTCGCTGCTCGCCGGGCGCGTCTGGCTCGACCCGTGGGCGACCCCCAATGCCGCGCTGATCCTCGCCGAATTGCGCCTGCCGCGCGCGCTGCTGGCGGTGACGATCGGCGCCGGGCTGGGCGCGGCGGGCGCGGCGATGCAGGGCTACCTGCGCAACCCGCTGGCCGACCCGGGGCTGTTCGGCATTGCCCCCGGCGCCGCGCTCGGCGCGGTGGCGAGCCTGTGGTTCGGCCCGATATTGGGTCTTTGGGCGGCGAGCGCTTACCTCCTGCCGCTGTTTGCGCTGGCGGGCGCGGCGGGGGCGATGGCGCTGCTGGCCCTGATCGCCGGCCGCGGAGCCGGGATCGCGCTGTTCACGCTCGCCGGAATGATGATCGCCAGCCTCGCCGGCGCGCTCACCAGCCTCGCCATCAGTCTCGCGCCCAACGCCTTCGCGATGAGTGAAATCGTCACCTGGCTGATGGGCGCGCTGACCGACCGCAGCTGGGCCGACCTCTGGCTGACCGCGCCGCTGACGCTGGTCGGAATCGTGCTGCTGCGGCTTGCCGGGCGCGGGCTCGACGCGCTGACGCTGGGCGTGCCCGCCGCGCGCTCGCTCGGCGTCGATCCCGCCCGGCTGCAATGGCTGCTGGTGCTGGGAACCGGGTTGACAGTCGGCAGCGGCGTGGCCGTCGCCGGGGTGATCGGCTTCGTCGGGCTGATGGTGCCGCATCTCGTGCGGCCGCTGACCGACCGGCGGCCGAGCGCGCTGATCGTGCCGAGCGCGCTCGCCGGCGCGCTGCTGGTGCTGGTGGCGGACTGCCTGTGCCGCATCCTGCCGCTCGTCACCGAGCTGCGGCTCGGCATCGCCCTCAGCCTCGTCGGCGCGCCGTTCTTCCTCGGGCTGCTGCTCAGGATGCGGCGGGGGTGGCTGTGACGCTCGCGGCGCACGACCTGTCGGCGAGCCTGGGCGGGGCCGAGGTGCTGTCGCGCATCGAAGCCGTGCTCCAGCCGGGTACCGTGACCGCGATCTGCGGTCCCAACGGCGCCGGCAAGTCGACGCTGCTGGCTGCGCTCGCCGGCCTGATCGAGCCTGCCTCGGGCGCGGTCGAGCTTGCCGGCGCACCGCTTCCCCCTGGCCGCGAACGGGCGCGGCGGCTCGGCTACCTGCCGCAGGCGGGCGAGATCGCCTGGGACCTGTCGGTCGCCGCGCTCGCCGGGCTCGGCCGCCTGCCCCACGGCGACCGGGGCGAGGCGCAAGTCGCCGCGGCGCTCGCCGCGGTCGACCTGACGGATTTGGCCGGGCGGCCGGTCTCGACCCTCTCGGGCGGCGAACGGGCGCGCGCGCTGCTCGCCCGCGTCCTCGCCGGCGAGCCGCAGTGGATCCTCGCCGACGAGCCGCTCGCCGCGCTCGATCTCGCCCACCAGCTGGCGCTGCTCGCCCGCCTGCGCGCGGCGGCAAGCCAGGGCGCGGGCGTGGTGCTGGTGCTGCACGATCTCGCGCTGGCGATGAACCACGCCGACCGGGTGTTGGTGCTCGACAGGGGCACGCTCGCCGCCGACGGTCCGCCGGAACGGGCGCTCGCGGCCAAGGTCATCGCCCGCGTCTGGGGCGTTCCCGCGCGCTGGCTCGGCGAGCCGGGCGCGCGGGCGCTCGTCGCCGGCTAGTTCGCGGTTTCGTCCGCGGCCGCCGGCTGCGCGTCGGCACCGACCAGCCCGCGGGCCTTGAGCATCGGCCCGACCTGCGGGTCGTGCCCCGCAAAGTCGCGGTACATCACCGGGTAGTCCCTGGTGTGCCCCTGGCCGAGGAAGGTGGCGCGGATATGGTCGCCGTTGGCGCGCGTCGGCCCGCCGTGCGTCTCGACCCAGTCCCACGCGTCGTGCGCCAGCATCTCGGTCCAGATGTAGCTGTAGTACCCGGCCGAATAGCCGTTCGACCAGATGTGCCGGAAGTAGGGCGAGCGATAGCGCGGCGGGATCACCCGCGTGTCGAGCCCCATGCCGCCGAGCGTCTGGGCCTCGAACGCCGCGGCCTTCTGCTGACCCTTTGCCGGGGTCAGCGCGTGCCATTCCATGTCGAGCAGCGCGGCCTCGAGCACTTCGCCGAAGTCGAGCCCCTGGTTGAAGTTGGCCGCCGCCTCGGTCTTGGCCACCAGCTCGGGCGGGATCACCGCGCCGGTCTGGTAGTGGCGGGCGTAGTGATTGAGGATCTCGGGCACGGTCGCCAGGTTCTCGTGGAACTGGCTCGGGAACTCGACGAAGTCGCGCGCGGTGTTGGTGCCCGAGAGCGCCGGATAGCGCTGGTCGGCGAAGATGCCGTGGAGCGCATGGCCGAACTCGTGGAACATCGTCGTGACTTCGTCGAACGTCATCAGCGCCGGCTCGCCGGCGGGCGGCGGCGGCACGTTGAGCGAGTTGTAGACCACCGGCTTGTCGTCGAGCAGGTGCGACTGCTCGATGAAATTGCCCATCCACGCGCCGCCCTGCTTGTTGGGCCGCGCGAACGGATCGGCATAGAACAGCGCCATCTCGCTGCCGTCCTTGTCGAGCACGGTATAGACCCGCATGTCGGGATGGTAGGTCGGCAGGTCGGTGCGGCGCTTGAAGCTGATGCCGTAGAACTGGTTCATGGCGTAGAACACGCCGTTCTCGAGCGTATTCCAGACCTCGAAGTACGGCTTGATCTGGCCCTCGTCGAGATCGTAGCGCGTCTTGCGCACCTTCTCCGCGTAGTAGCCCCAGTCCCACGGCTCGATCGCGGTCACGCCGTCGGCGCGCGCGGCTTGCTCGAGCGCCGCCTTCTCGCGCGCCTGCGTGGCGGCGACCGCGGGGACGAAGTCCTTCATGAAGCGGATCGCCTGCGCCGGGTCCTTCACCATCCGGTCGTACATCGCGTAGGCCGCGTGGCTCGGCTGGCCGAGCAGAGCGGCCCGCCTGGCGCGCAAGTCGGCGATTTCCTCGATCACCGCGGTGAGATCGTACTGGTCGCCGCCCGAAGTGCGCTCGACGCTCGCCTGGAACAGACGGCGGCGGGTCTCGCGGTTGGTCAGGCTGGCGAGCATCGGCTGCTGCGTGGTGTTGACCAGCGCGAGCGCGAACTTGCCCGGCTGGCCCATCTTGGTGGCGAGCTCGGCGGCGGCGCCGATCTGGTTGTCCGACAGGCCGGCGAGCTCCTCGCGGGTGTCGAACACCGGCGCCTTGGCAGCGGTGAATTCGGTCAGCTTCTGCGAGAACTGCGTCTCGAGCTCGGCCACCCGCCCGTTCATCTGCTTGAGTTCGGCCTTCTGCGCCGGGTTCAGCAAGGCGCCGGCGTGCACGAAGTCGGCATAGACCGTCTCGAGCAGCATGGCGTCCTCGGCCGTCATGCTCATCGCCGCGCGGTTGTCGTAGACCGCCCTGACGCGCGCGAACAGCTTGTCGTTGAGGTACATGTCGTCGTCGAGCGCGGTCAGCTGCGGCGCCAGCGCGGCATCGGCCGCGTCGAGCGTGTCGTTGGTGTTGGCCGCGACCAGCTGGTCGAACACCCCGCGAGCGCGATTGAGCACCTGCCCGGCGCGCTGCAGCGCGACGAAGGTGTTGTCGAACGTCGCCGGCGCGGAGCTGTCGGCGATCGCCGCGATCTCGGCGCGCTTGACGGCGATGGCCTGCTCGATCGCCGGCTGGAAGTCGCCGTCCTTGAGCTGGGTGAAATCGGGTGCGTGGAACGGCAGCGCGCTTTCCTGCGCGAAATAGCCGGTCGCGGCCGGGATGGCGGGCCTCGCGGTACTGCTCGCGGGCACCGGACCCTCTTCGACCGTGGCACAGGCAGACAGCATGGCGCCGAGCGCCGCGCCGGCAAGCAAACGTATCATCATTCAAGTCTCTCCAGGCTCCGCCCGCGGCGGTTAGTCACAACGGAAACCGCCTTAGCGGCTGAACCGGGCCTGAAACAAGGCTATCCGAGCGGGTACCTGGCGACGGCCACGTAGTAGGCGCCTTCGTGCCCGAGGTGGCTTTCGTAGAGGATGAAGTCGTCCACTTTCCATGGCCCGGCGGCGAGGTCGCCGCGCGCGGCCAGCCAGCCGCCGATGGCGCCCGACGATCGGTTGAGGCGGGCGAGGGTGATGTGCGGCGTGAAGCGGCGTGTCTCGCGTCCGAGGCCGGCCAGATCGCAGGCCCGCTCGACCTTCTGCCGCAGCACTTCGAGCGGCCCGGCAGGTGGCACCCGCGCCCACAGCGCGCGGGGCGCGCCCTTGCGCTCGAACGTGCCCACGCCCGCGATGCGCAGCTCGAACGGGTGCGCCTCGATCCGCCCGAGCTCGCCGGCGAGGTCGTTCGCCGCCGGCCGGTCGACCTCGCCGACGAAGCGCAGGGTCAGGTGCAGCGCGTCCTCGTCCTGCCAGCGCACGCCCTCGACGCCCTCCATCGCATCGATCAGCGCGTCGCGCACCGGCGCGGGCGGACGGATCGCGACGAACAGGCGATGAGGCATTCGGCGGACCTACTCCCCTGCGCGGGCGGGGCAACCCCCGCCCGCGCAGGGGATCCGCGTCAGGTCTGCTGGTTCTCCGGCTGCCAGTCCTCGCCTTGCTCGCTGCGCCCGGGTTCCTCGGCCGCCTGCTGCAGCGAGGCGGCGGCGGTGTCGTTCTGCGCGGCGATCCGGCGGCCTTTCTGGCCGCTGGTCGGGCCGAGCGGAATACGCCGGCCGCGCGCCTTCTCGGCGGCACGCGGAAGCGTCACCGTCAGCACGCCGTTGCTGAAGTCGGCCGAGCACTTCTCCTCGTCGACGTTCGACGGCAGTGTGATGCGCCGCTCGAAGCGTCCGTACGAGCGTTCGGAATAGCCGCTTTCGTCCTTTCGCTCGCTGCGCTTCTCGCCCGAGAGCGTCAGCATGCCGTCCTCGATCGTCAGATCGATGTCGTCCTCCTTGACGCCCGGCAGCTCGGCCACGATGCGGATCTGGTCGTCCTGCTGCTCGATCTCGAGTTGCGGCCAGCCGGTGCCTGCCGAAAGGCCCTGCGAGGAGCCCGCGGAACGCCCGCCGTCGATGAGCTCGTCGAACAGGCGGTTGACCTGCCGGTTGAGGTCGAACAGCGAGCCGCCGCCGAACGGCGAGCCTCCCGTCAGGGAGCCGCGGCGCAAGGGTCCAGGATATCCGTTTGCCATGTCATTGCTCCTTTGCCCGTGATGTGCGGGAGCAGCCGTCCAGGTTTGCGCGGCAGGGGTGATCCGCGTCCCCGGGCAATCGCCGTCCCGGCACCCGGGAAACGCCGCAGGCGCGGCGCTGTTCCGCCGGTGCGGCGAATCGTAAGCGCGGTCCGGTCAACGGACGCAGGACCGCACCCATGCCCGGCCGACGCGCGCCGGGGACCCGAGACGATCTTCCAGGATACCCGGCGTGCGCGCGCCGACGCTCGACGGCGCACAACCGCGCAATTCATGTGCACCTTTGGCCACGAATAGGCTACGGTTGTGTCGCGAGAGCGGCCGGGATCGCGCTGCAGGGTCGGGCGGGCCAAGGGAAGGCGATGGGCAACGAACATTTCGAGGGCCAGCTCCTGCTTGCGGAGCTTACCGCCAAGCAGCGCGAAGTGCTCGACCTGCTCATCGAGCACAAGACTTCGAAAGAGATCGCGCGCTTGCTGCGGATCTCGCCGCACACCGTCGACCAGCGCATCCAGTTGGCCCGCGACAAGCTCGGCGCGCGCTCGCGCAACGAGGTGGCGGCACTCTATCGCCGCCTGCTCGAGACATACGGCCAAATGACATACGGAAATTCCTACCTCGCCTTTGCCGCTCCGGCAGGGGACACCGTCCTCGGGACGCAGGGTCCTTTTCCGGAATGTAGCCACCGGGGAGGGCTCCGATCCGCTTCCGTGCCTCCGGGTGCGGAAGCGGATTACCCCGTCGTCCCGGAGTTGTTCGAAGGACGTTACGGCACGCTGGTGCGGCTTGGGGCGATCATCGCGATCGCGGTGTTCCTCGTCATTCTCGTGCTCGGGGGGCTGGCCATCTTCTCTCAGCTCTCGGAGCTGATGGCCGCGTAAGGCTTTCGGACAACTCACCTTTTATTTTAACAGTTTGGCCATCGCCAGCGTTGAGGTGTCCGATATGTCCATGACCGTCCCCGTCGCGCAGATGCGCATCGCCCGCGATATCGGCGAAGCCGAGAAGGCGCTCGACGAAGCGCTGATCCGCCAGGCCTCGCTGTTCGCCACCATGGTCAGCGCGCGGCGCGAAACCGGCGTCGATCCGTTCACCGGCCATGAGGCGCTGCTGCGCCTCGCCAGGTCGCAGCAGGCGCTGCTCGAGGCGGGCGGCAACCTTGCCAGGGTGCACGGGTCGCTGCTCGAAGTGCAGAAGGAAATCTGCGGCGCGGACGAATGCCCGCCCGACGAGCCGCGCGGATCGCTCGAGCGGCACGCCGGCTAAGCTTTCCCGCCAGGACCATCCTGTCATGACCGGCGAAGTCGCCCTCGTCCTTGCGCCGGTGCTCGCATCGGGCCTGCTCGCCTATCGCCCCGGCGGCCCGCCCGAACGCGCCGCGGTCGCGATCATCGTCGGCTGGATCCTTGCCGATGTGGTCTACCACCTGCTGTTCGGCCCGTCGGACTTCGACACGGTCGATCCGGTTCACGTGGTGCTCGACGGGGCGGAGCTGGCGGCAATCCTGTGGCTCGCCCTCAGGGCCAACCGCATGTGGCCGCTGTGGGCCGCCGCGGCGCAGCTGATCTGCGTCTCGGGCCACATCGCCGCATTCGTCGAACCCGGCGGCATGCGGCGCGCGTACTGGGCGATGACGCAGTTGCCGCAATATATCCAGTTGAGCGCATTGCTGCTCGGGGCTGCCGCGCATGCGCGGCGCGAACGCCGCGTCGGGCCGTACCGCAGCTGGCGGGTGGCGTGACGCTGCGGCCGGCGTTGGCCGGCCGCAGCACATCGCAGCCGATTACTTGCGCGGCAGGTTGACCGCCAGCACCGGGCGATCGGTGCCGGCGCGGGCGATCGCGGTGTCGCGCTGCTCGGCGGTCGCTGCGCGCACCAGGTTGATGCAGCGCGTCGGGGCGAGCACCGGCAGGCCGACCGAAGGCTGGATCTCGCGGCACAGCGCGCTGGCGGCGCTGTCGATCCGCGCGTCGAGCATCGCGCGCCCGGTCTCGGTGCGCAGGTCGAGGTCGGCGTAGCTCACTTCGCGGCCGCTATCGCTGGCGAAGGCGGCGGCGGGCAACAGAACGGCGCTGGCGAACAGGGCGGTGAATGTCTTGCGCACGTGAATTCTCCTCATGAATGGTTGCACGCATCGAATCGGCGGGCAGGTCTGCCGGTCAACTCAATGAAAGCGAGGCACAGCAGCTCCCGCCGACGAAATCGTGGAGATCGTCGAGAGCGATTGTCCCAATAGTGTCTTTAACTAAATACGGTTACGCATGTAACCAGTAGCCCCTGATGAATAGTTCCGAATGTTATGTTTATTTTTTCGACCCGAAAGCATCCTCAGTCGAGTGCGCTAATACAGCGTGATTGAGACAATACAAGGGAACTCCCGCGACAAGACCATGACGGGGGGGTGACCGCCGGCCGCCGGCGCGGCTCTGGAAAATCGCCCCCGCGCCCCCACATCGCCGGCGAGCCTGTCGGCAGCGCCGGCGCGGCTCTTGACGCCTGCGAACATTTGCGGAACATCTCCAGCCCATGTCCCTCACCACCATCTCCGTCCGCGGCGCCCGCGAGCACAATCTCAAGGGCATCGACATCGACCTGCCGCGCGACAGCCTGATCGTGATCACCGGGCTGTCGGGCTCGGGCAAGAGCAGCCTCGCGTTCGACACCATCTACGCCGAGGGCCAGCGGCGCTACGTCGAGAGCCTGAGCGCCTATGCGCGCCAGTTCCTCGAGATGATGCAGAAGCCCGACGTCGAGCACATCGACGGGCTCTCGCCGGCGATCTCGATCGAGCAGAAGACCACCAGCCGCAACCCGCGCTCGACGGTGGCGACCGTCACCGAGATCTACGACTACATGCGCCTGCTGTGGGCGCGCGTGGGGGTGCCGTACTCGCCCGCCACCGGCTTGCCGATCGAGGCGCAGACAGTCTCCAACATGGTCGACCGGGTGATGGCGCTGCCCGAGGGCACGCGGCTCTTCCTGCTCGCGCCGGTGGTGCGCGGGCGCAAGGGCGAATACCGCCGCGAGCTGCTCGAATGGCAGAAGGCCGGCTTCACCCGCGTACGCATCGACGGCGAGATGCACGAGATCGAGAGCGCCCCGGCGCTCGACAAGAAGTACAAGCACGACATCGAGGTGGTGGTCGACCGCCTCTCGGTGCGCCCCGGCATCGAGACCCGCCTCGCCGACAGCTTCGAGACCGCGCTCAAGCTCGCCGAGGGGCTGGCCTACGTCGACCTCGCCGACACCACGGTGGCGGAGCTGGCCCCTCCACCACCGACTGCGTCGGCGGTCCCCCTCCCCACGCCTTCGGCGCAGGGAGGATCCTCCCTGTCGCGCAGCGATGCGGAGGTGGCAGCCGCGTCAGCGGCTGACGGAGGGGCCGGCGGCAAGCTCAAGGGCGCCGGCCTGCCCCCCAACCGGATCGTGTTCTCGGAAAAGTTCGCCTGCCCGGTCTCGGGCTTCACCATCGAGGAAGTCGAGCCGCGGCTGTTCAGCTTCAACGCCCCGCAGGGCGCCTGCCCGACCTGCGACGGGCTCGGCGAGAAGCAGCTGTTCGATCCGCAGCTGGTGGTGCCCAACGAGGCGCTCAGCCTCAAGCAGGGCGCGGTGGTGCCGTGGGCCAAGTCGAACCCGCCGAGCCCGTACTACATGCAGGTCCTCGCCAGCCTCGCCAGGGCCTACGACTTCGACCTCACCACGCCGTGGAACGAGCTCGCGCCCGACCAGCGCGAGATCATCCTCCACGGTACCGGCGGGCTGCCGGTGGCGCTGACGTTCCGCGACGGGCGCAAGGAATACACCGTGCGCAAGGCGTTCGAGGGCGTCATCGGCAACCTCAACCGCCGCCTGCTGCAGACCGACAGCGCGTGGATGCGCGAGGAGCTCGCCCGCTTCCAGACCGCGCAGCCGTGCGAGACCTGCGGCGGCAAGCGGCTCAACGACAAGGCGCTCGCGGTCAAGCTCGCCGGCCCAGATGGACCAACGGACATCGCCACCCCGGTGCGCTTCTCGGTCACCATGGCGAGGGACTGGTTCCTCGCGCTGCCGGAGAAGCTGACCGAGACCCAGAACCAGATCGCCCGCGCGATCCTCAAGGAGATCAACGAGCGTCTCGGGTTCCTCGACAACGTCGGGCTCGACTACCTCAACCTCGACCGCACCTCGGGCACGCTGAGCGGCGGCGAAAGCCAGCGCATCCGCCTCGCCAGCCAGATCGGCTCGGGCCTCTCGGGCGTGCTCTACGTGCTCGACGAGCCGTCGATCGGCCTCCACCAGCGCGACAACGACCGCCTGCTCGAGACGCTCAAGCGGCTGCGCGACCTCGGCAACACGGTGATCGTGGTCGAGCACGACGAGGACGCGATCCGCGCCGCCGACCACGTGGTCGATCTCGGCCCCGGCGCCGGGGTCCACGGCGGCGAGGTGGTCGCGCAGGGCACGCTCGCCGAGGTGCTCCGGTCCAAGACCAGCCTCACCGCCGCCTACCTCAACGGCACTCGCGAGATCGCCGTCCCGCCCAGGCGCCGCAAGGGCAACGGCCACAAGCTCACCGTCCACGGCGCGCGGGCCAACAACCTCAAGGCCATCACCGCGGCGATCCCGCTCGGCACGTTCTGCTGCGTCACCGGCGTCTCGGGCTCGGGCAAGTCGAGCCTGGTGGTCGACACGCTCTACCCCGGCGCCGCCCGCGCCTTGAACGGCGCGCGCGTCATCGCCGGCCCGCACGACAGGCTCACCGGGCTCGAATACTGCGACAAGGTGATCGAGATCGACCAGAGCCCGATCGGCCGCACCCCGCGCTCCAACCCGGCGACCTACACCGGCGCCTTCACCCAGATCCGCGACTGGTTCGCCGGCCTGCCCGAGGCGCAGGCGCGCGGCTACAAGCCCGGCCGGTTCAGCTTCAACGTCAAGGGCGGCCGCTGCGAGGCGTGCCAGGGCGACGGTCTGATCAAGATCGAGATGCACTTCCTGCCAGACGTCTACGTCACCTGCGAGGAATGCCACGGCCGCCGCTACAACCGCGAGACGCTCGAGGTGAAGTTCAAGGGCCTGTCGATCGCCGACGTGCTCGACATGACGATCGAGGACGCCGAGGAGTTCTTCAAGGCCGTCCCGCCGATCCGCGACAAGATGCACATGCTCAACGAGGTCGGCCTCGGCTACGTCAAGGTCGGCCAGCAGGCGACCACGCTCTCGGGCGGCGAGGCGCAGCGCGTCAAGCTCGCCAAGGAGCTCTCCCGCCGCTCGACCGGGCAGACGCTGTACATCCTCGACGAGCCGACCACCGGCCTGCATTTCGAGGACGTGCGCAAGCTGCTCGAGGTGCTCCAGCGGCTGGTCGAGCAGGGCAACTCGGTGGTGGTGATCGAGCACAACCTCGACGTGATCAAGACCGCCGACTGGATCCTCGACCTCGGCCCCGAAGGCGGGGTGCGCGGCGGCGAGCTGGTGGCGCAGGGGACGCCGGAGGATGTCGCCGCCGAGCCGCGCAGCTATACCGGCCAGTACCTCAAGCCGATGCTCGAGAGAGCCCGCGAAGCCGCCGAGTAAGATCCTCCCCGGAACGGGGAGGGGGACCATCCGCAGGATGGTGGAGGGGCACCTTCGGTCAAGCGCTGCCTATCCTTCCCGTTCGCCTCCTCGTCATTCCCGCGAAAGCGGGAACCCAGGGCGGCCACACGGCTACTCCACCGCCGCGCGCGGCAGCTTGCGCGCCAGCCGGTCGACGATCATCCGCCCCTCGGCCTCGTCGAGCCCGGGCAACACCCGCACCGTCCGCGCGCCGTAGTCGAACTTGATCGTGCCGCCGGGGCCAACGCTCGGAAGGAACGGCGGCGCGTCGTAGCGGAACGGCACGCCGAACCCCCACAGCCCGCCGGCCTCCGAGCTCGCCAGGTGGCGCACCCGCGCGGCGTCGTAGCGCCGGGTCTTCGCCAGCAGCGGCATCGCCCAGCGATAGACCAGCGCGCCGCCGTGAGCCGCCAGCATGTGCCGGCCGGTCAGCTGCCACGCGACCCACGAGCCGACCATCGCCCAGCCGAGCGCCCAGAACAGCAGCCAGATCGCGAGGAAGGCGCGGTCCGCAACGCCGCCGGTCATCAGCGCCGTCACCGCGCCGAGGCCGCCGAAGGTCCACAGGATCAGCCACACGCTGAGGAACGGCAGCACGAACCAGTTGCGTCGCGCGCGGACCACGATCCACTCGACGCCGTCGATCAACTCGACCTGATGGCGCGCGCCCGAAAGCGGCTCGAAACCGGCATTAGCCCCCATCGCTCGAACTTATGCGCGGCGATGAAGCAGGGCAACAGCGTGGTGGTGATTGAGCACAAGGCGGCGGACTGGTTGCTCGACCTCCGCCCGTTGGCGGCGTGCGCGCGGGGAGATCGTGGCGCAGGGAACGCCGGAGGATGGCGCCGCCGCGCCGCGCAGCTATACCGGACAGGACCTCACGCCGATCCCGGCGAGGCACAAGGACGTGGCGTGGCTGCCTCGGGATGGCCGAACGGGCAGGCGCCGCGGAAATGGGAGCACGCCCGATGGCCGCCACGCCGCCCACCTCGCGCCATGCCGGTTCGCCCGACGCGGTGATCGCGGGCAGCGCGCCGCCGGGCGCGGCGCTGGCGGCGCGGGCGTGGCTGCTCGGCGGGCGGGTGAGGACGGGCGAGCTCGCCGGCGATCCCGCGCTGGCGGCGGCCGCCCGCGGCCTCGTGTTCGTGTTCCGCTATGGCGTTGCCGTGACCGTGGCCGAGAGCGGCGAGCCGCAGCCGCCGCTCGACGCGCTGCTCGCGCCCCACGTGGTCGAGCCCGCCGCCCAGCCCGAAAGCGAGATCGCCGAGATCGCCATCGCCGCCGACGGCGGCGACCGGATCGCCCCCGGCGGCACGATCGTGCTCGCCGATGCCGGGATCGAGCGGCTCCAGCTCGTCGCCACCGTGCTCGCCCGCAGCGTCGCGCTGGCGCGGCACGAAACGCTGGTCGCCGGCGCGTTCGAGGTCAGCGCGCCGCTGGTCGCCACGCTCCGGGAGAAGGGCCGGGTGCGCCTCGGCATCCCGGCGGTGATGCGGATCGTCGGCAACGCGCTCGCCGCGCGGCTCGGAGTGACCGGCGCGGTCCAGGCGGGCGAGCGGCCCGACCTGCTGTGGGACCACCCGGCGCTCGACCGGCTCTATGCCCGGCTCGAGGCCGAATACGAGCTCGAGGAGCGCGAGGCGGCGCTCGACCGCAAGCACGCCGCGCTCGGCGACGTCGCCGAGGCGCTGCTCGGCATCGTCCAGGACAAGCGCGCCTTCCACCTCGAGATAGCGATCGTGCTGCTGATCGCGTTCGAGATCGTGCTGCTGCTGGTCGGGCTGGGATGACGGGGCGCGGGGTGAGCGAGTACGACCGGGCTGTTCTGGGCCTGGTCCGCGATGCTGGCGGCGGAGGGGACGCCGGGGGAGGTTGCGGCGGAGGCGCGGAGTTATACGGGCGCGTACTTGCGGCCGATGTTGGAGAAGGCGCGGGAGGCGGCTGAGTAATGGGTGATTAAGCGGCCGCGTCAGCTACCCGTATGAATTCGCTAAGCTTCGGGAGGGCCAATTGATCGTCGAAGAAGATCACTTCTGAGCCCACTGTCGCCCTTCTCGCACTGTAATTGATCTCATATTCCACGGTGACAGATTCTGCATAGAGTTCCCTGATGGGTTCGACGTTGTCATAAGACACAATCCATCGGAAAGGCTGATTCTTTGACTGCACCTCTGTTGCGATGTCCATGTGGTCGGACGATTTATAATAGTCTAGGTACAACTCGCGGCCTTTGGCGTAATAGGGTGGGTCAAGGTACATCAGAGTACGGAACGGAGCCGTTTTCCTGTAAGATTTTAGCAGCGCCAAGGCGTCGATGTTCGTGATTTTCACGCGATCCTTCATGGAGGAGAGAAGCCGAATTCGTTCCACCAACTCCGATCTGTTGAACCGGGCATCTAGGCCCCACTCACTTGATTGAGCTTTGCCCCCGATCATCCCCCCATTGAGTATGCCTGACCGGTTTGTGCGATTCAGATAGAACGTCGCAAAGCCCAACTCATACAAATCTGGATTGGAAGCCCGACGCTCTCTTTCGAATGTTTGCTTCTGGCGCTCCCACTCCGGCGGGGTCAAACTGACGCTTAGGATATCCTCGCAAAATCTATCAGATTGCCGGAGCGCCGAGATCCAAAATGCAAAAATTGCGGGCGAGACATCGTTAACGTGTATCTCGCGTACGTAGCCTTCTGCCAGTAGCTCGCATGCAACCCCGGCTCCGCCGGCGAACGGCTCCACATAGGTGCCGTCGAAAAGCTCGTTCTGGACAATTATCGCCTTGAGAAGATTGGCGAGTTTGCCTTTTCCGCCGGGATAGCGGAGGGGCGAATACCGGCCGGTCCTCATTATTCTGCCCAAATGTGTTCAAGAAAGACGCGAAGGGTCGTCGCGCCGGCGCGCAGCTCACCGGGCGAGGGATTGTGATACGCATTGTGCACGTATTGATTAAGAAGATCGTGATAAAGCGGGCTATTATTATTATTTATCGCCTTAGTTACCGGAGTTAGTTTGTGTTTCTTTGCGCCATCAGCAATTAGCCGAGTGCAGCAATCTCCGACCTTCTCTGCAAGAGTCTTGTCTCGCAAGTGTGGAGGCGTTCCCTTTTTTCGAGTGATGCTCTTACCATCAAGGTACTCGTCTGCGGACATTTCCAATATAATCCGCATTAGAACTGCAATGGCGTTTTTATTCTTTTCTACTTCTAATGATTTCAGTTCGTTAAAGATATCGCTGATTCGGTCAATCCCGATCGAGAGCCCAAAGCTTTTCGGCCAAATCGCCTTTTGCGTTGATGGGCTTCTCTTTCGGCGTTGTTTTGGCTTGGCGAAGAAATCTACCTGGGCGAACGAGTCAGCCGGTGTTTCGTCAATTTCCTTGCTCAGGTCAGGCAGAGCATCCTTTGGGAGGAATTTTATGTAGTTTTCCTGATCCTCTTTTTTATTCAGTGTTCGGTTTGTCAATCGGCCCGAGATGATCTCTTTCACTAGGTAGTTCAGAGGCTTTATTACCTCATCGGCCGACACCCGCGAATATAGGATGTCCTTAGATGTTTTGAGTCCCAAGGCATCTTTCATGGGTTTGGAACCCATAATGCGATCCATCACCGAAATTGAGAAGTTGTCGAGTTCCTCTCGTTCGTGATCCGACAGATTGCCGAACCGCTTTACGAGATCGATCGCTTGAAGGGAGGGGCTGTTACCCCGGAAGCGCGCGGCAGCTACGCCGGACCACGGGACGATCCCTTCACCAGCCCCTTGGCCAGTGTGACGCATCTCGATCCAGCGGCGAGCATCTTCGCGCTTCCCGAATGAGAAGCACGGCACCGGCTCGACCGTCGAAGCTTTGAATGTCCGCGCTGCTGCCTCAAGGCGGCGCCGCAACGCTGAAGCAATTGTCAACCCGTTCAACACGGCTGGATTCTTGAGGATTTGGAGCGTGGCAACGCGCCTGTTCCCCTCGAGTGTGACGTACCCGGTCGGGTTCCGTTGGTGCATGACCAAAAGGCGGTCGGCAGGATTCAATCCATGTTGAGCGATATCTTCCGCAAGCGCAGCAAGCCGCGACTTTTGGTCGTTAATCACTCCCTGTAGGGCTTCTCTCTGACTTTCTACCTTACGTGTTCGCGGGTTTACCAAGTCCAAAAGCAGCTCGTCGATCTTGAGATTCTTTACCGGCATCGTCCCCCCCTCGGCCGACTAATTGTCTCTTACGGATTCTTTTTATCAATTGAAGAGTCAATTCGAACAGTGGCTATCGAGGCGCAAATCCGTCCCCACAAGCGTTGCGCCTTCGGGACGCAGCCGAAAGGAGCCCCCATGCTCAAGCACCACAACTCCTCCGCCATCCTCGCCGTCGCCGACCTCCCGCGCGCCCGCGCGTTCTACGAAGGCGTGCTCGGCCTCGAGCCCGAGCAGGGCCCCTCTGCGCCCGACCCAGCGCCCGACATGGTCGTCTACCGCACCGGCGCGACGCGGCTCGTCGTCTACGTCTCCGAGTACGCCGGCACCAACCGCGCCAACGCGGTGGTGTGGGACGTCCCTCGACAGGCTCGGGACGAGCGGGCCGACGAATTCGACGCGATCGTCGCCGCGCTCGAAGCCAGGGGCGCGGCGTTCGAGCATTATCCGGAGATCGGCCGACTGGAAGGCAACGTCCACGTCGCCGGCGGCGCCAGGCTGGTGTGGCTCAAGGATCCCGACGGCAACCTGCTCCACATCAACTCGATGTGAGCGGCCCGCCACCGCCCCTCGCACTCCCGCCACGCCTCATCCCAAACCCCGGACCCGCCGCCGCCGCGCCTCGTTAGGCCCATCGCGAGGCGGCGCCGGCTTCCTCACATCCCCTCCCGTCCCCCTGAGCCGGCGCCGCCTCCGTCTGCGTGAGCGGAGACGGATCCTCCCCATTCCCCCCCGTTCGTCATTCCCGCGAAAGCGGGAACCCAGTGGGCTCTCGTTGCGCTCCCGCGCCCTGGGTTCCCGCGTGCGCGGGAATGACGAGATGAGAGGAGCACGGCGGGGAGGGGGCATCCCGCACCCCCGAAAAACCATTTTCCTACAGCCCCCGCTTGCGCATAAGGGAATCGGTTCTCCCTTCGTTCCCCAAGGAGCAGAACCGATGCCGACCCGCACATCCCCCGAGCCCGCGTTCGACCGCTTCACGCTGCCCGGCGCCATTCCCGATGATCCCACCCGCAACACCGCCGACCGGGGCGACGAATCCCCCCGCCCGCTCGCGGGAGGGGCCGGGGGTGGGCGAGGGCGCGCCACCGGAGAGGCCCACCCCCTGACCCCCTCCCGCGAGCGGGAGGGGGAACATCCCGCCGGCACCGCCGCGCCCCCGTTCCCGTTCGCCATGCCCGGCGACCCGCCGGCGGCGGTCGGCCACGGGCAGGTGTTCACCCGCGAGCGGCGGGTGCGGTTCCTCGACCACCTGGCGTTCATGGGCAACGTGCGCGCGGCGGCGGCGCGGGTCGGGGTCAGCCACGAGACCGCCTACCGCGCGCGGCGCCAGGACGCGGCGTTCGCGGCGCTGTGGGACGCGGCGCTGGTCCACGCGCGCAGCTACGGCGAAAGCCAGCTCGCCACGCGCGCGCTCGACGGGGTCGAGGTGCCGATCGTCTACCACGGCGAGGTCACCTACGTCGTCCGCCACGATCCGCGGCTGCTGCTGGCGCACCTCGGGCGGCTCGACCGGCGGGTGGCGGACGACGCCGCGGCGCTGGCGCGCGCCGGGCGGTTCGACGAGCTGCTCGCCGGCTATGCCGGGCACGAGGCCCCGGCGGGCTTCGCCGCGGCGGCGGCCGAGGCGCTCGACTGGCGCGAGCGTGCCACCGCGCCCGCCCTGCCGCCGACGCGCGAGGCGTGGGTCGCCTGGCGTCGCGGCGAGGCCATCGCCGGCCCGGGACGCGGCAACAGCGCGAAGGCCGAGGCGCGGGCGATGGCCGCGGCGGGCGAGGCGGCCGGCACGGCGTGGGACCGCTGGCACGGCGACGCGCTGGCGCGGGTCGCGGCGATCGTGCGCGCGGGCGAGGCCGGCGGCGGGGACGCAGCCGGGGAGTCGGCCGCGGAGGCGCCGGTCGAGTTCAAGTCGGCGACCGGCCCGTGGAATTTCGCCGCGCCGGACCGTGTCACACCCGTCAACCCCGGCCGTGGCGGGCGCGCACGGCGGTTACAATTGCGCTGTGGCGCGGCGGTCGCAGCGCCCTATAGTGCGCCGCTCATTGCTTGATCTTGTGGGAGGAAGACGGACGATGACCATCCTCGTGAAAGGCACGCTTGCCGCGCTCGGCATCCTCGCGCTGGCGGCTCCGGCCGCGGCGCAGTTCGGCGGGCCGCCGCCGCCGCCCAACACCGGCGTGCCGCTGTTCACCACCATGACCGGCGCCAACGGCCAGGGTCGCATCACCGTGGTGGTCGATCCGCCCAAGGGCACGGCGTGCTACATCATGAACGTCACCGGCATCGAGCCGGCGACGATGGCGCACATCCACCGCGGCGGCGCGGGCACCGACGGGCCGCCGGTGGTCACGCTCGAGGCCCCGGCCGACGGCTCGAGCGGCGGCTGCCAGCCGATCGCCGCCGACCTCGCGCAGGCGCTGCTGGCCAATCCGGCCGGGTTCTACGTCAACGTCCACAATGCGACGTTCCCGCGCGGCGCGATCCGCGGGCAGCTGCAGAAATAGCGGCGGGGCGGGCGGCGGGCGCGGCCGGGCGAGCGCCCCGGCCGCGCCACTTGATCTATGTTGGCTAGGCAGGCGCTGCCGCGGGGTGTACCCGGGTGGCATCGCCGGACCGTATCTGGGCCTTCGGCGACTGAGAGAAGCTCCGGCACCGCTCCCGCCTCAATGGGAGCACCGCCATGCCAATCTGGCTCGTCACCGTCGCCGTGATCATCCTCGGCAGTTTCGCCGCAACCTGGTCCCTTGCCGAATGGCTGTGCCGCCGGATGGAGGGGCGCAACCGGAACACGCAGCGGGACGGGACGGCAGCGGCGAACCGCTGGAAGTAAGTAGCGCGGGCTAGTCGAGCAGCGCGAGCTGGACGCGGCCGCTGCCGGCGCGGACCAGCCCGAGCTCGGCGGCGGCGGCCTGGCTGAGGTCGATCACCCGGCCGCGGCTGAACGGCCCGCGGTCGTTGATCCGCACCACCACCGACTTGTCGCCCATGCTCACCCGCACCCGGCTGCCGAACGGCAAGGTGCGGTGCGCGGCGGTGTAGCCCGAGGGATTGAAGCGCTCGCCGCTGGCGGTGCGGCGGCCGGCGAACTCGCTGCCGTACCAGCTGGCGACGCCGCCGGCGAGCTCGGCGGCCGCATCCCCGGCGGCTTCGACCGCCGCGGGGACGACCTCGACGACCGGGTCGGCGAACGCGGCCAACTCCGTCTGGGAGGGCTCGAAGCGCGGCAAGGTCGGATCTTCGGCCGGCGCCGCCGCCATCGGGGCGGGGGCTTCGGCGGCGCTCACCGCGCTGACCGAGCTGCCCAGCAGCAGGATCGCGGCGAACGAGGCTCGCAAAGCCATGGTGTTGGTTCTCCCGTCGACCATGTGCAGCGAGGGGTAGGGGGGATTTCGCAGGTGCGGAACCCGTTCAGGGTCGCTTTGCCCCGCTTCGGCCACAGTTCGTCGGGTTAACCGGAACCGTTAACCATGACCGCAAGCGGTTCGCCGCGGGTCCCAAACGGGTCGGCTGCAGGGCCTGCGAGGTGTGCGAATGCGAGTCGCGGCGGCCTCGCGACAGGCGATCCTGGGCCCGCGGAGAGCGCATTGCCGGAGCGGTTTGACAGGCGCGAAGGGAGCAATGTGGCGCGGACGGAGCAATGCGGCCCGCAAAGAGAAATGGGGCCAGCCTTGCGGCCGACCCCACTCTCACCGGCGTGTGGGTCCCGGAGGGGACACTTGACGCCCGGCGCTTTCAATGCCGCTTCGGACTGGTCCCGAAGGACCGGAACGACGTGCGGCGTCTCTGTCGCCCGGCGCTCGCGCCGGCGCCGGTTCCGTCGGGGGCCGGGTCTGATCGCGAGGACCTGTCCCTTGCCACCCGGCGGTTCCGAGACCGGTCGTCTCCGCCCGCGCCTCAAGCAGTTCGGCATTGTCCGAAGACGTTGCCTCACCTCAGCATGGACATCGACGGTCCGGCCTTGTCGACTTTGCGCCCTCGCGGCTTCAACGGTCTGGGATTGGTCAGCTCCAGGACGAACCTTTGAGCGTTCCGTTCTCATCCCTCCACCGCGCGGCATCTCGCCGTCGCGTCGAAGCGGTTCCAAAATCCCTTCTCCGTCGCCGGCCTTTCGGCCTTTGCCTCGGAAGGGCCAATCCCCGTCTCGATGTCTGAAAGATGCGCCGGGTGACCGATTCGGGCAACGGCGGAAACGGCCATTTATCCACATTCGATCTGAATGCCAGTGGACAAGGGTGGATAACTCAACCGTTCGGCGCGAAAGCCGCGGGATTATCCCCGGTCGCGTTGCGCGAGCAGCCGCAGCCGCAGGGCATTGAGCTTGATGAAGCCCGCCGCGTCCTGCTGGTCGTAGGCGCCGGCGTCGTCTTCGAACGTCACGTGCCGCTCCGAATAGAGGCTGCTGGCGCTCTTGCGGCCGACCACCTGGGCAAGTCCCTTGTACAGCTTGAGCCGCACGGTGCCCGAGACTTTCTCCTGGCTGAGGTCGATCGCCGCCTGCAGCATCTCGCGCTCGGGCGCGAACCAGAACCCGTTGTAGATGAGCTCGGCGTACTTCGGCATCAGTTCGTCCTTGAGATGCGCCGCGCCGCGATCGAGCGTGATGCTTTCGATCCCGCGATGCGCGCGGGCGTATATCTCCCCGCCCGGCGTCTCGTACATCCCGCGGCTCTTCATCCCGACGAAGCGGTTCTCGACAAGGTCGAGCCGGCCGATACCGTGCTTGCGGCCGAGGTCGTTGAGCGCGGCGAGCAGCGTGGCCGGGCTCATCGCCTGCCCGTTGAGCGCGACGCCGTCGCCCCGCTCGAAGTCGAGCGTGATGTACTCGGCAGCGTCGGGTGCGCCCTCGGGGTTGTCGGTGCGCGAATAGACGTAGTCCGGCACTTCTTCCCACGGATCCTCGAGCACCTTGCCCTCGCTCGAGGTGTGCAGCAGGTTGGCGTCGGTCGAGAACGGGCTCTCGCCGCGCTTGTCCCTGGGTACCGGGATCTGGTGCTCCTCGGCCCAGGCGATCAGCGCGGTGCGGCTGGTCAGGTCCCACTCGCGCCACGGGGCGATGACCTTGATGTTCGGGTCGAGCGCATAGGCCGAAAGCTCGAAGCGGACCTGGTCGTTGCCCTTGCCGGTCGCGCCGTGCGCGACCGCGTCGGCGCCCGTCTCGTGCGCGATCTCGACCAGTCGTTTGGAGATCAGCGGCCGGGCGATCGAGGTGCCGAGCAGGTAATCGCCCTCGTAGCGGGCGTTGGCGCGCATCATCGGGAACACGAAATCGCGCACGAACTCCTCGCGCAGGTCGTCGACGTAGATGTGCTCCGGGCGGATGCCCATGAGCTCCGCCTTCCGGCGCGCGGGCTCGAGTTCCTCGCCCTGGCCGAGATCGGCGGTGAAGGTGACGACCTCGCAGTTGTAGGTCACCTGCAGCCACTTGAGGATGACGCTGGTGTCGAGCCCACCCGAGTAGGCGAGGACGACGCGCTTGAACTCTGGGCGCTTGATGTCGGACATTCCGGGCTCCGCTGGATTCGCGGGGCCGTTATCAGGCCGCGCCGCCCCCGGCAACGGCACTCGGCCGGCTCACGGTATCTGTCGCGCGCCGAGCTGCGGATTGAGCTCGGCGATATGGTTGAGCCAGGCCTTGGGCTTGCGCAGCAGGCTGTGCGGATAATCGACCTTGAGCCCCGCGAGCTCGGCCATGCGGCCGACGAAGTGGATGCAGTTGCGCGTGTCGAGGTCGTAGTACTTGCCCGGCGCATCCCGCCAGGCGCCGACCTCCTCGATCATCCGATGGTAGGTCGCGTCAGACACGGTGACCGAGAAGTGCCGGTTGGTGCTGGCGATGTACTTCGCCTTCTCGGTGTAGATCATGTGCGCGACCGGCCCGGCGAGTATGGCCGGGCTGATGGTCCTGGCGGAGAAGCCGTAGTTCGCGTCGACCCGCTCGCCGGTGCTGTCGAGCGTGCCGTCGAACACCACGAAGGCATGCGGAAAACGCGAGCCGAAAAACGAGCCGTTGAAGCTGTGGAAATGGACCTGCACCGCGGCAAGCGCGGGAGAGCCCCAGCCAATCAGCGCAGCGAGGATGAGCAGCAGTCGCGCAAGCGCGCGGCGGCGGGAGACGGGGAGCATGCAACCTGCTTCGAAAGGGTAGCGGCCTGCCGCCAAGCTATCCCGGCGCGGTTCGCGCGACAACCGGGCTTATTCGGGAGCCAGCGGGGAAGGTTCGATCCGCAGCACCGCGTTCTCGTTGCCGTCGGTCAGGACATAGATGAAGCCGTCGGGTCCTTCGGCGAAATCGCGCACCCGCTGGTGGAGGTCGGTCAGCAGCGTCTCGCGGCGGATCTCGCCCAGGCTGTCGCTGAGCACCACCCGCTCGAGGCCGCCGGTAAACGGCACTTCGCCACGCCGGCCGCTGCCGATGAACAGGTTGCCCTTCCAGGCGGGGAACCTGTCGCCCTGGTAGACCATCAGGCCCGAGGGGGCGATCGAGGGAATCCAGATCAGGAGCGGGCGCTCGATTCCCGCCCCGGTCGGATGGTCGGAGATCTGGGTGCCGTCGTACTGGCGCCCGAACGTGTAGTCAGGCCAGCCGTAGTTGGCCCCCGGCTTGATCAGGTTGACCTCGTCGCCGCCGTTAGGTCCGTGCTCGGCGTTGAGCAGTGCACCCGTGACAGGGTGCACCATCAGGCCATGCTGGTCGCGGTGGCCGTAGCTGAAAATGGCCGGGTTGGCGCCGGTGCGCCCGACGAAGGGATTGTCCTCCGGGATCGTGCCGTCGGCGTTGAGCCGCAGGATCTTGCCGTAGAGGCTGCCGAGGTCCTGCGCCGCATTGCCGAACGCGCCGCCGGTCGTCACATAGACCTTGCCGTCGGGCCCGAAAGCAACGCGCGAGCCGAGCGCCGCGGAGACACCGCCCTCGATCAGCGTCTCGACCTCCGACACGCGCCCGCCATCCAACTTGCCGCGCATCAGCTTGAGCCGGGCGCTGCGCTGGTTACTGGTGTCGTCTTTGGGCTTCGGAGCGGGATCGTTGTAGGTGAAGTAGATCAGGTGGTTGCGGGCAAAGTCCGGGTGCAGGGTGATGTCCTGCAGGCCGACGCTGAAGAACGGCTCCGCCGGCTTGGGCATCCCCGCGATTGGCTGCGGATCGAGCTGCGGGCTCGGCGCCGTCGCGCCGTGGATGACGCGCAGGTCGAACCCGCGTTCGCTCACCAGGAGATCGCCGTTCGGCAGGAACGCCATCGCGAACGGCCGCCGCAGCTCGCGGACCAGCGGCGTGACCTTGATCCCGTGCTGCTCGGCGGTGTCGAACAGGTAGGACGGCCGGTCGAGAACCACCGGCGCGATGCCGATCTCAGCCGGCTGGGCCAGCGCCGCTGCGGACAGGAGCAGCGCAACCGCTCCGACTGCGCTTCTCCTGATCACCGCTCTCCCTCCCGTCAGCGAGCTATTCGGCCGCTTGCGCGAGGTGCCACACGGGCGGCTCCTCGCTTTCGCGCAACCGCTCGCTTTCCTCGTACATGTACTCCCGCGTCATCGGGATCGCGCTGCGGTCCTTCACGTAGACGAGCTGCCAGTTGACCATCTTGCCGTGGCGGAAGCTCTGCTCGGCGCCGGCAAGGTAGAACTGCCACATGCGGTAGAACGTCTCGTCGTACATCTCGACGATCTCGTCCTTGTGCATGACGGTGCGGTTGTACCACTCCTCGAGCGTGTGGCTGTAGTGGAAGCGCATCGCTTCCACGTCCATGACCTGGAAGCCGGACTTCTCGCTTTCCTTGACCAGCTCGCTCAGCGCCGGGATGTAGCCGCCGGGGAAGATGTACTTGCGCGTCCAGGCGTCGGTGAAGCCGGGCCCGCCGGCACGGCCGCAGCAGTGCGAGAACATGACCCCGTCATCCTTCAGCAGCTTGAAGGTGTGCTGGTAGAACTGCGGGTAGTGGGGCGTGCCGACATGCTCGAGCAGGCCGACCGAGCTGATCCGGTCGAACTGTCCCTCGACGTCGCGATAATCCATCAGCGCGAACTTGACCTTGTCGTCGACCCCTTCGGCCTTGGCCCGTTCCTTGCAAAAGGCGATCTGGTCGGGAGCGAGGGCGACGCCGAGGACCTCGCAGCCGTAGCGCCGGTTGAGGTAGAGCGCGAAGCCGCCCCAGCCGCAGCCGATGTCGAGCACCTTCATGCCCGGCTTGATGTTCATCTTGGCCGCCATGTGGGCCTTCTTGTCGAGCTGGGCTTTCTCGAGGCTGTTGCCGAGGTCGCGGTAGTAACCCATCGTGTATTGGCGATCCTCGTCGAGGAACAGCTCGTAGAGGCGGCGGGTCAGGTTGTAGGTGTGCTCAGCGTTCTTGCGCGCCTTGCCGCGCAGATTGACGCTGTCGGCCTTGGCGATGAGGCGCTGCACCGCCTTGCGCAGCGGGCCCTTGGCGCCGAGCCCGTTGCCGGCCTTGCGCTTGGAGTTCATGGCCACGAACAGGACCATGTCGCGGATGTCGTAAGGCTCTTCGACCACCAGCCAGCCCCACATATAGGCCTCACCCGCGCCCGACTGCGGATAGCGGGCGATGTGGTTGGCGGCCTTCTTGTCGGTCAGCCGGAGGTGCATCGGTCCGCGCTCCATCGTCTCGGGGCCGGGACCGTATTCGTAGACCTTGCCGTCGTGATCGGTGATCACCAGACGGCCGACTTTGATCGCTTTCTTCAGGAACTTATCCAGCAGCCACATCGCCGCACGTCTCCCCCGGGTTATGACAAAGGCGGCACTAGACCGGCGGCAGGGAGCGCTGTCAACGCCCCGCCATACTCAGACACCCGCGTACCACTGGTAGCCGCGGTCTTCCCAGTAACCGCCCTTGCCGCCTTCTATACCCTCGAGGCTGGCGACAGCTTCGATCGCGGTCAGGTACTTGGCGTGCTTGTAGCCGAGCTGGCGCTCGATCCGGAGGCGCAGCGGCGCGCCGTTGCGCTCGGGCAGCGGCTCGCCGTTGAGCTGGTGGGCGAGGATCGTCTGCGGGTGCAGGGCGTCGTCGAGGTCGCAGCTCTCGTAGTAGGGCGCCGCCCCGAAGGCATCGGCACAGCGGAAGACGATGAACTTCGCATCGTCCCTGATGCCGGCCATTTCGAGGATCGAGGAGAGCTGCGGGCCGGTCCACTGGCCGATCGCACTCCAGCCTTCAACGCAATCGTGGCGGGTGATCTGGGTACGCTGGGGCAAGGCGCGGAGCTGTTCCAGCGACAGGCTAAGCGGCCTGTCGACGAGCCCGCGCACCTCGAGCTTCCAGTCGGCAAACCCGTTCGCCAGGTGAGCGTGGTAGTCGTCGGTATCGATCTCGACATTGCCGTTGCCGCGGAAAAACGGCGAGATGTCGGCGGCCGAGAACTCGCGCGCCATCGGCCGGCGTCCGCCCATCGCCCGCTGCGCGCCGCGGTGCAGCTTCTCGGCCCCGTCGACGAGGCCGCCGAACCATTCGGTCTGGCCGATCCTGGTGCAGCCGGCGGTAACCAGCGCGGCAAGGCCGGCGAGGACGTTACGCCGCTTCATCGAGGCGCCCTCCGGCAATCATGTCGCGGACGTTCTGCACCGGCTTGTGGAGCAGGAGCAGCGCGATGTGCAGCAGGGCGAAGCCGAACAGGCTCCACGCGACGATGAAGTGGATCGAGCGCGCGCTCTGGCGGCCGCCGAACAACTCGGGCAGGAACGGCCAGGCCGCGTCCACCCCCGGACTGATCGCCATGCCGGTAAAGATCATCAGCGGCAGGAGGATGAAGATGACGCCGCCGTAGGCGGCCTTCTGGAGAAAGTTGTACTTGCCGCCGCCGTGCTCGAAATCGAGCCGCAGGTGGGCGCGCACGTCGGTCGCGATCGCCGAGGGCCGCCAGTCCTTCCACCGGGTAGCGATGTCGCGCCGGAAATGGCCGTTGGCGAGCGCCGAGGCCATGAACAGCAGCAGCGAAACCGCGAACACCCAGGCGAACAGCACGTGCCAGTCGCGCGCGCCGGCGAGGCTGTAATAGTTGGGGATCGTCGCCCAGGGCGGGAAGCGGACGACGTGGAGCCATGCCTGGTCCGGCTCGAAGCCCCACTGGCCCCAATAGAGGCGGGAGTGGGCGTTCGAGATGTTCAGCCCCGACATGAACAGCGTCGCCAGGCTGAGCAGGTTGACCCAGTGCCAGATGCGGGTGCTGAGCGCGTGTCGCTTCATGCGGTCTCCTCTCCCTGCCGCGCGAGATACATCACGTCGCGCGGCTGGGCGAGCAGGTGCTGCCCCGAATCGACGAACAGCGTCTGGCCGCTCGCCAGCGGTCCGGTGGCGAGGAAGAAGGCGGCGTCGGCGACCTCGCTTGCGCCGGTGCGGCGCCCGAGCAGGTTCAGCCGGTGCGAGAGGTCGGCTTCGGCCTCGCCCTGATCGTGGCTGGCGAGGATCGCACCGGGGGCGAGCGCGTAGACCCTGTCCGTTGGCTCGGCGGCCATCGCCAGCATCGGCACCGTGGCGGCGAGCGCGTGCTTGCTCATCGTGTAGCTGAAGAAGTCGGGGTTGGGGTTGGCGAGCTTCTGGTCGGTGAGCTGGATCACCCGGCGGCCGTTGGTCGACCGTGCGTGGTGAAAGTAGACCTGCGCCACCAGCGCCGGGGTAACGGCGTTGACCTGCAGGGCCTCCCAGCTGGTCCCGACGTCGAGCTGGTGGACGTCGTCGGGCCGGAATACCGAGGCCGAGTTGACCAGCGCGCGCCAGTCATCGAGCCGCGCGGCCAGCACTTCTATCAGTACGGTCGCGGCCGCATCGTCGGCCAGATCGCATTGCACCACTTCCGCGCTCGGCAACCGGGCGGCCAGCGCCTCGGCCTCGGCCACGGAGCGGTTGCAGTGGATGACGACGTGCCATCCGGCAGCACTGAACCGGCTGGAGATGGCCGCGCCGATTCGCTTCGCACCGCCGGTGATGAGGACTGTCGGCGCGTTCATCGGAAAAAGTCGGGGGCGGGTTGACGCATGTGACACGGTTCAATCCGCACAAATTTCGGCCCCCTCGCACGGTCGGTCAGGCGCCGCCGGAGGGCGACCGGATCGAACCGAAACCCTGTCGTGAACCTTGGCCTGGGGAGGGGGGCAACCATGGCGGCATGATGGCCGCAGCAAGGCCGTGTAGGAAAGCGGTTTCTGCTCCCTCCGGCGCGATCCTCAATCGCCTTCGAACGAGGCGATGATGGGACAAGGACCGTTGCCACCCGCAGCGCACTCCCGCGCCAGCCTGGCCAGCGACTGGCGCGCAGTCTGCAGCGTCTCGATCTGGGCATCGAGCGCCGCGATGCGCGCGCGCGCCATTTCCCGCGCCCGTGGGCGCTCGCCCGTGCTGTCGAGGTGCAGCAACTCGCCGATCTCCTCGAGCGTGAAGCCGGCCGCCTGCGCGGAGCGGATGAAACGCAGCCGCCGCGTCTCGTCGGGACCGTAGTGACGGATTCCGTTGGCGCCGGTGCGCTGCGGCCGCGGATCGTCGAGCAATCCGCGGCGTTGGTAATAGCGCACCGTCTCGACGCCGACGCGCGCGCTGCGGGCGAGCTGGGCAATGGTCATCGCGGACATGCTTGACTCCGTACTATGGTACGGGGGGTATAGGGATTCGCATGCAACGGCAACCTGCATCCGAAACGCCCGGTGCTCCGGACATTTACGGGTCGATTTCTTCGCTCGACCGCGGGAATATGGGCATCCTCGAAAGAGGAGGTTCTCATGACGACAGCATCAACCGTTTCGAGCATCGACCTCCCGTCGCGGCGGGCCGAGGTACTCCGTTGCGCCATGACCGGAGCGATTTCGGCACCGGCCTTCTTCATCCTCTGCTGGCTCGGGGCCTTCCTGCCGATCGGTCCGGCGACGCACGCTTATCTCAGCCTGTTCACGAACGCAGAAATCACGAGCGTGACGGCGCTGCTCGAAGGCACCCTGTGGTCGCTGGCTTTTGGTCTCGTGGCCGGAACCATCGTGGCGCTGGCCTATCGCGTGACAGCAATCTTCGGACGAGGCTGAAAAAGGGAGTGCAGGGCGGCGTCGTGCGCTTCCTGCTGATCCTCGCCATGGTGCTGGCCGGGGCCGGCCTGGGGCCGGCGTTCGCCGCTGAAGGCCATTCGCCGGTGCCCGCGTGCCTGGCCGTGGCCGGAGCATCACACGACCACGGATGGCGGCCAAGCGATAGTTGCGACAAGCATGCCTCGGCTCAACACGTCTGCCCGGGTTGCGCGGTGGCTGGCATGCCTGCCGCGCCCGAGGCGCCCGCGAGCCCCGATGCCGCGCCGGAGCGACCGCACGATCCCGGCACGCCCCCTTCTCTCGAGGTCAAACCGGTCCCGCCGCCGCCGCGGGCTGTCTGATGCTTTCGAACCTTTCCACCCGTTCGTCAGTTCAGGACAGTTGAAATGAAAACGCTTCTTCTTGCCAGCGCCGCCATGGCGCTCGCGGCGCCCCAGCTGGCGGCCGCCCAGGATCACGACCACACGCAACATGCGACCCCGCCCGAGGAGCCAGCGCCCCCCGCCGCGCAGCCGCAGGAGGCGCAGCCGGATGCGACGGCCAGCGCGCCGATGGACCATTCGCAGATGCAAGGCATGGACCATTCCAAGATGGACCATTCGCAGATGCAAGGCATGGACCATTCCAAGATGGACCATTCGCAGATGCAAGGCATGGACCATAGCAAGATGGACCACTCGCAGATGCAGGGCATGGACCATTCGCAGATGCCGGGCATGGACCATTCGACGATGGACCACGGCGACCAGGCGGACGCCGGCCACTCCGGCCATGCCATGGCCGAGGGGCCGGTCGAAGCCTCGGGCACCTCGCGGCTGCCGCAGGCCGAGGGGATGATGCCGGGTCTGCACTTCGACATCGGCGGCGGCTGGATGGGGATGGCGCACGGCTATGCCTTGAGCGCCTATACCGACCAGACCGGCCCGCGCGGCGACGACAAGCTCTATGTCGGGTCGATGGCCATGCTCTCGGCTGAAAAGCAGTTCGACGGCGCACGCCTGCAGCTGCGCTCGATGCTCAGCGCCGAGCCGCTGATGGACGACCGCGGCTATCCGCTGCTGTTCGCCACCGGCGAGACCGCGGGCGGCCTGCCGCTGGTCGACCGGCAGCATCCGCACGACCTGTTCATGGAGCTGGCCGCGCGGCTCGATGTCGACGTCGCGCCGGGGACGACCGCGTTTCTCTATGGCGGTCCCGTGGGCGAGCCGGCGCTCGGTCCGCCGGCGTTCATGCACCGCGCCTCGGCCAAGCTGAATCCGGAAGCGCCGATCACGCACCATTTCTTCGACTCGACGCACATCACCTACGGCGTCGTCACCGCCGGCGTCGCCAGCAGGCTGTGGCAGGTCGAGGCATCGGCGTTCCGCGGGCAGGAGCCGGACGAGAACCGCTGGGACATCGAGACCCCGCGCCTCGACAGCTGGAGCGTGCGGGCGACGCTGACCCCGTCGCCCAACTGGGCGGCGCAGGTCAGCTACGGCCGGATCGACGAGCCCGAATCCACCCACCCGGGCGAGGACGAGGCGCGCACCACGGCGAGCGTGCACTACAATTCTGCCAACGGGCTCGCCGCCACCGCCGCGTTCTCGGCCAAGAACCGCATCCCCGGCGAGACGCTGACCGCATGGCTCGGCGAGGTGAACTGGGACATCACCAAGCGGCACGGCGTGTTCGGCCGGTTCGAGAACGTCGAGAACGACGAGCTCTTCCCCGAGCATGACGATCCGCTACACGACCAGGCGTTCCGCATCAGCAAGCTGCAGGCGGGCTATGCCTACACCGTGCCGCTCGGCGAGGCGTTCGCCCTGTCGCTCGGCGGCAGCGTGGCGAAGTTCTTCAAGCCCGATGCGCTCGATGCCGTCTATGGGGACGACCCGATGGGCTACACCGTGTTCGCCAAGCTGACGCTGGGGCGCTGAACATGGCCGAGTGCCAGACTCTCCAGGGGCATCATAACCAGGCAGCCTCCGCTGCGGGTCCGCCAACGGATGTACCCGAAGGGGTGATCTGGACCTGTCCCATGCACCCCGAGATCCGCCGCAACGCGCCGGGAGCCTGCCCGATCTGTGGCATGGCGCTCGAGCCTTTGCAGCCGTCGCTGGAGGAAGGCCCCAATCCCGAGCTCGTCGACATGACCCGGCGTTTCTGGGCCTGTGCCGTGCTGTCGGTGCCCCTGCTGGTACTGACCATGGGCGCCGAGCTGACCGGCTGGCAGCCGCTGCCGATGCGGCTGTCGATGTGGGTCCAGCTCGTTCTCGGCACGCCGGTCGTGCTGTGGGGCGCGGCGCCGTTCTTCCAGCGCGGCTGGGCGTCGATCGGCAATCGCAGCCCCAACATGTTCACCCTGATCGCGATGGGCGTGGGGGCGGCCTATCTCTACAGCCTGGTCGCCACGCTGGCGCCCGGCCTGTTCCCGGCCTCGGCGCGGACCATGGGCGGGGCCGTCCCGGTCTATTTCGAGGCCGCCGCGGTCATCACCACGCTGGTCCTGCTCGGCCAGGTGCTCGAGCTGCGCGCGCGTTCGGCGACCGGCCGGGCGATCCGCGCGTTGCTCGGGCTGGCGCCGAAGACCGCCCGCCGCGTCGCCGCCGACGGCAGCGAGGATGACGTGCCGCTCGAGCATGTCGCGGTCGGCGACGTGCTGCGCGTCCGGCCGGGCGAGAAAGTGCCGGTCGACGGGGTCGTGACCGAAGGCCATTCGTCGGTCGATGAATCGATGATCTCGGGCGAGCCGGTGCCGGTCGAGAAGCAGGTCGGCGACAAGGTCACCGGCGCGACGGTCAACGGCACCGGGGCGCTGCTGATGAAGGCCGAGCGGGTCGGGCGCGACACGATGCTGTCGCAGATCGTGCACATGGTCGCCGAGGCGCAGCGCAGCCGTGCGCCGATCCAGGCGATGGCGGACAAGGTTTCGGGGTGGTTCGTCCCCGCGGTGATCGCGGTCGCGGTGCTGACGTTCCTCGCCTGGCTGCTGATCGGGCCCGAGCCGCGCCTCAGCCACGCGCTGATCAACGCGGTGGCGGTGCTGATCATCGCCTGCCCCTGCGCGCTCGGCCTCGCAACCCCCATGTCGATCATGGTCGGCACCGGGCGCGGCGCGACCGCGGGGGTGCTGGTGAAGAACGCCGAAGCGCTCGAGGTGACCGAGAAGATCGATACCCTGGTGGTCGACAAGACCGGTACGCTCACGCTCGGCGAGCCGAAGCTGGTCGAGGTGGTGACGACCGGTGGCTTTGCCGAGGACGAGGCGCTGCGGCTCGCCGCGTCGCTCGAGAAGGGCAGCGAGCATCCTCTGGCGGCGGCGATCGTGTCCGGCGCGGAGGAGCGCGGCCTCGAGGTGCCCGGCAGCGCCGACTTCGCCTCGCACACCGGGCGCGGCGTCACCGGAACCGTCGAGGGCCGCCGGGTGGCACTCGGCAATGTTGCGCTGATGGAGCAGGCGGGGATCGATCCCGCGTCGCTCGTCGCGCGCGCGGACGCGTTGAGCGGCGACGGGCAGGGCGTGATGTTCCTCGGCGTGGACGGCGGGCTTGCCGGGCTCGTGGTGGTGGCGGACCCGATCAAGGACAGCGCCGTCGAGGCCGTGGCCACGCTCCAGCGGCAAGGCGTGCACGTGGTCATGCTCACCGGCGACAACCGCCGCACGGCGGAAGCCGTCGCGCGCAAGGTCGGCATCGACGAAGTCAGGGCCGACGTCCTGCCCGAGCAGAAGCAGGCGATCGTCGAGCAGCTGAAGCGCGAGGGGCGCCGGGTCGCGATGGCCGGCGACGGCATCAACGACGCCCCTGCGCTCGCGGCGGCCGACGTCGGCATCGCCATGGGCACCGGCACCGACGTGGCGATGGAAAGCGCCGCGGTCACGCTGGTCCGGGGCGACCTCGGCGGGATCGTGCGCGCCCGCAAGCTGAGCTGCGCGGTGATGCGCAACATTCGCCAGAACCTGTTCTTCTCATTCGTGTTCAACGCCGCAGGCATCCCGCTCGCCGCGGGCGTGCTCTACCCCTCGCTCGGGCTGCTGCTGAGCCCGATCGTCGCCGGGGCGGCAATGGCCCTGAGCTCGGTCACCGTGATCGGCAATTCGCTGCGGCTGAGGACGGTTCGGCTTTGACCGGGCGGCATCGCCGTTCGCCGCCTGAACGGCGACGAATCGGCTTGTTCAGTAGAAGTGCATCGCGACCGGGGCAGGGTAAGTGGGACAAAGGAGTTTCGGCATGATTTCGCATCGCACACTGTTTGCTTTCGGCGCCGCGCTCGCGGTCACCGTTGCCGCGCCCGCGCTGGCGCACACGCATCTGGTCCGCTCCACGCCCGCCGCCAATGCCACGCTCCAGAGCGGACCGAGGACGATCACTCTGACCTTCAACGAGCGGCTGGTGCCCTCGTTCTCGAAGTTCGAGCTGACGATGCCGGCGCACAACATGAAGGTACCCGTCCAGACCGCGGTCTCGCGCGACGGCAAGCGGATCGTCGGGACCTTGCCCAGCCCGCTGACGAAGGGTTCCTACGCCGTCGCCTGGACCGCCGCCGGTGCCGACGGCCATAAGATGACGGGCACGCTGAACTTCAAGGTCGGCTGACATGCTGGAGGCGGCGATCGTCGTCGCCCGGCTGCTGCAATACCTGGGAGCGGCGGTCCTGTTCGGATCGTCGCTCTTCTTCGTTTTCGCGCTGCCCCGGGAAGGCCCGGGCTCGGCGCGGGAGACGCGCTGGGCGCGCCCCCTCCTTCTGGCCTCGGCGGTGGTGCTGGCGCTGAGCGCCTTGCTGGCGATCGCGGCCCAGGCGAGCCTGTTCGCCGGATCGTTCGAACAGGGGCTGGCGACCGGGGCGATCGGCGATGTCGTGAGATACATGGACCTCGGCAAGGCCGCGGCGGTGCGCACGGGCGCAGCGGTGCTGGCGATGTTTGCGCTGACGGCCATTGCGCGCGGCCGCGCGAGCTGGCTGGCCGCCGCGGCGCTCGGTGCGCTCGCCGCTGTCAGCCTCGCCTGGATGGGGCACGGCGCGGCCACGGAGGGCCCGCTGCATCCGCTTCATCTCGCCTCCGACGTGCTGCACGCGCTCGCCGCCTGTGCCTGGCTCGGCGCACTCGCGGCATTCGTGCCGCTTGCGCTCGGCACTGCGCCGCGCGGGGTCTTGCTCACCGCGTTGCGGCGCTTCTCGGCGATCGGGCCGTTCGTGGTCGCCGTGCTGGTGCTGACGGGGGCGGTCAATGCGTGGGTGCTGGTCGGCCTCGACAACCTGGGTGCAATCGCCGGGACGCCCTACGGCCGGGTGCTGCTCGCCAAGCTGGGCCTGTTCGCGGTCATGCTTGCGCTCGCCGCGGCCAACCGGTTCCGTCACACCCCTGCGCTCGCCGATGACGCGCCGCTGTCGGCGATCCGGCGGAGCCTCGCCGTCGAAGCGGGCGCCGGCCTTGGAGTGCTCGGGCTGGTCGCCTGGCTGGGCACGCTTGCACCGCCGGGGCTCGCCGCCTAACCGCGCGGGCCAGTGACCCGCCTCCGGCCTTCCCGCGCTTCGATCTGGCTGCTGCTGGCCGCGGCGCTGTTCATGCGCGCGCTGGTGCCGCACGGCTACATGCCCGAACGCGCGGCGGGCGGGGCGATCGCGGTCCGGCTGTGCAATTCGGACGGGGTCTGGCTGATCCCGCTCGAGCACGGCGCGAAGCCGGGCAAGGACCAGCAGCGTGCCGAGCAGCCCTGCGCCTTCGCCGGGCTCGGCTCGCCCGCAACCCCGCCACCGGCCTTGCCGGAAATCGCCCCGCGGCTGGCGAGCAACTACGCTTTCGCCATCGATCGCGCAGCCGCCGAAATCGGCGCGACGCCGCGACTGATGCCGCCTGCTACGGGGCCGCCGCCGACCGCCTGAAATCCGCTTTCCAACAGCATTTCAGACAGGACAGACAACATGAAGACGACCCTTTCGGTCGGCGCGCTGGCGCTGGCCGCTTCGCTCGTCGCGCCCGCACTGGCGCAGGACGAGACCGCAATCACCGTGCAGTCGCCGCTGCTCCATCCCGCGGCCGGACTGATGAACGAGCACATGCACGAAGGCGGCGAGGCGATGATCGCCGTCCGCTTCGAGCGCTTCCATGCCGGCGGCACGAACCAGGCCGGCACGGCGGAGATCGCCGACCCGGCGATCGTTGCCGCCGGCTTCTCGAGCCGCACCAGATCCATGACCATGGACATGGTCATGGTCGACCTGATGTACGCGCCGGCCGACAATCTGACGCTGATGGTGATGCCGCACTACATGTGGCACCGGATGGTGATGATCGGGATCGACCCGGCGAATGGAACCGGCGCGGGCAGCCATGCCGGCCACACTGCGGGGCAGGCTATCCCGTTCGGCGAGACGCACGAACATGCGACCCAGGGGCCTGGCGACACGCTGCTGTCGGCGTCCTACCGGTTGCTGCGCGGGCCGAGGCTCGGCGCGCACGCTACGCTTGGCGTGTGGGCGCCGACGGGCAAGGTCGACCTGAAGACCGTCGATGGCAGGTTCGTCCATTACGGGATGCAACCCGGCGGCGGGACGTGGGACATTGAGCCCTCGCTGACGGTGACCGGCCGAACCGGGCCGCTCGGCTGGGGCGGACAGGCTGCCTATCGCTGGCGCACCGGGACGGCGAACGACTCCGGCTTCCGCTTCGGCGACAAGGCGCGCGCGACCGGCTGGCTGAGCTACCTGCTGGGCAGCCATGTCGGGACCACGGCTCGGCTCGAATATGTCCACGAAGGCAAGGTCGAGGGGCACTACAATGCCGCCCACAACCATGTCGCGCCGCCCGACCGGCAGGCCAACTACGGCGGCGATGTCGTGACGGCGGGCTTCGGCCTCAACTGGCTGCTGCCGCCGGCCGGCGAGCGCAGACCGCAGATGGGCGCCGAGTTGACGCTACCGCTCTACCAGGATCTCAATGGCATCCAGCCCCCGCAGGACTGGCGCCTTTCGATGAGCCTGAGCCAGGCGTTCTAGGCTTGCCGGGCGTCTGGCCGGGAGCTAGTTGCTTGCCCACCGGGGCAAAGCAACCTCCCGGTCAGGCCCACCCCGATCGACGGGCGCCCAAGCGTTGCCTTCACGACCCGCTGCGGCGGGCCAGGAGGTATTGCAGGCATGGCGAGTGAGCCGCTTCATCATCCGACATTTTCCGAGCTGGTGCGCGTTTCGGCGCGGATCGGCTTCCTGAGCTTCGGCGGCCCCGCCGGGCAGATCGCGCTGATGCACCGGGAGCTGGTCGACGAGCGGCGCTGGGTCGAGGAGGATGAGTACCTCCAGGCGCTCAACCTGTGCCACCTGCTGCCCGGACCCGAAGCGCAACAGCTCGCCACCTGGATCGGCTGGAAGCTGCACGGCTGGAAGGGCGGCATCGTCGCCGGGGCGCTGTTCGTCATACCGGGCGCGGTGGTGATGCTGGCGCTGTCTATTCTCTATGCGCTCGCCGCAAACCTCGATTGGTTCGCGGCGCTGTTCCTCGGCATCAAGGCGGCGGTGCTGGCGATCATCGCCCAGGCGCTGCTGCGGATCGCGGGCAGGGCGCTCAAGACGCCCATTCAGCGGGCGCTGGCGGTGACCGCCTTCGTCGCGCTGTTCCTGTTCGACGCGCCGTTTCCGCTGGTGGTGTTGGCTGCCCTGGCGATCGGCGCGCTGGTGGGTGCGCGGCGGCCCGGCTGGCTCGCGCTCGGTGCAGGCGGACTGGCCGCACCGCACCATGCGAGCCCGTGGGCCGCGACCGCGAAGGCCGTGCTGGTCTGGCTCGCGATCTGGGCGGCGCCGATGCTGGCGGTACTGGTGTTCCTCGGCCGCGACCACGTGCTGTGGGACATCGGCGTGTTCTTCTCGCAGCTCGCGATCGTGACTTTCGGCGGCGCCTATGCGGTGCTCGCCTACATGGCGCAGGAGGCGGTCAGCGGCTTCGGCTGGCTCAGCGCGGGCGAGATGGCCGACGGGCTCGGCCTGGCCGAGACCACGCCGGGGCCGCTGATCATGGTGACGCAGTTCGTCGGCTATCTCGCCGCGTTCCGTGCGCCCGAACCGTTCTCGCCGCTCGTGGCCGGCGTGCTCGGCGCGGTGCTGACCACCTGGGTCACGTTTGCGCCGTGCTTCCTGTGGATCTTCGCCTTTGCCCCGTGGATGGACCGGCTGCAGCGCGCGCCGGCGCTCAAGGGCGGGCTCGCCGGCGTGACCGCGGCGGTGGTCGGGGTGATCGCCAACCTCGCGCTGTGGTTCGCGCTGCACGTGCTGTTCGCCCGGGTTTCGCTGATCGAGGCGGGGCCGCTGCGGCTGCAGTGGCCGGTTCTCGCCACCTTCGACTGGCGAGCGGCGCTCATCTCGGTCGTCGCGCTGGTGCTGATCTTCGGCGTCAAATGGGGGATCATCCGCACGCTGGCCGTCGCGGCGGCAATGGGGCTGGTGCTGGGAAGCGTGGCCTAGCTGGCCCGTTCTTCCGGCACCACGTTGTACTTCCGCACTTCGTCCTGCGTGAGACAGTAGCGCGTGCTCGGATTGTCGGCCGACTTCACCGCCTGCTGCTTGTACATGACCTCGGTGAGCAGCTTGCGGCTCACGCCCATGCGGATGAGGAAGTCGTTGTCCTCGCTGGCGAGCAGTGCGCTCGATTGCTCGATGTCGGCGATCAGGCGCACCGTCTCGGCGGTGCCTTCCTCGACGCTGAGGTAGATCGCCTCGCGGTCGTTGGTGTGGGTGAACATGTGCACCATGAACGTGCCGCCGGGGTCGACGTAGCGGCGGTCGCCGCCCATGAACACGAAGTTGCAGGCGGAAAAGCAGGTCCAGCCGTTGGGAATGCGCGTCGCCATGCCGGTGAACGAGCGGATCACCTTGCCCGCTTCGTTACCGGCGTGGGCGTCGCCCCCACGCGAACGGATCCAGATTTCGTCGAGCTGGTCGTCGGCCTCGATCGCCGCGCGGACTCGCTGGGGCAGCGTGGCGTCGATGATGCCCTCGGCGACCAGCACATGCGTGCCGTTGACCACGCGCGGGGTCAGGGTCATCGCCTTGGCCGGGCCCCAGTCGGGCTCGGCCGGGCAGGTCGGGTTGTTGGGATCGGTCGCTGCGCCGAGCAACGCCAGCGCGGCCAGCGCCGCGACCGGGCGCAAGGCGCGGATCACGCCGCGGCGATCGCGTAGCGCGCCGCCGGCGGACGCCGGCACATGCGCTTGTCGGCGCGCGTCTCCTCGCCGCTGACGATGATCACGTCCGAAACGGTGATGCACTGGAGCCCCCCGCGGCCCTCGTCATTGCGGGCGACGACGGTCGAGGTCCCGGACACGTCCTGGCGGGTGTTGGAGGCCCAGGACGACATGCTGCCGACTTCGGCCGGTTCTCCGGTCGTTTCGAGGCTCCGTGTGGCCTCGAGCGTAGCCTGGGCGGCCTGCTTCTGCTCCTCGGGATCGAGCCGGCAGGCGATGGCGCTGGTCAGCTGGTCGGCGACGTCTGGGATCGGCACCCAGCTCGAAATGCCCGCGCTGCTTGCCGCGCTGCTCGCCACCTGACCCAGCACGCTTCCCGCGATGCGCGAGCCGGCGCTCCGCTTGCGGCCGGTGGGGCAGCCGGAGCTGTCGCTGCTGGTGGCGGCCGAGGTGGCCGTGCTGGGCAGCGATCGGAGGATGCTGCCGAACTGCGCCTGGGCCGGAGCGCCGAGCGCAGCGAGAGCCAGCGCCGCGGCCGCGAAACCGATTTTCTGCCACCGACCCTGCAACACCGTACCTCCCAATGACCGGCCGAATTTTTACGCTTCGCGCAGCGAACCGTCAATCACGCGCCCGCCTGAAGTCTGGTTAAGCACCTGTTTCTCCGGGGACATTTGTCTTGAGTTCGTCGAGCCAGACGCTCGCCACCGCATCGCTCGGGGCGCGCCAGTCGCCGCGCGGGCTGAGCGCGCCAGCGGTGGAGACCTTGGGCCCGTTGGGAATCGCGCTGCGCTTAAACTGGCTGAAGGCGAAGAAGCGCTGGAGGAAGCTTTCCAGCCAGTGCCTGATCGTGGCGAGATCGTACTGGTCGCGGCTGTCCTCGGGAAATCCCGCCGGCCAGGCGCCGCGCGTCCGGTCGCGCCAGGCGTGCCAGGCGAGGAACGCGATATGCGACGGCAACTGCCCGTAGCGCACCGTGTGGTGGAGGAAGAAGTCGTTGAGCTCGTAGGGCCCGATCTTCGCCTGGGTCGACTGGACCTCGCCGTCCTGGCCCATCGGGACCAGCTCGGGGCTGATCTCCTGCGCCAGGATCGCCTCGAGCACGCGGTCGGTCTCGGCATCGAACTGGTCGGTGCGCGTGGCCCAGCGGATCAGGTACTGGATCAGCGTCTTGGGTACCCCGGCGTTGACCGCGTAGTGGCTCATCTGGTCGCCGACGCCGTAGGTGCACCAGCCGAGCGCCAGCTCGCTGAGATCGCCGGTTCCGATCACGAAGCCCCGGTGATGCCCGGCGAGGCGGAACAGATAATCCGTCCTGAGCCCGGCCTGCACGTTCTCGAAGGTCACGTCATGCACCGGCTCGCCGCGCCCGAACGGGTGGCCGATGTCCTCGAGCATCCGCTTCGCCGCCGGGCGGATGTCGATTTCCTCGGCGGTGACGCCGAGCGCGCGCATCAGCTTCCAGGCATTAGACTTGGTCCCCTCGGACGTGCCGAAGCCGGGCATGGTGTAGCCGCGGATGGTGCTGCGCGGCAGATTGAGCCGCTCGCAGACCTTGGCCGCGACGATCAGCGCGTGGGTCGAATCGAGCCCGCCCGAAACCCCGATGATCATCGAATCGCCGGCGGTCTGCTCGAACCGCCGCATCAGCCCGTCGACCTGGATGTTGAACGCCTCGAAGCAGTCGTCGTCGAGCTTTTCGGGGCGATTGGGGACGAACGGGAAGCGGCGGATCGGGCGGATCAGCCCGATGTCGCCCTGGGCCGGCTGGTGGTCGAAACGGACGGTGCGGAAACGGTCTTCCGGCCGCCCGGCCGCTTCGGCGGCATCGGCGAAGGTCGGCAGGCGCTGGCGGTCGCCGAGGATGCGCGCGGTGTCGATGTCGGCGATGGCGAGCTCGGGCCGCAGTGCGAAGCGTTCGCTCTCGGCGAGCAGATCGCCGAGCTCGTAGAGCATGCCCTGGCCGTCCCACGCGAGATCGGTGGTGCTCTCGCCGTGGCCGCTGGCCGAATAGACGTAGGCGCTGGCGGTGCGGGCGCTCTGCGCGCGGCACAGCAAGTGGCGATCGTCGGCCTTGCCGATGACGATGTTGGAGGCCGACAGGTTGGCGAGGATCGTCGCCCCGGCCAGAGCGCCGGCCGTCGACGGCGGGACGGCGGCCCAGAAGTCCTCGCAGATTTCGACGCAGAGCTTGAAGCCGGGGATCCGGTTCGAGGCGAACACCAGGTCGGTGCCGAACGGCACTTCGCGATCCGCCACGCGGATCGTCTGGCCGACGACGTTGATGCCCGAGGCGAACCAGCGCTTCTCGTAGAACTCGCGGTAGTTGGGCAGGTAGCTCTTGGGCACCGCGCCGAGCAGCCTGCCGTCGGCGATTGCCAGCGCGCAGTTGTAGATGCGCCCGCCGTGGCGCAGCGGTGCGCCGATCAGCAGCACCGGGGAGAGACCCGCGCTGGCGCCGACGATCTCCACCACCGCCGCTTCGGCCGCGTCGAGCAGCGCCGACTGCATGACCAGGTCGTCGAGCGCGTAGGACGAGACGCACAGCTCGGGATAGACCAGCAGGTCGACATGCGCGGCATGCGCGCGCCGCGCTTCCTCGATGATGCCGTCGCGGTTGAAGGCCACGTCCGCGGTGCGGACCTGCGGCGTGCTCGTCGCCACGCGGACGAAGCCGTGTGTGTGCATGTCAAAGAACCGGTGCGCGCGGTTGCCCCGCGCGTCGATGCCGGTGGCCGCCTGTTCGGCCGGCAGCAGCCAGTCCTCGGGCCGGCAGATGCCGAGCTCGCCAAGCCGGCGCTGCGCCGCGGCGCGCGGGATCTTGCCCTTGGCCTCCCAGCCGTAGACGGTCCGGCTCGGCCACGGCCGGGGCGCGCCGTAGCGTTCGCCGAACTCGCCCGCCGAAAGCGGCGGGTCATGCGCCTCGCGCCACGCGCGGATCTTCTGGCCAGCCCTGTGCATGGTCATTTTGTATCCGGAAAGGATACCGGGCACAACGTTTTCATGACTTGAGAGCCGCGGCGACCAAATCGCTGCGCGTGCGCTGCGGCTCCGGGCGTACGGCGCCCGATCGGCGCGGAAGGCCTAGGCCGCGACCTTCTCCGATCCGATCGGCAGCCTCGCCCGCACCGTCGCCTTGGACAGGTCGAGCCCGTAGAGCTTGGCGGCATTGCCACCGACGAGCCCGCGGACGACTTCGGGATCCATGTGACCCATCGTCTCGCCGATCGTGCGCACGCTGTTGGGCCAGATCGAATCCGGGTGCGGGTAGTCGCTCGCCCAGAGCATGTTCTCGGGGCCCCAGAACTCGAGCAGGCGCATCGCGGTCGGGCTTCGCTGGAAGGTGCCGTAGACCTGTTCGCGGAATACCTCGCTTGGCTGCTTCTTATGCGGGATGCCGCCCTTGTCGGCCCAGTAGTCGGCGCATTCCCACAGGCGCCAGTGGCGATAGTCGAGCTCCTCGACCACCCACGGCACCCAGCCGATGCCGCACTCGGCGATGACGATCTTGAGCTTGGGGTGCCGCTCGAGGATGCCCCAGGCGAACAGGTCGACGAACGGGTCGAGGAACTGCTCGATGAACATCTTGGCGTGGAGGAAGGTCGCGCCCGGGCTGCCCTTGTACTTGTCGAACGCGTCGCCCGCCTTGGGGAACACGGTGACGTGGAAGGACAGCACGATGCCCGACTGCTCGAGCAGGTCGAACAGCGGTTCCCAGCGCGGATCCTCGAGCCGCGGCTCGGCGACGGCGATCTGCAGGTTGGCCTGGCGCACGCCGCCCTTTTCGGCGAGGCGCTTCAACTCGTCGTAAGCGGCCTCCGGATAGGGCGGCAGCATGGCGACGCCGATCAGCCGGTCGGGCGCGGCGCTGCAGAAGTCCTCGTAGAGCCAATCGTTGTAGGCGGCGTAGCAGGCGCGCATGAACGCCTCGTCCTGCGTCCGGATCGAAGTCACGGGTCCGAACACCAGGTGGCCCCAGACGTGGTCGCGGTCCATGTCGGCGAGGCGCAGCTGCGGGTTGCCGGCGCGCAGCTCGGTCAGGTCCTCGATCCCGCCGCGGTCATAGGCGGTGTGGATCGGCTTGGGGCCGCTGCCGAAGATGCTCGCCTTCTTGCCCGACCAGAAGCCCCAGCGCTCGCCGTCGGCCATCCACATCGCCGGCCCGGTCTCGGGCGCCTCGATGTGCGGCGTGCGATCGCCCCACTTCGCCGCCATGCGCTTCTGCCACACGTCGGCAGGCAGCATGTTGAGGTCGAGATGGTCGTCGCTGGAGACGAGGGCGGCTTCAATCATGGGGTCTCTCCGGAAAGAACGTTAGCTTGCTAATAGAATGACAGTTGCGAGGCAGTGCCGCAATCCACGAAATCGTCGCGGAAGCTTATTTGCACGCCAGCACGACGTGCCAGAGCGTCGGCACACCGCCGAAGCTCGTCCCTTGCTCGCTCGAGATCGAGAGGTCCGCCCAATCGGCCGCAACGCGGTAGGCTGCGTCCAGCCGTGCGAGCGGAATGTATGAATAGAACCTTCCGTTGTCATCCCGACCTCCGCCCGCTCCGCCCTTGTAGCTGGCCCAATGCCGCCCGCCGGGCTTGAGCGCGCGATGGATGCGCGAGAGGACGGCCGACAACGCGGCTTCGGGGACGTGCAGCAGGGAGGTGTGGCACCACGCCGCGTCGTATTGGTTGGCCACCGCCAGTTCGTCAAAGCGCATCACGGGCACGGCGCGGCCAAGCCTTTCGGCAGCGCGACGCGCCATTTCGGGCGAGCCGTCGCTCGGATCGACTGCGAAGCCGCGTTCGATCATCCGCTCGGCGTCGCGCCCGTCGCCGCAGCCGAGCTCGAGGATTTGCGCGCCGGACGGCAACAGATCGAGGAACGCGTCGAGTTGCGGACTGTACGCGAACGGAAGGGCGGCGACCCATTCGTCCGCGCGCTCCTGGTAGAAGTCGAAGGTTTGCCGGTCCACGGCTCGCCACATAGGTCAATCGGCCCGTAACAAGAAAGGGCGCCCCTCGCGGGAGCGCCCTTGCTTCACTACAGGCAGTGAGGAACGCCCTAGCGGCAGCGTACCTCGCCGCGGTCGATCTGGCGGCCCAGGAGCGCGCCGGCCGCGGCACCGAGGACCGTACCGGTAGTCCGCTCGCCGCGGGTGTCGATGGCCCGCCCGGCCAGCGCGCCGGCGGCGGCGCCGATGATCAGCCCGGTCGTGCCGTTGGAGCGGCGGCAGTAGTAGCGGCCGTCGTCGCCCTGCCAGTAACGCATGCCGTTGCCGCTGGTGTAGTAACGCTGCGCCTGCTTGGCGCGGTATCCGTGTGCCGGCGCCCACGGCGGCGGATCGGCCGCGGCCGGGACGGCCGGAAGCGCGAGGCCGGCGGCGGCGACGGCGAGAAGGGTTTTACGCATGATCGAATCCTTTGCTGGCATGCCTTAGCGGCAGCGAGCCCGGTTGCGGGCAATTTCGCGGCCGAGCAGCGCACCGGCGGCAGCGCCGAGAATCGTCCCGGTCGCCCGCTCGCCTCGCGTGTCGACTGCGCGGCCCACGAGCGCGCCGGCGGCCGCGCCGACGATCAGCCCGGTCGTCCCGTTGGAGCGGCGGCAATAATAGCGTCCGTCCTCACCCCGCCAGTAACGGATGCCGTTGTCGGTCGTGTAGTAACGGCGCTCGCTGTGGTGCCGTCCGCCGTCTGCCAGCGCGGGGGCCGCCGGGACCGCCAGGGTGGTGGCGGCGGCGATCGCGAGAAGGGTGCTGCGCATGAGTGTGCCTTTCCGTTGTCTGTTCTTGCCTCGTCAACGGCGGACTTTGTTCGGCGGTCCCCAACCTCAGATGAACAACGTGTTGAGATCGCGATTGCGCGATGAACCGACATTTCAACGCGGCGAACCGCCGGTCAGCCGTTCGGCGACGGGGCGGGCGCGCCGCTCATGAAGATCGCCTGGAGCACGATCTTGCCGTCGCGCACGAGAAACTGCTCGGTCGCCTTCACCGGCCCGGCCTCCCAGGTCATGAAGCCGACGTCGCCTTCTTCCCACACGCGGGTGACGTTCATTCCGCCGCCACCGGGGCGCGGCGAGGCTGGAGGGGGCTCGGCGTCGGCCGGGCGCGGCGGGAACATGCGCGCGTAGAGCGCGCGAATCGCGTCCTTGCCCTGGATCGCGCGGCCCTGCTGGAAGACCACGGCGTCGTCGGCATAGTCCTCCAGCAGCCTGTCGAGGTCGCCGCCGGCGGACGTGTGGCGCTGGACGATCTCGGTCGGCGTGCGCTCGGCGGCGTGCGCGGTCCCGGACAGGAGCAGGACGGCGGCGAAGGCAATCGGCAGCTTGGTCATGCTCGGTTTCTCCCGTGACTCGCCCGCGCAGTTAACGGGAGGGCCACGGGAGACCAAGGAAAATAGTTTGTTCAATCAACTATCTGGCGCCTACAACGCCGCGATTTCCTCGCGCGCGGCGGACAGCGATGCGTCGCGCGCCTCCGGGCCGTAGCCGATCCTGTCGGCGCGGATGAAGACGGGGTCGTCGATGCCGATGAAGGCAAAGAAGTCGCGCAGGTAGCTTTCCTGGTGCTCGAAGGGTGCGTCGAGCTCGTAGGCCCCGCCCTGCGAGGAGGCGAGGATCACCCTGCGCCCGCCGGCCAGGCCCTTCGGCCCGGCTTCGGAATAACTGAAGGTGACGCCCGGCACGCCGAGGCGGTCGAGCCACGACTTGAGCTGGCTGGGGATGGTGAAGTTGTACATCGGCGCGCCGACGATGACGACGTCGGAGGCCAGAAACTCGTCGAGCACCGCGCGCTCGGCGGGAAACGCCGCGGCCATCGCTTCGTCGTGCCTGTCCGGCGGCTGGCGGATCGCGCCGGTGGTCACGGGATCGAGATGCGGCAGGGGGCTCGTCCCGAAGTCGTGCTCGATGAGCGAGGCTTCTGGATTCTGCGCGAGGAAATGATCGGTGATGGCCTGCGTCAGCTCGCGGCTCACCGAGTGGGCGCCGGTCACGGCGGTGTCGATTCGAAGGATCTGCATCTGGAATTCCCTGGTTACTGATGATAACTAGGGGTCATATGGAAACTACACTGGCCAGTGCGCAAGAAGGCACATTTTCGTCCGCAGGGCACACCGATGTGACCGCGCCTGCCCATTCGGCCTCGGCATGCCAGACGGTGACCGAGGTGCTGGCGCGCGTCGGCGACAAGTGGTCGATGCAGGTGGTGATGCGGCTCGGCGCGGGGCCGCTGCGCTTCAATGCGCTGCGCCGCGAGGTCGATGGCATCTCGCAGCGTATGCTGACCCGCACGCTGCGCGGCCTGGAGCGCGACGGCTTGATCAGCCGCACGGTGACGCCGAGTGTACCGCCGCGCGTGGATTACGCGCTCACGCCGCTTGGCCAGTCGCTTGCCGGGCCCGTTGGCCTGCTCGGCGACTGGGCGGTCGCCAACCGCGCGGCGATCGCGGCGGCGCGGACACGGTTCGACGACGGCGCTTTCGGGGAATAGGCCGGGAAGCGCCCCCTCGCGTTCCCGGCCCCGGCCGCTCGTCAGAGGCCGATGACGCCGCCGTCGGTGCGGGTGATCGCGATCACCGCCGAGCGCGGACGGCCGGTGCCGGTGCCCGTCGCCTGGCTTTGCGGCCAGTTGCTGTTCGGTGCGGCGGTGGTGCCTTCTTCGCCCGGATGCTGGATGCCGACGAACAGCGTGCGGCCGTCGGGCGTCGAGTCGACGCCGGTGATCTCGCACCCGTTCGGCCCGACCAGGAACCGCTTGAGCGTCGCTGCAGTGGCTGCCGCGCCGACGCGCGTGGACTGTGAGGCCGTGGCGCCGCCGGTGCCGACGTTCGTGATCGTGCGCGCGCCGCCGTCGCCGACGCCGCCCGGCAAGGCAGCCAGCATCTGGTTGTTGGTGCGGTCGCGAAGGGCATTGTCGTCGGTCTGGATCCATAGCAGCGGACGGATCTGCCCCGCGGGATTTTGGGTCCGCGAGAACCACAATCCATCGGGACTCGAGAAATCGTTATCCGCCGTCAGCCCCGACAGATTGACGCTCGCCGGGTCGGCGGTCGCCGAGTCCGCGCCGAACAGGTAGATGTCCCACGAGAAGCCGGTCGCCGCGGGGCTGTCGCCGGTCTCGCGCAGGCGGATGATGTGGCCGTTGGGATTGCCGAATTGCGCAGTGTTCGCAGCTCCCCGGGGGTCGTTGTAATGGCGCGGGTTGGCCGCGTCGGTGCCGCTGAGCGGCCGCAGCGTGGCGTTGTTGTTGGTGAGGGTGAGGTAGACCTCGCCGCTGACCGGATTGACGGCCGTCCATTCGGGCCGGTCCATCGGCGTTGCGCCGACGGCGTCGGCGGCAAGGCGCGTGTTGACCAGGATGTCGGTCTGGTTGGCGAAGGCATAGACCGGGTCTGAACCCTGGGCGGGGCGGTCTGGCACGCTGCCGAACACCAGCGGCAGCCAGGCCCCCGTCCCATCGGCATTGAACCTGGCGACATAGAGCGTGCCTGCGTCGAGATACTTGTCGCCCACGGCCAGGCGATCGGCGGACTGCGCATCGGCCGGGTCCCAGGAGGCGGCCGAGACGAACTTGTAGAGGTACTCGCGGCGGGCATCGTCGCCCATGTAGACGGCGACCTTCTGACCGGCGGTCAGCTTGCCGAGCCAGGCGCCTTCATGTCCCGCGCGTCCGAGCGCGGTCCGCTTGCGCGGCGCCTTGGTCGGGTCGTACGGATCGATTTCGAGCACCCAGCCGAACTTGTTCGGCTCGTTGCGGTAGTCGGCCAGCGCCGAAGCGCCGGTGGCGCGCGCGTCCCAGCGGCGGAACACCGGATCGCTCCCGGCCGTCGACCAGGCGAAATTGCCGGTGGCGCCGGTGACGCCGTAGCGGCGCAGCGCGGTCAGTTCCCGCGGAGTGCGGGCGGCGTCGTCGCCGCTGCGGCGGAAGTAGCCGGCCCAGTTCTCCTCGCAGGTCAGGTTGGTGGCCCAGGGCGTGTGGCCGTTGGCGCAGTTGTTGATGGTGCCGGTGCCCGCGGTGCCCGTCGCGTCGGCCACCGTCTTGAAGAAGTCGCTGCCGCGCGCCGGGCCATTGAACACGATCGGCGTGTTCGGAGTCACCCGTCGGTTGAGCGCGCTGTTCTGCACCCACGCCCAGCTGCGGTTGCCGTTGTCGCGGTATTCGGTGACGCTGACGCCGTGCGCTTCGATTTCCTTGAGCGCTTCGGCCGCCGGGCGGGGGCCGGCGGCGAGGTTGGTCGGGCCGCTCGGGTGAAGGTACTGCTCGGAGATGTTCTCGTGGTTCTGCACCAGCAGGCCGCGGTTCGAGCTGTTGTCGTCGCGCGCGCCGGCCGCGTTGAGGCCGTAATAGTAAAGGGCGTCGCCGTGGTCGCCGATGCGCTGGGCGAAGTTGCTGTCGCTGCCGTCGTTGGCATAAGCCGGCACGCCGGCGGCGATCGGGTCGCCGAGCCGGGTCATCACCGTGACCGCGTAGCCTGCCGGTACGGTGACCACGTCGTTGAGGTTCTTCGCCAACCCGGCGAAGCCGAGTGCGGCGGGGTTGACGTTGACAGTCACGTTGCCCGAGGAAATCTGGCCGCTGGCACCGGTCGCCTCGAACTTGAACTCGAGCGGCGTACCGGCCGCGACTGCCGGGGCGATGAGATTCGCGGTATTGGTGTTCGCGCCCGACAGCTGGACCGCCGGTCCGCCGACCTGGCTCCACTGGACCGAGCTGGACGTGCCCTCGACCATCGAGCCCCTGAGCGTGACCGGATTGCCGGCCGTGGTGGTGCCGCTGGAATTGAGGTCGACCACGAACCCCGAGGGCGAGTGATTGCTGTCGAGGAAGTCGCATGCTGCAAGGAGCGTGGTGCCGAGGAACGCGGCCGACGACGCGCCGAGCCCGCCGAGCAGCGTCTGCCGCCGCGAGTAGCGCTCGGCGACGATGGCGTTGAGGCTGGGGCTGTCGCTGTTGTTGGTGTCGACGTCACCGTCGGAATAGCCGCGCGCGGAATCGAAGTCTTGCATCGGAAAGCCCCCTCAAGAGTGTGACGGGGAAGGGGACTATCCGGCGAATGTGACCGGCGAAGGCGATTCGCGTGGCCTTGCCCGGACACGAACATGACCGGACGTCAGAATTCCGCCATCAATCGGTAACGAAAGGCTTCAGCCGAGCGCGGCCTGCTTCTCCGCCGCCAGCCGGTCCAGCTCGGCACGGCTCTTCTTCTCGGCCGCGGTCTTGAGCTGGCCGCAGGCGGCGTCGATGTCACGGCCGCGGGGGGTCCGCACCGGAGCGGAAATCCCGGCCTCGAACACGATCTCCGAAAAACGCCGGATCCGCTCAGGGCTCGAGCATTCGTAAGGCGCACCGGGCCAGGGATTGAACGGGATCAGGTTGACCTTGGCCGGCAGCCTGTAGTGCTTGAGCAGCCGCACCAGCTCGCGCGCATCCGCGTCGCTGTCGTTCTTGTCCTTGAGCATCACGTACTCGAACGTGATCCGCCTGGCGTTCGACGCGCCGGGATAGGCGGCACAGGCCTCGAGCAGTTCCTCGATGCCGTATTTCCTGTTCAAGGGCACGATCTCGTCGCGCACGTCCTTGTTCACCGCATGCAGGCTGACCGCGAGGTTGGTGCCGACCTCCTCGCCGCAGCGCGCCATCATCGGCACCACGCCGCTGGTCGAAAGCGTGATCCGGCGGCGCGACAGCCCGAGCCCGTCGCCGTCCATCACCAGCTTGAGCGCGTCGCGGACGTTGTCGAAATTGTACAGCGGCTCGCCCATGCCCATCATCACGATGTTGGTCAGCAGCCGCCCGTCGGCGGTGTATTCGGCCTCGGATTCCTCCTCCGCGAAATCCATCTTGCCCTTCGGCCATTCGCCGAGCGCATCGCGCGCGAGCATGACCTGGCCGACGATCTCGCCCGGCGTCAGGTTGCGCACCAGGCGCATCGTGCCGGTGTGGCAGAACGTACAGTTGAGCGTGCAGCCGACCTGGCTCGAGACGCACAGCGTGCCGCGATCGGCGTCGGGGATGAACACCATCTCGAAGTCGTGGCCGTCGGCGGTGCGCAGCAGCCACTTGCGCGTGCCGTCGGAGCTGTGCTGCGCCTCGACCACCTCGGGCCGGCCGATCACGAAGCGCTCGGCGAGCCACGGGCGCATTGTCTTGGCGATGTCGGTCATCGCTTCGAACTCGGTCACGCCCCGGTGGTAGAGCCAGTGGAATACCTGCTTGGCGCGCAGCTTGGCCTGTCTGGCGTCGAGCCCGGCTTCCTCGAACAGCTCGGCAATGCGCTGTCGCGGCAGGCCGATCAGATCCACGCGCCCGTCGGCGCGCGGCGTGATGTCGCGCGCGACGGTAACCGGATCGACGTGTCCGGGGATCGGCATCAGAGCGGTGTCGGCCATTGGTGGCGCATATAGGGTGAGGCGTGCCCAAGGGCAAAGGGCGAGGGCCGGCCGTGCTCGATTGTCGGCGGGCGGTGGCCTGCCGTGCGCGCGAGCGCCGCCCGGCGGCGCAGGTTTCGATCGCTCGTCGCTCCAGCGAAACCGTTCGTCGCCGTACCTGTTGCCAAAAAACATCAACAATTTCGTTGTCTTAGGTTCAGGAAACCATTGGGTGCGCTGCACCATTTCAGCGGTCCACGGCACACGCCGTGCGTTTGATGTGAATGGAGCTTACAATGACAAAGGGTATCGCACTGCTGCTCGCCACCGGTTCGCTGGCCGCTTTCGCCGTTCCTGCGGCCGCGCAGGACAGCACCTTTACCGGGCCTCGCGTTGAAGCGCTGGTCGGTTATGACAGCAACCGGCCGGGCAGCACCACGGACCTCGACAACGCCGCTGACATCGACCAGTCGATCGACGGCGTCGCCTACGGCATTGGCGCCGGCTACGACTTCGACATGGGCAACGCCGTGATCGGCGTCGAAGGCGAGTACATGCGCTCGGAAGCGCAGTCGGACTTCAACACGACCGGCTTCAACACCGCCGTCGGCAACATCGACGCCGGCCGCGACCTCTACGTCGGCGCGCGCGCCGGGATGAAGGTCGGGCCGCGTTCGCTGCTCTACGTCAAGGGCGGCTACACCAATGCCAAGTACAACGTGCTGGCCACCGACAACGTCACCGACACCCGCACCGACCTCAACCTCGACGGCTGGCGGGCCGGCGCGGGCGCCGAGTTCGCGATTTCACCCAACCTCTACGTCAAGGGCGAGTACCGCTACTCGCAGTACCAGGAAGGCGAGGTCGAGGCGCCCAGCGGGCTCGAGAGCGATCGCTTCGACGTCGACGTGGACCGCCACCAGTTCGTGGTCGGCGTGGGCGCGCGCTTCTGACGCCGATCGCTGGTCATGGCACCCGGGCGGGCCGGAGGAGCGATCCTCCGGCCCGTTTTCGCTAGCGGATCCGGGCGCAGCCGATGGTTGCCGCGTCCATCGCCGTGGCGGCCCCGTCGAGGCTGTAGCGGTCGGTGAACCGGCGCCCGGGGCCATCGCGCGCGGATACGCTCATCGAGGGGGCCGAGCGCATCGCTGCGACGATCGCCGCGTCCATCCGCGCGTCCTGGGCCCAGGCATCGCCGCCCGCGCCCCTGAGCGCAAAGCTGCGCCCGCCCAGGCTCAGCGTGATCGCCGCGCCCTTCGCGACCGTTCGCGACAGCCGCATGTGCATTTGCCCGCGCACTCCGCGCCTGGGCCAGGTGCCGACACTGGCGAACGCTGCCTGTCCGCGCCCGTCCTGCGCTCTGGCGCGTGCCGCGCCGCGTGAGCGCCGCTCGGGTTCGGGGGCCGCAATCGCGTAGCAGCGCGGCACCGACGGATCGCGGAATGCGCCCCACTGGCCGAACACCCCGAGGCTGTCCTTCGCCGCAAGCGGTGCGGCGAGGGCAAGGGCGGCGAGACACAGGGCAATGCGGCGCATGGGCCGGTGCTACCGATCGGGATAGCCGATCGCCAGCACTTCCCATTCCTTCTCCCCCGCGGGCAGGCGCACGGTGCGGACGTCGCCGACCGCCGCTCCGCGCAGGGCGCGGGCGAGGGGCGCGCTCCAGCCGATCTTGCCGGCCGACGGGTCCTGCTCGTCGTCGCCGACAAGGGTAACTGCGCGCTCGTCGCCGTCCTCGTCGGCAATCGTAAGCATTGCACCGAACCAGGCACGGGCGCGGTCGGGCGCTTGCGCCGGGTCGACCACCCGCGCGGCCTTCATGCGCCGGGCAAGGTGCGCCAGCTCGCGGTCGATCTCGCGCATCCGCTTGCGGCCGTAGAGGTAGTCGCCGTTCTCGCTGCGGTCGCCGTTACCGGCAGCCCAGCTGACGAGTGCGACGATCTCCGGCCGCTCCGTGCCGAGCAGCTGGTCGTAGCGCGCCTTCAGCGCCGCCAGCCCCTCCCGGGTGATCAGGTTTTCCGCAGGCTTCAAGTCAGCGCAGGAATTCGCTCAGCGGGCGCGCCCGGCCGTAGGTCGCCTTGTCGGGGGCGAGCGCCTCGTAGACCACGGCGTTCTCGAGCACGCGCTGGACGTAGTTCTTGGTCTCGAAGATCGGAATGCGCTCGATCCAGTCGATCCAGCTGATCGACCCGGTGCGCGGATCGCCATTGTCGCGCAGCCACTTGTTCACGTTGCCGGGCCCGGCGTTGTAGGCCGCCACCGCCAGCGGATAGCTGCCGTAGTTGCGATACATCCGCTGGAAATAGCCGTCGCCGAGGCGGACGTTGTACTGCGGATCGGCGACCAGCGAGGCCGACATGTAGGCGACGCCGAGCTTGCCCGCCTGCTCGCGCGCGGTTCCCGGCATCAGCTGCATCAGGCCCTGCGCCCCGGCGTGGCTGATCGCGTTCTGGGCAAACTGGCTTTCCTGCCGGCTGATCGCGTGGACGATCGTCCAGTCGGTCCCGGCCGGCGGGACGATGGTCGGAAACCCGATGCGGGTGAAGTCCTTGAAGCCGTCGGCCGCTGCCGAATCGGCGAGATTGACCGCCAGGTCGCGCCGGCCGATCTGGCGCGCGAGCTCGGCCACCAGCAGGTGTTCGCCGAGGGTCGAGGCCTGGTCGGCCATCGCGCGGTAGAAGCGGATGCCGGTGCTCCACGGCGCGTCGCGCGCCACTTCGGTCACCGCCGCAGTCAACGGCGCGGCGGCGAAGCGGGCGCGCTCGTCGGGCGTCGGCTCGCCCAGCGGGATCAGCGAGAACTGCGGCAGAGGCCGCCCGAGCCGTTCGAGCGCGAGCTGGCCGTAGAACCGGTCGGGATATTGCGCCGCCATCTCGTAGTAGCGCTGCGCCTCGGCCGCGTTGCCGGCGCGCGCGGACGCGTGGCCGGCCCAGAAGAATCCCTTGGACCGGGTCTGCGAGGTGCGCGCGGCTGCGCCGTACTGATAGAACAGCGGCGCCGCGGCATTGCCGTCGCCGAGGTCCCACAACGCGCGCGTGCCGCCGAGCCACATCAGCGAGGTGTAATCGTCGCGCAGCTTGTAGGGGCCGTCGGCCACCTCGTTCTGGCCGCGGAACGCTTCCTGCGCCTTGGTCGCGATCATCGCCGCCGAGCGCGCATCGGCCATGCGGGCGACGTTGAGGTTTTCCTCGACCCACGCAGTCAGGTTGAACGGCGTGGAGGTCAGCGCCGGGCGGTAGGCGAGCAGGTTGATCGCCTCGAGCGCACGGCCTTCGCTGCGCAGCTCGCGGCTGCGGTTGTAGATGTAGCCGGGGTCCGCCTGCGCCACCGCGTCGCTCGTGGCGCCGTCGCCTCCCTGCAGGATCGCCAGCCGCGCGGCAAAGCGCCCGGCCATGCCCGGCGAGGTGTAGGCGAGCTGGCGCGCCGCGGCGGCTGCATCGCGCTGCCACAACAGGGCGTCCATCCGCGCGTCGTGATCCTCGGGGGTGAAGGTGCCGCCGTAGGTCGCGGCGATCGTCGCGTAAGCCGCCTCGCTCATCGAGCCTCCGCGCCACGCTTCGCGCGCCGCCGCCTGCGCCTCGGCCGGCCGCATAGTCATCAGCGCCAGCGCGCGTTGCGCGCGGCCGCCGTTGGTCTGCGGCGGGAAGCGGTCGAAGTAGGCCAGCAGGCGGTCGGGGGCGACGTATTCCTGGCTCAGCCGCTCTTCGGCATAGCCGCGCAGCTTGGCCTCGTCGGGGAAGCCGGGATAGGCGAGCACGAAGCTCGCATAGTCTTCGAAGGTGTAGTTCGGGTTCGCCGAAAGCTGCTGCCAGCGGCCGATGGCATAGGCCATCACCCCCGAAGGCTGGGTGGCGACGAGGTTCGCGCGCGCGTCGTCCCATTCGTTGCCTTGCGCGGAGGCAGCAGTGGGGACTAGGGCGGCGGATGCGAACAGGGCGGCGATGAAAGCGTTGCGAAGCATGCTGGACATCGTGGCAGGCTGCTCCTTATCGCGCGCTTAACGAATTTCCCTCCGGCAGCACGCGAACGCGCGCAGCCGCCCGGATTAAATGACATGGCGGGAGCGGTGTAAATGTTTTCTGGCTCGATTCCGGCCCTAGTGACTCCTTTTCGCGACGGAACGTTGGACGAGGCTGCGTTCCGCCGCTTCATCGACTGGCAGGTCGAGAACGGATCGTCGGCGCTCGTTCCGTGCGGCACCACGGGCGAAAGCGCCACGCTCGACAACGACGAGCACCATCGCGCGATCGGCATCTGCATTGAACAGGCGGCGGGCCGGGTGCCGGTGATCGCCGGCTGCGGCAGCAACGATACCCGCACCGCGCTGTGGCACATGCAGGTCGCCAGGGACCTCGGCGCCGACGCCGCGCTGATGGTCGCGCCATACTACAACCGGCCGAGCCAGGCAGGACTGCTGGCGCACTTCTCGTTCCTCGCGGAAAGCTGCGACTTGCCGATCGTGCTCTACAACGTCCCCGGCCGCACGGTGACCGACATGCTGCCGGCCACCGTGATCGAGCTGGCGCGGCGCTTCCCGCAGCGGATCGTCGGGCTCAAGGACGCCAGCGGCGACCTGCAGCGCGTGGTGCTGCAGCGCGTCGGCGCCGGGCCGGACTTCTGCCAGCTGTCGGGCGACGATCCGCTGGCGCTGGCCGGCTACGTGCTCGGCCAGGTCGGCTGCATCTCCGTCACCGCCAACGTCGCGCCGAAGCTGTGCGCCGAATTCCACGCCGCGGCGGCGGCGGGCGATTACGAGACGGCGCGAACGCTCAACGAGCGCCTGTTCCCGCTGCACAAGGCACTGTTCGCCGACGCCAGCCCTTCGCCGACCAAGTACGCGCTCGCCAAGCTGCACGACTGGCTGACCGCCGAGACCCGCCTGCCGATCGCGCCGTGCAGCGAGGACGGGCGCAAAGCGGTCGACGCGGCGCTGGCAGGGCTCGGGCTGGCCTGAGCCTGCGCTCCTCAGGCCCGCGAAAGCCCCGCTCGGGCGTGGCGTTCGCAGACTCGCCAGAACGTGCGAACGTGGGGCTCGAGGCGGACTCCATTCACCCGGCGTGCCATGGGCAACCGCCTGTAGGAAAGTGATTCTTGGCGGCGGCATCCGCCGTGTCGGACTCGCGCCTCAATAAAGCGGCGAAGGATGCTCGTACCCCAGCATCATCGCTCCGTAGGTCTCCACCGCCGGCTGGGCTACGATCATGTGCTGGTTCAGGGTCAGTGCGTCGCGGGCCAGGCGTTCGAGGATCGAGCCTGCGAAGATCACGTTGGCGCCGATCAGGTCGAACAGCTGGCGCGTCACGTCCGCGGCCATGCGGAAGCTGTTGACGTTGGCGAGCGCGAGGCGGCCCTTGGTCCCCACCGACGGGGTGCCGGCTTCGAGTTCGGCCCAGAATTCGTCCGCCGCGCGGTAGAGGAAGGCGTGGGCGGCGCCCCACGCGGTCTCTGCATTGGCGATCGCCTCGCGAGCCTGGACGGTCTCGGCCATCGGGCGGGGCGGGATGCCGGCCTTGCGCTGGGCGATCAGCGCCTTCGCCTCGTCGAGCGCGCGGCGCGCCGTGCCCAGTGGCACGGCCGCCATCGTCGTCACCCAGTTGAAGCCGCTCGAGTAGAGCGGCTCGCGGCCGGCAAACATGGCATCCTCGATACGCAGTGCCTGGTCTTCGGGAATGAACACGCCCTCGGCCCGGTAGTGGCAGCTGCCGCTGCCGCGCAGGCCGTGGGTGTGCCAAGTGTCCTCGACCACGATCTCGTCGGCGCGGCAGAACGCCAGCCGCCCTTCCGGGATGCCGCCGGGGCCGGTCACCGGCGCACCGTTCTCGAACAGCGCCCCGCCGCTCATCACCACGTCGGCATGAGTCACGCCGCTGCCGAACGGGAAGCGGCCGGTCAGCAGATAGCCGCCCTCGACACGGTCCAGCCGGCCGTGGGCAGTAGTGAACTGGCCGGCGGTGATCATGTCGGGTTCGGGCAGCAGCCGGGCTGACGCCGCCGGCGGGAGGAATTCCGCGAGCAGCCCGCTGTCGGTGCCGATCTTGACGCACCAGGCGACCGAGGGATCGGCGTGGGCCAGCAGCTCGATCACCGCGAGATGCTGCGGCAGTGTCATCTGCGGGCCGCCCTTCGCGCGGCTGCGGCCCATGCGGAACAAGCCCGCCGCGTGCAGGTCGGCGACGAGGTCGGCGGGCAGGCGGCGCAGCGCCTCGATCTCGCCCGAGCGCGCGGCGATCTCGGATGTCATCGCCCGGGCGTTGGCGAGGATGCACGCGGCGGTGAGTGAACCGGTTGCAGCGTCGTCGGAACTTACGGCAGTCGCCATTGGTATCCCCCGGGCCCGGGACCGAGCGCGACGCCCAATGTAAGTGTCCCCGGCCGCCTGCGTCCAGCCCACAGTGGGAGAAGCGAACCATGCGCCCGATTGTCATCCTTCCCGTCCTCGGCCTGCTGGCCGGCTGCGCCATGAGCCACCCTATCGAGCCGCAGCTCGCCCCGGCTTCGGTGGACTTCAGGGGCGCCGCCGTCGAGCGCGTGCAGCTGGCGAACTTCGATTTCACCCCGCGCGAAATCCGCCTGCGCGCCGGTCGGCCCTACGAGCTGGTGCTGGCCAACGTGGCTTCGGGCGGACACAACTTCGCCGCGCCCGCATTCTTTGCGGCGGCGCGCATCAGGCCGGGCGACGCCGCGCTGGTGGCCAAAGGCGAAGTCGACGTGCCTGGCGGCGCGACGCGAACCGTTCACCTCGTTCCCGCTGCGGGAACCTACAGGCTGGTCTGCACGCACACCGGCCACGCCCTGCTCGGGATGACCGGAACCATCGTGGTCAGCTGAACCGACGCCTTGCGGCTCAGGCGGTGCCCTTGCGGCGGCGCGTGTCCCAGCCCTTGCGAGCCGCGGCGGAGCGCTGCTCGGCCGAGCTGGACTTGTGTGCCCGCCCGCCGCGCGAAGATGACACATGCGTGTCCGCCTTCCCGCGGCCCGAACCCGACTTGTTGCCGCCGCCCGACTCCTTGTTGACCGTGGCCCAGGCCCGGCTCTTGGCCTCCTTGTCGGACACGCCGCGATCTTCGTAGCCGTCGGCGATGTGCTCGGCCTTGCGCTTCTGCTTGTCGGTGTAACTGCTCTTGTCTCCGCGTGGCATGGCAGCCGCTCCTTTCTGGCAGGCAAGCGCTCGATCGGACGGCTCGGTTCCCGTCTTTCGCAATGCTGGGTTAGCGCCTACATGCGCCAGCCTTATGGCCCGCCCGAAACCCTCGACTTTCGACAAGCAGAAGACCGTCGCCGAGAACCGGCGGGCGCGGTTCGACTATTTCATCGAGGATTCGTTCGAGGCGGGGATCGCGCTCAGCGGCACCGAAGTGAAGAGCCTGCGCTTCGGCGAAGGCTCGATCGCCGAAGCCTATGCCGAGGTGCGCAACGGCGAGGCCTGGCTGATCAATGCCAACATCCCCGAATTCAGCCACGGCAACCGCTTCAACCACGAGCCCAAGCGGCCGCGCAAGCTGCTGCTGCACCAGCGCGAGATCGAGAAGATGCTCGGCGCGGTCGAGCGCAAGGGCATGACGCTGATCCCGCTGTCGGTCTATTTCAACGCCCGCGGGCGGGCCAAGGTCGAGCTGGCGCTGGCCCGCGGCAAGCAGACCCATGACAAGCGCCAGTCGATCAAGGAGCGCGACTGGAAGCGCGACAAGGCGCGGCTCATGCGCGACCGGGGGTAGGGCAGCGCGACAACGGCGCTTGCAAGCGGCGGTTCAGCCGCGCAAGGCGAAGGCGGGATCATGATCAAGACGCGCTCCAAGACTTTCCTTGCGGACCTGATCCGCCGCAACATGCCGACCCGCGAGCAGATGGAGCACAATCGCTTCATCCGGCCGTTCGCGCACCGTGTGCTGCGCTCCGAACTGTGGCGCTTCACCCGCCGCTCGGTGCCGCGCGGCGTGGCGCTGGGATTGCTCGTCGGGGTGATCGTGCCGTTCGCCCAGATCATTTTCGCGGCGCTGCTCAGCGCCACCGTGCGGGCCAACGTGCCGCTCGCCGCGCTGGCGACCTTCGTCACCAATCCCTTCACCACGCCGGCGATCTGGGTCGCCGCCTACTGGGTCGGCAGCTGGCTGCTGCGGGTCGACGCCGCGACGGTGGTGGCGCCGGTCAACACCGCGATCGAGGAAACCGACCTGCAGCACTTCCTCGAGTGGCTGACGGGGGCGACGATGGTGACCGCGTTCGGGCTGGTGGTGATTGCCGTCGTGTCGGCCGTGGTGAGCTATTTCCTGACCAGCTGGATCTGGCGCGCGCGGGTGGCTCGCAAGTGGTCGCGCCGGCGCCATCGCCACCACCATCCGCCGCAACTCGGGCCGGCGGAGTGAGGCGCCGCCCATGAGCCAGGCGTTCGCAGCGCAAGGGTCGCGGCGGATGGCCGAAACGCTGACCGTGGCCGCAGCGGTGCTGGCCAGCGTAGCCGTGATCCAGCTGGCGACACGCAGCCTGCCGGTGACGCTGGCCTATGCGGGCGGGCTGGTGGTGCTCGGCCTGATCGCCTTTGCCGGGGCACGCCGGCGCGGTGCTTCGGCCGACGCGGCGGAGGCCGCGGTGCCGGACTGGTCGGTCACCGTCGCGGCGATCGAGCAGCCCGGGGTGGCGCTAGCGATCACCGACCGGGCCAACCGGCTGGTCTGCGCCAATGCCGCCTACGAACAGTGGTTCGGCTCGGCGCACGCGCCGCCGCGCATTCCGGTCGCGGACGGCTCGGCCGACGAGCTGGCGCGCTCGGCCCGCGCCGCGTGGCGCGAGGGCGAGAGCGAGCCGGCCACGATCGCCGACGAGCACCACAGCTGGACCGCGACCGCCCGGCGCGCGGGGCGGGGCGACGACTACCTGATCTGGCGCTTCGTGCCGATCGTTCGGACTGAGCCACTCGCCGGCATCGGCAAGTACATCACCGGAGCCTTCGGGCGCATCCTCGGCGCCGCCGGGGTGGAAGTCGCGCTGGTCGGGCCCGACGGCGCGATCCGTGCCGCAAGCGCGGGCTTCGCCCGTCGCGCCGCCGGCGACGAGGCCGCGAGCATGGCCGGGCAGGACTTCGTCGCGCTGCTCCGGTCAGACGAGCGCGACCGAATCTATTTCGCTCGCGAAGGCCGCAACGGCGCGCCGCAGACGCTGGTCAACGTGCCGCTGGTCGATCCCGAGCTGGACGCTGCTGTCGGCGAGGCGCCGTCGCTGATGATGCTGCTCGACAGCGGCGTGGGTATCGGCGGCTGGTCCGGCGAGGCGCGCGGGCAGACCCCGCAACTCGAATCGCTGCTCGAGCAGCTCCCGCTCGGGCTCGCCATGACCGACCGCGACGGGCACTTCCTGTTCGCCAACCCCGCGTTCCGCCGCGCAGCGGGTGTCGCGAGCAAGATGCCGCCGTACCCTTCCGACCTCGTCGTGCGGCAGGACAAGACGGCGATGTCCGACGCGGTGCGCCGCTACGGCCAGGGCTCGCCGTCGAGCGGCGATATCGCCGTGCGCCTGCGGTCCGAGCCGGACGAGCCGGTCTCGCTCGGCCTGGCCGGCGTACGCGGGCTCGGCGAGGCGGCGGTGCTGCTGAGCCTCGCCGACACGACCGAGGAAACCCGTCTCAAGCGGCAGGTGGCGCAGGCGACCAAGATGCAGGCGGTCGGCCAGCTTGCCGGCGGCGTGGCGCACGACTTCAACAACGTCCTGACCGCGATCATCGGCTACTGCGACCTGATGCTGCTGCGGCACACGCCCGGTGACAGCGACTACGACGACATCCAGCAGATCAAGGCCAATTCGAACCGCGCCGCCTCGCTCACGCGTCAGCTGCTCGCCTTCAGCCGCCAGCAGACGCTGCAGCCCGAAGTGATTCAGCTGCCCGACGTGATCAGCGAGGTCAGCCAGCTGCTGAAGCGGCTGCTCGGCGCCAAGATCACCCTGCGCACGCATCACGACCGTGACCTCGGCCCGGTGCGCGCCGACCCCCGCCAGCTCGAGCAGGTGATCATCAACCTCGCGGTCAACGCGCGCGACGCGATCCAGGCGCGCGGCGGCGAGAACGCCAGCGGCGCGCTGAGCTTTTCGACCCGCCGCCTCGCCTCGACCGACATCCGCCGCACCGGCAACGAGATCATCCCCGCGGGCGACTATACCGTGCTGGTGGCTGAAGACACCGGCGGCGGCATCCCGCCCGCGAACCTGCCGAAGATCTTCGAGCCATTCTTCACCACCAAGGACCAGGGCAAGGGCACCGGGCTCGGTCTCTCGACCGTCTATGGCATCGTCAAGCAATCGGGCGGCTTCATCTTTGCCGATAACGTGACCGGGGCCGACGGCAAGATCCGCGGCGCGCGCTTCACCATCTATCTGCCGGTGCACGAGGGGAGCGAGGAGGAGCTGGCCAAAGTCGGCGGCGAGGATGAAGCGCGCGAGTGGTCGGGGGGCGGACGCATCCTGCTGGTCGAGGACGAGGACATGGTCCGCGCCGTGGCCGAGCGGGCGCTGGCGCGGCAGGGCTACATCGTCATCACCGCGGCCGACGGCGACGAAGGCGTCGAGGCGGTGCGCAACAATCCCGATTTCGACCTCGTCGTCAGCGACGTGGTCATGCCGAGCATGGACGGGCCGGCGATGGCGCGCGAGATCCGCCAGCTGGCGCCGGGGCTGCCGGTGCTGTTCATGTCCGGCTACGCCGAGGAGCAGCTGCGCCGCGAGATCGACATCGAGCGGATGCATTTCATCCCCAAGCCGTTCAGTGTCCAGCAGATCGCCGCCAAGGTCGGCGAGGTCCTGCGCGCCTCGCAGCGCTAAGTCGCGCAATCTTTTCCACAATTTCCGAGGGGCCAACGCTTCATCGCGCGTTCAGCACGGTTAGACTTATGTGATATAATGTAACATCGAGCCGATTCAGGAGTGCCCCGCATGATCCGTCGAGCCGCTTGCCTGACCGCCGTCTCCGCCGCCGCGCTGCTCGCCAGCGCCGCCCTGGCCCAGGCCGATCCCGATGCGACCGCGCAGGGCGACGTCTCGGTGACCATCTACAACGACGGCCAGGCGCTGGTGCAGGACGTGCGCCAGCTCGCGATCGCCTCGGGCCGCAGCCGCATATCCTTTCCCGACGTCTCGGCCCAGATCCGCCCCGAGACGCTGAGCTTCAGTGCCGCCGATACCGCGATCGTCGAACAGAACTTCGACTTTGACCTGCTGACGCCGGGCAAGCTGATGGAAAAGGCCATCGGCCAGACGGTTACGCTGCTGCGCACCAATCCGGCGACCGGACAGGAGACGCGCGAGCGGGCGACCGTGCTGAGCACCGCCGGCGGGGTGGTGGTGCAGATCGGCGACCGCATCGAAGTGCTGCGCGACGACGGGCTGCCGGTGCGGGTGATTTTCGACCGCGTGCCGCCGAACCTGCGTGCGCGGCCGACGCTGTCGGTGACCCTCGAAAGCAGCCGCGCGGGCACGCGCCCGGCCTCGATCCGCTACCTGACGCCGGGGCTCGGCTGGTCGGCCGACTATGTCGCGCTCTACGACGAGGCCAAGGGCTCGGTCGACATGCAGGGGTGGGTCACGCTGACCAACAACACCGGCACCCCGTTCCATTCGGCCGACACGCTGCTGGTCGCGGGCAGCCCGGGCGGCGGCTACAATGCGCGGCCCTCGCCGCGCCGCTTCACGCCGGGGACGGAGACCGCCGACCGCGAGCGGCTGGGCGATTACTACCTCTACCCGATCGCCGAACGCACCACGATCGCCAACAACCAGACCAAGCAGGTCAGTTTCCTCGACGTGCAGGGCGTGCCGGCGCGCAAGATCTACGGCCGCGAGGTCGGCTGGCTCAGCTCCGACAAGCAGCCGGTCAACGTCACCAGCCAGATCGCCTTCTCCTCGTCGCGGGAGGGCGGCCTCGGCGACGCGCTGCCCGCCGGCACGGTGCGCTTCTACCAGCGCGATCGCGAGGGCACGCCGCAGTTCATCGGCGAGAACGGCATCGGCCACACGCCGATGGGCAGCGAGCTGGCGCTGGCGACCGGCGATGCGTTCGACGTGTTCGTCCAGGCCGAAGTCGAGAAGCGCGAGCGGATCACCGCCGACGAGTGGGAGCGCAGCGCGCGCTACCGCGTGATCGAGGACGGCCAGACCGTCCGCACCGTCGAAAGCGAGCGTCCGGTCGAATACTGGCGCACCACGATGCGCTACACGCTGACCAACGCCAAGCCCACGCCGGTGGATGTCGAACTGATCCAATCGGGCCTCGACCGCGGCTGGTGGGGCCGCGACTTCCGCGTGGTGAGCGAGGACGTGACCGGCGAGCAGCTCAACGCCGACCGGCGCAAGTACGTCGTCAGCGTGCCGGCGAACGGCAAGCGCGAAGTCCGCGTCGCATACGAAACGCGGTACTGACAGTGAGCATCGCCGAACCGACCGGGTCCGCTCCCCGGCGGGGAGGGGCCGGGGGTGGGGAAGCGCTGCCGAAGGTCGCGCGTCGACACTGGCGTCGGTGCACCCCCACCCAACCCTCCCCCTCAAGCGGGAGGGCTTTGAAGCGCTGCCTGGCATTCGTTGCATCGATCCTGCTTCTGCAGTCCGGCGCGCCCGCTGCCGCCCGCGAAGCGGTCGATGCCTCGGCTCCGTCGGCGCTCGCCGTCACGCTGTACCGCGATCCCGACCGCGGCCCGGACCAGGCGATGAACCGCAACTGGCCGCGCGGCTTCGCGATGATCACCGAGACGCGCGCGGTGACCCTGCCGCCGGGCGAATCGACCATCCGCTTCGCCGGCGTGGCCGAAGGGATGATCGCGGTCAGCGCGATCGTCACCGGGCTGCCCGGGGGGACGATCGAGAAGAACCGCAACGCCGATCTGCTGAGCCCGGCGGCGCTGGTCGACGGTACGCTCGGCAACCGGGTGACCGTCACCCGCACCGATCCCGCGACCGGACGGGCGGTGTCGCAGGACGCCATCGTCCGCACCCGTGCCGACGGCGGCCTCGTGCTGCAGACCGGCCAGGGCTTCGAGGCCGTGCGCTGTTCGGGGCTGCCCGAGAAGCTGACTTTCGAGCGGGTGCCGCCCGGGCTGTCGGCGCAGCCGGTGTTCTCGGTCGACACGCGCGATCCGCTTGGCGGCACCTACACCGTGCAATTGACCTACCTCGCGTGGGGCTTCGACTGGCAGGCACACTACGTCGCGACCCTTGCGGAGGCGGGGCAGGGCGACGACCTGCGCATGCGGCTGATGAGCTGGCTGACGCTGCTCAACGACAACGGCCAGAGCTTCGAGAATGCCGAGCTGCTGGTCGTCGCCGGTACGCTCAACGTGGTCAGCGACTTCCAGGGCCTCGCCGATCCGCCCGACGCGAGGCCGCTGCGATTGACCTGCTATCCGTTCGGCAGCACTGCGGCAGGGACGCCGATCGAGAATCTTCTGCCGCCGCCTCCGCCGCCCCCACCGCCGGCGCCGATGGCCGCCGAGGCTATCACGGTCACGGGGCAGCGTATGGCGCGAGAGAACCTTGATTCGGCATCTCCGGCCATGAAGGCCGAGGAGGAAGCGCTCGGCGATCTCAAGCTGTATCGCGTGCCCGAGCCCGTCACCGTCGCAGCCAAGGGGCTGAAACAGATCGCCTTCCTCGACGAGGACAAGGTCAAAGGGCGTTTGCTCTACCAGGCTCTGTGCTCCCCCTACGACGCGAACGACGAAGCGCAGGCGCTGGGCATGCTGCTGCTCACGGTCAACGACGAGGCCCACGGTCTCGGCGCGGCGCTGCCGATGGGCGCGATCACGTTCTTTGAACCTTCGGCCGCTGGCGAGCTGTTCGTCGGCGAGCAGCACTTGCGTGACTACGCAGAAGGGCAGGACATCGAGATCGAGCTCGGCGAAAGCAGCCAGGTGTTCGGCCAGTGCACCGTCCCCGGCGGCACGGATCCGTTCGCCGATCGCAGATGGTCGCCACTGAAGCTGGCGGTGAGCAATGCCAATCCCAATCCGGTCACGATCCGCGTCGTGCTCGGGTATCCCCAGCAGTGGCAGTTCCGCGGCATCCAGCGGACCACGGTCAAGGACGGGCGGAGGGTCGTCGAGGTGACCGTTCCCGGCAACGCGCGCCGCGAAGTGAGGTGGCAGGTGCGCCGGGCGGGAGCGATCTAGCGACTGGGCCGCAGCATTCGCATCCAGCTCGGATGAAATTTACGTTCCCCTCTTGTTCCATAAGAACAAACCAGATACATGCACCGTCGTTGACGAGATGAACGCAACCCTAGGCAACTGACGGAGGCCATGTCATGGCGGCGGAACTGAAGCTGGTTGAGAAGGAATCCAACGTGGACCGTCAGAAGGCGCTCGAGGCGGCACTTGCGCAGATCGACCGCGCGTTCGGCAAGGGCTCGGCGATGAAGCTCGGCTCTAAGGAGACGATGCAGGTCGAAACGATCTCGACCGGCTCGCTCGGGCTCGACATCGCGCTCGGCGTCGGCGGCCTGCCGCGCGGCCGGGTAATCGAGATCTACGGCCCGGAGAGCTCGGGCAAGACCACGCTGGCGCTGCACGTCATTGCCGAAGCGCAGAAGGGCGGCGGCACCGCCGCGTTCGTCGACGCCGAGCACGCGCTCGATCCCGTCTACGCCAAGAAGCTCGGGGTCGACATCGACGAGCTGATCGTCTCGCAGCCCGACACCGGCGAGCAGGCGCTCGAGATCGTCGACACGCTGGTGCGCTCGAACGCGATCGACGTGCTGGTGATCGATTCGGTCGCCGCACTCGTTCCCCGCGCCGAGATCGAAGGCGAGATGGGCGATTCGCACGTCGGCCTGCAGGCCCGGCTGATGAGCCAGAGCCTGCGCAAGCTGACCGGCTCGATCAGCCGCTCGCGCTGCATGGTGATCTTCATCAACCAGCTGCGCATGAAGATCGGCGTGATGTACGGCAACCCGGAGACGACGACCGGCGGCAATGCGCTCAAGTTCTACGCTTCGGTCCGCCTCGACATCCGCCGCACCGGGCAGATCAAGGAACGCGACGAGATCATCGGCAACACCACCCGGGTGAAGGTAGTGAAGAACAAGGTCGCCCCGCCGTTCAAGCAGGTCGAGTTCGACATCATGTACGGCGAAGGCGTCTCCAAGATCGGCGAGATCCTCGACCTCGGGGTCAAGGCCGGGCTGGTCGAGAAGTCGGGCAGCTGGTTCTCCTACGACTCGATCCGCATCGGCCAGGGTCGGGAGAACGCCAAGCAGTACCTCAAGGACAATCCGGAAGTTTGCGACCGCCTGGAAGCCGCGATCCGCGGCCGCACCGACGCGGTGGCCGAGGAGATGATGGCGGGCCCGGACGCGGACGACGACATCTGATCCTCAAGCGACGCGCTCCCCCGGATACCCGACGGGGCCGGGCGCGGATGCGGAACCGGAGCCGGCGCGGCATCCCCACGGGGTCCGCGCCGGCTTCTTCGCGTTTACCGGCGAGTGCGCTAGTGACGGCGGGCCTGCAATGGGGATCGGAGACGAAATGCAAGCCAACGGTTCGACAGTCGGCGAGAACGAATGGCTGGGGCGGACCGGCGACACCTGGTCCAGCGAGTGGCGCCGCACCGATCGCAGCTTCGGCCAGCTGACCGGGCATCTGCTCCGCCGCGCGCGCGAGCGCGATTTTACCTCGGTGCTCGATATCGGCTGCGGCGCTGGCGAGCTTTCGCTGGCGACCGCGCGCGAGCACCCGCAATGCCGCGTAGTCGGGGTCGACATCTCGCCGCAGCTCGTCGCCGTGGCGCGCGAACGCGGCGCCGGCCTAGGCAACGTGACGTTCGCCGTCGGCGATGCCGCGAGCTGGCTGCCCGGAGCGGACGATCGCCCCGACTTGCTGCTGTCGCGCCACGGCGTGATGTTCTTCGGCGACCCCGTGGCTGCCTTCGCCCACTTGCGCGACATCGCCGCGCCGCACGCCGGATTGCTGTTCTCCTGCTTCCGCACGCGCGACGAGAACGCCCTGTTCCGCGAGGCCGCGCTGCTCCTGCCCGAATCTCCGCCCCCGCCCGATGCCGCGGCGCCGGGTCCGTTCGCCTTTGCCGATCGCTCCCGCGTCGAGGCCATCCTCGGTCAGGCGGGCTGGAGCGATGTCCGGTTCGAGGCGTTCGATTTTCCGATGATTGTCGGCGCCGGCGGCGATCCGCTGGAGGATGCGGCCGACTACCTTTCGACCATCGGCCCCGCGGCGCGTGCCGCGAGCGCGCTCGATGACGCGGAGCGCGGGCAGTTCCGCGCCCGCGCTCGCGAGCTCGCCGCGCGCCACTTGCGCGATGGCGTGGTCAGCCTCGGCGCCGCTGCGTGGATCGTGACCGGCCGGGCGACCTGAGGAACGGGCCGCGCCGGCGCCGGTTCTCTCGAGCAATGGACATCGCCGACGCGCCCCTGCCGGTTATCGTCAACCGTTCGGGCGGGACGGCGCGCCGGGCCGGCAAGGGACTGGCGGCGCGCCTCGAGCAGGCCTTTGCCGCACTCGGAACGGCGATCGTTCTCGAATGCGTCGACGGCGACGCGCTGGAATTCGCGCTCAGCCGGCACGCTTCGGCGCCGCGCCTGGTCATCGGCGGCGGCGACGGCACGGTGGCCTCGGCCGCGCAGGTGGTTGCGCGGCACGGTGGTGAGCTGGCCGTGCTGCCGCTCGGCACGCGCAATCACTTCGCCCGCCAGCTCGGCATCCCGCTCGATCTGTCAGCGGCGGCGGCGCTGGCCGTTTCCGGGACCGCGCGGCCGGTCGATCTCGGCGATGCACAGGGGCGCACGTTCATCAACAACGCCTCGGCCGGCGCCTACGTCGATCTCGTGCACGAGCGCGAGCGCACCCGCCTTCCGCGTATGCTCGCCCAAGCCTACGGCGCCGCGCGCGCGCTCGTGCGGCTGCGCTCGCGCAGCTTTGCGCTGGCGATTGACGGGCAGCGCCGGACGCTCGCCACGCCGCTGCTGTTCGTCGGCAACAACCGCTACCAGGTGCCCGACGGAAATCCCGCCGAACGAGTCTCGCTGACCGGCGGCGAGCTGTCGGTCTTCGCCGTCGCACCGCTCGGCCGCCTCTCGCTGCTGATGGCGGTCTTGCGCATTCTCGCCGGACGGCCGCGGATGCACCGCGACTTTGCGCTGCAGTGCCCGGCGCGCGAGCTGGTGATCGAGGGCGAGGGCGAAATCGACATCACCTTCGACGGCGAAGCCTGCCGGATGCCCTTGCCGCTGACTCTGCGCATCCGTCCCCGGGCACTGCTGGTCGTGCAACCGCCCGAGGCGAACGGCTGATCGCGCGACCCGCCCGCTTCGTCGGCGCGAAGCGGCTTGTCCGTAACGCGGCGAGGCCCTAACTCGCCCCCATGCAGTCGACCAACGATATCCGCCGCGCGTTCCTCGATTACTTCGCGGTCAACGACCACCTGGTCGTGCCGTCGGCGCCGCTGGTGCCGTACAACGACCCGACGCTGATGTTCGTCAACGCCGGCATGGTGCCGTTCAAGAACATCTTCACCGGACTCGAGACGCCGCCTGCGCCGCGCGCGGTCAGCAGCCAGAAGTCGGTCCGCGCCGGCGGCAAGCACAACGATCTCGACAACGTCGGCTACACCGCGCGGCACCTGACGTTCTTCGAGATGCTCGGCAACTTCAGCTTCGGCGACTACTTCAAGGACCGCGCGATCGAGCTCGCGTGGGGTCTCGTCACGCGCGAGCTGGGCCTCGACAAGGATCGTCTTTCGGTCACCGTCTATCATACCGACGACGAGGCGTGGCAGTTGTGGAAGAAGATCGCCGGTCTGCCCGACGAACGCATCATCCGCATCGCCACCAAGGACAACTTCTGGGCGATGGGCTCGGACGGTCCGTGCGGCCCGTGCTCCGAAATCTTCTGGGACCACGGCCCCGAGATTGCCGGCGGCCCGCCAGGGTCGCCCGACGAGGACGGCGACCGCTTCGTCGAGATCTGGAACCTCGTGTTCATGCAGTACCTGCAGGAGAGCGACCAGATCATCGGTGCGCTGCCGCGCCCGAGCATCGACACCGGCATGGGGCTCGAGCGGATATCGGGTGTCATGCAGGGCGTGCATTCGGTGTTCGAGACCGACACCTTCCGCAAGCTGATCGAGGCCAGCGAGGCGCTCACCGGCGCCCGCGCCGGAGGCGAGCAGCAGGCCAGCCACCGCGTCATCACCGACCACCTGCGCTCGACCAGCTTCCTCATCGCCGACGGCGTGCTGCCGGCCAACGAAGGCCGCGGCTACGTGTTGCGGCGGATCATGCGCCGGGCGATGCGCCACGCGCATCTTCTCGGCGCGAAGGAGCCGCTGATGCATCGGCTGGTGCCGGCGCTGATCGAGGAAATGGGCCACGCCTATCCGGAGCTGCCCCGGGCCGAAGCGCTGATCACCGAAGTGCTCGAGCGCGAGGAGACGCGCTTCCGCCAGACGCTCGCCAACGGCCTGCGGCTGCTCGACGATGCCACGCAGGGGATGAACGAGGGCGCCAGCCTGCCCGGTGAGACGGCGTTCAAGCTCTACGACACGTACGGCTTCCCCTACGACCTGACCGAGGACGCGCTGCGCGCGCGCGGGATCGGCGTCGAGCGGGCCGGGTTCGACGACGCCATGGCGCGGCAGAAGGCGGCGGCGCGGGCGGCGTGGAAGGGCTCGGGCCAGGCGGCCGAAGGCGAGCTGTGGTTCGACATCGCCGAGCGCGAAGGCGCGACCGAGTTCACCGGCTACGCCTCGACCAGCGGCGAGGGCCAGGTCGTGGCGCTGGTCGTCGGCGGCAAGGAAGTGCCGAGCGCCGAGGCCGGCAGCGATGTCACCGTGCTGACCAACCAGACGCCGTTCTACGGCGAGAGCGGCGGGCAGATGGGCGACACCGGCACGATCAGCGCCGAGACCGGATTGCGGATCGAGGTGTCGGACACCAGCAAGCCGCTCGGGCGCCTGTATGCGCACCAGGGAAAGGTCGTCGGCGGCGCCATTGCGGTCGGCGACACCGTGCACCTGGCGGTCGACCGGGAACGCCGCGATCGCATCCGCGCCAACCATTCGGCCACCCACCTGCTGCACGCCGCGCTGCGCCATGCGCTCGGCGAGCACGTGACGCAGAAGGGCTCGCTCGTCGCCGAGGATCGCCTGCGGTTCGACTTCTCGCATCCCAAGCCGCTGACGGCGGACGAGATCGCGGCGGTCGAGGCCGAGGTGAACGCCGAAATCCGCCACAACGAGGAAGTCGTCACCCGCCTGATGAGCCCGGACGACGCGATCGCGGCCGGCGCGATGGCACTGTTCGGCGAGAAGTACGGCGACGAAGTGCGCGTCCTGTCGATGGGCCAGGCCGGCCCGGGCGGACGAAGCTACTCGGTCGAGCTGTGCGGCGGCACCCACGTGCGCGCGACCGGCGACATCGGCCTGTTCCGCATCGTCGCCGAAGGCGCGGTCAGCTCGGGCGTGCGGCGGATCGAGGCGCTTACCGGCGAAGCCGCGCGGCGCTGGGTGGTCGGCCGCGAGGAAGCGCTGAAAGCCGTCGCCGTGACGCTCAAGGCCGCGCCCGAGGACGTCGAGGCCCGTGTCGCCGCGCTGCTGGAAGACCGCCGGCGGCTCGAACGCGAGCTGGCCGAGGCGAAGAAGCAACTGGCGCTCGGTGGGGGCGGTTCAGCGCCGGCGTCGGCCGACGAGGAAGTGGCCGGGATCAAGTTCTCGGGCCAGGTCCTGCAGGGGATGAATCCCAAGGAGCTGCGCGGCCTGCTCGACGAGGCCAAGAAGCGCCTCGGCTCGGGCGTGGCCGCCATCGTGGCGGTCAACGACGGCCGCGCTTCGGTTGCCGCCGGCGTCACCGACGACCTCACCGCGCGCATCAGCGCGGTCGAACTGGTGAAGGTCGCCGTTGCCGCTCTTGGCGGGCAGGGTGGCGGCGGGCGCCCGGACATGGCGCAGGGCGGCGGCCCGGACGGCGACAAGGCCGCCGAGGCGCTTGCAGCCGTCAGGGCGGTGCTGGCCGGGGAAACCGTCGGCTAGCGCCGCAGGCGGGAATTCAGGCTAGCCTCTGCGTCCGCTGGCGCCGCGCGTCTCGGGCTCGCTGCCCCGCGGCGTGTCGCCTCTGCCCTTGAAGTCGGCTTCGCCGCGTTGCCGGCCCTTGATCGGACCGAACTCCTCGCCGGTCTGCTGCTGCGGCTTGCGCGGGGTGTCGTTGGTCTGGTTGTCGTTGCGCATCGAAGGCGTCTCCTTTTGCAACCAACGTCCGGGGCCGCTCGCGGGTCCGTCCTTCGTCGGCCGCTCAGCCCGCCTCGGCGGTGCCGGTGCGCAGCTTGGGCTTGTGGTCGAGCTCGCCGCCTTCCCTGATCCGCTCGCGAAACTCGTCGCGCTTCTCGTGGATCGAGGCGATCACTGGGCCCATCGGCACGCCAAGATCGACCAGCACGGCCTCCGACAGCTGCAGCGAGGCCTCGAGAGTCTCGGGCACGGCGGTGCTGGCTCCGGCCTTGTAGAGCTCCGCGGCATGGGCGCTGTCGCGCGCGCGGGCGATGATCGGCAGCGCCGGATAGGCGGCGCGCAGCTTGCGCGTCAGCCGCTGGGCCAGCACCGGCTCGTCCATCGTCAGGATCACCGCCGGGGTCTTCTCGACCCCGAGGCGTTCGAGCACGTCGAGCCGCGCGGCATTGGCGAACAAGGCATTGTATCCGTCGCGCTTGCAGCGGACGATCAGCTCGGAATCGGAATCGATCGCAACGTATGGCTGGCCGTGCCGCGTCAGCATTTGCGCGACCAGCCGCCCGACGCGACCGCAGCCGACGATGATCGCGGGCGGCTCGCCGCTCTCCGGGCCGCCCAGTTGCGGATCGGGTGCAGGCTCAACCTGCCGCGCGAGAAGTCGGCCGAGCTTGGCGAGCAGGGGCGTGATGGTCAGTCCGATGGCGGTGACGATCTGCCAGAACTGCGCCGTGCCCGGCTGGATCAGCAGCGCGGTGGTGGCGGCCGACAGCACGATCAGCGTGGTTTCGGAAGGGCTTGCCATGAGGATGCCGGTCTCGATCGCGATCCCGCGCCGCGCCCCCATCATCCGCAGCAGCACGCCGGTGACTAAGGCCTTGAGCGTCAGGACGCACACCACCGCGATCGCGATCGCGGCGAAGTTGTCCCAGATCGTGAACAGGTCGATGCCCATGCCGACGGTGATCAGGAATACCCCGAGCGCGAGGCCCTTGAACGGCTCCATGATGCCTTCGACCTCAGAGTGGTATTCGGTCTCGGCGATCAGCAGCCCGGCGACCAGCGCGCCGACGATCGGCGACAGGCCGACCAGTGCGGTGGCCAGGCTGGCGCCGATCACCACCAGCAGCGAGGCGGCGAGGAACAGCTCAGGACTCTTGGTGCGCGCCGCCTGCGCGAACAGCCGCGGCAGGGCGAAGCGCCCGACGACCATCATCACCGCCACCACCAGCGCGCCCATCCAGATGGTGTCGAACAGGCCTTCGAGCCCTTCGCTGCCGGCGTAAGGCGCCAGCGCGCCGAGCACGAAGATGATCGGCACGATGGCGATGTCTTCGAACAGCAGCATCGACAGCGCCGCGCGGCCGACGGCCGTCTGGGTGCCGGCGATCGGCAGCACCAGCGCGGTCGAGGACAGCGCCAGCGCCAGGCCGAGACCCAGGGCGCCGCTCCAGTATTGCCCCATCATCGACAGGAACGTGGCGAGCAGCGCGGCGATGATCGCCAGCTCGAGCGCACCGAGCCCGAACACCAGCTTGCGCATGGCCCACAGGCGGTTGAACGACAGCTCGAGTCCGATGGTGAACAGCAGCAGCGTGATGCCGAGCTCGGCAAACGGCTCGAGGCCTTCGGGGTCGGTGATGGTGACGTAGGTCAGCCATTCGTTCTGGTAGACCATCCGCCCGAGCCCGAACGGCCCGACCAGCAGCCCGACGAGGATGAAGCCGATTACCGGGGTGATGCGGAAGCGGGCGAAGACCGGGATGACGATGCCCGCGGCGCCGAGTATCACCAGCGCGTCGGACATCGTGGTGGAGAGCTCGGCACCGTGCATCCTGCGTCTATGTCAGACCGGCCATGAGCGCCGCAACCGTCGATGTGGTGATTGTCGGGGGCGGGTGCGCCGGGATGATGGCCGGGCTGCTGTTCGCCCGCGCCGGAGTGACCGTGCGGGTGCTCTAGAAGCAGAAGGCGGCGCGGGACGATGTGGCCGGCATGATGCCGCACGGAGCGCCGGTCAGCGATGCGCCGCGGGCGAATGCGAAGAACAGCTTTCCTACAGAGGCCCAACCGGGGCAGGTTCCCGGTCGTGTCTGTTTCACCGTCGCTTCGTCCGCAGGCGCCGGAGGCCACAAGCCGTCAGTGAGGTGTCGCCTGTCGCCCTCGCGCCTCTTCGCTGGTATCTGATTGTAATCGAAGGATAAGTTAGCGGGACATGCAGGGCGACACGGTGTCGCCTTCGTCGCCCGAATCGGGCCGCAGGCTCACGCCCAGGCGGCCATCTCCGCCTCGAGGTTCGCCGCGACGGTCTCGAAGAACTGCTCGGTCGTCATCCACGCCTGCTCGGGGCCGATCAGCAGCGCGAGGTCCTTGGTCATCTTGCCGCTCTCGACGGTCTCGATGCAGACTTTCTCGAGTGTTTCGGCGAAGCGCACCACGTCGGGCGTGGCGTCGAAGCGGCCGCGATAGATGAGGCCGCGGGTCCAGGCGAAGATGCTGGCGATCGGGTTGGTGCTGGTCGCCTTGCCCTGCTGGTGCTGGCGGAAGTGGCGGGTGACGGTGCCGTGCGCGGCCTCGGCCTCGACGGTCTTGCCGTCGGGGGTCATCAGCACGCTGGTCATCAGCCCGAGGCTGCCGAACCCCTGCGCGACCTGGTCCGACTGCACGTCGCCATCGTAGTTCTTGCAGGCCCAGATGAACTTGCCGCTCCACTTGAGCGCGCTGGCGACCATGTCGTCGATCAGGCGATGCTCGTAAGTGATCTTCGCCTCGGTGAACTTGTCCTTGAAGCCTTCGCTCTCGAACACTTCCTGGAACAGATCCTTGAAGCGCCCGTCGTAGGCCTTGATGATCGTGTTCTTGGTCGAGAGGTACACCGGCCAGCCGCGGTCGAGCCCGTAGTTGAAGCTTGCGCGCGCGAAGTCCCGGATCGAATCGTCGAGATTGTACATCGACATCGCCACGCCTGGGGCCTTGAACTGATAGACCTCGCGGTCGATCGTCTGGCCGTTCTCGCCTTCCCACACGAGGCGCAGCTTGCCCGCGCCCGGCACGAGGAAATCGGTTGCGCGGTACTGGTCACCGAACGCGTGGCGGCCGACCACGATCGGGTCGGTCCAGCCGGGGATCAGCCGCGGCACGTTCTGGATCACGATCGGCTCGCGGAAGATCGTTCCGCCGAGGATGTTGCGGATCGTCCCGTTGGGGCTCTTGTACATCTCGTGCAGGCCGAATTCCTCGACCCGCGCCTCGTCGGGGGTGATCGTGGCGCACTTCACGCCGACGCCATGCTCCTTGATCGCGTTGGCGGCATCGACGGTGATCTGGTCGCGCGTCTCGTCGCGCTTCTCGATGCCGAGGTCGAAGTACTTGAGGTCGATGTCGAGGTAGGGGAGGATCAGCCGTTCGCGGATCCACTGCCAGATGATCCGCGTCATCTCGTCGCCGTCGATCTCGACGACGGGGTTCACGACCTTGATCTTCGCCATGCGGGGGGAATCCTGAGTGGTGGATGCGATTGCGGCGTCCCTTACGGAGCGCTGCCCGCCTGCGCAAGCACACGCTCGGAGGGAATGCGGCTGAGCTGCATCAGGAGCGCCAGCACCGGCGGATAGCGCCGAGCCAGGGCGATCCCGGCGCGCGCGGCCGTCGGCCTTTCGGCGAGCCACCAGGCCGACTTCGCGGCGTGCATCGCGGGCCCGGCGCGAGCGGCGATCTCGCGCTGATAGTCGCGCGCGCCGGCGGCTCCGCACGCCAGCCAGTGCCGCGCGGCCGAAGCGCCCGAGGCGAGCGCGATCGAGATGCCCTCGCCGGCGAGCGACGGAATGACGGCGGCCTGGTCGCCTAGGCGGAACACGCCCGGATCGGCCTCGCGCGCCAGCCAGCCGTAGGGGACGGAGCCGATCGTCTCGATGCCGGCTGCCGTCCAGTCGTTGCCGAGCCTGAGGGCGAAAGAGGGGTTGGCCTCGCCAAGCCGGGCCAGCAGTTCCGACGGCTCGCCGCCCGCACGCCCCAGCAAGGACTTGCGCACCGCGAGACAGACGTTCGCGGTGCCGTCCTCCTGCAGCACGATTCCGGCATAGCCGCGATCGAACAGGTGCAGCTCGATGCGACCGGGGAGCAGCGCGGTACGCGCTGCCGTCGCCGGCAGGCGCAGCCGCAGGCCGAGCGCTGGATCGGCGGCGCGGCGCGGGCGGGCGCGGCCGCGCAGGTCGTGCTTGCCGGTGGCAAGAAACAGGCTGTCGCCCTGCCAGCGGCGTTCGCGCCCGAGCACGGCGATGCCATCGATGCCGCGCACGTGCTCGACGGCGAGCCGGGCGCCGAGCGCCAGCGCGCGGGCGCGCAATGCCGTATCGAGCGCGCGACGCGAGAGCGCAAACGAGGGGCCGGGCAAGGGCAGCGTAACAGTGCGGTCACCTGAAATGAGCGCCAGCCGGTCCACCTTGCGCGCGCCGAGGCTCGCCGGATCGACGCCCAGCTCGCGCAACTGCGCCGCGGTTCGCCAGCTGAGGAACCCGCCGCATAGCTGGTCGCGCGGCTCGGCATCGCGGTCGAGCAGCGCCGGCTCGGCGCCCGCCCGCGCCAGCGCGATCGCTGCTGCGCAGCCGGCCGGGCCGGCGCCCAGGATGATCGGGCGCATCAGCGAAGCCGCTCGACGCATAGCCGGAACGGAAACCAGCGTCGCACGCGCGCCTGCGCCAGACCCTCACGGTCGAGGATTGCGCGCCATTCGCCCGGCCGGAAGCTGCGCGCGATCGAGGTGTGGCCGTCGATGCGCACGATCGGGTGCCAGCCCATCGTGTCGGCGAGCAGCGGCCAGGCGGCATGGGCAAAGGCATGGCGGTGGAGATCGTTGACGAACCAGCCAGCAGCGGCCTGGGCCTCCATGAAGCGGAGGAAAGCGGAGAGCTCGGTCTCGCTCATGTGGTGCGCCACGAGGCTCGAGATGACGCAGTCGAATCCGCCGCCGGCAAGCGTCGCGTAGTCGCCGGCAAGATATTCGATCGGCGCACCGGGCGAGGGGATGGCTTCCGCCGCGGACTTGCTCCGGCTGTTGAGGTCGATGCCGACAAGTTCGGCGGCGATCCGGCGCCGCCTCGCCCACAGGGCGATTCGCCGCAGCATGTCGCCGTCGCCGAAGCCGACGTCGAGCAGGCGGAACCGCTCGCGATCGCCGACGGCGCGCCGCAGGAACGACAGCGTCGGGCGGTAGGCGAAGGTCACGCGGTTGACCTTGGCGAGATCGGCCAGCACTGCGTGATAGGTTTCGACGCCCAGCGCCGGATCGTCCATCAGCTCGTCGGCCTGGAGGCGTTCAGCCAGCATCGCCGTCGGTCCAGCCGAACCTTAGGCCTTCCATGGCAAGGCCCGGGCCGAAGGCCAGCGCGATGCCGCTTTCCGGGCGCTCCGTCATCAGCCGCTGGAGCACGAAAATCACCGTGGCGGAGGACATGTTACCGAACTCGTGAAGCACGGCGCGCGAGGCGGCAAGCTTCTCCGGCGGCAGCGCCAGCCCGCGCTCGACGGCATCGACGATCGAGCGCCCGCCGGGGTGCACGGCCCAGGCCTCGATCGCTTTGCCGCCGGTGACGACGCCGGCGACGTTATCGTCCGCCAGCGCCTCGGCCAGCCGGATCGGCACTTCGCCCGACAACTCCATCGTGAAGCCGGTGTCGCCAATGGTCCAGGTGATCAGGCTCTCGCTGTCTGCCAGCGTCAGCGACAGGCCCTCGCCGAGCGCGATCCCGGCGCCCCCGGCCGTCACCAGCGCGGCCGCGCAGCCGTCGGCGAATTGCGCCATCGCCAGCAGGCTGTCGAGCCGGTCCGTCGGCTGGAGATGAAGCGTGCACAACTCGACGGCCACTACCAGCACGCGCGCTGCGGGATCGGACCGGACGATATGCGCCGCGGTGCGCAGCGCGGTGACGCCAGCATAGCACCCCATGAAGCCGACCACCACGCGCTCGACCGACGCGGCAAGGCCGAGGCGCCTGGCGACGACCTGGTCGAGCCCCGGCGCCATGAACCCGGTGCAGCTGGCAACGACGAGATGGGTGACCGCATCGATGCCATCGAGCTGGCGGATAGCCGCCAGGGCCAGCTCGGGCGCCTCGCGGGCGTAGACCGCCATGCGCGCGTGCGTGCTCGGCGTATCCGGCGCGTCGTAGAAGCTGCCTTCGGCGTTAAATGTCGTGTCGTGCGACAGCACGGTGAAGCGCCGGCCGATGCCCGAGCGCTGCAGCATCCGCTCCAGCAGCGCGGCCTCGCGCCTGCCCTCGAGCTGGCGCGCGGCCCAGGCGTGGTAGGTCGCGTCGCACTCGCTGGGAGGTACGGCGGTGGCGATGGCGTTAATGCGCGGTAGGGCGATGGGCACGGTCATCGAACGGGCGAGCTGACAAGTGGTGCCGCGGGGGTCTCGGCGATCATGCCCGTTCGTGCCCGCGGTCTCGCGGGAAGTTCAGGCAAATGCGCGCCGCGCAAAGAAAAACCCCGCATTTCTGCGGGGTCTCGCTTGCCGATGGTGGGCGTAGGAAGGATTGAACTTCCGACCCCTGCGATGTCAACACAGTGCTCTACCACTGAGCTATACGCCCGTCCCATCAGGCCTGCCGATCATCGGCAGGCGGGCCATCTAGCGTTGGCCGGGCTGACTGACAAGGCCTTAGGGCCGGAACGAGGCCTCGGTGATCTCGTCCTCGAACATGCGCTCGACCTCGAGCACCAGATCCTTGAGGTGGAACGGTTTGGACAGCAACTTCGCGCGCGGCGCCTCCTGGCTCGCCCGGAGCGCCACGGCGGCAAAGCCGGTGATGAACATCACGCGGGTGCGCGGGCTGATCTCGGCGCATCGCTGGGCCAACTCGATCCCGTCCATCTCCGGCATCACGATGTCCGACAGCAGCAGGTCGTAATCGGTTCTCTTGAGGAGCGGCAGCGCGGCTGTGCCGCGATCAACGGCATCGACCGCATAACCCGCCTGCTCGAGCGCACGGGCGAGGTACGCGCGCAGCGCCTCGTCATCTTCGGCCAGCAGGATACGGATCATCGGTTGCTCCAACGAAGAATTGCGGTGAAGCGATCCCATATGCACATGACGGCGAAGAATCTCACAGAAATTCTGCAATGACCAGCTTTGACACAGACCCAATTCGCGGCCAGCTTCGACAGATGGCAGAGGCCGGGCCGTCGGCGGGCGAATCACGCAAGCATAGCAAGAACATGGTCCCGGGGATGCCTGGCCAGGCGGCATTCACGCTGTCGCTGAGCAGCCGCGCGCCGGTCCCTGTCCTGCTGGCCGCGCCGCATGCCGGTCGCGCCTACCCGCCGGCTTTCGCCGATCTGATGCGCAACCAGCCCGGAGCCGCGATTCGTCTAGAGGACAGGTTCGTGGACCTGATCGCGGAGCAAGTCGCGCGGGCAACGGGGGCCGGGCTGCTCATCGCGCATGCGCCGCGGGCGATGATCGACCTCAATCGCTCGCCCGACGACGTCGACTGGGACATGATCGCCGACGCCGAGCCCACCCGACGAGCCAGGCTCGCTGCTGGGCGGCGGGCGCGCAGCGGCCTGGGCCTGGTCCCGCGCCGCCTGCCGGGGATTGGCGAACTGTGGCGCCGACGGTTGACCCAGGCGGAGCTGACCGCGCGCATCGAGCACGTCCATCGCCCGTATCACGCTGCCCTTGCCGGAGCGCTCGAGACCTTGCGCGACCGTTGGGGAGCGGTGCTGCTGATCGACCTCCATTCGATGCCGCCGCTGGGGCCCAAGCGAGGACCCGATGCGGCGCCGGATTTCGTCGTCGGCGATCGCTTCGGTGCATCCTGCGATGGAGCCCTGAGCGCCGCCGCGCTCGGCCATCTCGCCGCCGCGGGGCGTCGGGTGGCGCACAATCGGCCGTATGCGGGTGGATATGGCCTCGATCGGCATGCGGCGCCCGCACGCGGACTGCACGCGATACAAGTGGAAGTATGTCGCTCGGCGTATCTCGATGACGCGTTGCGTGAGCCCGGGCCAGGTCTCGCGGCCGTCACCCAGATGCTGTGCGGCCTCGTGAGGCGGATTGCAGAAGAACTCGCGGGCGGACACAGCCTGCCGCAGGCGGCGGAATAGGTAACGCACATAAAAAACCACCTCGTGCACGAAGCACGAGGTGGCCAAGGTTCAGGGAGGAGATGCGCCGAGGCGCATCTATCCAGCCGGGCCATGAGGGAAGCGCCGACCGGACGTTTCCAATGTAATCTATATTGGGCGCGCATCAAGAGGCCTGCGCGGCCATGAAGTCCGCCCAGCTTTTGCGCAATCGATCTACCTCCTGGAGGCCTCAGTTCACCGCGTCGGCGATGGCGGGTTCAGCGGCGCCCGGACCTTTGCCCAGGGCGGTCTGCTTGGCGAAGATCACGCGCATCAGGTCGAGCGAGAACAGGTGGGCGTAGATCATCGGCATGAGGCCGATGGCGTGCCATTCCTTGACCTTCTCAGGGTCGAGATCGCGCAGCTTCTCCTGGTTCACCATCTTGAAGCCGCGATAGATGTAGGGTTGCTCGGGGCGATCGTTCTGCTGGATGGCCACTTCGCCGTCCATCAGCAGGTCCGCCTTGGTCAATTCCTCCATGAACGCCTGGGTGCGTGCACCCGCCTCTTCGAACTTCTCGCAGAAATCGAGCACGCCCTTGGTGTGCTCGGTCGGCTGGCCGTCGGCGAACAGCGGCTCGCCCTCGGCAAAGTCGCCCAGCACGTTAGCGCTCGGGTCGAAGCATAGCGACAGTTCGTCGCTCTCGGGCTTGAGCTTGGCGAGGAGGAAGGGATAGCGGCGGATGTAGGCCGGGATGTAGTGATCGCCGAGCGGCGCCCCTTCGTCGTCGAAGAACACGTTGATCCCTTCGTTGAGGCCCATCAGCGCCAGGGGTACCGGATTATCGCCGGCCGAGAAGATGATCGGATAATCGCGCTGCGCCGAAGGGAACTCCTCGACAGTCAACGGGATTGCATGCTGATTGTCGAGCCACGAGGCTTTGTCGACACTACGCGCGCGCCATCCGCCGTGATCGCGGCTGTTGAGGGGCATCAGATCGTTGTAGAACAGGGGCAGTTGGGCTTGCGGCGCGCTGGCCATCGTCTCTCTCCGGTAAGGCAGGTCGCGTGTCCGGCACCGAGGCTCCGGAAATGCGTCGAGGCGCTTTAGTTTCTCGCTCGCCCAATCGCAACCCGTCAGGCAGCGGGCGGCACGAGCTTGCCGGGATTGAGCAACCCTTGCGGGTCGAGCGCCTGTTTGACGGCGCGCATCATCGCCAGCTGCACCGGATCGCCGAGACGTCCGAGCTCGTCGCGCTTCAGCTGGCCGATGCCATGTTCCGCGCTGATTGAGCCGCCCCACCGGGTGGTGAGATCGTGCACAAACGCGCTGATCTCCTTGCCGTCCGACGCTTCCCATTCGCCTCGCACGGCGCCTTGCGGGGCGAGGACGTGGAAGTGCACGTTGCCGTCACCTAGGTGGCCGAATGCGATCGCCCTGGTTCCGGGAAACCGTCGCTCGACGTCGGGGACTGCCTCGGCGACGAAATCGGCCATCCGCGCGACCGGAACCGAGATGTCGTGCTGCATTGCGGGACCAAGGGCGCGTTCGGCCGGGGCGATCTCGTCGCGCAGCAGCCAGAACTGTTCGGCCTGCGCTTCGTTTGCAGCGATCGTCGCATCTTCGACGAGGCCTGCCTCGAATGCGCTCCCGAGCAGACTCCGGGCAAGCTCGGGCAGCGCGGCGGCGTCGGTCTGGTCGGCGGCCAGCTCGATCAGCACGTGCCACTCATGCTCGCCCTGCAGCGGCGAGCGCGAGCCGGGCGTATGCGCCAGCACCGCCGCGAGGCTGTGGCGCGGCATGATCTCGAACCCCTCGAGGGCATCGCCCGCAACCCGTTCGCTGTGCAGCAGAAGTCGGCGCGCGGCAGTAACGGAGCCGACTCCCGCCCACATTACGGCGCGTTCTGCGAGTGCGGGCAGCAGTTTGAGCGTGGCGGCGGTGACTATTCCGAGCGTGCCCTCCGAGCCGATCAGCAGCTGCTTGAGGTCAAAGCCGCGGTTGTCCTTCTTGAGCGGCACCAGCGCATCGAACACGCTGCCGTCGGCCAGCACTGCCTCGATTCCGAGCACTTGCGCGCGCATCGCGCCGTGACGCAGAACCTGGGTGCCGCCGGCATTGGTCGAGATCAGGCCGCCGATCGTCGCCGAACCTTTCCCCCCGAGCGTTAGCGGGAAGCGCAGACCTTCGGCAGCGGCCGCTTCGTGGAGCGTCTGCAGGACGACCCCGGCCTCGCAAGTCGCCTCGCGCTCGGTTGGGTCCAGGCGACGGATCGTGTGCATGCGTCGCAACGACAGCAGCAGCGCCTCGCCGCTGCCGTCCGGTGTCGCTCCGCCCGACATGCCGCTGTTGCCGCCTTGTGGTACGACAGGCACGCCACAGCGGGCGCAGAGCTTCATCAGCGCCGCGACCTCCGCGGTCGATGCCGGGGAAGCCAGAGCCACGGCGCGCCCGGTAAAACGGCCGCGCCAGTCGGTCAGCCACGGTGCGATCAGGTCTTCGTCGAGGGTTAGCCCTCGCTCTCCGAGCAGCGCCTTGGCCTCGGTCAGGAAAGCATGCCGGTCGGTCATGCCGTGCGCTTTGCCAGCGACGGGAGGAGCTTGCAAAGGCCAATCGACGAGTTAAGCCGTCATTCAATCGGAGGAGTTACAGGGGGAAGCGACCGGCTGCCAGGTGCGGCCTGCACGCATCGAGCTCAGCCGTAGATGAACAGCGTCATCGCTTTCCTGTCCCCGATCACCCTGCTGTTGCCCCTGATCGCGGGAGAGCGGCCGGAAGCTTTGCCGGAAGACGATGTCGCGCAGCAGGTGCGGATAGAGGAGCGGGTGATCATCCGCATTGCGCCGAGCGCGCCGGCCACGCGCGAGCGGCTGCGGGAGCTGATGCCGCGCCGCCCTACCGGGCAAACCAGTTTCCAGGAGGAAAAGCTCGACGGCTGCATCCCCATCGCCGGGATCGCCGGAGTCCAGCCGGCGGAGCAGAACCGCCTGCTGTTGTTCATGCGCGACCGCAGGGTGCTCACCGCCGCGCTCGAGCGGGCCTGCAGTTCGGAGGACTTCTACTCCGGCTTCTACGTCGAGCGCCGCGACGACGGCCAGCTTTGCTCGAGGCGTGACAAGCTGCAGTCGCGCGCCGGCGCCAGCTGCCGCGTGACGCAGCTCAACCGCCTCGTCGCGGTGCGCGACTGACACCAAGGTTTTCTTGACTTTCGCAGGCTGTGCGCCCTAGGGGCGCGGCGTCGCGGCGGGGTTCTCTCGGGCTCATCGCAACCGGGCGGAAACCCGCTCATGATCCGGACATTACGAACGCTATGAATTTCGCCGATCTCGGCCTTTCCGATGAATTGCTGCAGGCGGTCGAGGCCGCCGGCTACAGCGAGCCTACGCCGATCCAGGCGCAGGCGATTCCGCAGATCCAGATGATGCGCGACATCATCGCCATTGCCCAGACCGGCACCGGCAAGACGGCCAGCTTCGTGCTGCCGATGATCGACATCCTCCACCACGGCCGCCGCCGCGCACGCATGCCGCGCTCGTTGATCCTCGAGCCGACCCGCGAGCTGGCGCAGCAGGTGGCGGAGAACTTCGAGAAGTACGGCAAGAACCACGACCTCAAGATGGCGCTGCTGATCGGGGGCGTGCAGATGGGCGACCAGGTCAAGGCGCTCGACGAAGGCGTCGACGTGCTGATCGCGACCCCGGGGCGGCTGATGGACCTGTTCGGGCGCGGCAAGATTCTGCTCACCGGCTGCGAACTGCTGGTGATCGACGAGGCCGATCGCATGCTCGACATGGGCTTCATTCCCGACATCGAGTTCATCTGCGAGAAGCTGCCGGCCACACGTCAGACGCTGCTGTTCTCGGCGACGATGCCGCCGCCGATCAAGAAGCTGGCCGACCGCTTCCTCAGCAATCCGAAGTATATCGAGGTCGCTCGCCCGGCCTCGGCCAACCTCAACATCGCCCAGCACAAGGTTTCCGTCTCGAGCCGCAACAAGCGCGACGTGCTGCGTGAGCTGTTGCGCACCGACGAGGTTACCAGCGCGCTGATCTTCGCTAACCGCAAGACGACGGTGCGCGAGCTGGCCAAGTCGCTCCAGCGCGACGGCCTCCGCGTTGGCGAGATCCACGGCGACATGGACCAGTCCAGCCGTATCGCGCAGCTCGACCTGTTCAAGAAAGGCGAGATCAACATTCTCGTCGCGTCCGACGTCGCCGCTCGCGGGCTCGACATCAAGGGCGTCAGCCACGTCTTCAACTTCGACACCCCGTGGCACCCGGACGACTATGTCCACCGCATCGGCAGGACAGGGCGGGCGGGAGCCAAGGGCCGCGCGTTCACGCTGGTGACGCCGGAGGATTCCGAGGCGATCGCCAACGTCGAGAAGCTGACGGGCTACGTGATCCCGGTGTTCGAACTCGGGGGTGCGACACCCGGGAGCAAGCCCGAGCGCCCCACGCGCGAGCGGCCGAGCCGTGCGAAACCCGAGCGCGAGAGTCGTCAGCGGGCGGAGCTTCAGGCCGAGCCGGAAGCCGAGGCCGAACCGACGCCGCGCCGCAAGCCCGCCGAACCGGCGCCGCGCCGCGCCGAGCGTCCGCGCCGCGAGCCCGAAGGCGAGCAGCGCGAGGAGTCGGGTGAGTGGAACGGCCCGGTCCCCGGTTTCCTGGGGCTTTCGGCGCTGTGAAAGCAGCCGGCCGCTAGCCGGCCGGCTTGACGAAGCTGTCGATCACCCGCTTGCGGCCACTCAGCTCGAACTCGATCTCGAGCTTGTTGCCTTCCTGGTCCACCACTTCGCCGTAGCCAAACTTGTCGTGGAACACGCGCATGCCAACGGCGACATCGCCGCGCGGCTTGGCGGCGAAGCTGGCGGCGCTGCGGCCCGGCTCGGCCAGCCGCCTGGGGACGGGATCGTAGCCGGTGGAGAGCGCGCGCTGCCAGCCGGGGCCGCGGGCATGGCTGCGCTCCGGACGCGCAGTACTGACGTGCGCGAAGGGGTCTTCCTGCTCGCTCCAATTGGCGCGCCATAGCGACGCCCCGCCAGTCATCGTCGTTTCGACCTCGATGTGATCGGCGGGCAACTCGGCGATGAAGCGTGAAGGGATCGAGCTCGACCACTGGCCATAGATGCGCCGGTTGGCCGCATGCAGGATCGTGCAACGCCGCCGGGCGCGGGTGATCGCGACATAGGCCAGCCGCCGTTCTTCCTCCAGCGCCGCGAGCCCGCCTTCGTCGAGCGCCCGCTGCGAAGGAAAGACGCCTTCCTCCCATCCGGGCAGGAACACGTGGTCGAACTCCAGCCCCTTGGCGGCGTGGATGGTCATGATGGTGACTTTCTCGGTGTCGTCCGCCGCGTCGTTGTCCATCACCAGGCTGACGTGCTCGAGGAAGTCGCGGAGCGTCTCATATTCCTCCATCGCCCGGGCCAGCTCGACGAGGTTGTCCTGCCGCCCGGCGCTCTCGGCGGTCCGCTCGGCCTGGAGCATGGCATTGTAGCCCGTCTCCTCGAGCACCGCACGCAGCAGCTCCGACGGGGTGACCGCCGGCTCCATCTCGCGCCACCGCAGGAAGCCCGCCATCAGGTTGGCGATCGTGCCGCGGGCCCGGGCCGGCAGCTCGTCGCTGTCGGCGAGTTCGAGCGCGGCGGCGGCCAGCGGCAGCCCCTGCCGCCGGGCGTGCTGGTGCATCGCCTCGAGTGCCTTGGCGCCGAGCCCACGCTTGGGCTGGTTGTGGATGCGCTCGAACGCGAGGTCGTCGCTCGGCTGGGCGATCACGCGCAAGTAGGCGAGCGCGTCCCTGATCTCGGCCCGCTCGTAGAAACGGAAGCCGCCGACGATGCGGTAGTTGAGCCCGATCTGGATGAAACGGTCCTCGAACTCGCGCGTCTGGTATTGCGCCCGCACGAGGATCGCGACCTGCTCGAGCGCTGCGCCTTGGCGTTCGAGCCGCTCGATCTCCTCGCCGACGCGGCGCGCTTCCTCAGGCGCGTCCCACACGCCGATCACGCGGACCTTCTGGCCTTCGGGCCGCTCGGTCCACAGCGTCTTGCCGAGCCGTTGGCTGTTGGTCGCGATGAGACCCGACGCGGCGGCGAGAATCTGCGGAGTGGAGCGATAATTCTGTTCCAGTCGGATCACCGTCGCGCCGGGAAAATCCTTCTCGAACCGCAGGATGTTGGCCACCTCTGCGCCGCGCCATGAATAGATCGACTGGTCGTCATCACCCACGACGCAGATGTTTTTGCGCTCCTGAGCGAGCAGCCGCAGCCACAAGTACTGCACGGCGTTGGTGTCCTGGTATTCGTCGACCAGGACATACTTGAAGCGCTGCTGATACATCTGAAGAATGTCTCGCTCGCGCCTGAAAATGTTCAGCATGTGCAGCATCAGGTCGCCGAAATCGCAGGCGTTCAAGGCCTTCAGACGATCCTGGTAGCGGCGGTACATCGCCTGGCCCTTGCCGTTGGCGTAAGCCTCGTTCTCGACGGCATCGAGGTCTTCGGGATTGAGCCCGCGGTTCTTCCAGCGGTCGATCAGTCCGGCGAGCTGGCGCGCGGGCCAGCGTTTCTCGTCGAGTTCGGCGTCGGCGATCAGCTGTTTGAGAAGGCGCAGCTGATCGTCGGTGTCGATGATCGTGTAGTTGCTTTGTAGACCTACCAGCTCGGCGTGTCTCCGGAGCATCCTGGCGCAAATCGAATGGAAGGTCCCGAGCCACGGCATCCCTTCCACTGCGTCGCCGATCAGCTGTCCCACGCGGTGGCGCATTTCGCGCGCCGCCTTGTTGGTGAAGGTGACGCAGAGAATCTCGCTCGGCCAGGCGCGGCGCGTGCGGATCAGGTAGCCAAGACGGGCCGTAAGCGCCGCAGTTTTGCCGGTCCCGGCGCCGGCCAGCATCAGCACCGGGCCTTCGGTGGTCAGCACCGCCTGCTTCTGCGGCGGGTTGAGTCCGTCAAGCCAGGCGGGCGCCTCGGCACTGTCGGCACGGGCAGGAGAGAAGCTCTCGGTCACCGCGAACAACTAGGGAACACGGGGTGCGGGCGCAACCCTGCCGGCCGTGGCCGGGACGGAACCCGCGATAACCGCGACGCGTTTCGGCGCCACACCCAGACAATACATGGAGATTGTCATGCGTATCCTACTGTTCGCCGGCGCCGCGCTTGCTTTCGCGCTCCCGGCTTCGCTCAGCGCCCAGCAGACCGCCGACCAGGCCAACGCCAGGGCGCGCCCCGGTCCGGCGACGACGACCGTCACCCCCAATCCGGGCTCACCCGCAACGGTAGTCCACAATCCCGACGGCACGACTACGGTCACTCCCAATCCCGGCTCGCCTGCGACAGTCGTCCACGACCCCGACGGCACCACCACGGTGATCCCAAACCGGGGCTCTCCGGCGACCGTGGTCCACAACCCCGACGGCTCCACGACCGTCACTCCCAACCCCGGCTCACCGGCCGTGGTAAAGACCACCTTCCCCGGCAACCTGACCCCGCCGCCCGCTTCGGCGATGAACAAGACCTACCCGGTCTGCACCCGGCGACTGCAGGACAACTGCCAGAATCCCGGCGAAGGCGGGGCACCCGGTCGATCGCGCGCTTTGGGCTACTGGCCGGGCAAGCCGGCGAGCGAGCGCAATCGCCCGGGCGCCTGAGTCCCCGCAAGACTCAAGCCAAGAGGGCCGCCCGACGCATCTGGCGGCCCTTTGCTTTATGGCATCGCGGCTTGCGAAAGCTGACCGCATCCGCGAAAGGCGCGCCACGATGTTCGACGATGCGCTGATCTCCGCCGCCCGTGTTTCCAAAGCCTGGCCGTTCCAGGAGGCGATGAAGCTGGTCAAGCGCTTCCCCGACGGCAAGCCGGGTGGCGTTCCGGTGCTGTTCGAGACCGGCTACGGCCCAAGCGGCCTGCCGCACATCGGCACTTTCCAGGAGGTCCTCCGCACGACACTGGTGCGGCGTGCCTATGAGATCGTTTCGGGCGGCGCGCCGACGCGCCTCGTCGCCTTCAGCGACGACATGGACGGATTGCGCAAGGTACCCGACAACATCCCCAATCCGGAGATGATGACGGCCAACCTCGGCAAGCCGCTCAGCCGCATTCCCGATCCGTTCGGTTGCCACGAGAGCTTCGCGCACCACAACAACGCCATGCTGTGCGACTTCCTCGACCGCTATGGCTTCGACTACGAGTACGTCGCCGCAAGCGAACGCTACGGTTCGGGCGCCTTCGACGGCGCGCTCGTGCGCGTGCTCGAGAAGTTCGACGCGATCATGGACATCATGTTGCCGACGTTGCGCGCGGAGCGGCAGAAGACTTATTCGCCCGTGCTGCCGATCAGCGAAAAGAGCGGGGTCGTGCTTCAGGTCCCGGTGGCAGTGGTTGACGCGGCGAACGGCATCGTTCGCTTCGAGGATGACGGCGAGACGGTCGAGCAGTGCGTGTTCGGCGGCCGGGCCAAGCTGCAATGGAAGGTCGACTGGGCGATGCGCTGGTACGCACTCGCGGTCGACTACGAGATGAGCGGCAAGGACCTGACCGACAGCGTCACCCAGTCCGGCCGCATCGTCCGCGCGCTCGGCGGGCGGATGCCCGAAGTGATGATCTACGAGCTGTTCCTTGACGAGAAGGGTGAGAAGATCTCGAAGTCGAAGGGCAACGGCCTGACGATCGATGAGTGGCTGACCTACGGTACCGAGGAGAGCCTCGGCCTCTACCTGTTCCGGGAGCCTAAGAGCGCCAAGAGCCTGCACATCGGCGTGATCCCGCGCGCGGTGGACGAATACTGGCAATTCCGCGCGAAGATTCCCGAGCAGCCGCTGGAGCAGCAACTCGGCAACCCGGCCTGGCATTTGCTGCGCACCAACGGCTACCACGGCGGCGACGGCGACACCCTGCCGGTCAGCTTCGGCCTGCTGCTCAATCTCGTCGGCGTGCTCGGCACCCACGCGACGCACGAACAGGTGTGGAGCTACCTCGGAAATTACATTCACGATCTCAACCCGGCGCATCATCCCGAGCTCGAAGCGTTGATCGACCGCGCGCTGGCCTACAATCGCGACTTCGTTGCACCGACGCAGCACAAACGGGCACCCGCGCCGAACGAGGCGGAAGCGCTGCGGGCGCTCGATGCCCTGCTGGCTGACACCACCGAGGGCGCGTCCGCGGAAGAGCTGCAGACCGAAGTCTACGAGATCGGCAAGCGCGAGGAGTTCGGCTTCGAATCCTTACGCGACTGGTTCCGCGCGCTGTATGAGACGCTGCTTGGCACCAGCCAGGGCCCGCGCATGGGCAGCTTCATCGCGCTCTACGGCGTCGCGAACACCCGGGCGCTGATCGCCGAGGCGCTGGCGAAGGTGGATTGACCGGGATGGCCTCATCCCGAGTGCGCCGAAGGACAGGTGCGGCCTCGGCGGATTTCGACCAGCTCGGTTAAGGGCTCAATACCACCGCCGGCTGCGGTACCACTTGGTAATGATGTACTTTACGCCCCTGACGACCGGTTCGCCCGAGTGCACCATCCACGGATTGGGGACGCCATCCTCGTCGGCATTGTTCCAAATGAGCAGCGTTCCCGGACGCGGTTCGAACCGGATGCCCAGCCGCTGGAAATCGGTCGAGCCGCCTTCCTCCACGGCATTGAGATAGGCCATTGCGGTGAACGCCCGCTGACCCCCGCGGCTCTTCTCCTGCTGCCAGTAGTCAGCAGTGGTCGGAAACCAGTCGGCATGGGCGCGGAACTGCTGCCCTGGCAGGTAGCGCTGGGTCTGGATCGTCTCGCCATAGCTTGGGTCGATGCCCAGCAGGTCGTCGATCCGCCGCTGCAGCTTCCTGACGAACGGGTCATGCGGATCGACGTCGCCTGAGTACGACGTCCGGTATCCGCTGCCGTAGGCGGAATCGAATGCCCGGCTCGGTTGTGCGACCGCGTCGGTGATCGCCACCAGCCGTGCACATTCCAACGCATTGAAGAAGTCGCCGATAGCCCAGATCTCGGCCTTGTCGGTCGGCACCTTGTAGACGTCCGCGTTGGCGGCCAGCCGATCACGAACCTTGCGCCCCAGGCGACGGAGACGGTCCTTGTCCGGATTTTCGTGCGCCTCGGGCGCCGCAATCATCACCATTGCGGCGGCATATCAAGCGCCTGCATGCACAGGCAAGCCCGAGCACGGCAGAAGCCCCCGCGCCTTGCGACGCGGGGGCTTCGCCCCGCCGGGCCACTCACACCGGCAGAACCTGGGATCGGGTTACCAGAAGAAGTCGTAGATCACGTCGACCACTTCGCCGCTGTAGAGGTCGACCAGCAGCACGTCGTCGTAGTAGCGCACCCAGCGATACGGGCCGTAGACCTGAGGCAGGCGATACTGCCACGGATCGTTGATCCAGTAACGGCTGCCGAAGAACAGCTGGTCGAGGAAGTAGCCGATGCCGAGCCGGCGATAGCTGTAGCTGCGGTACGGCGAGTAGTAGGTGCCGATGCGGAACACGATCCGGTTGCGGTCGCGATAGCGCTGCCAGTCGTAACGGTCGTTGTCGCGCCAGCGGCGATCCCACCGCTGGTAGTTGTTGTCATACCGCCGGTCGTCGTCCGAGCGCTGCTGGTACTGCCAGGTGTTGTCGTAGCGGCGATCGTTGTCACGCCAGCGATTGTCGTCGCGGCGTCCGTCGTTGCGCCAGCCGTCGCCGTCGCGGCGGCGGTCGACGGTGTACGTGCGGTTGCGATTTTGATCGACGTAAGTGCCGTTGCGCGTTTCGCGCTGCTGGACCTGGCCGCGCCAGTCACCCCGCCGCTCGATCTGCTCCGCGCGCTGATCGCCGCGGCGCTCGATCTGCGCCGCCGCCTGATCGCCGCGCCGTTCGACCTGCACCGACCGCTGCTCGCTGCGGCGCTGGGCCTGCTGTGCGCGCTGCTCGTTGCGCCGCTCGACCTGCTCGGCCCGGCGCTCGAAGACGTTGTTCTGTTCGTCCTCGTCGCGCGCCGAAGCGGTTGAGGGCAGGGCGGTGATCGCGATCGCCGCTGCCAGTGCCGTCCACCCGGTACTCGTGAGAAACTTTCCAACCGACATTGCGGTAACTCCCTAGCGGAGCCGCCGAGTGGAAACGGCTCGAATGATGCCAGTGAGTTAAGCGAGTCGGGCTGTCCGTTGACTGAACCGCGTTGGTAGCTTAACGTTAAGGTTCAGGGCGCTGAACCTTAACGGGTCAACTTCTTGTACGCCAGCCGCGTCGGCCGGTCGGCCGCGTCGCCCAGCCGGCGCCGCTTGTCTTCCTCGTAAGCCTCGAAGTTGCCTTCGAACCACTCGACGTGGCTGTCGCCCTCGAACGCGAGGATATGCGTCGCCAGGCGGTCGAGGAAGAAACGGTCGTGGCTGATCACCACCGCGCAGCCGGCGAAGTTCTCGATCGCGTCCTCGAGCGCGGCCAGCGTCTCGACGTCGAGGTCGTTGGTCGGCTCGTCGAGCAGCAGCACGTTGCCGCCGGTCTTGAGCATCTTGGCCATGTGCACGCGGTTGCGCTCGCCGCCCGAGAGCTTGCCGACGTTCTTCTGCTGGTCCTGGCCCTTGAAGTTGAACGCGCCGACATAGGCACGCGTGCTCATGTCGTTGCCGTTGACCTTCATGTAGTCGAGCCCGTCGGAGATCTCCTCCCACACGTTGTGCTTGGGATCGAGATGATCGCGGCTCTGGTCGACGAAGCCGAGGCGCACCGTGGTGCCGAGCTCGATCGAGCCCGAGTCCGGCTGCTCCTTGCCGGTGATGATCTTGAACAGCGTCGACTTGCCGGCGCCGTTGGGCCCGATCACGCCGACGATGCCGCCGGGGGGCAGGGTGAAGCTGAGGTCCTCGAACAGCAGCTTGTCGCCGTAGGCCTTGGAGATGTTGTTGACCTCGATGACCTTGCCGCCGAGCCGCTCGGGCACCTGGATGACGATCTGCGCCTTGCCCGGCTTGCGGTTGTTCTGCGCCTCCTGCAGCTGCTCGAACTTGCGGATGCGCGCCTTGGACTTGGTCTGGCGCGCGGCCGGGGTCTGCCGGATCCACTCCAGCTCCTCGCGGAGCGCCTTCGAGCGGCCGCTCTCCTCGCGCTCTTCCTGCGCCAGGCGCTTGGCCTTCTTCTCGAGGTAGGTCGAGTAGTTGCCCTCGTAGGGGAAATACTTCCCGCGATCCAATTCGAGGATCCAGTCGACCACGTGATCGAGGAAATAGCGGTCGTGGGTGATCATCAGCACCGCGCCGGCGTATTCCTTGAGGTGGTTCTCGAGCCACTCGACGCTTTCGGCGTCGAGGTGGTTGGTCGGCTCGTCGAGCAGCAGGATGCCGGGCTTCTGGATCAGCAGCCGGGTGAGCGCCACGCGGCGCTTCTCGCCGCCCGAGAGGCTCTCGACGCCGGAATCGCCCGGCGGACAGCGCAGCGCTTCCATCGCGATCTCGAGCTGGTTGTCGAGCGTCCACCCGTCGACCGCGTCGATCTTCTCCTGCAGCTCGCCCATCTCGGCACCGAGCGCGTCAAAGTCCGCGCCGTCCTCGCCCATCTCGATGCCGATCTGGTTGAAGCGCTCGACCATGTCGGCGATCTCGCGCGCACCGTCCTTGACGTTCTCGAGCACGGTCTTGCTCGGGTCGAGCTCGGGCTCCTGCGCCAGGTAGCCGACGGTGATGTACTCGCCCGGCCAGGCCTCCCCGGTGAACTCGGTGTCGATCCCGGCCATGATCTTCATCAGCGTCGACTTGCCGACGCCGTTGGGGCCGACGATGCCGATCTTGGCGCCCTGGTAAAACTGCAGGTTGATGTTCGACAGCACCGGCTTCTGTGCGCCGGGGAAAGTCTTCGTCATGTTCTTCATGACGTATGCGTACTGGGCGGCCATCGAGGGTCCTTCGGAGTATCAGGCGTGCGCGGAGTTGTCGCGCAGATAGGCGCGGATCGGGCGGGGGGCAAGGCGAGTGCGAGGCCGGGCCGACGTCTGCCGGGTTTGAGATCGACGGGCGACAAAAGCGACTCGGTGTCGCCCCAGTTTTCGGCTTTGTTTCAGTGGTTTGTAGCCTGTCAGGCGACAGAAGCCTCTGTATGAAAAAATGGAATCTTCTTTCCCGTCGAAGCACGAATCTATCGCGAGGTCCGTCGAGGACCGTAGCCGGCTGCACGCGGCACCGGCATGGCCTCCAATGGGGTAACGAATAGTGAGATGCGGCATGTCGCGGACGAGCCTTGCAGATCGTGGCGATGTAGGAAAACGGATTCTTCGGATCCCCGCCCAAGGTCGCGAACCTCGTGCGATAGCCCCACATTGAAACAGCGCGATCGCGGCGATTGAGGTTCGCGGCAATGCCTCTAGCAGTGCGGCATGACGGCTCGAGGGAGGCCTGGACGATCATGACGGCGACCGTAATGAACATGGCATCGTATCGCGCGGCGAGGTCCGAGCGTATGGCCGAGGAACTGTCGCGCATCCTCGCCGCCAAGCAGCGGTCGGAAGCCCGGCCGACGATGGCGACGATGGTCTTCCGCGAAGAGCAGCGCTGGGCCGATCAGCGCGACGAACACCGCGAGGCGCTGAGCGGAACGCATGTGCCGTCGCTCCTCCTGTGCGGTACTCCCGCAGCGGTCGAGAACATCTCGCCCAACGGACTCATGGCGACGGCCGACCTCGACCATGAGATTGGCGCCTCCGTGTTGATCGATTTCGCGGGCTGCCGTGGCGTCTCCGGCCGTCTGGTGTGGAAGCGCGACGGCATGGTCGGGGTCGAAGTGCCCGATGGGGCGCTCGAACACTGCGCTTTCGGCTGAGCGCACGGGATTTTGCCCCGGCCGCTTTCAAGCTGATCGAACGGTGAGCGGCCCGAGGAGGGTGGCGCGCGCAGCCTCCGAGCGCGTGCAAACACATGCGGGATCATGCCCTCGCGCTCTTCTCCTCGCCTGCCGGGTGAAGGCGCGGGTGGGTTTCCTCGCCTAGCCAGAGCAGCAGCGCACCGGACGCGAACATGGACATCGCGACAAACCAGAACGCGGCATCGACCCCGCCGCTCAGTTTCGCCGTCAGGCCGAGGCCGAGCGCCCCGATTCCATACCCGAGATCACGCCAGAAGCGGTAGATGCCGATGGCCGACCCTCGCCAGGCAGGCGGTGTGATATCGGCGACGGCGGCAGACAGATTTGGATACAGCAGCCCCATGCCGAGGCCGGCTACTCCGGCGGACAGCGACCACCAGACGAGCCCTTCACCCAAGAGCACCAGCGCCACGCCTGCACCGCAAATCCACATGCCCGTCACGTTTGGCCAGAAGCGGCCCACGTGATCGGACAGGCGGCCTGTGAAAAGCTGCGAGACGCCCCAAACCAGCCCGTAGACTCCGACGATCCAGCCGACCTCGGGCAACGTTGCACCTCTTGAGACAAGGAACACCGGAAACATCACCCAGATCAGCGCATCGACGAATTTCTCGACCAGGCCGGCCTGGCTTATGGCGGCCAGCCTCCGGTCCCGCCAGCTCATCAGGGCAAACACCTCGCCCGTTGACGGATGTTCGGACACGCCAGAAGGATAGCGCGGCGGGTATTTCGGCGGGGCCGCCTTGTGGGCGGCCGTCTCGGCCTTCGCCCACGGCAGCGTATCCCTGACCCAGAGGGCGGTCAGCACCAACGCCAGAAGCACAACGGCCAGGCCGAAGACGAGAAGGCCAAGCCGCGTCCCCATCGCCTCGGCGATGTAGGCAGTCATGATCCCGGCGAGGGCTACTCCGACATAACCCGAGAACTCGTTGAGCCCCACCGTCAGCCCGCGCTGGTCGGCCCGGGTGATGTCGAGCTTGGCCGTCTGCGTCATCGACCAGCACAGCCCCTGATTGACTCCCAGCAGCACCGTTGCCGCGACGATCCAGTTCCATGTGGGGGCGTACCAGATCATGACGGGGATCGGCAGGGCGATCAGCCAGCCAGCCATCAGGACGCGCTTGCGCCCGACCTGCTCGGAAAGACGACCCGCGACGAAGTTCATCACCGCCTTGACCACGCCGAATGCCACGACGAATGCCGTGAGGAGCAGGAACGAGCCGCGTTCGACGCCGAACTCGCTCTCGGCCATGGCCGGAACCACCGTTCGCATCATGCCCAGAGCGAAGCCGACAAGCAGAACCTGGATCAGCTGATGCGAGAACTGCGCCACGTTCTCCCGGATGCCGTGCTGCAGGGGGTGCTCGGTCATCTGATTGAGCGGCCTTTCCTGCGCATTGCGCCAACCTGCCGGGCGCCGGGCGTCCGGGTCAGATCAGCCCTCTGGCCAGCCAGTGGTCTCCACCGCCTGCAGGCGTGTCTTCGTCGGAGATCCTCAGCAACGAGGAAAACGCCTCATCCTGCGAGAGGAAGACCCGACCGGTAAGCTCTTTCAGCAAGGACGAACGTTCGAGCGCGTCCATCACCGGACCTTTTACCTCCGACAAATGCAGACTCACGGCGGCATCCGAAAGCCGGTGGTTGATCGCTTCCAGGCTCTCGAGCGCGGAGGCGTCGATCGCGTTCACGGCGGAGCACATCAGCACGAGGTGTTTTGCCGAAGGGTGATCGGCGACGGTTTCGAGCACGAATTCCTCGAGCCAGCGGGCGTTGAGGTAGGTCAGGCTCTCGTCGATCCGGATCGTCACCACTCGCGGGTCGGTAATCACCTTGTGCCGCTTGATGTTCCTGAAATGCCCGGTCTCCGGCACGCGCCCGACGATCGCCGCGTGGGGCCGCGACGACCGCCAGAGGTACAGCGCCAGGCTGAGACCGACGCCGGCCATGACGCCGGGCTCGACGCCGAGCAGCAGGGTTGCGACGATCGTCGCCGCCATCGCGGCGAAATCGGCGCGCGAATACCGCCAGATCTCGCGCGGCGTCCTGATTTCCACGAGACTGAGCACGGCGACGATGATGGTCGCCGCGAGGGTGGCGATCGGCAGGGAATGGAGCAGCGGGGTGAGGAAGAGCGCGGCGATGGCAATGCCCAAGGCGGTGTACGCACCCGCGGCGGGAGTCTCGGCGCCGGCGTCGAAGTTCACCACCGAGCGGGCGAATCCGCCAGTCACGGGATAGCCGCCCGAGAACGACGCGGCGATATTGGCCGCGCCGAGGCCGATGAGTTCCTGGTCGGGATCGATACGCTGGCGCTTCTTGGCCGCCAGCGTCTGGGCGACGGATACGGATTCGACGAACCCGATGATCGAGATCAGCAGCGCCGGCACCGCCAGCTGCCGCCACAGGCCGGGATCCAGCAACGGCAGCGTGAAGGGCGGCAGGCTCTGCGGAATTGAACCCACCACCTTGACGCCCTGCGCCTCGAGATCGAAGGCGATGACCGCCAGCGTTGCCAGGGCAACGGCCGCGATGGGCCCGGCTTTTGCGATCAGATCCGCCGAGCGCGGGGCAAGTCCGGCCCGCACGAGGAGGGGCTTCAGTCCCTTGCGCACCCAGAACAGGAATCCCGTCGACAGCAGGCCGATGGCGAGGGTCGGCAGGTTGGTATGGGCGATGTTGCCCGCAAGTGTCCGCAGCAGTTCCGGCATCGCTTCGCCCGAGGCCTGAATGCCGAAAATCGCCTTGAGCTGGCTGGTGGCGATGATGATCCCGGACGCGGTGATGAACCCGGAGACCACCGGATGGGAGAGGAGGTTTGCGAGGAAGCCGAGCTTCAGGACACCCATGAGCGCAAGCATGAGGCCCGAGAGCAGCGCCAGCACGAGGGCGGCGGCGACGAACTCGGCGCTTCCGGGAGGGGCGACGGCGCTGGCCGCGGTCAGCGTCATCAGCGAGACGACCGCAACCGGCCCTACCGCGAGCGCGCGGCTGGTGCCGAAGAGCGCGTAGGCGATGATCGGCAGGATCGACGCGTAGAGACCGACTTCCGCCGGAAGGCCCGCCAGCATCGCATAGGCGAGGCTCTGCGGGATCAGCATGATCGTGACGATCCCGGCCGCAACCAGGTCGTTCGTCAGCGTGGCCACTCGGTAACCGCGCCCCCAGTCGAGGATCGGCAGGTATCGGGCCAGGGATTGCATGACTGTCACGGCCTCACGCCGGACCCGCGCTGCGCAGCCTGGGGCTGGCGAGCCATTCGTGGCCCTTGAGCATCAAGTCCCAGTAGACCGCCGGCATCAGGTCCTTCTTGAGTATCCAGGCGAGCCGGGAAGGCCGGGTGCCGTCGATCAGCCAGGTGGGGAACGTCGGCTGGAGCGCCCCACCGTATCCGAACTCGGCAAGCAGGATGCGGCCGGCCTCGATGGTCAGCGGACAGCTGCCGTAGCCTTCGTACACGGCATCCGGCTCCGCTCCGTCCAGGACGGCCAGCAAATTGGCTGCCACGACCGGCGCCTGCTTGCGAACCGCGGCCGCGGTCTTGGCGTTGGGCATCCCGCCTGCATCGCCGATGGCGAAGACATTGGGAAAGCGCTTGTGCTGCAAGGTGGCCGGATCGACCTCGACATAACCCGCCTCGTCGGCGAGGGCGCTGTCGGCGACTACCGGCAGAGACCTTTGCGGCGGCGTGACATGCAGCATGTCGAACTCGGTCGTGATCTCGCCATCGGCGGTCTTGAAGGTCGCGTGGCGCGCGGCGCCGTCCACGGCCACGAGATTGCTGCCGAGATGCAGGTCGATGCCGTAGCGTTGCACGGTTTCCATCAACGCCGGCACGTAGGCAGGCACGCCGAAGATCGACGGGCCGGCGGTGTGGAACTGGACGTCGATGGCATCGAGCAGGCCGCGTTGCTCCCACGCGCTGCACGACAGGTACATCGCCTTCTGCGGCGCTCCCGCGCACTTGATCGGCATCGGCGGCTGCGTGAAGAGCGCGCGGCCGTGCTTGAGCCGCTGCACCAGTTCCCAGGTGTAGGGCGCTGTGTCGTAGCTGTAGTTAGAGGTGACGCCGTTCTTGCCGAGGGTCTCGGGCAGCCCCTCGACGAGTTCCCACGCCAGGCGAATTCCGGTCGCCACCACCAGCAGGCCGTAATGCAGCAACGATCCGTCGGCGAGCCTGACGGCGTTGTCTTCGGGCGCGAAGCCGGCGACCGAGGTCTTGAGCCAGGATACCCCGTGCGGCATCACCTCGGCTTCTTCCCGCGCGGTTTGCCCGGGCTCGAAGATGCCGGCGCCGACCAGCGTCCAGCCAGGCTGGTAGAAATGGGTCTCGCGCGGCTCGACCACGGCAATGTCGAGGGTCGGCCGGCGCTTCAGGAGCGATGCCGCCGCCGCGATCCCGCCGGCGCCGCCGCCGACGATGACGATCTCGCGATGATTGTCGGACGAGCGACTCATGGGATCCTCCTCAGGTTTGACCGAGTGGGCTGAGCTTGTGGAGCCACATCCCGGCGAGCATCGCCGCCACGAACGGCAGCACGCCGAGCGGAGAGAGCGCCAGCGATGCGACCGCCGGACCGGGACAAAGCCCCGCGACGCCCCAGCCGATGCCGAACAGCACCGATCCGGCAATGAGGCGGGCATCGAGGTCCTTGCGGTCGGGCAGGGAGAACTTTTCGCCAAAGACGGGCCGCTGCATCCGCGAACGGGCTTGCCAGGCGACGGCCATGACCAGCACGGCGCCGCCCATGACGAACACAAGCGTCGGGTCCCACTTGCCGAAAATGTCGAGGAACCCGCGCACACGCGCCGGATCGGTCATCCCCGAAATGGTCAGGCCGGCGCCGAACAGGGCTCCGGAGACGAGCGGCGGTACGATCCTTCTGGCCAGCGACATGTCAGGCTCCGATGCGGGAGAGGATGAACACGGTGGCAATGCCCGCAGCGATGAACGATGCGGTGGCCACGATCGAGCGTTGCGACAGCCGACTGACGCCGCACACGCCGTGGCCGCTGGTGCAGCCGCTGCCCATGCGCGTGCCGAAGCCGACCAGCAGGCCGGCGATCGCCAGCATAGGCCAGCTCGCAAACTCGGCCGGTTGCCAGTCGAAGCCGAACCGCAAGACCAGGGCGCCGAGCGGGAGGCCGGCGAGGAAGCCCCAGGCGCTGGTCATCGCCATGTCGCTCTCGGCGAGGCCGGTGCCACGTGCGAGAATGCCCGAGACGCCGGCGATGCGGCCGGCGCCCAGCAGCATCAGCGCCGCAGCAAGGCCGATGAGCGCGCCGCCGATCAGGCCCTCGACGGGCTGGGCGTCCGGAAAGCCGGGCAGCATCACAGCGCGTTCACCGGCAGCTTGAGGTAGGAGAGCCCGTTGTCCTCGGGCGGCGGCAGATGGCCGCCGCGCATGTTGACCTGGATCGAGGGCAGGATCAGCCGCGGCATCTCGAGCGTGGCGTCGCGCGCGTTCCGCATCTTCACGAAGTCATCCTCGGTCACGCCGTCGCGCAGGTGGACGTTGCCGGTGCGCTCGGCGAGCATCGTGGTCTCCCACACGAATGCGTCGCGGTTCGGCGCCATGTAGTCGTGGCACAGGAACACCCGCGTTGCGTCCGGCAGCCGCATGAGCCGGCGGACCGACCGGTAGAGCTTCGCCGCGTCTCCGCCGGGGAAGTCGGTGCGGGCGGACCCGTAGTCGGGCATGAACATGGTGTCGCCGACGAACGCGGCATCGCCGACGACGTAGGCGAGGTCCGCCGGGGTGTGGCCCGGCACGTGCAATGCGATCAGCGGGATCTCCCCGACCGCGAGAATCTCGCCGTCGGAGAGCAGGCGGTCGAACTGCGAACCATCGCGCGCGAAATCGGTGCCTTCGTTGAAGACTTTGCCGAACACGCCCTGGACGGTTACGATCTCGGCACCGATGGCGAGCTTGCCGCCGAGTTTTTCCTGCAGATAGGGCGCGGCGGAGAGGTGGTCGGCGTGCGCATGGGTCTCGAGTATCCAGTCGACCGTCAAGTCCCGCTCCCGGACGTAGGCGATGATCTTGTCGGCCGACTCGAAGCTGGCACGGCCGGATGGTTGGTCAAAGTCCCACACGCTGTCGATGATTGCGGCCCGCCGGGTTAGCGGATCGCTGACCACATAGCTGGCGGTGAAGGACGGCTCGTGGAAGAAGCCCTGTACCACGGGCGCGCGCGCGCCGTCGCCGAGCGACTCCGTCACCACTGCGATCGCCCGTTCGATATGCGTGTCTTCGGTCATTGGTCCGCTCCTGTTGCGTACGTGGGACAGCCGGCCTCGCGGCCGAGGTCGGGGCAGAAGATGTCGTGGAGAAGCGCGAGCACCTGTTCGGCGCGCGGGTCGCAGATGCGGTAGAAGACGGTTTGCGCGTCCTTGCGGGTAGCGACGAGACCCTCCTCGCGCAGCTTGGCGAGATGTTGGGACAGGGCCGACTGACTGAGGCCAATTCGCCCCACGAGTTCGCCGACCGACAGCTCTCCGCTTCCCAGCAGGTGGCAGAGCACGAGCAGCCGACTTTCGTTGGCGAGCGTCCGCATCAGCGACGCCGCCTCGTCAGCCTGTCTCTCGAACGCGGGGAAGGCAATTTCCTGCAACACACTCTCCATTAGGCAATGCTAATTTAGAGCACGCTAATCTAAATACAAGGTCTTTCCGCAGCGAAGGTTGCCCGCCGCACAGGACGAAGTCCACTGCCGAGATCGGGGCATGGGGCGGACCGGAGCTAATCCACATGATGGCACGGAAGTCGCGCCGGGTCAGCGGCTGTCGCGGGGTTGGTCGGGGAGACAGGATTCGAACCTGCGACCCTCTGCTCCCAAAGCAGATGCGCTACCAGGCTGCGCTACTCCCCGACCGATCCGTGCGGACCATGCGCCAGCGGTGGTGGGCCCGGCAGGATTCGAACCCGCGACCTAGCCGTTATGAGCGGCCAGCTCTAACCGCTGAGCTACAGGCCCCCTGACGCCGCGTGCGCGAGGCGCGAGGTAGCTGCGCGAGGGGGGGAAGGCAAGCGACGCGCTTATTGCCTCACGGCCTGCAGCACCTCGGCCGTGCTCGCGGGCCGCACTTGGCGCAGTTCCAGATAGGCGAACACGCGGCCCCACCAGTCGCAAAGATCGTCGAACCGGGCCTTCTCGCCCGCAGCGGGCAGGGGGCAGGCGAAAACCAGCAGCGGCAGCCCGTCGTCGAGCGCCATGTCGATGCTGCGAATTGCATCGTCCACCGAAACATCGCCCGGATTGAGCGGGATGCGATCGAGCAGGCACAGCCTGGCGAGCAGCCGGCGCAGCCCGGGCGCGCGCTCAAGCGCCGGATAGAGCCAGTCGCCCTGGCGGCGCAGCATCCCCCAGAACATCGTCGTCTGCGGCAGCTCGAGCCGCGTCCGCGCATCGTCGAGCCAGTACGGAACGAGGGGATGCCGTCGGTAGTCGGGGCCGCCTTCGGCGCGGCAGTCGAACTTGGTGCGGACCGACGCATCGACGCTGCCGCCGGCCGGGCCGACCATCGCAATCAGCCCTTCGCTCTCGCAGAGCGCCAGGAACTGGGTCAGCCAGGCTCCGTCCCCGGCGTCGACGGCAAGCAGGAAGCGCTGCCCGAATCCCGCTTCGAACCGGGCGATTGCCGAGTGCGGCGGCGGATCGGCGATCGATCGCATCCCGGCCCCCTTGTCCTATGCGGATGCGCCGCTTTCGTTCTGCCCGAGGGTATGGTCGGCTGCGGAACCGGTCAAGACGGGCAGGGTCAGCCGCAGCGTATCGTCGCGTCGCTCGAGGCTCCCGCCCGCGGCTACCGCTTCGGCGCGCGCCAAGCGCAGGGTGAACCCGGTGCCGAACATTCCGGCGGAGATCGTGCGCGGCTGCACTGGCGCGGTCGCCGAGAACAGGTCGTCGTCGCCAAGCAGCGCTACCGGCAGGTCTGCGGTCAGCGACAGGTATTCGCCGTCGCTTGCCAGCTTGAGGTCGATGACCTCGCCCGGGGCGAGCGCACCGGCGAGGGTCGCCAGCATGCGCCATGCCAGCTGCTGCGACTCGGCCTCGTCCAGTCCGGTGGCGAACGTCGCACCGTTCAACCAAAGCTCGATGCGTGCGCTCCGCGGCCGCAGGACACCTTCGAGACGCTGCAGCAACTGGCTCGCCACGTCGCGCATGTCGCTGCGGCCTGCGACCGGCGCCATTGCGCCGGACTCGATCTGCGCCAGCCGGTCGATCTCGTCGAATCCCGCCAGCAGGCGCGCGGCATCGACCGCCACCGCGGCCGCCAGCGCGCGATATTCGTTGGGCGCGGGTCCGAACATCTGCTGCTGGATCAGTTCGGCAAAACCCTGGATCGCGTTGACCGGGGTGCGCAGCTCGTGGAGCAGCTGGCGCATGCGCTCCGCCGTCGAGGCCACGCTCGCATCGCCCGGCCGCGTGCGCGGGGGGCGTCGCATTCGGCCGAGATAGCCGATGAACGCGCCGGTCTCGGGGATGAACGCGGGCGCGGCGTCGATGCGCCAGTGTCCGGCGATCTCGGGCAGGCCGGCCACGATGACACCGGCGGCGCGCAGCGGCAGTCGCCGCCTCATCGCCTTTACGGCCTCCGCATCGAGCGCAACGGTCGCCGCGGGACCGCCTTCGCCGAACCGCATTCCGACCGCCAGAGGGGCCATGGCCGGGTCGGCCCAGACGACAGTCCCCTCTGCATCGGTGGCGAAGTCGAAGGCCCCGTCGCGCGGCTCGTTCTCGTCCGCGTGGATGTCCCCGAGCGGTAGCTGCGGCGCGGTCGCGCCGGCGCGGCGGGCGTGCTGGAACGCCTCGATCCGCCGAACGATCGCGCCGATGCCCGCTTCCGCATCCGCCGGCACCTCGTCGGCCCGCGCGATGCCCTCAGCGGGCGATTCGGCGTCGATCGGGCCGGTCGGCTCGGGCAGGACCAGGTCCCTGACGCCAAGCCTTTCGAGCAGCTGTTGCGCCCCGGGCGGCAGGTCGCGCCGATGGCGCAGGAATCCCCGCGCGGTGATCGACAGGCGCGGGATCAGGCCGCACCAGTCGTCCTCGCCTAGCTGTGCCGTGGCCATCGCCGCCGCTGCCGCCTGGGGCTCGCCGTCTGCGAGCCATGCCACTAGCGCGCGATTGCGCAGCCGCAGGCCCGGCGCGCGCAGGATCGCGGACTGGACCGGCGGCGGGAGCGACTCGGCGAGATCGCCGAGCCGCTCGTAGGCGGCCCCGACCAGCCCGCCGGCCACGTCGTCGGGCATCGTGCCGAGCAGGTCGAGCAGCTGCCGGTACTGCGTGCGCGCAGCGGCCTCGCTCTGCGCCGGACTGCGCAGCACTGTGGCGAGGCGATCGTCGAACAGCATCGAATCTCCGGCTAAAAGGGCGGGCGCAATTGGGCGCAGAGTGGCCATAGCCGGTCTGTGGAGGGCGAAAACGACTTCGCTTTGGTGCGTTGCAAAGCGGGACAATTGCCGCCATAAACAACAATATTTCGGGGCGACCCGATCTGGCGGCGGATAATTTCAACAAGCGGGCCGCTGGGGCAGGCGGCGCCGACGGGGGACGGTCATGGGAACGCTCGACAGCATCGATCGCCGCTTGCTTGCCGAGCTGCAGTCCGAAGGGCGGGTGACCAATGTCGACCTGGCGCGCCGGGTCGGACTCACCGCACCGCCCTGCCTGCGCCGGGTTCGCGCGCTCGAGGAAGACGGCGTCATCCGCGGCTATCACGCCGAGCTCGATGCGTCGAAGCTCGGGTTTGCCATCACCGTCTTCGCCATGGTCAGCCTCAGGAGCCAGGCCGAAGAGGACCTGCGGGCATTCGAGAACCACATCAAGGCGCTGCCCGAAGTGCGCGAGTGCCACATGCTCAACGGCGAGATCGACTTCATCCTCAAGATCGTCAGCAAGGACCTGCAGAGCTTCCAGGAGTTCCTCACCAGCAAGCTGACGCCGGCGCCCAACGTCGCCAGCGTCAAGACCTCGCTGACCATCCGCACCGCCAAAAACGAGCCCGGCGTTCCGCTCGAATAGCGCCGCTTCCCACCGCGCCCGCGGCAATGCTAGGCTGCCGGGAACGGGAGAGTCACTCATGAGCAGACACGCGTCGGTCGCAGCGGCCCTCGCCTTGTTCGCCGCTTCATCGGCGCAGGCGCATCATTCCTTTGCGGTCTATTTCGATCCGGCCAAGGAGGTCACCATCACCGGCAAGGTGACCGCCTTCCGGTTCACCAACCCGCACGGCCTCGTGGTGCTGTCGGTGACCGATGCGCAGGGCAAGGCAACCGAGTGGCGCGCCGAGACCAACGCGCCGGTCGTGCTGACGCGGCGGGGCTGGACGCGCGACGTGATCAAGCCCGGCGACACGATCACCATCGAGGGTTGGGGCTCGCGCGACGGCAAGCCGTACTTGCGCCTGCGCCGCGCGCTCGATGCCAGCGGCCGGCTGATCGGCAGTGCGCCGTTCGGCGCGACGGACGCCGGCTGATGCGGCTCGCAGCCCTGCTTGGGGCGGCGACGCTGGTCATCGCCGCGCCCGCTGCGGCCGAGCCCGACCTGACGGGTTTCTGGAACCTCGTCTTCGGAACGGAAGATCCCCCGGCCGAGATGATGGCCGAACTGCCGCCGAACACCGTCCTCATCAAGGACACCGGCGTCCCCGAATACCCCCAGGGCGAATACGGCGGGCTCAAGCTCACGCGCGCAGCGCAGGCCCATGCGCAGGCGTGGAATCCGACCGACGAGATGAGCATCTCGCGCGTCTGCCTGCCGCCGTCCATCGTCTACGCGGTCCAGGGCCCGTTCCCGTTCGAGGTCTACCAGACGCCGCAGCTGATCGTGTTCAAGTACGAGTACTTCGACCAGACCCGGCTGGTGTTCATGGATGGGCGCGGCCATCCGCCGGCCGACGCGCCGCATTCGAAGATGGGCCATTCGGTCGGCCACTGGGAAGGCGACGAACTGGTGATCGACACCACGCACATCGCGGCCTCGACGATCACCAACAACGGTCTCGACCATTCCGACCAGATCCACATGGTCGAGCGCTACCGCCTGAGTCCCGAGGGCAAGCTAATCGCCACGCAATGGTTCGAGGACCCGGTGACGCTCGAGAACAACGGCGCGCGCTTCATCCAGTGGGACAAGCATCCGGGGCAATACGTCTACCCGTACGAGTGCGACGCGAGCTTCGCGCTCGAATACCAGCAGGCTGGCGAGCAAGGGGAGAACTGACGATGGCGGGAGCAACTGGAGGAATTCGCTGGGGACGGGCGCTGGCCGGCGCCGTGATGGTCGAGGTCGTCCTCGGCCTCGTGGCCGTGCCCGCGTTCGTGCTGGCAGCCGACCCGAACGCGCTGCTGAACGTGGTGATACCGCCGGCCTCGTTCCTCGCGGCGATGCTGGTGGTCGCCTGGCTGTTCCGCCGGTCAGAGCGGCCGGTCGCCAACGGCATCGCCACCGGCATCGGGTGCGCGCTGCTCTATGTCCTGCTGGGCGTGGGGGCGTACCTGATTGCGCCGGGCCGGGTCGACATGAGCCAGTCGCTGGGCCTGCCGTATCTCGCCTCGCACGCGCTCAAGATCCTCGGCGGCGCCGCCGGAGGTTGGTGGATCGAGCGGAAACGCGCGACGCCGGTCTAGGCGTTGCGCTCGGCGAGCCACTCCTCGAGCCACTTGATCGAGTAATCGCCGTTGAGCACGTCGGGCTCGCGCAGCAGCTGCTGGTGCAGCGGGATCGAGGTCTTGACGCCCTCGACGACCATTTCCTCGAGCGCGCGGCGCAGGCGCATGATGCATCCTTCGCGCGTGCGGCCGTAGACGATCAGCTTGGCGATCATCGAATCGTAGTACGGCGGGATGCGGTAGCCCGCGTAAAGCCCCGAATCGACGCGCACGTGCATGCCGCCCGCGGCATGATACGCGGTGACGAGGCCGGGGCTGGGGGCGAAGGTCCACGGGTCCTCGGCGTTGATGCGGCACTCGATCGCGTGGCCCTTGAATTCGATCTCGTCCTGCTGGACCGACAGTGGCCTGCCTTCGGCGACGCGAATCTGCTCGCGCACGAGGTCGACGCCGGTGATCATCTCGGTCACCGGGTGCTCGACCTGCAGGCGGGTGTTCATCTCGATGAAGTAGAACTCGCCGTCTTCCCACAGGAACTCGATCGTGCCCGCGCCGCGATAGCCCATGTCGGCCATCGCCGCGGCGACGATGCCGCCCATGCGCGCGCGCTCTTCCTTGGTGATGACCGGCGAGGGCGCTTCCTCGAGCACCTTCTGGTGGCGCCGCTGCAGCGAGCAGTCGCGCTCGCCGAGATGGATCGCATTGCCGTTGCCGTCGCCGAACACCTGGAACTCGATGTGGCGCGGGTTGCCGAGGTACTTCTCGAGATAGACCGTGTCGTCACCGAACGCGGCCTTGGCCTCGTTGCCGGCCTGCTTCATCAGCGTCTCGAGCTGGCCGGGGTCGGTGCAGACCTTCATGCCGCGCCCGCCGCCGCCCGAGGCGGCCTTGATGATCACCGGATAGCCAATCTGCTCGGCAATCTTCCCCGCCTCCGCGGGATCGGAAACCGCGCCGTCGGAGCCCGGCACCAGCGGCAGGCCGAGCTTGCCGGCGGTGCGCTTGGCCGCGACCTTGTCGCCCATCGTGCGGATGTGCTCGGGCTTGGGTCCGATCCAGGTGATCCCGTGCGCTTCGACGATCTCGGCGAACTGGGCGTTCTCGGACATGAAGCCGTAGCCGGGGTGGATCGCATCGGCGCCGGAAATCTCGGCGGCGGAAATGATCGCGGCGGTGTTGAGGTAGCTCTCGGCCGCCGGGGGCGGGCCGATGCAGATCGCGTGGTCGGCCAGGCGGACGTGCATCGCGTCGGCGTCGGCGGTCGAATGCACCGCCACGGTCTCGATGCCCATCTCGTGCGCCGCGCGATGGATGCGTAGCGCGATCTCGCCGCGGTTGGCGATCAGCAGGCGGGTGATCGGCATGGGAACGGCCGGGCTCAGGCGACGACGACCAGCGGCTGGTCGAACTCGACCGGCTGGGCGTTCTCGATCAAGATCTGCTGCACGGTGCCGTCGGCGGTGGCGGCGATCGGGTTCATCACCTTCATCGCCTCGATGATCAGCAGCGTCTGGCCGGCCTTGACCTTGTCACCGACCTTGACGAACGCGTCCGCACCCGGCTCCGGATAAAGATAGGCGGTGCCGACCATCGGCGAGCGGATCGCGTTGGCGGCCGGCGCGGCCGCAGCGGCGGGAGCCGGGTTGGCTTGGGCGTGCGCGGCGATCTGCGCGCTCTCGGCCACGCCGAGGGCGGCAATCTGTGCCGGCGTAAGCGGCGAATTGGGGCCTCCCCCGCGCGAGACCTTGATCTTGCGGTCGCCGTCCTCGACCTCGATTTCGGTCAGGCCCGTTTCGGACAGGAGCTCGGCCAACTCGCGCACCAGCGCGGTGTCGACGTTCATCCGTGGAGCGCGCCCGGTCTTCCCACTCTCGGCCATCGATTCCTCTTGTCGCTTCAAGATCGTGCCGTCCCCCCGGCACTCAGTTCAAGCGACCGCCTATGCGCATGCCTTGCTGGGCTGGCAAGAGGGCAGGGGCTTCCTAGAGCGCCGCCGCCCGTTCGAGCGCGTGCAGGTAGGATCGCGCGCCCAGGCCCTTGACGCAATCGACTGCGCCCATGCCGACGTAGGAGATGTGGCGGAATTCTTCGCGCATGTGAGGGTCGGAGATGTGCACCTCGATCACCGGTACCGTGATCGACTTGATCGCGTCGAGAATGGCGATGCTGGTGTGCGTGTAGGCCGCCGCGTTGAGCAGCACGGCCCTGGCCTTGGCGAAATGCGCCTCGTGCAGCCAGTCGATCAGGTGCCCCTCGTGATTGGACTGCCGCATGTCGATCTCGAGGCCCAGCTCGCGCGCCCGGTCCTCAAGCATGCCGGCGATGTCGTCGAGGGAATCGCTGCCGTAGATCGCCGGCTCGCGGATGCCGAGCAGGTTGAGGTTGGGCCCGTTGAGGACGAAGACGACGTTGGACATGCAGCTCCCCTGTGGCGCCCGCGCCGCATAGCGCCAAGGGCCGGGGAGCGCAAAACCTCCGGTGGGGTTGCCTGTGTCGATGTCAGCTTTCGACCCAAAACGGCATGGGACGTGGGCCGGTCAGGTGAATCACGTATCGTGAGTCGGTTCGAGCTCCCTATGCTATCCGACCGCAGCCGCGACTATTCGGGTTGTCAGTCGGGAGCACGTCGATGGTTACCTTGCCAATCGTGTGGCAGAGGCTGGTTGCCGAAACGGGCAAGACGTGTCCACGCTGCGATGGGACATACAGCCAACTCGCAGGCGCCGTCGCGACACTGCGTGGCGTCCTCGCCCCCTTGGACATTGAGCCGGTCCTCACCGTCAAAGAACTCGATGATGCGACGTTTCGTTCAAACCCGAACGAGTCGAACCGGATCTGGATCGGCAACAAACCTCTCGAGGATTGGCTAGGAGCACAAAGCGGAAGTAGCCAATGCTGCTCAGTGTGCGGAGACACCCCTTGCCGCACGACCGAGCTTTCCGGTCACGTCTATGAGGAGATACCTGGCGCGTTGATTATCAAGGCAGCGTTGATTGCCGCATCCCAACTGGTCGGTGAAGCGAAGCCAGAGGAATGCTGCAATTAGGTGATTACGGTATGGCCGTTTCTCATCCTTTGCGGACACGCGCTCGGCGGTCTTACCGCTCCACGCCCTTCACTTTGCCCCACTGGCGGGCGGCGGTGTAGCCGAGGTAGCCGGTGCCAAACAGCGCGTAGAGCGGCTCGGGCAGGCCGTTGAGATAGGCGTTCATCCCGGCGGCGATGTCGCGCGCGGCTTCGGGGCGGAAGGCGGCGATGAGCCCCATCGGGATGGCCCACAGGATCACGACGTACATCACGTAAAGGAAGCTCGGCCGCGCGCGGCTGGTCCACGGGTCCGCCGACTGCGCCTCGGCGAGGATCACCGAGAGCCGTGCCTGGACGCCTTCGAGCTCCTGCGTGCCTTCGAGCCTGATCAGCTCGATCTTGGCGCGCTCGCGCGCGTCCTTGTCGGGGATCACCCTGTCGATGATCGAGGCGAGGGGACCGATGAGGGATTCGACGAGGGGCATGGCGAGCTCCGGGACTTGACGAGTCGCTCCTATATGAACCAAATAGGTTTGTGTAGGAAAGTGAAATATCCTTAAGCGGTGCGTTTTTGCGGTGGCCGGCGCGTCTTCACCGCCGTCATGACGCCGGAGCCGGTAACGATCGCCATGCCGAGCAGGCTCACTGCGTCGGGCAAATGCCCGAACACCAGCCAGCCGAGCAGTCCGGCCCAGACCACCTGCAGGTAGTTGAGCGGCGCCAGCAGCGAGACCGGCGCGTGGCGGAAGGCGGCGGTGAACATGAAATGCCCCACTCCGCCAAGCACCCCCAAGGCGGCGAACAGCGCGGCCTCGAGCGGGCCCGGTGCCCGGTCCTCGAGAAACCACGGCATCGCCAGGCCGTAGAGGATCGAGCCGGCGAGGGCGGTATAGAACAGCAGCGCGAAGGTGCTCTCGCTCGTCGCCAGCACGCGCGACAGCGCCTGGTATCCGAGGTTCAGCACCACGGCGCACAGCACGAACGCGACGCCGCTCGCCACCAGCCCGCTTCCAGGGCGGACGATCAGCAGGACGCCGGCGAAGCCCGCCAGCGTCGCGGCCCAGCCGACCCACCCGACCCGCTCGCCGAGCATTCGCCCGGCCACGGCGACGAGCAGAATGGGCGAGAGAAAGGTGATCGCGGTCGTCTCGGCCACCGGCATGCGCTGCAGCGCAAGGCCGATCAGCAGCGAGGCGCAGGCGAGGCAGAAAGCGCGCACCCACACCAGCCCGGTGCGCTGCGTGCGCACCATCTGCCGGCCATGCGTCGGGCCGAGCAGCGCAAGCATGAGCACCAGGTTGCCGAGATAGCGCACGCCGACGATCAACGGCACCGAGTGGCTCTGCGCGAGGTATCTGGTGATCGTGTCCATGCACGCAAACAGCGCCAGCGATGCGACGCACAGCAGCGCGCCACGAACGGGATGATGGGCCGGCATGGCATCGACCTAGGCGAGCCTCGCTCGCTTTGCGAGCCGGGAACGCCGGTGCCCCGTCAGGACAATCCCGGTTGCCGTGCGCGAAACTGCCGGGGCGAGAGGCCGGCATGCCGTGTGAACGAGCGCGTGAAATAGGCGGGATCGACGAACCCGAGGCTGTAGGCGATCTCGGCGATCGTCTGGCTAGTGTAGCACAGCGATCGCTTGGCCTCGAGGAAGGCGCGGAGATTGACGATCTCCAGCGGCGACCTTTCCGCCACTTGCGCGCAGGCGACGCGCAGCGTCGTTGGGCTGACCCCCAATTCGGTGGCATAGGCGGCAATCGGCTCGCGCGAGCGAAACTTCTCCTCGACCAGCGCCCGGAAGCGGGCAACGAGTTCCGCCTGACGCCCTCTGCTTTGCTCGTGTTCTGGCGAATGGACCGCCATCGCGCGGATCGCCAAGACCAGCACGGCCGAAAGCGCCGCGTCAACTGCCGTTCGGTAGCCCGGGCCGATCCAGCCCAGTTCCTTCACCAACAGGCGCACTTGCGATGATATCGTCCGTGCCACTTCGCGGCGCAACGGCACCACCCCGGGTTCGTTGGTCAGCGCAGCAACGTCGCGATCGCGCCGGATCAGGTCATCGCGATAGGTATTCGACAGGGTAATCACCGAGCCGGTCGAATCCTCGTGCCACTGGAAGCCATGCACCACGCCGGCCGGCACGAGGATCAGGCACGGGGCCTCGAAGTGACTCACCGCCCCCTCGGCCTGCATCGCGCCGCCGCCCGCCTCGATGAGGATCATATGGTTGAGTTCACGATGGAAATGGGGCCGGATGGCCCAGCCGGCCGGGAGCGATCGGTCGGCCAGCCGTTCGACATGAAGGTAGTGGTCTTCAGTGGACCGGTCGGGTTCGCCGTAAAGGTGGAACGTCGGTACGGGCGCGAAGTCGTCCAAACGCCTTTCTCCGTCGAAAAGTCCAAGTAATTCGATTGCCTTTCCATGTCCAACGGCGAGCCGCCTGCTATCTTTGCTCGCGAGCTGCGGGCGAGACAGCCCGGGCCTTGGGGGAGGATGCGCGATGACCGACATGACCAAATCAACGTGTCGCTTGCTGTCGACCGGAGCTTGGCTGGCGGCCGCGTCGGTCCTGATGCCGGGAGCGGCGCTGGCGCAGGACCAAGCGGCAGGAGCCACCTCGGGCGAGACCGACAGCACGATCCTGGTGACCGCGCAGAAGCGCGAGCAGGCGCTCTCGGATGTCTCGCTGTCGGTCTCGGCGATCGGCGCCGACGAGCTGGCTGCGACCAACACCACCGGGATCGAGGGGCTGCAGAACCTTGTCCCCAGCATCAGCTTCGGCAACGACTTCAACTTTGCCAAGCTGTTCATCCGCGGGATCGGCCTGTCGAGCTCGTTGCCGGGCGTCGACCCGTCGGTGGCGCTCCACGTCGACGGGGTGGTGGTATCCCTCGCGCAGGCTCAGCTCGGATCGCTGTTCGATCTCGAACGGGTTGAAGTGCTGCGCGGGCCGCAAGGGACGCTCTACGGACGCAACGCGACCGGCGGCGCGGTCAACCTGATCACCGCCAAGCCGACCGACCAGGTCGAAGGCTATGTCCGCCTGACCGCCGGCGGGCCGGACCTCAACCTAGTCGGCGAGGCCGCGGTCGGCGGGCCGCTGACCGACAACATCCGCGGCCGCATCGCGCTGCAGGTGGTCAACCGCGATGGCTACGGCATCAACGAGCTGACCGGCAACGACATCGACAACGCCAAGCAGTTCTCGACCCGCGCCCATCTCGAGTTCCTGCCCACCGAGACCCTCTCTATCCTGCTGACCGGCGAATACCACTCCGAGGACGACCGTTCGCTGGCGATCAAGTTTCGCGAGGTCTCCTTTCCCGGCGTCCTGACCGACGCCAATCCCGCCAACGATGGCCTGAGCGCGCTCGGGCAGCGGATCAATGCCGACGGCAGCGCGGCCTCGTTCTCCAGCAATCCGCGCAATCTGCGCACCAACTTCGACCCCATCAACGATCGCGATCAGTGGGCCGTCACCGGCATCGTCACGCTCGACGCCAGCGATGCGATCACCCTCAAGTCGCTCACCAGCTATCGCGATTTCGAAGCGATCTTCTTCCACGACTTCGATATGTCGTCCTATCTCGGGTACCCGCTGGCGCAGACGGGGCCGACGCGCAGCAGCGCCAATCACTGGCAGCCGGTGTTCGAGCACCAGTTCTCGCAGGAACTGCAGGCCAACGTCGAGACCGACAGGCTGCACGCGGTGTTCGGACTGTTCTATCTCGACGAGACGATCGAGGTCGAAAACCACATCGGCCTCGATGTCCTGACCAATACCGATCCGTTCCGCGTCCAGTTCGACGGTGCGCTGTTCGTCGAGACCTGGGCCGGTTACGGCAACGTGACCTACGACCTGACCGACTGGCTCTCGCTGAAGGCAGGCGCGCGCTACAGCTGGGAGAAACGGCATCTGCGCAACAACACCGGCACGGGCTCGGCGGCGCTCAACCGGCTCGTGCTCGATCCGCTGCAATGGGATGTCAGCAAGTCGTGGAACGACTTTTCGCCCTCGCTCGGCTTCGAGCTTCGCCCGAACGACGACTGGCTGCTGTACGGAAACTGGTCACGCGGCTTCAAGAGCGGCACGGCTGAGATCGGTTCGACCCGGCGGCTCTCGGCCACCCAGCCTCTGCCGTTCGTCGACCCGGAAAAGGTCGAGGCGTTCGAGGTCGGCGCCAAGTACGCCACCGGGAATCTCAACTTCAACCTCGCCACCTTCTTCCAGCGGCTGAAGAACGGGCAGTTCTCGCTGACCCGGCCGATCCCTTCGCCGCCGTTCTTCACCAGCACGCTGACCAATGCGGCGCGGTCCGAAGCCTACGGCGCCGAAGCGGAGCTGTCGTGGCGCCCGACCACGGCGCTAACGCTCAACGCGTCGGTGGCTTATCTGCACTCGGAGTTCACCCGCTTCTTCTCGAAGGACCCGCTCGACCCCGCCCTGTTCGGGCCGGGCGGCGCCAACGTTCCCGACAGCGACCTCTCGGGCAACGCCACGCGCATGTCGCCAAAGTGGAGCATCAACGTTTTCCCGACTTACGAAATCCCGCTTGCCAGTGGCGGGACGATCACCCTCGGGTCGAATTTCGCTTACCGCAGCAAGCAGTATCACACCGAGTTCAACGACGAGCGGCTGTCGCAGGACGCCTACGTCATGCTCGACGCGAACGTCCTCTACGAAGCGCCGAACCGGGATTTCAGCGTCAACCTGTGGGTCAAGAACCTGACCGACGAACTGGTCTACTCGGGCAGCTTCTCGGTCTCGACCAGCCGCGCGATCGGCGGAACGCTGATGCCGCCGCGCAGCTACGGGGTGACGGTCGGCTACGCGTTCTGAGGAGCGCCCTTCGCACCTGCGGGCGCGGACGGGAAACCACTGGTCGGGACGACTGGATTCGAACCAGCGACCCCCACACCCCCAGTGTGATGCGCTACCAGGCTGCGCTACGTCCCGATCCAGTGGAGGCCGCGCCTATAGGCAAGCGTCCCGGGCATGGCAAGCGCCGGGGCGGAACCCGGCGCTGGGGCCGCTGCCCGTGCCGCTGATTGCGTGCCCTATGCTTTGCTGCTAGGCGCGGCGGCTTCCGAGGGGAGGGCTGCCGCGAGGCGTTCCGGCCCTTCGCAATGACTCGATATTCTGCCGACCCGATAGGCCATTACCATGCTCGATCTTCTCGCCGCCGGCTCTGCTGCGGCCGCTCCTCCCGGATGGGTGCAGTTCCTGCCGATCATCGGCATGGTCGCGATCTTCTGGTTCCTGATCATTCGCCCGCAGATGCGCCAGCAGAAGCTCCACCGCGAGAAGGTAGCGGCAGTCAAGCGCGGCGACCAGGTGGTGACCGCCGGCGGCCTGCTCGCCAAGGTGCTCAAGGTCGACGACGACTACGTCGAGCTCGAGATCGCCCAGGGCGTGAAGGTCAGGGCGGTCAAGTCCACGCTCGGCGACATCGTCTCGCCCGGCGGCAAGCCGGCCAACGACTGAGCCGCAATGCTCGATTTCCCTCTCTGGAAGCGTCTCTACCTGTGGGCGGTGACGCTGTTCTTCGCGCTGGCCGCGGTGCCGTCGCTGCTCACGCTCGGCGGCGTCCAGTGGCCCGCGGCGCTGCCGAAGCCGATGGTCAACCTGGGGCTCGACCTTGCCGGCGGCAGCCATCTGCTGCTCGAGGCCAATCCCTCCCAGGTCGCCAAGCAGCGCCTCGAGGCGATGGAAGAAAGCGTCCGCAGCGCGCTGCGCAATGCCGAGCCGCGCATCCGCATCGGGGACATCTCCACCTCCGGAGGGCGGCTGTCGTTCCTGCTCGAGGATCCGGGCCAGGTGGACGCCGCGCGCGGGGTGATCGAGCCGCTGACGACCGGTGCCGGGCTTAGCGGCCAGCGTGACTGGACCATCCAGGTCGTCGACGGCAGCCGCTTCGTGATCAGCCAGACGCAGGCCGGGCTCAACCTCGCGATCGACAACGCGATGGACAGCGCGACTGAAGTGGTCCGCAAGCGCATCGACGCGCTCGGCACGCGCGAACCGACCATCATCCGACAGGGCGACGACCGCATCGTCGTCGACGTGCCCGGGCTCAAGGATCCGCAGGCGCTGAAGGACCTGCTCGGCAAGACCGCCGAGCTCGAGTTCAAGCTGGTCGACCAGACTGCGCTGCAATCCGACATCCAGCAGGGCGTGGCGCCTCCGGGCAGTGAGATCGTGCCCTATGCGGCCGACGCCACCGGCGCGGGCACGTCGATCGCCGTCAAGCGGCTCGGCGGCATCCGCGGCGACTCGCTGACCAACGCGCAGCAGAGCTTCGACCCGCAGACCAATGCACCGGTCGTCACCATCCAGTTCGACCCCCAGGGCGGGGCGCGGTTCGCCCGGCTGACCAGCGCCAACGTCGGCAAGCCGTTTGCCATCATCCTCGACGGCGAGGTCATCTCGGCACCCAACATCAACGAGCCGATCCTCGGCGGCACGGCGCAGATTTCCGGCAACTTCACGGTCGAGACCGCGAACCAGCTGGCGATCGCCCTGCGCTCCGGGGCCCTTCCGGTCGACCTCACCGTGATCGAGGAAAGTACGATCAGCGCCGAGCTCGGCGCCGACTCGATCGCCAGCGGCGCCGTCGCGATGCTGGTCGGGCTCGGCGCGCTCATGCTGTTCATGATCGTGACGTACGGCCGCTTCGGCTTCTACACCTGCGCCGCGCTCATCCTTAACCTGCTGATGATCCTCGGGGTCATGGCTCTGCTCGGCCCGATGGCCGCGCTGACGCTGCCGGGCATTGCCGGCCTCGTGCTGACCGTCGGTGCGGCGGTCGACGCCAACGTGCTGATCAACGAGCGCATCCGCGAGGAGCGGGCCAAGGGCCGGCGGGTGGTCCAGGCCGTCGAGCAGGGCTACAAGGAATCGAGCAGCGCGATCTTCGACGCCAACATCACCAACGTGATCGCCGCGGTGATCATGTTCATGTTCGGCACCGGCCCAGTGCGCGGCTTCGCGGTGGTGCTGATGATCGGCATCGTCACCTCGGTGTTCACCGCCGTGACGCTGACTCGGATGTGGGTCGCCGGATGGCTACGCCGCAAGCGCCCTGCCGACATCGTGTTGTAAGGTTGCAGAGATGAAACTGCTCAAGCTCATCCCCGACGACACGAACATCCGGTTCCTGCGCTGGCGGGTGCCGTTCTACACCATCAGCCTGCTGCTGATGGCCGCGAGCCTCGCGCTGGTGTTCACCAAGGGTCTCAATCTCGGCGTCGACTTCGTCGGCGGCCAGATGATCCGCGTCACCTTCACCGAGCGCACCATTGCGCCGCTGGCCAAGGTGCGCAAGGAAATCGACGCGCTGGGCTACGGCGAGCCGATCATCCAGCAGGTCGGCGCGCCCAACAAGATCGCCATCCGCATGAAGCTGCCGGACAGCGAAAACACCGCGCTGACGGACAGGATGGTCCGCGAGATCCGCGCGAGCGTGGAGCAGAATCATGCCGATGCCCGCATCGACGGCGTGGAAGCGGTTTCCGGCAAGGTCTCGCAGGAGCTGTTCCGCACCGGCATGATCGCGCTCGCGCTGGCGATGCTCGGCATCTCGATCTACATCTGGGTGCGCTTCGAATGGCAGTTCGGCATCGGCGCGCTGTTCGCGCTCGCGCACGACGTCACCCTCACGCTCGGCATGTTCGCGCTGACGGGAATGGAGTTCGATCTCAACATCGTCGCCGCGCTGCTGACGTTGATCGGCTACTCGCTCAATGACACGATCGTGATCTACGACCGCATCCGCGAGAACCTCAAGAAGTACCGCAAGATGCCGCTGCCCGAGCTGCTCGACCTGTCGGTCAACGAGACGCTGTCGCGCACCGTCGTCACCTCGAGCTCGGTGCTGATCACGCTTGTGGCGCTGCTGGTGTTCGGCCCGGACGTGATCTTCGGCTTCACCGCCGCGATCACGCTCGGCATCTTCGTCGGCACCTACAGCTCGATCTACATGTCGGCGCCGATCCTGATCTGGCTCGGCGTGCGGTCCGACAGCTTCGTGCCGAGCGAGAGCGCGGTCGACCGCCAGGAGCGCAAGGCGCGCGGGGAAGCCTAGGCCGCCCCGCCTAGAGTTTGCGCACGAGCATCTCCGCTACCGCCAGCCAGGCCGGGTTGTCGACCACGATCTGGCGTTGCCCGGCGCCCGGCGGCAACAGGCCGACCATGGTGCCCTGACGGTCGATCAGCCGGCCGAACGCGAAGCGCCCGCCCGGGCGCGGGACGAGCACGTCGCGGTTGATGATGCGCGGGGCCTCGTCCGGCGAAAGGCGGCGCAGCCAGAGCTGGTCGCCGCTGCGGTATTCGCCCTGCGGGGTGTCGATCGCCAGGCAGACCAATGGTGCGTCGCCGCCCAGATCGACCGGCAGGATGGCATCGCGCGGGACCGCAAGCGCTTCCGCGCCGCTGTCGGTCAGCCGGGCGACGATCGTCGGCTGCGCGGTCGTCTCGCCCTTGACCAGCAGCTCCGGATCCACGCCGAGCGCTGCGGCGATGCGGTTCATCCACACAAGCGAGAGATTGCGCATTCCGGTTTCGAGCCGGCCGATGGTCTGCGCAGTCGTCGGCGGATCGCAGGCGGCGGCGACTTCGGCCAAAGTCATGTTCTTCTGCTTGCGGATGTCGCGGATGCGATTGATCACGTCGCGGCCCTCTATAACCGATTTGGTTTTTTCGTTTTCCTACAGGCTGGCGGATTTGGCAAGTGTCTTGTCTGGCGAATCACGGAGGCTGGCATGCAGCGCGAACTGGTGGAACGTGAACTGACCCCGGAGGGCCCACGACGCCATCGCGGCGTGACGGCACGACGCCGCAGCGTCACCGTCAATCTCGCAGAATCACCGCTCGGCTGGCTGCACGCGCACGGGCACCTCGACGACCGGCTGTTCGACGCCGGCGAGCGGCTGCGCGCCGATTACGAGCGGGCGCATCTCTCGCCCGGCGTGACGATGCGCTGGGAGCCGGTGCGTATCCGCGGTATCGGCGGCGCGCGCCTCGCGCCGAGCGAACGGCAGATCGCTGCCAAGCAGCGCTTCGACCGGGCGATCGCCGCCGCGGGCAAGGGGCTCGAGGACATCCTGTGGCGCGTGGTCTGCGCCTGCGAGACGGTGCCTGCGGCGGAGAAGGCGCTCGATTGGCCGGCGCGCAGCGGCAAGCTGGTACTCCGACTGGCGCTCGACCGCGTGGCCGATTTCTACCGGATCGGGTGAACGGAGGTGGAAACGTGGGGTGAGCTTCCGCCGACCTGTCGGCTCAACCCTCGACCAGCTCCGCCAGCGCCAGCCAGCGTTCCTCGGCGGCGTGCTTCTCGGCGCGGAGCTCGGCGAGCATGGCGGTGAAGCGGGCGAACTGTGCCGGGTCGCGCCCGTAGAGCTCGGGATCGGCGAGTGCATGCTCGCCCTTGGCGATCTCCGCTTCCAGTTCTTCGATCCGCGCTGGCAGCAGGTCGTAGTCGCGCTGGTCCCTGTAGGTGAGCCTGACCTTCCCCTCCCGCTTGCGGGAGGGGTCAGGGGTGGGTGAACCCGGCACAGGCCCACCCCCGGCGCCTCCCGCGAGCGGGAGGGGGGATCTTGCCTTCGCCGCCACCGGCTTCTTCCGCTTCGCTTCCCAGTCCTCGTAACCGCCGGCGACGATGTCCACCGTGCCGCTGCCGTCGAGGCCGAGCGTCACCGTCACCGTGCGATCGAGGAAGTCGCGGTCGTGGCTGACGATCAGCACGGTGCCGTCGTAGTCGGCGATGACTTCCTGCAGCAGGTCGAGCGTCTCGAGGTCGAGATCGTTGGTCGGCTCGTCGAGCACCAGCAGGTTCGACTTGCGGGCGAACTCGCGCGCCAGCAGCAGCCGCGAACGCTCGCCGCCCGACAGCGCGGCAATCGGCGTGTCGACCAGCGAGGGTTCGAACAGGAAGTCCTTCAGGTAGGCCTGGACGTGCTTGCGCGCTCCGCGCACGTCGAGCCAGTCGCCGCCCTCGGCGAGCACGTCGCGGACGGTTTTGTCCCCCGCCAGCAGGTTGCGCTGCTGGTCGATCATCACCCCGTGCAGCGTCTTCGCCAGCGTCACCGAGCCTTCGTCGGGCAAGAGCTCGCCGGTCAGCAGCTTGAGCAGCGTGGTCTTGCCGGTGCCGTTGGCGCCGACCACGCCGATGCGGTCGCCACGCTGGATGCGCAGGCTGAAGTTACGGATGATCGGCCGCTCGCCGAATCCCTTGCTGACGTTCTCGGCCACGATAACCGATTTGGTGCGCACCTCGCTGTCGCTGGCCAGCGCGAGCTTGGCGGTCCCGGCCTTGCCCATCATCGCCGCGCGCTGGGCGCGCATCTTGTGCAATTGTTCGAGCCGGCCCTGGTTGCGCTTGCGCCGCGCGGTCACGCCACGCTCGAGCCAGTGTGCTTCGAGCTTGAGCCGCGCGTCGAGCTTCTCCGCCGCGCGCGCTTCCTCGGCGTAGACCGCTTCTTCCCACGCCTCGTAGCCGCCGAACCCGACTTCCTTGCGCCTGAGCGAGCCGCGGTCGAGCCACAAGGTCGCCCGGGTCAGCCGCTTGAGGAAGGTGCGGTCGTGGCTGATGGCGATGAACGCGCCCTTGTAGCGGCCGAGCCAGCTTTCCAGCCAGTCGATCGCCGCCAGGTCGAGGTGATTTGTTGGCTCGTCGAGTAGCAGCAGGTCCGGCTCCAGCGCCAGCGCGCGGGCGATCTGCGCTCGCCGTCGCTCGCCGCCGCTGGCGGTCGCCGCGGGGCGCGCCATGTCGATCCCCAGTTGGCCGGCGATTGCCTCTACCTCGTGCCGCTGCGGCGCGGCTTCACCGCTTAGCGCGAAATCCATCAGGGTCGCGTAGCCGGTCAGGTCCGGCTCCTGCTCCAGCAGCACGATCCGCGTGCCCGGCTGGATCGAGCGCTTGCCCTTGTCGGCCTCGATCTGGTCGGCGATCAGGCGGAACAGCGTGGTCTTGCCCGCGCCGTTGCGCCCGATCAGCGCCAGCCGGTCGCGCGGGCCGATGAACAGGTCGAGCTCGCGGAACAGCCAGCGGCCGCCCTGTTGCAGGCCCAAGCCTTCCCAGGAGAGGATCTGTGCGTCCGCCATTGGGCGGGCCCCCTAGGCGGTCGCGGCCGAGGCTGCAAGGAACCGCGCGGTTCAGCAGCGCGTAATCGCCCGGGACGCAGCCATTGCGTACGTCAACAGGAGCTTTCGCATGATCCGCCTTGTCCTGCCGTTGTTCGCTGCGGTGGCGATTGCCGCGCCGGCCGCCGCCGCCGAAATCCAGATTGCCGCGACCGGCCCGGTAATCGAGCTGACCGTCAACGAGAACGTCGAGGCCGCGCCCGACATCGCCACCGTCAGCGCCGGAGTCACCACTCAGGCGGGCACCGCGGTCGAGGCGATGCGCACCAACGCCGCGGCGATGAACGCCGTGGTCGCGCGCATCAAGCAACTCGGCGTCGCCGAGCGCGACATCCAGACCAGCGGCATCAGCCTCGGGGCGATGTACGACTACAATCAGCAGACCCAGCGGCAGGTGTTTCGCGGTTACCAGGCGTCGAACCGGGTGAGCGTGAAGCTGCGTCGGATCGACACGACTGGCGAGGTGCTCGACGCGCTGGTGGCCGCCGGAGCGACGGATCTGGGCGGACCCGAGTGGTCGATTGACGACGACACCGCCGCGCGCGCGCAGGCGCGCAAGGCGGCGTTCGGCAAGGCGCGGGCGCAGGCGCTCGAGTACGCGCGGATGGCCGGGTATGCCGACCTCAAGCTGCTGGAGGTCAACGAGAGCATCGCTTCGCGCCAGCCGGTGCCGATGTTCCGCGCCGTGGCCGAGCAGGCGGCGGCCGCGCCTACCCCCGTGCAGCCGGGCATGGTGCAGACCGGTGTGATGGTCACCGTGAAGTACGAGATGACACGATAGCCACACCCGAGGCTGAATGGCGCTGCATCGCGACATTCACACCTTGTTCAATGGCTTGCTCCTAGGCAGATCGCTGTCATGCGCAAGCCGTTTGCCCTTTTCGTCGCCGCCGCCGTCCTCGCGGGAAGCCTTGTGGCGCCAGCGGCCGCCCAGCGCGGCCGCGACGATCAGCAGCGCGGCGACCAGGCGAGCGCCCGGCAGGAAATGCTCGCCGGCCGGACGATGTCCTCGCGCGAGATCGAGCGCCGTGTCATCCCGCAGATGAAGGGCCAGGACTACCTGAGCTTCGAGTACGATGCCGCTGCCAGCGCCTATCGCCTCAAGTTCATCAAGGAAGGCCAGGTCACCTGGGTGGACGTCGACGCGCGCACCGGCCGCGTGCTGCGAATCTCCAAATAGGAACATGAACGGGCTGGAAACCGCCCGGCCCGTTGACGCGTTACCTGCAAAAGCCCACATCGTGGGCCGCGTGACAGCAGGGAACCGATAGATGCGCATCCTGATCGTCGAGGACGAGCCAACCCTCGGCCAGCAGCTGAAATCGACGCTCGAGTTGACGGGGTATGCCGTCGACTTGTCGACCGATGGCGAAGACGGCCATTTCCTCGGCTCGACCGAGCAGTACGATGCTGCCATCCTTGACCTCGGCCTGCCCGAGATCGACGGACTGACCGTGCTCGGCATGTGGCGCAAGGAAGGGCGCAACTTCCCCGTTCTCGTACTGACCGCGCGCGATTCCTGGTCGGACAAGGTCGCCGGGCTCGACGCCGGGGCCGACGACTACCTGGCCAAGCCGTTCCAGACCGAGGAGCTGATCGCCCGCCTGCGCGCGCTGATCCGCCGGGCCTCGGGCAATGCCAGCTCCGAGCTGACCGCCGGCGACGTGCGGCTCGATACCCGCTCGGGCCGGGTGACGCTGGCCGGGGAGCCGGTCAAGCTGACCGCGCAGGAATACAAGCTGCTCAGTTACCTGATGCACCACAAGGGCAAGGTGGTCAGCCGCACCGAGCTGATCGAGCATATCTACGACCAGGATTTCGACCGCGATTCCAACACCATCGAGGTCTTCGTCACCCGCATCCGCAAGAAGCTGGGTGCCAACGTGATCACCACCATCCGTGGACTTGGCTACAGCCTCGACGACCCCGACGAGCCCGGCCGCGGCGAATGACCCCCTAGCGTCGGCCGCGTCCCTCGCGGGCGCGCCCGGAGGCGAGGGGGCGGCAGTTGCGGCGGAGGTTCCGCGGCGCAATACCGGCAGCCTGTCGCGGCGCATGATGCTGATCGCGGCGGGCTGGATCACCGTCCTGCTGCTGGTCGGCGGCGTCGCGCTCGACCGCACGCTCGCCGGACTCCTCACGCGCCAGTTCGACGAGCAGCTCCATTACCAGCTGACCGCGATGATCGCCTCGGCCGAACTAGATCCCTTTGGCGACGTCTGGTTCAACCGCCCGCTTGCCGATCAGCGTTTCCTCGAACCCAACAGTGGCCTCTACTGGCAAATCAGCGGTAAGGGGCATGAGGACTATCTGTCGCGTTCGCTGTGGGACCGCACGCTCAAGTTGAGCGGCAAGCAGGTCCGGCTCGAGCCGTTGTACTATGACTCATACCAGTTCCCCGAGGAGCCACTGCGGGTGGTCGAGCAGTCGGTCCGGCTGCCGGGCAGCGACGTCGAATGGCAGTTCACCGCCGCCGCCGCCCGCGCCGACCTCGACGACCAGATCAGGGCGATCCGCTCAATACTGGTCTGGAGCTTCGTGGTGCTCGGCATCGGCCTGTTCGTCATGGCCATGCTGCAAACCTGGTACGGCCTCAGTCCGCTGCGCCGGGTGCGCAAGGCCATCGCGCGCATCCGTACTGCCGGAGCGAACCGTGTGAGCGACCCGCTGCCGCTCGAAGTCCAGCCGATGGTCGAGGAACTGAATGCGCTGCTCGCCCATTCTGAGACGCAGGCCGAGGAGGCGCGTCGGCACGCCGGCAACCTCGCCCACGCACTCAAGACACCGCTGACCGTGCTGACCAACGCCGCCAGCGCACATTCGCCCGACCTCGACGAGACGGTGCTGCGCGAGGCGGCGACGATGCGCCGCCAGGTCGATCACCACCTCGCCCGTGCCCGCGCCGTGGGTCGCCGTGCGACCGGTCATTCGCGCACCAGCGTGATCGAGGCGGCCGAGGGAGTCGAGCGCGCGGTGGCGCGGCTCTATCCCGCGGTGCGCTTCGACACCGCAGGCAACGCCGCAGCACTGGTGGCGATGGAGCGGCAGGACCTCGACGAGATCCTCGGCAACCTGATCGAGAACGCTGCCAAGTACGGCGGCGGTAGCGTGTTCGTCACCGTCGATCCCGACCCGGCGGCCGAGGTGTGCAGCGTGTGGATCGAGGACGATGGCCGCGGCATATCCGCCGCCGACCGCGCCAAGCTGTTCTCGCGCGGTGCGCGGCTGGACACCGAAAAGCCCGGCACCGGTCTCGGCCTCGCGATCGTTCGCGACGTGGTCGAGATCTACGGCGGCGAGGTCGAGCTCGGCGAGAGCGAAGACCTCGGCGGCCTGCTGGTCACGCTCAAGCTGCCGCGGGCCGGATAACCGACGCGAAGTCCCTACTTGGCCGAGAACTGCCCCGCCTCGGCACCGTAATGCTCGGTGGCAAAGGCGCGTGCGGCGGCGGCATTGGCGAAGCTTTCGTCGAGCAGCACTTCGGTCACCCAGGGGTAGCCCTGGCTGTTGTAGCGGGTCTCGCGCACCGTGAGGCGCAGCTGACCCTCTTCATCCTTGGCGATCTTGAAGGGCTTTTGGGGTGTCGACGACATGACTGTTCCGTTCTGTTGAGGCCCTGAAGGCGAGCGCCGAGGCGGAGCCAAGCCGGTGGCGCTCCTGATATATGGTGCGCACATCTTATCGCAATGGCCGGGCGGTGCGAAAATTGTTCGATCCGGTCGTAGTGGGGCACCCTAACATTTCGCTTTTTTATACCTACATGAGCTTCGCTACAGCTGAAATTGACGGTTTGCAGTTCCTTACGGTCCTACTTCCTTCTCTTGCTTCTCTTAGCTCCCCGGAGCCGAAATCCAGCTCCTCAAGAAGGAATCTATTTATGGCGACCGGTACTGTGAAGTTTTTTGACAACGCTAAGGGCTACGGCTTCATCACCAACGATGCGGGCGGCAAAGACGCCTTCGTGCATATCTCGGCGGTCCAGGCGGCCGGAATGAGCTCGCTCGATAAGGAGCAGCGTCTGTCCTACGATCTCGAGAACGACCAGCGCGGCAAGGCCAGCGCGGTCAATCTCCAGACTGCCTGAACCACGGCAGCCTGAGAAACATACAAAAGGGAGGGGCGGGTGCGAGAGCATCCGCCCCTTTCTCGTCAGGGCACCGAAGCTAACTTGCGGCCGGCGCTGGCGGCCTCAGGCCTTCGGCGTCCCAAACGGCAGCATCCGGTAAAGTTCGCCGTTCTTGTCCACGAAGTGGTGCTTGAGCGCGCCGAGGATGTGCAGGCCGACGAGGTAGATCAGGATCGAACCCATCGTTCCGTGGACCTCGAGCAGCTCGTGGCCCAGCCCCCGGTTCTCGGCGAGGGGCAGCGCGGGGATCGAGAACAGCCCGAACATGTCGATCGGCGCCGGGTACATCGAGTTGCCGATCCAGGCCATGACCGGCAGCCCGAGCAGCAGCGCATAGAACACGAAGTGCACGATGCGCGCGACGACCGCTTCCCATTTCCTGAGGTCCTGCGGGAAGGACGGCTGGGTATGCGTCAGCCGCCACGCCAGCCGCGCGACCGTCAGCACGAGGATGAGGATGCCGGTCGCCATGTGATCAGCCATAATCTCGGCCTTTGCGGCACGGCTGGCATGTTCCGCGCTTTCGGCGAGGCGCCAGTTCACGATCACCGCGATCGCGATCGCCCAGTGGAGTACGATCGCTCCTGTCGAGTAGCGGCTCGGCACTGGCACTCTCCCCCTGCTGTTAAAGTCCCGCCGCCTGCTGGTGGTGGCGGATCACCTCGTCGATCACGAAGCGGATGAATTTCTCGCTGAACTCCGGATCGAGCTCGGCGTCGATGGCGAGCGCGCGCAGGCGCTCGATCTGGCGTGCCTCGCGGCCCGGATCGCTCGCCGGCAGACCGGCCTGTGCCTTGTATTCGCCGACCGCCTGGGTGATGCGGAATCGCTCCGCGAGCATGTGGATCAGCGCCGCATCGATGTTGTCGATGCTCTTGCGGAAAGTGGCGAGCACCGGGTCATGCTCGTTTCGGTTGGGCTGGCTGGCCATAGGCGCGCAACGCTAGCAGGGATTCCGCGCTTGCCAAGCGGGCGCCGGACCGCCAGATGCGCCGCATGAGCGCCGAGGTCGTCCCGCTGCCCATAAAAGGGCCCACGCTCGCGCCAATCCTCAGCCTGACGGCCACCGCGATGAACGCGGTCAACGCGATCATCCTCGACCGGATGCAGAGCGAGGTTCCGCTGATCCCGGCGCTCGCCGGGCACCTGATCGCCGGCGGCGGCAAGCGGATGCGGCCGATGCTGACCCTCGCTGGCGCGGAACTGGTCGGCTACCAGGGCGCGCGGCACCACAAGCTCGCCGCCGCGGTCGAGTTCATCCACACCGCCACGCTGCTGCACGACGACGTCGTCGACGGATCCGAGACGCGCCGCGGCAAGGAAGCGGCCAACCTCGTGTTCGGCAATCCGGCGACGGTGCTGGTCGGCGACTTCCTGTTCAGCCGCGCGTTCGAGCTGATGGTCGAGGACGGCAGCCTCAAGGTGCTCAAGATCCTCTCTTCGGCCAGCGCGATCATCGCCCAGGGCGAAGTCGACCAGCTGACCGCACAGCGCAAGATCGAGACCAGCGAGGACCGCTATCTGGCGATCATCGGCGCCAAGACCGCCGCACTGTTCGCCGCCGCCAGCCGCATCGCCGCGGTGGTCGCCGAATGCGGCGAGGCGGAGGAGCGCGCGCTCGACGATTACGGCCGCAACCTCGGCATCGCCTTCCAGCTGGTCGACGATGCGATCGATTACGACGGCAGCGCCGCCGAGATGGGCAAGGACCGCGGCGACGACTTCCGCGAGGGCAAGATGACCCTGCCGGTGATCCTCGCCTATGCCCGCGGCGACGCCGAGGAACGGCGCTTCTGGCAGGAAGCGATCGCCGGCTTCCGCACCGAAGACGAGGATCTGGCGCACGCGGTCGAATTGATCCGCCGCCACGATTGCGTCGGCGCCACGCGCGAACGCGCCCGCCACTTCGCCCAGCGGGCGTGCGACGCGCTGTCGATATTCCCCGACGGCCGGGCGCGGCGCGCGATGGTCGAAGCGGCGCAGTTCGCGGTGAGCCGGGGGTATTGATCCCATGAAGATGAAGGCGTTCGAAAGTCCGGACGCCTTCGTTGCCGACCTCGCCGGCTGGAAGCGCGAGCGTGTCGAGATGCTCCGGGCCGCTGTTCACGCGGGCGCGCCGTTCGACGAGATCATCAAGTGGGGCAATCTGGTCTTCGCCCACAACGGCCTGTGCGTCCTGATCCACGTCGAGGATCGGCGCGTCGTGTTCGGTTTCTTTCGCGGCAAGCGTCTCACCGCCCTGGAGCCGCGCATCAAGCCGAGCGGGAAGTATGAACTCGGCAACATCGTGTTCTTCGAAGGCGACGTGATCGCGCCTGCGCAAGTCGCTGCGCTGGCGCACGAAGCGGCGCGCCTCAACGATGAGCTCGGCGATCCGACGGCGCTCGGCTAGCGTTCCCTGTCCCGGACGACTGCAATGGGTGGAAAGCGGACATTGGAGATCGCATAGGGATTGCCATGATCGACCCCACATTAGCCGCCGATGTGCGTATCGTTGCCTCGCTTGAGGGTGAGTTCCGTCTGCGCTCCGGCCAAGTCTCCAGTACTTATTTCGACAAGTATCGTTTTGAGGGCGACCCGCAGTTGCTCAAGCGAGTTGCGGCAGAGATGGTCCCACTGCTCCCTCAGGGGGCCGAAGTTCTCGCAGGGCTGGAGCTCGGAGGCGTGCCAATCGTGACGGCAATGTCGCTCGAAACCGGCATCCCGGCGGCGTTCGTTAGAAAGAAGGCGAAGGATTACGGCACTTGCCTTGCTGTCGAAGGCAGTGAGGTTAGTGGCAAACGAGTCGTCCTGATCGAGGACGTGATAACAACCGGCGGAGCGGTGGCGGATGCCACACGACAAGTGCGAGAGGCCGGGGCGGAAATGCTCGGAGTTGTATGCGCCATCTGGCGTGGCGACGGCGAGCCGAAAATCGAAGCCATGCCGGAACTGCCAGTTATCGCCGCAATGACAAAGGCAGACCTCGATGGCTGAATGACCGCAATGGGTCGAAAGCGGACATACGGAACTCTCACCTTAATTTCGTCATATCCGCGAAAGCGGGGACTCAGTCACACCTTCGGCGATTCAACTTTCCTACAGGGCACTCGTTGTGGCAGCCCGAATCCATGCGGCCCTTTGTTCTTCCCCATTCAGTCGCCCAGTGCTCGGTCCGCCCAGGGGACCCGGCGCCAAACGAGGTTCGCCAATACCACCAAGCCTGGGATGACAATCAAGATACCCGAATCGGAGTTCATCTTTTTGTTTTAAAAAGGAAAAATGGGGTACAAAAGAATTTGAAAGAACCGCGATTTGCGTCAGGCCAAGGGTTACACGCCGCCGCTGTAGCTGGCAGCGCGAGATGAGCGCCGACCTCCCCATCCACGCCGTCCTCCCGGACCTGCTGGCCGTCCTGCGTGCGGGCAATTGCGCCGTGCTGGTTGCGCCGCCGGGCGCCGGCAAGACCACTGCGGTGGCGCCGGCGCTGCTGGGTGAGACCTGGTGTACGGGCCAAGTGATCCTTCTCAGCCCGCGCCGTGTGGCCGCTCGTGCGGCGGCCGAACGGATTGCCGAGCTGCTCGGCGAGCCGATCGGACAGCGCGTAGGCTATCTTACGCGGCTCGACAGCAAACAGTCGGCGGCCACACGCATTCTCGTCGTCACCGAGGCGATCTTCGTCAGCCGCATTCTCGGCGACCAGGAGCTGACGGGCGTTTCCGCGGTGCTGTTCGACGAGGCGCACGAGCGGCATCTCGACAGCGACCTCGGCCTCGCGCTGGCGCTCGAGAGCCAGGCAGTGCTCCGCGAGGACCTGCGCCTTGTCGTGATGTCGGCGACGATCGACGGCGCGCGGTTCGCCAAGCTGATGAGCAACGCACCGGTCGTCGAGAGCGAGGGCCGCGCCTATCCGCTGCGCATCGAATGGTACGGCAGCCGGCCCGAGCTGCGTACCGAGGAAGCCATGACCGGCGCGCTACTGACCGCCTGGCGCCAAGAGGAGGGCGACATCCTCGCCTTCCTCCCCGGCGTCGGCGAGATCGAGCGCACGCGCCAGCGACTGGCCGAGCGCCTGCCGAACGTGCTTATCCTCCCGCTTCACGGCCAGGTCGAACCGGCCGCCCAGCGGGCAGCCATCCGCCGCGATCCGGACGGGCACCGCCGCATCGTGCTTGCTACCAGCATTGCCGAGACGTCGATCACGCTCGACGGCGTGTCGGTGGTAGTCGACGCCGGACTCTCGCGTCGCGCGGAGTTCGATATCGCCGCCGGCGTCACCCACCTTGTCACTCATCGCGCGAGCCAGGCAGCCGCCGCGCAGCGCGCGGGCCGCGCCGCGCGGCAGGGGCCGGGCGTCGCCTACCGCCTGTGGGAGGAAGCGTCGCATCAGGGCCGCGAGCGCTTCGACCCGCCCGAGATGCTCACCGCCGACCTCGCACCGCTGGTGCTGGCGCTGGCGCAATGGGGAGTTGCGGATCCGGCGTCGCTCGCGTGGCTCGACCCGCCGCCGGCGGCCGCGCTCCGCGCTGCGCGCGAGCGGCTGGCAAAGCTCGATGCGCTCGATGGGGAAGGGCACATTACCCGCCGCGGACGGCAAATCGCCGCGCTGCCGATGGAACCATGGCAAGCGGCCATGGTGCTGTTCGGCGCCGAGCATGGAGCAGCGACGGCGGCTGCGAGGCTGGCCTTGTTGTTGCAGGAGCGAGGGCTTGGCGGCAAGGGTGAGGACCTCGCACAGCGCGCGGCGCGCTGGAACGGCGACAGCTCACCGCGCGCGTCATCGGCACGCAAGCTGGCCGAAGGTTGGGCGAGGCGGGCAGCCAAGCTGGCCGAAACGCAATCCGGCAGCCCCCCGCCGCTCGGCATCCTCCTTGCTCTCGCGCTGCCCGATAACCTCGCGCGGCGACGTGACATTTCGGGCGAGTCCTGGCTTTCCGCAGGCGGGCGTGGCTATGCGCTCGATCCGGCATCGCCACTCGCGACGGCAGAGTGGCTGGCGATAGGCGATGCGCAGGGGCAGGCGAAAGGGGCGCGGATCACTGCCGCGCTGCCGCTGACGACGGCAGAGGTCGAGCAATGGCTTGCCGATCGCGTCGAGCGCCGCGCGGTGCTGCGTTGGACCGGTGAGCGGGCCGAGGCACGGACCGAGCGCCGCATCGGGGCCATCACCCTCGCGAGCGGCCCCGACCCGACGCCCGATGCGGCGGCCGTGGTGGATATGCTTGTCGGCAAGGCTGTGGAAAACCTGGGGAAACTGATTCCCGCGACGCTCGTCGCGCGGGCTCGCTATGCCGGCATCGCGGCACTCGATTCGGCGCAACTCGCGCTGGGGGCGCGAGACTGGCTCGCCCCTTTGCTGGTCGGCAGGCGCGATCTCGCCATTCCCCAGAGTGTAGTCGCCGATGCCGTCCTCGGCCGCCTGTCATGGGACGAGCGCCGGCGCCTCGACAGCGCCGCGCCGCGCGAATTCGCCACTCCAGCCGGCACGCGCCATCCGATCGACTATTCCGGCGATGACGCTCCGAGCGTCGAAGTGCGTGTCCAGGCGTTGTTCGGGCTCGAGCAGCATCCGATGATCGGCGAGACCCCGTTGCTGCTCAAGCTTACCAGTCCCGCCGGCCGCCCAATCCAGGCGACGCGCGACTTGCCCGGCTTCTGGCGCGGCTCGTGGGCGGAGGTGAAGAAGGAGATGAAGGGCCGCTATCCCAAGCACCGCTGGCCGGACGAGCCGTGGACCGAAAAGCCGAGCCTGAAGACGAAGAACGCGTTCGAGAAGTCTTGATTCCGACGCGCATCCGAACGAAAGGACCGGCCATGCAGGCCCGTATTTTTCAGCGCCCCAAGAACGCCATGCAGTCAGGCAAGGCGCTCACCGACCAATGGATCCTCGACTTCGTTCCTGCCGAGGCCAAGAAGCCCGATCCGCTGATGGGGTGGCCGGGCAGCGGTGACACACGCCAGCAACTGACCTTGCGCTTCCCGAGCCAGGAGGCTGCCGTCGCCTATGCCGCCAAGCACGGCATCGATGCAGTGGTTCACGCGAGCCCGCCCAAGCGTCTCAAGCTGCAGGCTTACTCCGACAATTTCCGCTGAGCTTGCAAAGCCACAGCGCGCCCGCCATATGCCGGCGCGGGAGTCGGGTGGACGTTCGCGTCCGCCAACCTGGTCAGGTCCGGAAGGAAGCAGCCACAACGGATGGCAGCGGGTCGCCCGGCTCCTTATTCCGCCAGCGCCGTAGCCTGCATCCGCTCGCGCGCCGCGTTGCGCGAGCCGGTCGCCGGCACCAATCCCGAGACGCGACCCAACCCGTAGGGCGGCATATTGCCGTAGATGGACTCGAACCGTCCGCGGTCCACGCAATACGTCTCGTGAAAGATGCCGACCGAGCCGTTATCGCCAATCGCCTTGTTGAACGCGGTCCAGGCTGGCCAGTGCCGGCGGTCGCGATTGCGCGCGTAGGCTTCGAGGCTGTCGAAATCGCGCCAGTACTGGTGCGTGAGCAGGATTCGCGGGCCGCCGAGCAGGAGCTCGGCGCCGAGGAACCCGCTGCCGGGATCGTCGCGGAGCTCGCGTAGCATCTCCGGCATCGCCCGGGCGACGGGCAGCCATTTGCCGAGCCTGAGGAAATGGTTGATGCGCATCCCGATCAGAAAGACGACGATCGCATCGGAATGGGCGGCTGCGAAGCGGCCGGGCTTGATCGGCATCGGCATGGGCACCCCAGTGGTTGATGGGGGCAACCATACACGCGCACGGCCAATCGTTCGACATGCGCAGCAGCTGTCCCTAGATTGGGCGCGATGAGCGATTCAGGCGACATGTTCGGCGGCGAGCCCTCCGAGACGGAAGGTGCGGACCCTCAGCCGAGTGCCGCAGATCTCGAGGCCGCCGGTCAGTCGGCGATGTTCGGCGATCCGCCGCCGGCCGAAGCGCCTCCGCAAGCGCCGCCGCCGCAGGCAGCCCAGGGCGCGCCCGCCGCGCAGCCCTACCGCGTCCTCGCCCGCAAGTACCGCCCGCAGACCTTCTCCGAGCTGATCGGGCAGGAGCCGATGGTGCGCACGCTCGCCAACGCGATCGAGCGCGACCGGCTGGCCCACGCGTTCCTGATGACCGGCGTGCGCGGGGTGGGGAAGACTTCCACCGCGCGCCTGATCGCCAAGGCGCTCAACTGCGTCGGGCCCGATGGCAGGGGCGGCCCGACGATCGATCCCTGCGGGGTGTGCGAGCCTTGCGTTGCCATCGCCGAGGGCCGGCATATCGACGTCATCGAGATGGACGCCGCCAGCCACACGGGCGTCGACGACGTGCGCGAGATCATCGAGGCCGTGCGTTATGCGGCGGTCTCGGCCCGCTACAAGATCTACATCATCGACGAAGTCCACATGCTGTCGCGCAACGCGTTCAACGCCTTGCTCAAGACGCTGGAGGAACCGCCGGCGCACGTGAAGTTCCTCTTCGCCACCACCGAAGTCGACAAGCTGCCGGTCACCGTGCTCAGCCGGACCCAGCGGTTCGACTTGCGCCGCATCCCCACGCCCATGCTGCAGCAGCACTTCGCCAGCATCTGTCGCCAGGAGAACGTGGAAGCGGACGACGAGGCGCTGCACATGATCGCTTCCGCCGCCGAAGGCTCGGTGCGCGACGGCCTTTCGATCCTCGACCAGGCCATCGCCCACGCCGACATGGACAGCGGCGGCAAGGTCACGGCCGAGCGCGTGCGCGACATGCTCGGCCTCGCCGACAAGGCTGCGCTGCGTCGCCTGTTCGCCTCGCTGCTCGAAGGCAATCCGCAGGCCATGCTCGACGAAATCGACCGGCAGTACGCCTATGGTGTCGAGCCGCTGGCGCTGGTCCGCTCGCTGATGGAGCTGACCCATCGCATCGCCGTCACCCAGATCGGCGGCGCGGGCGCCGATGCGCCGACCGCGGAAGAACGCCAGGCGGTCGAGGAATGGGCCGGGCTGCTCAGCGCCGGCCAGGTCCATCGCCTGTGGCAGCTGCTGCTCAAGGGCCACGAGGAAGTGCGTGGCGCCCCCGATCCGCTGGTCTCGGCGCAGATGGCGCTGCTGCGTGTGCTCCATGCGGTCGACCTGCCCGATCCGGGCACGCTGGCAAGGCAGCTCGGCGAGCTGGCTGCCAGCGGCGCGGCCCCGCCCGCGACAAACGGCGGTTCAGCCGTCTCAGGGCCGGTCGCGGTCGTCGACTGGCGCGAGCTGTGCGAGCGCGTCGACCGCGCCGGGATGCTGCGCGTCGCCGGGCTGATGCGCGACTGGCTCCGGGTCATCGAGCTGGCGCCAGGCCGGCTGGTCTACTCGCTCGCCCCGGGCATGGCCGATGATCCCGTGGCCGAGCTGCGCGATGCCCTGCTCAAGGCGACCGGCGAACGCTGGCAGGTCGAACGCGGAACGGGCGAGGGCGCTCCCTCGTTGCGCGAACAGGCCGAGGCGGCAAGGTCCGCAGAGGCCGACCGGATTCGCCGGCATCCCATGGTGGAAGCGGCCTTCGCTGCCTTCCCCGAAGCCGAGTTCGTCACCGGGGATGACGCCCCCAAAGGGGACCGCAACTGGAGCAAACGCGCATGAACATGGAAGAGATGATGAAGAAGGCCCAGGAAGCGGCCGAGCTCATCCAGAAGCAGATGAATGAAGCCCAGGTGAAGTTGGATTCACTGGAGGTCGAAGGTGTGTCGGGCGGCGGACTGGTCAAGATCCGCGCCACCGCCAAGGGCCGCATCCTCGGCGTCTCGATCGACGACAGCCTGATCGTGCCCGACGACAAGCAGATGCTGGAGGACCTCGTCGCCGCCGCCTTCAACGACGCCCGCACCAAAGCCGATCAGGCCTCGGCGCGCGAGATGCAGTCCATCCAGCAGGGCATGGGCTTGCCGCCCGGGCTCAACATTCCCGGATTGGGATAACGAGCCCCCTGGCGGTGGGGATTGATCCGCGCGTCCCCAGGCCCGCATGTAGCCGAACCGCGCTTTGTCAGGGTTCCTGGCCGCGGTCGTTGCGGTCGGATTCTGCGCTTGGCAACAGCGAGCGTCGTTTCCCCAGAGGAATGTTGCCGAGAGTGGCAACGGCCTCGGGCTTGGCGACGGGCATCACGCAATTGTCGACGATGGCGCGCGAGATCGGCTTCTCGAACTGCAGCCCGGTCATGCCTTCCCCGGACCAGATGACGCGGCACAGCACGTCGCGGCCATCCCATTCGAGCAGGGCCGCGATGCCTTCGTTGGGCGGATTCTCGACCACGAAGCGGGCGCCGGTGGTGGAAACGTCCCACAGTTCGCCATGATAATGCGCGAAGGACGTCCGCAGGCGGGCGGAGCTGGAAACGCGGGTGCGCGGCGCGGTGCGGCGGTCTGCGGGATTGGCGACGGTCGCGCGGGGAAGGTTCATGGCCGAGACATCGCGCTCCGTCCCTAATTTGACGTAAACGCGCTGTCCTTGCGGTAGCCGCCGGCACCTTGACGGGCGTGCCGGCGCGCCAGGCTCGGCCGGCTGTCCGCATCCACAGCTTCGCGGTTCCAACGGGATTGCAGCCACGCCGCTCGGCTCCCATATTCGCCTCGAAGCGATCGAGTGCCGCCCACGGCGGGCGGCGGGCTCCGGTCAGCACGGACGATACAAATCCATGAATCAATTTCCCCTGCTTCCCTTGCGCGACATCGTGGTGTTCCCCGGCCAGGTCGTTCCGCTGTTCGTCGGTCGCGACAAGTCGGTCGCGGCGCTCGAAGCGGCGATGGAAGGCGACAAGGACATCTTCCTCGTCACCCAGCTCGAGCAAGGCACCGACGATCCCGGGCGTGGCGATCTCTACGACGTCGGAGTCGTGGCGCAGGTGCTGCAGTTGCTGAAGCTGCCCGACGGCACCGTGCGGGTGCTTGTCGAAGGTCAGGCGCGCGGAAACCTGGTCGCTCTGTCGGACACCGACGATCACGTCCTGGCGCAAGTCGAGCTGCTCGACGAGCAGGATGTCTCGGGCAGCGAGGGCGCCGCGATGATGCGCTCGGCGCTCGATCAGTTCGCCGACTATGCCAAGCAGAACAAGAAGCTGCCGGAAGACATCGAGGAAGAGCTGGCCGGGATCGACGACGCCGGCCGCCTTGCCGATGCGATCGCCGGCGCGCTCGCTGCCAAGGTCGCGACGAAGCAGGCGCTGCTGGCCGAGAACGATGCCGTCAAGCGGCTCGAGATGGTCTACTCGGTGATGGAGAGCGAGCTCTCGGTGGCCCAGGTCGAGCGCAAGATCCGCGGCCGCGTCAAGCGCCAGATGGAGAAGACGCAGCGCGAATATTACCTCAACGAGCAGCTCAAGGCGATCCAGTCGGAACTCGGCGGCGGCGAGGGCGAGGAAGGCGACGAGATCGCCGAGTTGCAGGAAAAGATCGAGAGCCTGAAGCTTTCGAAGGAGGCCCGCACGAAGGCCAACGCCGAGATCAGGAAGCTCAAGGGCATGCAGCCGATGAGCGCCGAAGCGACCGTCGTACGCAACTACCTCGACGTGCTGCTCGGCCTGCCGTGGGGCAAGAAGAGCCGGCTGAAGAAGGACATCGCGCGCGCGCAGGCGGTGCTCGACGAGGACCACTACGCGCTCGACAAGGTCAAGGACCGGATCGTCGAGTACCTCGCGGTGCAGGCCCGGACCAACAAGCTCAAGGGCCCGATCCTGTGCCTCGTCGGCCCGCCCGGCGTCGGCAAGACCAGCCTCGGCAAGTCGATCGCCCGGGCGACGGGCCGCGAGTTCGTGCGCCAGTCACTGGGCGGTGTGCGCGACGAGGCCGAGATCCGCGGCCATCGGCGGACCTACATCGGTTCGCTGCCCGGCAAGATCGTCACCAACCTGCGCAAGGCCGGGGCCAGCAACCCGCTGTTCCTGCTCGACGAGATCGACAAGCTCGGCCAGGATTTCCGCGGCGATCCCGCTTCGGCGCTGCTCGAGGTGCTCGATCCCGAGCAGAACGCGAAGTTCCAGGATCACTACCTCGAGATCGACATCGACCTGTCGGACGTGATGTTCGTCTGCACCGCCAACTCGCTCAACCTCCCGCAGCCGCTGCTCGACCGGATGGAGATCATCCGGCTCGAGGGCTACACCGAGGACGAAAAGGTCGAGATCGCGCACCGCCACCTGATCCAGAAGCAGATCGAGGCCCACGGCCTCAAGAAGGGCGAGTTCGAGCTGACCGAGGCGGGCCTGCGCGACCTGATCCGCTACTACACCCGCGAAGCGGGCGTGCGCACGCTCGAGCGCGAGATCGCCCGGCTGGCGCGCAAGACGTTGCGGCAGATCCTCGAAAAGAAAGTCGCAAGCGTCGTCATCACCCCCGATAACCTTGGCGACTTCGCCGGGGTGCGCAAGTTCAAGCACGGGATGAGCGAGGACGAAGCGCAAGTCGGCGCCGTCACCGGTCTGGCATGGACCGAGGTCGGCGGCGAACTGCTGACGATCGAAAGCGTCACCACCCCGGGCAAGGGCGAGATCAAGACCACCGGCAAGCTCGGCGAGGTGATGAACGAAAGCGTTGCGGCGGCCTTCAGCTTCGTCAAGGCGCGCGCGCCCGCCTACGGCATCCGGCCTTCGATCTTCCAGCGCAAGAACGTGCACATTCACTTGCCCGAGGGAGCAGTGCCCAAGGACGGGCCGAGCGCGGGCATCGGCATGGTCACTTCGATCGTTTCGACGCTCACCGGAATTCCGGTGCGACCGGACGTCGCGATGACCGGCGAGGTGACCTTGCGCGGCCGCGTTCTGCCGATCGGCGGGCTCAAGGAAAAGCTTCTGGCGGCGCTTCGCGGTGGCATCAAGAAGGTGCTGATACCGGAAGAGAACCAGAAGGATCTCGCGGAAATCCCGGCCAACGTGATGGAAGGCCTGGAGATCGTGCCGGTGTCGCATGTCGACGAAGTGCTGCGCCATGCGCTGGTGGCCCCGATCGAGCCGATCGAATGGACCGAGGCCGACGATCTGGCCACCCAGCCAACCTCCGTCGCGCCCGAATCTGCTGCGGCGACGACCGCCCACTGAGGCAGTCGGGCTTGCTGCATCGCAGCGACTCGGCCGCTGGCCGGGACGCTGCGAGTAGGGCGCCTTGGCGGCCTCGTGCCGCGTCGCTGCCTTCGCCTGCAAATTGCCCGGCAAAATGCCGCAATTCCGCGCCATCGGGCGGCTTTGCCCTTGCCAGAGATGGCAAAACTCGCTCAATTCCCGCGCGTCGCGAGGCGATTCAAAATCCTGGTCCAACAAGACAAAATGAGGGGGTTCTTCCGGACATGAACAAGAACGAACTGATCGGTGCGGTCGCGGATGCCAGCGGCCTGTCGCGCAGCGACGCGACCAAGGCCGTCGAGGGCGTGTTCGACACCATCACCGGCGCGCTGTCGAAGGGGGACGAAGTGCGTCTGGTCGGTTTCGGCACTTTCTCGGTCGCCAAGCGCAAGGCTTCGACCGGCCGCAATCCGCGCACCGGTGCGCCGATGACCATCAAGGCTTCGACGCAGCCGAAGTTCAAGGCGGGCAAAGGCCTCAAGGATTCGTGCAACTGAGCACCTAGTTCGCGGCCGCCGTTGCGGCCGGACGTCCAAAGGGCCGCTCCCGAGTCATGCCGGGGCGGCCCTTTTGTTTGCGGCAAAGGCGGCGGCCCAAGGCGACAAAGGCGACACCGCGTCGCTCGGCAAGACGGCGCGCAACTGCCTGAAACAGCGCAAGAAAAGTGTGAAAGCGGCAGGGCGACAGTGACCGGGAAGACATTCGTCACCCTGACGCGGCACGCCTGGCGCCTGGGGCACAAAGTTCTCACCCCGTGACTCTCGTCGTCACGCGCGCGAGTGCGATATTCACAAGCCTTTCCATCGGGTTGAGATGCCGAACGCCGGCCGGGCCACAGGGTCACACCGTGCGCGGTTTCGCGGGGTTTGTGACGGGCGGGATTTCCGTGGGACCCGTCGATGCGCCCGAAGGCGCCAGGTCGGCATGGTTCAGGGCACGGCGTGGGACCATCGGGCGCGTTCGCCCGCATCCCACCTCGCACCAGGTTCGGCTTCTCAGCCCTTTCGACAAGTCCGGGGCGGAGGAAGCTGGAGACAGGCGACGATTTGAAAGAGCCGGTGGAGAACATAGCGGGAACAATCGCTGTAGGAAAGCGTCGACGGACAACGGTGCGTTGCGACAATCCGGACCTGCTGCGCGAGCACATCGCCGATGCGAGCGTGGACCCGCTCTACCTCGATCCGCCGATCAATTCGAATGCCGGCTACACTAACCCGCGCGTCGCCGCCGCATAGAGTGCGATGGCCGCCGCGTTGGACACGTTGAGGCTTTCCATCGCCTCGCTGATCGGCAGCCGGGCCAGCGCGTCGCAGTGCGCGGTGATGTTGTGCCGCATCCCCTCGCCCTCGGCGCCCAGGACCAGCGCGACCGGACCGGCGGGCAGCGCCTCCGACAGGGTCGTCGACGCCTCGCCGGCAAGCCCGATGCGCCAGTAGCCCGCCTCGGCGATCTCCTCGAGCGCCCGGGCGAGATTCACCACCCGCACCCAGGGCACGAGTTCGAGCGCCCCCGATGCCGCCTTGCCGATCACGCCGCCTTCGGGCGGGGCGTGGCGGTCCTGCGTCACCAGCGCCGCGGCATCGAAGGCGGCCGCGGACCGCAGCACCGCGCCGACGTTGTGCGGATCGGTGACCTGGTCGAGCACGACGATCGGCCGATGCGGGTCGCCGCCGAGCACGTCGGAAAGATGGTGGTCCGCGAGCGGTTCGCAATCGAGCACCAGGCCCTGGTGCGGCGCGTCGCGCGCGACCAGCCGGGCGAGGTCGGCCACCTCGGCATATTCGAGCGGGAAGTCCGCCGGCAGCTCGCCATCGAGCGAGGCGATGCCCTCGCGCGTCGCCCACAGCTTGCGGTGATGGCGCGCGGGGTTCCGGAGCGCCGCCTCGACGGCGTGCCGGCCCCACAGGCGGACGTGTCCCTGTGCACCGCGGCCCGAACCGCGGCCGCCCTGCATGCGTCCCGCACGGCCGCGCAGGTTCCTCTTGTCGTTCTTGGTGTTCATGTCTCGCGCTCCTGCCAGCGCCACCATTGACAGGCAAGCGTCGCTTCGCCATGGACGCGCGCACTCGGCCGGACGGCCCCTCTGCGGGCCAAGATCTGCGGGCTCGCCCGCCTCCGGCTCTATCGGTGGACAGGTGGCCGAGTGGTTAAAGGCAGCAGACTGTAAATCTGCCCGCGCAAGCGTACGGTGGTTCGAATCCACCCCTGTCCACCAGAGCCTCGACGCCGGTCCGGTTTGGCTTGTGGCCGCGGGCGCGAATCCCTAGAGGGGCCGCATGGCCGGAGAATTGCTCGACAACCGGGGCCGGGGCGAAGCCGAATGGCGCTGGCCGACGATCCACCCCGAAGGCCGCAAGTTCGGTCTCATTGCCACCGGTGTCGCACTCGCCGTGCTGATCCTGCTCGACTGGGAGCTGATCGGCTGGCCGCTGCTGGCGCTGTCCGCCGGGGTCTTCGCGTTCTTCCGCGATCCCGAACGCGTGGTCCCGCAAGGCGAGGAGCTGATCGTCGCGCCGGCCGACGGACTGGTGACCCTGATCAGCCAGGTGCCTCCGCCGCGCGAGCTGCAGGGCCCCGATGGCAACGGCCTGCCGGGGCTGGGCAGCGACCCCGTGGCGCGCATTTCGATCTTCATGTCGGTATTCGACGTGCACATCAATCGCGCGCCCGCCGGCGGGACGATCCGCCGCGTGATCTACATTCCCGGCAAGTTCCTCAACGCCGACCTCGACAAGGCGAGCGAGGAGAACGAGCGCCAGCATATCCTGATCGAGCGGCCCGACGGGCGGCTCATCGGCTGCACCCAGATCGCCGGCCTCGTCGCGCGGCGGATCGTGCCGTTCATCAAGCCGGGCGATATCGTCGCGGTCGGCCAGCGCATCGGGCTGATCCGCTTCGGCAGCCGGGTCGACGTCTACCTGCCGCAGGGAACCGATCCCGCGGTTCTGCTCGGCCAGAAGGTCATCGCCGGCGAAACCGTGCTGGCCGAGATCGGGCAGCAGCGGCTGCTCGAAGGGGTCAAGCAGTGAGCGATGCCCGCGACGAGGACGAGCGGCCGTTCGCGGGGGCCTCGTGGCTCGGACCGAAGGCGAGCGAGAACGAAGTCACGCGCGATCCCGACCAGCTGCCGCGCGGGCTGACTCTGCGGGCGGTTCTGCCCAATGCGATCACCGCGGCGGCGCTGTGCTCGGGCCTGACCGGGATCCGCTTCGCCATCAACGGCAACTGGCAGATGGCGCTGTTCGCCATCATCCTTGCCGGGATGCTCGACGGCATCGACGGGCGGATCGCCCGGCTGCTCAAGGCCCAGTCGCGTTTCGGCGCCGAGCTCGACAGCCTCGCCGATTCGCTCAGCTTCGGCATGGCGCCGGCGCTGGTGCTCTACCTGTGGTCGCTGAACGACCTGCCGCGTCTCGGCTGGTTCGCCTCGCTCGCGTTCGCGATCTGTTGCGCCCTGCGCCTGGCCCGGTTCAACGCCCGCATCGACCTCGAGGACCAGCCGCACAAGTCGGTCGGCTTCCTCACCGGGGTACCGGCCCCGGTCGGCGCGGGACTGGCGTTCCTGCCGATGTACTTGTGGATCGCAACCGGCGAGGCCGCCTTCCGCCATCCGGTGCTGGTGGCGGTGTGGGTCGCGGCGATCGCGGTGCTGATGATCTCCAACCTCGCGACGCTCAGCTGGACCTCGATCCGGCCGCGCCGCAACATCCGGCTCGAGGCGATCGCGCTGGCCGGCATGGTGTTCGCGGCGCTGCTGACCGAGCCGTGGTGGACGTTGGTCGGGCTGAGCGTGCTCTACCTGGCGCTGATGCCTTACAGTTTCGTCCGTTATGCGCGGATCAAGCGGCAGCGAAGCGCGGCTGTCGCGCCGGCGCCGGACGCCACGACTCCCGACTGATCCGGCGCACGGGGCGCCGTTCGCCCGCAGCCAGTTCGTGCAGGATCTCCTGCGCCCGCCGCTTGCCGTGGACGATCGAGGCGTGAATGACGGCGATGGACGCAAAGGCGGCCAGGCCGAACAGAAGCGAGATGGCGACAGCGAGCATCGGGCAGCACCCTTCGAACGGAGAAAGCATCGCGCGGAACATCGTTCCGCAATAGGGGCTATGTTCACTATTTGTTCCGGCCCGTCAAGCGGAATCTGCCGCCTGGGCGCGCCTTTGGTGACGGGGAGGGTGGATTTTCCGTTCGCGCGCCGCTAAGGGCGGCCCCGCCGACGCCGGGGGATTCGCCTGAATCCTGCGGCAGCCGGCAAATTCACATGGAAGGCACTTCGACCGGTGCTTGCTGCGGGATCTCCGCCGGCAGGTTCCCCGTCTTCCAGAGGCAGAACCGGAAAGGAAATACTTATGGCGGTACCCACCGTCACCATGCAGCAATTGATCGAGGCCGGCGCGCACTTCGGCCACCAGACCCACCGCTGGAACCCGCGGATGAAGCCGTACATCTTCGGCTCGCGCAACGGCGTCCACATCATCGACTTGTCGCAGTCCGTGCCGCTGTTCGCGCGCGCGCTCGATTTCGTCGCCGCGACCGTCCGCGCCGGCGGCAAGGTGCTGTTCGTCGGTACCAAGCGCCAGGCGCAGGAGCCGATCGCCCAGGCCGCTCGCGCCTGCGGCCAGCACTTCGTCAACCACCGCTGGCTCGGCGGCATGCTGACCAACTGGAAGACCATCTCCCAGTCGATCAAGCGCCTCAAGAGCCTCGAGGAGCAGCTGTCGGGCGACACCGCCGGCCTGACCAAGAAGGAAGTGCTGCAGCTGACCCGCGAGCGCGAGAAGCTCGAGCTGTCGCTCGGCGGCATCCGCGACATGGGCGGCATCCCCGACGTGATGTTCGTCATCGACGCCAACAAGGAAGAGCTGGCGATCAAGGAAGCCAACGTGCTCGGCATCCCGGTCGTCGCCGTCCTCGACACCAACGTCGATCCGAACGGCATCGCCTTCCCGGTTCCGGGTAACGACGACGCCAGCCGCGCGGTGCGCCTGTACTGCGACGCGGTGGCGCAGGCCGCCACCACCGGCCGCACCGAGGGCGTGGTCGATTCGGGCGCCGACATCGGCGCGCTCGACACGCCGCCGGAAGAGGAAGCCGTCGCAGCCGAACAACCGGCCCCGCAGGCCGCAGAGCCGGCTGCCGAGCCGGTGGCCGAGCAAGCTGCCGAGGATGCGACCGCCGCCGAGGCGTAATCGCCCGGTCACGATTGCATTTCAGAGCGCCGGGCCAATCTAGCGCCCGGCGCCCCGAACTTTTTCCAAGAGGACAGTACAATGGCTTACACCGCAGCCGACGTGAAGAATCTCCGCGAGCGCACCGGCGCCGGGATGATGGACTGCAAGAAGGCGCTCGACGACACCGGCGGTGATTTCGAAGCCGCGGTCGACACGCTCAAGGCCAAGGGCCTCGCCGCGGCGGCCAAGAAGTCCAGCCGCACCGCGGCCGAGGGCCTCGTCGGCGTGGCCGTCGAAGGCACCAAGGGCGTGGCGGTCGAGGTCAACTCCGAGACCGACTTCGTGGCCAAGAACGACCAGTTCCAGGACTTCGTGCGCAAGACCACCCAGGCGGCGCTGCGGCAGGGCTCCGACGACGTCGAGGCGCTGAAGAACGCGGCCTATCCCGACGGCGGCACGGTCGGCGAGAAGCTGACCAACAACGTCGCCACCATCGGCGAGAACCAGCAGCTGCGCCGGATGAAGAGCGTGTCGGTGTCGCAGGGCCTCGTCGTGCCCTACATGCACAACGCGCAGGCCGCGAGCCTCGGCAAGATCGGTGTGCTCGTCGCGCTCGAAAGCGCCGCGGGCGCCGACGTGCTCGAGCCGCTCGGCAAGCAGCTGGCGATGCACATCGCCGCGGCGTTCCCGCAGGCGCTCGATGCCGACGGCCTCGATCCTGAAGTGATCGAGCGCGAGCGCAAGGTCGCGCGCGAGAAGGCGGCCGAGAGCGGCAAGCCGGCCGAGGTGCAGGAAAAGATGGTCGACGGCGCGATCAAGAAGTTCGCCAAGGAGAACGCGCTGCTGAGCCAGGTCTTCGTGATGGACAACAAGACCGCCATCTCGGACGTGGTGGCCCAGGCCGGCAAGGCCGCGGGCGCCGCGATCGTGCTCAAGGACTACGTCCGCTTCCAGCTCGGCGAAGGCATCGAGAAGGAAGCGAGCGACTTCGCTGCGGAAGTGGCCGCGGCCGTCGCCGGCTGATCCGCGCGACCACCGGTCGAAAGCGGCCGCCGGACTCCGGTCCGGCGGCCGTTTCGTTTGTTGCCGGGGCTACTTGGCAGGGTCCGCCCTCGCTCTATAAGGGCCGCAAATCGTGGCCCTTCGGAGAGAAATTCGCCTCATGACCATGCCCGCCGTCAAGCGCGTGCTGCTGAAGCTTTCGGGTGAAGTGCTGATGGGCGACCAGCAGTTCGGGATCGACCCGGCGTTCGTCGCCGAGCTGGCGCAGGAAGTTAAGGCGGCCAAGGACAGCGGGCTCGAGATCTGCCTGGTGATCGGCGGCGGCAACATCTTCCGCGGCATGGCCGGGGCGGCGCAGGGGATGGACCGCGCCCAGGCCGACTACATGGGCATGCTGGCGACGGTGATGAACGCGCTGGCGATGCAGAACGCGCTCGAGCAGGTCGGTGTCGAGACGCGCGTCCAGTCGGCGATCCAGATGGACGAGGTGTGCGAGCCGGTGATCCGCCGCCGCGCCGAGCGCCACCTCGAGAAGGGCCGGGTGGTGATCTTCGCCGCCGGGGTCGGCAGCCCGTACTTCACCACCGACAGCGGCGCCGCGCTGCGCGCCGCCGAAATGAAGTGCGACGCGCTGCTCAAGGGCACCAGCGTGGACGGCGTCTACGACGACGATCCGAAGAAGAATCCCAACGCAAAACGTTTCGAAACTGTCAGTTACGACCGTGTTCTGGCAGATAACCTCAAGGTCATGGACGCCTCCGCGGTGGCCTTGTGCCGCGACAACGGGATCCCGATCGTGGTCTTCTCCATTCGCGAGAAAGGCAATCTTGCGCGGGTCCTCGCGGGCGAGGGTGTGCAGACGATAGTCCGGAAGGAAGGCTGAAGATGCCCAAGTACGACAAGGCCGATATCGAGCGGCGCATGAACGGCGCGGTCGAGAGCCTCAAGCACGACCTGTCGGGCCTGCGCACGGGTCGCGCCAACACCGCGCTGCTCGATCCGGTGATGGTCGAGGTCTACGGCTCGATGATGCCGCTCAACCAGGTCGCCACCGTGTCCGCGCCCGAGCCGCGCATGCTCACCGTGCAGGTGTGGGACCGGGCGAACGTGATCCCGGTCGAGAAGGGCATCGCCCACGCCAACCTCGGGCTCAACCCGTCGATCGACGGGCAGATGCTGCGCCTGCCGATCCCCGACCTGACCGAGGAGCGGCGCAAGGAACTGGCCAAGCTCGCCGGGCAATACGCCGAGAAGGCCAAGATCGCGGTGCGCAACGTCCGCCGCGACGGCATGGAAGCGCTCAAGGAAGACGAGAAGAAGAAGGAAATCTCGGAGGACGAGCGCAAGCGCAAGGAAGACGAAGTCCAGAAGCTGACCGACCGCTTCATCGGCGAGGTGGACGCCGTCGCCGAGCACAAGGAAAAGGAAATCCTCACACAGTGAGCGGCGGGTCTTCTGGTATAACGGTGCGATGGTGAAACTCGGCGCCTCGGCACGATCGGCCAGCGCAGCCCCAGACTTCGGTGACGGCGGCCATGGCGCGCGCCACGTCGCGATCATCATGGACGGCAACGGGCGCTGGGCCAAGCGCCATCGCCTGCCGCGGGCGATGGGGCACCGCAAGGGTGTCGAAGCCGTGCGCGCGCTGGTGCGCGGCCTTGCTCCGCTCGGGCTCGAATGCCTGACGCTCTATGCGTTCTCGTCGGAGAACTGGAAGCGGCCGGAGGACGAGATCGCCGACCTCATGGGCCTCATGCGGGCGTTCATCCGCAGCGACCTGCCCGAATTCGTCTCGAACGGCGTCAGGCTGAAGATTATCGGGGATTACAAGGCCCTGGCGCCCGACATTGTCGAAATGCTGGAAGATGCGCTGGCGCGCACGGCCAACGGCTCGCGCACGCTGGCGGTGGCGCTCAACTACGGCTCGCAGCAGGAAATCGCCCGCGCCGCGGCCCGCGCGGCGGCCGAAGGCGACGTGACGGTCGAGGCCATCGCCGCGCGTCTCGACACCGCCGACCTGCCGCCGCTCGACCTGCTGATCCGCACGTCGGGTGAAGTGCGCCTGTCGAACTTCCTGCTGTGGCAGGCGGCCTATGCCGAGATGTGGTTCACCGACGTGCTGTGGCCCGATTTCACGCTCGGGCATTTGCAGGAAGGGCTGGCCACCTTCGCCGCCCGGGAGCGGCGCTATGGCGGACGATAACGCGGTCGAGGCTCCCCTGCCGGTGCGCAGGGCGGACTTGCCGACGCGGTTCGCCTCGGCGGCGGTCATGCTGCTGCTGGCCGGCGCCGCGCTGGCGCTCGGTGGCCGGGTGCTCGACGCGTTCATCTTCCTCGTCGCGCTGATCGGGTTCGCCGAGACGGTCCGCCTGGTGCTGCTGGCCACGCCGAGCCTGCCGCTGCGGCTGGCCGGGATCGCGGGCGGGGCGGCCTACTTCGGCGTTGCCGCCCTGATGATGGCGGGGGCGGGAACGTTCCTGCTCGTGCTCGTGCTCGGCATCGCCGTGTTCACCGACACCGGCGCCTATTTCACCGGGCGGACCGTCGGCGGGCCGAAAATCGCCCCCTCGATCAGCCCCTCGAAGACCTGGGCCGGCCTCGCCGGGGGGATGGTCGCCTCGGCGGCGTGGGTGTTCATCTGGCTGTGGGCGATTGACGAGCGGTTCGGCGGCTGGCCGCGGTTCGAGATCGGGCTCAACATGTCGTTCCGCAACACCGCCGGCGGGATCGCGCTCGGCGCGGCGCTGGCGGTGGTGGCGCAGGCGGGCGATTTCCTCGAGAGCTGGCTCAAGCGCCGGGCGGGGGTCAAGGACAGCTCGCGCCTGATCCCCGGCCACGGCGGCGTGTTCGACCGCATCGACGGGCTCGTCCCGGTGGCGATCGTCGCCGGGCTGATCGCCGCGCAGATGGCTCCGTAGGGGCCGCCGGACCGATGCGCTCGATCACCATTCTCGGCGCGACCGGCTCGATCGGCGCCTCGACGCTCGACCTCGTGCGGCGCAACCGCGGCGACTGGCGCGTGGTCGCGCTGACCGCGAAGTGCCAGGCGGCCGAGCTCGCCGCGCTGGCGCGCGAGTTCGGCGCCGAGCTGGCGGTGGTTTCGGACGAGGCCTGCCTGCCGGAACTGCGGGCGGCGCTGTCCGGCACCGGCATCGAAGCTGCGGGCGGGCCGGCCGCGCTCGTCGACGCCGCCGCGCGCGGGGCGGACGTCACGGTGGCGGCGATCGTCGGTTGCGCCGGGCTCGCCCCGACGATGGCGGCGATCGAGCAGGGCGGGATCGTCGCGCTGGCGAACAAGGAAGCGCTGGTCTCGGCCGGCGAGGTGATGACCGCCGCGGTCGCGCGCCACCGGGCGACGCTGCTGCCGATGGATTCCGAGCACAACGCGATCTTCCAGTGCCTCGCCGGCAACGATCTCGCCGACGTGCGCTCGATCACGCTGACCGCCAGCGGCGGGCCGCTGCGCGAATGGTCGCACGAGCAGCTCCGCGCCGCGACCCCGGCGCAGGCGGTGGCCCACCCGAACTGGAGCATGGGCGCCAAGATCAGCGTCGATTCGGCGACGATGATGAACAAGGGGCTCGAGTTCATCGAGGCGCACCACCTGTTTCCGATCGGGCTCGACGCCTTGCGCATCGTGATCCATCCGCAGAGCGTGATCCACTCGATGGTCGAGTACCGCGACGGCTCGACCCTGGCGCAGCTCGGCCCGTCGGACATGCGCGTGCCGATCGCCTCGTGCCTCGCCTGGCCGGGGCGGATCGACACCCCGTGCAAGCCGCTCGACCTGGCGGCGATCGGCACGCTGACGTTCGGCGCGCCCGACGAGGCACGCTTCCCGGCGACGCGCCTGGCGCGCGAGGCCGCGCAGCACGGCGGCGCGGCGCCCGCGGTGCTCAACGCCGCCAACGAAGTGGCGGTGGCCGCCTTCCTCGCCGGTCAGATCGCGTTCACCGATATTTCGCTATTGGTGGCGCAGACCCTGGATCGCGACCTGCCTCCGCCGCCGCAGACGCTCGACGACGTGCTCGCCGTCGACGCCCAGGCGCGGGCGCGCGCCGCGCAAATGCTGGAGCTTGCCTGAGTTGTTCGAAAACGTGCCCTGGTGGATGTTCATCGTCGGCTTCCTGCTGATGCTCGGGCCGCTGGTGACCGTGCACGAGCTCGGCCACTACCTCGTCGGCCGCTGGTGCGGGGTGAAGGCCGACGTGTTCTCGATCGGCTTCGGCAGCGAGCTGGCCGGCTTCACCGACAAGCGGGGCACGCGCTGGAAGCTCTCCGCCCTCCCGCTCGGCGGCTATGTCCAGTTCTCCGGCGACATGAACCCGGCCAGCCAGCCGAGCCCGGACTGGCTGGCGCTGCCCGAGGAAGAACGCGCGCAGACGTTCCAGGCCAGGGCGCTGTGGCAACGGGCCCTGATCGTGGCCGCCGGCCCGCTGACCAACCTCGTCGTCGCGGTCGCGATCCTCGCCTCGTTCAACCTCGCCTACGGCAAGGCCGAGATGACGCCGCGGATCGCGGCAGTCGAGCAGGCCTCGGTGGCGCAGCGCGCCGGCCTGCGCGCCGGCGACGCGATCGTCGCCATGAACGGCGATGAGGTCGCGGATTTCCTGGCGTTCCGCCAGCGCGTCATCGCCAGCCCGGGCGAGCGCATCACGCTGACCATCGAGCGCGACGGGGCCCGCCGCGAGATCGCGCTGACGCTGGCCTCGCTCGCCGAGCGGGACCGGTTCGGCAACGAATACCGCATCGGACAGCTCGGCGTCGCCCCCGAGGGCGACTTGCGCATCACCCCTGTCGGCCCGGCCGAGGCGGTCGTGCTGGCGACGCGCCAGACCGGCGAGATCATGAGCATGATGGTCACCGGGATCCGCCAGATCATCACCGGTCACCGGCCGCTCGACGAGCTCGGCGGGCCGATCAAGATGGCCAAGTTCTCGGGCGAGCAACTGAGCCTCGGCTGGCCGCAATTCATCCATTTCGTGGCGCTGGTTTCAATTAACTTGGCATTCATTAACCTGCTGCCAATTCCCGCCCTCGACGGCGGGCACCTGGCTTTCTACGCGGCCGAAGCGGTCCGCCGGAAGCCGGCCGGTCCCCGCAGTCAGGAGTGGGCGTTCCGCACCGGGCTGGCTTTCGTGCTCGCGCTGATGCTGTTCGTGACCATCAACGACATCGCCTCGCTGTCGCTGTTCGGCGGGTAGGCTTGGGAGTGGCGCTCCGGCGTGCCGGAGCGGGGATAAGGGTTACACCGGCGGCGCATTTCCCGGCTTGTTCGCTTGATAGCTTGCCCGGCATCGGGCAAGGGCGCTCATCGCCTCGAACGGGAGTGCCGCAATCGGGGATCGACCGCCTTTCGGGGCTGGCCGGGATCGTGGCGCAACCGGGACACGACGTGTCGGATGAATGGACGGAACATGAGCGGTAGGGCCCAGACGATCGCAACTTCGCAATTCGCCATAGCCCTGCTGGGTTGCACCGTGCTCGCGGGGATTCCCGGCGCCGCGCTGGCGCAGGGCGCACCGGCCCAGCCCGCACCCGCGCAGCCTGGCCCGGCCCCGGCCCCGGCCCAGCCTGCACCGGCGCCCGCACCAGCCGCGCCGCACATCATCAGGTCCATCGGCGTCGCCGGCGCCCAACGGCTCGAGCCGGCGACGATCGTCAGCTACATCCAGCTGCGCCCGGGCCAGCCGTACACCGCCGAGGCCGCCGACCAGGCGCTCAAGGACCTCGCCGCGACCGAGCTGTTCCAGGACTTCAACATCCAGGAGAACGACGGCAACGTCGTCATCACGGTGGTCGAGAACCCGGTGATCAACCGCGTCATCCTCGAAGGCAACCGCCGCCTCAAGGACGAGAAGATCACTCCCGAGATCAAGCTCGCGCCGCGGCAGATCTTCACCCGCTCCAAGGTCCGCGCCGACGTCGCCCGCATCATCGAGCTGTACAAGCGCCAGGGCCGCTTCGCCGCCACGGTCGAGCCGAAGATGGTCCAGCTCGACCAGAACCGCGTCGACGTGGTGTTCGAGATCAACGAAGGGCCCAAGTCCAAGGTCCGCCAGATCAACATCATCGGCAACGAAGCGTTCTCGGACGGCAAGCTGAAGGGTGAGATGATCACCAAGGAAGCGTCGATCACGAAGTTCTTCAGCTCGGCGACCAGCTACGACCCCGACCGCCTGAACTACGACCAGCAGCAGCTGCGCGCCTTCTACCTCTCGCAGGGCTACGTCGACTTCCGGATGGTGTCCGCGGTGGCCGAGCTCACGCCGGACAAGAAGGACTTCATCATCACTTTCGTGGTCGAGGAAGGGCCGCGCTACAAGTTCGGCACCGTCAACGTCGAGAGCCAGCTGCGCGACTTCGACAGCACGGTGATGACCAATGCCCTGCCGATGCACACCGGCGACTGGTACGATGCCAAGCAGGTCGAGGACACGATCGAGCAGCTGAACGAGACCGCGGGGACGTTCGGCTATGCCTTCGCCGACGTCCGTCCGCAGTACGGCCGCCATCCCGACGAGCTGACGATGGACGTCAAGTTCGTCATCAACGAGGCGCCGCGCGTCTACGTCGAGCGGATCGACGTCAACGGCAACACGCTGACGCAGGACAAGGTCATCCGCCGCGAGTTCCGCCTGGCGGAAGGCGATGCGTTCAACTCGCTGTCGGTCAAGCGCTCGACCGCGCGCATCAACTCGCTGGGCTATTTCCAGGAGAACTTCGAGGTCGACCAGGTCGACGGCAGCACGCCCGACCGCATCGTGCTCGAAGCCAACGTGCAGGAACAGGCGACCGGCGAGCTGTCGCTGTCGGCCGGCTTCTCGAGCCTCGAGAGCTTCATCTTCCAGGGCTCGATCCGGCAGAAGAACTTCCGCGGCCGCGGACAGACCGTCGGCCTGTCGGCCAACTACTCGCGCTACAGCCGCTCCGCCTCGCTCAGCTTCACCGAGCCCAACGTGTTCGACAAGAACATCTCGGCCGGCGTCGACATCTACCGGCGAGACTACAACAACGGCTACTACGACCGGGCCTCGTCGACTTACGAGCAGGCCACCACCGGCATGCAGCTGCGCGTCGGCGTGCCGCTCACCGAGTTCATGTCGCTGCTCGGGCGCTACACCTTCAACTACGACGACATCACTGTCGACGAGAGCCAGTACTTCGCCGATCTCGACGGCGACGGGGTGCAGACCTGCGAGCCGCTGCTCGCCGGGCGCTACCTGTGTGATGCGATCGGCACCCGCAGCAGCTCGATCCTCGGCGTTTCGCTGATCTACAACTCGCTCGACAGCGGCGTGCGGCCGACGCGCGGCATGAGCGCTTCGCTCAGCGCCGACTTTGCCGGGCTCGGCGGCTCGACCCGCTACGCCCGCTTCGCCGGCAACATCAACCGCTTCTGGCCGCTCGGCGGCGGGTTCATCTTCTCGCTGACTGGCGAGACGGGCTACATCAGGGGCCTGAAGGACCGCGGGCCGAACACCGACGACGTCCTCCTGACCGACCGCTTCTTCCTCGGCGAGCCCGAGATCCGCGGCTTCGACATCCGCGGCATCGGCCCGCGCGTGGTGCGCCGCTTCTACCAGCTGGACAAGGACGGCAATCCGTTCCTGCTGCCGATCAACGACAAGGGCAACGCCGACGACGCGCTCGGCGGCTCGGCGTTCTACCTCGGCCGCGCCGAGCTCGAGATACCGCTCGGTTCGGGCGCGCGCGAGATGGGCATCCGGCCGTCGGTGTTCCTCGATGTCGGCTCGGTGTTCGGCGTCAAGCGGCCGACGCTGACCAACAGCCCTTATCCAGACGGCATCTTCCTGCCGGCCCGCGACGCCAACGGGAGTGCGCTCTACACGCAGATCGATACGGCCACTGTCCAGAGCGGCGTCTGCGTCGCGACCGCGACGTCGATCGTCACCAACCCGCTCAATCCCGCTCCGCCGGCGTGCCTCACGTCGCCGAACAATACCGCCATCGGCAACACCCTTCCGCCGTTCGTGGAAGAGTTCTACGGCAACTCGTACAAGCCGCGCGTCTCGATCGGCTTCGGCGTTAACTGGAATTCGCCGTTCGGCCCGTTCCGCATCAACGTCGCCTATCCCCTGCTCAAGCAGAAGGGTGACGACACCAAGACCTTCTCGTTCAACGTAGGAACCCAGTTCTGATGAAATCACGCCTTCTCGCCGCCGCGCTCGTGGCCGCATCGACGCTTGCGGCGGTTCCCGCCGCCGCCCAGGTCAATGGCATTGCCGTGACCGATCCCGCCATCGCCATCGCCGGCTCGCAGGCCCTGCAGACCGGTTATCAGCAGATCGGCACCACCTTCCAGGCCCAGCGCACCCAGCTCGACCAGCTCCAGCAGCAGCGCGCCGGCCTGCTGCGCCAGTTCGACACCAACGGCGACGGCCAGCTGAGCGAGCAGGAGCAGACCGCCGCGCAGGCGAACACGACGGTCATCCAGCAGGTCCAGGGCCTCGACCAGCAGATCAACCAGGTGCAGCAGCCGATCACCGCGGCGCGCGTCTATGTGATCGAGCAGCTGCTGATGCAGTACAATGCCGCGCTGCAGCAGGTCGTGACGCAGAACGGCGTCCAGCTGGTGCTCAATCCGAACGGGGTCGTCTGGCTCGCCGACGCCGTCGACATCACGCAGAAGGTGACCGGGGCGCTCAACCAGCTGGTGCCGAGCGTTGCCACCTCGGTGCCGCAAGGCTGGCAGCCGCAACGCCAGTCGGTGGCGGTCTACCAGGAAGTGAGCGACATCCTCGTCGCCGCGGCCATGCAGCAGGCGCAATCGCAGCAGGGCCAGCAGCAGGCGCCGGCGCGCCCGGTCCAGGGCCGCTAGGCCGAGACGAAGGGGCAGGGCATGAGCGAGGCCGAAGCGCGCACTTACGACATCGCGCAAATCCTCAATGCCCTGCCGCACCGTTATCCGCTGCTGCTGGTCGACCGGGTCAAGAGCCTCGAGGTCGACGGGGAGATCCACGCGGTCAAGGCGGTCAGCTTCAACGAGGCGTTCTTCCAGGGGCACTTCCCCGGCCGGCCGATCATGCCCGGCGTGCTGCAGATCGAGGCGCTGGCGCAGGCCGCCGCAATCCTCGCGATCGAGACCCTCGAGCTCGCCGGCAGCGGCAAGCTGGTCTATTTCATGGCCATCGAGGAAGCCAAGTTCCGCGCCCCGGTCGAACCCGGCTGCCTGCTCGACCTCAACGTCGGCTTCGTCCAGAAGCGCGCCCGCGTGTGCAAGTTCTGGGGCAAGGCCAGCGTCGAGGGCAAGGTGACCTGCGAGGTGCAGTTCACGGCGATGGTAGCCGATCCGCCCAGCGAGGGCTGAACCGGAAAGGAGCCGCGACGTGAAACGCACCTTTCTCGCCGCCGCCCTGCTTTCCCTTGCCGCCCCGGCGGTTTCGCAAACCTCTCCCGCCGACAATGCCGAAATGGCCGAGATCGTCGCCGCGGACCAGGCCGTGCGCGAAGGCGACGGGCCGGTCGACGGGCAGGCCATGGTTCGCGCCGACGCCGAGCGCCGGCACCGGACCCGCGAGCTGTTCGACCACGGCGCACTGACGACGGCCAACGATTTCTACGCTGCGGCCTTCGTGTTCCAGCACGGGGCGGCTCCCGAGGACTACCTGCTGGCCCATGTCCTGGCGGTGCGGTCGCTCGCGCTCGGGCGGACCGACGCCGAATGGATCGCCGCGGCGAGCCTCGACCGGTACCTGCATCACACCGGCAAGAGCCAGGTTTACGGTACCCAGTACCAAGTCGATTCGGGCGCGGTGACGATGGAGCCCTACGACCGCGCGTTGCTGACAGACGCTCTGCGGGTCGCCGCAGGGGTGCATACCGTCGAGGAGCAGGAAGCGCACCTGGCCGAGGCGACTGAGATAATGAAGCGCTTCGCCACCCCGTCGAAGCCGTAAGGTTGCAATTCTCCGGCGCGCTCTGTAAGGGCGCCGCTTTCCCGACATTGCCTGGCCGGTCGGTACCGGCCGCACGCACGAAGGACCGAATTCGATGAAGGCCGATATCCATCCCGACTACCACACGATCAAGGTGCAGATGACCGACGGCACCGTGTTCGAGACGCGCTCCACCTGGGGCAGCGAGGGCGACACGCTGCACCTCGACATCGACCCGCTGAGCCACCCGGCGTGGACCGGCGGCACGCGCCAGGTCGACCAGGGCGGCCGCGTGGCGCAGTTCAACAAGCGCTTCGGCGGGCTCACGCTCAAGAAGGGCTGAGCGGCCTTTCAGGCTGACGCTTTCGAAGGGCGGTCCCGCGGGGCCGCCCTTTGTCATTCCGGCGGCGCAGGCTCGAACTTCAGCCGCCCGGCGAGCCGCATCTCGCCGGTGTCGCGCGAGTGGTGGATGCCGTCGACCACGGCGACGTCCGGAAAGTCGTGGTAGGGATTGAGGCCGAGGCAGGCGACGTTGACGCCGTAGGTATTAGGGTCCGAGCGGCGCTGGTGGAAGGTGTACGACCCGCAGCGCGAGCAGAAGTAGTGTTTCGCCACGCCGGTGTTGAACCGGTAGAGCGTCAGCAGCTCCTCGCCTGCGGTGATTTCGAGCCCGTCGAGCGGTGTGCCGACGGTGACCGCGCCCTTCATGCTGCAGATCGAGCAGTCGCAGCGCGCGCCGCGCGGCTCTGCCGGCAGCCGGACGGTGAACTTCACCGCCCCGCAGTGGCACGATCCGGAACGAACCTGAGTTTCATCGCTCATCGCTTCACCATCCCCACAGCCGTTCACGGTACCACTTCGTTATCACGTACTTCACGCCCTTGCGCACCTTCATCCCGTGATGGAGCGTCGCCGCGTTGAGCGTGCCGTCGGGTCGGTGGTTGTTCCAGCACACCAGCTTGCCTTCGTCGGGCCGGAACAGCTTGTCGATCACCTTGAAGCGCGTCGCGCCGCCGGCATCGACGTCGTTGAGGTAGATCATGAAGGTCCAGGTGCGCTGTCCGGCGACGGAGCAGTACTTGAGGAAGTCGCGGCCGTCCGGCTCGAAATAGTCGGTGTGCGGCTTGAACTCCTGCCCGACGGCGTAGCGCTGGCCCTGCGCCGGCTCGCCATAGGCCGGCTCGATCCCGCTGAGTTCGAACAGCCGCTGCTCGAGTTCCTGCACCGCCGCTTCGGTGGCGGGAAGGTCGCAGGTCTCGCTGGTGCGGAAATAGTTGTCGCCGTTCTCGTCGGCGATGGTCGAGGGGCGGCGGTCGCGATCGATCAGCCCGACCAGGGCGCCGCACAGCTTGGGCGACAGAAAGCCGGGGCGGTCGAAGAGCTCGATCCGGGGGGAGGGTACGCGGCGCACTCCGGGGTAGGCCAGCAGCCGCTCTGCAGTGGTCTCCCCGGGATTCGCCATCGCCTCGTGATAGCCGCTCACGGCCGCGTAATAAAGTTGCGTCAGTGGCTCTCCGACGCAGTTTTTGCTTTGCTTGGAAAGCGCGCTGTGCAACAGGCTCGCCCCCGCGCCGATCCCGCTTGACCGGGGCACGCGGCCGCCTAATTGCCCGCTCGCGGCACAGGCTGTGGCGATTGTAGCTCAGTTGGTTAGAGCGCCGGTTTGTGGTACCGGAGGTCGCGGGTTCAAGCCCCGTCAATCGCCCCATTCCTTTCTATTCCAGCCGCTTCGCACAACCCATTTGCGAAGGCGATTAGCATGGCGGCTTTCTGGACAGAGGTGGACTACGACGCGCATGAGCTGGTCGAGTTCGTGCATGACCGGGCTTCCGGGCTCTCGGCGATCATCGCGGTCCATTCAACGCATCTCGGCCCCGCCGCCGGAGGCACGCGCTTCTGGCACTACGCGAGGCCCGAGGGGGCGATGCACGACGCGCTGCGCCTGAGCCGCGGCATGAGCTACAAGAACGCCATGGCCGGGCTGCCGATGGGCGGCGGCAAGGCGGTCGTGCTGCTCGACGCGAACCGCACCAAGACCCCGGCGATGCTGGCCGCGTTCGGCGATGCAGTAGACGCGCTCGGCGGGCGCTACGTCACCGCCGAGGACGTCGGCGCCAGCGAGGCCGACATGGTCGCGATCGCCGAGCGCACGCCGCACGTCTGCGGGCTGCCGGCGGCCGAGGGCCAGCTCGGCGGCGATCCCGGGCCGTTCACCGCGATGGGCATCTTCCTCGGCATCAAGGCGGCGGTGGCGCACAGGCTCGGCCGGGATTCGATGCGGGGCGTGCGCGTGGCGCTGCAGGGCTGCGGCAACGTGGGCGGCGGGGTCGCCCGGCTGCTGGCCAAGGAAGGAGCCGTGCTCGCCGTGGCCGACGTCGACGCCGGCCGCGCCAGGGCCCTGGCGGCCGAAGTGGGCGGCGAGGCCGTGGCGGCGGATGCGATCATGGGCGCGGCTTGCGACGTGTTCAGCCCCAATGCGCTCGGCGCGATCCTCGACGAGGCGGGCGTCGCCCGGCTAGACTGCGCGATCGTCGCCGGCGGCGCCAACAACCAGCTCGCCCGGCCCGAGCATGGCGCGCTGCTCGCCGAGCGCGGGATCCTCTACGCGCCCGACTATGTGATCAACGCCGGCGGCATCATCAACGTCAGCCTCGAATACCTCTGCCGGCAGCACGGCGAGCCGTGCGACCTTAACCAGGTGCGGGCGCGCATTGCCCAGATACCCGAGCGGCTGACCGCGATCTGGCGCGAGAGCGAAGCCAGCGGCGAATCGCCCGACGTGGTCGCCGACCGCATGGCGCAGGAACTGATCGGGCGACGCCAGCCCGGTCGTTGACAAAGTCCGAAAATGGGGGCTGACCCCTTGCTCCGGGGTTCAGCACCTGTCAAAGCGGCCGCGCTTACGCGCCTCGCAGGACCCATGCACGGCTTCGCCAATCCCGCCCGATTCCTCAGAATTGCCCGCTGGCTGACGCCGGCGCTGGTGCTGTCCGGTCTGGCGCTGGCCGCGCTGGCGCTCGCCTACGGGCTGTTCGCCGCGCCGGCGGAGCGCTTGCAGGGCGAGACGGTGCGGATCCTGTTCGTCCACGTGCCGACGGTGTGGCTCGGCATGGCCGGGTGGACGACGATCGCCGTGGCCAGCTTCGTCGAGCTCGTCTGGCGCCATCCGCTCGCCGGCATCGCCGCTCGCGCGGCCGCCGTGCCGGGCGCGGCGTTCACGGCGATGGGGCTGCTCACCGGCTCGATCTGGGGCCGGCCCGCATGGGGCGCATGGTGGGTGTGGGACGGGCGGCTGACCTCGTTCCTGGTCCTGCTGTTCCTCTATTTCGGCTACATCGGCCTCGCCGATTCGATCGACCGCGAGGGCGGCTCGAGCAACATCCCGGCGATCTTCGGGCTGGTCGGGGCAGTCAACATCCCGATCATCCATTTCTCGGTCACCTGGTGGAACAGCCTGCACCAGCCGCCGAGCCTGACCACCGGCGGCTCGTCGATGGCCGGACCGTTCCTGTGGGGCCTCGCGCTGAGCGCGCTCGGCTTCTCGCTGCTGTTCGGCGGCGTGGTGCTGGCGCGGATGCGTACTATTCTCGCGCGGGTCCAGTCCGAGGCGCGCTTGCGCCGCAAAGCGCTGGAGGCCTGACCGTGCGGGAAGCGCTCGACCAGTGGAACTACGTGATCGCCGCCTATGCGCTGACGGTTGCCGGCACGCTGCTGCTCGTCGGCTGGAGCTGGCTGGCGATGCGCGCGGCCGAGCGGCGGCGCGAGGAGGGACGCCGGCGGTGAACACCGCGCTCAAGCCCAAGCACCAGCGGCTGGTGCTGCTGATAATCGCGCTCGTCGCGCTCGTCGGCGCGGCGCTGCTCGCCGCCTGGGCGCTGCGCAACCAGGCGAGCTACTTCTACGTGCCGTCGGACATGGCGGCGAAGCCGCCGGCGCGCGGCCAGGCGGTGCGGCTTGGCGGGATGGTCGAACACGGCTCGCTCAAGACCCGGGCGGACGGCGTGACGATCGACTTCGTCGTCGGCGACGGCAAGGCGCGCGTGCCGGTGACGTTCTCGGGCATCGTCCCCGACCTGTTCGTCGAAGGCTCGGGGGTCGTCGCCGAAGGCTCGCTCCAGCCCGACGGCACGTTCAAGGCCGACAACCTGCTGGCCAAGCACGACGAGAACTACATGCCTCGCGAGCTCGCGGACATGACCGCCGAGCAGAAGCGCGCGGCGGTGGCGGAAACCACCAAGTGATCGCCGAGCTCGGCCTGGCGGCCCTGTGGCTTGCCGCCGCGCTCGCCGGCCTGCAGCTGCTCGGCGGAATCCTCGGGCAGCGCCAGGGCGGTGCCGAACTGGCGGCGCTGGTCCGGCCCGCGGCGGTGATCCAGGCGCTGCTTTGCGCGCTGGCGTTCGGCACGCTGCTGCTGCTGTTCGCGCGCACCGACCTGTCGGTCGCGCTGGTGGCCAAGAACTCGCATTCCGAAAAGCCGATGATCTTCAAGCTCGCGGGCGCGTGGGGCAACCACGAAGGCTCGATGCTGCTGTGGATCACCGTGATGTCGGTCGCCGGCGGGCTGATCGCGCTGGTCGAGCGGCGCCTGCCCGAAAAAACCATGCTGGCGACGCTCGCCGCGCAGGCGTTCATCGGCCTCGGGTTCTATGCCTTCCTGCTGGCGTCCTCCAATCCATTCGAACGGCTCTTTCCCTCACCGCCTGAAGGCGCGGGCCTCAATCCGCTGCTGCAGGACATCGGCCTCACCTTCCATCCGCCGACGCTCTACCTCGGTTATGTCGGCCTCTCGGTCGCCTTCAGCTTCGCGGTCGGCGCGCTGCTCACCCGCCAGGTAACGCCCGACTTCGCCCGCGCGATGCGCCCCTGGGTGCTCGGCGCGTGGATCTTCCTCACGCTCGGCATCACCGCCGGTTCCTACTGGGCGTACTACGAGCTCGGCTGGGGCGGCTGGTGGTTCTGGGACCCGACCGAGAACGCCTCGCTCATGCCCTGGCTGGCCGCGACCGCGCTGCTCCATTCGGCAAGCGTGCTCGCCGCGCGCGATGCGCTGCGCGCGTGGACCATCCTGCTCGGCGTGGTCGCCTTCTCGATGAGCATGGTCGGGACCTTCCTGGTCCGCTCGGGCATCCTCACCAGCGTCCACGCCTTCGCCGTCGATCCGGAGCGCGGCACGTTCATCCTCGCGCTGCTGGCAATCTACATCGGCGGCGCTCTGGTGCTGTTCGCGTTGCGCGCGGGGACGGTGACCGAAGGCCAACGGTTCGCGGTGCTGAGCCGCGAAGGGGCTCTGGTGGTCAACAACGTCGCCCTCTCGGCAATTCTCGGCATCGTGCTGCTCGGCACGCTTTACCCCTTGCTGACCGAGGCGTTCGGCGTGAAGGTCTCGGTCGGTCCACCCTATTTCAATCCGGTCACCGCGGTGTTCTTCGTGCCGATGCTGATCGTGCTGCTGATCGGCCCGCTGCTGCGCTGGCGGCGCGACCGACTCGAGCGGGTGCAGGCACCGGTCGTGCTCGCGATAGTGGTGGGCCTGGGAGTGCTGCTCGGAGTGTGGCTGTTCGCCGGCATCGGGTTGCTGCCGCTGCTGGGCATGGCGCTGGGCGCCGCCGTGGCCGTCGCGGCCTTCATGCCCTTGCTCGGCCGCTCGCTGCGGCGTCTGCCACTGCCGGTATGGGGCATGGTGATTGCGCATTTCGGGGTCGCCGTCGCCCTCTTCGGCATGGGCGCGGACAGCGCCTTCACGACCGAGAAGCTGGTTGCCGCGCGGGTCGGCGAGACGACCGAAGTCGGACCGTGGCAGATCACGCTGGCGTCGGTCGATCCGGTCGCCGGGCCCAACTGGACCGCGCTCGAGGCCAAGCTCCTGGTCAGCCGGGGAGGGGGGGCGCCGCATGAACTCGATCCCCAGGCGCGTACGTTCTGGGCTCCTCCGCAGCAGACCAGCGAGTCTGCCTTGCTGACGCGCTGGAACGGGCAGCTCTACACGGTGATCGGCGGCGAGGCCGAAGGCGGTCGCTGGCAGCTCAGGCTGTGGTGGAAGCCGTTCGTCACCTGGATCTGGTACGGCGGCATCCTCATCGCCCTCGGCGGGTTGCTCGCGCTGATCGGCCGCGTCACCGGCGACCTGAAGCGGCGCACGGCGCGGACAAGGATCGCCGCGCGGCGGGCACCGGAGATTTCCGGGGCCGTGGCCTGATGCGCATGCGGCTGTTCCTGTGGCTGCTCGTCGCGCTGACGGCGGCGCTGTTCGGGCTGTTCGCCTACCAGCTGAGCCAGCCGAAGGACGAATTCGTCGAGAGCGCGATGATCGGCAAGCCGGTCCCGGCGTTCACGCTGCCTCCCGCGGTCGCGGACCGGCCGGGGCTGGCCAGCGCCGATCTGGCCGACGGCCGGGCGAAGCTGCTCAACGTGTTCGCCAGCTGGTGCGTGCCCTGCGCCGCCGAAGCGCCGCAGCTCGCGCGGCTGGAGGCGAGCGGAGCCAACATCGTTGCCGTCGCGATCCGCGACCGGCCCGAAGATGTCGCCGCCTTCCTGGCCCAATACGGCAATCCGTTCAACCGCATCGGCAAGGACGACATCAGCGCGGTGCAGCTGTCGATCGGCTCCTCCGGCGTGCCGGAGACTTTCGTCATCGACGGGCGCGGGGTCATCCGCCACCAGCACATCGGCGACATCCGCGAGAACGACGTGCCGGGGATTCTCGACGAGCTGCGGAAGGCCGGCGGATGATCGCGCGTCTCCTGGCCATCGTCCTGCTGCTCGGCGCGACGGTACCTGCCGCCGCGCAGGACCAGCTGCCGCCGGCGCCGTATGCCTACCGCCAGCTCGACGATCCTGCGCTCGAGGCCAAGGCGCAGGCGCTGATGGAGACGCTGCGCTGCCTCAAGTGCCAGAGCCAGTCGATCGCCGACAGCGACGCGCCGATGGCCGGCGACATGCGCCACCAGGTGCGCACCCGCATTGCCGCGGGCGAGGATCCCGAGGCAATCCGCGCCTGGCTGATCGAGCGCTATGGCGACTACGTCAGCTACAAGCCCGAGATCAGCGCGACCACCTGGCCGCTGTTAGCGCTGCCGCTCGTGCTGCTCGCGCTCGTGGCACTGGTCCTGTGGCGGCGACTGGGGCGCGCCCGATGACCTGGCTCCTCGCCATCGCGCTGGCATTTGCCGCCTTCGCGCTCGCCGCGTTCGTGCTGCGTATCGGCCGCAACGGGTGGACGACCTTCGCGGCGGCGCTGGCGCTCGGCCTCGCTGGCTACGCGCTGCAGGCCAGTCCGGACATCCCCGCCGCGCCAGCCGCCGGTGCGCGCCAGGACGAGCAGGGCGCCTGGGCGCTGGTCGACGAGCGCAAGGGCATGATCGACAGCCGCCGGCGGTCGACGAGCGACAAGCTGCTGGTCGCCGATGCCTTCGCGCGCCATGGCCAGTACGCCAACGCCGCCGCCATGCTGCGCGGCGCCGTGACCGACAATCCGCGCGATGCCGAGGCCTGGCTGGCGCTGGGTAATGCGCTGGTCGAGCATGCCGACGGCGCGCTGACGCAGCCCGCGCTCATGGCGTATCGTCGCGCCGCCGAATCCGACCCCAGCGGAGTCGGGCCGGGGTACTTCCTTGGCCTCGCGCTGATCCGGCAGGGCCAGATCCCGCAAGCGCGCTCGGTCTGGGCCGATACGCTCGAGGGCGCCGCGGCCGATGCCGCCGGGCGCGAGCTGCTGGCTGAGCGTCTCGGCCGGCTCGACGCGCTGCTGCGCGGCGAGGGACCGGTCACCGTCCCGCAATAGGATGGCCGCTTGCCATCGCATTGCGGCGGCATGACGCCACTGCTAATCGCCGCGCTTCGTCGCGCCTGAGTCGCAAGAGTCTAGATCCCGATGAGCACCACGCACGGGGAACAGAATACCTCGGCCAAGCTGAAGCTGGCGGTCGGGGCGATCGGTATCGTCTTCGGCGACATCGGCACCAGCCCGCTCTACGCGTTTCGCGAGACCTTCGTCGGCACGCATCCGCTGACGATCGACGATTTGCACATTTACGGCGTCGTCAGCCTGATCTTCTGGTCGATGACGCTGGTTGTGTCGGTCCAGTACGTCGGCGTGCTGATGAGCGCCGACAACAAGGGCGAAGGCGGCACGCTGGCGCTGGTGGCGCTGCTCTCGCGCAAGATCGGCCACACCGCCTATGCGCCGTTGACGGTCCTGCTGGCGGTGTTCGCCACCTCGCTGTTTTACGGCGACAGCATGATTACGCCGGCGATTTCCGTCCTGTCGGCGGTCGAAGGACTTCAGGTGGTCGAACCGCAGATGGCGGAATTCGTCGTCCCGATCGCGCTGGTATTGCTGATCGGGCTGTTCCTGCTGCAGAAGCGCGGCACGACCAGCGTCGGCGCGCTGTTTGCGCCGATCATGCTGGTCTACTTCGTGACCCTGGCCGTGCTCGGGGTCTCGCACATCGTGCAGATGCCCTCGATCCTGCTCGCGCTGAACCCGTGGTACGCGGTGCAGTTCTTTCTGACCGACAAGTGGCTGGGGTTCCTCGCCCTCGGTTCGGTGGTGCTGGCGGTGACCGGCTCGGAGGCGCTCTATTCGGACATGGGACACTTCGGGCGCGGGCCGATGCGCCTCTCCTGGTTCTGGTTCGTCATGCCGTGCCTGCTGCTGAACTATTTCGGGCAAGGGGCGATGATCGTCGGCATGGGCGATGCGGCGGCGGCCGAAGCGATCGAAAACCCGTTCTTCTTCCTCGCGCCCGAGATGCTGCGCCTGCCGCTGGTGCTCCTGGCGACCGCGGCCACCTTCATCGCCAGCCAGGCGGTGATCTCGGGCGCCTTCTCGGTCACCCACCAGGCGATCCAGCTCGGCTTCATCCCGCGGCTGTCGATCCTGCACACACACCAGCATCACCAGGGGCAGATCTACATCCCGCTGGTCAACTGGGCGCTGATGATCGCGGTCATCGTGCTGGTGCTGTTCTTCCGCAGCTCGTCGAACCTTGCGTCGGCCTATGGCATCGCGGTGACCGGGGCGATGCTGATCGATACCTGCCTGATGGGCGTGCTGCTGCTGGCGGTGTGGAAGTGGAAATGGTGGATGGGCATTCCCTTCATCCTGGTCTTCTTCATCGTCGACGGCGGGTACTTCGCCGCGAACGCGGTCAAGATCCCGCACGGCGGCTGGTTCCCGCTGCTCGTCGGCGCCTTCGCCTTCACGCTCCTGACTACCTGGGCCCGGGGCCGCAGGCTGATGCGCGACCGAATGAGCGAAGTCGGGCTGCCGCTGGAGATCTTCGCCAAGTCCGCCCGCAACAGCACCGCCAAGGTGCCCGGCACGGCGATCTTCATGAATTCGGGCGCCAGCGGCACGCCGTCGGCGCTGCTCCACAACATCAAGCACAACAAGGTCCTGCACGAGCGCGTGGTGGTGCTGACGGTGCAGATCGCCAGCGTCCCTTATGTCGATCCGGCCGAGAGGTTCTCGATGGTCGAGCTCGGCGACGGGTTCTACCGCGTGGTGCTCAACTACGGCTTCATGGAGGAGACCGACGTCCCCACGGCGCTCAAGGAGGTCGTCAAGTGCGGCGCGCCGTTCGAGATGATGCAGACCAGCTTCTTCCTCTCGCGGCAGACGCTGATCGCTTCCAAGCACCCGGGCATGGCCCTGTGGCGCGAACGGCTGTTCTCGTGGATGATGCGCAACTCAGCCACGCCGATGGAATTCTTCCGCCTGCCGACCAATCGCGTGGTCGAGCTGGGCAGCCAGGTCGAGATCTGATCGCGCTACCCACCGCCGTCTGGGCCCATTATCTCGGCGATTTCGTCGCCTGGGCCGGAGCGGCGCTGATGGCGCGCTGGCAGCATCGCCGCTGGCCGACCGACACCAATCTGCTCGCCCGGCGTACCGAGCCGAGCTACTTCGTGACGCTCGCGGTCTTCGCGCTGGCCGGCGCCTGGCTGTTCGGCACGCTCAACCTGTCGGGAGCCCGCGCGCTCGTTCCGTCGCACAGCGTGGCCGGCGCGCTGGCAGGCGGAATCCTGGGCGTCGAGCTGTGGAAATGGCGCCGCGGAATCCGCCACTCCACCGGCGGCGCCTTCGTCGCGCCGCTGTGCGCGGGCATTGTGCTCGGCAGGCTGGGATGTCTTTTCGCAGGCCTTCCCGACCACACTTACGGCACGCCGACGGCGGTTCCGTGGGCCGTCGATCTCGGCGACGGCGTGGGCCGCCACCCGGTCCAGCTGTACGAGTCCCTGGCGATGAGCCTGTTCCTCGCCGCCTATCTGCAGGCGCGAACCCGCGGTCGGCACTGGGCGCAGGCGCACGCTTTCCACGCCATGATTACCGTCTATGCTGCACAGCGCTTTGCGTGGGAGTTCCTGAAGCCCTATCCGACGGTGCTGGGGCCGCTCAACGTCTTCCATCTGCTGATGCTGGGGCTGATCGCGTATGGACTTACCTGGTGGCGACGCGACGATACTGGGCGAGTCCAGGCCGCGGGGTGAGCCGCTCGAGCGCAAGACGGCGCCCTACATCTTCCATGGGCAGACCACGAGCCTGTGCGAGACCTGTCTCGAGCCCGTGGCCGCCAAGGTCATCATCGAGGACGAACGGGTCTGGTATCTCAAGCGCTGCCTGGCGCACGGAGTCCAGAAGACGCTGATCAGCGACGACGTCGACTACTGGCGGCAGCAGAAGCTCTGGCTCAAGCCCGGCGACCGCCCGTTCGCGGCCCAGACACGCACCGAGGCGGGGTGCCCGTTCGATTGCGGGCTGTGCCCCGATCACGAGCAGCACAGCTGCCTGGCGATCGTCGAGATCAACCGGGCGTGCAACCTCGCCTGCCCGGTGTGCTTCGCTGACGCCGCCGACCTGCATGGCGGGCACCTGCCGCTCGAACGGATCGAGGCCATGCTCGATACGCTCGTCGCCAGCGAGGGCGAGCCCGATCTCGTCCAGCTATCGGGCGGCGAGCCGACGCTCCATCCCGATTTCTTCGCCGTCCTCGAGGCGGTGAAGCGACGGCCGATTCGACACGTGATGATCAACACGAACGGGATCCGCATCGCGCAGGACGCCGAGTTCGTCGCCCGGCTGGCGAGCTATGCGCCCCGGCTCGAAGTCTATCTGCAGTTCGATTCGCTGGACGACGAGGCGCTGATGGACCTGCGCGGAGCGCGACTGTCGCGCATCCGGCGCGAGGCGCTCGAGGCGCTGGAAGCGGTGGGCCTGTCGACCACGCTCGTCGCGGTGATCAAGCGCGGGGTCAACGACGGTGAGGTTGCCGCAATCGTCGAGGAAGCGCTGCGCTGGCGCTGCGTGCGCGGGGTCACCTTCCAGCCGGTGCAGGATGCCGGGCGCAACGAGGGCTTCGACGCCGGCGCCAACCGCGTGTTGCTGACGCAGATCCGGCGCGAGGTGGCGAAATCCGGGGTGTTCGGGCTGGAAGACATGATCCCTCTACCGTGCAACCCGGACCAGATCTGCATCGGCTATGGCCTGCGCGACGGCGCGACGGTGACGCCGATCACTTCGCTGCTGCCGCGCGAGCTGATTCTGAGCGGGCCGAATACGATCAGCTACGAGACTTATCCGGCGCTGCAGAAGGCGGTGATGGACTTGCTCAGCCTTGCCACGGCGCAGGCCAACACCGAGGACAAGCTCGCCGGCCTGCTGTGCTGCCTGCCGCAAGTTTCGGTGCCCAAGGATCTGTCCTACGCGAACAGCTTCCGGGTGGTGATCCTGCAGTTCCTCGACCGCTACAACTTCGATCTCGGGACGGTGAAGCGCAGCTGCGTGCATTTCGTGACCGAGGAAGGGCAGATCATCCCCTTCGATACCTACAACACCTTCTACCGCCAGGGAGCGGAAGGGGCCGGCGTGCTGGCGCGCCGGCGGGGGCATGCGGCAGGGGGGCGGCCATGAAGTCGTTGTTCGGTGGAATCCTGCTCGCCGTGGGCATCCTGATCGCCGGCGCCAGCGGGCTGTGCACGCTGGTGATCGTGGGGCTGGGCTTCACGGAGCCGGACGGGCTGCTCACGATAGGGCCGATGGCGCTGATTTTCGGCGGCATTCCCTTCCTGATCGGTCTCGCACTGTTCTTCGGCGGCCGGGCGCTCCTGCGACAGGCAAAGGGCGAAAAGGCGCAGAATGTAGCCGAAGTGTTCGGACCGGGCGATCAGCCCGATAGCTGAGGGCCCAGCTTGCCTCGCGCCAGGACCATAGCTCCGACCACGCAGGCGCCAAACAGCATGCCCTCGAAGGCGCCGGTCGCGATGCGGCTGACCGGTCCGAAGGTGTGCTCGCCGAACATGTGCGCGATCGGCTCGAGCCGGACGCGCGAGCCCGGAAAGCTGCGTGACAGCAGGTCGAGGCTCCCGGCCATCAGCTGTCCCCCGAGAAGCGCGACGAGGGTTCCTGCGAGGCCGCCAGTGATGCCGCCCCACGCCATGCCGCGCTCGACCGCCGTCGTACTGCCGGACAACCAGGCTCCGAGGCCGATCGCCCCGCCGAGCAATGCCCCTTCCGGGGCGCCGGTGATCGCGCCCGGCGAGTGACCGAACAGCAGGTTCAGCGCATCGAGCCCGAGCAGCTTGACCACCGCGCCGACCAGCAGGCCACCGGCGCTTCCGCCGACGACCGCCCATAACCAGCGCCGGCCATGCAGCAATTGCCCAGCGGAAATGCCGAAGGCGACCCCGGCCGCGCCTAGCGTCGCCATGGCAATGGTCACAAGCGCGATGACGAGCACGACCGAGATGGCACCCATGCCCGGAGCAAGCGGCTGCGCGGCACCGACGAAGCCGTAGACGAGACCGCCCAGGACGCCCGCCACGGCGCCGCCCGCTGTCCCCGCCCCGCCGAGCACGAGCACCTCGCGAAGCGACGCGCGCGCCGGCGCAGGCGGCAGACGTTCGCGGTCCTGCTCACGGCCGGCCTCCACCGGCGCGATGAAACGATAGCCGTGCTTGGGCACCGTCTCGATGAAGCGCGGGTTGGCCGCGTCGTCACCCAGCTGGCGCCGCAGCGTCTTGATGCACTGGGTCAGCGCCTCGTCGGTGACCGGGACGCCGCGCCAGACTTCCTCGAGGAAGCGGTCCTTCGATACCAGCCGGCCCTGCTCGCCGATGAGCAGGGCAAGCGCATCGAAATAGCGGCTGTTGAGCTCCACCGCCGCGTCGTCGAGCCGCAGCTGTCGGTTGCCGGCGTCGAGCTCGAAGCGCTCGAAGCGAAACCTGCCCGTGGTCACGATTTCAGCCAATGCTCATCACTTGCTCATGCCGTTCATCCCCGGCCGCGCCAAGTTTCCCCTGTCAGTCATGCATGGAGAATTCGCAATGGCAAGCGACGGGCGAATTGGCGGCCGGTGGCGGACGAGCCCCGCGCGGTGGCGATGCAGCTCACACCAGAGGCTGACTGGCGTCCAGGCGACTTCGTGGTCATGGCAACCATGCTGGCGACAGCCTGCGGCACGGTCGAGTTGGGGGCACGCGCGTCGCACAGCTGGGCTTACCGCAGCGCGGCCGGCATTGCGGTGCTCAGTCTTCTACACCGGGGCTTGGCTGAGTTCCGCCTGGCTGTTCCGTTCGGCGGCGCGCGCCGCCGACTGAAGCGGAGGAGGCGCTCCAGCGAAGCTGGGCGCCCCTCTCCAGACTCAGTTGGCCTTAGCCAAGGTTGGCGCTGACCATGCAGTAGAGCATCGGCAGCGACAGCAGCAAATTGGTGCGGCTGGCGGCGAGCGCGACGGGTGCGGCCTTGGCCTTGGCCTCGTCACTCGCCTCGACGATGCCAAGGATCTTCTTCTGCGCCGGCCAGATGATGAACCACACGTTGAACGCCATGATCGCAGCCAGCCACATGCCTAGGCCGATCAGGTTCTCATTTGCGGACGCGCCCTGGAAGGTCAGCGCCCGCGTTCCGTAGCCGGTGCCGAACGCGATGCCGAGCCCGGTGATCACGGTCAGCAGTGCCGACCAGCGAAAGAAGAACAACACCTGCGGGGCAATGAAACCGGTGACGCCCTTCTTCAGTTCGGCCGGGACTTTGGGCATCGTCGGCACCTGGACGAAGTTGAGATAATACAGCAGCCCGATCCACAGGATGCCGAAGAACACGTGCGCCCAGCGCATCACGGAGTTCGCGTCGACCGGAATGTCGCCGGCATAGCCGATCATGACCGCGATCGCGGCGATCAGGCCGACGATCAATACGAGATGCAGATTGCCGAAGAATTTTGCCATGGCGGCCCCCCCTGTCTGAACCGTTTCGCTGCGCCTCCTGAAAAGGCCAGTCGCATGCTTCTATCGCCAAACGGGCGCGCGCGACAAGAAGTCAGCCGGTCGGCGGTGGATTACTCGCTTCCTCGTCCGCCCCTTCGACCGTGAGGCCGTGCCGCAGCAGCATCGGCAGCTGGGTGAAGGTGAACAGGAACGACAGCGGCAGGAATACCCACAGCTTGGCGGCGAGCCAGGATTCGAACGACAGCGCGCGGGCCAGCGTTTCGTTGAGCACCGCAAGGAAGAAGAAGAAGAATCCCCAGTTACGCGACAGGATCAGCCAGCCGCGGTCGCTGAGGCCTTCGAAGGCGGCTTCCAGGAGGTATTTGAGCAGCGCCTTGCCGCGCCAGTAATAGCCGGCCAGCAAGGCCACGCCGAACAGGATGTAGATCACCGTCGGCTTGCGCTGGATCCACCATTCGTTGCCCGTGTAAATTGTCAGCGCGCCGAAGCCGACGATCAGGGCGGTCGAAAGCCATAACATCGGCGAAATCCGGCCAAGCCGCCACCTGGAGATGGCCAGCGCCGCCAGCGCGGCGACGATGAACGCTCCGGTGCTGCGCACGACGGCGAAGATTTCCCCCGCCATGTCCTGGCCGTCGGGCTTGTAGAACCGGTAGGTGAGGAAGAACACCAGCAGCGGGCCGTAATCGACCGCGACATTGAGCCAGCCCGACTTCGCCTTCTGCGGAGCCTTGTCCGCCATCATGCTACTCCCGCAATCACCCGCGCGACCAGGTCCGGGTCGAACGGGCGCAAGTCATCGATCTTCTCGCCCACGCCGATCGCGTGGATAGGGAGGCCGTATTGTTCGGCCGCCGCGACCAGCACGCCGCCGCGCGCGGTGCCGTCGAGCTTGGTCATGATCAGCCCCGTCACTCCGGCGACTTCCTTGAACACGTCGATCTGGCTGAGCGCATTCTGGCCGTTGGTCGCATCGAGCACCAGCACCACGTCGTGTGGTGCTTCGGGATTGAGCCGGCCGAGAACGCGGCGGATCTTGGCCAGCTCGTCCATCAGTTCGCGCTTGTTCTGCAGGCGCCCGGCGGTGTCGACGATTAGCGCGTCGATACCGGTGTCGGTCGCCCGCTTGACCGCGTCGAACACGATGCTCGCCGGATCGCCGCCCTCGGGACCGCGCACGATCTCGACTCCCAGCCGTTCGGCCCAGACCGCCAGCTGGCCGATGGCGGCGGCCCGGAAGGTGTCGCCGGCCGCCAGCAGCACGCCATAGTCGTCTTCCTGGAACAAGTGCGCGAGCTTGGCGATCGTCGTCGTCTTGCCGCTGCCGTTGACGCCGATCACCAGGATCACCTGAGGGCGCGGAAAGGCGGTGATCTCGAGCGGCCGGGCGACGGGCCGCAGGATCGCGGCGATCTCCTCCGCAACGGCTTCCTTCAGTTCGCGCTCGGTGATCGATAGGCCGAAGCGCTTCTCCGCCAGCCGGCCGCGGATACGCGCGGCCGCGCTGGGGCCGAGGTCGGACAGGACCAGCGCGTCCTCGATTTCATCGAGCGTGGCGTCGTCGAGCTTGGCCGTGCCGACAACGCCGGTGAGGTTCTGCGACAGACGCTCCGAGGTCTTGCGGAAACCGCCGAACAACCGCTCGGTCCAGGTCGCCTCGCTCATCGCAGCAGGCCCTGCTCGAGCGAAGTCGGGGTGATCGTCAGGATGGTGCCCGGTGTCGTTCCTTCGGGCACGGCGACGCGGGCGAAATTTCCTGCGTGGCCCGTGCCGTCGGCTTCCGCGACCACCGACAGTCGCTGCCCGACGAGGGTCTGCAGCCAGCCGTCTCGAATTCGCGCGACATCGGCGCGCAGCTCGGCGGCGCGCGCCTTGACGGCAGCGTTGTCGGTCTGCGGCATTCGCGCCGCCGGCGTGCCGGGGCGGGGGGAATAGGGGAACACGTGGCCGTGGACGATGCCGAGCTCGCGCACGATCGAGCGGTTGGCCGCGTGCATGGCCTCGTCCTCGGTCGGGAAGCCGGCGATCAGGTCGGCGCCGAGCGCGATCTCCGGGCGCCGCGCGCGCAGGCGCGCGACCAGCGCCACGGCATCGGCGCGCCTATGCCGGCGTCGCATGCGCTTGAGGATCAGGTCGTGCCCGTGTTGCAGCGACAAGTGCAGGTGCGGCATCACCCGCGGCTCGCCGGCGAAAAGCTCGAGCAGCTCATCGTCGATCTCGACTCCATCGAGCGAGGACAGGCGCAGGCGGCGTAGTTCAGGAAAGGTCCTGAGCGTGCACGACACCAGCGAGCCGAGCGTCGGCTGGCCGGGCAAGTCGTGTCCCCAGCTGGTCAGGTCGACACCGGTGAGCACGACCTCGGATGCGCCTTGCTCGAGGTGCCGTCCAACCTCGCGCAGCACTTCGGCCGCGGACAGCGAGCGGCTTGGGCCGCGGCCCTGTGGGATGACGCAGAAGGTGCAGGAATGATCGCAGCCGTTCTGCACGGCCACGAAGGCGCGGGTGTGCCGGGGCCGCACCGCCGCGCCCGGTGGCGGCACGTTCCAGGCCCGGGGATCGAGCTTGTCGGCATTGGCCACCAACCCGTCGACCTCGGGCATGGCGGCGAGCTGGTCGCGCTCGATGTCCGCCGCGCAGCCGGTGACCAGCAGGCGGGCGTCGGGCCGCAGGCGGCGCGCCTTGCGGATCGCCTGGCGCGTCTGGCGAACGGCCTCCGCGGTCACTGCGCAGCTGTTCACCACCACCAGGTCGTTCGTGCCGGCCAGCAAGGCGCGAATGGTTTCGCTCTCGGCGATGTTGAGCCGGCAGCCGAGGGAGATCACCTCGGCCGAAACGCCTGCGGGACTCACGCGTAGTCGCCCCAGTCGAAGCTTCCGCGGAAGCTCTCCGCAGCGGGACCGGTCATCGTGATGCGGCCATCCTCGCCCCAGGAGATCAGCAGCGGGCCGCCGGGCAGCGTCACCGTCACTTCATTCTGCACCAGGCCCCGGCGCATCGCCGCCACGGCCGTGGCGCAAGCCCCGGTGCCGCAGGCGCGCGTGAGACCGGCGCCACGCTCCCACACCCGGAGGCGGATGTTGGTGTCGTTTTCGACCGTCGCGACGTTGACGTTGATCCGCTCGGGAAACAGCGGGTCGCGCTCGATCTCCGGGCCGAGATACTGGAGATCGATCGCGTCGCAGTCGTCGACGAAGAACACGGCGTGCGGATTGCCGACGTTGACCGCGGCGGGTTGCTCGAGCTCGTCCCAGCCGACCGGCAGCGCGGCCGTATCCATCGCGTAAGCGAGCGGTATCGCGTCCCATTCGAACTTCGGCTCGCCCATGTCGACTGCCGCACCGCCTTGGCCGGGGCGGACCATCAGCATGCCGCCGGCCGTCTCGATCTGCGCCGGTACGCCATGAAGCAGCGCGACCGCACGGGTGGCATTGCCGCAGGCTTCGACCTCACCGCCGTCGGCGTTGAAGATGCGCATGCGAAAATCGGCGGTGTCGGAAGGCTCGAGCAGGATGACCTGGTCGCAGCCTATGCCGGTATGCCGGTCGGCCAGCGCACGCGCGACCGCGGGCGTGAGCGGCGGCAGCGCCTGCTCGCGCGTGTCGAGCACGACGAAGTCGTTGCCCAGCCCATGCATCTTGGTGAACGCGGCGCGCATGGCTGCCACCTAGGGGCCGCGTGCAGCGACCGCAATGGCCGTGACCTCAGCCTGCCTTGCGGCGCAGGGGGCTTTGGTCGTTCGCGAGCACGAGCCCGTCGCTCGCGAGGAGGTTCATCTGCACCAGCCGCTTGCGGGTCGTGGCGGCGTCTTCGGGCTCGCCGTAGAGATAGCCTTGGCCCTTCAGCTCGCCCATCATCTGCAGCGCCTGGAGGATGGCTGGCGATTCGACTCCTTCGGCCGTCACGGGCAGCGACAGGCCCCTGCCGAGCGTCACGATCGCCTCGACAAGGTCCCTCGAAACGCCTTCGCCGGCGAGATCGGCCACGAAGCTGCGGTCGATCTTGAGGCGGTCGAACGGCAGGGCCCGGAGTTGCGACAGGCTCGAATAGCCGGTTCCGAAGTCATCGAGACTGATGCGGATGCCGTGGTTCTTGAGTGTCGTTATGATGGTGCGCACGGCCGCGATGTTATCGTGCAGGCAGCTTTCGGTGATCTCGATCTCGAGGCGGCTTGGCGGGAAGCCGCTGTCGGTCAAGAGCCGCAGCAGCTTCTGGGCAAACCATGGATCGCGCAGCTGCAGGGCCGAGATGTTGACCGACAGCGTGAGCGATGGAGTCCAGGTCTTGGCATCCTCGAGCGCCTGGCGGATGAGCGATTCCGAGAGGTCGGCGATGAGGTCGATCTCCTCGGCAACCGGGATGAAGGTTTCCGGCTTTACCAATCCGAAACGCGGCGAATGCCAGCGCGCGAGCATCTCGAATCCGACCAGCCGGTCGGTGGCGAGGTCGATCTGCTGTTCGTAGTAGGGCACGAACTCGCCCGCCGGGATGCCGCGCCGGATGCCGGCTTCGAGCTCGGCGCGGAAGCGCAGCTCGCTTTCCATCCGCTGTTCGAACCAGTGGTGCCGGTTCCGCCCGCTCTTCTTGGCGTTGTACATCGCGATGTCGGCGCGATGGATCAGCGTTTCGCTGCCGCCCGCGAGCGGCGCACCTTCTTCGTCGCGGCTGCCGGCGATGCCGATCGACACGGTCGCCTCGACGTGCAGGTCATGCGCCTCGATGGGGGCCGATACCGCGTCGACCAGTTGTTCGGCGAACAGGTCGACGCGATCGGGCTGGTTCGGCGGATAGCTCAGCGCGCAGATGAATTCGTCGCCGCCGATACGCGCAGCGATCCCGTCCGTCGGCAGCAGGCCCCTGATGCGCCGAGCCAGTTCGGTCAGCACCATGTCGCCGGTCGCGTGACCATTGAAATCGTTGATTTGCTTGAAATTATCTAGGTCGACCATCAGCAGCGCGACGTCGCGGCCACGCGCCGTCGCATCGATCAGCAAGGCGTCGATCGCCGGCCCGCCGCTGCGACGATTGAGGCAGCCGGTGAGGGGGTCGATCGAAGCCAGTTCGCGCGCCAGCGCCTCGGCGCGCCGTCGTTCGATCACTTCCTTGTGAAGGTCGTTGTAGCGGCTCCTGCCGAACATCAGCAACGCGATGTTGAGCAACAGGGCGCTCGCCAGCAGTGCGTTCGGCTGCGCACTGTTGCCGAGCCAAGCGCGGACAACCTGGGCCATCACCGTGCCACCGGTGCCGACGAACAGGATGATGGCCGCAACGGCAATCCCTAGCGCGACGACATCGTGCTCCAAGTTGCGCCGCCGCGACTCGCTTCGCTGCTGAGTTCCGGTGGGCAACTCGGCCAAGATCCATACCTCCACGTCCAGTGGCCCATATCCGGCAGCAGATTCAATTTTCGGTTAATTGCGCCGCAGGGATGGCGGGGATAGGGCGGCGGCAGGAGGAACCCGATGACCGTGCGGCGCTGGCTGATCAAATCCGAGCCCGAAGCCTATTCCTGGGAGGACCTCGTGCAGGCCGGCGAAACGCTGTGGGACGGGGTGCGCAACCACCGGGCCGCGAACAATCTCAGGACCATGCGCAAGGGCGACCAGGCGTTCTTCTATCATTCGGTGACAGGCAAAGAGATCGTCGGCATCGCCGAGGTCACCGAGGCGGGCCTTGCCGATCCGAAGGACGACAAGTGGGCGGCGGTGAAGATCGGGCCGGTGCGCCCGTTCGAGCGGCCGATCACGCTGGCGGAGATCAAGGCCGACGCGGACCTTGCCGAGATCGAACTCGTACGCCTTTCGCGGCTCTCGGTGGCTGAGATACGGCCCGATGAGTGGGATCGTATCTGTCGGCTGGCAAAGTCTAGGCCCCGGAACGGATCCCACTCACGGTAGCGCCCGCGGCGCTCAATTGCTCGACGTCGACGAGGCAATGAATCAGGCGAATACCGCCGAGCGAGTTCGCCTCGCCCAATGCCTGGGCGAATTGCGCGGTCGTCTCTACCCGTCTGGCCCAGGCGCCAAAGGCCGAGGCGAAGGCGGCGAAGTCCGGATTGCTCAGATCGGTGGCTGCAACGCGTCCGGGATACGCGCGCTCCTGGTGCATGCGGATCGTGCCGTACGAGCCGTTGTCGATCACGATGACCATGAGCTCGCAGCCGTATTGCGCCGCCGTCGCCAGTTCCTGTGCGTTCATCAGGAAGTCGCCGTCTCCGGCGACTGCCACCACGCAGCGCTCGGGGAAGCGCATCGCCGCCGCGACCGCCGCGGGAATGCCGTAGCCCATCGCCCCGGCGGTGGGCGCGAGCTGCGAGGGAAAGCCGGCGTAGCGCCAGTAGCGGTGCCACCAGCCGGAGAAGTTGCCGGCACCGTTGCAGACGATGGCGTCGGGCGGAAGCGTCTCGCGGGCGATGGCGAGGCATCCGGCGAGGTCCAGCGCGAAGCCCCCGTCGAGAGGTGTCGACCACGCGAGCCACTCGTGGTGGGCCTCGGCCCCGGCATCGAACGGGATCGTCGAGCCGTCGTCCCACATCACCGCGCATTCGGCGAACTCGCCGGGATCGGCGCAGATGGCCAGGTCGGTGCGATAGACCCGGTTGAGCTCGTTCGGGTCGGGATGAACATGGATCAGCTGCTGCCCAGGATGCTCGGGCGTAAGGAGGGTGTAGCCGTCGGTCGTCGCCTCGCCCAGCCGGGCACCGACGACCAGCACGAGATCGGCCGTCCTGATCCGCTCGGCGAGCGCGGGATTGGGGCCGTAGCCGAGATTGCCGGCATAGACGGGTGATTCGGGCGGCAGTGCATCCTGCCGGCGGAACGCCGTGGCGACGGGAATCCCGAGCCTCTCGGCGAACTGCGCAAAGTAGGTGCGCGCCTTGCTGCCCCAGCCGGCGCCGCCAATGATGGCCACGGGCGCGGCGGCATCGGCGATCAGCGCCATCATCGCCGCCAGCGCATCGGGGCACGGGGCTTGCGCAGGCCGATGCACGAAGGGTCGCGGGGCCGCCCCGGGGCCGCTCTCGTGAAGCACGTCCTCGGGCAGGGCGAGGACCACGGGGCCAGGCCGGCCGGAAATCGCGGTGGCGTAAGCTCGGGCGATATATTCGGGAATCCGCGCCGGATCGTCGATTCGCGCCGCCCACTTGGCGATCGGTCCGAAGAACGCCGGGAAGTCCACTTCCTGGAACCCTTCGCGATCGCGCATCGAGCGGTCGACGTCGCCGATGAACAGGATCATCGGCTGCGAATCCTGAAAGGCCACGTGAACGCCGATGCTGGCATTGGTGGCGCCGGGGCCGCGGGTGACGAAGCACACGCCCGGCCTGCCGGTCATTGCCCCGTCGGCGCAGGCCATGAACGCCGCGCCGCCCTCCTGGCGGCAGGTCACGGTCTGGATCCCGGCCGTGTCGTCCAGTGCGTCGAGCACCGGCAGGAAGCTTTCGCCGGGGACGGTAAAGGCGCGGTCGCACCCTTGTTCGAGCAGGCAATCGACGAGCAGGCGGGCGGCGGTCGCGGTCATGAGCGCAGGGTTAGCCGGAGCGCCGGCGCGCCGCCAGCCCTGTCCCTTTTGTGGACATGGTCTGTGTGCCGGGTGCCAATTGGTTACTCGTGCGTTAACACCACACCATGCGACGCTCACTCGTTCTCACCGACGAAATCGCGCGGCACCCGTTCCGCGCTTCGCTGCCACCGCAGGTCCGCGCTCTTGCCGCGGACGACATCGAGCCGCGGGTGCCGTGGCGCACACAATTGTGGGCTGACGCTCGCGGCTTCGCACAGGCTTATTGCGCCTGCTTCCTGGCGGTCGCGACGTTCATTTCCTGATCAGGCGCCGGATCTGGCCGCGAGCGCGTGCCGTTCAGCCTGGTGCAGCCTCAGGCCGAGCCAGGCCGAGACAAGGCACATGAGGGCGCTGAGCAGGACCTGCTCGACCAGCGGAATCCCCGCCGCGCTGAGCCCGCCGGCGATCAGTGACCCAAGCACCATGGCGCCCGAATTGACGATGTTGTTCGCCGCCACCGTGCGCGCGGCCTGCGACGGGTCGCACTTGGTGGTGAGGAAGGCGTAGAGGGGCACGACGAACATGCCCCCCGAGACGGCGATCAAGAGCAGGGTAATCAGCACCAGCGGCGCCAGCGGCTGGGAGAGGAAATGGCCCACGTTCATGAGGCCATCGGGCTGCACGTCGGCGGTCCATTCGTGGCACACCAGCCAGAAGGCGGCCACGAACGCCCCCATGAACAGGACCGAGACGGGAGCATAGCGGGCCGAGACTTCGCCCTTGAGCAGCGCGTTGATCGCGACCGAGCCGATCGCGACGCCGATCGAGAAGATCACCAGGAACAGGCTGGCCACTTCCTTGCTGGCCATCAGCACGTTCTTCGCCAGTGGCGGAAACTGGATGAACAGCACCGCGCCGATGGTCCAGAAGAAGCTGATCGCGAGGATCGCGTAGAATACCTCGCGCTGGTGAACGGTGCGGTTGACCAGCTTCGCCGAGGAGCCGACGGTCCAGTAGAGAAACACCGGCAGCGCCATCAGCGGCCGCGCGATGCCCCGGAATTTGCGCATCAGGCGCACGAGATTGTCGATGCTCTCGAAGTTCCGGTGATCCTCGGGGATCGCCGGCGGCGCCGGGGGGACCTGACGGCTGGTCGCGTAGCCGATCAGCGCGGTCACCAGCACCAGCACCGCGGCCAGCTCGACCGGGATGAAACCCGCGAGAATCGTCCCCGCCAGGATGGCGATATAGGTGCCAGCCTCGACCAGCCCGGTTCCGGCGAGGACTTCCTGCGGCTTCAGGTGCTGCGGCAGGATGGCGTACTTGATCGGTCCGAAGAACGTCGAGTGCACGCCCATGGCGAGCACCGCGAGCAGCAACAGCGGGATCGCCACCAGTTCGGTGAGCCAGCCTTGCCAGGCGATGACGAGGCCGAGCGCTCCGACGGCCATGATGCCGATCTCGGCCGCCTTGACCCAGCGAATGATCACGGCCTTGTCGCGCATGTCGGCCAGCTGACCCGACAGTGCCGAAAGCAGAAAGAACGGCAGGATGAACAGGCTCGAGGCAATCGCGCTGAACTGCGCTTCGGCTTCCTCGGAGTTGTACACGCTGTAGACCACGAACAGCACGGTGGCGGTCTTGAACAGGTTGTCGTTGAACGCGTTCAGCAATTGCGTCGCGAACAGGGGCAGGAAGCGGCGTTGCCGGAGCAGGTAGGTGGAAGTCAGCATGTCCTGCCCGTGCGGCCTCTCGCGCCTGACTTAGCGGGGTTGCGATGAACAACAACCCCGCGGCGCACTTTTTCCCGGCGCGCCGACGCGCTAGGGGGGCTTGCGATGCTGACCCTGCCGAACCTGCTGACGATGTCGCGCATCGTCGCGCTGCCGCTGCTCGCCTTCCTGTTATGGTGGCCGGACTGGGGTTTCGGCTACGGCCTGGCTTTCGCGCTCTACTGCCTGATGGGCATCACCGACTACTTCGACGGGTACCTCGCCCGTTCGAGCGGAGCAGTCTCCAGGCTCGGCGTGTTCCTCGATCCGATCGCCGACAAGATCATGGTCGCGGTGGTGATCCTGGTGCTCACGGCACAAGGTTACCTGCGGGGACCTTATGTCGGCGACATGCACGTGATCGCCGGCCTGATCATTCTCGTTCGCGAGATTGCAGTATCGGGCTTGCGTGAGTTCCTCGGAGGGCTGCAGGTTTCGGTGCCGGTGTCGCGGCTCGCCAAATGGAAGACGACCTTCCAGTTGGTCGCCCTTGGCGCGCTGATCCTCGGAGGCGCCGTGCACGGTCCGCCCTGCAGCGCCGTGGGAGAGGACTGCGGCCCGATGATCGAGGAATGGGTTCACCTGGTCGGACTCGCCAGCCTGTGGGCCGCGGCGATCCTGACGCTGGTGACCGGATGGGACTACCTGCGCGTCGGCCTCAAGCACATGGACTGATTCATTGCCGCGAACTCATCGCGGCTCGCCGATGAAGGCGAACTTGCGCATCATCGCACCGCTTTCCCATGGCTTCTGACCGCTGGACTTCATCCGCAGGCGCACGTTGAGAAACAGCTCATCGAGCGACAAGTCGGGGATCAGGATGTTCTCCGCGAGAGCCCTGGCGTAAGGGCTGTTGCCGTCGTCTCCATCGGCAGCGTTCTCTCCAAGACCCGTCGAATAGGCGATCAGCACGCTGCGGTCGGGATCGACGGCGCGCGCATCGAACACGCTCAACCCCTTGTTGGCAACGGGACGCAGGGCCTTGGCGACGTCGTTCGGGCGGCATGCGTCGAGAATCAGGATATTGGTGTCCGCGCCGCCTCTCAGCATCTCCCAGAGCACTTCGTCCGCCTCGAAGCCGTAACGGGATATGTCGGCTGGCTTGCCGATGGGGGCGTCGGTCGCGAGGAGGTAGTTGGTATTGTCGATCTGCAATCCGTGCCCCGCGAAGTAGAACAGGCCAACGGTGCCCGGGCCGGCGGCCGCCAGGCGTCTCCTGAAGCTCTTTACCGCGGTCGACATGGTCGTCCGGTCCGCATCGGGCAGTTCGACGACTTCAAAGCCGGCCTTGCCGAGCACGCCAGAAATGAGCTCCGCGTCGTTCACCGCATTCTTGAGGGGATGGAGGCCGCCATCGTAGGCATTGTTGCCAATAACCAGGGCAAGGCGCGGTTCGCCGGCCACACATGGCGCGGCGAACATGGCGACGAGCAACACGACGAATAACGCGATAGCGCGCATCCGGCCCCCCAATTGGCCCGCGGCGACATTAGCTCGCCCGCGGCCCATTTGCCAGCAGCCTGGAATTTCGCGACCTCGGGGCGAAGTGCGAACAGAACGGCGCGTTTTGCAAAGCGGTGCCGCTTCGAATTCACCATAGCGCCTGCGCCCTGGATCGGCGGGCGCGGAGATCCTCGGGACCGGAGGGAGCCCTTCGGGTCGCGCTAGCTAGCCGGCATCCGGGCGGGCACTGCTGACCCCCGCCAGCCTGGAGCCAGCTTCCGCGCCCAATTGTCAGCCTGCGCGAAGCTCCTTCGCCAGCAGGCGGAACTCTTCCGCCCGGGGCGAATTCTTGCGCCAGATGAGGGCGATCTCGCGCGTGGCGTTCCTTGCCTTGAGCGGCCGGGCGACGACGTCCGTCTCGTGCAGGATGCCTGCGTCGATCGCCATCTCGGGCAGCATGGTCAGGCCGAGCCCGTTGTCGACCATCTGCACCAGCGTGTGCAGGCTGGTGCCGATCATCGCTGCCGAGCCTCGCATTTCCGGCCGGTTGCAGGCGGACAGCGCGTGCTCCTTGAGGCAGTGCCCGTCTTCGAGCAGGAGCAGGCGGTTCTCGTCGATCATCGCCGGCGGGATCGCGTCGGGCGGATCGCGCGGGTCGTCCTTGGGGAAAGCGACGAACAGGCGGTCGTCGCAGATATGCTCGTAGTCGACCTCGCCGGTGGCGAAAGGCAGGGCGAGCAACACGCAATCAGCGCGGCCGTGGTGGAGCGATTCGACCGCATCGCCGCTGGTTTCCTCGCGCAGGAACAGCTTGAGGGCCGGGCGCTCCTTGCGCAGCCGCGGCAGGATGCGGGGCAGGAAGAACGGCGCGATCGTCGGTATCACGCTCATCCGCAGTTCGCCGGAGAGCGGCTTGCCGCTGGCCTGCACGAGATCACTCAATTCCTCCGCCTCGCGCAGCAACCGGTGCGCCTTGGCGACCACCGTGTTGCCGAGCGGGGTGAAGCGCACGACCCGGCGGCTGCGCTCGACGAGCGTCACCCCGAGCAGCGATTCTAGCTCGCGAATGCCCGCCGAAAGCGTTGACTGCGAGACGAACATCGCCTCCGCAGCGCGTCCGAAATGACCATGCTCGTGCAGCGCGACGAGATATTGCAGCTGCTTGATGGTCGGGAGGTAGGTGCTCACTCCGCCGCCTGGTCCTCGGCGTCGTCGTCGATCAGGTGGAACGAAGGTCCGTCATCGTCCTCGTCCTCGTTACCCACATCCATTTGCGCCTGCGCGAGGGCGGCCTCGGCCTGCGTCTCGCGGTCGATCCGGGTCATCTTGAGCCGGCCCCTCTCGACTCCGAAGCCGAGGCGGCCTTCGACCAACTCGAGCGCGTCGCGGCCGAAGACCTCGTAACGCCAGCCTTCGAGCACCGGCAGCTTGCGGACACCGGCGGCGAGCGCCTCCAGCTCGTCCGAGCGGGTCAGCAGACGCGCGGCGACGTCGATCTCGCGGGTGCGGATCTTGAGCAGCAGCTTGAGCAGGTCGGCCACCAGCGCGCCTTCCTTGCCCAGCGGCGCGCCGCGCTTGGGCTTGTCGGGCAATTCGTCGTCGGGCAGCGGCTCGACATTGTTCAGCACGCGCATCAGCCGCTTGCCGATGTCGTTGTCCTTCCAGGCCTGGCTGAGCCCGCGGACCTTGGCCAGATCCTCCTGCTTCTTGGGCGGGTGGCTGGCGAGGTCGGCCAGCGTTTCGTCGCGCATGATCCGCCCGCGCGGGATGTCCTTGCCCTGCGCTTCGGTCTCGCGCCAGGCTGCGAGCGACTTGAGCCGGCCGAGCACCAGCGAATTGCGGCTCGGCGCGCGGATGCGGTGCCAGGCGGTGTCGAGATCGTTGGCGTAGTTCGTTGGATCGGCGAGCTTTTCCATCTCGGCATTGAGCCACACGCCGCGGCCGGTCTTGATCAGCTTCTTGAGTATCTTGGGAAAGATCTTGGCGAGATAGGTGACGTCGCCGATCGCGTATTCGATCTGCCGCTCGGTCAGCGGCCGGCGGCTCCAGTCGGTGAAGCGAGCACCCTTGTCGATCGTCTTGCCGAGCCAGCTCTCGACGAGGTTGGCGTAGCCGATCTGCTCCGACTGGCTGATCGCCATCATTGCCACCTGGGTATCGAAGATCGGGTGGGGGGTCTTGCCGGTGAGGTTGAAGATGATCTCCACGTCCTGCCCGCCGGCATGGAAGACCTTGAGCACGTCCTCGTTGTTGCAGAACAGCTCGAGCATCGGCGCGAGGTCGATCCCGTCGGCGAGCGGATCGATCGCCGCCGCTTCCTCCTCGTTACCCAGCTGCACCAGGCACAGCAGCGGGTAGTAGGTGTTCTCGCGCATGAATTCGGTATCGACCGCGACGAACTCTGATTTCGCTAGCCGGTCGCACAGGTCAGCCAGTTCCTCGGTCGTCGTGATCAGCGGGTGTATTTTCATCGTGGCTTTTCTATAGGGCGCTGTGATCGCCCAAATCGTCGTATCATGGCGGGCGGCTTGACAGGGGCGGTTCCATCCCCTGTTAGCGCCGGCTCCCTAGCGCCATAATCCGCTAAACGGAAAGAGTCTCGATGCACGCCTACCGTTCCCACAACTGCGCTGCCCTGCGCGCCCAGGATGTCGGCCAGACGGTCCGCCTGTCCGGGTGGGTGCACCGCAAGCGCGACCACGGCGGAGTGCTGTTCATCGATCTGCGCGATCACTACGGCATCACCCAGATCGTGACCGACTCCGATTCCCCGGCGCTGGTGGTGCTCGACGGGCTGCGCACGGAATCGGTCGTGACCATCGATGGCGAGGTAAAAGCGCGCTCGCCCGAGACGGCCAACGCCGGCCTGCCGACGGGCGCGATCGAAGTCTATGCCCGCGGCGCGACGGTACAGAGCCGTGCCGACGAATTGCCGCTGCCGGTGGCCGGCGAGCAGGACTATCCCGAGGACATTCGCCTCAAGTATCGGTTCGTCGACCTGCGGCGCGAGACGATGCACCGCAACATCATGCTGCGCAGCCAGGTAATCGCCAGCCTGCGCCGGCGGATGATCGAGCAGGGCTTCAACGAGTTCCAGACCCCGATCCTCGGCGCTTCGAGTCCGGAGGGAGCGCGAGACTACCTGGTGCCGAGCCGTCTCCACCCGGGGCGATTCTATGCGCTCCCGCAGGCGCCGCAGATGTTCAAGCAACTGTTGATGGTGGCCGGGTTCGACCGCTATTTCCAGATCGCCCCGTGCTTCCGCGACGAGGACCTTCGCGCGGACCGGTCGCCCGAGTTCTACCAGCTCGATTTCGAGATGAGCTTCGTCACCCAGGACGACGTGTTCAATGCGATCGAGCCGGTGCTGGCCGGCGTGTTCGAGGAATTCGCCAGCGGCAAGAGCGTGACGCCGGCCGGCCAGTTCCCGCGCATTGCCTACAAGGAAGCGATGCTCAAGTACGGCACAGACAAGCCGGACCTGAGAAATCCGCTGCTTGTCACCGATGTCTCGCATCATTTCGAGCAGTCGGGCTTCGGCCTGTTCGAGAAGATCGTCGCCTCGGGCGGCGTCGTTCGCGCCATCCCGGCGCCCGCGACCCATGAAAAGAGCCGCAAGTTCTTCGACGACATGAACGAGTGGGCACGCAGGGAAGGGTTTGCCGGGCTCGGCTACGTCACCCGCAAGGGCGGCGAGTTCGGCGGCCCGATCGCCAAGAACCATGGTCCGGAGGGCATGGAGAAGCTCTACGCCGAGCTCGGCCTCGGGGAGAACGACGGCCTGTTCTTCGCCGCGGGCAAGGAGAAGGACGCCGCCAAGCTCGCCGGTGCCGCGCGCACGCGCATTGGCGAAGAACTGGGGCTGATCGAGCCGGGCTGCTTCAAGTTCTGCTGGATCGTCGACTTCCCGATGTTCGAGTATGACGAGGACCAGCGGAAGATCGACTTCAGCCACAACCCGTTCTCGATGCCACAGGGCGAGATGGAGGCGCTCGAGACGCAGGATCCGCTCTCGGTGCTCGCCTGGCAGTACGACATCGTCTGCAACGGCTACGAACTCTCGTCAGGCGCGATCCGGAACCACCGGCCGGAGATCATGTACAAGGCATTCGAGATCGCCGGCTATTCGAAGGCCGACGTCGATGCCAACTTCTCGGGCATGATCGAGGCGTTCAAGCTCGGTGCCCCGCCGCACGGCGGCTCCGCGCCGGGCATCGACCGTATCGTCATGCTGCTGGCCGACGAGCCCAACATCCGCGAGGTCATTGCCTTTCCGCTCAACCAGCGCGCGCAGGACCTGATGATGGGCGCGCCCAGTGAAGTCAGCCCGCGCCAGCTGCGCGACGTGCACGTCCGCCTGGTCGAGCCGCCCAAGGCGGACAACGCAGGCAACTGAGCGCCGGGCACTTGCCAGTGCTCGCCACGTTCATTAGGGCGACAGCAATTCAACCCCGTGTTTCGAGAGGGCAACACATGAGCGACACCGCCGACCGCGTGAAGAAGATCGTCGTCGAGCATCTCGGCGTCGAGGAAGACAAGGTCACGCCGGACGCGAGCTTCATCGA